>JAESGW010000002.1_pt1:1017500-1456109 | contig 1456109 bp, 1382 predicted proteins | sample 9269791 | NCBI WGS metagenome assembly JAESGW01 (sample SAMN16773120, study PRJNA677053) | algae metagenome | isolation source: Aphanocapsa lilacina HA4352-LM1 and co-occurring heterotrophs from near cave... | place: USA: Maniniholo cave, near Haena, Kauai, HI | collected... | reverse complement strand
AAGGCCGCCAACGGCCGCGCCAGCGACGCCGGCTGGGAAGAGTTCTGAGCAAGGCTCGCGCCGCCATCGCGCCAAGCCCGCAGACCATCCGCCGCAACGCAAAAAGGCCACCCTCGCGGGTGGCCTTTTTGCGTTGCGGCGGACAGGAAAGCCGGATGTCAGCGCGTTGCGCGGCGCGTGGTGCGCACGACGGTCGGGGCAGTGACGGCGCCGGCGGCCCCGCCGACCACCGCGCCGACGGGGCCCGCCACGACGGCGCCGGTTCCGGCTCCGACGGCGGCGCCGCCGATGCGCTGGTCGGTTGTGCTGCCGCAGGCGGCGAGCGTCAGGGCGGACGCGGCGATCAGGCTGAGCGTTGCGATCTTCATGGCGATGGTCCTTGCTTTGAAATCTGCGCCCGTGAAACGCCCGGCCGGCCGCCGAAGTTCCGTGTCCCGGCAACGCGTTTCCGATCCAGCCGACGGGAAAAACGCGCTCGTGGACGCCGCGCGCACTTGCGATCCGCGCAAAAATCCGTATACAGCCGGCATCGCATCAGCCGCACCATTCGCGTGGGCGATGAGGATCGTTTGTCCGGTCCGCGTCGCAAGGCTTTCGTTTTTTGACCGATTCGCCGCATCCGGCGCGTCGGCGGAGTTGAGACCGATGAAGATCCGCAATTCGCTGAAGTCGCTGCGCGCGCGCCATCGCGACAACCAGCTCGTGCGCCGCAAGGGCCGCGTCTACATCATCAACAAGGTCCAGAAGCGCTTCAAGGCGCGCCAGGGCTGAGTTCTTGCGCGGCGCGTCATCGCCGCGCGCGAGCAGGTTCAGGCCGGATCGGCATGGCGGGACGCCTCACGGCGTGGCCCGCCCTTTTTGCGTTGCGGCCGATCGTCGGCCCGTGAATTGACGCCGGCGCGGATCGCGTGACACTCTCGTCTCATGACGATCACATGCACGCTCCCCAGAGCCGCCATCGTCGCGCTCGCCGCGACGGGCGTCTTCGCACAGGCTGCCGCCGTCGCGCAGGATGCGCCTCCGCCCCGGCCCGGCATCGTCGCCCCGTCCGACACCGACGACAACCCGGTCGCGCCCTCCGCGCCGCCGGCGCGCACGCCCGCCGCGACGCTGAACCGCCTGTTCGAACGGCTCGCCGCCGCGAAAACCTCCGAGGAGGCCCAGGGCATCGCCCGGCTGATCCAGCGGCGCTGGGCCCGTTCCGGCTCCGACACCGCCGATCTGCTGATGACGCGGGCGCAATCGGCGATGCGCGCAAAGCAGCTCGAACTGGCGATCGAACTGCTCGACCGCGTGATCAGCCTGCAGCCGGACTGGGCCGAGGGCTGGAACCAGCGCGCCAACGCGCTCTTCATCAGCGGCGATCCGATCCGTTCGATGCTCGACATCGGCGAGGCGCTGAAGCGCGAGCCGCGTCACTATGGCGCGATGATGGGGCTGGGCACGATCTTGCGCCAGCAGGGCGACGACAAGCGCGCCATGGTGGCCTATCGCCGCGCGCTCGAGGTCTATCCGCAGATGGAGGCGATCAAGAACGCGGTCGAGGCGCTGACCGCCGAGGTCGACGGCCGCGACGCCTGAGGTTCCGGCGAAACCGAATCGGACGCGGCGACGTAAGCGTTCCATGCTCACACGCGCCCTGCTCGCCCTCGTCGTTCTTGCCGCCGCCGGCCTGATCATCCGCACCGAATGGATCAGATCGGAGGTCGAGCGGCTGTACCCGCCGCGCGGCGCCTTTCTGACGCTGCCAGGCGGCCGACTGCATTACGTCGAGCGCAAGCCGGCGGGCGAGACGCGCGGCACGGTCGTGCTGATCCACGGCGCGTCCTCGAACCACGCCGATCTCGTGGCGACGCTCGGCCCCGAATTGAGCCATTACCGCATCGTCGCGATCGACCGCCCCGGCCACGGCTGGAGCGACCGGCTGGAGGGCGCGGCCATGGCCGATCCGGGCCGCCAGGCGCAGGCGCTGATGCAGGCGCTCGACCAGATCGCGCCCGAGCGCTTCGTGCTGGTGGCGCATTCGCTCGCCGGCGCGCTCTCGGCAAGGATAGCGCTCGACCGGCCGGAGCGCCTGCATGGCCTCGTCCTGCTCGGCGGCGTCACCCATCCCTGGCCAGGCGGCATCGCCTGGTATCACCACATCGCCTCTGCGCCAGTGATCGGTCCGGCGTTCAACCGGCTCGTTTCGCTGCCCGCAGCGAGCATGCTGCTTGACGCCGGCGCAAGAAGCGTCTTCGCGCCGAGGCCGATGACGGCGGGCTATGTCGAGACCGGCGAGATCAGGCTGCTGCTCCGACCTTCGGCGTTCCGGGCGAACTCGGAGGATCTTGCCGCGACCTTCGATTTCGTGACCGCGCAGGCGCCCCGCTACAAGACGCTCCAGGTTCCTGTGGTCGCGATCACCGGCGACAGCGACTCGGTCGTCTCGCCGACGATCCACTCGGCCACGATCACGCGCGAGGCCCCGCAGGGTCGCTTCGTGCTGCTGCCGGGCGTCGGCCACATGCCCCATCACGCCGCGCCCGAGATCGTCGTCGAGGCGATCGACCAGATGGTCGGCCCCAAATCCGGGCTGGCGCGGAACTGAGGCGACAGGCGTCCCGCCTGGGCTAGGCGCGCAGCACGAACAGCGTTCCCTTGCCGCCGCGGCTCTTCAGATTGGCGATGATCTCGCGCACGGCGAGGTCGGAGGGATTTCGCGGCTCGTTGTCGAAGGCCCTGCGGTCGCCGAGCGGCCGCGGACCGATGCAGCCGATCACCCAGCCGACATGCGGCGCCTCATGGATCAGGATGTTGCGCTGCTGCGCGGTCTCGCCGCCGAACACGCGGATGCAGGCGCCGTCATGGCCTGGCCGCAGGGTCTTGACCACGCTGTTGCCGGTCTCGGCGCGCAGATCATAGGGCAACTCGCGCGCACGCAATCGAACGTAGCCGAAATCCCACTGGTTCACCGCGCCGCTGTCGGTGCGGTAGCGCTCGACCGTGGTGAACTCCTTCTTCGACTTGATCTCGCCCTTCACGATGAGATGGACCGGGCGGCAATTCAGCGTCAGGCTCTCCTGCCGCTCCTCTGGCGCCAGCGGCCCCATGATCGGAAAGTCGAACTGGGCGGCGCGGACCGGCCCGCCGACGATCATCGCCATCGTGCCCCACATGCCACTGACGCGCTTGATGTTGGCCGAACTGGTCAGAGGCCGGCCACGGCTACGGTAGAGCGCGCCGCGCTCCTCTTCGGTCAGATTATCGACCTCGTCGATGATCTTGCCGCCGCTGTAGATGAACTCGTCTTTCGGCCAGCGCGTGTGAAGCAGGGTGATGGTTTCCATCGGCCGCCCCCGGTCATTGCTGGCTGGACGGACGACTGGCGCTGCAGCCGGAAGATGGGATCCGATCAGCCTGAACTCACGCTACGTAACACACCGATGGCCTGTCCGGCCAGCCTTCGACATGATGCTGCGCGACTGGTTTCAGGCCTGCTCGACATGCTCCTTCGCGATAAAGGCGATGCGGACCATGTTGGTCGCGCCCGGCGTGCCGAAGGGCACGCCCGCCACCACGATGATGCGGTCGCCGACGGTGGCGTAGTGCTCCCGCACCGCGAATTTGCAGGCGCGGAAGGCCATGTCGTCGGCATCGCTGGCGTCCTTGGTGACGACGGCGTGGACGCCCCAGACCAGCGTCAGCCGCCGCGCCGTGGCGCGGTTCGGCGTCAGCGCGATCACGGTCGAGTTCGGCCGCTCCCGGGCGAGGCGGAAGGCGGTCGAGCCCGACGACGTCCAGGCCGCGATCGCCTTCAGGTTCAGCGTGTCGGCGATCTCGTGGGCCGCCTTGGCGATGGCGTCGGCCCCCGTCGCCTCCGGCTCGGCCCGCTGCGCCTCCAGGATCGAGCGGTAGATGCTCTCGCTCTCCACCTCCTCGGCGATGCGGTTCATCATCGCGACCGCCTCGATCGGATACTGGCCCGCCGCGCTCTCAGCCGAGAGCATCACCGCGTCGGCGCCCTCGAACACGGCGGTGGCGACGTCGGAGACCTCGGCGCGGGTCGGCACCGGAGCGGTGATCATGCTCTCCAGCATCTGCGTCGCCACGACCACCGGCTTGCCCATGCGCCGGCACATCCGGGTGATGCGCTTCTGCGTGCCTGGCACCCGCTCCAGCGGCATCTCGACGCCGAGATCGCCGCGCGCCACCATGATCGCGTCCGACGCCTCGATGATCTCCTGGAGCCGCAGCACGGCCTGCGGCTTCTCGATCTTGGCCAGCGCCAGCGCCCGGCCGCGCACGATCTTGCGCAGATCGGCCATGTCCTCTGGCCGCTGCACGAAGGAGAGCGCGATCCAGTCGACGCCGGCTTCGGCGGCAGCTTCCGCGTCGGAGCGGTCCTTGTCGGTCATCGCCGAGACCGGGATCGTGGTGTCGGGCAGGCTGACGCCCTTGCGCGACGACAGCCGGCCGGCGATCGTCACCCGCGTTACGGCCTGGGTCATTGAGGCCTTCTCGACCACGAGCCTGATCTTGCCGTCGTCGAGGATCAGGTTGTGGCCGGGCTCGAGCGCACCCAGGATTTCGGGATGGGGCAGGTTGACGCGCTTGGCGGTGCCGGGAGCCGGGTCCGAATCGAGCATGAATCTCGCGCCCTTCTCCAGCATGACGCCGCCATCGCCGCCGAACTGGCCGACGCGCAGCTTCGGGCCCTGCAGATCGGCGAGGATGCCGACCGGGCGTCTGAATTTCGCCTCCAGCCCGCGCAGCATCGCGATCTTCTCGGGCAGGGTCTCGCGCTGGGTGTGGCTCATATTGATGCGGAAGACGTCGACGCCGGCCTGGAACAGTTTTGCGCACATCTCCTCGCTGGCCGAGGCTGGCCCCAGCGTGGCGATGATCTTGATCCGGCGCTCGCGCTTCATCAGGGCGTCTTTCAGGGGCGTGGCGTGCTTGCGCCGGTGGGGTCGGTCAACTGGATCGTCCAGCTCTTCTGCTCGCCGGTGTCGACCTCGAAGAAGCCGTCCCGGTCATAGCCGCGCGCCAGGCAATCGGTGATGCCGCGGATCGTGAATTCCTTGTTGCGCGTGCACATGACGGATTTTCCCGTCCATTCGCCGCCCTTGTCGTAATCGACGGCGTGCACATAGTAGAACCGGGCGGCCAGCGTGCCGCGCAGCAGCGTTTCGCAGGCGCGCGGCGCGATGTTCCACCAGCCCTCGGTGATCCAGCCTTGAGCGTCGCGGTAGCCGATGGCGACTCCGATGCGGCTCGCCGTGGTGTTGCACATGCGCAGATCGGCGAGCGCCGGCGCGGAGAAGCCGGCGAGGCCGGCAGCCAGCAGCAGGAGACGAAGCGTTGATCGGGCGCTGTTCGACATGGCCTAAGGGTCAATCAGGATCACGCGGCAATCGTTGACATTGGTCAGGGTCGGGCCCGTCCGCAGCAGGTCGCCCAGGGGCTCGAAGAACCCGGTCGAATCGTTGTCGGCGAGCGATGCGGCAGGAGAAAGACCGGCCTTTGCGGCGCGCGCCAGCGTCGTCGGGTCGACGATCGCGCCGGCCGGATCGCTCGCCTGCCCGCCGCCGCCATCGGTGCCGTCGGTGTCGCCCGACAGCGCCACGATGCCGGGCTCAGCCCTCAGCGCGACGGCGAGCGCCAGCGCGTATTCCTGGTTGGGACCGCCCCGGCCCTGCCCGCGCAGCGTCACCGTGAGTTCGCCGCCCGACAGGATGCAGGCGCGCCGGCCCTCACGCTTCAGCCTCAGCGCGAGCGCGGCGTGATCGGCGGCCACCGCGCGCGCCTCGCCCTCGCAATCGGGCCCGAGATCGTGGACGGAAAATCCCGCCGCTTCGGCTACGGCGCGCGCCGCGGCGATGGCGTCGGCGGGTTTAGCGATGATGCGGAATTCCGCCTCGGCGAAGGCCGGATGGCCGGGCTTCGGCGTCTCGCTGCCCTCATCGTCGAGCAGGTCGCGCGCCGCCTGCGGCAGGTCGAGCCCATAGCGGGCGACGATCTCGCGGGCTTGGGCCAGCGTCGTCGGATCGGGCACGGTCGGGCCGGACGCGATCGCGGTCGGCTCGTCGCCGGGCACGTCGGAGATCGCCAGCGTCAGCAGCCGGGCCGGCGCGGCCGCCAGCGTGAGCCGGCCGCCCTTGATGCGCGAGAGCCGCTTGCGCACGATGTTCATCTCGCCGATCGGCGCGCCCGAGCGCAGCAGCGCCTTGTTGACGGCTTGCTTCTGCGCCAGCGTCAGCGCGCCCGCCGGCGCGACCCAGTTGGCCGAGCCGCCGCCCGAGAGCAGCACCAGCACGAGATCGCCCGCCGTCGCGCTCCGCGCCAGTTCCAGCGCCCGCTCGGCGCTGTCGATGCTGCCTTGGTCGGGCACGGGATGGCCGGCCGCGACCATCGGGATGTGGCACGTCGCGGTCTCGTAGCCATGGCGGGCCACGGCATGGCCGAAAAACCTGTCCGGCGGGAAGCCGGCATCGAGATAATGCGCTTCGGCCAGCGCTGTCATGCTGCCGGCGGCCTTGCCGGCGGCGAGCAGGATCAGGCGGCCGGTTTCTGGCGGTTGCGGCAGATGCGCCGGCAGGCAGCCGGCCGGATGGGCGCGCCCGACGGCGGCGTCGAAGATGCTGCGGCAGATGGCGCGCAGATCGGCCCTGTCGTCGCTCGCCCCCCGCACCCCAGCCCCTTCCACCCGTGATTCGCCGTCGCGTTCATCGACTTTCGTTGCCGATTCTTTTAAGTCGCGCCCGGGCGGACGTCATCAGGCTTTTGCCGATATAGTCATACTTTTCGAGGGTCTCATGCCGACCGATGCGATTGCGGCGCATCCCCTCGCCGCGCTTGCGCCCGGCGAGGTCGAGATCGTTCCGGGCAAGTCCTCGACCGGGGTGCTGCTGCTCTGCGACCATGCCAGCAATGCGATCCCGCCCGGACTCGACAGCCTCGGTCTGCCGCCGGCCCAGCTCGAGCGCCATATCGCCTACGACATCGGCGCGGCCGAGATGACCCGCGCCATGGCCCGCATGCTCGGCGCGCCCGCCGTGCTCAGCAGCTTCTCGCGCCTGCTGATCGATCCCAATCGCGGCCTCGACGACCCCACCCTGGTGATGCGGCTCTCGGACGGCGCCATCATCCCCGGCAACCGCCATCTCGACGCCGCCGGCATCACTGAGCGCATCGCGCGCTACTATGAGCCCTATGACGCCGCGATCGATGCGGCGATCGAGACGGCGCTTGCGGCCGGACATCCCCCGGCGATCGTCTCGCTGCACTCCTTCACGCCGCTCTGGAAGGGCGTCGCCCGGCCCTGGCATGTCGGCGTCCTGTGGGATCGCGACGGCGGGCTGTCGCGGCGGCTGATCGAGGCGCTGCGAACCGAACCCGATCTCGTCGTCGGCGACAACGAGCCCTATGCCGGCGGCCTGCCGGGCGACACGATCGACCGGCACGCCACGCGCCGCGGCCTGCAAGACACGCTGATCGAGGTCCGGCAGGACCTGATCGCGAGCGACGCCACGGCCCGCGACTGGGGCGTCAGGCTCGCCGGCATCCTGCCGGGATGCCTCGCCGAGCCGCGAGGCTGAGACCTCGCGGCTGTTGAGGGAAGCCGCGTCGCGGCTTGACGCGGGGGGCGGCGCGATGCGAACCCTCCCGGCCGAATTCACCCACCACACGTCAAGGACATCAGATGGACGAACCGGTTCAGGGCGACCAGCTCAAGAGCATCGTGCAGCGCATCGAGCGGCTCGAGGAAGAGAAGAAGACCATCGCCGACGACATCAAGGAGGTCTATGGCGAGGCGAAGGCCAATGGCTACGACGTCAAGGTGCTGCGCAAGGTCATCGCCATCCGCAAGCGCGACGCCAACGAGCGCAAGGAAGAAGAGGCGATTTTGGACCTCTACCTGCAGGCGGTCGGCGAGAGCGCCTGATACGGCTGCCCGCCAATCCGCGATCGCGGTCTGCTGACGCGGATGGCTGCGCTTCCGGTGCTCACGGACAGAAAGTCCGCTGCGCTCCGGTTCTCGCCATCCACGCCATCCGACTCGCGCTGGCGAATTGTCGAGCAGCCTTCACGCCGCGCCGGGCGAGCACCGTCATCAAGCCCCGTGATGCGTAAAATCACGCGAATTCGCGTGGCATTCCCGGTTTGCCCCGGCACTCTGCCGGCGCACCTGAACCGGAGACCGCCATGCTGCTCGTAGGAATGCTGGACAGCCCCTATGTCCGCCGCTCCGCCGTCACCGGAACGCTGCTCGGCCTCGCCTTCGAGCACCGCTCGGTCTCGGTGTTCCGCCACATGGAGGCGTTTGCCGCCATCAATCCCCTGATCAAGGCGCCGACGCTGGTCGCCGCTGACGGCGCGGTGATCACCGATTCCAACCTGATCATCCAGCATATGGAGGATGTCGCGGGCCGTTCGCTTCGGCCGGCCGACCCGGCCGCGCGCAGCCGCGATCTGAGCCTGACCGGGATCGGCATCGTCGCCGCCGACAAGGCGGTCTCGGTCGAATACGAGCGCAAGCGGCCGGAAGCGCAGCGCTACGCGCCCTGGCAGGAGCGCATCGTTACCCAGCTCCACACCGCGCTCGACCTGCTCGACGCGGCGGCCGCGCGCGGCGAACTCGGCTCTAGCCCGGAGCTGCGCCCCGGCGACATCGCCGCCGCGATCGCCTGGGGCTTCTGCCGTTTCGTGATCCCGGATTACGCGCCGCAGGAGCGCTGGCCGGCGCTGACGGCGCAGGCCAAAGCCTGCGAAGCGCTGCCTGTCTTCAAACACTGGCCAATCGACCGCGAGGAGCCGTGACGGCGTGCGCCGCGAAACGCGTTCTGGTGAGTCGGCTGGCGTGGTTTTCGAGAACCGGAGCGGAGCGGACTTTTGTACGTGAGCACCGGAAGCGCAGAAGACCGCTTCAGACGGCCGCCAGCGCGCGTTTCGCTTAGTTCTGGACGAAGTTTGTCGGCAGGGGCCGGACGGCCGGCCCGCTGAACGAGCCGGTCTTGGCGTCGCTCGGCTCGGCGTGGCTGAAGCCGAGCGAGGCGGCCGGGCCGGGCGCCTGGATCGCGGCGTCCGCCCTCGGCTGCGTCGTGCGGGCGCGGGCGGTGGCGACCGTCACCACCCTGCCTTCGCCGGCTGAGGTTCCCGACACGGCGGCGAAAAGCGAATCGAGGCCGGTGCGGTCGGCATCGTATTGCGCCACGATCGGCGTCGCCGGCTGGGCCGAGCTCTGACGATCGACCGCTGCGGCGCGCCCGGGAACGGAGGCGAGCGCGAAACTCTCGCCGCGCGGGCGGCCGGGCGGCAGCGGATGGCTGACGCTCACGAGCTTGCCCTGCGGCTGCGCCTCGCCGTCGTCGCTGCTGCGCAGCCCCGCCAGAGCGAGATTGGCGAACGCAACCGGGCGGACCGGCGGCGCCGGCGCGGCCACCGGCTTGCCGACGGCGACATCGAGCTTGCTGGCGACGGCCTGCTCGATCAGGGCGGCGATCTGGTCCGGCCGGCGTGGCGGCAGTGCGGCGACCGCCGCCTGGCCGGAAGCGCCCTGCGGCGCGAAGGAGAGGGCGGCGCCGGGTGCCGAGAGCGCCGCGATCTGGTTCGGTTGCGCCGGCTCCGGCGCTGTCAGGCCGCGCGGGCGAGCCAGCGGCAGGGGCGCGTCGATCAGGCGCGGCGTCCTTTCGTCGGCCTTCGGCGGCGCCGGAAGCGGACTCGCCGGGGCGAGCGCCGCCACCTGCGTCTCCTGCGGCGCGACGGTTCGTGGCGCGGTCCGTTCGGCGCGGGCGCGGCCCACCGCCTGCATCACCGGCTCGGGGGCGACCGCGGTGGTGGCGAAGCGGCCGCCGTCGTTGGAATTGCTGTCGTCGCGCGCGGCCGGCGCATAGGCCAGCACCGTCGGCTGCGGCTTTGGCGCGGCGCGGCGGCCGCGCGTGGGACGCGCCTCCGCCTCCTCGTCGTCGCCACCGAACAGCGTCGCCCAGAGGCTCTTGCCGCCCGACGAGATCACCGCGCCCTCGTCGGCGTCCGCCACGGCGTAGCCCGAGACCGAGCCGCCGCGCGCCATGATGTCGGCCCGGGCGAGTTCGTAGCCGCCGAGCGGCTGGCCGTCGGCCGGCAGATGCACGGTCTTCTCGTCGGGGAAGAGGCGCACGAGCTGGTCGCGCGTCATGCGAGGCCAGGACCGGACAGAGCCGGCGTCAAGATGGATGAAGGGGGTGTGCGCGCCGGGATAGAAGCCGACGCCGCCGCGCTGCAGCTTCATGCCGGCTTCGCGGATGCGCACGGTCGAGGTGTCGGGCAGGTAGAAATCCATCGCCCGGCCCTGGGTATGCTGGCTGTTCTTGGCGACGCCGCGCGAGCGCCGGCGCAGCATCGAATTGGTGCCGGGCGAGCGATAGGCCGAGACCACGTGGAAGGGCTGCTCGGAACCGACGGCGCGCTGCACCTCCCAGGCGAGGTCGAACAGGCGGGGATCCATCCGGATCGGCTCATCGGTGCGCCAGTCGCGCAACGCCCAGTTCAGCTTCTCCAGACCTTCGGAGACGTAGCGGCCATCACGCTTGAAGGTGACCGTGGTCTCCTCCTTGGTGTGCATATGCCGGATCGAGATGGTGCGGGTATCGCCATTGGCGACGGCGTCTTGCGTGCCCCGCATGCCGGCGAGGATCGCGGCCATCGCGAGGCCGAACACGCAAAATCGGCGGAATCCCGGCCTGAAGCGAAGCGACGGCCGTCTTTCCTGCGTGGCGGTGGACTCAGCCAATCTGTCTGACCCGTCTCGGTGCCCGCGTCGGAGCGGTGCGACAAACGTGAACGAACAGTTGCGGATAAGCGTTAATGGAAGGTGAACGAACCGGCAATGGCCGGCCGCGACTTTCCCTCACCGGCCCTCGCAAGCCGGCTTTCGCTATCGGTCAATCATGGCGAAACCGTGCCGGCTGTCCTCAGCCGCGCGGTTCGAGCGCCTGCCGCACCAGCCTGTGGAAGCCGTAGAGGTCCGCGAATGTCGCCAGTTTGTCGCCCGCGTCGACGACATGAGTGTTGTAGACGAGATGGATCGGCATCGGCGCGGGCAGGTTGATCCGACGCTCGCCCGAGCCGATCAGCCGGCGCAGGCGCTCCGTCGTCCACTCGGCGCCTAGCACATGGTCGGCCAGCAGGAACGGGTTCTCCACGCGCACGCAGCCATGGCTGTAGGCGCGCCTGTCGGTGGCGAAGAGCCGGCGGTTCGGCGTGTCGTGCAGATAGACCGCGTGGTCGTTGGGGAACATGAACTTGATCCAGCCGAGCGCGTTGCGCTCGCCCGGCGGCTGGCGCACCGAGATCGCGCCGTTGCGCCCGCGCGTCACGACATAACCGCGCCTTGCGGCGTAGTCGGGGTCGGCCGCGAGGCCGGGCAGGATCTCGTTCCTCAGGATCGAGGGCGGGATGTACCAGGACGGGTTGACGATGACGTGGTCCATCTGGTCCGAGAAGATCGGCGTCGCCGTTTCCGGCTTCCCGACGATGGCGCGCGTCTGGTGGATTTGCCGGCCGTCGCGGACAACGCGCACCATGAATTCCGGCACGTTGACCATGATGTGGCTCGCGCCGAGATCGGGCGGCAGCCAGCGCCAGCGCTCCATCTGGGCGACGATGTCGGCCTCGCCGCGCGCGGAAGCCGGCGCGCCGAGCGCGGCCAGCGTCTGCGCGCTCAGCACGCCGTTGGCGCGCAGGCCGGCCTGTTTCTGAAATTCGGCGACGGCCGTCGCGGTGGAGCGATCGAAGACCGGCTCCTCGGAGGGGCCGAGGCCAAGCCTCGCCCGGACCAGCGGCACGCGCTCGTCGCGCATGCCGAGCTTCAGCGGCGGGCCGGCGGGAATGCGCACCAGCGGCGTGTCGTCGAGATGCTGGCGCAACTCGGCGAGCTTCGCCTTCAGCCGAAGGTAGCCTTCATGTGGCGGGTTGTAGGCGGCGAGCGTCGCGCCCGGGTCCTCGACCGCGGTCAGTTCGGACAAGACCTCGGTGGCCGACGGCAGGAAGAGCGTCGGCGTGATCAGCTTCGAGAGCCGGCGCGGATCGATCCGCCCGCCCCTGGCGTCGCGGGCATAGAGCACGGCCAGCGCCGAGAGGCGCACATCCGCCTCGGCGAGCCCGCCCCTGTCGCTGGCCTCGAAGGCCGGCGGCGCATAATCGCCGGCGCGCAGGCCGTCCTCGCCGGCGCGGCCGAGCTGGGCGACGAGCCGCTTCGCCTGCGCGCTCCAGCCGCGCCCGTCGATCCAGAACGGCCGGTTCTCGTTGGCGGCGTAGGCGGCGACGATCTCGTTGCGCTCGCGCTCGGCCAAACGCGGCAGGGCGAGGCCCTCCGCGATGCGCACGACGATGTCGGCGGCGAATTCCGAGCCCGGCGGCAGCGCCACCGCCACCGCGGGCAGATCGGGCGGCGGGATGACGATATCGACCGGCGCGGCCGTGCGCATGGCCTCGCCTGCGGGCTCGATCGCGGGCCGCAGGACCGGCGTCAGCGCCGGATCGACCGGCGGCATCGCGACCTCGGGAATGTCGAGCACCGGCGGTTCGGGCGCGACCGCGCGGTCGTCGACCCCTCGCGTGGCGGCTGACGCGGGCTGGATCTCGAGCGCAGGAAGGCCGCCCTGCGGCTTCGCGGAAGGCTGGACCGTGCCGGTGACCATGCCGGGTTCGGGCGCCGCGTCGACCTTCACCACCACCTCCGGCAGCGCGGGCGGCGGCAGCGCCTCGACCGGCCTGTCGCCGTCGAGGATGAGCAGCGGCGGCTGTTCCGGCAGGGCGATGCCGAGCTCTGGTCCGGAGCCGGACGACCCGCCTGCGGGCACATCCTGCGCCGGCGCGGCCACGAGCCCCAGCATCAGGGCCAGGGCCGAGACGGAGGCCGAAATCAGTCCCGCCCGGTGGCGACGACGCATGGTCGCGATCCTCAAATTCTGGTCGAAATCGCGTCAGTTCTGCGCGACTCGCCTGGTGGCGACAAGATGCGGCGGGGCAACAGCCGCCGCGATTCGAAACCCACCGACGAAAGGCTACGCCGCGTCGGACCCTTCGGAGGCAGGATCGCTCTCGATCAGCCCGTAATCCTTGAGCTTGCGGTAGAGCGTCGAGCGACCGATCCCGAGCCTGCGCGAGACTTCCGACATGTGGCCGCGATAATGCGCCAGTGCGAAGGTGATGATCTCGCGCTCGAGATCGTCGAGTTTGCGCATGTCGGAGCCGGCCAGGAGATCGATCGCGTTGGGGTCGCGCACCGGCATCTGGATGATGCGGGGCGTCTCGTCCCGCGCCTCGTTGCGCACGGCTGAGGCCGGCGCCGGCGGGATGCGCACGTCGAACCCGTCCATCTGCGCGGCGATCTGCGGGAACTCGGCGATGGTGAGTTCGTCGCCATCGGCCAAGACCACGGCGCGGAACATCGCGTTCTCGAGCTGGCGGACATTGCCCGGCCAGTCATAACCGCCGATCAGGGACAGCGCCTCGGCCGCGATGCCGCGCAGCTTCTTGCCTTCCTCGGCCGAGAACCGGGCGAGGAAGCCGCGCGCCAGATCGGCGATGTCCTCGCGGCGCTGACGCAAGGGCGGCAGCGTGATCGGGAAGACGTTGAGGCGGTAGTACAGGTCCTCGCGGAACCCGCCCTGCTTGACCTGGTCGAGCAGGCTCTTGTTGGTGGCGGAGATGATGCGGATGTCGACCCTGACGGACTTCTTGCCGCCGACCGGATCGACCTCGCTCTCCTGGATCGCCCGCAGGAGCTTCACCTGCGCGTCGAGCGGCAGTTCGCCGACCTCGTCGAGGAAGAGCGTGCCGCCATGCGCCTCGACGAACTTGCCGACATGGCGCTCGGTCGCACCCGTGAACGCGCCCTTCTCATGGCCGAACAGGATCGATTCCACGAGGTTATGGGGGATCGCGCCGCAGTTCACCGTGACGAAGGGCCTGCCCCGACGGTCGCTGGAACCCTGTATGGCCCGCGCGAGAACCTCCTTGCCGACGCCGGATTCGCCCTCGACCAGGATCGGGATGTTGGATTTCGCGGCGCGCTCGGCCAGGCGCACGACGCGGGCCATGTCGGCGCTCTTGGTGGCGAGGTCGCGGAAGGAGAGCGTGCCCGAGGCGCGGCGCTTGATGTGGCGCAATTCATGTTCGAGCGCTTCCAGCTTGAGCGCATTCTTGAGCGAGATCTGAAGCCGTTCGGCCCCGACCGGCTTGACCACGAAATCGACCGCGCCGGCGCGCATCGCCTGCACCACGGTCTCGATCGAGCCGTTCGCGGTCTGCACGATCACCGGCGTCTCGACGCCGCGTTCGCGCAGCGCCGCCAGAACCGCCATGCCGTCGCGGCCGGGCATGACGAGATCGAGCACGACGGCGTCGAAGCGCTCCGCCTCGCCTCCGCAGAGCAGTCCGAGCGCCTCGTCGCCGCCCTCCACGGCCACGACGTCGTAGCCGAAGCGCTTCAGCATGGCGTCGAGCAGGCGGCGCTGGACAGGATCGTCGTCGACGACGAGAACGGTGGCGGTCATGAAACCTCGAAGGCCAGCAGGGCGGAGCAACGCGCGGACATCGACTTGGCGTGTTCCGTTCTGGGGCATCCTGGGCGACAAGGGTTAAGCGGCGCTTAAGCGCCACACCGGCTTGCAAAGCGGTTCGGCCGGCTCGCGCGGCGTTGCTCGCGCCGCCCGGTTCCGCGCATATGGAACCGGGGTGCGCGAGGAGAGACGCCGGACATGACCACCGCCTTTGCAGGGACGACGATCGCCGCCGGGCGCGCAGGCGAAAGCGCCGCGCAGGCCGCGCAGGCGCTGGGTCCGCTGCCGGAATGGGACCTCAGCCATCTCTATCCGGCGATGAATTCGGCCGTTCTCACCACCGATCTCGACCGCGCGCTGGCCGAGTCGCAGCGTTTCGCGGCGCTCTATCGCGGCAAGCTCGCAGCCCTCGCCGATAGCGACCTCGCTCCCATCGCGCTGGCCGAGGCCGTGGCCGGCTACGAGACGCTGAGCGATCTGCTCGGCAGGATCGGGGCCTATGCAGGGTTGGTCTATTCGGGCGACACCACGGATCCGGAGCGGGCGAAATTCTACGGAGACACCCAGGACCGCCTGAACGCCGCGATGACGGAACTGCTGTTCTTCGAGCTCGAACTCAACCGGATCGACCCGGTGGTGCTGGCGCGTCATGCCGGCGCGGCCCCGCTCTCGCACTGGAAGCCCTGGCTCGACGATCTCGCCAAGGACAAGCCGCACCAGCTCGAGGACCGCGTCGAGGAGCTGTTCCACGAGAAGTCGATGACCGGCCAGGCCGCCTGGAACCGGCTCTTCGACGAGACAATCGCCTCGCTGCGTTTCCGTCCTGATGACGAGGAGCTGACGCTCGAATTGACCCTGAACCGCCTTCAGGACGCCGACGGCGCGGTGCGCAAGGCCGCCGCCGACGCGCTGAGCGAGGTTTTCCGCGGCCAGTTGCGCACCTTCGCGCTGATCACCAACACGCTGGCCAAGGACAAGGAGATATCCGACCGCTGGCGCAAGTTCGAGGACGTCGCCGATTCGCGCCATCTCGCCAACCGGGTCGAGCGCGAGGTCGTGGACGCTCTCGTGTCGGCGGTGCGCGAAGCGTATCCGCGGCTCTCGCACCGCTACTACAGGCTGAAGGCGCGCTGGTTCGGACGCGAGCAGCTCGACTTCTGGGATCGCAACGCCCCGCTCCCCAAGGTCGAGCAGTGCACCATCCCCTGGACCGAGGCGCGCGACACCGTGCTCGACGCCTATGGCGATTTCTCGCCGCAGATGGCCGGCATCGCCCGGCGCTTCTTCGACGAGCGCTGGATCGACGCCCCGGCGCGGCCGGGCAAGGCGCCGGGCGCCTTCGCGCACCCGACGGTGCCCTCCGCGCACCCCTATGTGCTGCTGAACTACCAGGGCAAGCCGCGCGACGTGATGACGCTCGCCCATGAGCTCGGCCATGGCGTGCACCAGGTCCTGGCCGCCCCCAACGGCGCGCTGATGGCCCCGACGCCGCTGACGCTCGCCGAGACCGCCAGCGTCTTCGGCGAGATGCTGACCTTCCGCCGCCTGCTCGATGCCACGACCGACGCCCGCCAGCGCAAGGCGATGCTGGCGGCCAAGGTCGAGGACATGATCAACACGGTGGTGCGCCAGATCGCCTTTTACACTTTCGAGCGCAAGGTTCACGAGGCGCGCAAGGGCGGCGAGCTGACCCCGGAGAACCTCTGCGAGCTCTGGATGAGCGTGCAGGCAGAGAGCCTCGGGCCGGCGATCCGGCTGTCGACGGGCTACGAGCCGTTCTGGTGCTACATCCCGCACTTCATCCATTCGCCGTTCTACGTCTACGCCTACGCCTTCGGCGACTGCCTGGTGAACTCGCTCTACGGCGTTTATCGCAACTCGGCGGAGGGCTTTCAGGAGCGCTATTTCGCCCTGCTCTCGGCCGGCGGCACCAAGCACCATTCCGAACTGCTCGCGCCCTTCGGCCTCGACGCGCGCGACCCCGCCTTCTGGCAGATCGGGCTCAGAATGATCGAGGGGATGATCGTCGAGCTGGAAGGGATGGAGTGAAGCGCGGGGAACCCTCTCCCGTAGGGAGAGGGCAGGGCGAGGGGCCGGCTCTTTGACACCGTGGCTGTGAACTCACCGCTGCCGCCGTTGGGTTTTCGCCTCGCTGGTCGAGGGGCCGACACCTCGCCCCTGCCCCTCTCCTTACAGGAGAGGGGGTTCTCCGAGGCGGCTCTATCGCTAAAACTGCACCCGCAACCCCACCTGCGCGATGTTGGCGGTGTAGTCCGAACCTTGCGCCGTCGAGATCAGGCGCTCCTGGGTGAAGCTCGCGCGCACCGAAAACGTCCGGGTCAGCTTGTATTCGAGGCGCGCGCCATAGCTGGCGAAATCCTCGCGCAGCCCCTGCCCGTCATATTCGGTGCGGCTGAGGTTGCCGAAGCCGGTCACGATCAGGTTGCGCCGCAAAGCATGGGCGATCTCGAGCGAGGCGCGCCGCGCCGTCGTGCCGCTCGAACCCGGGATCGTGGTGTCGCCGAGTTCCGACGCGCCGCGCAGCGTCACCGTCGTCAGCGGCGTCGGCGACCACAGCACGGCGATGTCGCCGATCAGGCCGCGGAGATTCTTCAGGCGGTTGTCGTCGTAGTCGCGGTCCTGGTAGCCGACCGAGACCTCGCCGGTGAGCTGCCGGCTGATCTCGAAGGTCGAGCCGACGCGGCCTGTCAGACCGCGCGAGGAGCGCTCGAAGCTGTTCGAATCGCGCCGCTGGTCGAACTGGCGGGTATCGACCTCGCCCTGCACGAACGGCTTGACGCCAGGCGTCAGCTCATAAGTCGCGCGCAGGCGCAGGCCGTATTGCGTCTGGTTGCGGTCCTGCTGGCTGACCGTCCCGCCATTGCTCAGCTTGCCGTCCTCGTAGTCGCTGCGATCGACCGAGCCGCGCAGCGTCAGTTGAAGGCGGTTGATGTCGTGGCTGACGCCGGCCGACGCGCCGTACTGGTAGACCAGCGGGCGGCCGGTAACGGCGGCGTTGAGATCGGGCGAGCCCGGCCGCTGCGTGTCGAGCCGCAGCCGGGATTCGAGCAGGATGCGGGTGTCGCGCGTGGCGTCGAGCCTGAGATCGAGATTGCCCTCGGCGTCGGGGCGCGAGGCGTCCTTCTCGCGGAAGAACTCGACATAGCCGCCCCGCAGCCTGCCCTTCAGCTCATGCACGTTCCAGTCCGACTGGACCTCCAGATCGGCTTCGTGCCGGCTGAAGGCCGAGCCCTTGGCGGCCGGGCCGCTGACGCGCTGCGGATTGGTGTCGTAGCCCAAAGAGTTGGTGATGCCGGGCTTCAGCGTGACCGAGCCGAGTCGCAGGCCGAGCGGCGCATAGGCGTCCTCCTCCGGCCCGCTGCGGCGCGGGCGAGGCGGCGGCGGCTCGCTCAGCGGCGGCAGCCCGGTCACCACCGGCTGCGGCGGCCGGAACTGGCGCTGCGTCACGCCGCGGGTATTGCGCGCCTGCACCGGGCGGCTGGCGCGCGGCGGCGCGCGCCGCGAGATCACGGAGGTCTGGTTCTGGATCAGCGTGGCGGGATCGCGCACGCCCGACGCATTCACGCCGGCCTCGACGGGCGCCGGCTCGGGCTGCGGCTGCGCGATATAGGTCGGCGTGCCGGTGCGCAATCCCGCGCGCGACTGCTGCGCCACGACCTGCGTCGCGGCGAGCGTCAGGCCCGCCAGAGCGACGCCCGACAACAGCAGAGTGGGGACGCGAGGAGGCACGCGCAGGCTCGAAGCTCCGGCCATGACCGCGCCGTCGTGGCGCGCATGGTTAACGGAGTTAGAACGAAGACGGTTAACGCCGCGTCAATGCGGCGCTTCCTGCCCATCGCGACGGTGGCGCAGCCGGCGCGCGCCGTGCTAGAGGCGCTGCCATGACGGCCGATATCCGCGCTTCGGCGCTCCGCACCATCGCCACCGAGCGCACCGGGCTCGACACCCTGCACGCGGCGCTCGCCGATGGGCTCGGCGCTCCCTTCGCCGCCGCCGTCGAACTGATCCGCGCCGCCAGCGGCCGCGTCGTCGTCACCGGCATGGGCAAGTCCGGCCATGTCGCGCGCAAGATCGCGGCGACCTTGGCCTCGACCGGCACGCCGGCGCATTTCGTCCACCCGGCCGAGGCGAGCCACGGCGATCTCGGCATGGTCCAGCCCGAGGATGTCGTGATCGCCCTGTCCTGGTCCGGCGAGACGGCGGAGCTCGCGGCGATCGTCGCCCATACGCGGCGCTTCCGGGTCGGGCTGATCGGTCTGACCGCGAACGCCGACAGCGCGCTCGGGCGCGAGGCCGATGTCGCGCTGATCTTGCCCAAGGCGGAAGAAGCCTGTCCGAACGGGCTTGCGCCGACCACCTCGACGACGATGCAGATGGCGCTGGGCGACGCGCTCGCGGTCGCGCTGCTGGAGGCGCGCGGATTCTCGCCGCAGGATTTCTTCGTCTACCACCCCGGCGGCAAACTCGGCGCGCAACTCAAGACGGTCGAGAGCATCATGCATCGCGGCGAGCGCCTGCCGCTCGTCGGCGAGGGCGCGGCGATGGCCGACGTCGTCGCGATGATCTCGGCCAAGGGTTTTGGCTGCGCCATCGTCATCGACCCCGACGGCCGCCTCGCCGGCGTCGTCACCGACGGCGATCTGCGCCGCAAGCTCGGTTCGGGCTGGGGCGGCCGGCTGGCGCGCGACGTGATGACGACCGGCCCGCGCATCGTCGCGCCCGATGCGCTCGCGGTCGAGGCGCTGGAGCTGGTCGACCGCCTGCGCATCTCGGCGTTGATCGTGGCGGATGCGGACGGCCGGCCTGTCGGGATCGTGCATGTGCATGATCTGCTGCGGCTAGGTGTGGCGTAAGCGGTCGCCACCGTCTCCATCAATATCCAGCCCTCATCCTGAGGAGGCCGCAAAGCGACCGTCTCGAAGGATGGTCCAGGAGCCTCGGAGACAACTGGAGCATCCTTCGAGACGCGCCTGCGGCGCTCCTCAGGATAAGGGTTACGAGAATGCGGACCCTCAAGCCCGCTGGTACAGCAGCCTTGCCCGGATCGTGCCGTCGAGCGCCCTGATCTCGCGCAGCACGTCGAGCGCGTCCGCGCCGACGCTGTCGGCTTCCATCACGACATAGCCGACCTCGCCGTCGGTCTGATAGTTCTGCGCCGAGATGTTGACGTTGCGGGCCGCGAAGACGTCGTTCAGGCGGCGCAGCATGCCCGGCACATTGCGCTGGACGTGGATGAAGCGCGTCCCGGCCGGGCGCGGCGTGAGCTGGACCTGCGGAAAATTGACCGCGCCGACCGTCGAGCCGATGTCGGAATAGTCGATCAGCTTGCGCGCCACCTCCGCGCCGATGCGCTCCTGCGCCTCCTCGGTCGAGCCGCCGACATGCGGCGTCAGGATCACGTTCGGCAATCCCTGCAACGGGGAAATGAAGCGCTCGGCGTTCGAGGCGGGCTCGACCGGGAAGACATCGACGGCCGCGCCCGCGACATGGCCGCTGCGGATAGCCTGCGCCAGCGCCTCAAGATTGACGACGGTTCCCCGCGAATTGTTGATCAGGTAGCCCCCTCGCTTCATAGCCGCGATCTCGGCCGCGCCGATCATGCCGGCCGTCTGCGCCGTCTCCGGCACATGCAACGAGACGATGTCGGCCAAGCCGAGCAGGCTTTTCAGGCTCTCGACCGGCTCAGTGTTGCCGTGGCGCAGGCGGTCGGTGTGGTCGTAATAGATCACCCGCATGCCCATCGCCTCGGCGATGTTGGAGAGCTGGCTGCCGATATTGCCGTAGCCGACGATGCCGAGCGTCTTGCCGCGCACCTCGAAGGAACCGTCGGCGGACTTGTCCCAGCCGCCCTGATGGGCCGAGACCGAGCGGTCGGTGATGCGCCGCAGCAGCATGACGATCTCGCCGATGGTCAGTTCGGCGACGCTGCGGGTGTTGGAGAAGGGCGCGTTGAACACCGGCACGCCGCGTCCGCGCGCCGCCTGCAGATCGACCTGATTGGTGCCGACCGAGAAGCAACCCACGGCGATGAGCCGCCTCGCCCGGGCGAAGACCGGATCGGTGAGCTGCGTGTGCGAGCGGATGCCGAGTACATGCACGTCCTCGACCGCCGCCAGCAGCGCCCCGGCGTCGAGCGCCTTGGGCAGCCTGATCATGTTGGTGTAGCCGGCCTGGACCATCAGCTCGGCGGCGGAATCGTTGATGCCTTCGAGGAGGAGGACCTTGATGCGGTCCTTCGAGAGCGACAGGCGTTCGGAAGCGAGTGTCATGGTTCGATCGGGCTTGCGGCGGAGCGTTCGCTATAGCTCTGCTGCGGCGCGACACAACCGGATTCCGAGGCTGGCTGCCCTGCGCGCCGTCAAGCCTTCTCGACCACCAGCGTCGCGCCCTCGACGCGCACCACCTTCACCTCGGCCCCGGCCAAGAGCTCCGGCCCGGTGACGCGCCAGGACGAATCGCCGACGCGGATGCGGCCCTCGCCGCCGATCATCGTCGCTTCGAGGCGAAAAACCCGGCCGATGAGCTGGCGGCCGCGGTCGTTCAGCCCCGTCGCCGCGTCGGGCTCGTCGCTGCGCCGCCGCGTCAGCAGACGCCCGATCAGCACGCAGACGAGGCAGAGCCCGGCGAAGACCAGCATCGCCGCCTGCCAGCCCAGCCCCCAAACGCCGACGACCATGCCGGTGAGCAGCGCCGCCAGCCCGAGCCAGATCAGGAAGACGCCGGGCGCCGCCATCTCGCCGCCGATCAGCACGAGCCCGAGCACGACCCAGGCCCAGCCGCCCCATTGTCCGATCCAGTCCAGCATGGCGAAACCCTCAGACGCCGCTGCGGCCGGCCGTCGGCACCGAGCCACCGCGCCGCGCTTCGGCGTCGTCGCCGAACACGGCCTTCGTCAGTTGCGCGATGCCGCCGACCGTGCCGGCGAGCGCCGCGGCCTCGATCGGCACGATCACCAGCTTGCTGTTGTTGGCGCTGGCGAGCGATTTCAGCGCGTCGGTATAGCGCTCGGCGATCAGGAAGTTCGCTGCCTGGATGTCGCCCTTGCTGATCGCGTCAGACACCATCGCCGTCGCCTGAGCCTCGGCCTGCGCCGAGCGCTCGCGCGCCTCGGCGTCGCGGAAGGCGGCCTCCTTGCGGCCCTCGGCGGCGAGGATCTGCGCCTGCTTCATGCCTTCGGCGCGCAGGATCTCGGCCTGGCGCATGCCGTCGGCCTCCAGCACCGCGGCGCGCTTCTCGCGCTCGGCCTTCATCTGCCGGTTCATCGCGCCGACGATGTCGGCCGGCGGCAGGATGTCCCTGATTTCGATGCGGGTGACCTTGACGCCCCAGGGCGAGGCTGCGGCGTCCATCACGCGCAGAAGCCGCTCGTTGATCTCGTCGCGGTGCGAGAGAAGCTGGTCGAGGTCCATCGAGCCGACCACGGTGCGGATATTGGTCATGGTCAGCGTCATCAGCGCCTCGTCCAGCGCCGAGACCTCGTAGCGCGCCTTGGCGGCGTCGAGCACCTGGTAGAACGCCGCCGCGTCGATGCGCACGCCGGCATTGTCCTTGGTGATCGCCTCCTGCGAGGGAATGTCGAGCACCTGCTCCATGACATTCACCTTGTGGCCGACGCGCTCGATATAGGGGATGATCAGGCCGAGCCCCGCGCCGAGCGTGCGAGAATAGCGCCCGAAGCGCTCGATCGTGTAGTTGTAGCCCTGCGGGATGGTGCGCACGCCCAGCGCGATCGTCAGGATGACGAGCGCCACCAGCACGACGACGACGATGTCGAAACCGCTGAACTGCATCGCGCTGATTCTCCCCGGCCCGTTCATGCAACCTGACGATTGCGACGGTGGGATGCAAGCGGCACACCCCCTCCCGCAGAGCCGCCTTGCATCGCCCGCCTTGTCTTCGGCTTCGCCCTGCGGCACATGGGCTTCCCCGACAGGAGGCGCAGACCATGGCCGGCAAGGATGTCCCCGTTTCCCCGCTTGCGCCGAAGCGTCAGCCAAAGGTTCCTGCCGTTCCGGGCGTGCGCTTCGCCACGGCGGAGGCCGGTATCCGCTACAAGGGCCGCACCGACGTCGTGCTGATGCTGCTCGACGAGGGCACGCAGGCCGCCGGCGTCTTCACCCGCTCGAAATGCCCCTCCGCTCCGGTCGACTGGTGCCGCGAGAACCTGGCGCAGGGTTCTGCCCGCGCCGTCGTGGTCAACTCCGGCAACGCCAACGCCTTCACCGGCCTCAAGGGCCGCGACTCGGTCAAGCTGACGGCGCAGATCGCCGCCAAGGCGGCGGGTTGCAAGCCCGAGCAGGTCTTCATCGCTTCGACCGGCGTGATCGGCGAGCCGCTCGACGCGAGCAAGTTTGAGGGCGTGCTAACCGACTGCGCCAGGCGCGCCGCCGACGGCCCCTGGATCGACGCCGCCAAGGCTATCATGACCACCGACACCTTCCCCAAGGCGCTGTCGCGCAAGGCGAAGATCGACGGGCACGAGGTCGTGCTCGCCGGCATCGCCAAGGGCGCGGGCATGATCGCGCCCGACATGGCGACGATGCTCTCTTTCGTCTTCACCGATGCGCCGATCGCCGCACCCGTGTTGCAGGCGCTGCTCTCGAAGGGCGTGAAGGGCTCGTTCAACGCGGTCACCATCGACAGCGACACCTCGACCTCCGACACGCTGATGCTGTTTTCCACCGGCGCAGCCAAGGCGCGCGGCGTCCCGGCCATCACGGAGATCGGCGATCCCCGCCTCTCCGGCTTCAAGCGCGCGCTGAACGCGCTGCTGCTCGAACTCGCCCATCTCGTCTGCAAGGATGGCGAGGGCGCGCGCAAGTTCGTCGAGGTCCGGGTCGCGGGCGCGACCTCCTCGCGCTCGGCCAAGCGGGTCGCGCTCTCGATCGCGAACTCGCCTCTGGTCAAGACCGCCATCGCCGGCGAGGACGCCAATTGGGGCCGCGTCGTCATGGCGGTGGGCAAGGCCGGCGAACCGGCCGACCGCGACCGGCTCGACATCGCCTTCGGCGATATCACGGTCGCCAAAGCGGGCGCGCGTGCTGGCTCCTATGACGAGCAAGCGGTGTCGGACTACATGAAGGGCGAGCACATCGTCATCACCGCCGATCTCGGGCTGGGGCGGGGCAAGGCGACGGTCTGGACCTGCGACCTGACCAAGGCCTATGTCGAGATCAATGGCGACTACAGGTCCTGACCCTACTCCTCCGACCACCGCCCTCATCCTGAGGAGCCGCGAAGCGGCGTCTCGAAGGATGATTCAGAGCGCGCTGGAACATCCTTCGAGACGCGGACTTATGTCCGCTCCTCAGGATGAGGCTGAGGGGGAGATGACCACGGCAATGCCTGCCCCCGGCCGCGGCTTCGTCCTCGGCCATCTGCTCGCCTGTTCGCTGTTCTGGGGCTGTAGCTTCCTGTTCATCAAGCTGATGCGGGGAGAGGTCTCGCCGCTCGCCATCGCTGCGGGACGCGGGCTGCTCGGAGCGGGCGCGCTGGCGCTGTGGGTGGTCTGGCTGCGCCAGAGCCCCATCCCGCGCCGGGCCGAGCTGAAGCACTGGCTGATCCTCGGCACCACCAATGGCTGGGTGCTCAACATCCTCGTCGCCTATGCGCTGATCCAGCTCGCCAGCGGTCCCGCAGCGATGATCCAGGCGGCCGGGCCGTTGGTGACGGCGGTCTTCGCGCATCTTCTGTTCGCGGAGGAGCGTCTCAGCGGCCGCCGCCTCGCCGGCATCGGGCTCGGCATGGTCGGCGTCGCGCTCCTGATCGGGCCGCGCCTGATCGAGGGCGGCGGCACGGCGCTCGGCGTGCTCGCCATGGTCGGCGTGATGCTGGGCTATGCGATCGGCAATCTCTACGCCCGCGCCGTGCCCGACGCCTCGGGCGATCCGGCGCGGCTGGCGCTCGGCCAGCAGGTCGTCTCCGGCCTCGTCGCGCTCGCTTTGACGCTGGCGCTGTCGGGAGCCGCCGCGCTCGCGCCGATCGGCGACCACATCCCGGCCATGCTGGCGCTCGGCCTGCTCTGCACGGCGATCCCGATGGCGCTGTTCATGCGGCTGATCCGCCGGGCCGGGCCGACGCGCGCGGCGATGACCGGCTATCTCGTGCCCACCGTCGCGACGATCATGGGCGTTGCCGTGCTCGGCGAGACGCTGGAGTTGCGACAGGTTATCGGAGGTTGCATCATCCTGGCAGGCGTCTTCCTGGTTTCGGGTGCGCGCCGCATTCCGGAGGCGAGATGAAGGCGATCACGGTCACGGCCCTCCTCCTCGGCCTTGCTGCGGCGGGCTGTCAGGGAACGCAGCGCCCGCCCCAGTCGGTCGCCTTCTCGGCGCAGGAGGCGGCCTTCATCAAGCGCCCCGGTCAGGGCGTGATCGTCGGCCATGCTTTCCGCACCCGCGCCAACGGCGTGGTGGTCAATGCGGCGGGCGAGGTCATCCGGCTGATCCCCGCGACGGCCTATGCCCGCGAGCGCTTCACGCAGCTCTACGGCTCGCGCAAATTCCTGCCGGTGGCGAATTATCCGCGCAACGACATGGTCGATCCCGCTTATTCCGACCATACCCGCACCGTGAAGAGCGAGGCCAATGGCCGCTTCGCTTTCGAGGGCGTGCCGCCGGGAACCTACTACGTCACCGCCCAGGTTGTCTGGGGCGACGACCCGTCCAGCCGCGAGGGCGGCTCGGTCTACGACATGGTGACGCTGACCGGCCGCGAGGCGCAGCCTGCCAACGTCATCCTCTCCGGCAACTGAGCCCGCGCGTGAAGCTCCTGATCGTCGTCGCCTGCGCCCTGATCGACGCCGACAACCGCGTCCTCGTGGCGCAGCGGCCCGAGGGCAAGTCGATGGCCGGCTTGTGGGAATTCCCCGGCGGCAAGCTCGAGGCCGGCGAGCGGCCGGAACCCGCCTTGATCCGCGAGCTCGCGGAGGAGCTCGGCATCACGGTGAAGGAGGACTGCCTCGCGCCGCTGACCTTCGCCAGCCACGCCTACCCCGAATTCCACCTGCTGATGCCGCTCTATATCTGCCGGCGCTGGGAGGGATTCGTGACCTCGCGCGAAGGGCAGGCGCTGAAATGGGTTCGGCCCGGCAAGCTCCGGGAGCTGGCGATGCCGCCGGCCGACGAGCCGCTGATCCCGCATTTGGTCGATCTGCTCGGCGTCTGAGGTCAGCCCGAGAGCAACGGAAAGGTGACGCCGATCGCCCAGGCGAAGGCGACCGCGTTGGCGATGGCGCCCACGGCGGGATGCCCGGTGCGTCGATAGAGCCAGCGGCTGAACAGGCCGAAGACCAGCAGAAACGGCATGATCACCGGGACGATAATGGCGAGGAAGAACAGCCGCTCGAAATCGAGCGCGATCGCCAGCACGAGCGAGACGAGGAAGGCGAGCTGCGCGGCGATGGCAGTGCCGCGCGCCGCGCCCTCGCCCCGCGTCAGCCATTCGGCGGCGAGGAAATAGCTCAGCGTGCCGACCAGCAGCGCGGCGATCAGCGGAAGCCTCGCGAGACCCGGCGCAAACGACGTGACGAAGCTGTCGATGGCCAAGCCCAGCCCGCCGAGACAGAGGGTCGTCGCGAGCGCCGCCGTCCAGAGCAGGCGGCCGAGTGGAACGGGTGTCCGCGACGCGCGCCCCGAACGGAGCCGCAGCAGCATGAGCCAGGTCAGCAGGCCGTAGAGCGCAAAATGCGCGGCGAGATAATCGCCGACCAGAACCGGCAGGAAATGCGTCGGCGCGACCCGCAGGATCAGCGGCGTCGCGATCGCCGAAACAAGCAGGCACGGCCACAGCCTGCGCCAGCCCAGCGACGCCCCGGCGCGAGGCTCCGCCACCACCGGCAGGAGGCCCGAAAGCGGCCTGACCAATAGGATGATCCCCGCCAGCAGAAGCACGATCCAGCCGCCTTGCGCGTCGAGATAGGGTGGCTGCGATCGCTGGAGGGCGAATGCGCGGTCGATCCAGCCCTGCGCCTCGGCCATGCTGGCGCGGCTGAAGAGCACGCTGACATGTTCGGTGCTCTCGGCGACGGCGGCCCGGCGGGCGTTGCCGGGCGCAGCCTCGTAGGTGACGCCCTCTTTTGCCGGTTCGGGCGCGGAGACCTGACCGGCGAGCTTGAGCGCCTGCTCACGCAGCCGGCCCTCCCAGCCGCCGGAGATCAGCAGCAGATTGCGCGGGCTGTCCTTCGTCACCACCGGCGAGAAGGCCGAGACCGCGATGGTCGCGGCGATGTCGGGGGCGGCCTGCGCGGCGCGGATCACGATGTCGGACGCCATCGAGTGACCGAGCAGCGCTACGCGGCCGTCGCCGAGCCGGCGCGCGGATTCGATCATGGCAGCCGTCTCGGCGACGAGATTGCGCGTCGCTCCGCCGATTTCGACGATACTGCCTGCGAGCGGGTGCGGGTTGCGGCCATGGCCCAGGAAATCGAAGGTGACGGCGATGACGCCATTGCGGGCGAAGGTCACCGCAAAAGCCTGCATCAATTGCTGCGAGCCGGCAAAGCCGTGCGCGATCACGACGACGGGTGCGGGAGCGGCTTTGGCGGGCCGGTAGATCGTCGCCGGCGTCGAGCCGATCGCCAGGCGTTCGACCGTCAGGCCGGAGCGAGCCTCGATCAGGTGCCAGAGCGCCGCCGCGATGGCGAGCGTCGCCAGGATGGCGCAGCCGATGTCGACGAGGCGCGACGATTTGCCCGCCATCAGTTGTCCTGTCCCCGGCCGCCGAGCTGAAACCGCTCGAACCGGCTAAGCTCCGCCTCGATCAGCGCCTTCGTTTCCGGCGTCTTGCGGCCGTCGAGCCAGGTCCATTGCTGGATCAGCAGCCTGCCGGCCGCCCTGTCCGTCTTGAGGTCCAGCACCGCGACGATCTCGTCCCCCACCAGCACGGGAAGGCCGAAATAGCCGAAGACGCGGTTCTCCTTGCGCAAATAGGCCTCGAAGACATGGCCATAATCGAAGATCGCCTTCGTCCGCTTGCGCTGGATAATCAGCGGGTCGAAGGGCGACAGGATATGGACGAGCCCGGCATCGGTCTCCGGCACAGGCGCATCCAGCAACTCGCGCCTGATCCAGTGCGGCGTCTTCTCCGCCCCCTCGATCCGCACCGGCGCAAGCTCCCGGCGCTTGACGCGGGCTTCGATCAGCTCGGCGACCGCCTTCTTGCTCGGCGCGTCGAGATGGCAGATCGAGTCGAGGCTGACGACGCCCTGCGCGCGCAGAGCCCGGTCGAGCACATGGGCGGTGACCTGCCGCTCGCTCGCCGGCGTTGGCCGCTTGGCCCAGCCGAAATGCCGGTCCATCAGTTCGTAGGTCTTGAGCATGCCGGCGCGCGCCGAGATCACCAGCTCGCCATCATAGAAGGCGCGCTCCAGCAAGCCTTTAGACGGCTTTTTGCTGGCCCAGAGATGAGCCTTCTCGATCAGAACGTCGGTATCTATGTCGCGGATCGTCAGCGCGCCGTCCTTGCGGATGCGCCGCAGCAGCTTGCGCGCCTCCTCGCCGCCGCCGACCGCCGACCAGCGCTTGGGCTCCGCGCGATGCGCCTTCATCGCCGGCAGGACGTAGCGCAGATCGTCAGTCGCGACATAGGCCAGCGCATGTGTCCAGTATTCGAAGACGCTCTTCTCGACCGACTGCGCCTGCGCCAGATCGGCGCGGGCATAGGCCGGGATGCGCGAATAGAGGATGTGGTGGTGGCAGCGCTCGATCACGTTGATCGTGTCGATCTGGACATAGCCGAGATGAGCGACGGCCGCTTTGACCGCCTGCGGGCCGGATCCGAAGGGTTCGCGCCTGTCGAGGCGCTGGGCGCGCAGCCAGACCGCACGGGCCTGGACGGTCGAAAGGGTGGGCGGCGGCTTGATGCGTGGCATGGGCAAGGCTATCGCGCGCAGCGCTGACAGACCATGGCGGGGGTGAAGGCATCACTCGTCATTGCGGCCGGTTTCGTCCCCCAGCGCTTCTGCCAAGGCCGCGCGCGTCACGGCGGCCATCTCCATCTGAAGCTTGAAGGCCTTCGTCTTCTCGCCGGGATTCATCACCAGAATGACGGTCTCGTTGCCCGGACAGGCCGGATCAGCGCAGAGGATTTCGTTGACCGCGATGGCGGCGGCCTCGTGCAGTTGCAGCATGTCGCGCACCTCGGCCTTGATGCGCCCGGCCTGCGCGGCGACCTCGGCTTTGCCTGAACCGCTCTTGCCGAAGAGCCCAAAGCGCATCGCGTCGCTCAGGCGGCCGGCAGCGTCAGCACGCCGGCAGCGCCGTCCTGCGCGCCGAAGGCCAGCCGCTTGCCCAGCTTGTCCCAGCCGAGCGCGGAAACGCTGCTGCCCTTCAGCGCGGGGCGCACCAGCAGTTCCGAAGCGTCCGTCAGCCGGATCATCAGGATGCAGCCATCGTCATAGCCGACGGCCAGCACCAGCGCGCGGGGATGGAACGCGACCTGGCTGACCTTGGCGTGACGCGCGCCGCATTCGCGCGGCGCCTTGCCGGTCGGCCCCTCGCCCTGGAACGGCCAGATGATCGCGGCGTCGGCGCCGCTGGAGGCGAGCCAAAGCCCGTCATGCGACCAGGACAGGGAACGCGGCTTGGAGGGATAGCCGGTCATGCGCATATGCGTCGGCTTGTCGCCGAGCCGCCAGCCATGCAGCGCGTTCTCCTGCATCGAGGAGACGACGAAGCGCCCGTCCGGCGACCAGGCGACGTCGAGATGAGAGCCCTTCCATTCGAGGAATTCCGGCTTGGCCTCGGTGTTGGGATACCAGAGGCTGACGCCGTTCATCTGGCCGATCGCCAGGCGATAGCCTTTCGGCGCGAAGACGAGGCCTTGTGGCGTCGAGGCGACATCGAGCGATTTCACCCGGCCCTTGTCGTCGCGGGCATGGACGCTGCGGCCGGTGTTCCAGGCGAGGCTGCCGCTGCCTGAGAGCGCGACCGCGTCGATCCAGCGGCGCTTCACGTCGCGCGCCAGTTCCTTCGGTTCGCCCTCGGTCGACAGGGCGACGACGCGACCGTCGTCGCCGCCGGTGATCAGGCGGTCGCCATCGGCGCAAGCGGAGAGGATGCCGCCGGCATGGGCCTCGATGGTTCCGCTGTCCCCATCGCGCCAGCGCAGCACGCGCCCGTCGGCCAGCGCCAGCATCAGCGTCTGCTTCAGCCAGTGGGCGGCGACGACATGCGCCCCGGCCTCGACGGGGACGACATGCTCGCGCAGCGAGACGGGTTTTGCGATGGTGTCCATGGGCAACGCTTTAGCTTCAGCAGCGCGTTTCGCAAACCTCTGTCATTCCGGGGCGGCCCGCAGGGTCGAACCCGGAACCCAAGACCGGGTGCGGCGCTTTCAGCCGCCGAAGACGGGCTCGCCTGGTCGTGGGTTCCGGGCTCGCGGCTCTGCCGCGCCCCGGAATGACAAGGGGGTTACGCCGCGCAGGCCATGAACCCTTGCCGCAGCGCCGCCTCGTCGAGATCGCGCCCGATTAAGACGAGGCGCGACTGGCGCGCCTCGTCCGCCTTCCAGTCGCGCTGGAGGTCGCCGTCGAGGATCATGTGCACGCCCTGGAAGACGAAGCGGCGCGGCTCGTCCTTGAAGGCCAGGATGCCCTTGGAACGCAGGATGCTGGGTCCGTGCAGCTGCGAGACGTCGTTGATCCAGGGCATGAACTTGTCGGGATCGACATCGCCGGGGATCGTGAACGACATCGACCGAACGTCGTCGGAGTGATGGTGATGATGCCCGGATTCGAGAAAATCCGGCTCGATATCCAAAATTCGGTCGAGATCGAAGGCGTTGCGATCGAGCAGGTTGGCGATCGGCAGCTCGCAGCGCTCGGTCCGGTGCAGCTTGGCATAGGGGTTGATGGCGCGAATCGCGGCCTCGACCCCGGATAGCTCGTCGGGGCTGACCAGATCGGTCTTGTTCAGGATGATGACGTCGGCGAAGGCGATCTGGTTCTTGGCTTCGGGCGCGTCCTTGAGCCGCTCGAGCAGCCACTTCGCATCCGTGACGGTGACGACGGCGTCGAGCTTGGTGGCGTCGCCGACGTCCTGGTCGACGAAGAAGGTCTGCGCCACTGGGGCGGGGTCGGCGAGACCGGTGGTCTCGACGATGATCGCGTCGAACTTGCCCTTGCGCTTCATCAATCCGTCGAGGATGCGGATCAGGTCGCCGCGCACGGTGCAGCAGATGCAACCGTTGTTCATCTCGAAGACCTCTTCGTCGGCGCCGACGACGAGGTCACCATCGATGCCGGCCTCGCCGAACTCGTTGACGATCACGGCGAACTTCTTGCCGTGGTCCTCGGTCAGGATGCGGTTGAGGAGCGTAGTCTTACCGGCGCCCAGATAGCCTGTGAGCACCGTGACGGGGATTTTCTTGGACATGGCTGTGACCTGATGGCTGTCTGGCGCAAGCGGGCCGGCGATCAGGCCGGGCCGGCGGCGAGCGCCTTTTCGATCTGGCTTATATTGTGTTTCATCATCGCGATGTAAGTCCCGGCCGGGCCCGATGCAGCCGACAGGGCGTCGGAGAACAACCGCCCGCCGACCTTGGCCCCCGTCTCGCGCACGATCTGCTCGATGAGGCGTGGATTGGTGACGTTTTCGAGGAAGACCGCCGGAATCTTCTGCGCCTTGATCTGCCGGATGATGCGCCCGACATCGCGCGCCGAGGCCTCCGCCTCGGTCGAGACGCCCTGCGGCGCGATGAACGCGACGCCATAGGCCTTGGCGAAGTAGCCGAAGGCGTCATGCGAGGTGATCGCCTTGCGCCGGTCGGCCGGGATGCGCGACACGGCGGCCCTGATCTCGGCGTCGACCTCGTCGAGCTTGCCGAGATAGGCCGCCGCATTGGCCTCATAGGCTGTCTTGCCGGCGGGATCGGCCGCGCTCAGCGCGTCGCGGATGTTGGCGACGTAGACTTTGGCGTTGGCGACGCTCTGCCAGGCATGCGGGTCGGCCTCGCCGGCATGGCTGTGGCCGTGCTTCTTGCCGTGGCCGTGATCGTCAGCCTCCGCCTGCAGCGGCACGATGCCTGTCGTCGCGGTTGCGATCGTGGCCTTTGCGCCGGACGAGCGGATCAGCCGGGTCATCCAGCCCTCGAATTTCAGGCCATTGACGACGATGAGCTTCGCCGCGGCCATGGTCTTCGCGTCGGCCGGCGTCGGCGAATAGACATGGGCGTCGCCGTCGGGGCCGACCAGCGTCGTCACCGCGACGCGTTCGCCACCGACCTGCTTCACCAGATCGCCCAGGATCGAGAAGCTGGCGACGACCGGTATCGGCTCCTGCGCCCGGGCGGCGACCGGCATGGCCAGCATCAGGCCGGCGGCGAAGCCTGCGAGGAGGTGACGGCGGTTCGGCATGGCGCTCTCCGGATCAAAATGAAACACTATAACATTACTAGCGCTGGAGATGGGGCCGGGGCAAGAGGCGTCGCAGCAGGCCGCCCTGCGCGCCGAGCAGGAGCGAGCCGAGATAGAGCGACCCGGCGGCGAGGATCACGGCAGGTCCCGCCGGAAGATTGCCACCGCCGGCGGAATAGGACACCACGAGGCCGGCATAGCCCGAGACCATGCCGAAACCGCTGGCGAGCAGGATCAGCCTTGTGATGTCGGCGGTCCAGAACCGCGCCGCCGCCGCCGGCAGCATCATCAGCCCGACCGCCAGCAGCGTGCCCAGCGCATGGAAGCCGGCGACGAGGTTGAGCACGACCAACGCCAGGAAAGTCAGGTGCACAACGCCGCCGGAGCGACTGACCGAGCGCAGGAAGCCGGGATCGACGCATTCCAGCACGAGCGGCCGGTAGAGCAGCGCCAACAGGCCCAATGTCAGCGTCGAGACGCTCGCCAGCAGCAGCAGCACCTCGTCGTCCAGCGCCAGGACATTGCCGAACAGGACGTGGAAGAGATCGACCGCCGAGCCGCGCAACGAGACGATGGTGACGCCGAGCGCCAGCGAGATCAGGTAGAAGGCGGCGAGCGACGCATCCTCCTTCATCACGGTCAGCCGCGCCACCGCGCCGGCCGCGAGCGCCACCGCGAACCCCGCCGCGAGCCCACCCAGCGTCATCGCCGGAAGGGAAAAGCCGGCGACGAGATAACCGATCGCCGCTCCTGGCAGGATGGCGTGCGCCATGGCGTCGCCGGTCAGGCTCATCCGCCGCAGCATCAGGAAGACGCCGATCGGCGCGCCCGAGACCGAGAGCGCAAACAGCCCGACCAGCGCCCGGCGCATGAAGTCGAACTCGGCGAAGGGGCCGATGAGGAGGTCGTAGAGCATCGGCCAACCCGTCATTGCGAGCGCAGCGAAGCAATCGAGAGGGCGCCGCGAGAGGCTGGATTGCTTCGCTGCGCTCGCAATGACGGCGAGAGCGTCAAGCCGCGTCGCGCTCGCAAGCCGGCGCGTGGCTGTCGAAAGCCTCGACCATGCGGCGCGCCTTGAGCAGGTTTTCCGCCGTCAGCACATCGGCCGTCGCGCCCCAGGCCACGCTCTCGCGCGCCAGCAGCAGAGTCTGCGGAAAGGCGCGGCGCACCGTCTCGATGTCGTGCAGCACCGCCACGATCGTGCGGCTCTCGCCATGCCAGCGCTGCACCAGCGCCAGAAGGTCGGCGGTGGTGCGCGCGTCGATCGCGGTGAAGGGTTCGTCGAGCAGGATGATGTCGGCGTCCTGCAGCAGGAGGCGAGCAAACAGCGCGCGCTGCATCTGGCCGCCGGAAAGATTGCCGATCGGCCGGCGTTCGAACCCGGTCAGGCCGACAGCCGCGATCGCCTGCTCGACCTTCCCCTTTGCGCCAAGTCCGATCCGACCAAAAATGCCGGCAGCGCCCCACAGGCCCATGGCGACGAGGTCGTAGACATGGATCGGGAAGGAGCGGTCGAGATCGGCCGATTGCGGCAGATAGGCCAGCCGCTTGCCCTTCGACAGCGTCATCGCCCCGTCGAGCGGCGAGAGCGCGCCGGCGATGCCCTTGAGCAGCGTCGATTTTCCGGCGCCGTTGGGGCCGACAATCGCGGTCAGGCTGCCCATGGCGATCTCGCCGGACAGATGATGCACCGCCGGGTGGCGGTCATAGCCGAGCGTCAGGTCGTCGAGGCGGATGGCGGGCACGAACGAAACCTTCCTACGAGATCACGGCGAGCGTGGCGGCCCAGACGAGCACGATCACGACGCCGGCGAGGCCGAACCTCTGCCCCGCCGATAGTCGAAGCAGCGACCAGCCCGGATCCTCCGAGACGGCGCGGTGCGCATGGGCATGCGGATGGCTCATATGGAATGATATAATGTTGCGCGTGCGGCGAGGCAAGTCGGACGGACTTGTCACCAGCACCCGTGCGCATATTGATCTCTCGATTATCTGGAGTTACATTTATTCGTGAAGCTGGAATACGACGAAGCCAAGCGCACCGAGACATTGCTTCACCGCGAAGTCGATTTTGCGCGGGCTTCGGACGTCTTCGCCGGAGTGACTTTCACACGCGAGGACGAGCGAGCCGACTATGGCGAGGTCCGGATGGTCACCGTGGGCCTTCTAGACGAGCGGATGGTCGTGATCGTCTGGACGCAACGCGGAGAGGCACGCCGCATAATCAGCATGAGAAAAGCAAATGACCGAGAACAAGCGCGCTACCACAGCCGGCTGGGTTGACCCGGACGAAGCTCCCGAACTGACGGATGAATGGTTCGACGCCGCCGACGTCCATGATGGCGGCGTGCTCATCCGCCGAGGCCGCGGCCGGCCGAAGATCGAAGCGCCCAAGAAGCAGATCACGCTGCGTCTGGACGCCGACATCATCGAACGCTTCCGCGCAACCGGGCCCGGCTGGCAGGCGCGGATCAACGAAACTTTGCGGAAGGCCGTCTGATCAAAACGGCAGATACTGATACAGCCAGGTCTCGGTCAGAACGGTCTCGCCGCCGCGCAGGAAGCAGCGCATCTCGACCGGCTCATTGCCCTCGACCGTGAGGTCGAACTGCGCCCGCCAATGGCCCGGCACGTCGTTGGGCACCGCTTCCGTGAAGACATAGGAGAACGTCCCGCGCGAGGCCGAGAGCACGACCTCTGGCTTGACGCCGAAGGGGATGGTCTCCAGCGCCGGCCCCTTGAACTCGACCATGAACTTGCGCACGCCCTTCGGCCGCGCCGTACCGGGCTGGCCGCCATTGCCGAGCCGCGTCGCCACGACCCGGCCGAGCGCGGGAGGGAACGGTTCGTCGGCGAGCCAGTGCAGCCTGTAGCGGAAGGCATAGGACGCGCCGGCCTTCGCTGGACCGTCCGGCACCCACATCGCCACGATATTGTCGTGGATCTCGTCGTCCGTCGGGATCTCGATGAGCTGGACCGCGCCCTTGCCCCATTGCCCCAGCGTCTCGACCCAGAGGCTCGGGCGGCGCTCATAGAACACGCCGTCGAGATAATGCCCGACCTCGCGGTCGCGCTGCAGAAGGCCGAAGCCGCGCGGATTCTCGTCGGCGAAGGCGGAAGCGATGGTGCGGGGCGGGTTGTTGAGCGGCCGCAGGGCGCGCTCGCCCGCGCCGGTCCAGAGCGCGAGGCCGTCGGAATCATGCACTTCCGGCCGCCAGTCGACGGCGGTTGCCTTGGCCTTCTCGGAATACCAGTACATCGAGGTCAATGGCGCGACGCCGAGCCGCGCCACATCGTTGCGCAGGAACAGCGACGTCTCGATCTCCATCGTCACGCCCTTGCCGCGATGCATGCGGAAGCGGTAGGCGCCCGCCACGCTCGGCCCCGAAAGCAGCGCGTAAACCATGACGGATTCGGACGCCTCCTTCGGCGTCTCCAGCCAGATATGGGTGAAGTCGGGAAACTCCTCGGCCCGGCCCGCGACGGCCGGGTCGATCGCCAGCCCGCGCGCCGAAAGCCCATACTGGTAGAGTTCGCCGATGGCGCGGAAATAGGAAGCCCCGAGGAACGCGACCCAGTCGTTCTTCTGCCAATCCAGCTTCTCGCCCTTGCGGCCGGGATGGCCGGTGCGGCTCTCCTGGAAGCGGAAGCCGGCGAAGCCCGCGCCAGGCGGCAATTCCTTGGCGGGCGAATCCGCCGGCATCTCGAAATAGCTCTCGTCATAGACGATCTCGCGCGCCTGCCCGGCCTCCAGCACATGCATCCGCACCGGCTTCTGGAAGTAGCGGCCGAGATGGAAGAAGGTCACCGGCCATGGCGAGGGCCCGTCCGCCCACAGCGCGGCCTGCGGCTTGAATCGGATCTTGCCATGGGCGTCGTAGTCGATCCGCTCCAGCACGTCGGCGCGGGGCGGCGGCGGGGCCTCATAGGGTTTTCCGGCGAGATCGCGGGCGCGCGCCTTCAAGCCGTCGAAGCTGAACGCCTCGGCGCCGCCGAGCTTCAACCCCTGCTGCGCCAGCGCCGAAGACGAAAAGCCGAGCGCCGCGAGCATCGCGGTCGCACCCGCGCTGGCCAGCAGGGTGCGGCGGTCGAGAACGGGCTTGGTCGGGCGGGTTGTCATGTCTGGCCGGGCTCGGTCGTTGCGGGAACGGATGATGACTATCCGGGCTAAACCGCCGGCACCACAAGGGCAACCGCCGTCTCCGGGGCGGCTTTGATGCACCGCAAAAATGGCGAAAGCGTCACGGTGCGCCGACACCAGCGGCAAGAATGCGCGCGTCTTTGGCTTTCCCTTCGTCGACGGGCTGATCTACAAACGCCTGAGTTCGGCCTTCCGTGCCGACGCTGTTCAACTGGGAGGTTGTATGAAACGGGTCATTTCCAACCGGCGCCTCGCCGGCCTCGCCGCCGCCGCACTGATCGCGCTGACGCCGGCAGCCGCGCGTGCGCAGGACTTCATCAACGTGCTGACCGGCGGCACCTCGGGCGTCTATTACCCGCTCGGCGTTGCGCTCTCGAAGATCTACGGCGAGAAGATCGCGAATGTCCGCCCGACCGTGCAGGCGACCAAGGCCTCCGTCGAGAACCTGCAACTGCTGCAGCAGGGCAAGGGCGAGATCGCCTTCACCCTCGGCGACTCGCTCGACGCCGCCTGGAAGGGCGACGAGGAAGCCGGCTTCAAGACGCCGCTGAAGAAGCTGCGCGGCATCACCGCGATCTACCCGAACTACGTTCAGATCGTCGCCTCCAAGGAGTCCGGCATCAAGACGCTGGCCGACCTCAAGGGCAAGCGCCTCTCGGTCGGCGCGCCGAAATCCGGCACCGAGCTGAACGCGCGCGCCATCCTCGCCGCCGCCGGCATGTCCTACAAGGATCTCTCCAAGGTCGAATATCTCCCCTTCGCCGAATCCGTCGAGCTGATGAAGAACCGCCAGCTCGACGCCACGCTGCAGTCGGCGGGTCTCGGCGTCGCCTCGCTGCGCGATCTCGCGACCTCCGTCGAGATCACCGTGGTCGAGGTTCCGGCCGCCGTGGTCGACAAGGCGGGGCCGCCCTTCGTCAAGGTCTCGATTCCGGCCAACACCTATACCGGCCAGACCGTCGCGGTGCCGGCCGCCGCGGTGCTGAACTACCTCGTAACCCATGAGGGCATGAAGGAAGAGACCGTCTACCAGATGACCAAGTCGCTCTACGAGAACCTCGGAGAGCTCGGCGCGGCCCATGCGGCCGCCCGCTCGATCAAGCTCGAAGGCGCGCTGTCGGGCATGCCTTTGCCGCTGCATCCCGGCGCCGAGCGCTACATGAAGGAGAAGGGCGTGAAGGCCGGTTCCTGAACCGCGCTTTCCTCACGATCCAACGCGGGCGAGACCGGGTTGCCGGTCTCGCCTTTTATGTGACATGCGACAAGCAGGACCGCCGCTCGGCAGGCGGCGGCTACGGGGACGCAGCCATGAGCCAGACTGAAACGAGGCCGCTCGCGGTTCCCGACATCGCCGGCGCGCCCGGCCCCGCGCCCGCCCCCTACGATCCCGAGCATGGGCTGCCCGCGACCTTCGGCACGGGCTGGAAGGGCCGGCTGCTGTTCTGGATCGCGGTCGGCTTCTCGGGCTTCCAGATCGTCACCGCCTTCGGCATCCCGCTGGACGCGCGGCTCGTCGGCTCCTTCTCTTGGCTGACGCCGATCACACTGATCCGCGCGGCCTTCGCGCTCTGGCTGGTCTGGATCGTGACGGGGGCGGCGCGCGGCCGCGTCATGGGCGACGCCGTGCTCGCTTTCCTGATGCTGTTTGGCGCGTTCGAGCTGGTCTCGCTCTATACCGGCACGCTGCCCAACCAGGTCGTCCGCACGCTGCATGTCGGCTTCCTGTGCCTTACCGCCTGCGGCCTGCTCGCCAACGCGGACGAGACCTCGCCGGCCGGCCGCATCTTCTGGTGGGCCGTCGGCGTCGCGGGCTTTGCGGTCGGCCTCTACCACTGGTGGAACTATGTCGAGCTGGTGAACCGCGCCGGCGAGGTCACCACGGCTGATGCGGTCGTCGGGCTGACGGCGCTGGCCGTGCTGTTCCTGCTGGTCTGGCGCGCCATGGGCATCGCCCTGCCGCTCGTGGCCGGCACGTTCCTCGCCTACTGCTTCTTCGGCCAGTATCTGCCCGCGCCCTACAACCATCGCGGCTACGGGCTCGACCAGGTTCTCGAGCAGATGACCTTCGGCACCGAGGGCATCTACGCCACGCCGACCGCGGTCTCCGCCACCTTCATCTTCCTGTTCATCCTGTTCGGCGCCTTCATGGAGCGCGCCGGCGTGATCGATTTCTTCAACGACATCTCGATGGCGCTGTTCGGCGGCAAGCAGGGCGGGCCCGGCAAGGTCTGCGTCGCCTCCTCGGGGCTGATGGGCATGGTGTCGGGCTCCGGCGTCGCCAATGTCGTGGCCTCGGGCCAGTTCACCATTCCGCTGATGAAGCGATCCGGCTTCAGGGGCGCGTTTGCCGGCGGCGTCGAGGCCACCTCGTCGATGGGCGGGCAGATCATGCCGCCGGTGATGGGCGCCGTCGCCTTCATCATGGCCGAGACCATCGACGTGCCTTATTCCAAGATCGTCGAGGCGGCGATCATCCCGGCGCTGCTCTATTTCGCCGCCTGCTACTGGGCGGTGCATCTGGAGGCCGGCAAGCTCGGCCTGACGGGCCTGCCGAAATCGGAGCTGCCGAGCCTGCGCGAGGAACTGCGCAAGAGCTGGTACCTGATCGCGCCGCTGCTGGTGCTGGTGTATCTGCTCTTCGCCGGCTTCACTCCGCTTTTCGCCGGCGCGGTCGGCCTGGCGCTCACCGTCGCGCTGATCCTCGGCCTGGCGATCTCGGCGGGGCTTGGAACCACGGCGCTACGCGTCGTCTTCTGGGTCGGCTTCGCGCTGATTTCTGCCGCCTCGATGACGATCAGCATCGCGACCGTGCTGATGGTCGTGCTGGTTCTGGTGATCTGGAACATGCTGCGCGGCGCCTCGGGCCGGGAGGTGCTGACCTCCTGCATCGAGGCGCTGGCCGACGGCGCGCGGCAGGCGATTCCCGTGGGCCTCGCCTGCGCGCTGGTCGGCATCGTGATCGGGACGATGACGCTGACCGGCATCGGCACGATCTTCGGTTCCTGGCTGATCGGCGTTGGCAAGCAGAGCATGTTCCTGGCGCTGGTGCTGACGATGATCTTCAGCCTGATCCTCGGCATGGGCATCCCGACCATCCCGAATTACATCATCACCTCCTCGCTGGCGGCCCCGATCCTGCTGCAGCTCGACGTGCCGCTGATCGTCAGCCACATGTTCGTGTTCTATTTCGGCATCATGGCCGACCTGACCCCGCCGGTGGCGCTGGCGGCCTTCGCCGCCGCCCCGATGGCGAAGGAATCCGGCATGAAGATCGGCGTGCAGGCAGTCAAGATCGCCCTGCCCGGTTTCGTCATTCCCTTCATGGCGGTCTACGACCCGACGCTGATGCTCCAGCCCGTGCCCGGCCTCGAGGGCGCGAACTATTGGCTCGCTGTGGTCTACATCGTCGTCAAGGCGACGCTGGCGATGATCCTGTGGGGCGCGGCCTTCGTCGGCCAGTTGATGCGGCCGCTCGCCTGGTGGGAGCGCGTGCTGGCGGCCGTCGCGGCCGGCTTCCTCGTCGCTGCCGTGCCGCTGACCGACGAGATCGGCTTTGCGCTGGCGGCGCTGATGATCGGCCAGCATGTCTGGCGCGCCAGGGCGGCGGCGCGGGTTCCGGCGTGAGTCTCTGCCTCGTCGCCGGCGGGCTGGCGGTGGCGCTGGGCGCGAGCGAGATCACGCTGAGCTGGCGTCACTCCGTCGAGAAGACGCTGTGGGAGGAGGTCTGGAGCGATGCGCCCGACGGCCTGCGGCTGGTCGAGGCGCGCGTGCAGGGCTCCGGCGCCGGAATGGACCCGCCCGACGGCGCGAAGCTGATCGACGGATTCTGGCGCTGGGCGCCGTCGCTGCTGGCGCTGCCGGAGGTCGTGATGCGGCGCTCGGGCGCGACGGTGGACTGGCGCGTCTGCATAGCCGGAGACTGTCGTCCGATGGGGGATTTTCTGCCGGCGCAGGCCGACCCCGTCGCGCTCAGACGCTGCGGCTGAGGCGAAAACTCAATCGGTGACGTGTTCGACCTTGAGCACCCGGCGCATCAGGTTGAACAGGCCATAGCCGGCGAAGCCCGAGAACAGCGCCATCAGCACATAGCCGACGATCGGCCCGAGCTCGAACAGCCCGGCCAGCGCCCAGCCGGAGGCAAGCGCGACGCCGAACAGTTCGACGGCGAGCAGGATGCCGAGCGACACCACCATGATGAGCGTGCGCGGGCTGGAGCGCCTTGCGGCCATTGTCTCGATCCTCAAACACTTATGCGCTGGACGGCCTAGCCGAGGCGGACGCGGCATGCAACAAAATCGCGCCGTCCGGCAAACCCCGCCTCCCTGCCCTCCGGCAGATGGTGGCTCCCGTCCAGCTTGAAAAGACCCCGATGATCGAGACGCCAACCTTCGGTTCCGCCGCTGCCGCCGCCCCCCATCATCTCGCTTCCGAAGCCGGCCGCGCCGTCATGGCAGAGGGCGGCAACGCCATCGAGGCGATGGTCGCGATGGCGGCGACGGTCGCCGTCGTCTACCCGCATATGAACGCGGTCGGCGGCGACGGCTTCTGGCTGGTGCACGAGCCCGGCGGAAAGATCCATGCGATCGAGGCCTGCGGCCCGGCCGGCTCGCTCGCCACGATCGAGCGCTATCGCGAGAAGGGCTATGACAAGATTCCGGCGCGCGGTCCCGATTCCGCGCTGACGGTCGCCGGCGCGATCGGCGGCTGGCAGGTCGCGCTCGAGCTGTCGAAGTCGCTCGGCGGCAGGATGCCGGTGAAGGATCTGCTGGCGGACGCGATCCGCCATTGCATCGACGGATATGCCGTTTCGGAATCCGAGAAGCGGTACTGGCCCAAGGAGCTCGACGCGCTGAAGGCAGCGCCGGGCTTCAGCGAGTTCTTCTGGCCCGGCGGCGAGCGGCCCAAGGACGGTGCGCGCCGCAAGCCCGGGGCGCTGGGCGCGACCTTCCGGCATCTGGTCGAGGCCGGGCTCGACGATTTCTACCGTGGCGATATCGGCCGCGAGATCGCAGCCGATCTTGCGGCTATCGGCGCGCCCGTGACGCGCGACGATATGGCCGCCTTCAAGGCGCGTATGGTCCAACCGCTCTCGATGCCGCTGCCGGGCCTGACCGTCTACAATTTCCCGCCGCCGACGCAGGGGCTGGCCTCGCTGCTGATTCTGGGCATCTTCGAGAAACTCGGCGTCACCCGCGCCGAGGGCTTCGATCACCATCACGGCCTCGTCGAGGCGAGCAAGCGCGCCTTCGCCATCCGCGACAGGCACATCACCGATCCTGCCTACCAGAAGACCGATCCGGCGAGCTTCCTCACCGACGCGGCCTTCGCCCGCGAGGCCGCCGCGATCGACAAGAAGCGCGCCGCCGCCTGGCCGCTGAAATCGGGCGACGGCGACACGATCTGGATGGGCGCGATCGACGGCTCCGGCATGGCCGTCTCCTACATCCAGTCGCTCTACTGGGAATACGGCTCGGGCTGCATCCTGCCCAAGACCGGCGTGCACTGGCAGAATCGCGGCGTCGCCTTCTCGCTCGACAAGGACGCGGTCAACCCGCTGACGCCCGGCCGCAAGCCGTTCCACACCCTGAACCCCGCCTTCGCGCGCTTCGACGACGGGCGCATCCTGTCCTATGGCGCGATGGGCGGCGATGGCCAGCCGCAGTTCCAGGCGCAGATCATGTCGCGCTATCGCTTCGGCCAGGGGCTTGCCGCTGCGGTCGACGCGCCGCGCTGGCTCTTCGGCAAGACCTGGGGCGCGGGCTCGATGTCGCTCAAGATGGAGAGCCGTTTCGACCCGATGCTGCTGGCCAGGCTGACCGCCGCCGGCCACCCGGTCGAGGAGTTCTCGGAAGCCTATGCCGACGGCTTCGGCCATGCCGGCATGCTGGTCAAGCACGCGAATGGCCGGGTCGAGGCGACCCATGACCCGCGCTCGGACGGCGACGCCAAGGGACTTTGACGCCTATGCCTATCGACGATCCGTTCCGCTGTTTCGTCCCCTATCCCGATGCACCCGTGAAGCACGCCTCGTCGGGCCCGCTTGCCGGCCTGACGCTCGCCGTCAAGGACCTCTTCGACATCAAGGGCTATCCGACCGGCGCCGGCTCGCCGACCGTTCTGGCGATGTCTGGCGTCAAGGCCAGGACCGCGCCGATCGTCAGGGCGCTGCTCGACGCCGGCGCCCGCTTCGTCGGCAAGACCCATACCGACGAGCTCGCCTTCTCGCTCAACGGCAAGAACGCGCATTTCGGCTCACCGATCAATCCGGCCGCGCCCGAGCGCATCACCGGCGGCTCGTCCTCGGGCTCGATGGCGGCCGTCGCCGGCCGGCTCGCCGACATCGCGCTCGGCTCCGACACGGGCGGCTCGGTGCGGGCGCCGGCGAGCTATGGCGGGTTGTTCGGGATCAGGCCAAGCCATGGCCGGCTTTCGCTGAAGCGGACCTGGCCGCTGGCCGAGAGCTTCGACACGCCGGGCTGGTTCACCCGCGACGGCGAGACCTTCGCCCGCGTCGCCGAGGTCGTCTTCGGCAAGGACCGGATCGCGCTGCCCGACAAGCCGCGCCTGCTGCTGGCCGACGACATGTTCGCCCAGGCCGTGCCGGAAGCCGAGACGATCCTGCGCAATGTCGCGCAGCGGATCACGCCGGTGCTGGGTCAGCCCGAAGCGATCAAGGTCGCGCGCGATCTCGACGCGCTCTACTGGGCCTTCCGCTGGCTCCAGGGTCGTGACGCCTGGCTCTCGGACGGGGCGATGATCGAGCGCTTCTCACCGCCGCTGGGACCCGGCGTCGCCGATCGCTTCGCCTTTTCCAGATCGGTCAGCTCAGCCGAGATCGCCAAGGGCGAGACGGTGCGCAAGGGCTTCCGCGCCAAGCTGGCGCGCCTGCTCGGCCAGGACGGCGTGCTGCTGCTGCCGACGGTGCCCGACATCGCGCCGCTGGTCAGCGCCGACGAGGCAGAGCTCGACGAGTTCCGCAACCGTGCGCTGCGGCTCCTCTGCCTTGCCGGCCTGTCGGGTTTTCCTCAGGTAACCGTGCCGGTCGCCCAGCGCGAGGGCGCGCCGCTCGGCCTGTCGCTGATCGGGCCGAAGGGTTCAGACAAGTCGCTGGTCGCGTTTGCGGTGAAGTTCGAGCGGGCGGCGCGGATCAGGATCGCGTAAGCTCTCTTCTGGCAAGGAGCAGGACCGATGAGCGGTCACGATCATCATTACCACGCCCACGACAACAACCTTACCGCGATCGAGGCGCGCGTGAAGGCGCTGGAATCGCTGATGGTCGCGAAGGGCTATGTCGACCCGGCCGCCCTGGACGCCATCATCGAGACCTACGAGACGAAGATCGGCCCACGCAACGGCGCGCGCGTCATCGCGAAAGCCTGGACCGATTCGGCCTTCGCGGCGCGTCTGAGGGCCGACGGCACGGCGGCCGTCGCCGAACTCGACTATGGCGGGCGCGGCGGCGAGCACATCGTCGCATGCTTCAATACGCCAGACGAGCACAACCTGATCGTCTGCACGCTCTGCTCCTGCTATCCGTGGCCGGTGCTCGGCCTGCCGCCGGTCTGGTACAAGTCGCCGCCCTATCGCGCCAAGGCGGTGATCGATCCGCGCGGCGTGCTCGCGGATTTCGGCGTGACCCTCCCGAAAGGCCAGCGCATCCGCGTCTGGGATTCGACCGCCGAAACGCGCTTCATCGTCATCCCGATGCGGCCGGCCGGTACCGAGGATTGGTCGGAAGAGGAACTCGCCGGCATCGTCAGCCGCGACTGCATGATCGGTACGGCTCTGCCCGTCGTGGAGCGGGCGTCGTGAACAGCGCGCACGATCTCGGCGGCCAGATGGGCTTTGGCCCGGTGATACCGGAGCCGAACGAACCGGTCTTCCACGGTGACTGGGAGAAGCGGATGCTGGCGCTCAACGTCGCCGCCGGCGCGATGGGGCAATGGTCGATCGACGAAAGCCGGCATGCCCGCGAAAGCATCCCGCCGGCGGACTATCTGCGCTTCTCCTATTACCATATCTGGCTCGAAGGGTTGCAGGGGCTGCTGCTGAAGCACGGCTTCGTCACGCAGGACGAATTCGCTGACGGCGAGTCGACGGCCTTGTCAAAAGCGCCGAAGGGGGTGCTGAAGGGCGCGGATGTCACGTCCGTGCTGCGGCGCGGCTTCCCCTATGAGCGCAAGCCCGAGACGCCGGCGCGGTTCGCCGTCGGCGACAAGGTCCGCACTGCCGTGATGCATCCGCGGCATCACACCCGCCTGCCGCGCTATGCCCGCGGCAAGCTCGGCACGATCGAGCGGATCAGCGGCTGCCACGTCTTTCCCGATACCGGCGCGCATGGCGCGCCCGAGACGGCGCAATGGCTCTATACCGTCGTGTTCACCGGAACCGAGCTGTGGGGCCGGGACGCCGACCCGTCGTCGAGCATCAGCATCGAGGCCTGGGAGAGCTATCTTGAGCCGGCCTGAGATCACTCTCGCCGGCGAAACCGCGATTCCGCGCGACGCAAACGGGCCGGTCTTCGCCGAGCCCTGGCAGGCGCAGGCTTTTGCGCTCGTCGTCGCGCTGCAGGGCAAGGGCGTCTTCACGGCGCAGGAATGGGCGCAGGCGCTGGGCGCGGAGATCGCCGAAGCGGTCGCCGCCGGCGGCTGCCGCGACGGCTCGGACTATTACGAGCGCTGGTGCGGGGCGCTGGAGCATCTCCTGATCGCCAAGGGTCTCGCCTCACATGACGGCGTCGATGCGCTCGCCGCCGCCTGGGCGCGGGCGGCCGAGGCGACGCCGCATGGCCAGCCGATCCTGCTGGAGAACGACCCGCTACGTTCCTAAGCGTTCCGTCGCCCGATCAAGGGCAAACGCTTGAGTTCGACCTCCGGCCCGCCGCATACTGAGCCAGCAGAGGGCCTGCCGCCCCGCCAACCGACGGTGCACCGCCTTGATCCCGCCCGAAGAGCTCCGCCGCATCGCCGCCTGGTCGCATGATCTGGCCGAAGCCGACTTCGAGGAGGCGCGTCGCGGGATCGGCTTCAAGACCTATGGCAAGGGCGCCAATATCTGCCACGTCGGCGACCGGCTCGAGGCCTGGACCGGCGTCGCCGAAGGGCTGGTCAAGATGTCGACCACCTCACGGACCGGAAAATCGGCGACGCTGGCGGGGATGCGCGCCGGCGCCTGGTTCGGCGAAGGCACGGTGATCAAGGGCGAATTGCGCCGCTACGAGCTGGTCGCGCTGCGCGAGACGCGGCTCGCGCTGATGCGCCGCCCGACCTTCCTGTGGCTGTTCGAGCATTCGGCGGCCTTCAACCGTTTCCTCGTCCATCAGTTCAACGAGCGGCTCGCCCAGTTCATCGCGCTGGCCGAGACCGAGCGCACGCTCGATTCCACCGGCCGGCTGGCGCGTAACCTCGCCTGGTTGTTCAACCCGACGCTCTATCCCGGGCAGGACCGGACGCTGGCGATCTCGCAGGAGGAACTGGGCCTGCTCGCCGGCATGTCGCGACAGATCGCCAATCAGGGGCTCGCCAGGCTGGCCGATCTCGGCCTGCTCGAAGTCGGACACGGCTCGGTCACGATTCTGGATCTGGATCGGCTCGCGCGCTACGAAGCGTAGGGCACGCCGCCGTAAACCGTGACGATGTCGCTTGCGAAGAAGCCGGGGTGTGCCGCGCGGGCGGTTCGCGCTACGAGTCGCCGCCAGGCGAGAAGAAGCACAGAAGTTCGCCCGCATCATTGATGCACAGATGCCATTGCCCGTCCGGCGAGAGGCGCGCCTTCTGGTAGGGAATCTCGAGGACGAGGGTTTCGCGGCGCTCCTTTGGCCACATCGGATGGCGGCCGGGCGCGATCGTCACGATGAAGCCGGGCTTGGTCTCGCGTACCGCGCCGGCTTCGATCTGAGCGCAATCGGCCGAGGAGCAACACTCAAAAGGGTAGTCCCAGCCGCTGGCGGCCTGATGGGAGCGCGTCTGTGTCGCTCCGGCGACCAGCATGGCCGCCATGCTCATCGAGGCAAGAATGCGCATTGGCCGATCCTCGCATCGAGGTTCCTGCCCGAAGACGGCGGATGAATGGCGGAGAGGCGCGGGCCGTCATCACGCCGCGCGAGACAAGGGACGGGCGCAGGCTGGTCGATCTTGCGGGCGGCGGGAACGATTTCACCGGCAAACACACTTCCGCAGGACTATAGCGACCAAATGCCGAGTTGTCTGTCAAGCCCCCCCTTGCAATGATGGGGGGCGGCTGCAAGGCTTGCATGAAGAACAAGGGTCCGGAGCGACCTCGATACAGGCCGTCGCAGCGAATGGCGGCCGGACAGGGTGGAGAGCGACGATCGTGGCAAGCGCAAGCGCCGGCCAGGCGGATACGTTTCCGAAATTGCTGCTGCGCAATGCGCGCGAGCGCGGCGGACGCGTCGCGTTTCGCCACAAGGATCTCGGCATCTGGCAGTCCTGGACCTGGGCGGAGGTCACGGACCAGATCCGTGCCTATGCCAAGGGCCTGCACGATCTCGGGCTGAGGCGCGGCGAGAAGGTCGCGATCATCGGCTACAACCGGCCCAGGCTCTACTGGTCGATGGCGGCGGCGCAATGGCTCGGGGCGGTGCCTGTCCCGGTCTACGCCGACAGCGTCGCCGACGAGATGGCCTATGTGCTCGACCATGCCGAGGCCGTCTTCGCCTGCGTCCAGGATCAGGAGCAGGTCGACAAGATCCTCTCCATCGCCGAGCGCCTGCCGAAGCTGCGCCATATGCTCTATGACGAGCCGAGGGGCTTGCGCGACTACGACCATGGCAAGCTGCACGACATCGGCGCGGTGATCGCCGCGGGCGACGCCGCGCTGAAGGCGAGCCCCGATGCCGCCGCCACGCTGGAGCGCGAGATGGAGGCCGGGTCCGGCTCCGACCTCGGCATCATCCTCTACACCTCCGGCACCACCGGCCGCCCCAAGGGTGTGATGCTGAGCCATTTCAACGTCATCACCGCCGCCGAGATCGGCTGCCAGTTCGATGGGCTGACCGAGAACGACGAGATCATCGCCTATTTGCCGATCGCCTGGGTCGGCGACCATGTCTTCTCCTATGCGCAGGCGATCATCGCCGGCTTCTGCGTCAACTGTCCGGAAGGGCCCGAGACCGTCATCGACGACCGCCGCGAGGTCGGCACGACCTACGCCTTCGCCCCGCCGCGCGTCTTCGAGACCATGCTGACAGTGACGATGGTGCGCATGGAGGATGCCGGCCCGCTGATGCGGAAAATGTTCCACTACTTTCTAGGCGTGGCCAAGAAGCACGGCGAGAAGATCCTCAACGGCGAGCCCGTGCCGCTAGGAAGCCGCCTGCTCTACAAGCTCGGCGACATCCTGATCTACGCGCCGTTGCGCAACCGCTTCGGCCTGACCAACATCAAGGTCGGCTATACGGCCGGCGAGGCGATCGGCCCTGAACTCTTCAAGTTCTATCGATCGATCGGCGTCAACCTGAAGCAGCTCTACGGCCAGACCGAGGCCGGCGTCTACGTCACCATGCAGCCCGATGGCGAGATCAAGGCCGACACGGTCGGCAAGCCCGCGCCGCTGGTCGAGATCAGGATCGACGACAATGGCGAGGTGCTCTACCGCTCGCCCTCGATCTTCGGCGGCTACTACAAGGACCCGGAAAAGACCGCCGAGACCATGACCGCCGACGGTTTTGTCCGCTCCGGGGACGCCGGCTTCTTCGACGAGACCGGGCATCTCAAGATCATCGACCGCGCCAAGGATGTCGGCAAGCTCTCGACCGGCGACCTGTTCCCGCCGAAGTACATCGAGAACAAGCTGAAATTCTATCCCAACATCAAGGAGGTCGTCGCCTTCGGGCAGGGCCGCGACTACGCCACTGTCGCGCTCAACATCGACCTCACGGCCGTCGGAAACTGGGCCGAGCGCAACAATGTCGTCTACGCCTCCTATCAGGAGCTCGCCGGCCACGACCTCGTCTACGACATGATCGAAAAGCATATCGACGAGGTGAACCGCTCGCTCGCCGCCGAGCCGCTGATGGGCGGGGCGCAGATCAGGCGCTTCCTGATCCTGCACAAGGAACTCGACGCCGATGACGGCGAGCTGACGCGCACGCAAAAGGTCCGCCGCGGCTTCATCGCCGAGCGCTATGCGCCGCTGGTGAACGCGCTCTATGACGGCTCGCAGGCCGCCGACATCTCGACCGAGGTCACCTTCGAGGACGGCCGCAAGGGCGTGATCTCGGCGAACGTGAAAGTCCGCGACGCCGCGATCTACCCCGTGACCGCACCGGCTCCGGCGAGGGCGGCATGAACGCGGCGAGCATGAACGTGACCGGCGAGCCCATTGCGGCGAAGAAGGGCGAGGTGCTGCTTTCGGTCGAGAACATCTCGCTGCGCTTCGGCGGGGTGAAGGCGATCACCGACGTCTCGTTCGACATCCGCAAGGGCGAGGTCCGCGCCATCATCGGCCCCAACGGCGCCGGCAAGACCTCGATGCTGAACTGCATCAACGGCTTCTACCATCCGCAGGAAGGCCAGATCACCTACAAGGGCGTGCGCCGCGACAAGATGAGGCCGCATCGCGCGGCCGCCGCCGGCATCGCCCGCACCTTCCAGAACGTCGCCCTGTTCAAGGGCATGTCGACGCTCGACAACATCATGACCGGCCGCACCCTGAAGATGAAGAAGAACTTCTTCTGGCAGGCGCTGCGCCACGGCCCGGCGATGACCGAGGAGATCGAGCACCGCAAGGTCGTCGAGGACATCATCGACTTCCTGCAGATCCAGCACATCCGCAAGCTCCCCGTCGGCAAGCTGCCCTACGGCCTGCAGAAGCGCGTCGAGCTCGGCCGGGCGCTCGCCATGGAGCCGGAGCTTTTGCTGCTCGACGAGCCGATGGCCGGCATGAACCTCGAGGAGAAGGAGGACATGTGCCGCTTCATCCTCGACGTGAACAACGAGTTCGGCACCACCATCGCCCTGATCGAGCACGATATGGGCGTGGTCATGGACCTGTCGGACCGCGTCGTCGTGCTCGAATACGGCCGCAAGATCGCCGATGGCACGCCGGCCGAGGTCAAGGCCGACCAGGCGGTGATCGACGCGTATCTGGGAGTGGCGCATTGATGGGCGCTGTTTCATTTGACGCTGGATGCGCCGCCCTGCCCCCTCCCCCCGCTTGCGGTGGGGAGGGCTGGGGTGGGGGGGCGAGTCCAGGACGTCTTCGCTCGGGATGGTCGTCGAGCCTCGTCCTGCTCGCCCCCCCATCCCTAACCCTTCCCCACCGCAAGCGGGGGGAAGGGGACCTGTCGCGGCTCGTCAGCAAGGTCCGCCACCCATGACCGACGCCGCCCTCCGCCCCGCCGGCATCAATTTCGGCAGCTTCCGCGTCCGCGCGGCGCTGATCTTCGGCGCGATCCTGCTCGCCGCCATCATCGGCATCCGCTTCGATTCCTCGGGCATACTTTACAAGATTCTCGTCGACCCGTTCCAGCAGATGGCCTCGGCCCCCGATCTGCTCGCCCAGACCGTCTGGGAGGGGCTCGTCTCAGGCGTGCTCTACGCGCTGATCGCGCTCGGCTTCGTGCTGATCTTCAAGGCGTCTGGCGTGTTCAACTTCGCCCAGGGCATCATGGTGGTGTTCGCGGCGCTGACGCTGGTCGGGCTCTACGAGAAGGGCGTGCCGGCCTTCCTCGCCGTCATCCTGACGCTCGGGGTGATGTTCATCCTGGCGGTGACGATCGAACGCGTGGTGCTGCGCCCGCTGGTCAACCAGCCCGACATCATCCTGTTCATGGCGACCTTCGGGATCACCTACTTCCTGATCGGCTTCGGCGAATCCGTCTTTGGCGGCAACCCCAAGCAGATGATCGCCGACCAGCTCTATCTGCCGCGGGGCGCGATCGACCTGAAGATCCTCGGCGGCCTGGTCTCGCTGCAGAAGATCGACATCGCCGCCGCCATCATAGCCTCGATCATGATCGCGGCGCTGGCTGTCTTCTTCCAGTACACCCGCATCGGCCGGGCTCTGCGGGCGGTCGCCGACAGCCACAAGGCGGCGCTCTCGGTCGGCATCTCGCTGAACCAGATCTGGGTCATCGTCTGGTTCACCGCCGGCATCGTGGCGCTGATCACCGGCATCATGTGGGGCGCGCGTTCGGACGTCTCCTTCGCGCTCGAGATCGTCGCGCTGAAGGCGCTGCCGGTGCTGATCCTCGGTGGCTTCACCTCGATCCCCGGCGCCATCGTCGGCGGGCTGATCATCGGCATCGGCGAGAAGATGGGCGAGTTCTACTGGGGCCCGCTGATCGGCGGCGGCATCGAGAGCTGGCTCGCCTATTTCATCGCGCTCGGCTTCCTGCTGTTCAGGCCGCAGGGCCTGTTTGGCGACAAGATTATCGAACGCATCTGAGAGGCTGACGACGTGTTCTACCGCGAGGCCGGCCAGTTCAAATCGACCTATTCCGCCGACATGGCGGTGTTTCCGATCTGGCAGGACCGGGTCGGCATCGCCGTCATCCTTCTGCTCGCCTTCGTCGGCGTGCCGCTGATCGGCAACGACTTTTTCACCACGACGGTGATGATCCCGTTCCTCGTGTTCTCGATGGCCGCGATCGGGCTCAACATCCTGACCGGCTATACCGGGCTGATCTCGCTGGGAACAGCCGCATTCATGGGCGTCGGAGCCTATGCCTGCTACAAGATGACGACCTGGTGGCCGGACGTGAACATCATCGTCCTGATCCTGGTCTCGGGCCTGTTCTCGGCGGCAATCGGCGTGCTGTTCGGCCTGCCCTCGCTGCGCATCAAGGGCTTCTACCTCGCCGTCGCGACGCTGGCTGCGCAATTCTTCCTGCAATGGGCCTTCGTGCGCGTGCCCTGGCTGTTCAACTATAACGCCTCGGGCGCGATCGAGGCGCCGTTGCGCACCGTCTTCGGCATCCCCGTGACCGGGGCGACGGCGAGCCCCGAAACACGCTATTTCGTCTGCCTGTGCCTCGTCGTCGTACTGACCTGGTTCGCCTCCAATCTCGTGCACGGCAAGCTCGGGCGCTCCTGGATGGCGGTGCGCGACATGGACATCGCCGCCGAGCTGATGGGCATCAAGCTGCTCAACGCCAAGCTGCTCGCCTTTGCGGTGTCGTCCTTCTATTGCGGCGTCGCCGGCGCGATGATGATCTTTCTCTGGTACGGCACGGCGGAGGCGGCCGACGTGTTCTCGATCCGGCTCTCCTTCAACATCCTGTTCATGGTCATCATCGGGGGGCTTGGCTCGCTGATCGGCTCCTTCTTCGGCGCCGCCTTCATCGCGAGCCTGCCGACGATCATGAAATTCGGGCTGCCGGCGATCGGCATTCCGATGGCGGGCGCGACCGCCGAGCATGTCACATTCATGCTCGTCGGCGCGCTGATCATCGTCTTCCTGATCGTCGAGCCGCACGGGCTCGCGCGACTCTGGCAGATCGGAAAGCAGAAATTGCGGACGTGGCCGTTCCCCTACTGACGGGGAGGCGACCCAAGAAACGACCTGCCGCGGAGCTCAAGGCGGCAGGCAAGGACGACGGAGCGGCGGCTGCGCCGAATCCGGTTGCAACCACGGAGGAAGCAAGATGAAGAAGACCATGATCATGAAGGGAGCAGCCCTCGGCGCGCTCCTTGCCGGCAGCGCGCTCGTCGCGCCCGCCATGGCGCAGGATTCGATCTACGTCGCCAACAACGCGTACCGCACCGGGCCGTTCTCTGGCTCCGGAACCCCTATCGGCGACGGCATGCGCGACTATTTCATGATGCTCAACGAGCGCGACGGCGGCATCGGCGGCGTCAAGATCAACTTCGAGGAATGCGAGACCGGCTACGACACCAAGAAGTCGATCGAGTGCTACGAGCAGGCCAAGTCCAAGGGCACCGTGATTTATTCGCCCTGGTCGACCGGCGCGGCGCTGGCCGCGATCCCGCGCGCCCATATCGACAAGATCCCGATCCTGTCGATGGCCTATGGCCTCTCGGCCTCGGCCGATGGCGGCCAGTTCCCCTGGGTCTTCATCCCGCCGCTGACCTATTGGGACGGCGCCTCGATCATGGTCCGCCACATGGCCAATGAACTCGGCGGCATGGACAAGCTCAAGGGCAAGAAGCTCGGCCTGATCCATCTCGACGCGCCCTACGGCAAGGAGCCGATTCCGGTGCTCGAGGCGCTGGCCAAGAAATACGGCTTCGAGGTCAAGCTCTATCCGGTGGCCGCCGCCGATATGCAGAACCAGGGCTCGCTCTGGCTCTCGATCCGACGCGACCGGCCCGACTACCTCTACAATCAGGGCTGGGGCGCGATGAACCCGACCGCGGTCAAGGAGGCGATCAAGAACAATTTCCCGATCGGCAAGCTGGTCGGCGTCTGGTGGGCTGGCGGCGACGACGACGCGCGCGCCGGCGGACCGGAGGCCAAGGGCTACAAGTCGTTGAACTTCAACGCGGCGGGCTCGAACTTCCCGGTGATCCAGGACATCATCAAGCATGTCGTGGAGAAGGGTAAGAGCCTGGCCCCAAAGGAGAAGGTCGGCGAGAATCTCTATAACCGCGGCGTCTACAACTCGATGCTGGTGGCCGAGGCGATCGCCAACGCCCAGAAGATCAGCGGCAAGAAGGTCGTCACCGGCGAGGACGTCCGGCGCGGGCTCGAGACGCTGAACATCACCGAGGCGCGCCTCAAGGAACTCGGCATGGCTGGCTTCGCCAATGCGGTGAAGATCGCCTGTGGCGACCACTCCGGCCACAACAAGGCCTATGTCGCCGAATGGGACGGGACCAAATGGACCCAGAAGGGCGACTGGATGGAGCCGCTGAAGGACGAGGTCCGCCCCCTGATCGAGGCCGCCGCCAAGGACTATGCCGAGAAGAACACCGGCTGGCCCAAGCGGGCAGAGGCCTGCGAGAAGTCGTCCTGATATGACGCGCGCAATCCTTCTCCCTTTCGGGGGAGAAGGTGGCAGCGCGTAGCGCTGACGGATGAGGGAAGTCTCGCGCTGCCCTCATCCGCACTTCCCTCATCCGGCCCGGCTTCGCCGGGCCACCTTCTCCCTCGAGGGGAGAAGGAAGGAGCGTGCGATGTCCACCGCGACCCTCGACAAGCCTACTGCCCCCGCCTCCGCGACCGACAACATCCTGTCGCTGAACAACATCGAGGTGATTTACGATCACGTCATCCTCGTGCTGAAGGGCGTCTCGCTGCATGTCCCGCGCAAAGGCATCGTCGCGATCCTCGGCGCCAACGGAGCCGGCAAGACCACGACGCTGAAGGCGATCTCCAACCTGCTCAAGGCCGAGCGCGGCGAGGTCACCAAGGGCTCGATCGTGTTCGAGAACGAGCGCGTCGACAGGATGTCGCCCAACGAATTGGTCCGGCGCGGCTGCATCCAGGTGATGGAGGGACGGCACTGCTTCGGCCATCTGACCATCGAGGAGAACCTGCTGACCGGGGCCTTTACGCGCCGCGACGGCAACGCCGCGATCAAGCGGGATCTGGAGAAGATCTACGAGCTCTTCCCGCGCCTGAAGCAGCGCCGCAGCGCCCAGGCCGGCTACACCTCCGGCGGCGAGCAGCAGATGTGCGCGGTCGGACGCGCCATGATGTCGAAGCCGAAGATGATCCTGCTAGACGAGCCCTCGATGGGCCTCGCCCCGCAGATCGTCGAGGAGATTTTCGAGATCGTCCATCGCCTCAATGCCGAGGACGGCGTCTCCTTCCTCGTCGCCGAGCAGAACACCAATATGGCGCTGCGCTACGCCACCTACGGCTACATCATGGAGACCGGCCGCATCGTCATGGACGGCGAGGCGAAGATGCTGCGCGAGAACGAGGACGTGAAGGAGTTCTATCTCGGCGTCTCGGAGGGCGACAAGAAGTCCTTCCGCGAGGTCAAGAGCTACAAGCGCCGCAAGCGCTGGCTGTCCTGACCGCCCGACCGGGGACGGGAGCGTGCGCCGATGCTCTATCTTGTCATCGCCGTCGTGGTGATCGCGTTGATCTTCGGCCCCCAGGCCTGGGTCAGGCACGAGATGGGCAAGCATGCCGCTGCGAGGCCCGATCTGCCCGGCACGGGCGGCGAACTGGCGCGGCATCTGCTGGACCGTTTCGACCTCGCGGCCGTGACGGTCGAGACCACCCCATCCGGCGATCACTACGATCCCGACGCCCGGGTGGTGCGGCTCTCGCAGGACAATCATGACGGCCGCTCGATCACCGCGGTCGCGGTCGCGGCCCATGAGGTCGCCCACGCCATCCAGCATGCGCAGGGCAGCGCGCTCTTCGCCTGGCGCACGGCGCTGGCGCGGTTCCTCGGCACTTTCGACAAGGTCGCGATGGTGGTCCTGATCACCGCTCCGGTCGTGGCAGTCGTCACACGCGTGCCCGCCATCGGCCTGATCCAGTTCGGGCTCGCGATCGCGCTGCTCGGCGTCGGCCTCGTCGTGCATCTGGCGACGCTGCCGCTGGAGCTCGACGCCAGCTTCGGCAAGGCGCTGCCGATCCTCGCCACTGACGGCTATCTCGACAGCCGCGACCTGCCGGCCGCACGCGGCGTGCTGCGCGCCGCCGCCTTCACTTATTTCGCCGGCGCCCTGATCGGGCTCCTGAACTTTCTGCGCCTGCTGCGGATCATCCGCTGACCTCGACCGCCGCATGCCTGACGCAAACCATGGACGAGAGCGATGAGCGAGCATCACGACCCGTTGGAAACCCGCTCCCCCGAAGCGCGCGAGGCCGACCTGTTTTCGCGGCTACCGGCCGTGCTCGCCGCCGCGCTGCGGACGCCAGGCTATGCTAGCCATCTGGCGGGCGTCGAGCCGTCCGCGATCACGGACCGAACCGCGTTGGCCGGTCTGCCGATCCTGCGCAAGGCCGACCTTCCGGCGCTGCAGAAGCAGGCTCTGCCCTTCGGCGGCTTCGTCTCTGCACCGCTCGGCTCCTTCGGCCGGCTCTTCACCTCGCCGGGGCCGATTTTTGAGCCGGAGGGGACCGGGACCGACGCCTGGGGCTCGGCGCGCGGCCTGTTCGCGGCCGGTTTCCGGGCCGGCGACGTCGTGCTCAACACCTTCGGCTACCACCTGACGCCCGGCGGCTTCCTGATGGATTCGGGCGCGCGCGCGCTGGGCTGCGCCGTCATTCCGGCCGGGCCCGGCAACACCGAGCAGCAGATGGAGGTGATCTCCGCGTATCGGCCTGGTTGCTATGCCGGCACGCCGGACTTCCTCAAGATCCTGATCGAGGTTGCCGAGGCGCGCGGCGTCGATATCTCCTGCATCAGGCGGGCCGTCGTCTCGGGCGCGGCCTTCCCGCCCTCGCTCCAGGCCTGGATCCGCGAGCGCGGCATCGACGCCTATCAGGTCTACGGCACAGCCGATTTCGGCGTCGTCGCCTATGAGACGCCGGCCCGCGAGGGCATGGTGCTGAACGAGAACCTGATCGTCGAGATCGTGCGCCCCGGCACCGGCGATCCGGTCGGCGAGGGCGAGGTCGGCGAGATCGTGGTGACCAATCTCGACCCGCATCACCCGCAGATCAGGCTGGCCCTCGGCGATCTGACGGCCGTGATTCCGGGGCTCAGCGCCTGCGGGCGCACCGGCACGCGGATCAAGGGCTGGATGGGCCGCGCCGACCAAACCGCCAAGATCAAGGGCATGTTCGTGCGTCCCGAGCAGGTCGCCGAGATCGCGCGGCGCCATGCCGAGATCGCAAAACTGCGCCTCGTCGTCGGCCGCGCCAACGAGACCGACACGATGACGCTGCGCGCCGAAATCCATGCCGAGCCGCCGGGGCTGGTCGATGCGATGTCCTCGACGCTTCAGCAGGTGACCAAGCTCAAGGGCGCGGTGGAGATTTTGCCGATCGGGGCGCTGCCCAACGACGGCAAGGTCATCGCGGATGAGCGTCCGGTGGGGTGAGGCTCGACACGCGAAGCAAAAGCGCGGGAAACCCTCTCTCGTAGGGAGAGTGCCGGGTGAGGGGTCGGCCGTTGGACACCGTGGCCGTGACCTACCCGATGCCGCTGTGAGCTTCCGCCTCGCTGGTCCGGGGCCTACACCTCTCCCCTGCCCCTCTCCTTACAGGAGAGGGGTTCCCCGCGCTTCACCAGGCGATCGGCTGTTCCCCTTTCGCCTCCAGCCACGCGTTCGCCCGCGAAAACGGCTTCGAGCCGAAAAACCCGCGCCGCGCCGACAGCGGCGAGGGGTGCGCGCTCGCGATCACCAGATGCCGGCTCTCGTCTATCAGACCCCGGCGCGCTTGGGCCGGCCCGCCCCAGAGCATGAACGCGACATGGGCCCGCTCGCTCGACGCCGCCGCGACGATCGCGTCCGTCACGGCGGCCCATCCGAGCGCCAGATGCGAGCCCGCCTTGCTCGCGCCCTCGCGCACGGTCAGCGCCGTGTTCAGCAGCAGTACGCCTTGCGAGGCCCAGCGCGTCAGATCGCCTGCCGCCGGCATGACGCCGCCGAGATCGTCGGCGAGTTCGCGGTGGATGTTCACCAGCGAACGCGGCAGCGGCGGCGGCCCGACATAGGAGAAGGCGAGCCCGTTGGCGTGGCCGGGCGTCGGATAGGGATCCTGCCCGAGGATGACGACACGGACCGTCTCCAGCGGCGTCCAGGCCAGCGCGGCGAAGGTCCGGTCCGGCGCCGGCGCGACGACATGGCCGGCAGCGCGCTCGGCGTCGGCGGCGACGCAGGCCCGCATCGCCGCGCCGCCCGGCGCGAAGACCGCGAGAGCGCCCCAGCCGGTGACCTCAGTAGAGGACAGCAAGGCGACGAGCGCGTCGCAATAGGTCTTCGGCACGGCCTGTGTCGTCATTGCGAGCGAAGCGAAGCAATCCAGGGAGGCGTAAAGCGCTGCCGCCCCTGGATCGCTTCGTCGCTTCGCTCCTCGCAATGACGTCTTCTCACTTCAGAACCGCCCGGCCCTCGACCTTCGCGTCGACGGTGCCCATTCGGCGCAGATAGACCATCACCTCATTGGCCATCAGCTTGCCGTCGGTCAGGCCGATCAGCGTCTTGCCGCGGCCGAGCGCGCTGTAGCCGTCGCCGCCGGCCAGCATGAAGTTGTTGGAGGCGACGGTGTAGTTGCCGGCCTCGTCGATCGGCTTGCCCTCGACCGTGACCGAGATGAGGCGCTGCCCGGGTGGCCGCTTGATGTCGGCCTCGAAGCTTAAGCCGGACACCTGCGGGAAGCGGCCGGAGCCCTGCGGCGCCGGCGCAAGCCCGTTCTCGATGGCGTCCTTCACGTCCTTGCCGGTGATCTGGACCATGATCGAGGCGTTGCCGAAGGGCAGTTCGCTGAGCACGTCGCGCCGGGTCAGACGGTGGCCTGCCGGATACTGCTTGTTGGCGCGGATGCCGCCGGCATTGGTGATGGCGAGCTGCGCACCGGTCGAGGCCCGCAGCGCATCGGCGATCAGATTGCCGATCGCGGTCTCCTGCGTGCGGATGACCCCGGTGCGCGAATCGAGTGGCGCGGCCAGCGTCGCGATCTCGATGTCGAGTTCCTTGGAGAGCTCGCTCTCATAGCCCTTCACGATCGCGGCGACTTCGGGATCGGGCGTCGCCGCGCGGCTGTCGTTGACGCGAAAAGTCGGCGTCCAGGCGACCTGCCGGGCCGCGCCGTCGCCCGTCACGGTGGCGGCGATGTCGATCGCGGTGACGTAGTTGCCCTCCTCGTTGGACTCCACCATCACGACCTTACCGTCATAGGCGATGGCGAGGTCGTGGTCGTGACCGGTCAGCAGGATGTCGACGATGCGCGAGCGCATGATCGCATTGTCCATCGCCCGATCGGCATGGACGACGCCGACGAGGATGTCCGCCCCTTGCGTCTTCAGCGTGCGCGCCTCGCGCCGCAGCGCCTCCATCGTCGAGGAGAATTGCAGGTCGCCCGGATTGGAGAGCTGCGGCGTCGGGTCGTAGGTCGTGCCGATGACGCCGACCTTGATCCCGCCGAGCTCGAAGAGCTGCGAATCCTTGTGACCGGGAAGCGGCTGGCCGGCGGCGTCGCGCAGATTGGCGGCGAAGGTCGGATAGCTCTGGGAAGCGGTAAGCTTGAGATAGTTCTCCTTGCCGAAATCGAATTCGTGGTTGCCGGGCACGAAGACGTCGATGCCCATCCTGTTCTGCATCGCCACGATATGCGCGCCCTGGTCGAAGCCCGACATCAGCGAGGGCGAGTAACAATCCCCGGCATGGCAGAACAGCAGCGGCACGCCGCGCGCCCGCTCGGCCCTGGCGATGCCAGCTGCGCGCGCAAAGCCGCCTTTGCCCTTGTCGTCGCCCATCTTGTAGATGTCGTTGACCAGCAGCAGCGTGAAGGCGGGCGGCGGCGTCTGCGCCAGCGCGACCGGCGTGGTCGCGGCCATCGCGGCGGGAGCGGCGAGGACGCCGAGCGCCTTGCGGCGGGTCAATTCGGTCATGGCTGACGCCCCCTGATCTGAGAATGGTTTTAGCCTAGCAAAGCCAGCGCCTGAATGGCCAGCGCGGGCGCGCGCCCGGCGTTCGCCGATGTCGCACCCTCGATCTTCGAGCCGATCATCACTGGACGAAAACCGGAACTCGTCTAAATCACGAGCAAAGGAAAGCCCGCGATCATGACCGTCGAGACGAGGCCCGCCCCCGCAGAGATGCGCGCCGTCAAGCTGCCCTCCGACCATCCCAGGGTCCGGGCCGGCCGGATCGGCGTACTGCTCATGAATCTCGGCACGCCCGAGGGTACCGATTACTGGCCGATGCGGGCCTATCTCAAGGAATTCCTCTCCGACCGCCGCGTCATCGAAACGACGCGCTGGATCTGGTGGCCGCTGCTCAATTTCGTCATCCTGACGACGCGGCCCGGCCGCAAGGGCAAGGACTACGCCTCGATCTGGAACAAGGAGCGCAACGAGGGCCCGCTCAAGACCATCACCCGCTCGCAGACCGAGCAGCTCGCCGCCCGGCTCTCGCCTTTGACCGGGGAGCGCGTCGTCTATGACTGGGCGATGCGCTACGGCTTTCCAGACGTGAAGGGCCGGCTTCAGGCCCTGCTCGACCAGGGCTGCGACCGCATCCTCTTGGTGCCGCTTTACCCGCAATACGCCGCGCCGACCTCAGCCACCGCCTGCGACCAGGCGTTTCGGGCGCTGATGGAGATGCGCTGGCAGCCGGCGGTGCGGGTCGCCCCGCCCTATCACGACGACCCGGTCTACATCCGCGCGCTGGCCGATTCGATGCGCAGCGAACTCGCCAAGCTCGATTTCGAGCCCGAGGTCATCCTGTGCTCCTTCCACGGCATGCCGAAGGAATACCTGCTCAAGGGCGACCCCTATCACTGCCAGTGCGCAAAGACCTGGCGGCTGCTGCGCGAGGAACTCGGCCTGTCCGAGGAGCGCTTCCGGCTGACCTTCCAGTCACGCTTCGGTCCCGCCGAATGGCTCCAGCCCTATACCGACGAGACCGTGAAGGCGCTGGCCGAGGCCGGCACGAAATCGCTCGCCATCGTCGCGCCGGGCTTTTCCGCCGACTGCCTGGAGACGCTGGAGGAGCTCGACGTCGAGAACCGCGAGATCTTCATCGAGCATGGCGGCGAGCGCTTCGCCTATCTGCCCTGCCTGAACGATTCCGACGAAGGCATGCGCGTCATCACCGAGGTGGTGCAGCGCGAGCTGATGGGCTGGGTCTGAGCCGCGTCGCGGTTCAGCTCTCTCCCGACCCGAAATCACGCCCCGGCGCCGCCTCGATCAGCGCCCGCGTATAGGCGTGCGCGGGCGCGGCGAAAACCTGCGCCGTCTCGCCCTGCTCGACGATGACGCCCTTCTCCATCACCACGATGCGGTCGCAGATCTGCGCCGCGACGCGCAGATCGTGGGTGATGAACAGGATCGCCAGGTTGAAGCGTTCCTGCACATCGGCGAGCAGCGCCAGAACCTGCTTCTGCACCGAGACGTCGAGCGCCGAGACCGCCTCGTCGGCGATCAGGATGTCGGGCTCCATCGCCAGCGCCCGGGCGATCGCGATGCGCTGGCGCTGCCCACCCGAGAACTGGTGCGGATAGCGTTCCAACGCGTTCGGATGTAGGCCGACCAGCGCCATCAGGTCGCGGGCCCGTTCGACGGCGGCATTGGCTTTGAGGCCGAAATTGACCGGTCCCTCGATGATCGACGCTCCGACCGTGCGGCGTGGATTGAGCGAGCGGAACGGGTCCTGGAAGACGACCTGGATGCGGCGGCGATAGGGTCTGAGCTTGCGTTCAGGCAAGGTCGCGATGTCGATGTCGGGCACCAGGATCGCGCCCTCCGACGGCGCGATCAGCCGCGCGATGCAACGCGCCACAGTGGTCTTGCCCGAGCCAGATTCGCCGACGATGCCGACCGTCTCGCCCTTGCGCACCCGGATATCGACGGCGTCGGCCGCCTTAACCGACCTGTCGACCTTGAACAGGCTGCGCGAGCTGTAGGTCTTGCCCAGCGCCACGGCCTCGAGCGCCAGTTCGCCGGTCACCGGCTTTCGCCGTGCGGGCTTGAGGCTCGGCACCGCGCCGATCAGCATCTGGGTGTAGGGATGCTGCGGATGGCGCAGGATCTGCTCGGCCGGCCCCTGCTCGACCACGAATCCCTTCTCCATCACCACAACGCGGTCGGCGATCTCGGCGACGACGCCGAAATCATGGGTGATGAACAGCACGCCTGTGCCGCGGCGGCTCTGCAAATCCTTGATCAGCTTCAGGATCTGCGCCTGCGTCGTCACGTCGAGCGCTGTCGTCGGCTCGTCGGCGATCAGCAGCGCCGGATCGAGGATCAGCGCGGCCGCGATCATGATGCGCTGGCGCTGCCCGCCCGAAACCTGATGCGGATAGGAGCCATGGATGCGCTCGGGATCGGGCAGGCGCATGTCGGCCATGATGCCGAGCACCTTTTCGCGGCGCTCGGCCGCGTCGAGATCGGTGTGGATGCGCAGCACCTCCTCGATCTGGTCGCCGATCGTCAGCACCGGGTTCAGCGCCGTCATCGGCTCCTGGAAGATCATCGCCATGCGGTCGCCGCGCAGCGCCCGCAGCCGCTGCGGCGTGGCGGCGAGCACATCCTCGCCCTCCAGCCGGATTTGTCCCGCGACGGGTTTGAGCACCTTGGCGAGCAGCCCCATCACCGAGAAGGCCGTGACGCTCTTGCCCGAGCCCGACTCGCCGACGACGCAGACGATCTCGCCCGGCGCGACGGAAAACGAGACGTCCTGCACCGCATGGGCCCGGTCGCCGCCGCCGGGCAGGCTGATCGACAGTCCCGAAATCTCCAGGACGGGGGTCTGCTCGCCGCTCATCGGCCGGCCATCTTGGGATCGAGCGTGTCGCGCAGGCCGTCGCCGAGCATGTTCACCGCCAGCACGGTCAGGCCGAGGAAGATGCCGGGATAAAGGATGTTGTGCGGGAAGACGCGGAACAGGTTGCGCCCCTCGGCCATGATGTTGCCCCAGGTCGGCACCTCGGGCGGGATGCCGATGCCGAGGAAGGACAGGATCGCCTCGACCAGGATGGCGCTCGCGGCGATGAAGGTGCCCTGCACGATCAGCGGTGCGACCGTGTTGGGCAGGATGTGGCGGACCATCAGCGCCGGCACGCGCGTGCCGGCCATGATCGCCGCCTCGACATAGGGTTCTTCCCGGACCGAGAGCACGATCGAGCGCACGAGGCGCACGACGCGCGGGATTTCCGGCACGATGATCGCCACGATCACCGCCGCGATGCCGGCACGGAACAGCGAGACCACGGCGATGGCGAGCAGGATCGCCGGGATCGCCATCAGCCCGTCCATGACCCGCATGATGATGCCGTCGAGAGGGCGGACATAGCCTGCGATCAGCCCGATCACCAGCCCGACGAAGATGCTCACGGATGCGACACAGACCGCGATCATCATCGAGACGCGCGCGCCATAGAGCACCCGGCTGTAGACGTCGCGGCCGAGCGAATCCGTGCCCATGCGGTGCTTGAAGGTGGTGGTCGAGCCGTCATCGGCCCGGATCGTGCGCTCGAAGCCCGGCACGCGGTTGCGCGAGCTTGGATTGATGCCGGAGGGGTCGATCGTGCCCAGAAACGGCGCCAGCAGCCCGAGCAGGGCCATGACGAGCAGCACCGCCCCGCCGATCGCGACCGCCGGATTGCGCACGAGCCGCCGCCAGACCTGAGAGCCCGGCCGCACGAGATCGGGCATGGTCGGCGCAAGCAGGCTAGGTTCAGCGCTCAATATCTGATCCTCGGGTCGAACAGGCAGTAGGCGAGGTCGACGCCGAGATTGATCACGACATAGACCACGGAGAACAGCAGGATCACCGCCTGGATCGTCGGATAGTCGCGCGCCAGCACGGCATCGACTGTGAGACGGCCGAGGCCGGGAATCGAATAGACGCTCTCGGTGACGACGACGCCGCCGATCAGCAGCGCGATGCCGATGCCGACCACGGTGACGATCGGCACGGCGGCGTTCTTCAGCGCATGCCGGAACAGGATTTTCCGCTCGATCTGGCCCTTTGCCCGGGCGGTGCGGATATAGTCCTCGCTCAGCACCTCGAGCACGCTCGCCCGCGTCATCCGCGCGATCAGGGCGATGTAGATCACCGACAATGTCAGCGCCGGCAGCAGCAGGCGGTGCAGATACCCCCAGAAGCCCCCCGACATCGGCTGGTAGCCCTGCACCGGGAACCAGCCGAGCGTGATCGCGAAGACGTAGATCAACAGGTAACCGATGACGAAGACCGGCACCGAGAAGCCGAGCACCGAGAAGCCCATCACCACACGGTCGATCCAGGAGCCGTGCTTGTAGGCGGCGAGCACGCCGAGCGGGATCGCGACCGAGATCGCGATCAGCATGGTCAGCATGGCGAGCGACAGCGTCGGCTCGATCCGGCCCAGGATCAGTTCGCCGATCGTCTTCTTGAAGAAGAAGCTCTCGCCGAGATTGCCGCTCAAGAGGTTGCCGGCCCAGATCGCGAACTGGGCCACGATCGGCCGGTCGAGCCCGAGCTGCGAGCGGATCGCCTCGATCTGCTGCGTCGAGGCATTGTCGCCGGCGATGACGGCGGCGGGGTCGCCGGGCGTCAGGCGCAGCATCAGGAAAACCAGCACCGCGACGATCACCAGAACGGGGATCGTCGCGAGCAGGCGTCGCAGGATGTAGCCGAGCATGTCAGCGGGACCTGGCTGCGCTCCTCACTTCTTCTCGACGTTCCAGAATACCGGGGCGGCCGCCGACAGGATGCCGCTAATGTTCGAGCGGGTCGCGATCGGGGTGTAGTACTGGCCGAGATGGACATGGGTGACGACCTCGCGCCAGCGCTTCTGCACCGCTTCCACGATCGCCTTCTGCTTGCCCGGATCGGTTTCGCGCGCGAAGTCGTCGCGCAGCTTCTCCATCTGCTCGTCGCAGGGCCAGCCGAAGGCGGCCTTGTCGCAGCTCGCATTGACGAAGCCGGCCATGACCGGGTTGAGGATGTCGGCCGAGACCCACGCCGTCAGCATGGCGTTCCAGCCGCCATCCGCGACCGGCGTCTTGCGCACGCGCCGCGCCACCACCGACTGCCAGTCGGAGGACTGCATGTCGACCTTGAAGCCGCCCTTCTCCATCAGTTGCTTGGCGACGGGAGCGAGATTGGTCAGCGATTGCAGGTCGGTCGAATGCAGCAGCACCACCGGCGTGCCGTCATAGCCGGCCTCCTTCAGGAGGTCCTGCGACTTCTTGAAGTTCGATTCGAGCAGGCCCTCCATGCCGGCCTCGGTCGCCAGCGGCGAACCACAGACGAACATCGCCTTGCAGGTCTTGTAATAGTCGGGATTGCCGATGACCGCGTCGAGGAAATCTTTCTGGTTCAGCGCATAGGTCAGCGCCTGCCGGATTTTTGGATTGTCGAAGGGCTTGATCGTGTGATTGGGCCGCAGCGTGTATTGCAGGCCGAGCGGGTTGTAGTCGACCAGCTTGATCGCCTTGTCGCCCTTGAGCAGCGGGATCAGGTCGAAGGAGGGCTGCTCGATCATGTCGATCTCGCCCGCCAGCAGCGCGTTCACCGCCTGCTGCTGGTCGGAAACGGCGAGCCATTCGATGCGGTCGATTTTCGCGACCTTGCCGCCGGCGAGCCCCGAAGCCGGCTCGGCCCGCGGCTTGTAGTCCTTGAACTTGGTATAGACGATCTTGTCGCCCGGCTTCCATTCGTCGGTCTTGAGCACGAAGGGCCCCGAGCCGATGAACTCGGAGATCTGCGTGTTCGGGTCGGTCTCGGCGACGCGCTTGGGCATCATGAACGGCACGTTCGACGACGGCTTGCCGAGGCCGAAGGTGAGCAGGCCGGTCGGCGATTTCAGCTTGACGGTGAAGCTCTTGGCGTCATCGACCGTCATCGCCTCGACGAAGGTCATCAGCTTCTGGCCGACCGGATCGCGTGCCGACCAGCGCTTGATCGAGGCGACGCAGTCCTCGGCCTGCACCGGCTTGCCGTCATGCCACATCAGCCCGTCGCGCAGCGTGAACTTGTAGGTCAGCTTGTCGTCCGACACCGTGAAGCTGTCGACCATCTGCGGCTTGATCTCGCCCTTCTCGTCGAGCGCGAACAACGTGTCGTAGATCATATAGCCGTGGTTGCGGACGATATAGGCGGTGGTCCAGATCGGATCGACGATCTTCACGTCCGAATGCATGACGACCTTCATCGTCGTCTGCGCCTGCGCGGGAGAAGCCCCTGCCAGGAGCGACGACCCTGCGAGCAGGGCCATGGCGGCGACGGCGGATTTCCAGTGGAACGTCATCGATCTCTCCCCGACCTTAAGCAACAGCTTGATGCTGCGCGATTGATGCACGCCCCATGCCATGAAGACCGGCATGGGCGGTCACGAGGCATGAGAGCGCCCTACCCCTCGATCCGTGTCAAGAGCCCGGCCATCAGCCGCGCCCGCTGCGGCAGGCTGTCGACCTCGATATGCTCGTCGAGCGTGTGGTAGCCCGCGCCGAGCAGGCCGAGCCCGTCGAGCGAAGGAATGCCGGCAGCGCCCGTGAAATTGGCGTCCGAGCCGCCGCCGGCCGAGGCATGGCTGAGATCGACGCCGAGTTCGGCCGCGACCTCGCGCGCCAGCCCGTAGAGCGCCATCGTCTTGCCGTCCGGGTTTTCGACCGACAGCGCCAGCATGCGCTCGACGCCGCGGTCGAGATCGGCCTGCCGTTTTGCCATGCTGAGTGCTTCCGCTTTGCAGAAAGTCGGCACGCAGTTGACCCATTGCCCGCCGGAAATGACGCCGACCGAGAAGGTGCAGTCGTCGCCGGTCATCGCCTCGATCGCCAGAAGTTGCCGCGCCATCAGGTTGATCGCCGAGCGGCCGTCCTTCAGCGTCGCCCCGGCATGGCTCGGCCGGCCCTCCGCCAGCAGGTTGAAGCGCGCGATGGCGTAGCGGCCCGTGACCACGCCATTGCCCGGACGGCCCGGCTCCGGCACGAGGATGGCGCGGTGGCGCGCGGCCTCCGCCATGATGATGTCGCGGGTGCCGGGCGAGCCGATCTCCTCGTCGCTGGTGTAGAGGACGCTGACCGGCAAAGGCGTCTCGATGCCGGCTCGCGCCAGCGCCACGATCGCCTGCAGGCCGGCATAGGCGCCGCCCTTCATGTCGACGATGCCCGGCCCGTAACAGCGCGAACCCGCACGCCGGAATGGCAGTTTTTCCCGCGTGCCGACCGGATGCACCGTATCGAGATGCGACATCACCAAAATGCCGGGCTCAGCCCTGCGCGGATGTGGAAAGTCGCCGCGCACGCAGTCGCCGAGCCCCGGTGGGCCGGGAATGCGCGTGACAGTCGCTCCCGACGCAGCAATCTCGCCGGCGACGAGGTCCATCATCCGGTTGACGGCGGCGGGATCGAAGGTCGGGCTCTCGCATTCGATCCAGGGCTTCAGCCCGGCCAGCATCGCATCGGTATCGAAAGCGATGTCCTTCCAGTTCGCTGCCATGGTCACGCCGCCAGCCGGGTTTCGACGAGGCGCGCCAGCAGGCTCGCCCCGACCGGCAGGATGGCGTCGTCGAGCACATAGGCGGGGTTGTGCACCGGGACGTCGCCGGCATGGCCGACCCAGGCATAAGCGCCGGGCACCGCGCGCAGCATGTCGGCGAAATCCTCGCTGCCCATCACCGGCTTGATCTCGGTCAGCACGTTCTCCGCTCCGACGATCTCGCGCGCCACCTCGGCCGCGGCCAGCGACTGGTCGGGATGGTTGACCAGCACATCGAAGATCGGGCGGATTTCGACCTCGATCTCGACGCCAAAGCTTTGCGCCAGCCCTGCCGAGATTTTGCGCATCCGGTCGCGCACCAGCGTCGCGATCTCGGGCGAGAAGGTCCGGATCGTGCCGGCCAGCGCCGCCTCGTTGGGAATGATGTTGTAGGCGGTGCCGGCATGGATCTGCGTGATCGAGAGCACCGCGGCCTCGCGCGGATCGGCGTTGCGGCTGACGATGGTCTGCAGCATGCCCGCCAGCGTGATCGCGACCACGACCGGGTCACGCCCCATATGCGGCATCGCGCCATGCGCGCCCCTGCCGGTGATCTTGATGTCGAAGAAGTCGGCGCCCGCCATGGCCGGCCCCGGAAACACCTGGATCTGCCCCTGAGCGAGGTTGGGCGCATTGTGCAGGCCATAGATCTCGTCGCAGGGAAAGCGCTCGAACAGCCCATCGGCTATCATGGCGCGCGCACCGCCGAGCCCCTCCTCGGCCGGCTGGAAGACGAAGATCGCGGTCCCGGTGAAACCGCGATTCTCGGCGAGATAGCGCGCCGCGCCCAGCAGCATGGTGGTGTGGCCGTCATGGCCGCAGGCGTGCATCCGGCCGGGAATGGTCGAGCGCCAGGGCAGGTTCGTGGTCTCGTCCATCGGCAGCGCGTCCATGTCGGCGCGAAGCCCGATGCGCCGGCCCGGGCCGCCCGCGCCTTCGAGAATGCCGACGACGCCGGTCCGGCCGATATCGCGGTGCACCGCGATGCCCCAGGACGCCAGTTTCTCGGCGACGATGCCCGAGGTCCGGACCTCCTCGAAGCCGATCTCGGGATGGGCGTGGAGATCGCGGCGAATCGCGGTGAGGTCTCCGGCAAAGGCCTCGATCTGGGGGAGCGTGGGCACGGGGGGTTCTCCTCGAAAATCGGTCAGCCGAAAACCGGCCCGTTGGGCGCGGTGCGAAGGCCGGGCCGCAGATGTTTCCACGGCAGCGTCGATGGATCGACCGGCATCGGGCCGGGCGCGGCGCAGACCAGGATCGTCTCCGCGATCGGCTCAAAATCGGCGCGGAAATGCACCGAACTCTTGTTGACCAGGATCGCCTGCTGCGTCGGCTCGATGCCGACCTGCCGGTACATCGCCTGATCGGCCATCTGCGCCTTGCGCGAGGCGACGACGATGCGCACGCCGTCGATGCGCAGGGCCGCGGACGGCCCCAAATTCATCCGCGAGCCGCCATAGAATGGGCCGGGCGCAATGAAGCGTCCGTCCGAAAGCTGTTCCACGACGAACTCGGCCTCCAGCGGGGCGTCGCCGGGAATGCGCGACTTCGCCCCGAGCGAGACCCTGATCGTCGCGCCGACGCCCGCCTCATGCGCCCTGTGCGCCGCCGCTAGATCGACGATCAGGCCGATCGCGGCGCGTTGCGCCCCGCAGGCCAACAAAGCGTGAACCATGCCCATCGTGTCGGAATCGCCGCCCGCGCCGGGATTGTCCTGCGTGTCGGAAATGACGACCGGCTTGCCCGCGCCGTCCGCAAGCCGCATCGCCTCGCGCACCCCCTCATCGGGCTGGAAGACCCGGCCGTCGAAGGCGCTTTCGCTCGCCATGACGCGCCCGACCACCGCATCGGCCGCGCGGTCGGCGTCGGCTTGCGTCGCGCCGTAGGCGACGACCGTCGGCCCGCAATCGGCAAAGTCCGCCGCCGGGAAGCCCGGCAGAAAGGAGAGCGTCGGCACGGCCTCCCCCTCCAGCGCCGCAAGCTCGCGATAGATCGTCTTGCACGGCTCCATCGCGGTCGCCTGCCAGGCGATCGGGATCAGATAGGGTATCTGCCGGAAGGCCTTTGCGTGGCGATCGCGGCGGCCGAGCAGGCGTTCGAGATAGACCCCAGCCCGCCGGCCGGTCTCGGCCATATCGACATGGGGATAGGTCCGGTAGGCGACGAGCGCGTCGGCGCTGTCGACCATCAGTTGCGTGACGTTGCCGTGCAGGTCGAGGCTGGCGATGAGCGGCACGTCGGGGCCGATCGCGGCGCGCACCCGCCGCAGCGTCTCGCCCTCGCCGTCGTCGAAGCCCTCCGCGACCATCGCGCCGTGCAGGTCGAGATAGACGCCGTCGAGCGGGCCGAACGCGACGATCCGCGCCACGAGATCGGCCATGATCTCCTCGAAGGCCTCGGCCGTGACATGGGCGGACGGGCTCGCAGCAGCCCACAGCGCCGGCAGCAGCGTCCAGCCGGCCGCCTGGCCGTGCTTGATGAAGCCCGACGCCCCGACATTGACGTTGTCGACACCGCCATAGATCGCCTCGCCGATGCAGAGCGCCGGCCAGCCGCCGCCCTGCCGGAAGGCGTCGATGCCGGCCTTGCTCGGCGCGAAGGTGTTGGTCTCGTGGAGGAAGCCGCCAAAGGCGATGCGGGGCGATGCAGGCATGATGATCCGGCTCAGCGACGGGAGCGGCAGGTAAACACGCGCCCGTCCGGGGGCCAAGGCTCGATTCCGGACCCGTTGCCTGCGGCGCAAGCATACCACTCAGAAATTGACCTTGTCGGCCCCTTTCAGCTCCAGCATCTCGCGGGCCTCGGCAGGCGTCGCGATGTCGAGCCCTAATCCCTCGATGATCATCCGCGCCGCCCTGACCTGATCGGCGTTGGATTTGGCGAATTGCCCTGGCCCGAGCCAGAGCGAATCCTCCAGCCCGACGCGCAGATTGCCGCCCATCGACACCGCCATCGCGGCGATCGGCAACTGGTGGCGCCCGGCTCCCAGCACCGACCACTGGTATTGGTCGCCGAACAGCCGGTCGGCGGTGCGCTTCATATGGATGACGTCTTCCGGGTGCGGGCCGATGCCGCCCAGAATGCCGAAGACCGACTGGACGAAGAAGGGCGGCTTGACCAGCCCGCGATCGACGAAATGCGCCAGCGTGTAGAGGTGACCGATATCGTAGCATTCGATCTCGAAGCGCGTGCCGTTCTCGGCGCAGGTCGTCAGGATGTTTTCGATGTCCTGGAAGGTGTTCTTGAAGACGCGGTCCTTCGAGCCTTCGAGATAGGGCAGCTCCCAATCGTGCTTGAAGTCCTTGAAGCGGGCCAGCATCGGGTAGAGCCCGAAATTCATCGAGCCCATGTTGAGCGAGGCGACTTCGGGCCTGAACTGCGCGCAGGGTTTCAGCCGCTCCTCGACGCTCATCGTCGGCGCGCCGCCGGTGGTGATGTTGATGACGGCGTCGCAGCGCTGCTTGACGACCTTCAGGAAGGGCTCGAACGCGTCCGGCGACTGGTCGGGCTTGCCGCTGACCGGATCGCGCGCGTGCAGATGCACCAGCGCGGCCCCCGCCTCGGCCGCGCCGACGGCGGCGTCGATGATCTCCTGCGGCGTCACCGGCAGATGCGGCGACATCGACGGCGTATGGATCGAGCCCGTCACCGCGCAGGTGATGATGACTTTGCGGTTCTTCGCCATGGCGTATCGTCCTTTCGAGGCCAAGCTTAAGGTCGGACCTTTTCCGAGAGCTAGCCGATGCCGACCGGAAAGGCGCTCCGGTATTTCTGCACGGGTCTCAGGCAGGTTTGCGCGCGGCAGCGCGTTTGTGGGCCTGAAGCGCCGCGAGCCGGCTGTCGCGCCAGTCGCTGAGCCGCTTGACGCGCTCTGCCGACTGGACGCCCGGCCATTCGCTCATCACGGCCGCGACGGTGTCCGGCCCGAACAGGTCTCCTCCCGCGCCCTCCGAGGCCATGCGGTCGAGCGAGGGTCCGTAGCGGGCGCAGTAATCGGGAATGCCGCCGGGCGCGTTGAGCTCGATCGTCTCGAACGGCCCCATGAAGGCCCAGCGCAGGCCAAGGCCGTCGCGGATCGTCTTGTCGACATCCTCGGCGCTCGCGACGCCCTCGCCGACGAGCCGGAAGGCCTCGGCCAGCAGCACGGCCTGGAGCCGATTCAACACGAAGCCGGGCTTCTCCTTGCGCAGCGTGATCGGAACCTGCCCGGCCTGCTCGTAGATCGCCTTGGCCCGTTCGACCACCGCCGGATCGGTCCAGGGCGCGGGCGCGATCTCGACGATCGGCACGAGATGAGGCGGGTTGACCGGGTGCCCGACGAGGCAGCGGGCCCGGCCCTTCAGACCCTCGCCGAAGACCGACGCCATGATGAAGGAGGTCGAGGACGCTAGAATGGCGGAGGGCGCGGCGAGTTCGTCCATCAGCGCAAACAGCGCGCGTTTGGCCTCGACGGTCTCGGGGCCGTTCTCCTGCACGAATTCAGCGCCATCGAGCACATCGGCGAGATCGGCCGCGACGCGGATGCGCCCGAGCGAGCCTGTCGGGTCATCGACGAGCCCGTGGCCGGCGAGTTCGCCGAGATTGGTCGCGATATGGGTGTGCGCGGCATCGGCGGCGCCCGGCGCAACATCATGTAGCGCCACATCGAAGCCATGGCTGGCGAAGACGGTGGCCCAGGCGCGGCCGATCAGCCCCGAACCGACAATGGCGATCTTGGTCATGGACGGGCGGCCTCGACGAGCGGATGGATGGGCGAATGATCCACCATCTAGGAATGAACCGGGAGACAAGACAATGGACCTTCAGATCAGGGGGCTGCGCGTGCTGGTCACGGCCGGCGCCGGCGGCATCGGCCGCGCCACGGCGCGCGCCTTCGCGGCGGAGGGCGCGAAGGTTCATATCTGCGACGTCGATAGCGAGGCCCTTGCAGCGATGGCCAACAGCGATCCCGGCGTCACGCAATCGGTCTGCGACGTGTCCGACCGCGTCGCCGTCGCCGCGCTGATGGACGACGCGATCGCGACGCTGGGCGGGCTCGACTGCCTTGTCAACAATGCCGGCATCGCCGGCCCGACCGGCCGCGTCGACGAGATCGACCCGGCCGACTGGGATGCCTGCCTCGCGGTCGATCTGACGGGGCAGTTCAACTGCACGCGGCTGGCCGTGCAGCGTCTCAAGCAGTCCGCCAACGCCTCGATCGTCAACCTGTCGAGCCAGGCCGGCAAGCACGGCTTTCCGCTGCGCTCGCCTTATGGCGCGGCGAAATGGGGCGTGATCGGCTTCACCAAGGCGATCGCGGCCGAACTCGGCGAGTTCGGCATCCGGGCGAACGCGATCTGCCCCGGTCTGGTCGAGGGTCCGCACATCCAGAGCGTCATCGCCAACAAGGCGCGCAGCCTCAATATCTCGCATGAGGAGATGGCGCAGCGCCTGTTCGCAGGCGTCTCGATCAAGCGCTTCGTCGATCCAGCCGACATCGCAAAGCAGATCGTCTTCCTCGCCTCCCCCTTCGGCAAGACCATTTCGGGACAGGAGTTTTCCGTCTGCGGCGACACGCGCATGCTCAGTTGAGCAGTGCCGGGCGCGCCTGCGTCGAATGCACTGCCAAGCCGATCCGGGGCGGCATGCCACGCCGATCGATCCGCTTGAAATCAGAAATTTCTGTTGGTCAGATCGCAGGCAATCGTCATACTAATTCGCGAACCCCGTCAGAGGGTCACCCAGGGAGGATACGATGTCGAAGAGATTGGCTATCGGACTCGTCGGCGCGGCGCTCGCCTTCGGCGCCATGCCCGGCAGCGCCCAGCAGGCGATCGAACTTCACGGCGCATCGCAGTTCAACGACGACCACGCCTTCACCAAGGCGCTCGCCAAGTTCGGCGAGGTGGTCAAGGCCTGCTATGGCAAGCCGATCAACTTCGTGCTGCACAAGAACAGCGAACTCGGCCTCGAGAAGCAGTATTTCGAGTACATGGCTGCCGGCCGCGCCGTCGACTACGCCATCGTCTCGCCGGCGCACATGTCGACCTTTTCCAAGGCCGCGCCGTTCATCGACGCGCCCTTCCTATTCCGCGATCTGGCGCACTGGAACAAGGTGCTCGACCAGGATCTGCTGAAGCCGATCGCCGACGAGATCGCCAAGCGCTCCGACGTCATGCTGGTCGGCTATGCCGGCGGCGGCACGCGCAACATCTTCGTCAACAAGCCGGTCAGCAACATGGCCGAGATCAAAGGCCTCAAGGTCCGCGTCCAGGGCGCGCCGATCTGGAGCAAGACTTTCCAGGCGGCGGGCATGGCCCCGACCGTGATCGCCTATAACGAGGTCTATAACGGCATCCAGAACGGCGTCATCGCAGCGGGCGAGAACGAGGCCGCCGGCGTCGAGGCGATGCGCTTCTACGAGGTGGCCCCGCAGCTCGCCATGACCGAGCATGCGATCACGATCCGCCCGCTCGCCTTCTCCGGAAAGACCTTCCGCAAGCTGCCCAAGGACCTGCAGGACTGCGTGATGAAGGGCGGCAAGGAGGGCGGTGCCCATGGCCGCCAGGTCGAATCGAGCGAGGACACCGCCAAGCTCGACGCGCTCGAGAAGGCCGGCAAGCTCAAGCGCATCCCCTTCGCCGACCGCGCCGCGATGAAGAAGGCGGTCGATCCGGTGATGATGGAATACGCCAAGGAGATCGACGCCGTCGCCATCCTCGAGAAGATCAACGCCGTCCAGTAACGGCCGCCTCCAGATCAGGCCGCCGGAACCGGAGTTCCGGCGGCCTGTCTTCCTCAAAACTCATCCAGCAAGTTCCGGAGCGCGCATGACCCTCAGCGTGGAGAGCCGCCCTGCGCCCAGTCTCTGGCGCCGCCTGCTCGCGGGCTACTATCGGATCCTGTGCGTCGCTCTGGCCGTGATGCTGGCGATCCTGATCGTGCCGGTGACGATCCAGATCTTTTCGCGCTTCACCAGCCTGATCCCGCACTACATCTGGACCGAGGAGATGGCGCGCTTCCTCTTCGTCTGGACGATCATGATCGGCTCGATCGTCGCCGTACGCGAGAGCGCCCATTTCGACGTCGATCTCTGGCCGAGGATGACGCCGCGGCGCGATGCGATGCTGCGCGTCGTCTCACGGCTGTGCATCCTGATCGTCGCCTGTGTCTTCCTGTGGATGGGCATCGAGTTCACCGAGCAGGCGATCTACCGCACCTCCGAACTCGCCGATCTGCCGCTCTGGATCATCCATCTGGCCTGGCCGGTCGCCGGCGCGAGCTGGCTCGTCTTCATCGCTGAGATGATCCTTGACGATGTCGCCATTCTGAGAGGCGCGAGCGCATGACCGGCTCTGTCCTGACCTCGGGCCAGGCCGCCCTGATCCTGTTCGGACTGTTCTTCGGCCTGATGGCGTTGCGGGTCCCCGTCGCCTTCGCGCTGGCGCTCGCCTGCCTGCCGATCCTGCTGATCGAGCCGCGGCTGTCCTCCAGCATGCTGTTGCAGGAGACCTTCAACGCCTACAACTCCTTCATCCTGCTGGCGGTGCCGTTCTTTCTGCTGACCGCAAACCTGATGAATGTCGGCGGCATCACCGACCGGCTGATGCGGCTTTCGCGCAGCATGGTCGGGCATTTTCCCGGCTCGCTGGCGCAGATCAACGTGGTCCTGTCCTTCTTCTTCGCCGGCATCTCCGGCTCCTCGACGGCCGACGCCGCCAGCCAGTCGCGCATCTTCATCGACGCCCAGCGCAAGGAAGGTTACGACGACAGCTTCACCGTCGCGATCACGGCTGTCTCCTCGGTGCTGGCGGTGATCATCCCGCCCTCGATCCTGATGGTGGTCTGGGGCGGCACCCTGACGACCTCGATCGGCGCGCTGTTCCTGGCCGGCATCGTCCCCGGCGTCCTGATCACGGTCGCGCAGATGGGCACGGTGCACGCCTACGCCAAGATCAGGGGCTACCCGACCTATGAGCGCGCGAGCTGGGGCGAGCTCGGCGTCAGCCTGTGGGTTTCGATCCCGGCGCTGATGACGCCGCTGATCATCATCGGCGGAAAGGTCTTCGGCTGGTTCACCGCGACGGAATCGGCCTGCATCGCAGTGCTCTACGCCATCTTCCTGTCGGTGCTGATCTATCGCGAGATGAATCTGAAGAACCTCTACGACGCGCTCCTCGACAGCGGCCGCTTTTCATCGGTGGCCCTGTTCTGCGTCGGCACGGCGACGGCCTTCGGCTGGCTGATGGCCTATTACAAGATGCCCGAGGCGATCCTGGCCGGCGTCTCGACCTGGGGGCTCGGCGTCACCGGCATGGGCTTTCTCGTCGCCGGCGTCTTCCTCGTCGTCGGCTGCTTCCTCGACGCCATCCCCGCCATCATCATCGTCGGCAGCATCCTGCAGCCGCTGACCCAGTCGGCCGGCATGGACCCGGTGCATTTCGCCATGATCGGCATCGTCTCGCTCGCCTTCGGGCTGGTGACGCCGCCCTATGGGCTGTGCCTGCTGATCGCCTGCGCCATGGCCGAGATGCGGCTGATCGACGTGCTGCGCGACGTCCTGATCATGCTGATGCCGATGTGCGTCGTGCTGCTGATGATCATCGTCTGGCCGCAGGTCGTGCTGTTCCTGCCGAGCCTGATCTCGCCGGAATTCCTGAATTGACCCGGCTCCGGATCGGCCTCGTCGGGCTCGGGATGGCGGTGACGCCGCATGCCCGCAGCCTGCTCGACCTCGCGGACAGGGTCGAGGTCGCCCACGCCTTCAGTCCGAGCGAGCAGCGTCGCGCCGCCTTCGGCGCGCGCTTCCCCTTCCCGCTCTGCGACGCGATCGAGACCATCCTGACCGACCCGTCGGTCGATGCGGTCATGGTGCTGACGCCGCCCAACACGCATAGCGACATCGTTTCGCGCTGCGCTGCCGCGCGAAAGCACGTGCTGCTCGAAAAGCCCCTCGAGATCACCACCGCCCGCGCGCGGGAGATGGTCGCCATCTGTCGCAAGGCCGGCGTCACGCTCGGCGTCGTGTTGCAGCACCGCTTCAAGCCGGCGGCCGAGGCGCTGGCGGCGCTGCTGGCCTCGGGCGAACTCGGCGAGATCGTCGCCTGCTCGACGACGATCCGGCTCTGGCGGCCGCAGAGCTATTATGACGAGCCCGGGCGCGGCAGCTTCGCCCGCGACGGCGGCGGCGTATTGATCTCGCAGGGCATCCATACGCTGGACCTGATGCTCAGCCTCGCCGGGCCGATCGTCGAGGTCGCGGGCCATGCGACGACGAGCCCGCTGCACGCCATGGAGACCGAGGACATGGTCTGCGCCGCCGTGCGCTACGCCAATGGCGCGCAGGGCGTGATCGACGCCACGACGGCGGCCTATCCGGGCTTTCCAGAGCGGATCGAACTGATCTGCCGGAACGGTACGGCCGCGCTGGTCGGGACCGCGCTCGACGTCTTCCACCATGACGGCCGTTATACGCAGATCGCGCCCGACGCCAGCGCCGGCGGCACGGGCGCCGATCCGATGGCATTTCCGCACGACTACCATCGCGCCGTCATCGCCGATTTCGCGGAGGCGCTCGCTGCCGGCCGCCCGCCGCGCATCACAGGCGAGGAAGCGCTCAAGGTCCACCGCCTGATCGATGCGCTGATCGCGGCGGGCAAGACGAAGGGGCCGGTCGCGGTCGCGACCGCGGACTGACCGGGGCTGGCTTTGACGACGCGCAACGAAAAAGGGCCGCTCCTTCGAGCGGCCCTTCCTGGTTCCATTCGATCAGGCCCTGCTCACTTCGGCGCGAAGATGCCGATGCTACTGGCGGTGATGTCGAAGGAGAGCGTGCCGACGACGGTCGGGTTGCACCAGTTCGAGGTGTAGCCGCCGCCGGCGTTGCCGCGGGTGATGCCGCGCGGATCGGAGGTCAGCAGGAAGCAATCGCCCTTCGACAGGTTGGTGTCGTGGTAGCGGATGTCCGCCGTCAGGTTCTTGTAGGTGTAGGACAGGCCGACATTCCAGTAGTTGTAGTCGGGCAGGCGGATCGCCACCGGGAAGGCGACGTTGGTGTTGGTCGTGCCGAGCCAGTAGCGGCCGAACTCGCCCGAGACCGCCAGCCCTTCGAGGAAGGGCAGCGCGTATTTCGCCGTGACCGAGGCGTAGGTGCCATCTGCGCCGGTGCCGAGCCAGTCCCAGGCGTGGAAGACGTTGGCGCCGACCGTCAGCTTGTCCTCCCAGTTGTAGGAGACCTTGCCGGCGACTTCGAGGAAGTCGGTGTTGTGCGGCGTCCAGATCACGCCGAGATTGTCGATGTAGCGGCTCTCGCCGGGATAGTAGTACTGGATCACGCCGAGATCGAAGGTCACAGGCCCGAATTTCGGGCGGATACCGGCGGTGAAGTCGATCTCGGCCGGCGGGCTGGTGGCGAGATCGACATTCGAGCCCCAGACGCCGAGATAGAACAGGTTGTCGTAGAATTGCAGCTCGACGCCGCCCTGGATCGCGGGCTTGCGATCGGTCTGCGAGATGCCGCGGAAATTGTAGTCGGTCACGCCCTTGATGCTGATCGCGGCGTCGATCCAGGTGATCGACGGCGGCACCGGCGCGAGCGGCGCGCCCTTGCGGCTCGGCAGATCGGAGGCCTGCGCCGCGCCAGTGACGGCGACGCAAAGGGCCGTGACGGCGAGCGAGGAACGGAAGAAATCAAACGCCATCGTCAGCTCCGTATGATGCGAATTCCACACGGCTTTCGCCGCACTTTCGTCATCATGGAGCAACCGAATCGCCCAAATCGGCAAGGCGAGCTTTGCGCCAACCTGCCCAGGCTTCAGGCAGAACGATATCGGCTCCGCTCATTTCGCGCTTGCAAAATGAGCAAAGCCGACAAACAAAAAAGATGTTGCATTTTGATCACGCCCACCGGGTCAGGCCCGGCGGCGGAAGCCCGTCAGCGAATGGCGGGCTGGCTCGCATAGGCCGCGGCGGGCTGGTCGAGCCTGGACGTCCGCAGGCCGGTGGCGCGCCGGGGCGGCAGCGGCGCGACGATGTTGGTCGGCTTGGCCGGAACCACCGAAGCGACCGGCAGCGGCGCCGGGGCGGCGGCGGGCTGCGACGAGCCGCCGATCAGCGGCACGAAGCTGAGCGCCCGCTGCAGGAACGGCGTCGATGTCGGCTCGGCCGCGGCCGGCGCGGGAGCAGCCTCGATCGGCGACAGCGAGGCCGCTCCTGGCATCACTCTGGCGACCTGCATCGCTGCGACGGGCTTCGCAGGCTCGGCCTTGGTCGGCTCGGCCTTGACAGGCTCCGGCGCGGCGGCGGAGGCGACCGCCGCGAGCACCACGTCGTTGTCGGCCGAGGCGGCGCGGACAGTCGCCTTGGTCTTGCCCTTGTCGTCGAGGACCAGCACGCGCGGCCCGCTGGCGAGAGCATCGGAGCGGCTGACGCCGACATCGCGCGAGGCCCAGGACACCGAGCGGTTGAGCGCGTCCGCACCGTTGGCCGCGAGCGTGCGCTTGAACGAGGAGTGCTGGTCGCCATCGTCATAGATCAGCCTGACGGCCGGTGTGCCCTTGGCGACGAGCGCGGCGACCTGCGTCTCATCCTGCTGGCGCTTCTGCTGAACGGCCGAGGAATCGACGCCCGAACCGCTGAAGACGTAGCGTCCCCCCGCCACCGCGACCGGCGGCTCGTCCTTGGTCACGTCGAAATAGTCGGCGCCTTCCTTGAGGTTCTTCCAGAAGGCGATGTTGGAATCCAGCCGGTGCTTGGCGAGGTTTTCGGGCGTCATCCGGAACGGCAGCGCCTGCATCTGCACGGCGCGCTGGCCACCATTCTGGGCCTCGCGCACCAGCGCATAGATCTCGCCCATCTGGTCGTCGGTCATCGAATAGCACCCTGCCGAGGAGCAGGCGCCGTGGACCATCAGATGTGCGCCGGTGCGGCCATAGGAGCGGTCATAGGCGTTGGGATAGCCCATGTTGAACGAGACGTAATAGGAGGAGTTCGGGTTCATTTGTGCCGGGGTGATGGCGTAGAAGCCCTCCGGCGCCATGCGGTCGCCTTCGCGGACCTTGGGACCGAGCTGGCCCGACCAGCGGCACATCGGGTAGGTCTTGAGCAACGCGTAACGGCCATCGGCCTTGCGCTTCCAGACCTCGAGCTCCGACTCCTTCTTGTAGGAGCGGATCAGGATGGGCTGGTCCTTGCTCATGCCCTTCTCGGCCATCAGCGTGTAGGTCGCCGAGGGGATCGGGATGTGGTGGCGCGTCGAGCCGCGATAGCGGTCCTCTTCGCACGCGGCCAGGGTCAATGAAACAAAAGCCACGAGCGCGAGTTGCTTGAATGCCACGTCGTCAATCCCATCGATAGGCCGGCCGAAGCCCGACTGTCTGACTTTGCAACGCGGCCAAATTGTGCCGCCTGCATGGTTCTAGAAGCATTAGCGTTGAGGGTTCCTTACCATGCGCCGTCTCGTATTGGCCATATGGTCAACGCGTCGATAAGACCTGCCGCGCCGGCTCACGACGAAATAAAGCTTCGGTGAGGCGAATGCGCAACGCTACAGGCTGCGCCCGATCGCCAGGAACTTCTCCGCGCGCTGCGCCACCACCGCCTCGCCGTCGAGGCCAGACAGGTCCGACAGCGCGGCCGCGATCGCGTCTCCGGCCCGCTCGATCGCGGCCTGCGGATCGCGGTGGGCGCCGCCGGTCGGCTCGCTGACGATCCGGTCGATGACGCCGAAACGCAGCAGGTCCTGGGCCGTGATCTTCATGCCGGTCGCGGCATCCTGGGCGCGCGCGGTGTCGCGCCAGAGGATCGAGGCCGCGCCCTCCGGCGAGATCACCGAATAGATCGCGTGCTCCAGCATCATGACGCGGCTGGCCGCCGCGATCGCGATCGCCCCGCCCGAGCCGCCCTCGCCGATGACCAGCGCGACGCTGGGCGTGCGCAGGCCGAGGCACGCCTCCGTCGAGCGCGCGATCGCCTCGGCCTGGCCGCGCTCTTCCGCCTCGATGCCGGGATAGGCGCCGGCGGTGTCGATGAAACTCAGGACCGGCAGTCCGAAGCGGTCAGCCATCTCCATCAGCCTGACGGCCTTGCGGTAGCCCTCGGGCTTGGGCATGCCGAAATTGTGCCGGATGCGGGTTTCGGTCGAATCCCCCTTCTCCTGGCCGATGACGCAGACCGCCTCGCCCCGGAAGCGCGCGAAGCCGCCGACGATCGCCTCGTCCTCTCCGAAAGCCCGGTCACCCGCCAGCGGCGTGAACTCGCTCAGCAGCGATGCGCAGTAGTCCTTGAAGTGCGGCCGCTGCGGGTGGCGCGCCACCAGCGTCTTCTGCCAGGGAGTCAAGGCGGCATAGATGTCCTTGAGCGCCTGGCTCGCCCTGGCGTCGAGCTTTCCGATCTCGTCGCTGAGCGCGTAGCCCTCGTCCTTGGCCTCGAGCGCCCGCAGCTCGTCCGCCTTCGCCTCGAGTTCGGCGACGGGTTTCTCGAAATCCAGATAGCTTCGCATCGTGATCCAGTTCAGTGCCGCGCCGGCAGGCCCGCGCGGGGGCGATTATCGGGGCCGGGCTTGCGAAAAGCGGCGGACCTTGGCCGCGCCCGCCGGCGCTTGTCAACCCGAAGCGTCGTCTCCGGACGGGGCGGAAAGTCGCGGCGTCGGCGTCGCCTGCGGTAGCAGGATCGGCCGGAAGGCGAAGCTGCGCCGCGTCGCCCGCAGCGGTGCGCGGCGGTAGAACTGCTTGGTGGCGTCGATGACATGGACGCCGGCGAAGGGCAGCGACAGGCCCGACCCGACCCGCTCCCAGATGCCGGCCGAGCGCATGATCAGGCGGCGCTTCAGCGGCGGCACATAGAGCGCCTCGGCCCAGTTCTCGGGCGAGAACTCGGCTCCGCGCATCAGCGCCTCGAGCTGGCGGCGGCTGAAAGGCCGGCCATGGCCGAACGGGGTGCCATCCATCCGGGCCCAGAGACCGCGGCGATTGGGAGCGACGACCATCAGCCGCCCGCCCGGGCTGAGCACACGCGAGACCTCCTCCAGCAGGTCGTCGGGACTCTCGGTCTCCTCCAGCGCATGCGCCAGCACCACACGATCGATCGAGGCCGTCGGCAGCGGCAGCAGCGTCGGCTCGACCAGCGCCGAGGCGGATCGCCCGTCGGACGGCCAGTTCACCACGCCCTGGGCCGCCGGCATGAAGGCGAGCACGCGTTCGGCCCCGAGCCCCAGCACCGACAGATAGGGCGTCGAGAAGCCCAGGCCCAGCACGCGCTGGCGGGTGCAGTCCGGCCAGAAGCGCAGCATGGTCCGCCCGATCACGCGCCGCGCCACATGGCCGAGCGGGCTGGCGTAGAAGGCTCGCAGGTCAACGACGTCGATGGGCATGCGCGGCCAAGATGTGGTGCGGCGACGCATGACGCAAGCGAGAACCCGAACGGGCTGGCCGCAGCCGCGGCCATTCGCTATTCACCATTCGCCACCCGCATCCCCGGAGTTCGCCATGCCGCTCGACCTGCACGTCTTCCGCACGCTCTCCGACAATGCCGGCGCGCTGCTGTTCGACCCAGCGACGAAGGCCTGCGCCGCGGTCGACGTCCCCGACGCCGGCGAGGTGCTGGCGGCGGCGAGGGGCAAGGGCTGGACGATCACCGACATCTTCATCACCCATGCCCATCATGATCACACCCAGGGCGTCGCCGAACTGAAGCAGGCGACCGGCGCGCAGGTCTGCGGACCGGCCGATGCCAAGGCCTCCGCCCCGCTCGACCGCGTCGTCGGCGAGGGCGACGCGGTCGCGCTCGGCGGCGAGAGCTTCGCGATCTGGCACACGCCGGGCCATGCCGACGGCCACCTTACCTTCGTCAGCCTGCAAGCGAAGCTGGCGCTCGTCGGCGACGTCGTCTTCGTCATGGGCTGCGGCCGGGTTCAGCCGGGCCAGATGGCCGCGATGTGGACCTCGCTCGGGCGCATCATGACGCTGCCGGACGACACCCGCCTGGTCGGCGGACATGACTACACGCTCTCCAACGCCCGCTTTGCCATCGCCATGGAACCGGCCAATGCCGCCTTGCAGACGCGCTTCGCCGAGGCCGAGGCGGCGAAGGCGGAAGGCCGCTTCTGGGCGCTGACCACGATCGGCGAGGAAAGGGCGACGAATCCGTTCTTCCGGTCCGGCGAAGCGGCGCTGGCGGCGGCAGTCGGGCTCAACGGCGTCCCCACCGGTGAGGTTTTCGCGGCGCTGCGCGAAGCCAAGAACCGGTTCTGAGCCCACGCCGATGAACGCCCCCCTGAACGGCCTGAGCGCGGCGGAGGTCGTCCGGCTGCTCGACCTGAAACCCCACCCCGAGGGCGGCCATTATCGCGAGACTTTTCGCGACGAGGCCGGACCAGAAGGGCGCGGCCATTCGACCGCGATCTATTATCTGCTCGACGTCGGCGAGACATCGGAATGGCACCGCGTCGACGCCGCCGAGATCTGGCATCATTACGCCGGCGCGCCGCTGGTGATCAGTCTCTCGCCAAACGGCCACGACGCCTCGGCGCAACATCTCGGAACCGATCTCGCGGCCGGCCAGCGGCCGCAGATCGTCGTGCCCGCCGGCTGGTGGCAGAGCGCGACCTCGCTCGGCGCCTGGACGCTGGTCGGCTGCACGGTCGCGCCCGGCTTCGCCTTCGCCGGTTTCGAGATGGCGCCGCCGGGCTGGCGGCCGACACCGCGCAAGGCGGGAGGCGCATGATGGCGCAGGACGACGCGGAGCTTTCTCTGGTGGTCGATTGCGAGCGCCGCATCGTCAACGCCTGGCCCGCGCCGGCGACGCTCGTCATCGGCGATTGGGTGGTGCGCTTCGCCAATGGCTATTCGGGCCGGGCCAACTCGGCCTCGCCCCTGTCGCGGGGCGCCGAACTCGACGAGGCGACGCTTTCGCTGATCGAGGAACTCTACCGCAGCGACGGCTTGCCGCCCTGCATCCGCCTGACGCCGCTGGTCGGCGAACAGACCCGGGCCTCGGTGCTGGCGCGTGGCTACCGGGTCAGGGACGCCTCCTTCGGCCTGCTCGCCGGCCTCGAATCCGTCGCGGCGACAATCGACTCCGACGTCCAGATCGAAGCCCGGCCCGGCGAGGAATGGATCGCCGGCGTCGCGGCCCGCCAGAGCGGCCCCAAGAAGAGCGCCGCAAACCTCGCCGCGATCGTCGAACGGGTCCGTCTGCCGGCCGCCTTCGCGACGCTGCTGGTCGCGGGCGAGCCTGTCGCCTACGGCATGGCCGTGACCGAGCGCGGCATGGCCGAGATCGGCTCCGTCGTGGTCGACCCCGACCATCGCGGCCAGGGCTATGGCCGGCGCATCGTCACGGGGCTGATGTCCTGGGCGAGCGCCATGGCGGCCCGGCAGGCCTATCTCCAGGTCGATCAGACCAATACGGCCGCGATCCGCCTCTATGAGAGCCTGGGCTATCGCGAGCTCTACCGTTACGAGACCCGCGTGCTGGACTGAGACCGCCTCAGCGGGTCAGCAGCGCTGTCGCATACATCCCGATCGCGAAGACGACGTGACCGGCGACGTTCATGGCCCGCAGCGTCCAGGCGTTGGCGCGCCTCGAGGCCGCGATACCGGCGCCCATGCCGGGCTGCAGGATGAACCAGCCGCAGCCAACCGTGACGAGGCCGACGATCAGCGCCGGCATGAATGTCGGATTGCGCGCCCAGCCCAGCCCCCAGATCGCGAGCAGCGCGCCGGCGAACAGGATGCCGATGGCGTAATGCGCGACCCAGCCGATGACGAGTTCGCCCTCGACGGGCTCGGTGCGGGCGATGTCGTCATGCGTGAAACGTCCGCGCGGCAGATGCGCGAACCAGCGCCCGACCAGCGCAAAATTCGGCGCGGGCAGGCGCGCGACGCGATTCAGCATCAGCCCCCAGATGTCGAACAGCAGCGTTGCGCCGACGCCGATCACGATCGAACGCACCAGAAACTCCAGCATTCCGCCCCCCGCTCGCCTTGCGCAGACCCATGGAGGGCTGGCGCGCGGCGCCGGTCAAGGCGTCGCGACCGTCGCAGCCGGCGCAGGGGGCATGCGGATGACGCCTGACCCGCCAGCCGCGCGGGAACCTCCTGGCGAGCCGGCGGGTTTCCCCCATGCACGAGCACGGGGGAGATTCGGCATGAGCGCGGCTGCGGCTGAGAAGATCAACACGCATGGCGCGCACGGGGCGGCTGAGCTGCCTTCCGTCACCGTCACCAGCTACAATCTCGAGATTCGCGACCAGGACGGTTTTCTCGGCGACAAGGCCAGCCGCAGCGCCTTCGTCGAACACCTCGACGCGCTGCGCCAGCATCTTCGCAAGAGCGGCGACGACCCGATCGAGGGCGTGACCGCCGAGATCAGCAAGAAGGATCTCGACGCGCTGCTGTCGGAGGGCGATTCGCACGAGGCGGCGCTCGTCCTCAGCGCGATCGAAGGCTACGCGCAATCGCTCGCCTTCGTCATTCGCCGCTTCGTCAAGGCGAAGGCGTGGTCGCAGATCGAGCGCATCGTCGTCGGCGGCGGCTTCCGCGACAGCCGTATCGGCGAACTCGCGATCGGGCGGGCCGGCATCATCCTACACACCGAAGGCGTCGCCATCGACCTGCAGCCAGTGCGCCATCACCCGGATGAGGCCGGGCTCGTCGGCTCCGCCCATCTCGCGCCGAAATGGATCTTCGAGGCCTATGACAGTCTCGTCGCCGTCGATATCGGCGGTTCCAACATCCGCGCCGGCATCGTCGAGCTGCGCCAGGACAAGGCGTCGGATCTGAGCAAGGCCCGCGTCCGGAAATCCGAGCTCTGGCGCCACGCCGACGAGGAACCCGGCCGCGACGAGGCGATCAAGCGGATCGGCAAGATGCTGAAGGACCAGATCAAGCAGGCGGAGAAGGACGGCTTGCGGGTCGCGCCCTTCATCGGCGTCGGCTGCCCCGGGAAGATCGAGCCCGACGGCGCGATCGACCGGGGTGCGCAGAATTTGCCGGGAAATTGGGAGAGCAGCCGCTTCAACCTGGTCGACGAAATCCGCGAGCTCGTGCCCGAGATCGGCAAGCACGACACGCAAATCGTGATGCACAACGATGCGGTGATCCAGGGGCTGAGCGAGATGCCCGACATGCAGGACGTGGCGAACTGGGCCGTGCTGACGATCGGCACCGGACTGGGTAACGCCAGCTACCGGAACAGGGCGAAGCCTAGGAAGCCGGGCAAGGGCTGAGCCGGCGGCGTGCATTGCCGACGGCCGCCGCAGCGATTATTCTCGATGCGAACCACATTGAGCGACCCGATGGCGACCAGTTCCGCAACATCGACCCGAGCGGCAGAGACCGCCCGCAAGCGCCGCGAGAGGATGCGCGCGCAAGGCCTGCGCGAAATCCGCATTTGGGTGCCCGACACACGCATGCCGACCTTCGCCGAAGAGGCTCGGCGGCAGTCCCGAGCCGTTGCGCAGAGTGGCGGTGAGAAAGACGATCAGGCCTTTGTCGATTCGATCAGTGCAAGCTGGGACGAATGAGGCGCGGCGAGATCTGGTCCGTCTCCGGTTCTGGCTATTCAGGCAAGCATCGGCCGGCAGTGGTCGTGCAGGACCACCGTTTCGCGGAAACCGCTTCGATCACAGTCTGCCAGTTGACGAGCAACGAAACCGCCGCGAGCTTGTTTCGCGTGGTGATCATGCCATCGCCTGAAAACGGCTTGCGTGTCGAATCACGTCTGATGGTGGACAAGATGACGACAACGTCGAGGCAAAGTGTCGGAAAGCGCATTGGCGTTCTCGCCACCGATGATCTGGCAAGGCTTGATCGCGCAATGCTGACATTCCTCGGCCTAGCTGGTCCAGACCCTACCGCCTGACGCCCGGCGTCTCCACCGGCAGCCCCTTTGCCCGCGAGGCGAGATAGAGCTCCAGCGCCAGATACTCCGGCGAGCCGAAGTCAAACTGCGTGGCGCGCACGCCGAGCGAGCAGGCCCGCAGCCGGCGATGCAGCGAGCCGACCGTGTCCCACTCCAGCCGGTAGGCCGGATAGCCGGTGCCGGCGCCATGGCTGATCGTGTCGCCGCGCAGCCTCTGGCCGACGAGCCCGTCATGGCATTGCTGGCAGGACAGGTTGAGCTGGCCCTGCCGGCGCTCGAAGAACGCCTTGCCGGTCTCATGGAACGGCTGGGCCGGACCGTCCGTGCGCACGTTCATCGGCAAGCCGCGTGAGAGCGAGGCGACATAGGCGGTCATCGCCAGAAGCTCGGCGCTCTCATGGCCGAAAGCCGGCTGCTTCTGCCGCTCCGTGCGGCACTGCTCGATGCGCCCCTCGAGGTTGAGCAGCTTGCCGCTGGCCTCGTCGACCTGCGGATAGCGCGTCGCGGCGCCGCGTAGGCTTTTCGGCGGCTCGGCATGGCAGCCGATGCACGCCTGCCCGTTCTCCGGCTTGCGGGCGAACAGCGCCTGGCCCTCCTCGACCCAGAACCAGGCCGGGTTGCGCGTCTCGTCGTCCTGCTGCCGGCGCATCTCGGGCGAGAGGAATTCGCTGCCGGACTTGATCTCGGCGGAGACTGCATCGCCTGCGAAGAGCGACGACGCCGTGAGCGCCGCCCCTAGCGCGAGCCGGAATCGCAGTCCGCTTCGGCTCACGTCACGTTGAGCCTGGCTGTGCGCGTATAGGTCGCCCCGCCATCCTCGCGCCATTCGAAGACGATGTCGCCGGTCGCCACCGCCCGCGTCGTGAACAAGACGAAGGGGTTGGAGGAGACGCCGGTATGCATATCGAGCCGGAAGACCGTCTCGCCGGCATAGGTCGCGGTCAGGCGGTTCAGGATTTTTCGCGGCACGGTGCCGCCCTTGCCGTCGGACTGGCCGCCGCGGTCCATCGGGTGACGCGTCAGCACGCGGATCTCGACGATCTCGCCGGCTTTCGCCTCGGCCGGCATGGTGATGCGGGCGTTGAACATGGCGTCTCTCCTCAACCGCCGTCGATGCAGGCGCTCAGCGTGACGACGATGTCGGCCTCCGCCATCACGAAACCGCCGCCGCTCAGCGCCGCCACCGCCGTGACGCGCTGCGATTGCGCCAGCCGCAGCGTGGTCGAAACCTCGGCCCTGCCGGCGCGCGGCCCGAGATGGAAACGCGCCATGTCGGGAAACGGATTCTTGTCGGCGATCAGATGGATCCAGCGGACATGGTCGGCCTCGCTCATCGGGCTCTCGACCATGATCCGCGTCTCGACCGAGTTGCCGTTCTCGGCCAGCGCCGGAATCTGGAGCGTCATTCTGCCGCGCTCGGGCGTCACGCCCTCGGTGACGCGCGAGACATGCTCCGACAGGCCGGGCGCGGTCGCCGACAGCGCCATCGTCGGCAGCGCGGCCAAAGCCGCGCCGGCCGTCGCGCCGGCCAGCACGCCTCGGCGGCTCGGCATGGCTGGGTCAGGGCGTTGTGAGTGAGGCGAGATAGCTGACGACATCCTCGATCTCCTGTGCCGACAGCGCCGGTTTGCCCCGGTACTGTGGAGCGACATCATGCAGGTCTTCGGTCCGGAAATAGGGCGGCATCACGGTTTGCGGGTTCAATGTCGAGCCGTCGACCATTCGCAGCCTGATCTGGCCTGCGTCCAGTCTCAAGCCCACCCCGGCGAGCGGCGGCCCGATCGTGCCCTGGAACGGCTCTGACGGGTCCGCGCCCTGATGGCAGATCAGGCAGTTGCCGCGTTCGCGGTCCCGGACCAGCGCCTCGCCGCGCCGGACATCGCCGGCCAGTCCGCCGAGGGGGCGCGGAATCGCGTCGCCGACGACCGTGTAGGGCTCGAGCGCAGCCGCGCCCGGGACCAGCCACAAGGCCGCCAGCAGGCCGGCGAGAGCGACGCGCATTCCCGCTCTCGCCGTCGCTCTCACGCCTTTCTGAGATCGGCGTTCTTCAGCGGCAGCGAGCGCACACGCTTGCCGGTCGCGGCGAAGATCGCGTTCAGCACGGCCGGGGCCGCGACCGCGATCGTCGGCTCGCCGACGCCGCCCCAGAAGCCGCCCGAGGCCACGATCACCGTTTCGACCGCCGGCATCTCGTCCATGCGCAGCACCTGATAGGTGTCGAAGTTCTCCTGCTCGATGCGGCCGTCCTTGACGGTGCACTCACCATGGAGCGCCGCCGATAGTCCGTAGACGAAGGAACCCTCGACCTGCCGCTCGATCTGCGCCGGGTTGACGGCGTGGCCGCAATCGGTGGCCGCGACGATGCGGTGGATCTTGAGCTTGCCCTCCGCGCTGACCGAAACCTCGGCGACCGCGGCGACATAGGAGCCGAAGCCCATGGTCTGGCAGATGCCGCGGAAGACGCCGTCGGGCAGCTTCTTGCCCCACTCCGCCTTCTCGGCGGCGGCGTTGAGCACGGCGAGATGCTTGGGGTGGTCCTTCATCAGGGCGCGACGGAACTCCAGCGGATCCTTGCCGGCGGCATGCGCCAGTTCGTCCATGAAGGATTCCAGATAGATCGCGTTCTGGTTCAGGTTGACCCCGCGCCAGAAGCCCGGCGGCACATGCGGGTTGCGCATGGCATGGTCGATCAAGAGATTCGGGATCGTGTAGCCGATCGAGGCTTCCGGTCCGGGCGGGTTGAGACCCTGGAAGACGACCGGATCCTTCCCGTTCTGGATGTTCTGCGGGAAGATGCCGGCGACGATCGACTGGCCGGAGATGCGCATGGCGAGCCCGGTCAGGTTGCCGTCCTTGTCGAGCGCGCCGGTGAGCTTGCACTGCGTCACCGGGTGGAAGCGGCCATGCAGCATGTCCTCCTCGCGCGACCAGATCAGCTTGATCGGCGTGCCGGGCACCTGCTTGGCGATGGCGACGACCTGGCGCACCCAGTCATGCACCGCGCCGCGCCGGCCGAAGCCGCCGCCGAGGTCGATCTTGTAGGCCTCGCATTTCGCCAGCGGCAGGCCCGACGCCTCGGCGGCGGCAGCCAGCGCCGCCTCGCCGTTCTGCGTCGGCGTCCAGACCTCGCACTTGTCGGGAGTATAGCGCGCGGTCGCGTTCATCGTCTCCATGCAGGCATGGTTCTGATAGGGGTAGCTGTAGACCGCCTCGAGCGTGCGCGCCGCGCCGGCGATCGCAGCCTTGATGTCACCGTTCTGGTTGCCGACCACGGCCTCTGGCGCATCGAGTCCTTCCTTCAGCCAAGCCGCGATGCTGGCGCTGGAAACCTTGGCGTGCTCGCCCTCGTCCCAGACGATGGGGAGCGCGTCGAGCGCGGTCTTGGCCTGCCACCAGGTCTCGGCGACGACCGAGACGGCGCTGTCGCCGACCGGCAGCACGTGCTTGACGCCCGGCATGTCCTTGATCTTGGCGGCGTCGAAACTCTTCACCTTGCCGCCGAAAACCGGACAATCCTTGATCGCGGCGTTGAGCATGCCCGGCATGGTCAGGTCCATGCCGTAGATCTTCTTGCCATTGGTCTTGTCGGCGGTGTCGAGCCTCGCCAGCGGCTTGCCGGCGATAGTCCACTCCTTCGGATCCTTGAGCGCCACGTCCTTCGGCGCTTCGAGCTTGGCGGCGGCCGCCGCGACCTGGCCGTAGCGGATCGAGCGGCCCGACGTCTTGTGCGTGATGACGCCCTTGTCGGCCGTGCACTCGCCGACCGGGACCTTCCATTCGTTGGCGGCGGCCTGCACGAGCATCATCCGCGCCGCCGCGCCGCCCTTGCGGACATATTCGTGCGATTCGCGGATGCCGCGACTGCCGCCGGTCGAGAAATTGCCCCAGACCCGATTGCGGGCGAGGTTCTGGCCGGGCGTCGGATACTCGGTCGTGACCTTGGCCCAGTCGCAGTTCAGCTCCTCGGCGACGAGCTGGGCGAGGCCGGTCAGCGTGCCCTGCCCCATTTCGGAGCGGGCGATGCGGATCACCACCTTGTCGTCGGGCTGGATCACCACCCAGGCATTGATCTCGGGCGTCGCGGCCTGGGCTGCGGCCTCGTCCGCGAAGGGAATGGCGAAGCCGAAGGTGAAGGCGCCGGTCGCGGCGGCGGAGCCGGCGAGCACGGTGCGGCGGGAGGGGCGGAAGCCGGTGGTCTGCGTCGAAACGGTCATGATCGTCGTCCTTTCAGGTTTCGGATCAGCCGCGGCCGAGCGTGCCGCCGGCGGCGACGTCGAGGATCGCGGCCTTGACGCGGTTATAGGTGCCGCAGCGGCAGATATTGGTCATCTCGCTGGCGATGTCGGCCTCTGACGGCTTCGGGTTCGTCTGCAGCAGCGCGGCGGCGGCCATGATCATGCCGCTCTGACAGAAGCCGCATTGCGGCACCTCGTGCTTGATCCAGGCCTGCTGGATCGCGTGCGCGCCATCGGGCGAGAGCCCCTCGATGGTGACGATCTTCTGCTCCGGCGTCACCGCGTTCAACGGCAGCGTGCAGGCACGCGTCGCGACGCCGTCGATATGCACCGTGCAGGCCCCGCACTGGGCGACGCCGCAGCCATATTTCGTTCCGGTGAGACCGATCTGCTCGCGGATCACCCAGAGCAGCGGTGTGTCCTCGGCCGCCGTCACGTCGATCGTCTTGCCGTTCACATTGAGCTTCGCCACCGCAAACCTCCCAGGTCGCTATGAGAAGGACGGCGAGAGTGCGGGCGCGCCTCGCCGGTAGAGCTGGACGATGTCCGACGGACAATGCGTCAAGATTTTGATTGGAGGAGATTGAAACCGCAAAAACCGGCTCTTCGCCAGAGCCGGGAAGCCGGGTCTCGTCTGCGCCGATGCCGGCTCCGCCGGCCTTCGCAGAGCTGCGACCGGCGGCCAATATCGGGCGCGATGAACCGAATTCGCCTCTTCGACGCCATGATCCTGTCCGCTTTGTCGCGGATCAGGGGTGTCCCGGCGGGGTCGTCGGCGCGCTCGGCTTCACGGCAATGTGAAGCCTGCTTCGCCGCCTCACCAATCCCAGCGAAGCGGTTGCGCTCTTGCAGATGTCGAAACGCGCCGAGCTCCGGCCTTGCCTTGAGCGCCCCTCGGAGGCGAGGGTCGAGACGGCGTCGAATCGGGGCGGGCGGGGCTGGGTGAACATGTCGATCGTCACGGGAAAGCGCCGGCGCGCCGCCACGAGCCTGATCGATCTCTTCCTGCGATGCCTGCGGCCGGTCCTGCTGCTGCTTTGCCTGGGGTTGACGCAGGCGCTCGCCCAGACGACCGAGCCCTCCCCGTCGCGAGCCCGCCTCGACGCGCTGCGCAACGAGTTGACGCAGATCGAGACCATTCTGGCCACGCCCAGCGCCACCGACGCCGAATTGCAGCGCCAGCGGGCGCGGCTCCAGCCCGCCCTCGACCAGTTGCGCCTGCTGATCGAGGAGCAGGGGCCACGGGTCGACCAGGCGAAGCTGCGGCTCGAGCAGCTCGGGCCGAAGCCCGAGGCAAGCGCCCCCCAGGAAAGCGCCGAGGTGACGCGCGAGCGCGAGGCGCGCGGCAAGGCCTTCGCCGACGCCGACGAGACCAGCAAGATCGCCCGCGCCGCGCTGCTGCAGGCCGAGCAGCTCCAGACCGCGATCGGCGACAAGCGCCGCGAACTCTTCGCCCGCACGCTCTTTGCGCCCGGCCCGACGATTTTGAGCCCCGAGCTCTGGGGCAATGCGCTGGCGACGCTGCCCGAAGACCTGCGCGCGTCGGGCCTGATCTTCGGCGGTTGGCTCTCCGTGGTGGCCGATTCCCTCGCGGGGCCGCGCGGCGCGCTCGTCGGGCTCGCCTTCATCGCCGCGCTTTTGCTCTACGTCGTCCGCGCGCGCTACCTGCCCCGCTTCAAGGAGCGTGTCGGCATGACCGAGGGCGCGGGCTCGCTGCGCTGCCTCTACGTCGCGCTCGCCCATCTCGTCGCCGGCGCAGCCCCGCCGGCGCTGGCGAGCTGGCTGATCTATGCGGCGCTCAACGCGGCGGGGCTGCTGCCGCCGCGCATCCAGCCGGTGATCTGGGCCGTCGTGATCGGGCTCGCGATCTTCGCCTTCGTGCAGGCGTTGGCGGATGCGTTGTTCGCGCCGGGCAAGCCGCAGCGCCGCCTCGTCAGCGTGATGGATTCGACCGCCCGCACCGTCGTCTGGATCGCCGGCTCGCTGGCGCTCGTGATGTCGATCGGCAAGGTGATGGAGGCGTGGCTGCAGGCCATCGCGGCCGGCCTCGCCATCTCGATCCTGGCGCGCGGCGTGCTGGCGATCATCTTCGCCGCGACGCTGATCGCCGGGCTCTACCGGCTCCGCGACGACGAGGAGGTCGAGGAGGAGGCCTGTCTCGGACCCTACGTCCCGGTCGACGGGGCGAGCCTCGGCCCGGTGCGCATCCTCGGCTGGATCGTCGGCGTCGCGATCATCCTCGCCGCGTTGAGCGGCTATGTCGTCTTCGCCACCTTCCTGACCGAGCAGGTGCTCTGGATCGGCATCCTCGCCTGCCTGTTCCTGCTGCTCTACCAGCTCGCGGAACTCGGTCCGGTCCGGCTGCTCACGGGCAAAGGCCGGCTCGCCCTAACGTTGAAGGCCGGCATCGGCCTGCGCGCGGCGACGCTGGAGAAGATCGCGGTCGTCGGCGCAGGCGCGCTCAAGCTCGTCCTGATCGTGATCACGGTGATGCTCGCACTGGCGCCCTGGGGTCTCGAATCGGCCGATTTCGCGTCCTCGCTGCGCGCAGCGTTCTTCGGATTCCAGATCGGCGGCGTCACGGTCTCGCTCTCCTCGATCGTGATCGCCGGCTTCCTCTTCGCGCTCGGACTGACCGCGACGCGTTCGCTGCAGGGCTGGCTCGAGGGAAAATTCCTGCCGACCACGGCGCTCGACACCGGCCTGCGCAATTCGATCACCACGGCGGCCGGCTATGTCGGCATCATCGCCGCGGTCGCGCTCGCCGTCTCGTCGCTGGGCCTCAGCCTGGAGCGGCTGACGCTGGTCGCCTCCGCGCTCTCGGTCGGCATCGGCTTCGGCCTGCAGTCCGTGGTCTCGAACTTCGTCTCGGGACTGATCCTGCTCTGGGAGCGGCCGATCCGCGTCGGCGACCAGGTGCTGGTCGGCGACGCGGAGGGCATCGTCAAGCGCATCAATGTCCGCTCCACCGAGATCGAGACCTTCGATCGCTCCTCGGTGATCGTGCCGAATTCGAATCTCGTCTCCGGCGTGGTGCGCAACCGCGTCCGCACCGACCGCACCGGCCGCGTGCTCATCTCGATCTCGGTGCCGCGCACGCTCGACCCCACGGCTGTGCGGGCGATGCTGGCCGATGCGGGAGCCGCTCATGGCGACGTGCTGCAGAAGCCGCCGCCGGCGGTGCTGTTCAAGAAGCTCGGCACCGCGACGATGGATTTCGACCTGATCTGCGTCGTCGGCGAGGTCGACATCGTCGGCCGCGTCACCAGCGACCTGAATTACGTCATCCACAAGCGCCTCGCCGAGATGGAGACGCCGCCGCCCGGCGCCGAGCTCACCGTCAGGGGGCTGGAAGGCATCGAGACCTCGCTCGGCAGCATCGCCGAGGCGGTGTCGCGCGAGGTCAGGGCCCGCAAGCCCGCCAAATCGAAGATCACCGCACGCCACTCGCAGCCACCCGAGGAGGACGAGCCCGAACCGGCAGAGCCCCCGAAACCCGCGCCCGAACCGAAGCCGGCGGAAGACCTTCTCAAGGGCGACAGCAAGGAATGACGCCATGCCCGCAAGCTCCCGCCGCGCCAAGGCGTCGCCGATGACCTGCCCCGCCCTCATTGCCGGCGCGCTCGCCGTGCTCAACCTCGCCGGCTGCACGGAAGCGCCGCGCGGCGGCCAGCCGGCCTTCTACCGCGAACTCGGATCGGCCTCAGCCCGGGTCGACGCCGAGGCCGCGCGCGCGACGATCTCGGCCTACCGGCTCAATGCCGGGCTCGGCGCTCTGGCGCTCGACCCGGCTCTGGGCGCGGCGGCGCAGCAGGAGGCCTCGGCCATGGCTGCCGCCGACAGGCCGGCGCAGGCGGAAGCGGTCAAGGCGCGCCTCGCCCGCGACGGCCAGCGCGGCGCGGAAGCCAATCTCTCGGCTGGCTACCGCCGCCTCGCGGAGGCGTTTTCGGGCTGGCGCGATTCACCGCAGCACGACCGCGTGATGAAGACGCCGGGCGCGACCCGGATGGGCATCGCGACCGCCTATGCGCCAGGCTCGAAATATCAGGTCTACTGGGCCCTGATCGTCGCGCCCTAAGGCTTCGCTCCGAACGGCAAGGGCGGGGCGTCCGCCTTCAGCACGATGCCGACGCGGCGGTTGTAGGGCAGGTAGGGATTGTCCCTGATCAGCGGCTCGGTGTCGCCCTTGCCGCTGACCGAGGCGAAGCGCTCGTTGGGCACGCCGGCATTGGCGAGGATTTCGCGGACCGCCGCGGCGCGGCCGACCGACAGCGTCCAGGGGTCGCCTTCCGGCAACTGACCGGGACGCGGCGTCGCAGTGTGGCCGGTCAGCGTGATCCGGTTCGACATCCGCCGGAGCGAGGGCGCGACGGCGGCCAGCACCTTGCGCATGCGTTCGTTCGGCTGGCTCGAGCCCTCTGCGAACATCGCCCGCCCCTCCTGGTCGACGAGCTGGATGTCGATGCCGGTCTCGGAGACCTCGACGAGGATGTTGCGCGAGACCTCGGCGATCTCGGGCATCTCGCGCAGCGCCTGGCGCAGCGAGGCCGCCGCAAGCGCGAAGCCGCGATCCTGCGTCGTCGTCATCAGCCCGTCCTCGTTGGGCGTGTTCTGGCTCGGGCCGGGGGTGTCGGTCGCATCCTCGAGCCGGCTGATGCGGGCGTTCTTGACGTTGGTCTTGCTCGGAATGCCGTCGACCTCGACGATACCGGCCAGCCTGACATCGCTTTGCGTGCCAAAGGCGTCGCGCATCGAGCCGGCGACGATCTGCATCTTCTGCTTGTCCTGGCTCGAATAGGCCGCGACCATGACGAAGAACGCCATCAGCAGCGCCATGAGGTCGGCGAAGGTCACGAACCAGCCGTGCCCGCCATGGCCGCCGCGCTTCTTCTTGGCCATCGTTCAGACGCCCTTCAGGTCGCCTCGGCCATCTCTGCCCGATGGTGATCGGGCAGATAGGCCAGCAGCATTTCGCGCACGAGCGTCGGGCTCTTGGCGTCGCGCATCTGCAGCACGCCGTCGATGATCAGCGTGCGCGAGATCTCCTCCTCCTCGAGCTTGATGTGCAGCTTGTCGGCGAGCGGCAGCGTCAGCATGTTGGCGATCACCGCGCCGTAGAGCGTCGCCAGCAGCGCCGTCGCCATGGCCGGGCCGAGTTTGGAGGGATCGGACATGTTGGCGAACATCGTCACCATGCCCAGGATCGTGCCGATCATGCCCCAGGCCGGGGCGCAATCCCCGATCGCGCGGTAAACCTTGGAGCCCTCGTCGAGCCTTTGCAGGAAGTTGTCGCGGTCGCGCTCCATCGTGTCGCGGATGAATTCCTTGTCGTAGCCGTCGGCGATGTAGCGCAGACCCTGCGCCAGGAAGGGGTCCGACACCTCGACGTTCTCCAGCGCCACCGGCCCGCTCTTGCGCGCGATCTCGGCGACGCGGGTGATCTCGTCGATCAGTTCGCGCGGATGGATCGAGCGCATGGTGAAAGCGAAGCGGATACCCATCGGCAGGCCGTGGCCGATGACCGAGAACGGAAAGCGGATCATCGTCGCCGCCGCCGCGCCGCCGAAGATGATGATGACCGCGTGCTTGTCGTAGAAGGCGGCGAAATTGCCGCCGTCGATGATGATGATCGCGCAGATCGTCGCGACGCCGCCGAGGATGCCGATGCCGGTTGCGATATCCATGATGCCAACCCTGATCCGGCCTAACCCGTCTCGCGCGGACGACCCGCTTTCGCGATGCGGAAAACCATAGGCAGCGCGCATTGAACGAAGCGTTAAGGTTGAGGGCTTGTTCACGCGCCTGTGTCCGCTAAAGGTCTGTCGATGTCCCTGTTTGCGATCTATGCGCGTGTGCTCGGCGAACTCGGTCCCGAAAGACGGCTGGGGCTGATCCTGGCGCTCGCCAATGTGCTGCTGGCGGCGGCGGCCTTCGCCGAGCCGATGCTGTTCGGCGCGTTGATCGACAGGTTGACCAATGTCCAGAACGCGGGCCAGCGCCCGACATGGGCCGACATCAACGTGCTTATCGCGGCCTGGGTCGGCTTCGGGCTGTTCAACATCGCGGCCGGCGTCTTCGTCGCGCTGCATTCCGACAAGCTCGCCCATCGCCGGCGGCTCGCCGTGATGGCGAACTATTTCGAGCATGCGCTGACGCTGCCGCTCGCCTACCACACCCAGACGCATTCCGGCCGCGTGCTCAAGGTCATGCTCGACGGCACCAGCGGCATGTGGGCGCTCTGGCTCTCCTTCTTCCGCGAGCATTGCGCGAGCTTTGTCGCGCTCTTCATCCTCCTGCCGTTCACGCTGTGGAAGAACTGGCAGCTCGGCCTGTTGCTGATCTCCCTGGTCGTGCTGTTTGGCTCGCTGACGGCTTATGTGCTGCGCAAGACCGACAAATTGCAGAGCAATGTCGAGGCCTATCACTCCAACCTCGCCGAACGCGCCTCGGACGCGCTCGGCAACGTGCCGGTGATCCAGAGCTTCACCCGCATCGAGGCGGAGGTGCGCGGCCTTCGCAACACCATCGCCAACTTGCTGGAGGCGCAGCTTCCGGTGCTGTCATGGTGGGCGATCGCGACGGTGGCGACGCGCGCCTCGGCGACGCTGACCGTGCTCGCGATCTTCGTCGTCGGCGCCTGGCTCCTGATGCAGGGCCTGACCACCGTCGGCGAGATCGTCACATTCATGGGCTTCGCCACCATGCTGGTCGGCCGGCTGGAGCAGATCGTCGCCTTCGTCAACTTCATCTTCATGCAGGCCCCGAAGATGCGCGAATTCTTCGAGGTGCTCGACACCATGCCGGCCGTGCGCGACATGGCGAGCGCGCCGGACGCCGGCCGGCTCGCCGGCGCCGTCGCCTTCGAGGACGTCTCCTTCTCCTATGACGGCAAGCGCGCCGCCGTGCACGACGTCTCCTTTGCGGTGAAGCCCGGCGAGACCATCGCCATCGTCGGCTCGACCGGCTCCGGCAAATCGACCACGCTCGGGCTGCTGCACCGCGCCTTCGATCCGCAATCGGGCCGCATCACCGTCGATGGCCGCGACATCCGCGACATCTCGCTGCTGAGCCTGCGCCGCAATATCGGCGTCGTCTTCCAGGAGCCGATGCTGTTCGCCCGCTCGATCCGCGAGAACCTGACCGTCGGCAAGCCCGACGCGACCGACGAGGAGATGATGCAGGCGCTCGACCGCGCCCAGGCCACCGAGGTGATGGCGCGCCAGCCCGACGGGCTCGACACGCTCGTCGGCGAGCGTGGCCGCACGCTCTCGGGCGGCGAGCGCCAGCGCCTCTCGATCGCCCGTGCGCTTTTGAAGAACCCGCCGATCCTGATCCTCGACGAGGCGACCTCGGCGCTCGACGCGGCGACCGAGGTCAAGCTCCAGAAGGCGCTCGACGAGGTGATGAAGGACCGCACCACCTTCGTCATCGCCCACCGGCTGGCGACCATCCGCAACGCCGACCGCATCCTCGTCTTCGAGCAGGGCGAGGTCATCGAGATGGGGACCTTCGAGGAGCTCGTCGCCAGGGGCGGCCGCTTCGAGGCGCTGGCGCGGGCGCAGTATCTGGTCACCGACAAGCCGGCCGCCACTCTGCCCGACGAGGCGGCGAGCCCGCTGGCGGCGAAGATTGCGGTGGATTAGGCCGGGCGCTGTTGCCGGATCAGCAGCCTTGCTTCAAGGCTTGCGCCGGCACCCGCGGAACCCGCCCCTTGACCTACCCGATCGCCGATCTCGCCCTTGCTCTGACTCTTCTCTACGTCGTCGCCTGGCTGATCGCGACCGGCCTCGGCCGCGCCGGCTTTCCCGCGCCGTCCGGCGAAGATCGGATCGGCTGCGTCGACGGGCTGCGCGGCTATCTCGCGCTGTCGGTCCTGGCCCATCATTTCATCATCTGGCTGCAGATCGAGCGGCTGGGCGGAGCCTGGGCCGCTCCGACCGTCAACCTGTTCAACCAGCTCGGCGCCGGCGCCGTCGCGCTCTTCTTCATGTTAACCGGTCTCCTCTTCTATCCCGTCGTGCTGCGCGGCCCGCGCGGAACGCCGTGGCCCGGGCTCTATGTCCGCCGCGTGTTCCGGATCGTCCCGCTGATCGCGGCTTCGGTGGCGATCATCACCGTGATCATCGTGCTGCGCACCGGGCGCGGCCTCGACCGCGACTTCCCCGTCGCCGCCGCGACCTGGATCGCGGCGCTCGGCATGCCGCCGCTCCTCGGCCATGCCGATAGCGGCCGTCTCAACGCCTATGTGCTGTGGTCGCTGCACTACGAATGGCTGTTCTACCTGTTCGTGCTGCCGCTCTGCGCTCTGGCGGCCTCGCTCGTTCGGGATCGCCTGCCGAGCTGGACGGTCCCGGCGGGCCTGCTGCTCGGCTCCCTGTCGGCCCAGTCGCTGTCGCCGCCTGGCTTACTGGTCCAGCTGCTGCCGCTCTTCGCCATCGGCATGCTGGCCTATGAGTTGCGCAGCCGCGAACCCGTGGCGCGGCTGCTGCGCTCCCGCGCGGCGACGGCGCTCGCGCTGGCCTCGCTGGCGCTGGCCGTGAGCGCATTCGAGACGCCTTACGGATACGCCATGCCGCTGCTGGCGGTGTTCTTCATCTGCATAGCCTGCGGCAATGATCTGGGAGGGCTCCTGCGCAGTCGGGGCTCGCTGGTGCTGGGCGAGCTGTCATACGGCGTCTATCTGCTCCATGGCGTTCTGCTCAGCCTGCTCTTCGTCGACATGGCGGCCCTGCTGCCCGCCCGGCCCGGCGGCGTGGCGCTGCTGCTGCCGCTAGCAGGCGTCGCGGTCCTTCTCCTGACCCCATTGACCTTCCTGGCGATCGAACGCCCCGCGATCGCCGCCGGCCGGCGGATCGCTCGATCCTTGCGGCGTCCGCCACGCGCAGTCGAGATGCCGGCGCGGTCGGAACAGCTTGGCTCATCCGGCCCGGCTCTGTAGGAACTGGCCCAAAGCTTCCTGCCTCCGCGCCATGGTTCCGTGATGACGACAATGCTCCTTCGCCTCGCCTGCGCCTGGGCCAGCGTCCTCGCCTTCCAGCTTTTCGGCGACAGCCTGCTGGGCCTGCTCGGCGCAGCCCTGCCCTCGACCCTGGTCTTCGCCTGGTTGCTCGGCGTCATCGTCTGGGCCGCTTTCGGCGTCGTTCACGAGGCCGAGGAACTGGCGCATCGCTTCGGCGAGCCCTACGGCACGCTGATCCTGACGCTCTCCATCGTGATCATCGAGGTCGCGCTCATCGCCGCGGTGATGCTCGGGGCCAAGGGCGCGCCGACGCTCGGGCGCGACACGATGTTTGCGGTGCTGATGATCGTGCTCAACGGCGTCGTCGGACTTGGACTGCTGATCGGAGGCCTGCGCCACCGCGAGCAGACCTACAAGCTCTCGGGCGCGACCGCCTATCTGGCGGTGATCATCCCGCTCACCGTGATCGCTCTGATCCTGCCCAATTTTACCACCTCGACCGCCGACGGTACGCTGACGACGTTCCAGGCGATCTGCTTCTCGCTGTTCACGCTGGCGCTCTACGGCTCCTTCCTGATCCTCCAGACCGGGCGCCACAGCGAGTTCTTCACCGAGCCGGACGAGTGGCAGGGCACGCATGCCAAGCCCAAGCCGGCGACGCCCAAGCGGGATGCGGGAGATCACCAGACCTCCGGCGGCTCGAACCTCCTGCATGTCGGGCTGCTGCTGGCCAACATCCTGCCCATCGTGATCCTGGCCAAGAGCCTGGCCCAGGTTCTGGATTTCGGCATCGCCCGGCTCGGCGCGCCGCCGGCGCTCGGCGGCATCCTGATCGCGCTGGTGGTGTTCACGCCGGAATGCATCACGGCCCTGCGCGCGATCAACGCCAACCAGCTCCAGCGCGCGATCAACCTCTGCCTCGGCGCCTCGGCTTCGACTCTCGGCCTGACCGTGCCGGCCGTTCTCGGCATCGGCCTGATCACCGGCCAGCCGGTCGTGCTCGGCCTGTCGGCGACCAACATGATCATCCTGGCGATGACGCTGATGCTGAGCACGCTGACCTTCTCGGGGCCGCGCACCACCATGCTGGAGGGCGCGGTGCATCTGTGCGTCTTCTTCGTCTTCCTGGTGCTGGTGTTCAGCCCGTAGCGGCAGGCTCTGCACCTGCGAGGTAATCGACCCGCCTCCGGGACTTCGTCATGGTCCGTCCCGAAGCCGGCGCGACGCCGGACCGGACCGGAGAGAAAAGTCATGACCGCCTACGCCATCGCCCATCTGCAGGACGTCGCGCTCGGACCCGACATCGTCGCCTACATCCGCAAGATCGACGCGACGCTCGCGCCGTTCGGCGGCCGCTTCCTGATCCACGGCGCAACGCCGGAGGTGAAGGAAGGCGACTTCTCGGGGGACATCGTCGTCGTCGCCTTCCCCGACATCGAGAAGGCGCGGGCCTGGTACGCCTCGCCTGCCTATGGCGAAATCCTGCCGCTGAGAACCGCCAACTCGCGCGGTGTGACGCTGCTCGTCGAAGGCGTCGCCGACGGCTATCGCGCCACCGACTTCCTCGCCAAGGCCGGTCTCGGCTGAGCTCAGGCGGCCTTGCCGTTCGCCGTCAGCTCGGTCTCGATGAAGGCACTGACCTCTTCGGCCGCGACGCCATGCGCGATGAAGCTCTTGCCGATGCCGCGCGCCAGGATGAAGGTCAGGACGCCGCGCCGGACTTTCTTGTCCTGCCCCATCGCGGCGACGATCTCGTCGGCCGTTCCCACCCCGCCCGGAACCTGCTGGAGCGTGCTCGGCAGGCCGACGGCGTCGAGATGGCGCGCGACGCGCACCGCGTCCTGCCCCGGGCACAGGCCCAGCCGCTGCGAGAAGCGGAAGGCGAGCGCAAGCCCGACCGCCACCGCCTCGCCATGGACGAGGCGCGCCGGGTCGTAGTTCGTCAGCCGCTCCAGCGCATGCGCAAACGTATGGCCGAGATTGAGCAGCGCCCGGTCGCCCTCCTCGCGCTCGTCGCGGGCGACGATCGCCGCTTTGGCCCGGCAGGCGACGGCCACCGCATGGTCGCGCTCGGGACCGCCCGCGATGATCCGGCTCCAGTTGGACTCGCACCAGTCGAAGAAACCGGGATCGTCGATCAGCCCGTATTTCACGACCTCGGCATAGCCGGCCTTGAACTCGCGCTCGCTCAGCGTGTCGAGCAGCGCCGTGTCGGCGATGACAAGGGCGGGCTGGTGGAACGCGCCGATCAGGTTCTTGCCATGGGGCGAGTTGATCCCGGTCTTGCCACCGACCGAGGAATCGACCTGCGCGAGCAGGCTGGTCGGGATCTGGACGAGCCGCACACCCCGCCGCAGGACCGAGGCCGCGAAGCCGGCGAGGTCGCCGACCACGCCTCCGCCGAGCGCGACCACCACGTCGTTGCGCTCGATCTTCGCCGCCAGCAGGCCGTCGCAGAGTTCGACGAAGCGGGGATAGGATTTCGAGCCTTCGCCGGGCGGGACCGCGATCCGCGTCGCGGCGACGCCCTCCTGGTGCAGGCAGGCCTCCAGCGCCGGCGCATGCAGTGAGGCGACCGTCTCGTCGGTGACGATCGCGACCTTCGCGCCCGGCGCCAGCCCGGCGATCAGCGCGGCCGCCTCGCAGAGCAGATGGCGGCCGATATGGATGTCGTAGCCCCGCCCTTCGAGCGCGACGGGCACGACGACGCGGCTTCCGGGCCGTTGGCCCGCCGGAGCCGTCATGATGTCGCGGCCACGGGTGGAGCGACCTCGAGCAGGGCGCCCAGCGCCGCGATCGCGTCCTCGACGACGACGTCATGGGGATCGTCGCGCGAGAGCAGCGTCAGATCGGCGAGCGCATAGACCGGCTCGCGCTCGGCGAGCATGCGCCGCAGCGTCGCTTCGGGATCGGCGGTCTGCAGGAGCGGCCGGTTCGAGCGCTTGCGCACGCGGCGCATCAGCACCTCGGGCTCGGCCTTGAGCCAGATCGAGATGCCGAGCTGCCCGACGCGCTCGCGCGTCTCCGCGTTCATGAAGGCCCCGCCGCCGGTCGCCAGCACGAGCGGGCTGCGCGTCGTCAGGATGCGGCTGATGACGCGGCGCTCGCCGTCCCTGAACTCGCTTTCGCCGCGCTGGGCGAAGATTTCGGGAATGCTCATGCCCGCCGCGGTCTCGATCTCGACATCGGCGTCGACGAAGGGCAGGCCGAGCCTCGCGCCGAGCCGGCGGCCGACAGAGCTCTTGCCCGAGCCCATCATGCCGACGAGCACGATCGCGCGCTGGCCGATTGCGGCGCGCAGATCCGCCCGGTCGCGGCTGTCCAAGGTCTCGGCGATGCTCATTCTGGCGTGTCCTCGTCGACCGTTTAGCATGAGGGGTCGCGCCGCGTCATGCCCTCTGCGAGCGGGGCCGAGCCGGCTTTCGACAGGTGTGGCGCTGCCGCCCTTGCGCCGGCCCGGCCGGTTCGGGAATAACCGTGATGTCGTCCTCGGTTCCGAGGCGCCACGCCCGAAGGTCGCAAAGCCGTGCCGACGCTGTTCCGGTTCATCGCCGTCCTCGCCATTCTGGGCGGGCTCGTCTTCGGCGGCATGGTCGCGCTCGTCACCTTCGTGCAGCCGGAGCCGCGCGAGATCAGCGAGACCGTGCCGCCCGCGAAGCTGCAGCCGCGATGAGCCGGCAGGGGCGCGCCTGGCTGAAGGCCTTCCTCGACATGCTGGCGGCCGAGCGCGGCGCGGCCCGCAACACGACCGAGGCCTATGAGCGCGATGTCGAGGATTATCTCGAGCATCTGGCGGGGCGTCCGCTCGTGGAGGCCTCCGCCGACGATATCCGCAGCTGGCTCGGCGAGATCGCCGCGCGCGGGCTGAAGGCGTCTTCGGCTGCGCGCCGGCTCTCAGCCGTGCGCCAGTTCCACCGCTTCCTCTACACCGAGGGCCTTTCGCCGCATGATCCTTCGGCGGCGATCGAGGGCCCGCGGCAGGGCCGGCCCCTGCCCAAAACCGTCTCGATCGCCGATGTCGACCGACTGATCGAAACGGCGCGCCTCGCAAGCGAGCGCGACGACCTCACCAGGACGACGCGGCTGAAGGCGCTGCGCATGCGCTGCCTGATCGAGATGCTCTACGCCACCGGCCTGCGCGTTTCGGAACTGATCGCGCTGCCGCGCTCGGCGGCAACGACGCGCGAGCGCTTTCTGGTGGTGCGCGGCAAGGGCGACAAGGACCGGCTGGTGCCACTGAACGAAGCGTCGCGCGACGCGGCGCGGGCCTATCTCGGCGCACTTGACGAAAGCGGCGCGGAACAGTCGCGCTGGCTCTTCCCCTCCGACGGCGAGAGCGGCCATCTCACCCGTCAGGCCTTCGGGCGCGATCTCAAGACGCTTGCCGGCGCAGCGGGGTTATCGTCGACCGCGCTCAGCCCGCATGTGCTGCGCCACGCCTTCGCCAGCCATCTGCTGCAGAACGGCGCCGATCTGCGCGTCGTGCAGGAGCTGCTCGGCCATGCCGACATCGCGACAACGCAGATCTACACCCATATCCTCGACGAGCGGCTGAAGAGCATGGTCCGCGACCTGCATCCGCTCGGCGACGAGGCCTGAGTCGGAAAGGAGCCGCGATGAGCGCCGTCACCTTGACAGCCCTGCCGCCTGAAGGCTTCCGACGGACGCCCTGGAAGAACGGCGGCGGGATCACCATCGACATCGCCGACGCCTACCGCCCGGGCGCGACCGCCGGAGGCTGGGAGGGCATGATCTGGCGCTTCGGCCGCACGGCGATCACGACGCCCGCACCCTTCTCCGACCTGACCGGGTTCGAGCGCATGCAGATGGTCGTTGTCGGCTCGGGGCTCGTCCTGGAGACGCCGGACGGCGAGATCGATGTCCGCACCCCATTCTCGCCCGTGCGCTACGATGGCGGCACGCCGATCGTCAGCAGGCTGGAGAATGGCCCGGTCGAGGTCGTGAACCTGATCGCCGATCGGGACCTCTGCGAAATCGACCTGAAGGCGACGCAAGCCGCCGCGAGCCTGAGCCTCGGCCCCGGCACGCATATTCTCTACGCGGCTCAGGCGCTGGTCGAGGCCATGATCGGGTCGAAGGCGATAAGGCTGGACATCGGTCACGCCGTGCGGATCGACGCCCGCGACGCCTTAACCCTCACAGTCTCGGACGGCATGGCCATTATCGCCTCGATCAGACTGCGGCCGCCCTTGCCCTAACGAACTCTCAGTTCGGCTTGCGTTTCTTCGCGCCAGATTTCGTCGCCCCGGATTTCGTCGCGCTTTGCGCCGCGACGGGGTCGCTCGCCGGGAAGGTGTCCTCAAGGGCGTCGGTCAAATCGGCGTCCTTGTCCTTGCCGCGCGCTGCCTTGCTCTGCGCCTTCTGCTCCTGACGCAGGCTTTCCTTGGCGGGATTGCTGGCCATGATTGTCTGTCCCCCTCGATCAGCGTCCGTGACGCCGGCTGCCGATATGGAAGAAACGCCCGAAAGCCGCCAGCGTTCCGGATGCCGCCTTACCAGCGCCGCGGCCAGGCGATCCGCGCCGAAAGACCGCCGCCGGGCCGTTCCGACAGCGAGAGCTCGCCGCGATGCGCCTCGGCGATGGCGCGCACGATGGCGAGGCCGAGGCCAAAACCGCTGCCCGCGCGCAGCGTGCGGGCGAGATCGGCCCGGTAGAACGGCTCCAGCACCTTTTCGCGCTGCTCGGGCGCGATGCCGGGACCGTCATCCTCGACGATGACGGCGATGCGTTGGGCGTCGCCGTCATCGAGCCGCACCACGGCCTTGCCCCTGAACTTGATCGCGTTGTCGACGAGATTGGTCACAGCACGCGTCATCTGGTCGGAATCGCACAGGGCCGAGGCGCGCATCGGCCCCTCATAGACGACGATATGGCCGAGATCGGCGAAATCGTCGCAGATCGTCTGCAGCAGCGCCGGCATGTCGGTCGCCGCCATGCTACCCGAGGCGCGGCCCTCGCGCAGATAGGACAGCGCTCCGCCGACCATCCGCTCCATCAGCGCGAGATCGGCCAGGATGGCGCGGCGTTTGTCGTCCTCGGCGATCTCCTCGGCGCGCAGCCTCAGCCGCGTGATCGGGGTGCGCAGGTCATGGCTGACGGCCGCCAGCATGCGCGTGCGCTCGTCGACGAGGCGCCTGATCCGGGCCGCCATCGCGCCGAAGGCGGCGGCCAGACGCTTCACCTCGACCGGACCATGTTCCAGCGAGACGGTGTCGTCGCGGTCGATGTCGAAGCGGTCGGCCGCCGCCGCGAGCCGGGAGAGCGGCGAGACCACGGCGCGGGCCGCCCATAGCGACAGCAGGCCGACCAAAGTGGCGAGGCAGGCCAGCATGACGATCAGATAGATGATGAAGGCGAATCCGCGCGGCGGCGGCGTCATCGGCGGCGGGGCCATCGCGACGCCGGAACCATCCGGAAAGCGGACTCCGACCATCGGCGGACCGCGACGCCCATCAGGCGCGTCCATGATCAGGGCCTGGCCGACGCCGGCGAGATCCCGTTCCAGCCCCTGCCGCAACTGCCGGTCGGGCCAGGGCAGGTCGCGGCGGGTCGCGACCGCATCGGACGCCAGCCGCGAGAGCTGCGGATTGGCGGCGAGCGCGCTGTTGAGGACGATCTCGCGGGCCTCCGGCGTCGCCGCCGCCGCATGCTGGCGCGCCAGCGCGACGATTTCCGTGACATAGGGGAAGGCCGGCACCCGCCGGAGCTCGCGCGGCAGCGCCAGCAGCAGGACGACAGCCGTGACCAGATTGGCGAGGATCAGCGCGCCCGCGACCACCAGCGCGATCTGGCCTGCCGCCCGCGCCGGCAGCAGCCGCATCAGCAGCCGTCTCATCCCGCCTCGATCTCCGGCGAGAACATGTAGCCGCCGGAGCGGATGGTCTGGATCAGCTCCGGTTCGCGCGGGTTGCGCTCCATCTTCTGGCGCAGGCGGCTGACCAGCACATCGACCGAGCGCTCGAACGGCCCGGCCATCCGACCCTGCGTCAGGTCGAGCAACTGGTCGCGCGAGAGCACCCGGCGCGGCCTTTCGCAGAAGGCGAGCAGCAGGTCGAGTTCGGCCCCGGTCAGTGCGACGCGCTCGCCGGCCGGGTTGACCAGCCGGCGCACCGCCTTGTCGAGGCTCCAGCCGGCGAAACGCAGCAAAGCGCTATCGCCGACCTCTGCCAACATGGGCGCGGAAGCCCGGCGCAGCACGGCCCGGATGCGGGCCAGGAGTTCGCGCGGGTTGAACGGCTTCACCAGATAGTCGTCCGCGCCCATCTCCAGCCCGAGGATGCGGTCGATCTCCTCGGCCCTGGCGGTCAGCATGATGATCGGCATCGCGCTTTCGGCGCGGATGCGGCGACACAGGCTCAGCCCGTCCTCGCCCGGCAGCATCAGGTCGAGTACGATCAGGTCGAAACGGCCGTCACGAAGCGCCACGTCCATCTCGCGACCGCTGGCGACGGCCTTCACCCGGAATTCGTTGTTGCGCAGCAGGCGCGAGACCAGCGTCGCGATCTCGCGGTCGTCCTCGACGATCAGGATATGGGGCGTGCGGTTCATGCGTTGGCCTTAGCGCCGGCGGCCAGTGCGGTCGCGCATCGATATGTATCCGACTGTTTCCGGCGTCGCATCCGGACATCGACGGACACCAGCCTGCACGCCGGCGGACGTCATCCAGCAAAACAGCAGGCCGATCCTGCCGGCATGATCATCTCGAACCCGCCATTCGCCGCCTCGACAACAGCACCGCCTCGGCCAAGCGACAAGTCCTGCCTGCGCGCCGCCGGCAGGAAGCGTCCATAATGAGGCGTCGCGGTCCGAAGCGTCGCCTGCGCCTGGCGCTGGCGCTTGGCGGGCGGCTGGTCCTGCGCCATCCGCTTGCCCTGCTGATGATCGTCATTCCAGCGGCGTTGATGCTGGGCTCCCTCGCCGGCTACGCTATCGGCGCAGCCGGCGGGGAGCCACCCTATCGCGCCGCGCGCCTGCGGGCGATCGCAGCAGAACTTGCCCGGATCGACGGCGACTATCTGCTGGCCGCCGGCGATTCCCACATCGAACGCTGGCCGGCGCGCCGGCTCTGCGGGCTGCCGCTGGTCAATGCCGGCGTCTCGGGCGCGACGGCCGAGAGCTATGGCGAGCTGCTGAGCAGGATCGTTCTGCCCCGCAAGCCGCTTGCCGTCATCGTCACGATCGGCACCAACGACGCCCAGCGCAAGCGGCTCATCGGCGACGACGACGCCCGGCTGCGCTTCGAGCCGGCCTTGAGCCAGCTCCTCTCGGCTCTGACGCACCGAACCGAGCTCGTCATGCTGACCGGCGCGCCGCCGCTCGATCCGGCGCGGGCGGAGGGATTCTCGCCGGATGCGGCGGCCCGGATCGGCACCGTGGCCGAGGCGATCTGCCGCGCGACGCCGGGATGTCGCTTCGCGGCGCCGTTCCCGTCCGGCCTAGAGATGACCGATGGCGTCCATTTCGACGATTACGCAGCGGCCTACCGCGCGATCGGACCGCAACTCTGCGCCAGCCTCGTCGGCAAAAGCGGCAGCGTGGCCGCTGCAGCGTCGCACGCGCCATAACGCTGGCGCAGGCGCGCCATGACACAGGGCGCTCTGGACTGGATTGCGCCGTCATCGTCCCCACCTGCATGATCTTGCGAGGTCGGGGCCGTATGGCGGGCCCAAGCTGGGGGCCGTCATGGTCGCGATTTCGGTTCTGGATCTGGTTCCCGTCGCCGAGGGACAGCAGCCTGGCGAGGCGCTCGCCAATTCCGCCGATCTCGCCCGCCACGCCGAGGCGCTGGGTTATACGCGCTACTGGGTCGCCGAGCACCACAACATGACCGGCATCGCCAGCGCCGCGACCTCGGTCGTGATCGGCCATCTTGCCGCGGCGACGAAGACGATCCGGGTCGGGGCCGGCGGCGTGATGCTGCCGAACCACGCGCCGCTGGTCATCGCCGAGCAGTTCGGCACGCTGGAGGCGCTGTATCCGGGCCGCATCGACCTAGGGCTCGGCCGGGCTCCCGGCACCGACCAGCTCACCATGCGCGCGCTGCGCCGCGACCCCAGGGCGGCGAATGATTTTCCGCAGGATGTTCTCGAGGTGCAGGCCTTCTTCGAGCCGGCCGCGCCCGGCCAGGCGATCCAGGCCGTGCCCGGAGCAGGATTGCGCGTGCCGCTCTGGATCCTTGGTTCCAGCCTGTTCGGCGCGCAGCTCGCCGCCGAACTCGGACTGCCCTACGCTTTCGCCTCGCATTTCGCTCCCGACGAGCTGATGCGGGCGCTGTCGGTCTATCGCGAGCGCTTCAAGCCGTCGGCGCAGGCGGCGACGCCGCACGCGATGCCAGGCGTCAACGTCATCGCCGCCGACACCGACGAAGAGGCGCGCCATCTCGCGACTTCGCTCCAGATGCGCTTCACCGACATGATCCGCGGCGTACGCGGCAAGCTCAAGTCGCCGATCGCCGACATCGACCAATACTGGTCCGCGGCCGAGAAAGCGCATGTCTCGCAGATGCTGCGCTACGCCTTCATCGGCTCGCCGGAAACGCTCGCGCGCGAACTCCGGGCCTTCATGAAGACGACATCCGCCGACGAGATCATGGCGACCGCGCCGATCCACGATCACGCGGCGCGCAAGCGGTCCTTCGAGATCCTGGCGCAGATCGCGCCCGATATCGCGAAGGAGCGTTCCGCAGCCTGACGCCGCCCCGGAACCTTCGATCCCCGGGCGGCGTTGGCCCGTTGCGTTCTCGAACGCCTTTCCGGGGGATATCATGAAGCTCAACATCGCGGCGACGCTGAGCTATGGCTTCGGCAGCGCGACGCAGGTCATCGCCGCCATCGAGGCGGCGCGCTCGCCCGACCAGACGATCTTGTCCGAGCAGCTGCTGATCGGGCCGGATGCGGCGCTGATCCGCGACGAGGACGGGGAGACTGGCGAGCGGCGGTTCCGGGCGGCCTTCTCGGGCCAGGTCGAGATCAGCTATCGCGCAGTGGTCGACAACGGCCAGCGCACGCTGCTGAGCGGGGCTGCGCGCCAGCACGACTGGTCGGAGCTGCCCCGCGAGGTTTTGCCCTATCTGCTGCCGAGCCGTTTCTGCCCCTCCGACGAGTTCATGCGTTTCGCCCAGCGCGAGTTCCGCAATGTCGCCTATGGCGGGGCGCGCGTGCTGGCCGTGCTCGACTGGCTCCACACCCATCTCGACTATGTCCACGGCGTCAGCCATGCGCTGACCACGGCCGAGCAGACCTTCATCGACCGCGCCGGCGTCTGTCGCGACTTCACCCATCTCGGCATCGCCCTGACGCGGGCGCTGAATATTCCCGCCCGCGCCGTCAGCGCCTATGCGCTCGATCTCGATCCGCCCGATTTCCACGCCGTCTACGAGGTCTATCTCGACGGGCGCTGGTGGCTGGTCGATCCGACGCGGCTCGCCCCCGTCGAGGGCATGGTCAGGATCGCCAGCGGCCGCGACGCCGCCGACATCGCCTTCCTGACCAGCGAATACAACTGTCAGTGCCTGAACCAGATCATCACGGTGACGCGGGCGCAGGACGATGTGGACCAACAGGCGGCCTGACGCGAACCGCGACCGAAAAGCGCTCCGGCGATCGGGCCGAAGCGCTCTTGCTCATGATCGCTGAAGACGGAGCCTCAATCGTCGTCATCATTGCCCCGGCGGCGACCTCCTCCGCCGCGGCGGCCGCGACCGCCGCCATTGTCGTCGTCATCCGCCTTGGCGGTGGTGGCGACGGTGAGCGTGGCCGCTCCCGCGAGGGCGATGGCCGGCAGGGCGGTCAGCGCGCTGCGCAGCAAGGCGCGGCGCGTCCGGTCTATCTCTGTCATCGGTCTGCTCCTGTTACGCCGGCGTTCGCCGCCGGCATCAGGACAACGGATCCAGACCGACCCTATTCCCTGGCCAGCCGAATTTCAGGTCAGCGCCAGCCCTTGCCGATCTGCTCCTTGACGGCCGCCGCATCGAGCGCATCGCCGGCCTGCGCCGCATCCAGGAACGCTTCTATCGCGCCGCCGGAGCCGCTCGCCGGCCTGATCGCGCCGTCGCCGCGCGGCTCGGCCGCGACGATCTGCGTGCGCCATGCCCCGTCCTGCCGGCAGGCGATCCCCGCCCAGCCCGAGGCTGCAGCGGGCTCCGAAACGCCGTAGCTGCGGCAAAAGCCGTTGGCGGTGTTGTAGCTCTGGCGCAACTCGATGCCGCCGCTGCGGCCTGCCCCCCTCCAGTCGCGCCTGTCGCCGTCGGCCGCGCCGTCGAGCGCCCGCGCCAGTTCGACCTCGGCGGCGGCGAGGCTTGCGACCGCCCCTGCAGACGGAGACGGCGCGGATATCGTTCCCGCCCAGTAGCCGAGACCGCCCGCCATGACGCCGGCGACCGCCGCCGCCATCGGCAGCGCCCCCCAGCCGCGTCGCGCCGGCCCTGGCGCGGGGGCGATCCGGGAGACCGGCTGATTGGCGGGAGCAGCCACCTGCCCGCCGCTCATCACGAAGCGCGTCAGGGCGTCGGGCACCGGCTCGCGCCCGACCGGGTCGAGCTGGCTCTTCAGGATATGGCGCGTCGTCACGAACAGGTCGAGCCGGTCGGCGAGCGCCTCGTCCTGCTCGAGCGCCCGTGTCACGGCCTCGATGGTGGCGTCATCCGCCTCGCCATCGGCGAAGGCGACGAGCATCTCGTCGGTGATCATCTGCCGAGTCATGTCGCGCCTCCAAGGGCCGGGGCCGCACTGCCCGAGTCGAGCCCGAGCTTGCGGGCGAGAGCAAGCCTTGCCCGCGACAGCCGGCTCATCACGGTACCGAGCGGAATGCCGAGGATCTCGGAGACCTCGCGGTAGCTCAGATCCTCGACGCAGACGAGCGTCACAACGCTGCGCTGATCGTCCGGCAACAGGTCGAGCGCCTTCATCACCTCGGCGGCGGCGAGCCGGGCCTCGGCGCTGCGGGCGCCGTCTTCGCCGACGAGATCATAGCTCTCCTCGACGGGCTGTTCGTCGCCATGGGTCTTGCGCTTGCGCATATCGTCGATCCAGACATTCTGCATGATGCGGTAGAGCCAACTGTCGAGGCGCGTGCCGGGCTGCCAGCTTTCCGCGCCGCGCAAGGCGCGTTCGCAGGTCGCCTGCACGAGGTCGTCGGCGAGATCGCGGTTGCGCGCGAGCGACACGGCGAACCGCCGCAGGCGCGGCAGCATCGTCACAAGCTGCAACCGGATATCGACCGCCATCGGGCACCCTGTTCGTCCAGGCCAGCCGGCCGTTGTTGCGATAACGCGCCGGCCGGGGAATTATTCCAGGCTTCATGCGTTGTGATGATGCGGCGGCAATGCGACAGGCCGTCATCGGTTCCCTCAATCAGACGAAGGCGAGCGACAATGCGCAAGCAAGAAGGGCGGACGCGGCGGGCGGGGGCGGCGCGGGGCTGGCCGGGACTGGTCGCGGCCGGCTTCTGCGCCGTCCTGGCGCTGCCGGTCGGGGGCGCGTTTTTGCCGTTCGCGGCGACCCCCGCCCTCGCCGACGACGATGACGATGACGACGATGGCGGCGGCATCCGCTTCTCCCGTCCGCGCTATGAACGTCCGCAGCCGCGCGCCCGCGCCCAGCGCCCGGCCCGGCGCGAGGCGCGGCCGGAATTCGTCGCCATGCTCGCGCCGGGCCAGCCGACCGAGCCGCTCGTCGCCGCAGGTTTCGAGGTGCTCGCCCGCTCGCCGCTGCCTGCGATCGGCAATGACGTCGTCCGTTTGCGCTCGGAGCGTCGGGAGAGCCTCGACGCCGCGCTGCAACGCCTGCGCGGCCTGCTGCCGAACACGGCCGTGGACCGCAATGACCTCTACCGGCCGAGCGCCCTGCCCTGCTCGCCGGCCGGCTGCCCGCCCTTCGCCATGGTCGGATGGCCGGGGCCACCGCGCGCCTGCGCGGTCGAGACCACGATCGGCATGATCGACACCGCCGTCGCCGCCGGCCACCCGGCCTTCCGCATCGGCGCGGTCGAAACCGTGACGATCCGCGGCCCGGAGCGCCGCCCCTCCTCCGAAGCGCATGGCACAGCCATCGCAGCGCTGCTGGTCGGCCAGTCGGACGGCGCCAATCCGGGCCTGCTCCCTCGCGCGAAACTCGTCGCGGTCGATGTGTTCCACCGCGCCGGCTCCGGCGATGCATCGGACACTTTCGATCTCGTGCGCGGCGTCGACGCCCTGCTCGGCCGCGACATCAAACTGATCAATCTCAGTCTCGCCGGGGCCGACAACCCGGTCCTGCGCGCCGCGATCGAGGCGGCGGTGGGGCGCGGCGCGATCCTGGTCGCGGCCGCCGGCAATCAGGGTCCGCGCGCAGCGCCTGTGTTTCCCGCCGCCTATAATGGCGTGATCGCCGTCACCGCCATCGACAAGGACGGCAAGCTCTATCGCCAGGCCAATCGCGGCGACTATGTCGATTTCGCCGCGCCGGGCGTCGATCTCGGCACTGCGACCGCCGCGCGCGGACGCAGCACCAGGCGCGGCCAGTCCGGCACCTCCTATGCCGCGCCCTTCGTCACGGCGGCGCTGGCGGTCGCCCTGGCCAGGGAGGGGGCGGAGGCGACGACGGTCGAGGCCGGCCTGCGGACTTCGGCGAAGGATCTGGGCGAGCCCGGCCGCGACCGCGAATTCGGCTGGGGGCTGGTCAGCCTGCCTCAGGGCTGCCCCTGAACCGCCGCCGCGCGCCCGTTGGCGCGGATCACGTTGCGCGCCAGCGCCACCAGGAAGAAAGCCGCCTGCACGACGACGATGCAGGGCCCGGTCGCGGCGTCGATGTGGAAGCTCAGGATGGTGCCGAGCATGCTCGACGTCACCGCGACCGCGACCGCGACCATCAGCATGCGGTCGAACTGCCGCGTCGTCAGGTAGCCGATTGCGCCGGGCGCGATCAGCATCGCCACGACGAGGATGATGCCGACCGCCTTGAGGGCGGCGACGATGGTCAGCGCCAGCAGCACCAGCAGCCCGAAATGCAACAGCCGCACATTCAGCCCGATGGCGCGGGCATGGGCCGGATCGAAGGCGTGCAGCAGGAAGTCGCGGCGCTTCATCAGCATGATCGCAATGGTCGGCACGGCGATGATCGCGGTCTCGGCGATGTCGGCCCAGCGCACGCCGAGCATGTTGCCGAACAGGATGTGCAGCAGATGCTGGTCGCTCTCGACCTTGACGAACATCACCAGGCCGAGCGCGAACATGCCGGAGAAGACGATGCCCATCACGGTGTCCTCCTTCACCCGGCTGTTCTCCTTGAGATAGCCGATGGCGACGGCGCAGCCGAGGCCGGCGGCGAAGGCGCCCAGCGCCAGCGGCAGCCCGGTCATCGCGCCCAGCACGATCCCGGGCAGCACGGCATGCGAGACCGCGTCGCCCATCAGCGACCAGCCCTTGAGCACGAGGAAGCATGACAGAACGGCGCAGACGATGCCGACCAGCACCGCGACGACGAGCCCGCGCTGCATGAATTCGTGGGCGAAAGGCGCGAAAAGCCAGGCCTCGATCAGGCTCATGTCACAGGCTCCGCCACGGCGCGCGAGGCCCGGCGCGCGGCCAGACGGCCGTGCTTGGGCGCGAAGACGAAGGCGAGCAGGAACAGCACGGTCTGGAAGACCACGATCAGGCCGCCGGTCGAGCCGTCGAGGAAGTAGCTGGCATAGGCCCCGACCGCGCTGGTGACGACGCCCATCGTGACCGCGATGACGATCAGCCTGCCGAAGCGGTCGGTCAGCAGATAGGCGGTCGCGCCTGGCGTCACCACCATGGCGATGACGAGGCAGGCCCCGACTGTCTGCAAAGCCGCGACCGTGCAGGCCGAGAGCAGCACGAAGAACATGATCTTCATCCGCGTCGGCGACAGGCCCACGGCGCGCGCCTGGTTCTCGTCGAAGAAGACCAGCATCAGGTCCCTCCAGCGCGCGATCAGGATGACGAGCGAGACGCCTGAGATGATCGCCACCTGGACGACGTCCTCGTCGGAGATGCCGAGGATGTTGCCGAGCACGATCGACTGGACGTTGACCGAGGTCGGGTTGATCGAGACGATCAGCAGGCCGATGGCGAAGAAGGTGGTGAAGACGATGCCGATGACGGCGTCCTCGCGCAATTGCGTGCGCACCCGGACCATTGCCATGGCGAGCGCCGCCAGCAGGCCGGAGATGAAGGCGCCGACCGCATAGGGCAGCGCCAGCAGATAGGCGAGCGCGACGCCGGGCACGATGGCGTGCGCCAGCGCGTCGCCCATCAGCGACCACCCCTTCAGCATCAGATAGCAGGACAGGAAGGCGCAGACGCCGCCGACCAGGGCCGAGACCCAGATCGCCTTGACCATGTACTGGTAGCCGAAGGGTTCGAGCAGGAGCGCCATCATGGCTTGCGTTCCGGCCCCTGCGGGGCGCTGTCACGCTCGGCGGCGCTCTTGCCACGGCTTGCGAGCTTCTCGCGGTCGCGCTCGCCATAGAGCACGAGCGGGCGCTCGTCGTCGGTGATCACGGTGACGCGGCGGCCATCGGCGTCGTCGTGCAGATCGCTACCTTCCAGCCGGAAATGCCGCAGCGCGCCGCCGAACGCCTCCTGCAGGTTCTCCTGCGTGAAGGTGGTCTCGGTCGGTCCGGCCGCGAGCACGGTCTTGTTGATGATCACGACCTGGTCGCAGAAATCCGGGATCGATCCGAGATTATGCGTCGAGACCAGCATCAGCCGACCCTCGTCGCGCAGTTCGCGCATCAGATCGACGATCGCGCCCTCGGTCTTCACATCCACGCCGGTGAAGGGTTCGTCGAGCAGGATGACCTGCCCGCCCTGCGCCAGCGCGCGCGCGAGGAACACGCGCTTGCGCTGGCCGCCCGAAAGCTCGCCGATCTGGCGGCGGCGGAATTCGAGCATGTTCACCCGGCCCAGCGCATCGTCGACCGCGTCGCGATCGGCCTTTCCGGGAATCCGCAAAAAATTCATGTGGCCATAGCGGCCCATCATGACGACGTCGTCGACCAGAACGGGAAAGGTCCAGTCGACCTCCTCGGCCTGCGGCACATAGGCGACGAGGCCACGCCTGAGCGCGTCGCGCACCTCCATGCCGGCGATCGAGACCATGCCCTTTGCCGGCTTCAGGAACCCCATCAGGGTTTTGAAGATGGTCGATTTGCCCGAGCCGTTGATGCCGACCAGCGCGCAGATCGTGCCCGGAGCGAGCGCGAAACTGGCGTCGTTCACGGCGGTGACGCCGTTGGCGTAGCGCACCGTGACGCCGCTGACGACGATCGAGGGCGTCGGCCCGGTCCCGCGCAACTCGCTCGCCGTGGCTGCCTTCACTGGCCGAATCCCTTGGCGATCGTCTCCACGGTGACCTCGAGCAGCTTCAGATAGGTCGGCACCGGCCCGTTTTCGGCCGACAGCGAATCGACATAGAGCACGCCGCCGTATTTCGCGCCGGTCTCGCGCGCCACCTGCCTGGCCGCCTTGTCCGAAATGGTGCTCTCGCTGAACACGGCGGGAATCTTGTTCTTGCGCACGAGGTCGATCAGCTTGCGGACCTGCTGCGGCGTGCCCTGCTCGTCGGCGTTGATCGGCCAGAGATAGGCCTCGCGCCAGCCATAGTCGCGGGTGAGATAGCTGAACGCGCCCTCGCTGGAGACGAGCCAGCGCCTGTCGGCCGGCACCTTGTCGAGCCTCGCGCGCAGCGGCGCATCGATCGCCTTCAGCTTCGCTGAGTAATCGGCGGCGTTCTTCGCGTAAGTCGCGGCATTGGCGGGATCGGCCTCGGAAAGCGCCTTGCGGATGTTCTCGACATAGATCAGCGCGCTGCCCGTCGACATCCAGGCATGCGGGTTGGGCTTGCCCTCATAGGGGCCTTCCTTGATGCCCATCGGCGCGATGCCGTCTGTGACGACCGCGCTCTTCACGTTCCTGACGTTGTCAAAGAAGCGCTCGAACCAGCGCTCCAGGTTCATCCCGTTCCAGAGCACGAGATCGGCGGACTGCGCCTTCACCACGTCGAGCGGTGTCGGCTGGTAGTCATGGATCTCCGCGCCCGGTTTGGTGATCGACTCCACGATCGCCGCCGTCCCCGCGACGTTCTGCGCCATGTCCTGGATGATCGTGAAGGTTGTGACGACCCGCAGCGGCTTGGCCTGGGCGGACTGGGCCAGCGCTTCGCCGCCGGCAAGCGACAAGCCGCCCGAGACGGCGGCAGCGACGAGGGCCAGGACGTGACGACGCAAAAACATGCCTTCTCCTACGGGTCGATTGATCTGGCGTGACGCTATTGCAAATCAGTCGCATCTGTCAATGCTCCTGACAATGATTTGCAAAAAGTGTTTTTGCAAACGCCTCTCAGCATTGCTATTCCGGTTCGATGACGGGGATCGATCAGCGCGTGGCCGGCTTCGAGGGCCAGCTCAGGCATGCGGGATTGCGCATGACGCAGCAGCGCCGGCTGATCCTGCGCGTGCTGGCAGAGGCCGACGACCACCCCGACGCCAAGGGCATCTTCAGCCGCGCCTTCGCGCAGGATCCGACGCTGTCGCTCTCCACCGTCTACCGCACGATGAAGCTGCTGGAAATGCAAGGCGCGATCGAGCGCCATGCCTTCGAGGACGGCGTCTCGCGCTACGAGCATGCCGACCAGCAGCATCACGATCATCTGATCGACGTCGAGACCGGGCAGGTGGTCGAGTTCTCCTCGCCCGAGATCGAGGCGCTGCAGGCCAAGATCGCCGCCGAGCTCGGCTACGAGATCGTGCGCCACCGGCTCGAGCTCTACTGCCGCAAGCTCGCACCGGGGAAACGGCGCGGCCGCCGCTGACCCTGCGCCACGGGTTGACCCCGGCCGGAATTCGGCGAGCAATGCGCCTCCCGACGAATCCAAAACGGCCGCTTGTCCGATGACCCTTCACACGACGACACCGATCGACTCCGCAAAACTCGACCGCCTGGCCGAGGTCGCCGTCAAGGTCGGCCTCAATCTTCAGGAGGGGCAGGATCTGTTTCTGACCGCGCCGGTCGCCGCGCTGCCGCTGGTGCGCCGGATCGCGGAGCATGCCTACAAGGTGGGCGCGGGGCTTGTCGTGCCCATGCTGTCCGACGAGGAGACGACGCTGGCGCGCTACAAATTCGCGCAGGACGCCAGCTTCGACCACGCCGCCGGCTGGCTCTATGAGGGGGTCGCCAGGGCCTTCGCCGGCAACACGGCCCGCCTCGCCATCGTCGGCGACGACCCGATGCTGCTCTCGGGCCAGGACCCCGACAAGGTCGGCCGCGCCAGCAAGGCCAATTCGATCGCCTACAAGCCGGCCCTGGAGAAGATCGCCGGCTTCGACATCAACTGGAACATCCTGGCCTACCCGACGGTCTCATGGGCGCGGCGGGTCTTTCCTGGCGAGGCCGACGACATCGCCGTCGGCAAGCTGGCCGAAGCGATCTTCGCCGCCTCCCGCGTCGATCGCGACGATGCCATCCCGGCTTGGGCCGCCCACAACGCGACACTGGCCAAGCGCACGCAATGGCTGAACGGCCAGCGCTTCGCCTCGCTGCACTACACGGGGCCCGGCACCGACCTGACGATCGGCCTGGCCGACGGCCATGAGTGGCAGGGCGGAGCCTCGACCGCGAAGAACGGCGTCACCTGCAACGCCAACATCCCGACCGAGGAGGTCTTCACCACGCCGCATGCGCTGCGGGTCGAAGGCCATGTCCGCTCGACCAAGCCGCTCTCCTATCAGGGCACGCTGATCGAAGGCATCGCGGTGCGCTTCGAGAGCGGGCGCATCACCGAGGCTCATGCGACGCGCGGGCAGGAGGTGCTCGGCAAGGTGCTCGAGACCGACGACGGCGCGAGCCGGCTCGGCGAGGTGGCGCTGGTGCCGCATTCCTCGCCGATCTCGCAGAGCGGGCTCTTGTTTCTCAACACGCTGTTCGACGAGAACGCCGCCTGCCACATCGCGCTCGGCCAGTGCTACGCCAAGTGCTTCCGCGACGGGGCCGATCTCAGCCCTGAGCAGATCGCGGCGCAGGGCGGCAATGCGAGCCTGATCCATATCGACTGGATGATCGGCTCGGACGCGATCGACATCGACGGCGTGCGCGAGGACGGCAGCCGCGTGCCGGTGTTCCGCAAGGGCGAATGGACCTGACGCGACGGCGAGACCAGAGCGATGGCGCGGGTGGAAAGCTCGATGGGCGCACTCGGCGCGATCATCTGCGGCGCGTTGATCCTGCAGGTCGCGAACACCATCGTGCACACGGTCGTGCCGCTGTGGATGGCGACGGCCGGCCAGCCGCCGATCATGATCGGCGCGGTCGGCTCGGCCTATTCGGTCGGCTTCCTCGTCGGTTGCTTCTTCGCGCCCGTTCTGGTCCGCCGCATCGGCCATATCCGCGGCTTCGCCGTCTTCGCCTCGCTGCAGGCCGCCGCCACGATCGCCTTCGCGCTGATCCCGGAATCGGCGTGGATCCTGCCACGCCTCGCCATGGGCGCCTGTGGGGCGGGGCTCGGCGTCTGCATCGAGAGCTGGATCAGCGGACAGGCGAAGGGCAGCCATCGCGGTCGCGTCTTCGGCGCCTACCAGATCCTCAACCGGATCTCGCTGATCGGCTCGCAGATCGGCGTCGGCTATGTTTCGCTGACGACGCATGACGTCTTCCTCTACGCCAGCATCGCCTTCTCGATGGCGCTGATCCCGGTCGGCCTGACCCGCGCCCGCGGACCGGAGACGAGCAAGGTGGTCTCCGTGCAACTGCGGTCGCTGTGGCGGCAGGCCCCGACCGGCGTCGTCGGCTGTCTTTATGTCGGGTTGATGGGCGGTCCCCTGACTTCGGTCGCTCCCGCCTACGGCATCCTGATCGGGCTGGATCAGCGCGGAACGATCCTGCTCACGGCGGCGGTGCAGATCGGCGCGCTCCTGCTGCAATGGCCGCTCGGCCTCCTCGCCGACCGCGTCTCCAGCCGCCTGATCATTCTAGTCGGCACGGCCCTCACCTCGCTCGCGGCGGGCGCGCTCCCGACGCTGATCGCGCTCGGCGTGCCGATGACGCTCCCGGCCCTCGCGGGCCTCTTCGCGCTGATCGGCGCCTGCAGCATCCCGCTCTACACCGTCGCGGTGACGCACACCTATCTCCGGCTCGGCCCCGAGCAGGCGATCGGCATCTCGGCGCAGTTGCTCTTCCTCTGGGCCGTCGGCTCGACCATCGGCCCGCTGCTGGCCAGCACGTTTATGCAGGCGATGGGGCCGCAGGGATTGCTGATCTACGTTGCGGCGCTCTCGGCCGCGGTCGGCTGTTATGTCGTGCTGCGCATTGCGCGCAAGTCCGCGCCGCCGCCGGACAGCGAGCGCCCGGCCACGCCGCCGGTCCTGCCCGAGATCGGCCCGCGGGGGGACTGAGCGCCCTTCACCCCGCCTTGCGCTTGTTCTGACGATTGGCGATCAGGTCGTCGACCACGGCCGGATCGGCCAGGGTCGAGGTATCCCCCAAAGCGCCGAATTCGTCCTCGGCGATCTTGCGCAGGATGCGGCGCATGATCTTGCCCGAACGCGTCTTCGGCAGGCCGGGCGAGAACTGGATCAGGTCGGGCGAGGCGATCGGGCCGATCTCCTTGCGAACATGCGCGACGAGCTCCTTGCGCAGCGCCTCGGATGATTTTTCGCCGGTCATCAGCGTGACATAGGCGTAGATGCCCTGCCCCTTGATGTCGTGCGGATAGCCGACGACGGCGGCCTCCGAGACTTTCGGATGCGCGACCAGAGCGGACTCCACCTCGGCCGTGCCCATGCGGTGGCCCGAGACGTTGATGACGTCGTCGACGCGGCCGGTGATCCAGTAATAGCCGTCGGCGTCGCGCCGGCAGCCGTCGCCGGTGAAGTACTTGTTCGGATAGGTCGCGAAATAGGTTTCCTCGAAGCGCTTGTGGTCGCCATAGACCGTGCGCATCTGGCCGGGCCAGCTCTCGGCGATGACGAGATTGCCCTCGGCCGCTCCCTCCAGCACCTTGCCCTCGGCATCGACGATCTCCGGCTTGACGCCGAAGAAGGGCCGCGTCGCCGAGCCGGGCTTGAGCTTCGTCGCGCCCGGCAGCGGCGTGATCAGGATGCCGCCGGTCTCGGTCTGCCACCAGGTGTCGACGATCGGGCAGCGCCGGTCGCCGACGACGCGGTGATACCATTCCCAGGCCTCCGGATTGATCGGCTCGCCGACCGAGCCGAGCAGGCGCAGCGACTTGCGCTTCGTCTTCTTCACCGGCTCCTCGCCCGCCCCCATCAGCGAGCGGATCGCGGTCGGGGCGGTATAGAAGGTGTTGACCTTGTGCTTGTCGACCACATCCCAGAAGCGCGAGATCGTCGGATAGGTCGGGATGCCCTCGAACATCAGCGTCGTCGCGCCATTGGCGAGCGGGCCGTAGACGATGTAGCTGTGGCCAGTGACCCAGCCGACATCGGCCGTACACCAGTAGATGTCGCCGTCATGGTAGTCGAAGACGTATTTGTGCGTCATCGCCGCGTAGACGAGATAGCCGCCTGTGGTGTGCAGCACGCCTTTTGGCTTTCCGGTCGAGCCCGAGGTGTAGAGGATGAACAGCGGGTCCTCCGCCTTCATCTCGACCGGGGGGCAATGGCCCGAAACCTTCGCCGCCTCCTCGTGATACCAGACGTCGCGGCCCTCCTTCATGGCCACGTCGCCGCCGGTGCGCTTGACCACGATCACCGTCTTGACCGGTGCCTTCTCGGCGGCCGCATCGACATTGACCTTGAGCGGCACCTTGCGGCCGCCGCGAAGGCCCTCATCGGCGGTGATCACGACGTCCGAGGTCGCGCCCTCGATGCGCCCCGAGAGCGAATCCGGCGAAAACCCGCCGAAGACGATCGAATGCACCGCGCCGATGCGCGCGCAAGCGAGCATCGCATAGGCCGCCTCCGGGATCATCGGCATGTAGATCGTGACGCGGTCGCCCTTCCTGACGCCGTTGGCCTTCAGCACGTTCGCGAAAGTGCAGACCTCGGTGTAGAGCTGCCCATAGCTGATCTTTTTGGATTCTGAAGGGTCGTCGCCCTCCCAGATGATCGCGGTCTGTTTCGCCCGCGTCGCCAGATGCCGATCGACGCAGTTGTAGGCGACATTGGTGGTGCCGTCCTCGAACCATTTGATCGCGACCTTGCCGGGCTTGTAGCTGGCGTTGCGCACCTTGGTGTAGGGCTTGAACCAGTCGATCCGCTTGCCCTGCTCGGCCCAGAACCTGTCCGGATCCTTGATCGAGGCCGCATACATCTTCTTGTACTTGGCGTCGTTCAGATGCGCCTTCTTGGCCCATGCGGCGGGCACGTCGTGGATCGTTTCGGACATCGTAGGCGTCTCCCCAGACCTGGGCCGTCTTGAGCGCGGGTCTGAAGGCGCGCGTTTCCACGTGCCTGGCCCGCTTTCCTGAATGCGCCGCATCATAAGGTCCAGCGCCCGCGCGGCAAGCCGGGGAGCCTCCCACTTTCGGGCTAGGACGCGCGGTTTCGCGACTTGATCCCCGGTTAGCCTGCCTCATGGTAAGATGCCGCCGCGGCGGGAGGAGACCATGGCGAAGAACATCGCATTCTTTTCCGACGGCACGGGCAACACGAAGGATTTCGGGCCCGACAGCAATGTCGAACTGCTGTTTGGCCGGGCGCTCGACGAGACCGGTTCGGGCGCAAGGCAGTTGGCGCGCTACGATCCCGGCGTCGGCATCGAATTCGGCGATCTGATCGGGAAAGCCTTCGGACAGGGCATCTCGCAGAACATCAAGGACGGCTATGATTTCCTCAGCGAGTTCTACGAGCCGGGCGACCGCATCTTCCTGTTCGGCTTCAGCCGCGGCGCCTACACCGCCCGCAGCATCGGCGGCATGCTCGGACGCATCGGCCTGCCGGCGCGCCGGCAGAAGGACGGGGCCGATCGGCGCGCCGATGTGGCCGCCCGCAAGGCGCTGATCGACCGCGCCTATGCCATCTACAAGCTGAGCGACGACGCCGAGCGGCAGCGCCAGTCGGAGGCCTTCAGGCGCGAGCATGGCTGGCCGGAGCATCTCTCGGCCGAGGCCCGCGCGCCGCATCTGATCGGCGTCTGGGACACGGTGCGCTCGCTCGGCATCCCGCTCGGCTTCCGCGATTACGAGCTCTCGCTGTTCCCGCACCGCTTCCACGATCACGAACTCAACCCGCATGTCGCGCACGCCTATCACGCACTGTCGATCGACGAGGAGCGCCTGCAGTTCCTGCCGACGATCTGGAACGAGCCCACGGCGGCGGAGAGGCTCGCCCAGGAAAGCGGCCGACCGAACCCGCAGCGCTTCGAGCAGATCTGGTTTCCCGGCGTCCATTCCGATGTCGGCGGCGGCTATGCGAACCGCGACCTCGCCGACGTCACGTTGCGCTGGATGATCGAGCGCGCGGCGGCGGCCGGCCTGCTCTTCGCCCCGCCCTTCGACGCCGACCCGGCGCAGGGTCTGCCGGCCTCCGCGCCCGAAGGCGAGGTCCATGATTCACGCCCCGACTGGAAGACAAAATTCCTCTATCCGCGTCAGCCGCGCCAGATCGTGCGCGGCCATCAGGAGCCTGACCGCAAGCAGATTGAGCCGATCGGCCCCGGACGGCTGCACCGGAGCTGGCTCGACCGGCTGCTGCGCTGGCACGGCACGGATGCGGCCTACCGGCCCGAGGCCCTGGCTTCGCATCCGGATTTCATGACGGCGCAGCGACAGCTCGCGGCTGGTCAAACGCCGCCGCCGGGTCCTTTTCCGTTCACGGATGGCTGATCGAACGTCATTGCGAGCGCAGCGAAGCAATCCAGGAGGCGTAGAGCGCGCTGTGCTGGATTGCTTCGCTGCGCTCGCAATGACGGATGCGGGCTACAGACCGCCCATCTTGCAGACCTGCTTCCATTCCTCGTCCGTCACGGGCTGCACCGACAACCGGAACGACGTCACCAGCGCCATCTTGGCAAGCTTCGGTTCGGCTTTGACCTGCACCAGGGTGACCGGCTTCGGCAGCGGCTTCACCGCCTTGAAATCGACCAGCACCCAGGGCTCGCCCGGGATCCAGTTATAGGCCTCCCGGATCACCTCGACGATGCCGACGACCTCGAGACCCTCGTTGGAGTGGTAGAAGAAGACCTGATCGCCCTTCTTCATCGCGATCAGGTTGAGTTTGGCGGTGTGGTTCTTCACGCCGTCCCAGGACGTGCCCTTCGCGCCGGCGGCGACCTGCTGGTCCCAGGACCAGGCCGAGGGTTCGGATTTGATCAGCCAATGCGCCATGCTCGTCCCCTCAGTCCTTCGTCTCGGAATCATCTACGAGCGGCACGGGAGGCCGCGATGCCGCCTGCCCATGCTCGTTCCAGAACCGCACCATCTCGCGGGTCAGCCCGGCATAGTCCTGCGGCGAAAGCTCGACCCGGACCTCGCCCTCGCCGAAGGGCAGGATCAGCACGAAACGGTGCGTGTCCTCGGCCCGCCTGCGCCGGAGCTGGAGCACGGGCCCGGCGACCCGGCCGGCCAGCGGCACCGGCTCACCCTCGGCGACGAGTTCCGAGCCCGTCGTCTTGCGCACCTCGGAAATGCCGCGCGCCACGCGTTTCGTCAGGTCGGACCAGTCGCCAGCCATGCTCGCCTCCTCACAATTCCGCGCGGATCGGCCGCGCCAGCAGTCCGGCCACAGCCTCCCGCACGCCGCTGCGCCCGGCGATGATCGCCGCCACCGCCTCGGCGATCGGCATCTCGACGCCGCGCGCCAGCGCCATCTCCGCAAGCGCCGAGGCGGTGAACGCCCCTTCGGCCAGCCTGCCGCCGGACGCCTCGGCGACAGGTTTGCCTTGCCCGAGCGCCAGCCCGAAGGAAAAATTGCGCGACTGCGGCGAGGCGCAGCTCAGCACGACATCGCCCAGGCCCGAAAGCCCCATCAGCGTCTCGCCCTGCGCGCCATAGATCTCGCCGAAGCGGCGCAGCTCGGCAAAGCCGCGCGCCACCAGCGCGGCGCGCGCGCTCTCGCCAAACCCGAGTCCGATCGCGATGCCGGCCGCGATGGCGAGCACGTTCTTGGCAGAGCCGCCGATCTCGACGCCACGCGGATCGCCGCCGTGATAGATCCGGAAGGCCGGCGAACTCAAAGCCTGCGCCAGCGCCTGCGCGAGATGCAGGTCCTGGGCCGCCAGCGTCACCGCTGTCGGCAGCCCGCGCCCGACATCGGCCGCGAAGCTCGGCCCCGACAGGATGGCGGGAACCGCGCCCGGCCAGGCGTCGGCGATGATCTCGGTGGTGAAAAGGTCGCTGCCCTGTTCGATGCCCTTGGCGGCGGAGATCGCCGGCAGCCCGGCCGGAACGGCCAGCGCCAGAGCCTCGCAGACCTGACGCAGCGCCTGCGTCGGCACGGCGAGGACGAGGGCGCGGACCTCCGCCAGATCGGCCAGCGACGCGGTCGCATGGATCGTCTCGGGCAGCGTCACATCGGGCAGACGCGGTGCGACGCGACGGGCCCTGATCGTCGCCACCGTCGCGTCGTCGCGCGCCCAGAGGACGACCCTGCGGCCGGCCCTGGCCGCGGCCAGCGCCAGCGCCGCGCCCCAGGATCCGGCCCCGACGACGCCGATCGTCGAAAACTGCGTCGCCCCGCTCATTCCCCGGCCTTGAGCTCTTGCGGCGTCAACTCATCCAGTGGCCAGCGCGGCCGCGCGACAGCGCTCATGTCGTCGATCAGGCCGAGCCGCAGCCGCTCCAGCCCGGCCCAGGCGATCATCGCGCCATTGTCGCCGCAAAGGCCGACCGGCGGCGCGACCATCGGCAGGCCGGCCTCCGTCGCCAGCCGCGACAGGCCGCGCCGGATCGCATGGTTGGCGGCGACGCCGCCGGCGACGATCAGGGCCGTCGGCATGATCCCGGCCGCGCGGCAGGCGCGCAAGCCCGCCCGCGTTCGGTCGACCATGACGTCGACGATCGCCGCCTGGAAGGAGGCGCAGAGATCGGCAACGTCGCGGTCCGAGAGCGGCGCGATCCGCTCCGCCACCAGCCTGACGGCCGTTTTCAGCCCCGACAGAGAAAAATCCGGGTTGGGCCGGCCGCTCATCGGACGCGGAAAATCGAAGCGCTCGGCGTCGCCCTTCTCGGCCTCGGCCTCGACCGAGGGGCCGCCGGGATAGGGCAGCCCGAGCATTTTCGCGATCTTGTCGAAGGCCTCGCCGACCGCGTCGTCGATCGTGCCACCGAGCTTGAGGTAGTCGCCGACGCCGCGCACGGCGAGCAGTTGCGTATGCCCGCCCGAGACCAGCAGTAGGAGATAGGGAAAGCCGACATCGTCGGTCAGCCGCGCCGTCAGCGCATGCGCCTCGAGATGGTTGACCGCGATGAAGGGTTTGCCGGTCACCAGCGCGATCGCCTTGGCCGTGGTCAGTCCGACCATGACCCCACCGACCAGGCCGGGGCCGGCCGCCGCGGCGACGGCGTCGATGTCTGCCGGCTTGAGCCCCGCCGTGGCGAAGGCGCGCGCGACGATGCGGTCGATCGCCTCGACATGGGCGCGCGCCGCGATCTCGGGCACGACCCCGCCATAGGCGGCATGCGCGGCGATCTGGCTCAGCACCTCGTTGGAGAGGATCGTCGCCTCGCCCGAGCGCGAGACGCCGACGATCGCAGCCGCCGTCTCGTCACACGTCGTCTCTATCCCCAGAACACGCATGATCGGTCGGTCGGGCCTCGCGAACGAAAGGTGATGGTCGATCGGCCTGCCGCAACAGCGGAAGACCGCCGACGGTTCCCCGCCGGCAATTCCCCCGTATAGTGTGCCGCGAAGCAGAAGGCCAAGGGGGCGTCGGGCGCGTTGCGCTCTCGCCCCCGAAACGGCCGCATTCCGGGGGAAGACCATCCGCGCATGACCGAGACACTGGCTTCGCTTCAGGACCGGACCGCCGGCCGCTTCGTCATCGGGACGCGCGGCAGCCCGCTCGCGCTCGCCCAGGCCCATGAATTCGCCGGCCGCCTGTCGCTGGCGCATGGCTGGGAGCGCGCCGAATTGCCGCTCGACGTGATCAGGACGACGGGCGACGCGATCCAGGACCGCCCGCTCTCTGAGGCCGGCGGAAAAGGCCTCTTCACCAAGGAAATCGACGCAGCCCAGCTCTCGCAGCGGATCGACTTCGCCATCCATTCGGCCAAGGACCTGCCGACCGCCCTGCCCGAGGGGCTCGTCATCGCCGGCTATCTGCCGCGCGAGGATGTCCGCGACGCGCTGATCGCGCGCGACGTCGCGCGCATCCTCGACCTGCCGCGGGGCGCGGTGGTCGGCTCGGCTTCGCTGCGGCGTCAGGCGATGCTGCGGCGGCTGCGGCCGGACCTCGCCATCATCCTGCTCCGCGGCAATGTCGGCACGCGGCTGTCGAAGGTCGCCAGCGGCGAGATCGGCGCGACGCTGCTGGCGCTGGCCGGGCTGAAGCGGCTCGGCCTCGCGGACAAGGTCAGCGGCGTGCTGCCGGTCGACGAGTTCCTGCCCGCCGTCGGCCAGGGCGCGATCGCGGTCGTGATCCGCGCGCGTGACGAGGCTTCGGCCGGAGCGCTCGCGCCCATCCTGTGCCGCGACACCGGCATCGCTCTCGCGGCCGAGCGCGCCTTCCTGACCGAGCTCGACGGCTCCTGCCGCACGCCCATCGCCGGCCACGCCACGGTCGCCGACGGCATGGTGCATCTGCGCGGCCTGCTGCTTTCGCCCGATGGCGGCGAGGTCGCCGAGGACGCCAGCTCCGGTCCGGTCGGCGACGCCGCGGCGCTCGGGGCCGAACTTGGACGGCGCTTGCGCGTTCGTGCCCCAAGCGGGATTTATGCATGAGCCCGCCCGAGCCGAGAGGAAACCGCATGCGCATCCTGGTGTTCCGACCGCAGGCCGACGCCGAGCGCAGCGCCCGCGCCATCGCGGCGCGCGGCAACGAACCCGTGCTCGCGCCGCTGTTCGAGGTCGTGCCGTCGAATGAACCGGCGCCGGCGGGTCCGTTCTCGGCCCTCGTGCTGACCAGCGGCAACGCCGTTCCGGCGCTGGCCGACGCGCCGGCGGACTGGCGAGATGTGCCGGTCTTCACGGTCGGCGCCCGCACGGCGGCTCGGGTGCGCGAGGCCGGCTACGGCGACGCGCGCAGCGCCGATGGCGACCGCCATGACCTGATCGCGCTGATCGGCGCGAACCTGCCGGCAAGGGCGAAACTCCTGCTGATCGTCGGGCGCGACCGCCACGAGGACGTGCCGCAGAAACTGACCGACGCCGGCTATGAGGTGATGCTCTGGACGGCCTATGCCGCCGAGGCCTTGCCCGAGTTGCCCGAGCGCGCCGTCGAGGCGCTGAAGGGCGAGGCCGCCGACGCCGCCCTGCACTATTCGGCGCGCGGGGCTGCGACTTTCATCGCGCTGGCCAGACGGGCGGGCCTCGCCGAAGAGGCGCTCGGTCTGACCCATGTTGCGCTTTCGGCAGATGTCGCGGCCCCGCTGATCGCCGCCGGTGCGAGCACCGTGCTGGTGGCCGAATATCCCGAGGAAGCGGCGATGCTGGCCGCTCTCGACGAGGTGTCGGCCCGCATTCCGCCCGACGCGTCGGAGCCTGCCTTGACGCCGCAGCCGGACGCGGAAGACGCCGGCGGCGCGGGCGGCAAGCGTCGCGCCCGCGCCTCGGCACGGCGCACGCCCCCGACCATCGAGGGCGCGGCGGTGGCGACCACGCTCGACTCGCCGGGTTCGATGGCGCGTAGCGAGGCGGCGGCGGAGGCCGTGCTGCCGACGGAAGCCTTGCCGCAGGAGTTTTCGCCGCCGGACCCCGCCGCCGCGCCGGATTCGACCGAGGCGAAAGCCGAGACGCAGCCCTCCGCGACGATGGCGCAGATCTCGCGGCCCGAGGCCGCCGACGCCAGGTCACGCACGCCATGGCCGGCCCTGGCGCTGGCGGGCCTCGTCGGCGGCGTCATCGGCGCAGGCCTCGTCATGCTGGCGCTAAGCCGCGCCACGCCGCCGATCACACCCGAGCAGATCGCCGAACTGCGCAGCCGGCTCGACGCCTTGCAGGGCGCCGCGACTGCCCTCGACGGCAAGGCCACGTCCGCCGCCGCGGCGGCCGCAAAGGCCGGTGCGGACGCTCAGGCCACGGCAGGCCGCATCGCCGAGCTCGCCAGCGCCCAGCGCGCCCAGGCTCCCGACGCCGGCGCCATCGCCGATCTCGGCACGCAGGTCGAACGCGCCCAGGCGACAGCCGCCGCCATCGGCCAGCGCCTCGACCAGACGACCGCGCGCATCGGCAGCGTCGAGACGCTGGCGAAGACGGCCGCGACGCCGAGCGTCCAGGCGCTGGCTGCAGCGCGCATCGTGCTGGCCGAACGGGTCCAGGCCGCGATCGCCTCGGGCCAGCCCTTCGCCGGCGATGTCGCAGCACTCGCCAAGGGCGGCGGCGCGGCCGAGCAACTCGCCGCGCTGAACGCGGTTGCAGCCAGCGGCGCGCCGACGCGCGAGACCTTGCTCGCCCAGTTCCGCAGCCACCGGACGATGTTCACGCGCGAACTGACTCCGTCGACGGCGGGCTGGCAGGACCGGCTGCTCGGGCTGGCGAGCCGCATCGTCACCATCCGCCCGATCGGCGACACCGGCGCGAACGACCCCGGCACGATGCTGATCCGCTTCGAGAACGCCATCGTCAACGGCGACATCGTCGCCGCCGCCGCGCTCTGGGGGCAATTGCCGGAGCCGGCGCGCCGCGCCAGCGCCGAATTCGGCGCAAATCTGCAAAAGCGCGCCGCGGCCGATGCGGCGATCGCAAAAATCGCGCAGGATGCCGTCGCAGCGCTCGGCGCTGCAGGCTGAGTTGAGGATAGAGGTCCATGGTCCGCGTTCTGCTCTATCTCTTCGTTTTCGCCTGCCTCGCCGCCGGGGCCGTCTGGCTCGCCGACAGGCCGGGCGAGGTCTCGGTGCTCTGGCAGGGCTACCGGATCGAAACCTCGGTCGCGATCGCCGCCATCGGCGTCGTCGTGCTGGCCATGGTCGCGATGCTGCTCTGGGGGCTGGCGCGCTTCATTCTCGGATTGCCGAGCGCCTTCAGCTTCGCGGCGCGCTCCCGCCGGCGCGCGCGCGGTTTCGAGGCCGTCTCGCGCGGCATGGTGGCGATCGGCGCGGGTGATCCGATCGCCGCCGGCCGCCATGCCGTCGATGCCCGCCGCTTCACCGGCGACGAGCCACTGACGCTGCTGCTGGAGGCGCAGGCCGCACAGCTCACGGGCGATCGCAGCCGGGCCGAGGCCGCCTTCAAGCAGATGCTCGACAGGCCCGAGACGCGCGTGCTCGGTTTGCGCGGCCTCTTCGTCGAAGCGAGGCGCCGGGGCGACACGACCGCGGCGCGCGCCTTCGCCGACGATGCGGTGCGCCGCTCGCCCTCGCTCGCCTGGGCCAATGACGCGCTGCTCGATTTCCACACCAGCGCCGGCGACTGGCAGGCGGCCCGCACCGCCGTCGAGCGCCGCGCCGCCCTCAGGCTCGCCGAAAAGACCGAAGCGAAGCGCCAGCGCGCCGTGCTGCTCGCAGCCGAGGCGCTGGAAGCGCGCGGCGGCGAACCGGAGAAGGCGCTGGCCGCTGCGCTCGAAGCGGTCAAGCTCGCGCCTGGCCTGACGCCGGCGGCGGTTCTGGCCGGGCGCATGCTCGCCGAGCGCGGCGACGTCCGCAAGGCCGCCCGAATCCTGGAGGCCGCCTGGAAGGAGGTCTCGCATCCTGAGATCGCCGCCGCCTATCTCGACGCCCGCCCCGGCGACAGCGCGCAGGACCGGTTGAAGCGCGCCGAAACCCTGACGAAGCTCCGGCCGGCCGATCCCGAAGGCGTGCTGGCGCTGACCGGCGCGGCCATCCACGCCCGTGACTTCGCCCGCGCGCGCCAGACCATCAAGCCGCTGCTCGCCGGCGGGGCCTCGGTGCGCGCCTGCCTGCTGATGGCCGAACTGGAGGAGGCGGAGCATGGCGCGGCCGGCCGCGTCCGCGAATGGCTCTCGCGCGCCACCCGCGCCCCGCGCGACGCCGCCTGGGTCGCCGACGGGCTGGTCTCCGACCAGTGGATGCCGGTCTCGCCGATCTCGGGCCGCCTCGACGCTTTCGTCTGGACCGTGCCGCCGGCGACGCTCGGCAGCCACGCACCGGCGCTCGACGACGTGCTGGCAGACCTCGACGATTCCGCCCCGCTGCTCGAAGGCAGGGCCGAGCCCGTCACGCCGGCCGAGCCGGCCGGGCAGGTTGTCATGATGCCGCCGAAGGCGACGCCGGCCCCGAAGCCCGAGCCCGTCAGGCCAGCCGTGGTCGAGGCTGCCGAACAGCCCGCGACGGCCGCACCTCCGGAGCCGATCAGGCGGACCGAAGCGGCGCGGCCAACCGAGAAGAGCCCGCCCCCGGCCCCGATCATCCTCGAAACGCCACCTAAGCCTGTCGATATCGTCAAGCCCGTCGAGCCCGCCAGAACGGCTCCCGCCGAACCGGTGAAACAGGAGTCGAAGGCGGAGGCGCGATCCGAATCAAAACCCCTCAACGGCGCGGCGGCCCGCGAGCAGCGTCCACAGCCGGTGATCTTCCCGGTCCCGCATGCGCCCGACGATCCCGGCCCCGACGATACCGCGCCGGTCGAGGACAAGAAGGCGAAGTTCCGCATCTTCGGCTGATCGACCTCAACCGGCGGTCCAGCGCCGCAGGCCCTCCGCCAGGGCGTCATAGGCCAGCCGCAGCGGGCGGCTGGCGCGCTGATCCTCGTGCATGGCGAGCCAGACCTCGAGCCGGAAAGCCAGCGCCTCGGGCAGCACCGGCCTGAGTTCGGGATGGCGCGCGGCGAGCTGCGTCTGGCAGGCGCCGATGCCGAGCCCGGCGCGCAACGCCTCGAACTGGGCGAGATCGCTGTCGGTCCTGACGCTGAACAGCTCGCGCGTCAGCGCGATCACGCCCTTGGTCGCGGCCCTGGTCGAGCGGTCGTCGCGGTCGAACCCGATGACGTGGAAGCGCGGCAGCTCGGCCAGGCTCGCCGGCGCGCCATGGCGGGCGAGATAACGCTCATGGGCGAAAAGCCCGATCCTGACCTCGCCCAGCCGCTGCGCGAGAAGCGCCCCTTGCGTCGGCCTGATCATCCTGACCGCGATGTCGGCGTCGCGCCGCAACAGATCGTCGGTGCGATTGCTGAGCACGAGTTCGAGCACCAGCCGCGGATGCGCGTCCTGCAGCCCGGCCAGGATCGGCGGCAGCACATGCGCGCCGACGATCTCGCTCGCCGTGATGCGCACCGTGCCGCCCTCCTCATCGCGGGCGCTGTCGGCGCTGCGGCGCAACGAAGCGGCGGCGGCCTCCATCGCCTCGGCCTGCGGCATCAGGGCCAGCGCCGCCGGCGTCGGCTGCAGCCCGCCTTGCGAGCGGGTGAACAGCGCGACCCCGAGCGCCTGCTCCAGCGCCTCGACATGCCGGCCGAGCGTCGGCTGCGTCGCGCCGAGTTGGCGCGCCGCGCCCGACAGGCTGCCCTGCCGCATGACGGCGAGAAACGAGCGGTACAGATCCCAACCGATATCGTCTGCCATACGAAAACATATAGCCGATCTGCAAAGTTCGGCAATTTCCGAATGAGCGTTCGACCATCATCCTTTGCCCATCGCAAAGGAGATCGTCATGTCACGCATCGCACTCGTCCTGGGCATCACCGGCGGCATCGGCCGCGCGCTCGCCATCGCCCTGCAAGGCCGCGGCTACGCCATCCGCGCCCTCGTGCGCGATACCGAGAAGGCCGCAGCCACCGCGCGCCTGTCCTTCGCCGTCGACTGGCGCCAGGGCGACGCCTACCAGCGCCGGGATGTGCTCGCCGCCGCCCGGGACGCGGCGGTCATCGCCCACGCCGTCAACCCGCCCGGCTACGCCAAATGGCGCGAGCGCGCCGTGCCGATGCTGGCCAACAGCATCGTCGCCGCGCAGAACACCGGTGCGCGCATCCTGTTTCCCGGCAACATCTACGTCTTCGGCCCCGACGCCGGAGCGTTCGTCGACGAGGCGTCGCCGCAGAACCCGACCTCGCAGAAAGGCGCGGTCCGTGTCGACATGGAGGCGATGCTGCGCCATGCCGCCGACAGCGGCGTCAGATCGCTGATCGTCCGGGCCGGCGATTTCTTCGGCCCCGACGTGCCGAGTTCCTGGTTCACCCAGGCTGTGGCCAAGGGCGGCCGCAACGCCGGCGTGATCCAGGATCTCGGCGCGCCCGGCATCGGCCACGCCTGGGCCTATGCGCCCGATCTGGCCGAGACCTTCATGCACCTGCTCGACCATGAGGAGCGGCTCGCCCGCCACGACGTCTTCCATTTCCAGGGCCACTGGATCGCCGACGGCCATGGCATGGCCGCAGCCGTCCAGCGTGTGATCGGGCGGCAGGTTCCGATCCGGCGCTTCTTCTGGCCGTCGATCTATCTCGCCGCGCCATTCGTCACGTTCCTTCGTGAGCTGATCGAGATGCGCTGGGTCTGGCGCGAGCCCGTCCGGCTCGTCAACGCGAAGCTAGAGGCGCTGATCGGCCCCGAACCGCACACCCCTCTCGACATCGCCGTCTCCGCCTCGCTCGCGCCGCTGCCGGAGCGGCCGACGCGCCCCGCGACCCTCGCCCCCGTCATCGCCTGACCCACTCCGTTCATCGCTTCGCACCGGAAAGACCGAATCCATGTCCGCACTCGCTACGACCTTCGCCGTTCGGGCGGCCGAACCCACCCCGCGCCGCCATGCCCGCGCCGTCGCCCGCCGCGCGGCCTGGCTGTCGCTGCTGCAGACCGCCCTGTTCGCCGTGCCGATCATCGTTCTCGGCCGCGCGATCGGCTGGCCGGCTTCGCTCAGGCTGCCGGCGGCGGACGCCCTGCCGCTGATCGCGGCGAAGGCCGACGCCGTGCTGCTCGGCTACGGTGCCTACCTCCTGGTCTCGCTGGCGCTGATCCCGCTCGCTTTTGCGCTGCGCTCGTGGCTCGCGACACGGGGCGTCATGGGCTGGTGGCCCGACGCCCTGGCCTTCATCGGCGCCGGCGCAGGGCTGTTCAAGACGCTCGGCATCGTGCGCTGGCTGTCAGTGATGCCGCTGCTCGCGGCCGAGTTCGAGCGGGCGGGCGATCCGGTCGTGCGCCAGATGATCGCCCTGACCTACGGGGCCATGAACAGCTATGCCGGCGCGGTCGGCGAGTTGCTCGGCGTGCAGATCCTGAGCGGCATCTGGCTCGCTGCGATAGGCCAGGCGCTGTTTTCGATCGGCAAGGTCTGGCTCGGCCTGTTTGGCATGCTCTGCGGCGGTCTTTTCCTGCTGACGGGACTGCGCCTCGTCTGGCCGGAGTTGGCCGCGATCCAGGGTGCCGCCGCTCCTCTCGCGCTGATCTGGTTCGTGCTTCTGGCCGTCATGCTAAGACGCGAAGCGCGGGCCTGAGCGCCGGGCCGCGCGAAAAGGCGTGCGGGCCGCGGCCCGTACGCCTATAGCGTCGCAAATGACCATGACAACCGATGACAACGACAGCGCCTCCCTCGCCGGCGTGACCCTGCAGGTCGGCGCCGAACAGGCCGGCCAGCGCCTCGACAAGGCGCTCGCCATGCTTGCAGGCGAGATCTCCCGCGCCCGGCTCCAGCAGGTGATCAAGGAGGGCGGCGTCAGCCTGAACGGCGCGGTCTTCACCGACGCCAGCCGCAAGGTCGTCGAGGGCGACGAACTGGCGCTGGTCATGCCGCCGGCAAGGCCCGCCGACCCGGTCGGCCAGGACATCCCGCTGACCGTGGTCTACGAGGACGAACACCTGATCGTCATCGACAAGCCGGCCGGCCTCGTCGTCCACCCCGCCGGCGGCCATGAGGACGGCACGCTGGTCAACGCCCTGATCGCCCATTGCGGCGAGAGCCTGTCCGGCATCGGCGGCGTGCGCCGGCCGGGCATCGTGCACCGGCTCGACAAGGATACCAGCGGGCTCCTGGTCGTCGCCAAGAACGACAGGGCGCATCAGAAACTGGCGAAGCAGTTCGCCGACCATGGCCGCACCGGCCCGCTGCAGCGCGCCTATCTCGCCATCGTCTGGGGCTTTCCGCGCCGGCCGCATGGTACAATCGAAGCCAATCTCGAACGCTCGAACAAAAACCGCGAAAAAATGGCGGTGGTCGGCGAGGGCAAGGGTCGCGAGGCGATCACCCACTTCACCGTGATCGAGCGCTATCCCGCCTTGCTGAACGGCAAGGAGGAGACCGAAGCGCTGGCCAGCCTGGTCGAGTGCCGGCTCGAAACGGGGCGCACCCATCAGATTCGCGTCCATATGGCCCATCTCGGCCATCCGCTTCTGGGCGATGCGCTCTACGGCTCGGGCTTCGCCACCAAATCCTCCCGCCTGCCGGAGAAAGCGCGCGACGCGCTGGCGCGGCTCGGCCGGCAGGCGCTGCATGCGGCGGTGCTCGGTTTCGCCCACCCCGCGACCGGCGAAGAGCTTCTGTTCGAGTCGAAGCCGCCCTCGGATTTTGCAAAGTTGCAAGAAGCGCTCGCGGAGCTGTGAGACAATCGGGCTTATCTGCCCATTTTCCGCCAAGCTGTCTTGTCATAAGGTGATCGTCGGATGCGGATGGCCAAGGGGGCGCCGCAAGTGCGGATGGTGGACTCTGAACCGATCGACCGGTTCCCGCGTTCACCTCTGTCACGACATCCGAACCTGCGCGAAGGTTGATCGCGCGGTGGGCCTGCCGCAAAGCGGGGGCCCGGCAAGGAGAACGAGCATGGCGATTGCGTCGCTGCCCGTCATGTCCGCCGAAGGCGGGCTGTCACGTTATCTCGACGAGATCCGTCGGTTCCCGATGCTGGAGCCGAACGAGGAATTCATGCTGGCCAAGAGCTGGCGCGAGCATGGCGACCGCGATGCGGCGCACAAGCTCGTCACATCCCATCTTCGCCTCGTCGCCAAGATCGCGATGGGCTATCGCGGCTATGGCCTGCCGATCGGCGAGGTCGTGTCGGAGGGCAATGTCGGCCTGATGCAGGCGGTCAAGCGCTTCGAACCCGACAAGGGTTTCCGGCTCGCGACCTATGCGATGTGGTGGATCAAGGCCTCGATCCAGGAGTACATCCTGCGCTCCTGGTCGCTGGTGAAGATGGGCACCACCGCCAACCAGAAGAAGCTGTTCTTCAACCTGCGCAAGGCCAAGAGCAAGATCTCGGCGCTCGGCGAGGGCGATCTGCGGCCCGAGCAGGTCAAGACCATCGCCACCAAGCTCGGCGTCAACGAGCAGGACGTGATCGACATGAACCGCCGTCTCGGCGGCGATTCGTCGCTGAACACGCCGCTGCGCGAGGATGGCGACGGCGAGTGGCAGGACTGGCTCGTCGACGACAGCGAGAGCCAGGAGCGCCGCTATGCCGATTCGCAGGAGAGCGACAACCGGCATTCGGCCCTGCGCGAGGCGCTGGGTGTGCTGAACCCGCGCGAGCGCCGCATCTTCGAGGCGCGCCGCCTGGCCGAGGACCCGATCACGCTGGAGCAGCTCTCGGAAGAGTTCGGCGTCTCGCGCGAGCGCGTCCGCCAGATCGAGGTGCGCGCCTTCGAGAAGGTGCAGGACGCGGTCAAGAAGGCGCTGGTCCGGATCGAGGCCCCGCGCATGGCGCTGCCGGCGGCGTGACCGCTTCGGACGATTGTGAATGAAACAAAAGGGGGCGTCCGCGCCCCCTTTTTTTGTCGGCCTTAGTAGAGCGGCGCCATCGGCTGCAGCGGCAGGCGGATCGGCCCGAGATAGACCCGGCCCTCACGCAGCACCACGGGCGGCAGCGGGTTCAGGCCCGGGGCGGCGCCCGGCAACTGCGCGCTGAGCCGGCCGCCGAGCAGGCCGCCCAGTCCCGAGACGAGTCCGCCGACCGGGATGCCGGCGATCTGGCTGACGCCGGCGAGCGAGGCCTGGATGCGGCCCGAGATGCGCCGCGTCTGGTCGAGCAGCAATTGCCCGGTCGCTTCGACCCGCGCGGACCCTTTCACCGAAACTAGCCGCGTCAGCTCGATCTGCCCGCCGGCATTGCGCCAGCCCTCCAGCGCGTCGGGATTGAAGCCGAGCCGGAACGGCTCCGATTGCGTGATCGTGGCCTGGAGATCGACATCACCCGGCTCGCTCGTGCCGAGCAGCGCATCGATCGCCGGCAGCACCGAACCCTTGGCGCTGAGCGCCAGATCGACCGCCTGCTCGGCGGCCGGGCGCGTCGGGTTGCGGCGCAGATGGGTTTCCAGCGAGGCGGCCCGCCAGCCTTCCGCCGCGCGGCCGGGCGCGTTCAGCGTGGCGTTGGGCTCGCTCATCACGAAGGACAACCGCTCCGGCTCGCCGCCGGCGTGCTGGAGACTGGCCTCGAACCGGCTCCAGCCGAGATCGAGCCTGCCGCCATCCGGCAATGTCGCCTGCAACGGCCCCGTGACATGCGCGATGACGAGGCCCGGCGTGTAGATCTGCCCGATCGCAACCGCGGGGCCCGTTTGCACCCTGACCGTGTCGCCCCAGCGCGACGAGGTCAGCGCCAGTGAGCCGCAACGCAGCTCCACCCGGAACGGAAAGCCTGCGATCGAGCGGCCGGCGCAGGTCCAGTTGCGGCCGCGCTCGACCTCGCGCGCCAGCGCCGCGTCGACGGCCTCGGCGACGCGGCCGCGCACGACGAACCAGAAGGCGGCCCAGCCCACCGCCAGCAGCGCGATCAGCACGAAGGGCGCGTAGAGCCAGAAGCGGCTGCGGCGGCGCGCGGGGGCGATGTCGGTCATGCGGCGGGGGTCCATTGCGCGAATGCGGGCGGATTGTTAGCTCCCGCATCGGGCGAGCGCCAGAGCGCGCATCAAGCAGGCCGCTGCGGCCAAATCATGGGGCGATGATGACATCCGGTCTGGCCAAGGACGATCTCTGGGTCTTCGGCTATGGCTCGCTGATCTGGCGGCCGGGCTTTGCCTTCGAGGAGAGCGTCGCGGCCCGCCTGCACGGCTACCACCGCTCGCTCTGCGTGTTCTCGCATGTGCATCGCGGCACGCCCGAGCGACCCGGCCTGGTGCTGGGGCTCGATCGCGGCGGCGTCTGCCGCGGCCTCGCCTTCCGTGTCGCGGCGGCGCATGCGGCCGAGACAATCGCCTATCTGCGCGCCCGCGAGCAGGCGACGGCGGTCTATCTCGAACGCCATCTCGCGGTGCGGCTCGACGATGGCCGCCGCGTCAAGGCGCTCGTCTACGTCGCCGACCGCAAGCACCTCCAATATGCCGGACGCCTGCCGCCCGAGCGCATCTTCGAACTGGTCCGCGACGGGCGCGGCGGCTCCGGCGAAAACCCGGATTACGTCCTCCGGACCCATGAACATCTACGCAGGATGGGCGTGTTCGATCCGGTGCTGGCCGAACTCGCGGACAAACTCGCCCCCGGTCTCGCGGAGCCGCGCCCACCACTCACCGGCGGCTAGACCTCCGGCATCAGATCGAGCAGCGCCGCCCGCCGGCTGACGCCGTCCTCCGCCAGCAGGTGGACGTGGATCTCGCTCGCCCCGGCCGCCGTGACCGCATCGCGCCAGCGCGTCAGAGCCGCCTCGACGCCGAACGGACCCGAATCGCGCGCCGCCACGACCTGACGATCGCGCGAGACCGCCAGCAGCACCGCGTCGGTGAAGCCGAGCGCATGCCCGTCGGCCACAGGAAAGACGGAGGCGACATAGCGGCGGCCCGAGCGGCCGCGCCAAGCGGTGAAGCGGCGCTCTGAAAGCGTCGCGACGCTGCGCATCGGCATCTCGCGCGCGGCCCAGACCGGCTCGTTGGCGAAGAGATCGGCTTGTGAATAAGCGAGAGCGGCCATGCCGTTCCTCCTTTTGTTCAGAACAAAATGAGAACGGCACCGCCCGCTGTCAAGGCGGGATGCGACCTTTGGTCAACCCTGCTGCCGCGTCCTGTCAGGATCGGCGGCCAGCGGATCGAGCCCGAGCGCCGCCAGCTCGGCCCGGCCCTGCGCCAGCAGCCGGTCGCTCGCCGTCTCGATCGTGCTCTTCAGCAAGGCGTGGAACTCGGCCTTGCCGAGCCCGGGCTCGATCGGCGGCAGGATCTCCATCCGGATCGTGCCGGGCGGGCGCAGGAAGCCCCGGCGCGGCCAGAACAGACCGGAGTTCAGCGCCACCGGCAGGCAAGGCACGCCGAGATCGTTGTAGAGATGCGCCACGCCGAACTTGTAGTCCGGCGGCGCGCCGGCCGGCCGGCGCGTCCCCTCCGGAAAGATCAGCAGCTGCCTGCCCTTTTGCCCGAGCTCGACCCTGGCGCGGCGGGTGACGTCGGCCAGCGCCCTGGCGCGCCCGCCACGATCGACCGGGATCATCCGAAGTTTGGTCAGGCACCAGCCGAAGAACGGGATCCAGGTCAGTTCGCGCTTGAGGATGAACACCGGATCGGGAAACAGCGTGACCAGCACGAAGGTTTCCCAGGAGGACTGGTGCTTCGAGGCGACCATCAGGCCGCCCTCGGGGATATTCTCGATGCCGGTGATCTCGTAGCGCGTGCCGGCCGTCACCCGCATCAGGAACAGCGCGCTGTGGACCCAGGCGACCGTCACCCTGTGCAGGTAGCGCGGCGGCAGCAACAGCGCCGGAAAGGCTGCGAACACCAGCCAAAGCGACAGGTTGACGTAGAACACGACGGTGGCGAGGAGCGAGCGCAGGATCAGCATGGCGGGCAAAGAGCTTGCCCGCTCGCCGGCGTCAAGCGGTCTCCGCGCGGGAGCGCGACATGCTCAGCCGTCCGTCCGCGGACCGGAAAGCCGCGTCCGCTTCTCGACCTCGGGGCCTATCATATCGGGCGGCTTCGGCGAGATCGGTTTGCGGCCGCCGATGATCACCGAAAGGCGCGAGGTTTCCGGATCGTCCTCCACCTGGCTGCGCAGCCGCGCCACCAGATATTTCGCATATTCCGGGATCAGCAGTTTCGCGACGCTCCAGTCGCGCCACCAGCGCGAGGCGTCGACCTGGTCGGTGACGACCGGGTGCGGCACCAGCCGCAGACCGGGCATGGCGTGGGCGAACTCCGCCAGCACCCGCGGCATGTGGTAGTTCGAGGTCACGACGAGAAGCGAGCGGAAATCGTGCTGGCGCACCCAGCGCCGCGCCTCGATGGCGTTGCCGATGGTATTGCGGGCGCGGTGGTCGAGATCGACGCAGCAGGCCAGCAGGCCGCGCGCCTCGGGATTGAGCTTGGCCAGTTCCTCGCGGCCGGTCTTCTCGTTGACGCCGCTGATCAGCAGACGCGAGCCGCGCTCGGCTCCGAGCAGGCCGATCGCATCGGCGACGCGCTGCGAGCCGCCGGTGACCACGACGATGGCGTCGGTGCGCGGCACGGTGCGCGGTTCGCGCGCGTCGATCTGCCCGGCGAAGCCGGCATAGCCCGCCACCAGCATGGCTACACCGATGCCGGCCGCGACGCCGGCGAGCGTTCTCCAGCGGCCGCCGCCAGTGCGCGGGCGCGCCGGAGCGCCGACGGCGCGTCGCCCGCCCAGCTCGATCGGCAGATGCTTGTGCCTGCTTTGGACCATCACCATGACTTCGCGAGCATAATTCGGCAATCGGGCATAACGGCGGCGGGGCGGGACCGCGCTTCGCCGCAAAGGTTAAGTCATGGCGCGCAGATAATGGCGCACGGTGAAGCGCGAAACCAGACCGGCGATCGCGGCCACGACCACCGCCACCGCGACGACGGCGGCATAGCCCGACCAGCCGATCTCGAAAGCGCCGAACAGGGCCTGCAACTGCTCGGCCTCGGGCGCGGCGCTCCAGCGCGATGCGAGCCAGCCGAGCAGCGTGATGACGATGATCGCGGCCAGGCCGCCGACCGCGCCGCCGCGCAGGCCGAGGCGGATGAAGCGGCTCTGGAACTCGCGGGCGATGAAGGCGTCGTCGGCGCCGACGAGATGCAGCACCTCGACGCTGTCGCGGCTGCCCGCCATCGCGCCGCGCGTGGCGAAGGCGACCGCGAGCGCAGCCGCCGCCAGCACGAGCAGCACCACCGCCGCGCCAGACAGGATGATCGTGCTCGCCATGGTCGACAGCCTGCGCACCCAGAGCCGGTGATCGTCGAGGATCGCGCTCGGCAGCAGGTTGCGCAGCGCCGTGCTGAAGGCCGGAAGGTCCGGGCCGACGCGCGATTTCAGCTTGAGCACGATCAGCCGCGGCACCGGCAACTCGACGAGATCGAGACCCGCTCCGAGCCAGGGCTCGAGCAATCTGTCGGATTCGGCCTTGGGCACGACGCGCACGCTCTCGATCGAGGCGACGCCGGCCGCCATCGCCACGGCCTGAGCGAGGTCGGCCTCGATATCGCGGCGTGAATCGGGGCGGATCTGGATCGTCATCTCGTTGGCGACGGCCCCGCGCCATTGCTCGGAGGCGCGCGCCGCCAGCACGGCTGCACCGGCGCTCAGCGCCGCCAGGAAGGTCAGGATCGCGATCACCGCGATCAGGGCTCGCCCCGCCACCGTATCGACCGGCACCAGCGGCTGGTCGCGGCGCAGGTTGAACGGCAGCGCCGGCTCCCCGCGCCCAGCCTCCGCATCCTCGGCCTCAGGCGTCGACATGGAGCCGTCCATCGGCCAGCACCAGGCGCGGCGCGTCGTAAAGCTCCATCAGCGCCAGATCATGCGTCGCGATCACCACAGCGGTGCCGAGCGACTGCAGTTCCATGAACAGCCGGAGCAGCCGGCGTCCGAGGCCGGGATCGACATTGCCCGTCGGCTCGTCGGCGAGCAGCAGTTCGGGCCGCCCGATCAGCGCGCGCGCGATCGCGGCGCGCTGCTTCTCGCCTCCCGACAGCACCGGCGGCACGGCATGCATGCGCTCGCCGAGGCCGACCCAGCGCAACAGCTCGACGACTTCGGCGCGGTAGCTCGCCTCCTCCTTGCCGAGCACCCGCAGCGGCAAGGCGACGTTCTCGTATAGCGTCAGATGGTCGAGCAGCCGGAAGTCCTGGAAGACCACGCCCATGCGCCGGCGAAAGGCGGTCAGCGTGTCGGCGTCGAGCCGCGAGACGTCCTGCCCGAACAGGTTGACGAGACCTCGCGTGGGTTTCAGTGCCATCAACACGAGCCGGATCAGCGTCGTCTTGCCGGCTCCCGACGGGCCTGTGAGATACGTAAACGAGCGCGGCGCGATGCTGAAGTTGATATCCTTCAGCACCTCCGGGCCCATGCCATATCGCAGGCCGACATTTTCGAACCGAACCAAACCGCCTGTCCCTTCCGGCGCCGCCGCGAATCCCGATGACGCGATCCTACACCTGCGCCGCGCCGCGCGACGATCCGCGACGTGACGCACACCATGATGCCGCACAGGTTCTTCACGAGGCGTTAACCATAAATCACGCCAATGGAGAGGCGCGCCCGCGGCTTCGGGCGGCAGGGCTTGAACCGCGACCGCGCCGCGGGGAAGGCTCGCAACCGTCGACCGGCGCAAGACGTCGCGAGCCGCCATGCCGGAGTTCGGGAACAGAGGAGCCGTCCCGCGAGCCATGCAGATCGTCTGCCCCTCCTGCTCCAGCCGCTATGAACTCGATGCCGCCAAGCTCGGCCCGGTCGGGCGCAAGGTGCGTTGCGCGTCGTGCAGGACGCTCTGGCATGTCGCTCCGGCGCAGGATTTTCCGGAAGCGCCGAGCGTGGAGGAAACCCGGGCGATGCTCGACGAGGAATTGCACCGCGCTGGCGAGATCGACCGGCAGGTCACCGACGTCACGCTGGAACAGGAGGCGCTTGCCGATGTCGGCGCAGCCGAAGCCAGCGAGCCAACCCCGCCGCTGGCCGCGACGCCTCCCCGGCGAGGCGGCAGGGCGCGGACAGGTGCGCTCGGCAAGCGGTTCGGCCGCACAGACAGCCTGCGAGCGCCTGTCGCGCTCGGGCTTGCCGGCATCGCGGTTCTTGGCCTGCTGGTCTGGCAGCGCCAGCTCGCCGTCCGCGCCGCCCCCCAGCTCGCCGCCGTGTTCGAGAGCCTCGGCCTGCCGGTCAATGTCAGGGGGCTGAGCCTGAGTTCGGTCGAGAGCGGCGTGGTCGATGACGGCCAGGGACGCTTCCTCGTCGTCGAAGGCGACGTCACCAACATCGCGGGCGGCGTCACGCCGATGCCGCCGATCGAGGTCGCGGTCAGGGATTCCGCCGGCCAGACGCTCTACACCTGGACGACGCAGCCGCCACGCCCGACGCTGGAGCCGGCGGAGCTGGTCCGGTTCCGCGCCAGGCTCGCAGCCCCGCCCGAGGCCGGAACCTCGGTGCTGGTGCGCTTCTCCTCGTCCGGGCCGACCGGAATCGCCCGTGCCAACTGAGGCGCAGGGCTAGCCGATCCGGCCGGATACTATAAACCTCCCATGGATGAATCAGGCGGCTTGCGCCGCGAAAGGACGACTCAGGATATGGCCGAGGCCAGACGGATCAGGGTTCTGTACGATGAGGCGACGATCGCGCGCCGCAACGAGGAGATGGCGGCCGCCATCGCCGCGAGCGCGCCGCCCGATCTGCTCGTCGTGGCGGTGCTGAAGGGCAGCTTCATGTTCGTCGCCGACCTGATCCGCGCCATGCACCGCGCCGGCATGGCGCCCCAGGTCGAGTTCGTGCATCTCTCGAGCTATCGCAGCGCCACCGTCTCGTCCGGCCAGGTCGAAATCCTGCGCGATGTCCAGAGCGATGTCCGCGGCCGCGAGGTGCTGTTGGTCGACGACATCCTGGAATCGGGCCGCACGCTCGCCTTCGCCAAGGACCTCCTGGCCGCGCGCGGCGCGGCGAAGGTCTCGACCGCCGTTCTGCTGGAAAAGCCCGGCAAGCGCGCGGTCAGCATCACGGCCGACCATATCGGCTTCGCTTGCCCGGACTATTTCGTCGTCGGCTATGGCATGGACGTCGCCCATGCCTACCGGCAACTGCCCTATGTCGGCGTGGTCGAAACGGCCGACCAGGCCGGCCTGCCCGGGATCTGAACGATGTCGCGCATTCTGGTCGTCGATGACGAGGAGAGCCTGCGCGCGCTGGTGGCGCGCGGGCTGACCATGGACGGGCATGACTGCCTGATGGCCGCCGACGGGACGGAGGCGCTCGACATCCTGATCGCGGAAGCCGGCCGCTTCGACCTGCTGCTGACCGACATCCGCATGCCGCTGATGGACGGGATCGCGCTGGCGCTCGCCGCCAAACAGCGCTTCCCCGACCTGCCGATCATGCTGATGACGGGCTATGCCGAGCAGCGCGAGCGGGCCAAGAGCCTCGAGGCGATCGTCTCGGAGGTGATGGTCAAGCCCTTCGCCATCGCCGATCTGCGCGCCACCGTGCTCAGCGTGATCGAGCGCTCGATCGGCTGATCCCGTCGGCGATCGAGCCTCGCCCCATCAGCCTGAGCGCCGCATTGCGGCCCGCCACCAGCGCCGGATAAAGCCAGCGCGCCGCGCGCGGCGAGGAGAAGATCGCCCGGTTGATCCGGTTGAACGCCCCCGAGCCGGTGCTCATCAGGGCGAGCCGGTTGAGGCAGGCGTCGCCGTGGTGGAGCCTGCCATCCATCTTCAGCACCATCCCCCTGTCGAGATCGAGCCCGGCCGCCCTGATCTCGGCCACGATCGGGTAGTCGGAGCGCGCGTCGATCAGCCGGACCGCGCCGGCCGCCGCTCGCAGCCTTAGCATCCGGACATAGGCCGAGCAGAACGGGCACTCGGCGTCGTAGACGATCGTGATCCCCTCGCTCATGACGAGGCCTCCCGGACGTCGCCGCGGCGTTCGCCCCAGGGCATGAAGGGCGTCGTCAGGTCGGTGATGAAATCAGCCGGGCGCCACGGATGCCAGATCTTCGTCGTCAGGTCGATCTCGGGCCTGATCAGCGCCTGATAGGGCCGCCCGTTCAGCGACATCTCGACATGGGCGTGGACCGCGACATCGGCGTGCCCCTGCGCCGCGAAATGGCGCTCGAGATGATGCGCGAACTGCAGGATCATGTCGGGACGCGTCAGCATCACATTGGTCTGCCGTTCGGTCAGATGGTCGGTCGGTTCGACGCGCCAGCGCCGGCCGTCCCGCGCCACCACCTCGAAATCGCCGCGGCCCTGGCGGTCGTACATCCGCATCCGCCAGGCGAAGCGATGGCCCTCGCCGGCCCAGCGCACCTGCGACGTATAGAGCGCAAAGCGCAGGGGCACGAGCACCTGCACCACCATCCAGGTGAGGAGCGCGCCGACCAGCGCCAGGCTCAGCGCGGTGCGCGGCGTGGGCGCGACCGGCGACAGCGCCGGCAGCGGCGGCAGCGCCTCGAAGCGGGTGAGCAGCCAACGCAGGAAGCGCTGCGGCCAGTCGGGCGCAAAGAAGATCGTCGTCACCGCGATGGTCAGGAACGGGAAGATGCCGATGTTGAAGAAAAAGCCGTTGGCGAGATGGAAGACGCAATAGAGCAGGAAGACCGGCAGCCGCGTCCTCGACCACAGCAGCAGCGGCGCGCCCAGCACATGCAGCGCGATCGTGCCCCAGGCCCCGACGAGGATGACCCAGTCATGGGCGAAGATCGTCCCGAAAGGCAAATCCTGCGCCTGTTCGCGCAGCCAGATCGAAAGCGGCTCGCCCCTGAGCCAGTCCTCGGTGATCTTCACCAGCCCGGCATAGATCAGGATGATCTCGGTCTGCGCGCGCAGCGCCCAGACCGACCAGTAGGGCGTCGTCTCGCGGCGCGACCGCGGAAACAGTTTTGCGTCGAGCGACCAGGCCCGGCCCGCCGGCAGCAGGCAAAGCAGGCCGGCATAGAGCAGCACCATGTAGAAGTGGTTGAGGTACTGCGCCTTGTCGAGCAGGAAGAAGTAGCCGAACAGCAGCGTGAAGCCGATGATCGCGACGCGGTAGAACAGCCCGAACGCGACCGTCAGCGCGAGCGCGCCGACGCCGAGCCAGGCGATGTGCAGCCAGGGCTCCGGCAGCGGCTTCACCCAGGCAAAGCCGAAATAGCTGAACAGGAAATCGGGCTCGGCGTAGTAGCGCGAAATCCGGTCGTCGCGGATGAAGCGCCAGACGTCCCAGGCCAGCAGCAGCCCAAAGGCCATGCGGAACACCGCCAGCGACTGCAGGCTCACCGGCCGGTGCAGCCGGTCGATGAATCCGCCTCGATCGGTGCTGACGGGAAGAGGGTTCGACGGCAAGGCGCGTGGCTCCGAAAGAGTGATCTGCCGCGATTATAACGCGGGAGCGCACGACTTCATTCCCCGGACATTGATTTGCCGGAGCCGGCTACGCTGCGCGGTTCAGCCACCAGATCGAGACGTTGAGCAGCGTCGCGAAGGAGACCCAGGCGACATAGGGCAATTGCAGGTTCGCCGCGGGCCGGTCGAGCGGCCGGAACAGCGCGATCGTGACGAGGATCATCGCCAGGAACGGCACAATCACGAAAATCCCGCCGAGCGGGCTGTTGAGTCCGAAGAAGACGCAGGACCAGAGCAGGTTGAGGCCGAGCTGGACGTGGTAGGCGGTGAGCGCGCCGGCCTTGCCAGGCGTGCCGGCCGGCAGCCGCAGGATACGGTAGACGCTGACGGCCATCAGCGCGAAGAGCAGCGTCCAGACCGGGCCGAACAGCCAGTTCGGCGGGTTGAACGGCGGCTTGACCAGGGTCGGATACCAGGTCGCGATCTGCGGCATCGTCACCGCATTGCCGAGAAACGAGACCGCGACGACCGGGACGATCGCGATCATCGCATCGAGCCAGAATGGCCTTGGCGCGACGCCGGCATGGGCGAGGCTTCGATCGGGTTGTGATGCGCTCATCCAGATGAGATGGGGCGCCATGACCCGCAGGCAAGGCCGCGCCCTTGCGCCGGGGCCATCGCCTGCGCCAGATGGCCATTCAAGCCCCCATGGAACCTGTTGGATTCCCCATGCCGATGCGCCCGCTTCACCCCCGCTCTCTCGCCGCGCAGGCCATGGGCAAGATCGACCCGCAGACCAGAGGCGTGGTCACGCCGATCCACATCGCCACGACCTATATCCGCGACGAGGACAACGCTTATTCCTCCGGTTTCGTCTATGGAAGGCCCGACAATGAGACGGTGCGCGAGGCCGAGGCCGTGCTCGCCATGCTGGAGCAGGCGCAGGCCGGGGCGCTGCTCTTCGGCTCGGGGATGGCGGCGGCCACCGCCGTCTTCCAGGCGCTGTCACCGGGCGACCATGTCGTCGCCTCCAAGGTGATGTACTGGGCGCTGCGCTCCTGGCTTTTGACGGAGGCGACGCGCTGGGGGCTGGTGATCGATTTTGTCGAGACCGACGATCTCGTCGCGCTCAAGGCTGCGGTGAAGCCCGGCGCGACAAAACTGGTCTGGGCCGAGACGCCCTCGAACCCGCTCTGGACCATCACCGACATCGCTGGCGCGGCCGAAATCGCCCATGCGGCAGGCGCGAGACTCGCCGTCGATTCGACCTGCGCCTCGCCGGTGCACACAAGGCCCCTGACGCTCGGCGCCGACATCGTCATGCATGCGGCGACCAAGGTTCTCAACGGCCATTCCGACGTCGTCGCCGGCGTGCTCGGCGCTCAGGCTGACGACGAATTCTGGAACCGGGTCAAGACCGTGCGCAAGATGCAGGGCGGCATCCTCGGCCCGTTCGAGGCCTATCTCCTGATGCGCGGCCTGCGCACGCTGCATGTCCGCCAGGAGCGCCAGAGCGCCTCGGCGATGACGCTGGCGCAAAAGCTCGCAGGCCATCCGCTGGTGGCGCGCGTGCTCTATCCCGGCCTGCCGCAGCATCCCGGCCATGACATCGCCGCCCGCCAGATGGAAGACGGTTTTGGCTACATGCTCTCGATCCAGGTCAGCGGCGGCGAGGCGGCGGCTGTGAAAACCGCGGCCCATGTCGAACTCTACAAGCGCGCGACCTCGCTGGGCGGCGTCGAGAGTCTGATCGAGCACCGCGCCTCGATCGAGGGCGAGGGCTCGCCCTGCCCGACCGACCTGCTCAGGCTCTCGACCGGGATCGAGGATGTCGGCGACCTCTACGACGATCTCGACCAGGCGCTGAAGGCGGGGCACTCCTAAAATTCGTATTCATACTTATGAGGTAAAAGTATGGACAAACGATTTATAGTTTTCATCCTTGACATAATATATTTTGTGATTGCGGCACTCGTTTCGATGGAAGTTTTGACATCAATCCCGATATGGGTCTGCGCACTTCTTGTTTTTCCTATTGGCATAGCTTTACACTTTATTTTACTGAAAGTTTTGAAAGTAAACTGGCGAGCGTGAGATAGGAGCGCCGCTTTTGATTGGCAAAGCGGACTCCAAACTAAATCCAAATCCCCTTCGCCACCGCCAGCAGCCGAGTCCTCTCGGCCAGCCCGTTGCGACCGCCATTGATCAGCTTCGTCACCTGCACGACATCATCGGCATCGGCTGCGGCATCGAGGCCGCGTTCGCGCCAATAGGCGAAGGCGACGCGGAGCGAAATCTCCGGCTCCTTGGCAAGCTCCGGCTCGCTCTCCAGATCGACGCCGATCAGCGCCCCGAAACGGCGATAATTGAAACGGCCGGTGAGCTGGAAGACGCCGCGCCCGTGAAAGCGCCCGCCATCGCCCGCAACCGTGTTGCCGAGGTCGCGACGGCCTTCATAGCGGGCGAAATAGGCCGTCCCGCCATATTCCTCCAGCGTCCGGAAGCGATCGGTCTCCTGGGCGGCCTGCGCCAGAAAATGGCAGATGCGCAGCCGCGTCGTGACGCCGGCCGTTGCCGCGAGCCCGTCGAACCCGGCCGCGATGCCGGCGATGATCGCGGGCCTGCCGGACGATGCGAGCCGGCGCAAACGCTCCTCCGTGACGGCAAGCGGCGACAGCGGCGGCGGCAGTTGGACGGCGGCTGATCCTCGCATCGACATGGCGGCGCTCTCCGGGGAAAGCGCCAGCATGAGGCCGCGGCGGCCGCCGGGGATTACTTTCCGGACACCCTCACGCCCCGGCCACCTTCTGATAGTCCTTAACGTCCGAAAAACTGATCTCCGGCGCGCGTTCGGCGTCGTATTTCAGCGTGAACTGGCTGGACGCCATGAAGACCGGGTCGCCGTCGAGGTCGTCGGCCATCGCGGACGGCTTCAGGCTGACGAACTTCTGCAGCGCGACCTTGTCGTCGGAAGAGACCCAGCGGGCGATCGAAAACTGGCAGGGCTCGAAGTCGACCGGCAGCGAGTATTCCGCCTCCATTCGCTCTTTCAGCACGTCGAGCTGCAGAGCGCCGACGACGCCGACGATCGCCGGCGCGCCGTCATGCGGCAGAAAAAGCTGGACGACGCCTTCCTCGGCCATCTGCTGCAGCGCCTCGCGCAGCTTCTTGGCCTTCATCGCGTCCTTGAGCTTGACCCGGCGCAGGATCTCCGGCGCGAAACTCGGCACGCCCTTGAAGACGATGTCCTCGCCCTCGGTCAGCGTGTCGCCGATGCGCAGGGTGCCGTGGTTGGGCAGGCCGACGATATCGCCGGCATAGGCCTCCTCGGCGATCGAGCGGTCGCGCGCGAAGAAGAATTGGGGCGCGTTCAGCGGCATCGGCTTGGCGGTGCGCACGAGCCTCGCCTTCATGCCGCGCGAAAGCTTGCCCGAGCAGACCCGCATGAAGGCGATGCGGTCGCGATGGTTGGGATCCATGTTCGCCTGGATCTTGAAGACGAAGCCGGTCATCTTCGGCTCGCCGGCCTGGATCGTCCGCTTGTCGGCCACCTGCGCGCGCGGGCTCGGCGCATGGGCTCCAAGCGCGTCGATCAGGTCGCGCACGCCATAGTCGCGCAGCGCCGCCCCGAAATAGACCGGCGTCAGATGGCCCTCGCGGAAGGAGTCCAGATCGAACGGCTTCAGGCCTTCGGCGGCGAGAAAAACCTCCTCGCGCCAGATATCGGCGGCCCCGTTCGGCAGCAACTCGTCGAACAGCGGATCGTCGGGACCGGAGACCGCCTGGTCCTGCGTGGTCTCGTCGCCCTTCTGGTTGCGCCTGAAGCTGTTGGCCTTGAGGTCGTAGGTGCCGACGAACTCCCGCCCGCGCCCGACCGGCCAGGTCATCGGCGCAACCTCGAGCGCCAGCGTGTTCTCGATCTCGGCGATCAGGTCGAACAGGTCGCGCGTCTCGCGGTCGACCTTGTTGATGAAGGTGACGATCGGGATATCGCGCAGGCGGCAGACCTCGAACAGCTTCTTGGTGCGCGCCTCGATGCCCTTGGCGGCGTCGATCACCATCACGGCGGAATCGACGGCCGTCAGTGTCCGATAGGTGTCCTCGGAGAAGTCCTCATGGCCCGGCGTGTCGAGCAGATTGAAGACATGGCCGCCATATTCGAAGGTCATCACCGAGGTGACGACCGAGATGCCGCGCTGGCGCTCGATCTTCATCCAATCCGACGAGGTCTGGCGCCGGCCCGCCTTGGCGCGGACCTCGCCGGCGAGCTGGATCGCACCGCCGAAATAGAGCAGCTTTTCGGTCAACGTGGTCTTGCCGGCGTCCGGATGCGAGATGATGGCGAAGGTGCGCCGGCGCGCATGCGGGGCGGCAGCCGCGACGGCCGGATCGATGGTCTGGATGTCGGTCATGGCGCTGGTGAGAACAGGATGAGGCCGTGGAAGTCAATCGCCGGTCCTGTCCCGACCGCTGCGATCGCCCTGGCGATTACCGCCGATTAACCCTTTTGTCGCCATGCTCCAGGTGGGGAGATGGCGCCTTGCGGCGCAAGGCTCCGGAGCGAATGCACCCGTTTGCGGATGGCCGTCTTGCGCAGGATTTCCAGTCAGATCTTCGCCGGCGTCATCGTTCTGGCGCTCGCGGCGGCGCTGACGATCGCCATCGGCATCCAGACGCTGGGCCGCTACGCCGCAATGACCGACGACATGCAGTCGGCCTCGCGCCGGGCGCTGATGGCGGAACGCCTGAACGGGCTCGTCAACGCCGTGGTGATGGAATCGCGCGGCGTCTATATGAGCCGGGATTCGCAGGATGCCGAGCGCTTCGTCCAGCCCCTGCTCGGCAATCTCACCGAGATTCGCGCGCTGCTGCAGGAATGGCGCACCTTCGCTCGCCTTGGCGACGACGCAGCCTTCCGCGAGGTTGCAACCCAGGTCGCCGCTTTCGTCGCGTTTCGCGAGGAACTCGTCCGGCGCGGCCGTGAGATCGGCCCCGCGGCGGCCGACGCCTTCGGCAACAATGACGACAACCGCCGAGGTCGCCAGGCCCTCAACGCCGCCTTGCGGCGGGCCGTCCAGCTCAACGACGTCGACAGCGCAGCGCTCGACGCCAATCTCGACCGCCTCCAGGCTCGCGGTGTCCGCGGCCAGGCGTTCGTCGGCGCGCTGATGATCATGGCCGGTCTCGGGCTCGCGCTTCTGGTGGTGAACCGGCGCGTCGCGCGGCCGCTACGCGCCCTTGCCGACACGATGCAGCGCCTCGCCCGTTCGGAAACCGTCGCAAGCGTTCCGTCCGCGACCCGCCCCGACGAGATCGGCGACATGGCCCGCTCCGTCCTGGTGTTCCGTGACAACGCCCTGGCGCGCGAAACGCTGGAAGCCGAAGCGCGCGCCGGCCAGGCGGAGCGGGCGCGGCGCCACGCCAGACGCGAGAATCTCATCGCCGATTTCGGCGCCCGTATCGATGCGGTGCTCGACACGGTGCGCGACAGCAGCGCGAAGATGGAAGCGACGGCGCGCGACCTCACCGCCGTCTCGGCCAACGCCACCAGTCGCGCCGGCGCAGCCCGCGGCGATTCGCTCGACGCCTCGAACAATGTCCGCGCGGTCGCGGCTGCTTCGGAACAGCTCTCGGCTTCGATCTCGGAAATCGCCGACCGCGTCGGCAAGGCCAACAGCGTCGTCACCAGCGCCGCCCGCGATGCCGGAGCCGCCAGCGCTAGCGTCGCCAATCTGGCCCGGGCCGCGGGCAGCATCGGCACGGTCGTCGAGCTGATCCGCGACATCGCGGCGCAGACCAACCTGCTCGCGCTCAACGCCACGATCGAGGCCGCCCGCGCCGGCGAGGCGGGGCGCGGCTTCAGCGTCGTCGCCAGCGAGGTCAAGCTGCTGGCGAGCCGCACCGCGCAGGCGACCGACGAGATCGCCGCCCAGATCGCCGCCTTTGCGACGGAAACGACGGGAGCGGTCGCGGCGATCGAGACGATCGCCGGCGTCATGGGCGAGGTCGCGCAGCACACCGTCGCGATCGCCGGCGCGACGGCGCAGCAAATGGTCGCAACCTCCGAGATCGCCTACAGCGCCCAGGCGACCGCGAGCAGCACGGCCAGCGTCGCCAGCCAGATGGAGGCGGTCACGCAGGCTTCTCAGGCGGCGATGACCTCGGCGGGCCAGGTGCTCGCCACCGCCGAACAGCTTGCGCGAGAGGCGCAGAACCTGCGCGGCGCGGTCCAGACTTTCTTTGCCGACGTGCAGGCGGCCTGACGAGAACCGTCAGTTCTTCAGCCGGTAGCCGGTGCGGAAGATCCAGCCCACGGCAGCGATGCACAGCGCCAGGAACAGCAGCGTCATGCCGAGGCTGACTGCGACGCCGACATCGGCAACGCCGTAGAAACTCCAGCGGAAGCCGCTGATCAGATAGACGACCGGATTGAACAGGGTCACCACGCGCCAGAACGGCGGCAGCATCTCGATCGAGTAGAACGAGCCGCCGAGGAACGCGAGCGGCGTCACGATCAGGAGCGGCACGACCTGCAGCTTCTCGAAGCCATCGGCCCAGATGCCGATGATGAAGCCGAACAGACTGAACGTGGTCGCGGTGAGCACAAGGAAAAGCAGCATCCAGACCGGGTGCTCGATCCGCAGCGGCACGAACAGGGTCGCCGTCGCCAGAATGACCAGGCCGAGCAGGATCGATTTCGTCGCGGCCGCGCCGACATAGGCGATCACCGCCTCCCACCAGGCGACGGGGGCCGAGAGCAGTTCGTAGATCGTGCCGGTGAACTTGGGAAAATAGATCGCGAAGGAGGCGTTGGCGATGCTCTGCGTCAGCAGCGAGAGCATGATCAGGCCCGGAACGATGAAGGCGCCATAGGGCACCCCGTCGATCGACTGCATGCGCGAGCCGATCGCCGCCCCGAACACGACGAAATAGAGCGAGGTCGAGATCACCGGCGAGAGGATGCTCTGCATCGGCGTGCGCCAGGTGCGGGCCATCTCGAAGCGAAAGATCGCGACGATGGCGTGCCAGTTGATGAAGCCCGCATTCATGGCCGATTCCTGACCAGGCTGACGAAGATGTCCTCCAGCGAACTCTGGCTGGTCTGGAGATCGCGGAAGCGGATGCCGGCTTCGCTTATGGCCTGCAGCAGCGCGGTGATGCCTGTGCGCTCGGCCTTGGTGTCGTAGCTGTAGACGAGTTCGGAGCCGTTGCCTGCAAGCGACAGGTCGAAGGCGGCGAGCGCGGCCGGAACCTCGATCAGCGGCGCCTGCAAAGAGAGCGTGAGCTGCTTGCGGCCGAGCTTGCGCATCAGTTCGCTCTTCTCCTCGACCAGGATGATCTCGCCCTTGCTGATCACGCCGACGCGGTCGGCCATCTCCTCGGCCTCCTCGATGTAATGCGTGGTCAGGATGATGGTGACGCCGTCCTCGCGCAGCTTGCGCACCATCCTCCACATGTCCTGCCGCAGTTCGACATCGACGCCGGCGGTCGGCTCGTCGAGGAACAGGATGCGCGGCTCGTGGCTCAGCGCCTTGGCGATGAGCACGCGCCGCTTCATGCCGCCCGAGAGACGGCGGATCTCGGTGTCGCGCTTGTCCCAGAGCGAAAGATCTCTGAGCACCTGCTCGATATGGGCGGGGTTCCTCGCCTTGCCGAACAGGCCGCGGCTGAAGGAGACGGTCGACCAGACAGTCTCGAAAGCGTCGGTGGTCAGTTCCTGTGGCACGAGTCCGATGGCTGCGCGCGCGGCGCGGTAGTCGGTGACGATGTCGTGGCCGTCGGCCAGCACCTGCCCGGAACTCGGATTGACCAGCCCGCAGATGATGCTGATCAGCGTCGTCTTGCCGGCGCCGTTGGGTCCGAGCAGGGCAAAAATCTCGCCGCGCCGGATCTCGAGATCGACGGACTTCAGGGCGCTGAAGCCCGACGCATAGGTCTTCGACAGCTTCGAGACGGAGATGATCGGTGTCATGGGGGCGATATAGGCCAGAGGAGACTGCGAAGCGATGACGCGGTCATGCGCCCGACGCGCATCCGCAAGACCATGCCACCACGCCAGAGCGTGTCAGCAGGACCGCCGGTTGAAAAAAGCAAATGGCCGGGACGGGCCCGGCCATGAAGCGTCCTGTCAGAAATGCGGTTCAGCGCATGAAGAACCAGAGCAGGATGATGATCGGAATCGGAATTCCGAGTAGCCAAAGAGCAATCGAACGCATGTCACAGACCCCCGATGGACAGACGATACGAAAGCAACGCCGGCCGGGAGCCGAAAGTTCCCCGGCTCTACTTGAAGGCGAGGCTCTTGATTGCGGCGCTCATCGCCTTGTCGTGATCCTTGTGGCCGGCCATCGACGCCCAGTAGGTCATCAGGATGATCTTGCCGCTGGCGAGGTTGGGGTTGATCGCCATATAGCGGATGATCTGGTCGCCGTCCTTATGCTTCGCCTTCAGCTCGGTGAACGACCACATCCGGCCATTCACCTCGTTCTTCACCGTCTCCGACGAGCTGGTGATCTTGACGCCCTGATCGGCGAAATACTTGTCATGCTCCTTTTGGAGCGCATCCATCTCGCCGGGCGTCGCGACCTCCAGCCAGACATAGACCTCCTCGTCGGGGCTCTTCACCTCGACGCCGCGCTTGACCTTTGCGGAGCGCCAGTTGTCGGGAAAGGTGACGACCGCGATCGGATCGGCGTCGGTGACGGTCAGCGCCTTGGCGAAGCCGGGACCGGACCAGAACGCGGCGCAGAGCGTCAGCCCGAGCGCGCAGGCAAGCATGCGAACCATGATGATATCCCCCACAGGGCAGATGTTGCAGGACTGTCCTGAACAACGCCTCAAGCTCCTCTTAACGCACCGGAAATCGCCCCTGCGTCAAGCCGCCTGAAACCGGAAAATGACAATCAGCGCGGAATCGTCGCGCTCTCGTGCCAGAGCGGCCGATAGCCGCCTATCAGGGCCGCGATCGACAGGGGCGGCGTCAGCACCGCGACGACCCCTGCCGGCCGCGCGCAACGCTCGACATAGCCGGAAGGCGACCATCGCAGCGCCTCGCCCTCCCTCAGCGCCAGCCAGCGGCCGGGATCGTCCTGAATCATCGTCCCGTCGGGCAGCTCTTCGGCCGGCAGCCGATGCTGGCGCTTGGCGCGGCCACGTCGCCGCTCCTCGTCGAGGGCCGCGTCGATCTGCGGGAAGAGCGGCGTCTCGTCCAGTCCCATGCTGGACACGAACGCTGCCCGGTAGGCATGCGCGTCCCTGCGCCGGCATTCCGCGCAAGGCCGGTGCCCAGCCGCCAGCGCCGTGACCTCGTCGCAGAAGAACACGGCGGTATAGCCGCGCCCCCAGACCTTGTGCCGCCGGTTCTTGAAGGCGAGCACGCAACAGATCCACTGCCGGCTGGCATAGAGCCGTCGCGGCGCCTCGCGTGTGTCAGGGTCATGGAAGCGGCCGCCGCGATTGCCGAACAGCGTGCCACGCGCCGGATCGGCGAAGAGCGAGCCGTCGGGTCGGATGCGGTTGGGGAGCGGCATGGCGCAGACCATGGAACGAGGTTGTGCATCCGCCAAGGCCGGCAACTGACGGTGTGTGGCAGCAATCTGCGGCGGTACGCAAAAAGTCCGCTGCGGCATCGCCACCGGCTGTTCCTGCGCCCAAGCTTGAGGCAAGCTTGCGCTCGCGACGAGGCGAAAACGTCCGGCGCGGCTGGGGAACGGGCCGGGACGATGCAGACTGACAGCGAATCCGGTGGCCTGATCCCGCATCCAGAGCGCGGCGCGATCCTCGGCGAGGTCCACGCCCGCCCTTTTGCGCCGGTCGAGACGCCGCGTCGGCTGCTGCATTTCGCCTTCCTGACCGACGCGGCCCAGGCGGCGGCCGATCGCGAGGCGCTGGCGACATTCTGCGCCGGGCGCGGCGTGCCGCCGCCGCCCGACGGCGCAAAACATCACCGCGCCCGCTTCGCCGAGACCAGCTTGCGCTGGGAGCAGCACAGCGAGTTCACCACCTATAGCTGGGAGTTGCCCTCGACCGAGCCTGCGCCGTTCCTGCCGGCGACGGGGCTCCTGCCCCATGGCATGCGCGCCCTGCCGCAACCCGGCCCGCATCTGGTCTCGGCCGATCTGCATCTCCTGCCCGAGGACGGGTCGCGGCTCGATGCAATCTTCGACGAGACCAGCCTCGCCGCCTCGCTGGTCGATAATGGCGCGGCGATCGCCGCCACCGATTTCCGCGCCGGGACGGACGGTTTCGTGCGCATCCTCGTCTTGGACAGGGCGCTGACGCCGGCGCGCGCCGGCGCGCTGGCGCAGCGCCTGCTCGAGATCGAGACCTACCGGACGCTCGCCTTGCTCGGCCTGCCGGAATCGCAGCGCATCGCGCCCTCTGTACGCCGCACCGAGGAAACCCTGGTGCGCATCGCCTCGACCATGACGGTGACCGACGGCCTCGCCGCCGACAACGCCCTGCTCGACGAGATGACGGCGCTTGCGGCAAAACTGGAATCGGAGGCCGCATCCTCGAACTACCGTTTCGGCGCGAGCCGCGCCTACGACACCATCGTCCAGCAGCGCCTCGTCGCCATCGGCGAGCAGCCCTTTGCTGGCTGGCCGACGATCGCCGCCTTCCTTGCCCGCCGCATGGCCCCGGCGATGCGAACTTGCCAGATGCTGCAGGATCGCCAGGCCGACCTTGCGACCAAGCTCGCCCGCGCCGCCAACCTGCTGCGCACGCGCGTCGATGTCGCGCTCGAACAGCAGAACCGCGACCTGCTCGCCGCGATGAACGACCGCGCCCGCATGCAGTTGCGCCTGCAGCAGACGGTCGAGGGGCTCTCGGTCGCGGCTATCGGCTACTACGTCGTCAGCCTGTTCGGCTACATCGCCAAGGGGGCGAAGGATTCGGGCTGGCTGCGCATGGACCCGGGCGTCGCGACCGCGCTGTTCGTGCCGCTGGCCCTGCTCGGCGTCTGGGCCGCTGTCAGGCGGATCAGGCGCGGGCACGGCCCGGACCGCGGCTGACCGGCCAGGACGCTGCCGCCACGTCCTGACAGCCACGCAGGCCAATGTCGCGCCATCACCGTGACGCGCCACAAGCGGCGCAGCCATTGCCGGAGACAGGCTATGTTGACGTTCTACCACGCCCCGCAATCGCGCTCCTTCGGCGTACTCTGGCTGCTCGAGGAACTCGGCCAGCCCTATGAGATGAAGCTCGTCGATATCCGCAGCCCCGACGGCGCGGCCGAGGATTACCGCGCCATCCAGCCGCACAAGAAGGTGCCGGCCATCGTCCATGATGGCGTTATCGTCACTGAACGCGCCGCGATCTGCATCCATCTCGCAGACGCCTTCCCCAAGGCCGGACTTGCGCCTGCGATCGGCAGCCCCGACCGTGCGCCTTATCTGACGGCGCTGGTCTATACCGACGCCGTGCTCGACCCGGTGCTGGCGACGAAGGCGATGGGCGTGAGCTATCAGCCGCGCGGCGTCTCGTTCGGGTCTTATGACGACGCCGTCGCCAATCTGGAACGGCGGCTCGGCGAAAAGCCCTATGCCGCCGGCGAGCGCTTTACCGCCGCCGACACGCAGCTCGGCAGCGGCATCCATTTCGGCATGAACATCCTCGGCGCATTGCCGCGTCTGCCCGCGTTCGAGAGCTATCTCGGACGGGTGATGTCCCGGCCGGCGCTGCAGCGCACACTGGAGAAGGACGGCGTGCTGGAAGATGGCCAGACGCCGTGACGGGTCGCCTCAGGCCTCCTTGAAGCCGTAATCGGGAATGCCCTGCTCGTTGCCGTAATACTTGAACGGCAGGAATTTTCCCGACATCGTCATGCGCACGCGGTCGCCCTTCGGGTTGGCCTCGCGCTCCAGCTCGATGTTGAAGTCGATCGCCGACATGATGCCGTCGCCGAACTCCTCCTCGATCAATGCCTTCCAGGCCGGGCCGTTGACCATCACCATCTCGTAGAAGCGGTAGATCAACGGGTCGGTCGGCGGCATCGGCGTGCCCGTGCCGCGATAGGGCACCTCGTTGAGCATGCGCTTCTCGTTTTCCGTCAGTTCGAACAGCGCGGCGGCCTTCTCGGCCAGTGGCTTGACCAATTTCATCTGGCCGAGCAGCGCGCCGACGACCAGAACCTCCGACATCCCGCCGATCTCGTCGGTGATGTGCTTCCAGCTCCAGCCCTTCTCGCGCTTGATGTCGAGAATCTTCTCGGTGAGCTCTTCGCGCTTCATGGGTCGTCCTCCTCGAGACGGTTCGCTGAGTTTCTGGCAGGAAAAGATCACGCCGCCTTGCGGCCAGCCTCGGGGCCCGGGCCGTTCGCGGTCGGTCGCACCACCGGCGGGTGGCGGCGGTCATAGCCTTCGGGCATTTCGTCCTTGAAGGTCTTCGAGCGGAACACCAGGAAATCGATCAGGTGGTTCCGGATGGCGTAATAATCGGCATGGTGATGAATTTCCGTGCGCTGGCGCTCGCGCGGCAGCGGGTTCTCGACGATCTCGGCGACCAGCGCCTGGGGACCGTTGGTCATCAGCACGATGCGGTCGGCGAGATAGATCGCCTCGTCGACGTCATGGGTGATCATGAAGGCGGTCTGCCCGGTTTCGAGGCAGATGCGCCGGACCTCGTCCTGCAAGGTTCCACGCGTCAGCGCGTCGAGCGCCGAGAACGGCTCGTCCATCAACATCATTTTTGGCTCGATCGAGAGCGCCCGGGCGATGCCGACGCGCTGCTTCATGCCGCCCGAAAGCTCGGAGGGCTTTTTCAGCTCCGAGCCCTTGAGGCCGACCTTCTCGATAAAGGCCATGGCGTGGGCCGTGACCTTGTCCTTGCTCCAGTCCTTGTGCCGGGCGCGCACGGCATAGGCGACATTGCCGAGCACGGTCCGCCACGGCAATAGCGAATGGCCCTGGAAGATCACCGCGCGATCGAGCGACGGCCCCTCGATTGCCTTGCCGTCGACGATCGCGACGCCTTCGTCGGGCGCGTCGAGACCGTTCAGGATGTTCAGAACCGTCGTCTTGCCGCAGCCGGAATGGCCGATGATGCAGGCGAACTCGCCCTTCTTCATCGAGAACCAGAGATCCTCGAAAACCGTCGTCGTGCCGCCGCCGGCCTTGGGATAATGCCGGCCGATGCCTTCGATCGAGATGAATTTTTCGCCTGCCGTGCTCATGCCGCTCAATCCGGGTAGGTGACGGAGCGCTGGAGGCGCGCCAGCGTCTGGTCGAGCAGCATGCCCATCACCCCGATCACGAAGATCGCGACGATGACATTGGTGATCGAGAGGTTGTTCCACTCGTTCCAGACGAAATATCCGATGCCGGTGCCGCCCACGAGCATCTCGGCTGCGACGATGACGAGCCAGGCGATGCCGATCGAGATGCGCATGCCTGTCAGGATCGTCGGCGCGGCTGCCGGCAGGATGATGGTGAAGGCGCGCTTGACCGGGCCGACCTCGAGCGTGCGGGCGACGTTGAGCCATTCCTTGCGCACCGCCGAGACGCCGAAGGCGGTGTTCAGCAACATCGGCCAGACCGAGCAGATGAAGATCACGAAGATCGCCGAGATGCCTGAATCCTTGATCGTGTAGAGCGCCAGCGGCATCCAGGCGAGCGGCGAGATCGGCTTCAGCACCTGAATGAACGGGTCGAGCGCCTTCGAGATCAGCGGCGACATGCCGATCAGGAACCCGAGCGGAATCGCCAGCATCACCGCCAGCGCATAGCCCAGCAGCACGCGCCCGAGCGAATAGGCGAGCTGAATGCCGAGGCCCTTGTCGTTGGGCCCCTTGTCGTAGAACGGGTCCTTGAGATGGCCCCAGATCGTCCTGCCGACGTCGAGCGGGCCGGGCATGGCGGATTTGCCCTGCGTGACCTGCTGGCCCATCAGCTTGGCGTATTCGGGGTCGATGTTCGCAGCCGGCACGCTACCGCCCGACTGTGTGGCGATGTGCCAACCAGTCAGGAAGAGGACCAGGATCGCCAGCGACAAGACGATGGCGCGTGTGTTGAGCGAGGCAGACATCGCTTACGTCCGCTTGATCGCGAAGCTCTTGATGTAGTCCTCGGGCTTGGACGCGTCGAAGGTCTTGCCCATCACCACGATCGTCTTGCTGCCAGGCTTGGGCGGGGTCAGCCCGACCTCCTGCATCAGCTTGGCGGTGTCGGTGGCGAGATAGACGCGGCTCGCGATGCCGGCATAGTCGACATCGCCCTTGATCTGGCCCCAGCGCTTCATCTGGGTCAGCATCCAGATCGCGAAATTGTCCCAGGGGAACGGGTCGAAATCGACGCGCTTGGGGTCGCGCTTGATCTGGCCGAGTCCGTCGGCATAGGTCCCGGTCAGGATCTGCTCCAGCACGGTGACCGGCTGGTTGAGATAATTCGCCGGCGCGATCGCCTCGGCGATCTGCTTGCGGTTTTCGTCCTTGGAGGCGAAGGCGGTGGCGTCGATGATCGCCTTCAGCAAGGCGCGATAGGTGTTGGGCTGGCCGGTGACGAACTCCTGGCTGGCCGCGAAGCCGCAGCAGGGATGCCCGTCCCAGAGTTCCTTCGACAGGAGATGGATGAAGCCGACGCCGTCGAAGACCGCGCGCTGGTTGAAGGGGTCTGGCCCCAAAAACCCGTCGATGTTGTCGGCGCGCAGATTGGCGACCATCTCGGGGGGCGGCACGGCGCGGATCTGGACATCGGTGTCGGGGTCGAGCCCGGCCTCGGCGAGATAGTAGCGCAGCAGGTAGTTGTGCATCGAATAGTCGAAGGGCACGGCGAGCTTGAAGCCCTTCCACGACTTGGGATCACGCTTGTCCTTGTGCTTGACCGAGAGCGTGATCGCCTGGCCGTTGATGTTCTCGACCGCCGGCATCGTGTAGGGGATCGGGTTCGAGCCCGCGCCCATCGAGATCGCCAGCGGCATCGGCGCGAGCATATGGGCGGCGTCGTATTCCTTGTTGATCGTCTTGTCGCGGATCACCGCCCAGCCGGCGGTCTTGATCACCTCGACGTTCAGGCCGTGCTTTGAGTAGAAGCCCAGCGGCGCGGCCATGATGATCGGCGTCGCGCAGGTGATCGGGATGAAGCCGACCTTGAGATCCTTTTTCTCGATGCCGCCGGTCTGGGCCAGCGCCTCGGTGGCGAGGCCGATCGGGAACACCGAGGCGATGGCGGCCGCCGCCGTCGAGGCCCCGAGTGTCTTGATGAAGAGCCGGCGCGCCTCGTCCTGCGGGAAGATCGCCCGCATCAGCGCGTTCTCGACGACACGGCGGTAGCGGCCCTCGTCGGAGGCCGTGACCCGGGCTTCTTCGGCGCGCATCGCCCGGTCATGCTCGGACTGGCTCTCGTGCCGGCCGCAGGCGCACCCTTTGATCAGGCGGCGGGTGGCGTCGAAGGCGTTCTTGAACAGGGCCATGGGCTGTGTCCTCCGGGCGGATCGGTCGGGCGGCGCGGTCTCGTGGACGGGTTAGCAAGGGCCGGGCCAAGCCCCGCCAATCTCGCAACTGCGAAAAATCAAGGGCTTGTGGGCGAAACGCTATTGACGAAATTTCGTTATTCCCGAAATATCGTGAACGATCGACGAATTCTCGTAACGGAGCCGAAGCCCTGCCATCCGCCGCGCCCGATCCCGTCTTCGCCAGCGCTGTCGACGCCATGCTCGTGGTCGAGCTGCGCTCCGGCGCGGTGCTCGCCGCCAACCACGCGGCGGCACGGCTGCTGGCGCGCGACATCGCGGAACTCTGCAGCATCGGCGTCCACGAACTCTTCGCCGGGCAGATGGCGGAGCTGACGGTCTTCACCGACGCGGTGCTGGCGCAGGGCTCGTGGTGGACCCGCGGCCTGACGCCGGCGTCGCGCGCAGCTCGCCAGCCCGGCCTCGAATGCTCCGGCGTCATGCTGGCGCGCGAACCCGCGCTACTGATGCTGCTGACGCTCTACGACCTCGACGCCCGCCACAAGCGCGATCTCGACAGCGAGGCCCAGGCCTATCAGCGCGGCGGGCTCTCCGAATGGCTGCGCAGCGAGCGCGTCTTCCAGGACATCGAGCGCGGCAACCAGCTCATCCTGCGCGCCGCCGGCGAAGGCATCTTCGGCGTCAATGCCGAGGGCAGGACAACCTTCGTCAACCCGGCCGCAGAGGCGATGCTGGGCTGGGAGGCCGGCGAACTCGTCGGCAGCGACATGCACGCGACCGTCCACCACCAGCGCCCCGACGGCAGCGCCTATCCCCAGCAAGAATGCCCGATCTACGCCGCCTTCCGCGATGGCGCGGTCCACCATGTCGAGAACGAAAAGTTCTTCCGCAAGGACGGCACGGGCTTCTGGGTCGAATACACCTCGACGCCGATCCGCGACCGTGGCCGGCTCGTCGGCGCGGTGATCATCTTTCGCGACGTCAGCGAGCGCCACGAGGCCGACGAGCGCCTGCGGGCGGCGCTGGCCGAGGTCGACAGCCTGCGCGAGCGCCTGCAGCGCGAGAACGCCTATCTCCAGGAGGAGATGCGGCTGGAGCGCAATCATCGCGGCGTCGTCGGCCGCTCGGCCGCGATCCGAAAAATTCTGAGCCAGGTCGAACTCGTGGCCAAGACCGACGCCGCCGTGCTCGTCACCGGCGAGTCCGGCACCGGCAAGGAGCTGATCGCAAGCGCGATCCACGAGGCGAGCGGACGCAATGCCCGCCCGCTGATCCGGGTCAACTGCGCTGCCATTCCGCGCGAGCTCTTCGAGAGCGAGTTCTTCGGTCATGTCAGGGGCGCGTTCACAGGCGCGCTGCGAGACCGCATCGGCCGTTTCGAACTGGCCGATGGCGGCACGCTCTTCCTCGACGAGGTCGGAGAAATCCCACTCGAATTGCAGGGTAAGCTGCTGCGCGTGCTGCAGGAAGGCCAGTTCGAACGCGTCGGCGAGGAACGCACCCGCCATGTCGATGTCCGGATCGTCGCCGCGACCAATCGCGATCTCCGACGCGCCGTGCGCGAGGGCCGCTTCCGCGAGGATTTGTATTTCCGGCTCGACGTCTTCCCGATCGTCTCCGTGCCGCTGCGCGAGCGCGCCGAGGACATTCCACAGCTGGCGCTGCATTTCCTGGCCGGCGCCGGTCGAAAACTCAAGGTCGAGGGGTTGACCCTGAGCGAGGGCGACGTCGAGCGGCTGCGCGCCTATCACTGGCCGGGCAATGTCCGCGAACTGCAGAACGTCATCGAGCGCGCCGCGATTCTGGCCCGCAACGGCAGGCTCTTCATCGATCTGCCCGATAGCGGTCCGGCGCGCGCCGCGCCAGCCGCGACGGTTCAGGCGGAGACCGGAGCGATCCTGACCGAGGCCGGCCGTCGCGAGCGCGACCGCGCCAGCATCCTGGCGGCGCTGGCGAGCGCCGGCGGCAAGGTCAGCGGGCCAGGCGGCGCGGCCGAGCTGCTCGGCGTGAGGCCGACGACGCTGGCTTCAAGGATCAAGACGCTGGGGATTTCACGCGGGGAACCCCTCTCCCGGAGGGAGAGGGGCAGGGGTGAGGGGTCGGCCCCTTGACCAGTGAAACGCTCAGCCGACCGCACGCGTCGGATAGGTCTCGTCTTTGCGGAGAACGTCCGACCCCTCACCCTGCCTTCTCCCTCCGGGAGAGGGTTCCTCGCGCCTCTCTGCCAATCGGCTTTCGCCTACTCGATCCTCACCCCGCTCGCCTTGATGATCGGGGCCCAGAGCGCGATCTCCGAGGCGATGAAGGAGCGCAGGCCCTCCGGCTCCAGCACGGCGGGGGCAGGCACGTCCGCGCCAAGCTCCTGGAGCTTGCCCTTGACGCCTTGATCGGCGAGCGCGGCCTTCAGCGCCTGATTGAGTTTCGCGACGACGGCGGGCGGAGTGTCTTTCGGCGCGAACATGGCGTTCCAGACGGCGACCTTGAAGCCCGGCACGCCGCCCTCCGCGCTGGTCGGCACGTTCGGCAGCGAGTCGGCCCGCGCCGGCGAGGCGACGGCCAGCGTGCGGATCGTGCCCGAGCGCTCCTGCGGCGCGACATTGACCGCCTGATCGCAGAGATAGTCGACCTGCCCGGCGACGAGATCGGTCATCGCCGGGCCGGTGCCGCGATAGGGCACGCCGCTCGGCTTGACGCCCAGCACGGTGTTGAACATCAGGCAGGTGGTGTGGCTGACCGAGCCGATGCCGGCGTGGGCGTTAGTCGCGGTCTTCTCGTTGGCCTTCAGCCAGGTCACGAAATCGGCGAGATTGGCGCTGGGATGGGTCTTGCGCACGGTCAGGAAGATCGGGTTGGTGTTCACGAGCCCGATCGGCGCGAAATCCTCCAGCGGCTTGTATTTCAGGTTCGGATTGAGCGAGACCGCCGCTGCATGCGTGCCGGTATGGCCGATCAGGATGACATGCCCGTCCGCGGCCGAGGCCATCAGCCGCTGTCCGGCGAGCGTGCCCGCCGCGCCGACCGCGTTCTCGATGATCACCGGCTGGCCGAGCGTGCGCGCCATATGCTCGCCGACGATGCGCCCGACGACGTCCGTCGGCCCCCCGGCGGCGAAGGGGATCAGCATCGTCACCGGCTTGCTCGGGAAGGTCTGAGCCTGCGCCGGAGCCGCACCTGCGCCCAGCAGCGCGGTGAGCGTGATGGCCTTGATGGCGTGTCTGATCAACGAGGTCATGGTCGTTTCCCGGCTCCCAGTTACGTGTTTTGCCGGAAACCTACAGCCGCGCCACGCGCCTGGCGAATAGCCCAATGTGCTAGCGGCCATGCCGATCCCGTCTAGCCTGGGCGATTGCCGCAGACTTTGTGAAATCCGGTCAGCACCCTCTTAACGTTACGACGAGGTAAGACCCACGACGTAAGGCATTTGAAGTAGTTTGCGACGCATCAAGAGGCCGACAGCAACGCGGACAAGCTCAAGCCCCGATGAACGCCTACATTCCCTTGATCCTGTTCACGGTGCTGACCAACGCAGCGGCGCAATTGATGCTGAAACGCGGCATGACCGGCGTCGGCAATCTCGACGTTGCCGGCGACGGACTGGTCTGGACCGTATTCCGCGTCGTCTTCAACCCGTTCGTCTTCGCGGGACTGTGCACCTTCGTGATCAGCATGGCCTCGCATCTGATCGTGCTGTCGAAGGTGCAGATCAGCTACGCCTATCCGTTCCTGAGCCTCGCCTATGTCGTGGTCGCGGCCTACGCCTATTTCGTCTTCCAGGAGGATCTCGGCCCCGCCCGCATCGCCGGCATCGGGCTGATCATGCTGGGCACCATCTTCATCGCGCAAAGCTGAGGGACCGCCAATGGACAAGCTCGTTCGCCTTTTCCTGCGCCTCGGCGCGCTGCTCGAACAGCCTGCGCTGAAGCCGATTCCGGTTCCGGCGCGCATTCGCCCCGGCGCTCGGCGCTGATCCCGTTCCTCGAACCAAGCGGCATCTGAGAGCATGAAACACATCATCATCGGCGGCGACGGCTTCGTCGGCTCGCACCTGGCGGCCGATCTCTCGGCCATGGGCGAGGAGGTGCTGGTCGCCGACATCGTCAAGAGCGAGCACGCGCGTTACGCACATGTGCCGTTTCAGCGCATCGACGTCACCGACGCCGACAGCGTCGCGGCCATTCCGCTGCACAAGGACGATCTGGTCTACAACCTCTCGGCCAAGATGCTGAGCCCGATCGTGACCCGCAAGGAGCGCCACGATTTCTTCTGGCCGGTGAATTATCACGGCACCGCCAACATCCTGACATGGATGGAGAAGGCCGGGGCCAACAAGCTCGTCCACTTCACCACCGACATGATCTACGGCCATTCGGTCACGGTGCCGCAGGACGAGACCCATCCGGCCCATCCGCTCGGCGAATACGGTGAGAGCAAGCTTGCGACCGAGACGCTGGCGCAGACCTATCGAGATCGCGGCTTCCAGATTCCGATCTTCCGGCCGCGCCTGATCATCGGCCCCGGCCGGCTCGGCATTCTCGTCAAGCTGTTCAAGCTGATCGACATGAACCTGCCCGTTCCGATGATCGGCGGGGGCCGGAACCCGTACCAGTTCATCTCGGTGTTCGACTGCGCCAGCGCCTGCGTAGCGGCCTGGAAAGCCGGTTTTCCCAACAGCGCCTATAATCTGGGTTCCGACGATCCGCCGCCGGTCCGCAAGCTGCTCGGCGACCTGATCAAGCACGCCGGCTCAAGATCGATCCTGCTGCCGACGCCGGCGCCGCTGGTCAAGCTGGCGCTCAACACGCTCGACGCCGTCAACCTGCCGATCATGGATCCCGAACAGTACATGATCGCCGACGAGATCTGCATCCTCGACACGAGCAAGGCCAAGCGCGAACTCGGCTGGACGCCGATGCACCGCGACGAGGACATGCTGCTCGCCGCCTACACCGAGTACCGCAAGAGCAAAGACGCCAAGCATCAGGCCGAGAGGAGCCTCGCAGCATGAGCATGCCCGCTTTCAAGCACGAAGACGCGGCCGGGAACGGCCTGCCCGCCCGCCCGAAGCTCTATAGCGTCGAGGACGCCAAGAACCTCGATGTCGCCACGGTGAAGGAACTCTTCACCAGCCACATCAATCCGGGTCAGGTGCATTTCCTGAAGCTGCTCGGCTTCGACAAGATCCTCGTCGATCGCGCGCAGGGCATGCACTACATCACTAGGGACGGCCGAAAAATCCTCGATTTCTTCGGCGGCTTCTGCTCGGTCGCCTTCGGCCACAACCATCCCCGCATCGTCGCGGCCCGGAAGAAATTCCAGGACGAGAACCGCCATGAGATCTGCATGGCGTTCATGTCGCAATACGCCTCGGCCCTTGCGGCGAACCTCGCGGCGATCGCGCCCGGCGATCTCGACATGGTCTTCCTGGGCTCGACCGGCTCGGAGGCGATGGAGGCGGCGATCAAGGTCGCCGAGCAGGCGCAGGGTCCGGGCCGCTCGAAGATCCTGCACGCGGCGAACTCGTTTCACGGCAAGACCAAGGGCGTGCTCTCGGTCACGGATTCCACCCTCTACCAGTCGCAGTTCAAGCTGGTCGAAAACCGCGTCAAGGTGCCGTTCGGCGACATCGAGGCCGTCCGCCAGGCGCTCGAGACCGACCGCTCGATCGGCATCGTGGTGATGGAGACGATCCAGGGCGGCGGCGGCATCGTCGAGGCCCCTCTCGGCTTCTGGCGCGAACTTCGGGCGCTCTGCGACAAGCACGAGGTACTCTGGGTCGCCGACGAGGTGCAGTGCGGGCTCGGCCGCACCGGCCAGTTCTTCGCCTTCGAGCGCGACGGCGTCGTGCCCGACGTCACCGCGCTCGCCAAGGCGCTGGGCGGCTCCAAGGCCGCGGTCGGCGCGATGATCGCGCGGCGTGAGATCTACATGAAGGCCTATGGCAAGCCGAAATCCGCCCTGATCCACGCCCAGGCGACGTTCGGCGGCATGGGCGAGGCCTGCATCTCGGCGATCGAGGGGCTGAACGTGCTCTATGAGGAAGACCTCATGGGCAACGCCCAGCGCCAGGGCGACTACCTGATCGAACGCCTGAACGGGCTGCGGACGAAATATCCGAGCCTGCTCAAGGAGATCCGCGGGCGCGGCCTGATGATCGGCGTCGAGTTCAACGACATCAGCGAGACGATGCCGTTCGGCCTGAAGCACATGATCGCGCTGCTCGACGACAAGCTGAAGGGCTCGCTCTGCGGCTTCGTCGGCGCGCTCCTGTTGAAGGATTACGACGTGCTCGTCGCCTTCACCGAATACAACCGCAACGTCATCCGGCTCGAGCCGCCGCTGATCGCGACGCGGGAGGATTGCGACCGCTTCATCGACGCCTTCGACGACCTGCTCGGCCGCGGCATCACCCGCATCGTGACGGACTACCTGCGCAAGGTAGCGGTGGCGAAGGGCTGACGTTGTCTTGCCGGCGCTCGCCCGCCGGCCCAGACTGCGCCGATGCGAACCCTGCATCGGCGCGACCTGCTGGCATTGATCGGAGGCGGGACCGCCCTGGCGGGCGGCGCTGCGCCGGCATCGCCAGACGATACGTCGCGGCGCTTTCTCGACGAGGCCTCCAGGATGCGCGAACTCGCTGTGGCCGCTGGCGACCAGCCTTATGGCGCGGTTCTGGTCAGGGGCGGGCGGATCATCGGCTACGGGCCGAGCCGCGTCGTCGCCGAGCGCGATGACGACGCTCATGCCGAGCGCGTCGCCATTCGCGAGGCGCTGCGGCAGTATGGGGCGGCGGCCGCGGACGGCGCGGTGCTCTATTCGACGTCGATGCCGTGCCGCCTCTGCGAGCGGGCCGCGGCGGCGGCTGGAATCGCGCGGATGATCCATGGCTCGACCGCCATCGACGCCGGCCGGCCGCGGCCCTGACCATGCCCGGCCATCTATCCTTCGGGGCTCGGGACCTCGCACGAGCCGTCCATCAGAACGGGGTCTATCAAACCGTCTCAACGCCGTCCGGCCCCTCGCGGAGAGCGAGAGGCCGGCTCGGACCTGACAGGGCGGAGGGCGCTCAGTAGAGCGAGCACACCCTGCGATAGCCGACGACCTCGCCGAAGCGGTTGACGCGCTCGACCATGTCGCAGCGGCGCACAGGGACATCGTCTTCATAGACCGGGGTGGCGTAGGCGTTGTGGGCGGAGGCCGCGAGCAGGCCGCCGACGGCGAGGGCGGCGATGCCGGCGCCGACGCCCCAATGCACGCCACGATGGCGCGGGCGGGCTTCCGCGCCCGAAGCGGCGAGCGTGGTGGCGAGAACGAGGCCGGCGAGGGCGGCGGTCGCGGTCTTCCTGAACGAGGTCATGATCTTATCTCCTGGGGTCCGTGTGGGAGCGAACCATTCGCCCGCCATGACCATTGGTCGCAGCGGGCCGGCAGGAGGTTCAAAGGCGGTGCGGATTATTCTTTCGAGGCTGCCGGCCTCGTCATTGCGAGCGCAGCGAAGCAATCCAGGGGCGGCAGAGCCCTACGTTCCCCCTGGATTGCTTCGTCGGCTTTGCCTCCTCGCAATAACGCTGTGGCTCAGCCTGCCGTCACCCTGCGCCAGAAGCCCGACGAGAAGCCAGGGTCGGCATGCCGGGCGAAATCGCGCCAGTGCGGGAACGAGGCCTCGAAGGTGGCCGGCGACATGCGCGCGTCCTTGTAGGGATTGACCCGCCCGCCGGCCGCGATCGCGATAGCGTCGAGTTCCGCCAGTAGCGCTTCCGTGCGCGCCCCGCGATTGGGGAAATCGAGCGTCAGCGTCGCGCCCGGGATCGGGAACGACATCAGCCCCGGCGAACCCACCTCGCCGAAGAGTTTCAGCACCGTCAGGAACGACGCCTCGCCGGAGCGCAGCGACAGCCGCAGCATCTCCTCGACCGCCGCGCGCGCGTGCGCCATCGGCACCGCGCACTGGAACTGGCGCAGGCCTTTCGGACCGTAGGCGCGGTTCCAGTTGGCGACCCGGTCGAGCGGATAGAAGAACGGCCGATAGGCGATGCGGCGCGGCTCAGGGCTGCGCGGCTGGGCGTTGCGGTAGAGCCAGTTGAAGGCCCGCAGCGTCAGCCCGTTGATCAGCGGCACGGGCGGCTTCAGCGGAAACGGCAGCGTCCGCGCCGCGCGGCCCGGCGGTGCATCCGAGGCCGGCGCGTGATTGGCCCGAAAGAACACGCCGCGCCCGAAAGTCGCGCCACCGGCGAGCGAATCGATCCAGGCGACGGTGTAGTCATGCGTCGCGTCGGATTCCGCGGCGATCTCGAAGAAGCGGTCGAGGCCGTCGAAATGCAGTGCCTCCTGCATCATGTCGGACGACGCGACCGGCATCAGCTGCAGCGTCACCTGCGTGATCAGCCCGGTCAGGCCAAAGCCGCCGATCGTCGCGGCGAAGAGTTCGCCGTTCGTGTCGGGCGCGCAGGTCAGCCGCGTCCCGTCGGAGCGCAGCAACTCGAAGGCGTGCACATGCTGCCCGAAGGTGCCGGCGCGATGGTGGTTCTTGCCGTGGACATCGTTGGCCAGCGCGCCGGCGATGGTGACGAAGGCGGTGCCCGGCGTCACCGGCGGAAACCAGCCGGCCGGCACGCAGAGCTTCATCAGATCGTCGAGCAACACCCCGGCCTCGCAGGTGACGAGGCCGGTCTCGCGGTCGAAGGCGAGGATGCGGTTCAGGCCCCGCCCGAGGATCAGCGCGCCGCCGTCATTGAGGCAGGAATCGCCATAGGAGCGGCCGTTGCCATAGGCCAGTACCGGGGCGCGATGGCGGACGGGGTTCTCGATCCAGCCTTGCGCCGCCACGATTTCGGTATTTCTGGCGACGAGACCGCCCCAGGACCGGCATTCCACCGCAGGCGCGCTCACGGCAGGACCGTGGCCGCGACCATGATGCAGACGACGAGCACGCCCATGAGCTGGCTGCGCCAGTCGCGGATCATGAAGACCAGCGGGTCGTCCGGCATCTGACCACGCCGCGCCAGGAACCAGACGCGCGCCATCTGGTAGAGGATGATCGGGCAGATCAGCCAGATCACCTCGGGATGGCGGTAGAGCTCCTTGACCGCGGCGCTGTCGACATAGAGCGCCATGATCAGCGCGCAGGTGCAGCCGGACGCCATGCCGAGCTGGGACAGCGCCTCGATATCCTCGGCGTGATAGCCGCGCCCGGCTTTTTTCAGGCCGGACTGGTCCTGGGTGATGCGCAGTTCCGCATAGCGCTTCACCAGCGCCAGCGACAGGAACAGGAACATCGAGAAGGCCAGCAGCCAGGACGAGAGCGGGATCGCGGCGGCCGCGTTGCCGGCGAGGATGCGCATGGTGTGCATGGCGGCGAGCCCGAGCACATCGACCAGCAGCTTGCGCTTGAGAAAGAACAGATAGGTCAGCGCCAGCACCAGATAGGCGGCGAGCACGAACAGGAACAGCCGTGGCTGCGGCAAGAGCGCCGACAGCCCGAACGAGACGATGAGAAGTCCGGGCACGGCGAGATAGGCCTGGCGCTCGGTGATCTCGCCCGCCGCCAGCGGCCGCTTGCACTTGGTCGGGTGCCGGCGGTCGGCCTCGACATCGACGATGTCGTTCAGGAGATAGATCGAGGAGGCGAGCAGGCTGAAGGAGAGGAAGGCGACGACGCCATGGCCGATCGAGTTGAGGTCGAAGACGTCGTGGTTGAGCAGGATCGGAACGAAGACGAGCCCGTTCTTGAGCCAGTGATGCGGCCGCATCGCCCTGATCATCGCCGTCAAAGACATGTCGAAATCTCTTCTTTCCCCGCAACCCGGCCGATCGACCAAGCGATCGCCACGAGGTCCGCCCGTGTGACCCTGCGAGATCGCCGTTCGCGGCCAAAATCGCCGCGAAAGCTTAAATGGCGGTGGATGACGGCGATGAGCGACCCGCCATTCGCGGGCCATGCTTAACGCGAGACTGCCGGGACGGACGAGAACTCGCGGGAAACCGGAAGCGCTGGCCGGGTTGGTCGGCCCGCTATTTCTGCACCAGCGGCGAGCCCCGCCGCCGCTCCTCGCGCCAGAAGCGATGCTGATCGGCCGGCCAGCGATAAAGCGATACGGGCCAGTGATCGACCGGCACGAAGATATGGCAGTTCAGGCGCAGGCGCTCCGCCTGCGTCGGAGCCTCGGAGCAGGCGGCCCAGTGCGAACGCTCCCAGAACGCGCCGGCGGCAGACGGCCAGACAGCCGCCGTCAGGACGATGACGGCGATCGACACGCTCAAGCCGGCAGGCCTCGACATGGCTGGGAAAGCCCCTTGCAAACCACCGACAAGGGCGCATGAAAACCCTGCCAAACCCCTAAGCCGGCAGGGAAGATCGGTTCCGGCGGCGCTGGCTTGCGCGATGCCTCTCAGGCGAAGCCGGTCTTCAGCGCCTCGAACCGGGCGAGCTGATCGGCGATCAGGTCGCGGCTCGCGTCGCGGCGGACGAAGACCTTGAACATCGCCTCGCCATCGCCGTTGAAGAACTGCACCGAACAGGAGCGACGGCCATGGAAGGCGCGGTCGACCAGATAGATCGCCTTGCAGTTCTCCGCCTTGATGTGCCCGCCGATCGGGCTGTCGCCATGGATGTTGTAATAGCCATGGCCGAAGGAGCCGACCGGCAGCGCGCCCTCGCATTCGAGCACGATGTCTTGCGTGTGCACGATGAAGAGCACCTCGCCCCATGTCGCCAGTTGCCGCCAGAGCGCCTCGAACCGGTCGGCCGCGATCACGGTGCGCTGTTCGGGGGGCGTCTGCTCCAGCACAGCGAGCGTCGGCACGCCGACCTCGCGGGCGACGGCCTCGATGACGCCATCGGGTTTGGCCGCCAGCATCTCCCGGACGCGCGCCATCCTGTCCTGCCCGGGCGGTTCCTGGCCGGCCGGAGCATCCATCGCCTGCGAGATCGACATGCCGCCTCCCCCGCTCACTCGGCCGCCTGGCGCGGCGCGTTCTGATTTTGCTCGCTCAGCACGGTCTCGAAACCCTCGAATTCGGGATGGCCGAGATAGAGCGGCTTTTCGCGCGGCTGGCCGGCGTTGCGATGCGATTCGCGGAACTGCTCCGACTTGGTCCAGGCCGTGAAGGCGTCCTTGTTCGCCCAGCTCGTGTGCGACGAGTAGAGCGTGTGATCGTCCTTTTCCGGGCCTTTCAGCAGATGGAAGGCGAGAAAGCCGGGCATTTCGTCGAGGCGCGTCTTGCGCGAGGACCAGATGGTCTCGAAGGCTTCTTCCTCGCCCTTGACGACCTTGAAGCGATTCATCGCGATGAACATGGAATTTCCTTTCACTGGCTGGCTGTCGGGCTGGCTGGCTCGAGTCTCATGTCTTGGTCCCGCTCATGTGCCGAACCGCGTCGAGAAGCCGACCTTGCCGACGAAGCCGGGGCTGTTGTCGCCATCGCGGAAGCGCTTGTAGCGGACATCGCCGACATTTTCGAGCGTGACATAGGCGCGGGCGTCCGGCGTGATCTTGTAGTCGGCGTAGAGATCGACCAGCGCATAGCCCTTGCTCGCGGTTGCCAGCGCGCTCGTCGGCAGTCTGCGCTGCTCGTCGACCAGCGTCACGCGGCCGCCGAAGGTCAGCTTCTCGTCGAGGAAGCGCAGGCCCGCCCCGAGGATCAGCTTGTCCGGGTAGATCGATTGCAGCGGCTGGCCGTTGGTCTCGTTGTCGCCGTGGATCGAGGAGCCCGACAGGCTGGCGAACCAGCGCCCGGCATCATAGGCGAACTCGGCCTCGACCCCGGTCAGCTTGGCCTTGGCGACGTTCTGGTAGACGAAGAAGGCGTTGTCGCAGCCGCGTGGAAAGCGCGGATTGCCGCAATCATTGCCCGGGTCGGTGAAAACGCCGTCGATGAAGTCCGTGACATCGTTCTGGAAGACCGAGACCTTGCCGCGGAAGCGGTCGCCGGCCTGCAGCAGATTGTCGTATTTCAGGTTAACGCCGGCCTCGATGGTCTTGCCGACCTCGGGCTTCAGGTTCGGATTGGGCCGGAAGGTGAAGCTGGCAGGGACGGGGTGCAGCCCGTCGACCAGCGTCTCGGTAACTGAAGGCGCGCGGTAGCCCTCGGCATAGGTGCCGTAGAGCTGGAAGCCCTGGAACGGCGTCACGCCGAGCGTGATCTTGGGCGAGATGCGGTCGCCGTCCGACGAGGTGCGTCCGCCGCTCAATTCATACGAATCGTAGCGCAGCGCCCCGATCAGATCGAAGATCGAGTACTTGAAATGCGCCTGCACGAAGCCGCCGAAGACCGTGCGCTTGCCCGAGGGCGTGGTCTCGTCGCCATTGCCGACGGGATCGCTCGTCCTGACCCGATCCTCGAACCAGTCGACGCCATAGGTCAGATCGAGCCCGAGCGCGCCGAAATTGAACTTGCTGGTGTTGTGGATGTCGAAGCCGGTGGTTTCGATGTTGAAGAAGCGCGTCGCGCCGCGCGCCGGCGCAACGCCGGAAATCTGGGTCTGGTCGGTCTCGGTCTTGGTCCGATAGCCGCTGACGCTGAGATTGAGCCAGGGCAGGTCCGGCCGCGAGAAGCTGTAGCGCGCGGTGTAGGTCTGGGTCGTGACCTCGTTGTCGCGACGCGGCGCCGTCGAGGTGCCGAGCCCGTTCGTGAAATCATATATCTGGTACTGGCCGCCAAGCTTGAGTTCCTGCCCGTCGCCCGGCGTCACCACGATCTTGCCGAGGCCGGAGACCAGATCCTGCCCGCTATCGGCGATGCGTGTCCCCAGGCCGTCCCTGTAGGGATCGAGCGAGCGGAAGGACAGGCCGGCGAGCGCGGCCACGACATCATTTGGCCGCACCGCGCCGATGACGTTGCCGAAAAAGCCGCCCTGCCGGCCGAAGACGCCCGAACCGCCGATTTCGGCAGCCGCGCGCTCGCCCGGCTTCAGGATGTCGGCCGGATCCACCGTTTCGAACGAGACGACGCCGCCGATCGCGCCCGAGCCATAGATGTTGGCGACCGGGCCGCGCGTGACGTCGATGACGCGCACGAAGGCCGGATCGAGGAAGAACGCGCCATTGGCGTTGTGGCCGGAGCGCTGGAAGTTCTGCCGCGCGCCGTCGATCGTGACCGCGACGCGGCCGAAATCCTGCAGGCCGCGGATATTGATCGCGGTCGCCGGATCGTTCGGGTTCTCCTGCGTCGCGACGCCCGGAATCTGGTTGATCACCGTGCCGATCCGCTGCGGCTGCTGCGAACGCAGCTCGGTCCGGCTGATGACGGAGACCGCCGCCAGCGCGTCGACCGCGCGCTCCTCCTGCTTGCTCGCCGTGACGGTGATCTCGTCGAGCGCGATCGGCGCGCCCTGCGGCTGTGTCTGCGCTAAGGCCGCGCCGGTTAGCGCCAGTGTGAGCAGCGAGACCGAAGCGCGCATGAGCGCGACGTGAGAATGCATGAGGTCAGCCCCGAACCAGGATTGAAGGATGCGTGGCTGGCTGGGCGCGAGAGCGCGTGGCTGGCTGGCGGCGCAACGCCCTTGGGCGCTACGCTCATGTAGCGGCTATAGTAAAGACACAGTTCTGCGTCAACATTCGATCTATATTTACTGAATTAGAACAATTAAAAAGAAGAAATACTTGCCAAACGACTGAACGATAACTTAAAGCTCCCGCGGGCCCGTCGCCGCGCCCGCGGCGCGCCTGGCAGGCACGGAGGTTCGGACCATGCAACGCGACCGCATTCCCTGTTCGCGACAGAGCCGCCGGCCCAACCGTCGCGAAGTTTGCGCCGCGCTCGGCCTGTCGCTGCTCGCCGCCGGCGATCTCCTGGCCGCGGGCGTGCTGACGCGCCCGGCCATCGCGCAGACGCCGGAGCGCATCGTCGCCGCCGGCGGGGTGATCACCGAGGTGCTCTACGCGCTCGGGCTGCAGGACCGCCTCGTCGGCGTCGACACCACCAGCCAGTTCCCGCCCGAGGCGCTGAAAGACAAGCCGAACATCGGCTATGTCCGGGCGCTCTCGGCCGAGGGCGTGCTGTCGCTGCGCCCCTCGCTCGTCATCGCGATCCCGGGGGCCGGCCCGCCCGATGCGCTGGCGCTGCTGAAGGAAGCCGGCCTGTCGCTCGCCCGCGTGCCAGATGACGCCACGCCCGAGGGCGTCGTCGCCAAGATCGAGGCAATCGGCGCGATCGCCGGCGCGGCCGAGCCGGCGCGGCGGCTCGCAGCGCAAGCCAAGGCCGGCTTCGATGAAATCGCGACGCTGCGCGCCGCCTTGCCAACAAAGCGGCGCGTCCTCTTCGTGCTTTCGCTGCAGAACGGACGTGTCATGGTCGGCGGCCGCAACAGCACGGCCGACGCCATCATCGCGCTCGCCGGCGGCGTCAACGTGGCCGACGCCATCGAGGGCTACAAGCCGATGAGCGATGAGGCGATCCTGGCCGCTGCGCCCGACGTCGTCCTGATGATGCGCAACAGCTCGAGCCACAACACCACGACCGACGAGCTCTTCGCCATGCCGGCCTTCGCGCGCACGCCCGCCGCCGGCCGCCGCGCCCATGTCGTGATGGACGGGCTCTATCTGCTCGGCTTCGGCCCGCGCACGCCGTCCGCTGCGCGCGACCTGATGGCGGCGATCCATCCCGAGACCGCGATCCCGCCGTTGAAGACGGCCGCCGCGCGGTGACCCTCGCCGTCCGCCCCGGCGATCTCCCGGCGACAGCGGCGCTCGCCGCCTTCGCCGCGGGCCGGCGCAGGCAGGCCTGGCTTGCGATCGGCGGCCTGTCGGCGTTGTGCCTCGGGCTCGCCGTCCTGGCGATCGGCCAGGGCGCTCTGGCGATCCCGCCCGTCCGTGTCGTCGAGATTCTGTTGGCATGGCTCGTCGGCGGCGGCGATCTCGCCGGGCGCGACGCGCTCGTCGTGCTGAACATCCGCCTGCCGCGCGTGCTGCTTGGCATGCTGGTCGGCGCGGCGCTGGCGGTGTCGGGCGCGCTGATGCAGGGTCTGTTCCGCAACCCGCTCGCCGATCCCGGACTCGTCGGCGTCTCCGCCGGAGCAGGGCTGGCGGCGGCGGCGACGATCGTGCTGGGCGACCGCCTTCTCGCTGGAACGGGCATGCGGCTGCCCTTCGCCATGCTGCCTGTCGGCGCATTCTGCGGCGGGCTCGTCTCGACGCTTGCGCTTTATCTGATCGCGACCCGCCAGGGCCGCACCTCGATCGCCACCATGCTTCTCGCCGGCGTAGCCCTCGGCGCGCTGGCCGGCGCGCTCACCGGCCTGCTCGCCTTCATCTCCGACGACCGGCAATTGCGCGACCTGACCTTCTGGTCGCTCGGCAGCCTCGGCGGCGCGAGCTGGAGCAAGCTTTCGGTCATCGCCCCGATCATGCTGCCGCTGCTGCTGGCCGTGCCGGTGCTGGCGCGCGGCCTCAATGCGCTGATGCTGGGCGAGGCGGAAGCCTATCATCTCGGCCTGCCGGTCCAGCGCATCAAGGGCCTCGCCATCCTGCTGGTGGCGCTGGCCGTCGGCGCGGGCGTCGCGGCGGCCGGCGTGATCGGCTTCGTCGGCATCGTCGTGCCGCATCTGGTCAGGCTCGCGATCGGCCCCGACCACCGCCTGCTGCTGCTGCTCTCGGCGATCGGCGGCGCGACGCTGCTGGTCGGGGCCGATATCGTCGCGCGTCTCGCCGTCATCCCGGCGGAACTGCCGATCGGCATCGTCACCGCAGCGATCGGCGCGCCGTTCTTCCTCTGGCTGCTGCTGCGCCGGGCAAGCCATGTCGATATCTGAGACGCAAGCCCCGCCCTTGATCTCCGGCCGGGCGCTTCGCTTCGTCGCGGGCGGACGTAACCTCGTCGACGACGCGTCTCTTGCGCTGCATCCCGGACGCGTCACCGTGCTGATCGGCCCCAACGGCGCGGGCAAGTCGACGCTGCTGAAACTGATGACCGGAGAACTGCGGCCGGCCGACGGCGAGGTCCTCTTCGGGAGCGATCGGCTGGACGCTCTTCCCGGCTGGCGGTTGGCCTGCCGTCGCGCGGTGATGGCGCAGAACACGCGGCTCGCCTTCCCCTTTTCAGTCTATGAAGTGGCGCGGCTCGGCGTCGAGGGCATCGGCCGCAGCCGCTCGCGCCAGCGCCGCGACCAGATCATCGGCGCGGGGTTGGCGGCCGCCGGCGTGCTCGATCTCGCCGCCCGTGGCTACCAGACCCTCTCGGGCGGAGAACAGCAGCGCGTGCAGTTCGCCCGCGTGCTCTGCCAGCTCGAGGCCGGCAGCAGCCTGGGCGAACCGCAGGCGCTGTTTCTCGACGAGCCGATCGCCAGCCTCGACCTCTGCCACCAGCTCGCCTTGCTCGACCGCGCGCGTCGTCTCGCGACCGAGGGCCGCGCGGTCCTGATCGTGCTGCATGATCTCAATCTGGCCGTGACCTACGCCGACGATCTCGTGGTGATGGATCAGGGACGGATCATCGCCTGCGGTCCGCCGGCGGCGACGCTGGACGAGGCGCTGCTGCGCCAGGTCTTCCGGGTCGATCTCTCGCTCAGCCGGGCGCCCGCGCCGGGCCTGCCCTTCCTGCTGCCGCAGCAGCGACGTAGCAGCGCAGCCTGACTTCGGCGGGCTCAATGGCCCGGCCGGTGGCCCTCGAATTTGAGCGTGGCGCTATAGACCTCCTGGCCGGATTCATCGCGCACCAGGACAGCGAAGTCGACCTTGTTCCCATTGGGCAGTTTTTCGCGCGCCATGTCGGCCAGCGCCTCCTGCGCCTCGGCGCGGGCGGCCGCCTCGTCGGGAAGATCAACGCCGGTCGTGTCGCGGTCGACGCTCTGGCCTTCCTGTGTGTCGAAGAAAAACTTGGCCATGCCTGTGAAATGCTCGGCGATGCGGTCTGTTCCACCAGATTTCCGATTCGGCGTCGCGAAAGGGCCGAGAACTCACTCTCGCAGATGCAGATAGGCCGGATCGAATTCACCGAGATCACACAGCCCCTGCCAGTCGAGCACCCTGAGCCGCCGGCCGCGCAGGTCGATCAGCCCCTGCGCACGCAAGACCTTGAGCGTCTTGTTGGTGTGCACGGTCGAGAGGCCGAGCGCGTCGCCGATCTCGGTCTGGGTCATCGGGAGGTCGACCCTTTGGCCGTCCGATAATCCCACCGCCTGCGTTTTTGTGACGAACTCGCACAGGAAATGCGCGAGACGGCTCGCCGCCGAGCGACGGCCGATGCCGACCATCCACTCCCGGAACACCGCAGCGTCGATCAGCGCCTCGCGCCAGAACGCTTCCGCGATGCGATATGATGCGCGCGTGAGGCGGCGCACCGCCTCATGAGGAATGAAGCCGACACGCGAGGCCGAGAGTGTGCCGAGACTATGGTCCATCACCTCGATATGAAGCGAATGAAGGTCGGGAATGTCGCCTGGAATATGCAGCGACAGAATCTGCCGGTTGCCGTTGCCGACGGTCTTGTAGCGGCAGACCAGCCCCTCCAGCACGAGACAGCAATGCTTGGTGCGGTCGCCCTCGCTGATGATGTCCGTGTCGGCGTCGTATCGCTTCGCCGTCATCGGCAGTTCGAGCAGGAGTTGTCTTTCCTCGTCCGAGATCTCCGAGATGGTCTCCATCTTGCGGATGAGAACGCGCAGGTGTTCGGCGTCGGCCATGTGATGATGATGTCCCTGATCCGCCCATAACCGGGCCAACCGGCTCGCCGGTCGGCGTTCGCGGGCAACATGGCGGGTTGTGGGATAAACTGTCAAAATGGCGTCCCGGAAGGGATTCGAACCCCTGACCTACGGTTTAGGAAACCGTTGCTCTATCCTGCTGAGCTACCGGGACGCATGCGAGACCGTTTAGCACAAACGCCATGCTGGTGAAGCCTCTTCTGATCGCTATTGCGCTGCTGCACGGCTGGCCCGACATGGCGGGCGCGAACGAGCCCTGCCTCGCGCTGCCGCCGGAGGCGGCACTGGTGCGGCTGGCGGGTGTCGACGCCGCAGGAGACCCCGTTCTCGTCGATGGCCGCCGCCTGCGCCTGCTCGGCGTCGCGCCGCGCCAGGACGCCGGGGCTGCGGCCCGCTTCGCGGCCGAGATCGATCTCTGGCGCGAGCGCGATCTCGGTCTCGTCGCGATCGGCGGCACGGATCGCTGGGGCCGCCAGCCGGGGCGCCTCCTGATCCCTCCGGCGGCGCCGGGCGAACTTGTGCGCGATCTCGCTCTGGCGCTCGTCGAAGCCTCGGCCGTTGCTCGTATGCCGGAGGCGGCGCATGCCGGCTGCGGCATGCCTCCACGGGCTGACACGGCAGGACAGACGCGCGCGAGACGGCGCCCGGCGCTGAACCGCCCGGTCACGCCACCTCCCCCCGGCGTGCTCGACGGCCACGATGTCGCCGTCTTGAAGGCGCAGGCGGGGCGTCTGGTGGCGGTCGAGGGCAGGATCGCCTCTGTCGGCGAACGCGCGCAGCGGACCTATCTCAACTTCTCGCGCCGGCGCGGGGAGGCCGGGGCGGTCATGTTATCGAGGAGGCTGTGGCGCGAGATGCAGGCTACCGGCTGGACCGCCAGCGGACTGAACGGTAAACGCCTGCGGGCAAGCGGCGTCCTTTCGGGTCAGGACGGCCTCCTTCTCGAGGCGACATCGGCGAACGCCCTGGAACTGATCGACTGAACCGGATGCTGAAACTCCCGCGACCCCTTAGCCGCATGGCGCTGAAACGGCTGATGGCGCTCGTCCTGCCGGCCGCACTGCTCGTCGCCTGCGCCGGCGAACAGAGCGTGCTGGTCCCGCCGCAAGGCCCTTCCGGCGGCGAGATCGCGCCCCGTGTCAGCCCGGTCCAGCGCGCCTCCGAACAGGAGCATCTGCGCCTGCTGGCGGCTTTCGGCGGCGAGTACCGCGCGCCGAAGGCTCGCGCCATGCTCGACGAGGTGGTGCAGCGGCTGGCCAAGGCGGGCGAGGGCCAGATCGGCGCCTATGAGATCACCATCCTGAACTCGCCGGTCGTCAACGCCTTCGCCCTGCCCAATGGCCGGCTCTATGTGACGCGCGGCCTGCTGGCCCTCGCCAACGACACCGCCGAGGTCGCGTCCGTATTGGCCCATGAGATCGCCCATGTCACGGCGCGGCACGCGGTCGAACGCGCCGAGAAGGAAGCCGAATCGGCGCTGGTCAGCCAGGTCGTCTCGCAGGTTCTGCGCGATCCCGCCGCGGGCGCTGCGATGCAGGCCGGCTCGAAGCTGTCGCTCGCTCGCTTCTCGCGCCAGCAGGAGCTGCTCGCCGATCAGATCAGCGTGCGCAACATCGCGCGCGCCGGTTACGACCCCTATGGCGCCAGCCGGTTCCTGGCCGCGCTCGGCCGCAACACCGCCTTCCGCAATGCCGATCAGGGCCAGAGCGCCGAGGAGAAGCGCCTCGACATCCTCTCCAGCCATCCGTCGACGCCCGAACGCGTCGCCGCCGTGATCGGGGCCGCGCGCCAGATCGGCGCGCCTGGCATCGGCGAGCGCGACCGGCCGCGCTGGCTCGGCGCCATCGAAGGATTGGCCTATGGCGAGGATCCGCGCGACGGCGTGGTGCGCGGCCGGCGCTATCTCAACAGCGCGCTGCGCATCGCCTTCACAGCGCCGGAGGGTTTTTCGCTCGAGGCGGCGCGCGACATGGTGATCGGCGTCAGCGCCAGCGGCGCCCAGGCGCTGCGCTTCGATTCGGTCACGCTGAAGCCCGACCAGACGCTCGAAGCCTATGTCGCCTCGGGCTGGATCGACGGCGTCGAGACCGGCGCGGTCGAGCGGCTCGAGATCGCCGGCCAGCCGGTCGCGATCGCCGCCGGCAAGGGCTCGGACTGGGCCTTCCGGCTCGCCGCGGTCCAGTCCGGCCAGCGTGTCTACCGCTTTATCCTCGCGGCGCGCGGCGCAGCAGACCCGGAACGGCCGATGCGGACGCTGATCGACAGTTTCCAGTCGCTGAGCCCGACCGAGGCGCAGGCCGCAAGACCCCTGCAGATCAGGCTCGTCACCGCCGTCGCCGGCGACACCACCGCGACACTGGCGGCGCGCATGACGGTCCAGGACCGCGCGCTCGATCTCGCGATGGTGCTGAACGGGCTCGACCGCAACGCCACGCTCACGCCGGGCGAGCGCTACAAGATTGTCGCCGAATAAGCCTCAGACGAGAACCGCGGCCCCCTGCGGATGCCGTGACAGCAGCGCGATGCGCAGCTTCTCGAGCGCGCGGCTTTCGATCTGGCGCACGCGCTCCTTGGAAATGCCGAGGCGCGATCCGAGCGCGTCGAGCGTGCAGCTCTCCTCGCTCAGCCGGCGCTCGCGCACGATCCTGAGCTCGCGTTCGGACAGGACCGCGAGCGCGCTCTGCAGCCAGGCCATCCGGCGGTCACCGTCGATGCCATCGCTCACGACCTCGTCCTGCAGCGAGGCGGTGTCCGGCAGCAGGTCCATGCGTTCGCCGCCGTCTTCATCCTCGCCGATGGGCGCGTTCAGTGACACGTCCGGTCCCGACAATCTGGCGTCCATGCTCGCGACATCGGCGCGGCTGACGCCGATGCGGGCGGCGATGACGCCATAGGCGGCATCGGTCATCAGCTCCTCGCCCCCGCGCGTCAGCTTCGCGCGGAGGCGGCGCAGGTTGAAGAACAGCGCCTTCTGGGTCGAGGAGGTGCCGCCGCGCACGATCGACCAGTTGCGCAGGATGTAGTCCTGCATCGAGGCGCGGATCCACCAGGTCGCGTAAGTCGAGAAGCGGACCTCGCGAGAAGGCTCGAAACGCGCCGCCGCCTCGAGCAGACCGACATGCCCCTCCTGGATCATGTCGGCCAGCGGCAGGCCGTAATGTCGGAAGCGCGTCGCCATCGCGATGACCAGTCGCATATGGGCCGAGGTCAGCTTGTGCATCGCCGCCTGGTCGCCCTGGCTGCGCCAGGCCTGCGCCAGCGCCTGCTCCTCCTCGCGCGCCAGAAAGGGCGCGGACATGGCCGCTTTCACGAAGTTGCGATCGACGCCCGCCATCTCGCTCACGACAGCCTCCCTTGGCTATGCTTGAACTTCTACGGGAGCAACGCGACGCCGGATCACCCGTTCCTGAACGGGCGTTAATCTTTGCGTATCGCGAAACACGATCAGAGGAGGCAGGCCATGGCGCTCGATCGACGCATCGTCGAACTCTACGACGAGTACACCCACAAGCCGCTCGACCGGCGCGTCTTCATGAACCGCCTCCTGGCGCTGGCGGGTTCAGCCGCCGCCGCCGAGGCCGCGCTCGCCGTGCTCGAACCCAACTACGCCCGGGCCCAGCAGATCGCGCCCGACGATGCCCGCATCGCGGCGGCACGCTTCGACCAGAGCGTCGGCGGCGTGGCGCTGAAGGGTTATCTGGTCACGCCGACGACCTCGACCAAACGCGGCGGCGTCCTGGTGATCCACGAGAATCGCGGCCTCAACCCGCATATCGAGGATGTGACGCGGCGCATGGCGCTGGCCGGCTTCACCGCATTGGGGCTCGATTTCCTCGCCCCTCTCGGCGGCACGCCAACCGATCCCGACGCGGCGCGCGCGTTGTTTCCACAGCTTCCGGTCGACAAGGTTGTCGAGCAGGGCCGCGCGGCATTGAGCTATCTCGCGGCTCGGCCCGACGCGACCGGCAGGACGGGCGCGATCGGCTTCTGCTGGGGCGGCGGGGCCGTCAACGATATCGCCGCGGAGGTTCCCGAGCTGGCGGCGGGCGTGGTGTTCTACGGGCGCTCGCCCGACCTCGCCAAGGTGCCGCAGATCAAGGCGCGGATGCTGATCCAGCACGCCTCGCGCGACGCACGCCTGATCCAGATGCTGCCGGACTACGAGAAGGCGCTGAAGGCGGCGAATATCCGCCATGAGATCGTCGTCTATCCCGATGTCGACCACGCCTTCCTCAACGACACCAGCGCCGAGCGCTACAACGCCGCCGCCGCCAAGCAGGCATGGGAGCGTTCGGTGACGTTTCTCGCGGCGGAGACCGGCACGGCCTGACGCGAGCGCCTTCGTCATCGCGAGCGCACGAAGCAATGTCGGTAAACAAAAAACCCGGCGGTCGCCCGCCGGGTTTTTTGTTACTGCAGGACAGACAGCCTCAGGCGGCTTCTTCCTGGATGTCGTCGTTGTCGCCCTCGACCTCGGTCGCTTCCACGACCTCGCCTTTGCCGGGACGGCGCGGCGACTTGGCGAGCTGACCCTCGATCTTCTTCAGCGCCTCTGTCTCGGTCACGTCGTCGACGACGGCGATCTCGCGGGTCATCCGGTCGACAGCCGCCTCGTAGAGCTGACGCTCGGAATAGGACTGCTCCGGCTGGGCTTCCGACCGGTAGAGATCGCGAACGACCTCGGCGATGGCGACCAGATCGCCCGAATTGATCTTGGCCTCGTACTCCTGGGCCCGGCGCGACCACATGGTGCGCTTGACGCGGGCGCGGCCGGTCAGGGTGGTCAGGGCCTTGGTCACGCTGTCGGCGTCGGCGAGCTTGCGCAGCCCGACGCTGGCGGCCTTGGCGGTGGGGACGCGCAGCGTCATCTTGTCCTTGGCGAAGCTGACGACGAAGAGTTCGAGCTTGAAGCCGGCGACTTCCTGCTCCTCGATCGCCGTGATCTGACCGACGCCGTGAGACGGGTAGACGACGAACTCGCCCGTCTTGAAACCCTGGCGCACAACAGCTTTCTTCACCATGGACATGCCGTTACGACTCCTGACCGGACCGCTTGACGCGGGCTCGCGATTATCCGCCTCCGGCCGGATGACCGGAGACTACGTCGCCTGACGCGGCAGGGGGTCGATCGCATCGACGGAGCCCCGGCGCCTCACGCTTCCCTTGGTCGACCGTTTCATGTTGGCTCCGCGACGCAATCGACTGCTTCGCTCCGGCGGCGGGCCGGGCTGGCATCGAAGATGTCGGTGGGAGCGCCCCGTCTGTTGAACCTCGCAGGGGCAGGCGGAACGAATTCGACTATTAGAGATGTATAGCACAAAAAACACGCCGAATCAAAGGTAAACGCGATTCTGCGCCGGCTCCGGTCGGGCCGCGGCGGCTTTGGTTAACGCCGGTGCGATGCGACGCAGCGTCAGGCTTCAGTCGCCCTCGCCGGGATTGGGCGAGAAATGCGCTTCGAGTTTTCCCGCGACGCCGTCGAAGGATTTGGCGTCTTCCGGGGCTTCCTTCTTCTGGGTGATGTTGGGCCAGGACGAGGCGTATTTGGTGTTCAGTTGCAGCCAGCTTTCCAGCCCGGGCTCGGTGTCCGGCTTGATCGCCTCGGCCGGGCATTCGGGCTCGCAGACGCCGCAGTCGATGCACTCGTCGGGATGGATGACGAGCATGTTCTCGCCTTCGTAGAAGCAGTCGACCGGACAGACCTCGACGCAATCCATGTATTTGCACTTGATGCAGTTCTCGGTGACCACATAGGTCATCTGGCCAGTCCTTCCTCGTCCGCTCGACCGCCTCATAAAGCGCCGAAGCGCCCGGGTTTCAAGGCCGAAATCACTGCCTTTCGTAGCAGGAACCGCTCCCGGAAGCCGCCCTTGGAGATCGATCGTCTCCGGCGGCCAAAGCCGGCAACTCATTTGCATGCAAACAATAATGATCTAGCCGTCGTCACCGTCCGCCGCAAGCGGCGCATCGTCGCGCGCACCTTCGTCGAGGCGTTCATAAAGCAACCGCGCCTCCTCGTAAGGGCCGCGCCTCTCGCCGAGCGCCAGCACGCGTACGACGATGGTGGCGTGGGGCAGCGCCAGCGTCAGAACGTCGCCGAGCTTGAGGCCGTGAGCGGCCGCCTGCATCCGGCGTCCGTTGACACGGACGTGCCCGTCCTCGACCAGACGCACGGCCGTCGCGCGCGTCTTGGCGAAGCGCGCGAACCAGAGCCATTTGTCGAGGCGCTGCCGATCCTGCCGCAAACGTCGCCCTTCCGCTGATCCCGATCGCCGTCAGCTCTTCTGCCCTTCGAGCTGCGCCTTGAGGGCGGCGAGCTTGGCGAAGGGCGAATCCGGATCGGGCTCGCGGTCGGCCGGCCGTGGCCGCGCCGGCTGCTGGAAGCGCTCGCCGCGATCATCACGACGCGAACCGCCCGGGCGGCCATCGCGCTTGAAATCGGGACGCGGCCCGCGGCCCTGCTCGAAGCGCCCTTCCTGCGGACGACCCTCACTCCGGCCCTTGCCTTGACCCTCCCCGCGCGGCGGCTGCCCGTGACGCGGCCTGTCGTCGCGCCGTGGCGGACGGTCGGGACGTGGCGCGCCGGCGGCCTCCGCGGGCGCCGGCGGAGCATCGCCGACAGCGGCCGGCTGGGGCGGGCCGCCCTCACGTCGACGATCGTCGGGGCGGCCGCCGCGATAGGGCCGGTCGCCGCGGCGTCCGCCGGGTTGGCGCTCGCCGGGCGCGCCCTCGCGCGAACCGCGTGCGCCCTGCTCGGGCCTGCGCCCGCCCTGATGGCGATGCGGCCGCCAGACCTCGATCAGCTCGGGCTCTGCTGGCGCGGCTGCGGCCGCAGTAGCTTCGGCGTCGGTCGCCTCGGGTACGACGGCATCCTGCTCGGCCGGCTCGTCGGCGGCTGCGGGCAGCGCCGACATCATGTCGGCGGGCACGGCGACCGGCTCGGATCGCGGTACGGCATCGCTCGTCGCTTCGGACTCGGCAGCCAATTCGGCGTCGGTCAAGATCGGTGCGTCCGGAGTTTCGGATTCCGTGGCATCCGCCCCGGTCTCAGGCGTGGCCTCGTCGACAGGCGCGTCCATCGCGGCAGGGACGTCCGCAGCGGCGGAGCCCGCTTCGCCCGCCGGGTCTGTGTCGCTCGCCGCCGCAAGCTCGGCCGGCTCGTTCAGCATCACGGCAGTATCCGGCGCGACGACCGTCTCCTCGGCCTTGGCCGGCTCGGGCTTGGGCTCCGGCGGCTGCGCCAGCGGCACGGTGATCGCCGGCCCCGCACGCTTGACCGAGACATAGCCGAGCGAGCGCAGGATCGAGGCGAAATCCTCGCCGGCGCAGCCGACGAGCGAGGTCATCGCGCCGGTCGCCACGAAGCCATCCTGGTCGGCGGCGCCTGTAGGCGGCGGCCCCTGCGTCAGGCCGGGGCGGTAGGCGATCGCCGGCCGGATCAGGTCGGCCAGCCGCTCAAGGATATCGACGCGCACGGCCCGCTCGCCGCAGACGCGGTAGCCGGCGGCGCGGTAGAGCCCTTTGGGGATCGCCTTGTCGACCGGAAACGAGGTCCGGCCCGACGAAGCGAGGTGCGCGATGTCGTCGAGCCCCGTCAGCTCCGGCCCGCCATGCTTGAGCGCCCAGAGCTGGGCGGCGAGCGCACGCGGGGCGGGCTTCAGCAGCGCCGGCACATAGAGATGGAACGCCCCGAAGCGGATGCCGAGATTGCGCAGCGCCGCGCGGCCCTCTTGGTCGAGCGCCTTCATCTCCTCGCCGACCTTGGCGCGCTCCAGAACGCCGAGCGATTCGGCGGCCTGAAAGGCGATGCCGCGCGCGATGCCGGTCAGCGTCGTCGCATCTTCCAGCAATTGCAGCGGCCCGAGCAGGCGGGTGACGTGATTCTTCAGCCAGAGCGTCAGCCGGCCCTCGACCTGCTCGCGCGCCGGCCCGGTCAGATGCTCCTCGACGAGCAGGCGCAGGCGCGGCGCGATCGCCTTTTCGCCGGCGACGAGCCGCGCGACCGGCTCGCCGACCCAGCGCAGCAGGCCGTCATGGGAGAGCACGAAGGCGTCGTCGCCGGCGAGCGCGACGCGCGCGGCGCGCGCCTCGATCTCGCTGGCCAGCGCCTTCATCGCCGCCATGTTCAGGGCTTTCGCCTCCGGCCCGCCGGCCTTCGGGTCCGCGGTGAAGCGGAATCCCTGCAGCATTCCGACGTGCTGGCCCTCGACGAGCACGTCGCCCGCCGTGGTGACCTCAGCCTCCAACATCGCATTCTCCCGCAAACGACGCATCAGCACACTCGTGCGCCGATCCACGAACCGGCTGGCGAGCCTCTCGTGCAAAGCGTCCGACAGCTTGTCCTCTACAAGACGCGCCACCCCCTGCCAATGCTCCGGATCGGGCAACCAGTCCGGGCGGTTGGCCACGAAGGTCCAGGTCCTGACCTGCGCGATGCGCGCCGAGAGCGTGTCGATCTCGCCATCGGTCCGGTCGAGCGCCGAAAGCTGGGCGCGATACCAGTCGATGTCGAGCCGGCCATGCCGCATCAGCCGCAGATACAGGGTGGTGGCGAGGTCGGCATGCTGGGCCGGGGCGATCTTGCGATAGTCGGGCAGGCCGCAGACCTCCCAGAGCCGCTCGACGGCGGGCCGGCCCATGGCCAATGCCTTGATATCCGCATCGCGCGCCAGGATTTCCAGCGTCGTCTGGTCCTCGGCGATCACGGCCCGCGTCAGCCCTTGTTCACTCGGCTGGAGATTCAGCGAGACGAGCAGGCTCTCGACCGAGCGAAAATCGAGATCGCCGTTGCGCCACTGCATCTGCCGCAGCGGCTCGAAGCGGTGGTCCTCGATCGCCTCGACCAGTTCCGCCTCGAAAGGCGGGCAGCGGCCGCTCGTGCCGAAGGTGCCGTCGCGCAGATGCCGGCCGGCGCGCCCGGCGATCTGGCCGAACTCGGCCGGGTTCAGTGTGCGGAACTGATGCCCGTCGAACTTCTTGTCGGCGGCGAAGGCGATGTGGTTGACGTCGAGATTGAGCCCCATGCCGATCGCGTCGGTGGCGACGAGATAGTCGACATCGCCGGACTGGTAGATCTCGACCTGGGCGTTTCGCGTGCGCGGCGACAGCGCGCCCAGCACGACCGCCGCGCCGCCCTTCTGCCGGCGGATCAGCTCGGCGATGGCGTAGACCTCCTCGACCGAGAAGGCGACGATGGCCGAGCGCGGCGGCAGCCTTGTGATCTTGCGGTCGCCGGCGAAGAGGAGCTGCGACAGGCGCGGCCGGGTCACGACATTGACACCCGGCATCAGCTTCTCGATCAGCGGGCGCATGGTGCCGGCCCCGATCAGCATGGTCTCGGCCCGGCCGCGCCGGTTCAGCAGCCGGTCGGTGAAGACATGGCCGCGGTCGAGATCGGCGGCGAGCTGGATCTCGTCGATGGCGACGAAGTCGACCGCGAGATCGCGCGGCATCGCCTCGACCGTGCAGACCCAGAAGCGCGGCCGCGCCGGCTTGATCTTCTCCTCGCCGGTGACGAGCGCGACGGCCTCGACGCCAGCCTTCTCGACCACGCGCTGGTAGACCTCGCGCGCCAGCAGGCGCAGCGGCAGGCCGATCATGCCGGTCGGGTGCGCGACCATGCGTTCGATAGCGAGATGGGTCTTGCCGGTATTGGTCGGGCCGAGCACCGCGGTGACGCCGTTTGCGCGGGCTGCGGGCGGCAGGGAATGAAGAGGAATCAAGACGCCGCCAATCTTGTCGACCGGCAGCCGGGCCGCCGGTGTCTTTCGGGAACGGAACGAGTCCGGAACGAAAACGGCTCGAATCGCTGACTCGGCCGGAATCGGGTTTCGTTCTCCTCGCCTCGCCGTCACCCCTAGCTAGGGAGTGTGACGCGCGAAGCGAAGGGCGCATGCTCAAAGATCGCCGAATGCCTCCCTGAAAACCTCGGCCGCCTCGTCCGGCGCCTCGACATGGACGAAATGGCCCGCGTCCTCGCAGAAGCTGATTTCGGCCCGGTCGAAATGCTCGGGCACGAAGGCCGCCCATTCCGATTTCAGGATCGGGTCGTGCCGGCCCCAGTGCACCCGCGTCGGCTGGTGGATCTTGACCGAGGGCGTCGGATGGCCGTCGATCGCCGCGAGCCGCGCCGCATTCTGGCTGCGGTACCAGTCGAAACCGCCCCGCCAGTTGCCGGGTTTCATGAAATTGTCGAGCCACGTCTCGAAGACAGGGTCGAAGGCGTCCTTGCGGTGGCACCAATGCGTCAGGAAATGACGCAGATAGAGCGCGCCCGCCTCCCGGCTCGAGCCGAGCAGGGCCTCGGCAAGCGGCAATTGCTGGAAGGACTGGTACCAGATCTCGTTGACGTGGCCGTCGCGGACCCAACGGTTGCCGACGCTCGGCGTCGGGCAATTGAAGAACAGCAGCCTGTCGACAAGCTGCGGATGCCGGCGCGCCAGACCCTGCGCCGCGTAGCCGCCGACATCGTGCCCGACGACGCCGACCGGGCCGAGGCCGAGCGTCTCCAGCAGCGCCGCCAGGTCGTCGGCGTGGCAGTTCGCGCCGGCGTCGCTGCGCGGGCCGGCAGATTTGGCGCTGTCCCCGAAGCCGCGCAGATCGGGCGCGATCAGGCGGAAATCCCCGTGCAGCCGGTTGATCATCGGCAGCCATGTCGCCCAGAACTCCGGCCAGCCATGAAGCAGCAGCACGGGCGCTCCGTCGCCGATCTCGGCGACATGCAACATTGTGTCGCGCACCGCGATCTGCCGGTGGCGCAGACCCGTCGGGCTGGCGAAATCGCTGGACATCGGGCTCTCCGGCTCGGCGGGGGCCGTCAGCCTAGCGCCCGGTTCGCTTGCGCCGCAATCGGCAGCCCTTGCATGACCCGGATGCGCAGAATCTCAGTTCCGCCGCACGGCGCTCGCGGTCGCGCCGGGATCGACCTTGAACTGCGAGGCCTCGATCACGGCGGTGCCGATCATCGTCTTGACCGAGATGCGCACCGGCACCATCAGATTGGTGCTGGCGACCGGAGCCAGCCAGACGCTGATCTCCTTGTTCTCGGCCATGAATTTGGTGCTCGGCCGCAATGCCCGGTGCCCCGCGATCGGGACATAGCGCGCCTGGCAGATCGAGATCGGGCCGCTATAGCCCTCCATCTTGACCTGACGCGTTCCGCTGTAGCTCAGCTTGATGTCGTAGCGCGCCGCGCCGTCGAAGATCGGCAGCGTCCGGTTGCAGGCGGCGGCGGCCCCGCCCTTGCCGTTGACCGGCATCAGGAAGGCGCTGAGCGGATCGACGACGTTGCGCTTGTGGCCCTCGGTCAGCGGCACGCGATCCGGCTTGGCGTCGATCGGCGGTGCGATCTCGACCGCCGCGACGCTGCCGCCGTCCAGCGCCATGCGCACGGTGCGGCTTTCGCTGGAGCTGGCGGAGCTGACGGCGAAGGTCGTCGGCGTCGGCTTGCCGGCGTCGAAGCTGCCGGTCGCCGCGCCCGAGCCGCGCCCTCCGGTGAAGCCGCCGATCAGCCCGGTGAGCTTGGCGACGACGTCGAGCTTGTAGCTTGCCCCATCGATGCCGCCAGACAGGTTGGCGGTGCCGAGTGTGAGCCCGAGCAGGGAGACCTGGTATCTGGCGTCGAGAGAGGCGGCGGAAGCCGACGCGGCTGCGACGGAGAGCATGGCGGCAAGGGCCGTCCCGGCCAGGGGCGACGCGATGGCGGGCTTCATCCGTGATCTCCGGGGTTGAGCGATGTCAGCCTTGCACTGCGAATCGGTCCGAATCGTGACTGGTTCGGCGGCGTTTGGCGAGAGCGTCCGGCTACGATCGGCCGGGGCGGCCCGCGGGAGAGTTCTCCTTGACGCCGCCGCGCGCCTTGGCTATGGAACCGCGACCTCAATTTGGCTTCCGGTGCTTCAACAGTCCGGCACGTCGCGTGTCGGCATTTTTGTTTGAGCCATCCGGTTGGACGCTAAGGAACGATGATATGGCCCGCCGTTGCGAACTGACCGGGAAAGGCACCCTGACCGGGCACCTCGTCAGCCACTCGAACCGCAAGACGAAGACCGTCTTCCGCCCCAACCTCGTCAACGTCACGCTGCAGTCCGACGCGCTCGGCCGCTCGGTGCGCCTGCGCGTCTCGGCCAATGCGCTCCGCACGGTCGACCATCGCGGCGGTCTCGACGCCTTTCTGGTCAAGGCCCCGGCCGCCGACCTCTCGACCGGCGCGCTGACGCTGAAGCGCGACATCGAGAAGAAGCTCGCCACCAACTGAGCGAATCGTCCCGTCGGGTTGAATGAAGCGGCCTTGCGGCCGCTTTTTTCGTTTGCGGACAAGCTGTGTCCGTCATTGCGAGCGTAGCGAAGCAATCCAGGGGGTCGAGCATTGCTGCGCTGGATTGCTTCGCTACGCTCGCAATGACGGCGAAGTCAAACCATCTCGAACTCCAGCAGCAGCGTCCGCTGCAGGAACGAGAAATTATCGTCCGAGATCAGCGTGACGATGGTCTTGCCGCCCTCCTGATGGACGCACATCCCCTCCATGTTGTCGATCTCCTGGCCGAGATCGGCGTCGAGCAGGTAGTCGCCGTCGAGCATCGCTCCAACCTTCAGGCTCGCCCCCGCGATCCTGCGGATGCGCAGACCGACGCCGCGCAGCGAGCGATACCAGCGCTCCAGCAGCAGGATGTCGCCACCGGGCAGGAAGGCCATATCGGTGATGTCGAAGCCGTCATGGCGCCTGACCTGAAACAGGCCGGGCTGCCTTCCGCCGACGATGAAACCCTGCGTCGGCTCATCCTCGGAGCCCGAGCGCTCCGAGACCGCGATCAGCGCGCCCGCCAGCGGGTGGCCGGCCGGGACAATCGCGATCCCCTCCAGTCCGCGATTATTCGGGAGGCGCTTGATCTCGCGCGGCGTCGCCACGATCCGGGCGCGGGCGGCGACGCCCTCCTTCGCCCAGTCGAAGCGCAGGACGTCATGCGCGCGTTCGACGGCGATATAGGCGACGCCGCCGGCGATCGTCAGCGCCTCGGTGTCGTAATAGCGTGAGCGGTGCAACGGCCGCCCCGAGACGCCGAGAATCGGCGCAAGCTCAGCCTCGTCCAACCCGGCGATACGTCCGGCATCGCGGCGCACCCGCGCCGTCAGCCAGAAGGCGTTGTCGGTGATCGCGACGAGATCGACGCCGTCGGCCAAGCGCCACAGCCCCGAAAACCCGCCGAAGCGCGGATGACTGCCCGACAGCGTAAGGCCGCCACGAAAGACGAGCTGGCCGAACCGCGTCTTGTCCAGGCTGCGCGGCTCGAAGGAGCGCAGCGGGCGGCCGGCGATCGAGATCGGGATGCGCGGCTGTTCGGGCGCCTGGGCCTGCGCAGGGGGAGCCAGCAGAGCGTATCCGAGCCCTGCGAGCGCGGCGCGACGGGTGAGGCGCCTCACTGCAGCCGCCGCGACCCGCGCGATGTCTTGCCCAGCCCGGCATCCTCCTCGAACAGCTCGGCCAGTTTTTCGGTCATGACGCCGCCGAGTTCCTCCGCATCGACGATCGTCACGGCGCGGCGATAATAGCGCGTCACGTCATGGCCGATGCCGATGGCGATCAGCTCGACCGGCGAGCGCGTCTCGATCTCGGCGATGATGTGGCGCAGATGCCGCTCGAGGTAGTTCCCGGCATTGACCGAGAGCGTCGAATCGTCGACCGGCGCGCCGTCCGAGATCACCATCAGGATCTTGCGCTGCTCCGGCCGGGCGAGGATGCGCTTATGGGCCCAGTCCAGCGCCTCGCCGTCGATATTCTCCTTCAGCAGTCCCTCGCGCATCATCAGGCCGAGATTCTTGCGCGCCCTACGCCAAGGCGCGTCGGCCGCCTTGTAGATGATGTGGCGCAGGTCGTTGAGGCGGCCGGGATTGGCGGTCTTGCCAGATTGCAGCCAGCTCTCGCGCGACAGCCCGCCCTTCCAGGCCCGCGTCGTGAAGCCGAGCAGCTCGACCTTGACGCCGCAGCGCTCCAGCGTGCGCGCCAGGATGTCGGCGCAGGTGGCCGCGACCGTGATCGGCCGGCCGCGCATCGAGCCGGAATTGTCGATCAGCAGCGTGACGACCGTATCGCGGAAATTGACGTCCGATTCCTGCCGGAACGACAGCGGCTGATAGGGATCGATGATGATGCGCGGCAGGCGGGCCGGGTCGAGCGCGCCTTCCTCCAGGTCGAACTGCCAGGACCGGTTCTGCTGCGCCATCAGGCGTCGTTGCAGCCGGTTGGCCAGCCGCGCCACCACGCCCTGGAGATGGGCGAGCTGCTTGTCGAGATAGGCCCGCAGCCGCGCCAGCTCCTCGGCGTCGCAAAGCTCCTCGGCCGTGACGATCTCGTCGAATTTCTGCGTGAACGGCTTGTAGTCGGTCTGCGGCCGGTCGTTGCCCTTGCTGTCGCGCGGGCGCGGCGCCTCGCCGGCCTCCTCGGAATCGGAGGCGTCGTCATCCTCCTCCCAGTCGCCGGCCGGCGCGTCGGCGGCCTCCGAGGCGCCCTCCTGCAGTTCCTCCGTCGCCTCGTCGCTGACCTCGGTCTCGGAGCGCTCGCCCTGGCTCTCCTGCTCGGCCTCGCCGTCCTGCTGCTGCTGGTCCTCCGAGGACTGGTCCTGGTTGTCGTCGTCCTCCTCCTCGTCCTGCCCCTGCGAGCTCTGCTCGGCCATGTCGAGCGAGGCCAGCATGTCCCGCACCGTGCGCGAGAAGGCGCGCTGGTCCTCGACCGCCTTCGACAGCCGGTCGAGGTCGCCGCCAGCCTTGGTCTCGACCAGGTCGCGCCAGAGATCGACCAGCTTCTCGGCTGATTTCGGCGGCTTCAGTCCGGTCAGCCGCTCGCGCACCATCAAGGCGAGCGCATCCTCCAGCGGCGCGTCGGCGCGGTCGGTGATCTCCTCGTAGCGCCCGCCGCGGTGGTAGCGGTCCTCCAGCATCGCGGTGATGTTGCCGGCCATGCCGGCCATGCGCCGCGCGCCAAGGCATTCGACACGGGCTTGTTCCACGGCGTCGAACACGGCGCGGGCCGCGTCGCCCTCGGGCGCGGCGCGGCGGTGGACCGAGGCGTCGTGGCAGGCGAGCCTGAGCGCCATCGAATCGGAATGCCCGCGCAGGATCGCGACGTCCTGGGCGGTGAGCTTGCGCGGCGGCTCGGGCAGGCGGGCGCGTTCGCCGACCAGCGAGGGTTTGTCGGCCGCGAAGACGATCTCCATCTCGGGCTTGCGCGCGATCGCCTTCATCGCGCCGGAGATGGCGCGCTTGAGCGGTTCGGCCGGCGCCTCCTTGGTGGCGCCAGGCTTGCGGTTGGAGAGGGTCATAGCGCCTTCGCGAAATGATGGATGCGGTGGCCGGCCACCGGATAGTCCTCCATACGACCCCATTCGCGATAGCCCAATCGCGGATAGAAATCAGGAGCCTGAAGACTCATCGTCGCCAGATGGACGCCGCGCGCGCCATGGTCGCGCGCCGCTTGCTCGGCCATCGCCACCAACGCCTGACCGTGCCCCTTGCCGCGATGGGCTTCGCCGATCCAGATCAGGTCGACATACAGCCACTGCCATTTCAGCTCGCCGACAAGGCCGCCGACGATCGCGCCGTCATCGTCGCGCAAGCTGATCGTCAACGGCTCGCTGTTGCGCGGGCCGATGCGCGCCGCATTGTAGGCGCTCAGGCCGGCGATGACGGCCTCCCTGGTCTGCGCGCCGTCGATCTCGCGCTGGAGCGTGGCCATGCGCAACCGCTCCCGTCAGCTCAGCACCACGTTGACCGCGCTCTCCGGCAGCTCCTTGCCGAACGACCGCTGGAAGAACTCGGCGACCAGCGTGCGCTCCATCTCGTCGCATTTGTTCAGGAAGGTGACGCGGAAGGCGAAGCCGATATCGCCGAAGATCGCGGCGTTCTCGGCCCAGGTGATCACCGTGCGCGGGCTCATCACGGTCGAGAGATCGCCGTTCATGAAGGCGTTGCGGGTGAGATCGGCGACGCGGACCATCTTGTTGACGATATCCTTGCCTTCCGCCGACTTCTGGTAGTGCTTCGACTTCGCCAGGACGATGTCGACCTCGTTGTCATGTGGCAGGTAGTTCAGCGTGGTGACGATTGACCAGCGGTCCATCTGGCCCTGATTGATCTGCTGGGTGCCGTGATAGAGGCCGGACGTGTCGCCGAGGCCGACCGTATTGGCGGTGGCGAAGAGCCGGAACGAGGGATGCGGACGAATGACGCGCTTCTGGTCGAGCAGCGTCAGCTTGCCGGACTGCTCGAGCACGCGCTGGATCACGAACATCACGTCGGGACGCCCGGCGTCGTATTCGTCAAAGACCAGCGCGATGTTGTTTTGCAGCGCCCAGGGCAGGATGCCGTCCTGGAACTCGGTGATCTGCTTGCCCTCCTTGAGCACGATCGCGTCCTTGCCGACGAGATCGAGCCGCGAGACATGGCTGTCGAGGTTGACGCGCACACAGGGCCAGTTCAGCCGGGCGGCGACCTGCTCGATATGGGTCGATTTGCCGGTGCCGTGATAGCCCGAGATCATGACGCGGCGGTTATGCGCGAAGCCGGCCAGGATCGCGATGGTGGTGTCGCGGTCGAAGCGGTAATCCGGGTCGAAATCCGGGACATGCGCCTCGGGCTTCGAATAAGCCGGCACTTCGAGATCGGTGTCGATCCCGAAGGTCTGGCGCACCGACAGCTTCATGTCGGGCAGGGCCGGGGCGTTCGTCGTCGTCATCTGGCTTTGTCTCCGGGCACGGGACAGGGCCGGGAGAAGTCCGGTTGTCCCGAAGCCGACCGAAAGGGAGGCGTATGACACCCTAGTTAGAGCGAAAGGCCGGGAGCGGCAATTCGCAAAGCGGTCGGGCGGCCAGACGCGGCAGGCATGCCCGATGCGGCTCGCAACCGCCGTGCCAGGGACGGAGCGGCAGACTCAGCCGCGCTTTGCGAGCAGGCGGGCGACGACGGCGACCGTCCCCGCGGCGCCGTCGCGGTCGATCGCGACGCGCGGCGGCGCGGTCTCTTTCAGCGCTGCTGTAGCCGCCTGCGCCAGCCTTGCCGGCGTCAGTTCGCTAGCGACCAATGAGCACGCCAGCCCCGCGCGCTGCATCGCGGCGGCGCGGATCGCCTGTTCGGTCTCGCCGCCCTCGTCGAAGGGCACGACGATCGCCGGCCGCCCGGCCTCGACCAGATCGAGCACGGTGTTGTAGCCGGCCTGGCTGATCGACAGTGCGCAAGCCTCGAGCAAGGCAGGAAAATCCGGCCGCGTCCATTCGACCGTCAGATGGGCCGGCGCGGCGGCGGTCAGGCCGGCGAAGGCGGTGGGATCGGTCGCGCGCCCGACGAGGATGCGCCATCGCCAACCGTCGCCGAGCAGACGGGCGGCGGTGGTCGCAGTCTCGAACAGCGGCAGGGCCGCGCCGGAGCCGCCGCCCGAGACGAGGATGTCCGCCCCATCGTCATTGCGAGCGGAGCGAAGCAATCCAGGGGCCTTGCGCAATCCCTCTGGATTGCTTCGCTCCGCTCGCAATGACGGTGCGGTCAGATAGCCCGTGTAGTGCAGTTTGGTCGCCAGCTCCGGCGTCACCGGCCACGAGGCGTTCAGCGCCAGAAACGCTTCGTCGCCATGCACCAGCACGGCGTCGAACAGCGCCTCCAGCCGGCGATGCGCCTCCTCGACACGGTCGGGTCGTGGCGCGACCAGCACGTCCCGGATCGAGGAGAGGATGAGCGCGGCCGGGTTGGCGGCCTTCGCCGCCGCGATCAGGTCGAGAAATTCGCCCGCAAGTTGCCGGCGACCGAAGGGGAAATGCTCGGTGATCACGATGTCGGGGGCCATGGGCGTCGCCAGTTCCGCGAGCATCGTCCGCCGCGCCGCGCCGCGCTCGTCGCCGATCGGCCGGCCGGCTTCATCGAGCAGGTTGCGAAAGTCCACCCCCTCGATCTTGACGGGCGGCAACTGCGCGAAGGCGTAGGGCGCGTCCTTGGCGGCGCGCAGAGGCATGCCGCCGCTCGCCAGCGTCACCGCGTGCCCGGCCTGCGCCAACGCCCTCGCGAGGTGCTGGGCCCGCACCAGATGCCCCGAGCCGAGCAGATGTGTCACCGCGATCAGGATGCGCGCCATCAGCCGCCTCTCCTGCCAGACGACGCCAGCAGCGCCGCATGAATGCGGTCGAGTCCCGCTTCCGCCGAGAACGCACCGGTCAGCCTGGCATGCGCGGCCGCTCCCAGCGCGGCGCGGCGCGCCGGATCGGCCGCCAGCTCACGCAGCCTTTGCGCCAGCGCCGGAATGTCGCCGGGCGCGACCAGCAGGCCCTCGACCCCGTCGCGGACGAATTCGGGGATGCCAGCAAAATCGGTCGCGACGATCGGCAGGGCCTGGCTCGCCGCCTCCATCACCACATTGGGCAGACCGTCGCGGTCGCCGTCGCCGGCCTGCTTCGAGGGCAGCACGAAGAGATCGGCAGCGCGCAAAGCCGCGATCACCTCGCCCTGCGCCTTCGGTCCGGCCCAGGCAATGCGCCCGGCCAGGTCCAGCGTCTCGGCCTGCGCCTTGAGCGCCGCCAGCATTTCGCCGCCGCCAATATGCGTCAGCCGCCAGTGCAGCCCGGCCGGCAGCAGGGCGAGCGCCGCGAGCAGATCGTCAAAACCCTTCTTCTCAACGGCGCGGCCGATCGTGACAAAGCGGACGGGCTCGGCCGGGTCGCCGCCATCGTGCGCCGCGTGCGTTGGCGGATCCGGAAAGCGGGCGAGATCAAGGCCGTGATACACCAGCGCGACCTTATCGGCATGGTCCGACAGTCGCGCCAGCTCGCCGCAGCCGTCGCGCGTGCAGGTCACGCCCCAGGCGCTGGCCGCGATCTTTTCGCGCTTTTCCCAGTCGGGCGTCGTCCAGATGTCCTTGGCATGGGCCGAGAACGACCATGTCAGACCTCGCAGCAGCGCCGCATAGCGGACCACCGATGCCGGCGTGTGCAGGTAGTGCACATGCAGGTGCCGGATGCTCCTCGGCAGTTCGCGCGCCATCACGCAGGCCTGGCCAAGCCGGCGCAGGCGATTGCGCGTCGGGTCGCGGGCGAGATCGCGCAGGAACACCGCCGCGAGCGCGAGAACTGAAGGCCGCCCCAGCGCCCTAAGCACGCCGCGCAGAACGCGCGCGCGCTCCTGATGCAGATACTCCGGCAGATAGGCGACCGGCGCGACGATCTGCTTGTGCATCAGGTGCCGGTCGGCGTCGGTTGGCAGGCGCAGCGACCAGATCGAAAACGACAGGCCGCGCTGCTGCAGGCCCAGAAGCTCCTGCGCGATGAAGGTTTCCGACAGACGCGGATAGCCCTTCGTCGCGATCGCGACGACCGGCTCGGGAGGCCCGCTCATCGCCGCCCGATCAGCATGAAGCGGGTGTAGTTCCTGGCCGGCAGCGCGCCCGAGAACCAGATTTCCGAGAGGCCTGTCTGCGCCGCGAAGGCATCGAGCGACGGCACGCAGCTGCGATGGTCCGGCTCGCGGACATAGTCGTTGGATTGCAGCAGCAACGGCAGCCCCGCAGGCAGGCTCGCAAGCCAGCCCGGCACGTCGTCGAGATGTTCGCAGCTCGTGTTGATCAGCAGGCCCGGCCTGTGTGTCTGGGTCGCCAGGTCGAGCGTCATCATGTCGGCCGTCATCGTCCGGAACCGGCCGGCCGCGACATGGCGGCGGTTCAGCCGCTCGGCGACAGGGGCGCAGGCCGGGTCGCGGTCGAGGCTGACGACCTCTGCGATGTCCAGCCGCCCGTCGTCGAGCAGAAGCGCGCCGAGCACGCCGTACCAGGCGCCGAGCACCCAGACTGGCCCGTCGGGCCGCGGCAGGGCCTGCGCCAGCGCCTCGACGAGCCAGCGCTTCGAGGCGATCTGCTTGTGATTGAACGCGATCCAGAGGTCGGGCGGCATGCCCTCGCTCAAGAGCTTGGCCAGATCGGCCACGACGCGGTCGCCGGTGAGGGCTGCGACGCCGCGCATGATGTCGTAAAAGGCGTCGGGGGGCGTGTCGCTGGTCATGCCGTGATGCGCGGAGACGGATCGGGATGAATTCGGCGGGACCATATGCAAGCGCGGCCGCGAAGGCCAGCACGGCCGGCGACGGCGCGGAGGCTCCGGCAGGCGTGCTGCTGCCCCATCTCGCGGGCCCCGGAGCCTGCCTGCGCCAGGTGCTCGCGGCGCATGCGGTGCGGGACTGCCCGCATGTCGTCGAGATCGGCGGGGCCGGGCTGCCGATCACCGGCTTCCTGACGCACCGGCCGGATTCCGTCACGGTGGTCGATCCGAAGATTCCGGCCTTCGAAGGCGACAGACTGAACGGCGCGCCCTGCATCGTACGCCATGTCCGCGCCAAGCTTCAGGAGATCGCGATCACCCCGTCAGGACCTTATGCGCTGGTGCTGCTCGGCCTTTCGCTAAAGCCGTTCGGCTCCTCGGACGCGACCGCGCCGGCCCTGCTCGCCTTGGCGGCGGCGGCGCGCGTTCTCGTGATCGACTATGCGCTCGATCTGCCCCGCGCCCAGGGCCAGATCGGCGCGCTGACGGGCGCGCGCAGGGCAAGGCCGACGATCGACCTCGCCATGACGACCGACGATGACGGCCTGCGCGAGGCCGGCTTCGACCGCCGCCGCTTCCTGGTCTTCGGCCCCGACTGAGGAGATCGCGCGCCGCCGGGCTCAGTCGCCCTTGGCCGGCTTGCGCTTGCGTGCTTTCGCAGCGGGCTTCTTCAGCGGCGCAGGCGGCTCATCCGCCGGGGTGACGTCCTCGGCCGGCGGCGCTGCTTCGTCGGCCGTTTCCGGCGCGTCGACGGCTTCCTCCGCATCGGCGTCCGCGACGACCTCTTCGGCAACCTCCCCGGGCGCTTTCTCAGGCGCCGGCGCGGGGACAGGCTCGATCTCGTCCTCCGCCTCGGCCAGTTGCGGCGCGCTGGCGAAGCCGAACGCCGCGATCGGCTTTTCGCGGCCCTTGATCGAGACCTTGACCATCGTCGTGCCGCGATAGCGCCGGCCTGCGGCCTTCAGCGTATCCTCGGAGACGACGATATCGGCGAGCACGCGCCGGGTCGCCGATTCGAGCTGGCTCGCCACCATCACCGTCTCGCCGACGGTGATGTCGCGCCGGCCGAGGCTTTCGTTCTCCACCGCGCCCACGATCGTCTGTCCGGTGTGGAGACCGATGCCGATCCTGAGCGGCAGCGGCAGCGCCGCGCCGAATTCGCGGTTCAGCGCCTCGACGGCGCGCACGATGTCGCCGGCCGCGCTGATCGCGGCTTGCGCCGCGCGGGAGGCGTTCCCCTCCAGGCCGAACACGGCCATGAAGCCGTCGCCATAGAACGCATCGATCCGCCCGCCATGGGCCGTGATGGCCTGCGACATCTCATCGAAGAAGCGGTTGAGCAGGCCGATCAGCTCCTGCGGCAATTGCCGTTCCGAGAGCGCCGAGAAGGCGCGCAGATCGGCGACCATCACCGTCAGCCCGCGCCGCCCGGCATTGGCCTCGGGCTCGGCGGCGCGGGTTGCGCTGCCGAGCCGTGACGCCAGCAGGATCTGGACCTGGACGTCGTCGCGCGGCCTGATCTGGCAGGCGAGCCGGACGCGATCCGGCGCGGAGATGCGGGCGAGCAGCTTGGCTTCGTTAGGGCCGGGCGGCGGCAGCTTGTCGGCGCCGTCGAGCACCAGCACCCGGCAGGTGGCGCAGCGCGCCCGGCCGCCGCACAGCGCCGCATGGGGAATGCCGAAACGCCGGAACATCTCCAGCACGGTCAGCCCCGGCGTCAGCTTGCGGACGCCATGCCCGACGAAGCGCACGGTGATGTGGCGGGCCGTGCGCACCCTGACCTCGCGGACCGCGACGAAGCCGACGAAGCCCGCCACGAGCCCGTAGAAGACGGTCTTGGCCCAGGTGACGTTCTGGTTGAACATCGAGACCGCGCTGTCGGTGTAGACCTCCGGCGGCAATTGCATGCGCGCGGCCTCGCGGCCGGCCACGGCGAACCCGATCAGGGCCAGGACCGGCACCAGCACCGCTGCCAGCATGAACGGATCGCGCCAGCGCTGGTAGCTTTCGCGTGCGCGCAGCGAGAAATGCAGTCCGATGATGCCGTGACCCCAGACCAGCAGCAGCAGGATGGTCTGGGATGTGGCGAGCCCCGGCCAGAGCCTGCGCAGCACCGCCTGATAACTTTCGTCCAGGTTGAAGAACGTCCCCATCACCCTCGTGCCGACGATGTGGTCGACGAGGAAGAGCGGTATGGCGAGACCCAGCCCGATCTGCAGCATCTCGCGCGCCGGCATCCGGAACGTCCGGCGCTGCGCCACGCGCAACATGGCGAAGAACGGGTGCACCACCAGCGCGCCGTAGAGCAGGACGGTGCCGGGCCAGGAATGCCAGACGAGATAGCGCCAGCCCTGCACCGTCTCCATGGCCTCGACGCCGGCGATGCCGACGGCATGGTTGAGAAAATGCGTCGCCGAGAAGACGAGCAGGATCATGCCCGAGGCGAAGCGGATGTCCCGGCTCCAGGACGAGGCGTATTCGAGCCCACCCATGCCGGGCTTCTGCCGGTCGGAGCCCGCCGTCTGCGACAGGCTCATGCTGCGATCGCCAGCATCAGTGGACCTTTTCGTTGTGGAGCACGAAATCCGCGAGGCGATAGAGTCGCGAGGCGAGATCGCGCGACAACGCCAGGCTGAAATCGGGAATCGTCTCGAGCAGCTCGAAGAACAGGTCCTTCGGCAGCCGCAGCGCGCTCACCTCGCTCTTGGCCGTGACCGCGCCGACATAAGGCTGCCCGCACAGCATCGGCACGTCGCCGAAGATGCTGCCGGTCTCGAAGCGGAAACGCTTGGAATGGCCGCCCTCGCGCTCATGCGAGAGCTCGACCTCGCCGGCAAGGATGAAGTAGACGCCGTCCGGCCGCTCCCCCTCGGCGATGATCTGCGTTCCGGCCGCGAACTGCAGCTTCTCGCCCATCAGCGCGACGAGTTTCAGTCGCGGAGCCGGCAAGGTCCTGAACAGCGGCAATTGCCGCAGGCAGGAGATGTCGGTCTCGAGCGTCATGGTCTCGCCTCCATTCCTTGCACGGCCCGGCGCGGCGGCGGGCTGTCCGCGACCTCGTGCTCATGGCCCTGCGTATCGTCCTCGATCACGCCGGAGGGACCGCTGAAGACGATCCGCGGCGAGATGTCCCGCGCCAGACTAGCATCGGCCAGAAGAAGAAACAGCGTCATCCTCGCGCAATGCTCGCGCAGTCGATCGATCAGCGCGTCGGGTTCGCGCGTGGAGCCGAGCAGCGCGGCGACGTCCAGCACGGCGATCTGCGGAGACTTGATCAGCGCCTGCGCCAGCGGCACGGCGAGTTTGAGCCGCTGGGGCAGGTGGCGGCCACGCGTGCCGCAATCCGTGGCGAGGCCGACACGGTAGAGCTCGCCGTCGAGCCCGGCGCGCGCAAGCGCCTCGCGCACGATCGCCGCGACCTTCTTCTTCGCGTCGGCGACGCCGTAGCCGATCCTCCCGAACATCAGATTGTCGCGCAGGCTCGCGCCGAGCATCACGCGCTCGGGGTCGTAGAAGGCGACGTCCTCGGCGGCGTCGGCCGGCAGATGCGCCTTGAAGCTTTCGCGCGCCCGCAGCAACCGTCGCTCCAGCGCCTTGTCGAGGAGGTTGAGCCGGTGCTTGGGCTCGATATAGCCGAGAGCCAGCGCGAGCAGGTCGCGCTGCGTCTCGGCGTCGAGCGGACCGCGCATGTCATGCTTGCCGAGCGTGCCCGCGAGATCCTTCAGCCGTTCCAGATCGATCCCGACGCCGAAGGAATAGCGCTCGAACAGCGCGTGGCCCTGCGGCAGGCCGTCGAAGATTTCGACGATCGTCGCGACGATCCGCCCGCCGACCTCGATCAGCGGCTCGACCAGCGCCTCGGCCGAGAGCAGCGCCTGGGCGTAGGGCTCGAACAGCAGCGTCTCGCTGGCGAAGCGCGGGCTCATCAGCGCGCCGAAGACCAGATTCTCGGCGATGGTCGCGTTGGCGTTGTAGCGCGCCGGATCGAAGGTCTCGATCAGCCCCGAGAGCTTGCTGCGGTTCAGTTCCTCGGCCACGGCGCGGCGCGCCTCGACGACGCGCTGTTTGGCTTCGTCCTCAAGCGTGGCCACCACCTTGCCGTCGAGCCCGAGCTCATAGACGTCCTCGGCGCAGCCCAGCACGTCGAGCACGGTCTTGATATGGGCCTCGAGCGCGGCAGCGTCGCTCAGCCCCGCGCCCTCGTAGTCCGTCCAGTCGGCGGTGAACGAGAACGGCGTGTTGCCCGAGCGGATCGCCTCCATGAAGATCCGGTGCTCTTCCTGGCTGACCTTGCCTTCGGGCCTGGCGCTCGGCCGCCGCCGCTTCAGCGGCAGCAGGATGTTGTCGCGCAGGCTGCCGGCGATGATCTCGGTCTCGCTGCCGGCATAGCCGATCATGTGGCTCGAGCGTTCGACCGACATCCGCGCCAGCGCCTGGCCGTCGATGACCACGCGGCCCGAATAGGCCATGGCCTGGCGGCCAAGGATGCGGCCGATGACCTCGCGCCCGCCGCCGTCAGGCCCGATCACCGCGACCGCGCCGGGACGCGGCAGGCGCAGCGAGAGCGGCGAGAGCAAGGGCTGGCCGCGATTGTCGAGCATCTGGACGCCGTCGAGCCGGATCTCGCCCTCGTCGGGCAGGCGCTTGACGCCGTCGACCTCGTCGAGAACCACAGCCTCGTCGCTGTTGAACTGCGTGATCACCTGCTCGTACTTGATGGTCACGTCGTTGCGCTGCTGGTCCCAGTCGATCAGCTCCTTGATCGGCGGCGGCAGGTCCCGATAGGCGGCGATGACGGCGACGAGCTGGCCGATGTCGAGCCGGCCCTGGAGCGCGAAATAGCCGCCGACCGCATAGAAGAAGAACGGCGTGATCTGCGCCAGCAGGTTGTTCAGGAACTTGACCGCGAACTTGCGCTTGTAAAGCGCATAGCGGATGTCGAAGAGCCGGCCGAGCCGGCCCGAAATGTCGGACTGGACATAGGTCGTCGCGCCATGGCCCTGGATCGTCGGGCCGGCATCGACGATCTCGCCGATGCGACCGGCGAGCTGGCGCGAGGCGAGCTGGCGCTCGCGCCCGAGGCGGAGCTGCTCCTTGCGCAGGATCGGGATGATGATCGCCTGCAGCAGCACGATGACGAGCGCGATCGAGCCGAGCCAGACGCTCTGGACCATGATGAAGACGAGCGCCGTCAGCGCCTGGCTGAGCAGGAACACCGGCTGGATGAAGGCGTCGCCGACGAAGCCGCCGATCGGCTCGACCTCGTCCTTGATCATGCTGGCGACCTCGGCAGGCTTGACCGCGCGGATGTCCTCCGGCCGGAAGCGCATGAGCTGGCCGAACAGGTCGTAGCGCATCCGCCGCAGCATGCGCTCGCCGAGAATGCCCTTGCGCAGGTTGACCACGTATTTGAACGCGCCGTTGATCAGCACCAGCACGAGAAAATAGCCCGACAGACCGAACAGGAGCCCGAGCTGATTGACCTCGAAGCCGTCGAAAAGCCTCAGGCTGCCGCCGCCGAGAAAGCCCGGCGCATGCAGAGTGAAATCGAGCAGCGTCGTCGTGGTCTTGCCGTCCTTGAAGGCACCGCCCTGGATGGCGTCGTTAACGATGCGCTTGGGCACGTCGAACGAGGCCCAGTAGAACGGAATCGAGGCGAGGATGATCGCCAGGACGATGAGCTGCTCGCCCCTGCTCTTCTGCCAGACGTAACGGAAGAGGTTGGTCTCCAAAGGCGTATCCCGTCCGGCGCGCAGCGCGCGCAATGGTCGACCAGAACCCCGGCCACGACATTATGTGTGTCAGCCGGCGCTCCAGCGCAATGCGGGCCGGCTCCAGAGCGCGCGCTTGCCCCGGAGGGTCGGCCATGTTTCGATCACGTTCGGCGGAGGATGATGATGCGGGCGGGGACACATCAGCGGATGCTGCGGCTTTGCGGAGCGGCGGCGGGATTGGCGATGCTGGCGGCGACGGGCCAGGCGCAGCCGCTCGCCGACGCGGGCGACCGCATCCTGCGCGACGATTTCGAAACCGATCGTTTTTCTCCTGAAGGCGGGCTGTTCTACAAGGACAACGCCGAACAGCGCGCCGGCAAGGTCGTCTTCCAGGACCGCAACGCCCGCTCCGGCAAGCGCGCTCTCACCTTGACGATTCCGCCCTCCTGCAAGGCCAAGGTCGAGGACTGCAGCGAACGCGCGGAGGTCTGGGAGAAGCCCGATGTGCTCGCAGCCTATGACAGGGCCGTCTGGTACGGCTTCTCGATCTTCATGGACGATCCCGTGCCGCAGGACGACGGGCGTTACGTTATGGCGCAGTGGAAGCGCGAGATCATCCCCGGAGCCGATGGCGACTATTCGCCGTTCATGGCGCTGAGGCTCTACCAGGGCAAGTTCGGCGTCACCATCGAGACCGACATGGTCGCGGCTCATCCCGTCGGCGGCTCCGAGCGGCCCCAGGGCTGCCTGCCGGGCGAGGCGCGCGTGCTCAACCGGCCGACCGCGCGCCAGACCCGCGCACTCGTGGCGATGGAAGTGGGCACGACGCCGGAGAACTACCCCGACTATTTCGATTCCTGCGCGCCCGGCATCCAGGTGACGCAGCATGCCGATCTGCCTCCGGCCCAGCAGGGCTGGGTGGATTTCGTCTTCCGCTCGAATCCGGGCCCGACGGGCGACGGCCATGTCGAGGTCATCGCCGACGGCGTCAGGATCGTGACGGTGAAGGGTCATATCGGCCATCGCGGGCCGGGTCTGGACAAAAACCAGTACTTCAAGTTCGGGCCCTATCGCGCCCCGCATCCGCAGAACTGGACCGTCAGCTTCGACGATTTCCGCCGAGGACCGCGTTGCGCCGATGTCATCCGCGCCGGGCAGTGTCCGCCCGAGTGAAACCAGCCGCGACGGAACGGTCCTTGCGTCAAAAGCCATTGGCAAACTGGTGCATTGAACGTCTAGTGCGGTCCGGTGTGGGCAAGGCAACTTTGCGGCAGAGGCAGCGTTAAGGGGCTCATGGACATCCTGCGCATCAGCGACCTGCGCATCGGCTTCACCGTCCACGGGCTCGCCCGCGATGTCGTGAAGGGCGTCAGTCTGCGCGTGCCGCAGGGCAGGACGGTGGCGCTGGTCGGCGAGTCGGGCTCCGGAAAATCCGTCATCTCGCAGGCGATCATGGGGCTGTTGCCGCGCAATGGCGGCGTCACCGGCGGCGAAATCCTGTTCCGCGATCCGCAGACGCCGGGTTCGTCGATCGACATCGCCGGGCTCACGCCCGAGGGCCGTGAGATTCGCTCGCTGCGCGGCGGGCGCATCGGCATGATCTTCCAGGAGCCGATGTCCTCGCTCTCGCCGGTACACACCATCGGCAACCAGATCGAGGAGGCGCTGCAGCTCCACCGGCCCACCTCGAAGGAGGAGGCGCGGGCGCTGATCGAGGCGATGCTGAAGCGCGTCGGCTTCAAGGACCCGCATCGCGCCTTCGGTTTCTACCCGTTCGAGCTTTCGGGTGGTCTGCGCCAGCGCGCCATGCTGGCGATGGCGCTGATCTGCCAGCCGGCGCTGCTGATCGCCGACGAACCGACGACGGCGCTCGACGTCACCATCCAGGCCCAGGTGCTCGATCTGATGCGCGATCTCCAGGCCGAAATGGGCATGGCGATCCTGCTGATCACCCACGATCTCGGCGTCGTCGCCAACATGGCCGACGAGGTCGTGGTGATCTACCATGGCGAGATCATGGAGAGCGGTCCGGTCGAGGACATCTTCCGCCGCCCGCGCCACCCCTATCTCAAGGCCCTGCTCAAGGCTTCGCCGCATTTCGACATGGAAGACGGCGAGCGGCTGGTCGCGCTGCGAGAGGCGAGGCCGCGCGCGCCCGTCCCGCTGCGCCCCAAGCCTGTTGTCGCGGCGGCCGCGCCACTCCTGAGCGTGCGACACCTGCGCAAGACCTACACCACCGGCTCGCGAAAATTCTTCGGCAAGGGCACGCTCGCAACCGTGGTCGCCGTCGACGACGTCTCCTTCGACATCGCGCGGGGCGAATGTCTCGGCCTCGTCGGCGAGAGCGGCTGCGGCAAGACCACCGTCAGCAAGATCATCATGCGTGCTGTCACGCCGGAAAAGGGCGAGATCGTTTTCGACGACGGCCAGACCCGCACCGACATCCTGGGGTTGAAGGGCGACGCCTTGCGCGCCTTCCGGCCGAAGGTGCAGATGATCTTCCAGGATCCGGTCTCATCGCTGTCGCCGCGCATGACGGTGATGAACATCCTGCGCGAGCCGCTGGTCGTGCATGATCGCGGCGACGGCGTCGGGCAGTCGGAGCGCGTCAAGGCGCTGATGCAGGATGTCGGGCTCGATCCGCGCTTCCTCAACCGCTATCCGCATTCCTTCTCGGGCGGGCAGCGCCAGCGCATCGGCATTGCGCGCGCGCTCGCGCTCGATCCGGAGCTGATCATCTGCGACGAGCCGGTCTCGGCGCTCGACGTATCGGTGCAGGCGCAGATCCTAAACCTGCTGAAGGACCTCCAGGCCGAGCGCGGCCTGACCTTCCTGTTCATCTCGCACAACCTCGCCGTGGTGAACTACATGGCCGACCGCATCGCGGTGATGGCCAATGGAAAGATCGTCGAGATCGCGCCGCGCCACGTGCTGTTCACCCGGCCATCGCATCCCTACACCAAGGCGCTGCTGAAATCGGTCCCCTTCGCCGATCTCGACCGCAAGCTCGACTTCAAGCTGGTCGCACCGGGCGGGGCCTCCGATGCGACCCATTGGGACGCGGCCTTCCGGCAGGAGCCGGATGGTCCGGCGCTGACCCATCTCGATCTCGGCGACGGCCATTTCGTCCTGGCCCGACCGAGCACATCGCTCCGCGAGGTCGCCTGATGATCCGCCGACGCAACCCGACGCGCCGGACGGCGCTGGTCCTCGGCTCCGCGGCAATGGCGGCGGCCGGGCTGCCGCGGCTGGCGAAGGGCGAGCCGACGAAACCCGCGACGCTGATCGACAGCCCGTTCTTCGCCGCGCAGGTCACGGCGGGGAGCCTGCCGCCGATCGAGCAGCGCCTGCCGTCCTCGCCGCGCATCGTCGATGTCTCGGGGCCGGGCCGCGAACCGGGCCGCCATGGCGGCACGCTGCGTCAGCTGATGGGCGACCAGCGCGACATCCGGATGATGACGCTTTACGGCTACACCCGCCTCGTCGGCTACGACCAAAACCTCGATCTGGCGCCGGACATCCTTGAGAGCGTCGACGAACAAGAGGGCCGCATCTTCACGCTGAAGCTGCGGCCCGGCCATCGCTGGTCCGATGGCTCGCCCTTCACGGCGGAGGATTTCCGCTACTGGTGGGACGACGTCGCCAACAACAAGCGGCTCTCGCCGGGCGGACCGCCGCAGGCGCTGCTCGCGGCGGGCGAGAAGCCGGTTTTCGAGGTGCTGTCGCCGACCGAGGTCCGCTACAGCTGGGCGAAACCCAACCCGGTCTTCCTGCCGTCGCTCGCCGGTGCGCAGCCGACATACATCTACATGCCGTCGGGCTATCTGAAGCAGTTCCACGAGGGCTATGCCGACAAGGCGACGCTCGCCGCCTCGGTCAAACAGGCGCGCGTCAAGGACTGGGGCTCGCTGCATGAACGCCTGTCGCGAATGTACCGTCCCGAGAATCCCGACCTGCCGACGCTCGACCCCTGGCGCAACATCACCCCGCTGCCGGCCGAGCAGTTCACCTTCCAGCGCAACGCCTATTTCCACCGCATCGACCAGAACGGCCGGCAACTGCCCTATATCGACGAGGCGACGCTCACGGTCGGCACCCATTCGCTGATCCCGGCCAAGACCGCCGCCGGCGAGAGCGACCTGCAGGCGCGCTATATCCGCTTCGACAACTACACCTTCCTCAAGGACGCCTCGAAGCGGATGGGCTTCGAGGTCAAGCTCTGGAAGCGCGCCGAGGGCGCCTATTTCGCCCTGATGCCGAACCTCAACGCGATCGACCCGGTCTGGCGCGACCTCAACCGCGACCTGCGCTACCGCAAGGCGCTCTCGCTCGCGATCAACCGCCGCGACGTCAACAAGGTCATCTTCTTCGGCCTCGCCAAGGAGAGCGGCAACACGGCCTTGCCCGAAAGCCCGCTCTACGACCCCGAGAACGCCACGATGTGGATGGAGCAGGACAGGGCGATGGCCAACCGCCTGCTCGACGAGATCGGCCTGGGCGAGCGCGACGCCGAGGGCGTACGCATGCTGCCGGACGGCCGAAGGCTCGAATTCACCATCGAGACCGCCGGCGAGAGCACCGAGGAGACCGACATCCTCGACCTGATCAAGCAGGATTTCTACGCGGTCGGCGTCAAGATCTATCCGCGCTCGACGCAACGCGACGTCTTCCGCCGCCGCATCCTGGCCGGTCAGACCGTCATGTCGGCATGGACCGGCATGGACAACGCGCTCGTCGCCGCCGAGATGGAGCCGGACGCGCTGGCGCCGACCTCCTCCATGCAGTTCAACTGGCCGCGCTGGGGCCAGTTCATCGAAAGCGGCGGGCGCGAGGGCGAGGCCCCGGACCTTCCCGCGGTCGAGAAGCTCGTGCGGCTTCACAAGGACTGGCGCGTCAGCGCGACCCATGACGAGCGCAAGCGCATCTGGCGCGAGATGCTGAAGATCAACGCCGAACAGCTCTTCACCATCGGCGTGGTCAACGGCACGCTGCAGCCGGTGGTGGTGGCGAAAACGCTGCGCAACGTCCCCGACAAGGGACTCTACAGCTTCGAGCCGGGGGCCTTCTTCGGCCGCTATATGCCCGACACCTTCTGGTTCGACCTGTCGAGCGGCAAGGTCTGAGCCGTGCTGCTGCAATACATCCTCAAGCGCATCCTCGTGATGATCCCGACGCTGCTGGTCACCAGCGCGCTGATCTTCACCGTGATCAACCTGCCCGAGGGCGATTATTTCGAGACGCTCGCCGCCGAGATGGCGGCGCAGGGCGAGAAGGCCGACCTCTCGCGCATCGAATTCCTCAAGAAGGAATACGGCTTCGACAGGCCGCCGGTCGAGCGTTACTTCATCTGGGTCTGGGGCCTGCTCCAGGGCGATATGGGTTACTCCTTCGAGTATCAGCGCCCGGTTCGCGAGATCGTCGGCGACCGGCTGATGCTGACCATGCTGGTCTCCTTCGTCACCATCATCTTCACCTGGGTCGTCGCCTTCCCGATCGGCATCTATTCGGCGACGCACCAGTATAGCTGGGGCGATTATGGCCTGACCTTCCTCGGCCTGCTCGGGCTCGCCATTCCGCATTTCCTGCTGGCGCTGGTCTTCATGTACACGGCCAATGTCTGGTTCGGCACGTCGATCGGCGGGCTCGTCGACCCGGCCTATCTCAACCAGCCGATGAGCTGGGCGAAGTTCTGGTCGATCCTGGAGCATCTCTGGATACCGGTGATCATCATCGGCGCCGGAGGCACCGCCAGCATGATCCGCGCCGTGCGCGCCAACCTGCTCGACGAACTACAGAAGCAGTATTTCGTCACCGCCCGCGCCAAGGGTCTGCCGCCCGGCAAGGCCCTGCGCAAATACCCGCTCCGGATGTCGCTGAACTTCTTCGTCTCCGACATCGGCGACATCCTGCCCGCGATCGTGTCCGGCGCCGAGATCGTCGCGATCGTGCTCTCGCTGCAGACCACCGGGCCGCTGCTGATCCGCGCCCTGCAAAGCCAGGACATGTATCTCGCCGGCTCCTTCCTGATGTTCCTCTCGTTCCTGACCGTGATCGGCGTGCTGCTCTCCGACATCGCGCTGGCGATCCTCGATCCGCGCATCCGGCTGCAGGGCGAGGCGACGAAATGAGCGCTCCCGCCTCGGTCAACGTGCTGCCTCCCGACGGCGCGCCCCTGCCGCATACGGCCTCGACTGCGCCGTTCGAGCCCCATGCGGTCGAAAGGATGACGCCGGAGCAGGAACGCGTCTATCTCGCGCCACAGCTCCAGTTGATGTGGTGGAAATTCCGCCGGCATCGGCTCGCGGTGATCTCCGGCGTCGTCATCCTGACGATCTATGTCATGGCCGCGATCTGCGAGCTGCTCGCGCCCTATCACTACACGACGCGCAACACCGACTTCATCCGCGCCCCGCGCCAGGAGCTGCACCTGTTCCATCAGGGCAGCTTCATCGGACCTTTCGTCTATCCCTATGCGCAGCGCCTCAACATGGAGAATCTGAAGCGCGAATACGATGTCGACACGTCACGGCCGCAGCCCCTGCGCTTCTTCTGCCGCGGCGACGACTACGATTTCTGGGGCCTGATCCCCGGCAACATCCACCTGTTCTGTCCGCCCGAAGGCGGCACGCTGTTCCTGCTCGGCTCCGACCGGCTCGGCCGCGACATGCTCTCGCGCATCCTCTATGGCGGGCGCATCTCGCTCTCGATCGGCCTGCTCGGCGTCCTCGTCTCCTTCGTGCTCGGCGTCATCATCGGCGGCGTCGCCGGCTATTTCGGCGGCAAGGTCGATCTTGTGGTCCAGCGCATTATCGAGATCGTGCAGTCTCTGCCGCATATCCCGCTCTGGCTGGCGCTGGCCTCGATCATGCCGCCCTCCTGGAGCCCGCTTTTGGTCTATCTCGGCATCACCGTCATCCTCGGCCTGATGGACTGGACGGGGCTGGCGCGCGCGGTGCGCTCAAAACTGCTCTCGCTGCGCGAGGAGGACTATGTCGTCGCGGCGCAACTGATGGGGGCGAAACCCGCCCGCATCATCGGCCTGCATCTGGTGCCGGGCTTCATGAGCCATCTCATCGCCTCGGCGACGATCACCATTCCCAAGACCATCCTGGGCGAGACGGCGCTGAGTTTCCTGGGCTTGGGCCTGCGGCCGCCGATCACGAGCTGGGGCGTGATGCTGAACGAGGCGCAGAACATCAATGTGGTGGCGCTCTATCCCTGGCTGCTCTATCCGGTCGTGCCGGTGATCCTGATCATCCTCGCCTTCAATTTCCTCGGCGACGGCCTGCGCGACGCTGCCGACCCCTATCGCTGAGACCGCGCCCGGAGCGCTGCACGGTTGCGCATCGCCTTCCACACCCCGCTCAACGCCCCCGACGACGGCCGCATCTCCGGCGACCGGAGGATGGCGCGCCAGATCGTCGCCGCGCTGGAACGGCTCGGCCACGAGGTCGCGCCGATCGCGGATGCCCGCGCTTATCTGGCGACGCCCGACCCGGAGCGTCTGGCGATCCTGCGCGAGACCGCCGCGGCGCGCGGCGAGGCGCTCATTGCCGGCTGGGCTGCGGCGGGGTCGGCGCCCGATCTCTGGTTCACCTATCACAGCTACTACAAGGCCCCCGATCTGCTCGGCCCGGACGTCGCCGCGCGGTTCGGCATTCCCTATGTCGTCGCCGAGGCGAGCGATTCGAAACGCCGCGCCGGGGGTGACTGGGCGACCCATGTCGCGCTCGCCCGCGCCGGCATCGCGGCCGCCGACCTGCATCTCTGCTTCACCGACCGCGATCGGCAAAGCATCGCGCCGCTCTGCGCCGAGCCCACCCTTTTACTGGACTTTCCGCCCTTCATCGACGCCGCCGGCCCGCGCTCGCAGCCGCGCAGCGACGGCGAATCGGCGCGGCTGATCACGGTGGCGATGATGCGCGACGGCGTGAAGCACGAGAGCTATCTGGCGCTGGCGCGGACTCTGCTGCGGATTGCCGACAGGCCCTGGACACTGACCGTGATCGGCGACGGTCCGCGGCGCGCCGACGTCGAACACGCTTTCGCGACGTTGCCGCCGGACAGGATCGTCTGGCGCGGCGCGCTCGACCAGAGCGCCGTCGCGAGCGAACTGGCAGGTCATGATATCTTCGTCTGGCCCGGCATCGGCGAAGCCTACGGGCTGGTCTATCTGGAGGCGCAGGCCGCCGGGCTACCGGTCGCAGCGTTCGCAAGCGGCGGCGTGCCCGCGACGGTGAAGCCGGGCGAGACCGCCCTGCTGGCGCCGGAGAGCGACGAGGCGGAACTGGCTGCGGCCCTGGCCCGGTTGATCGACGCGCCGCCCCTGCGCCGGAGCATGGGCGAGGCCGCCGCGCGCTTCGTCCGGACCGAGCGGATGCTGGATTCGGCCTGCGCAATTCTGGATGAGGGGCTCGGGCTCGCCATCGCGGCGCGATCCGAGCGGCACGGCGCAACGGCATGACGCCCGGCCCCTGGATCGCGCTCTCGGCGGAACTCGACCTCTGGGCAGAGGCCGGCCGGCCGGTTCGGCTCTGGCTGCGCGACGACGACGCCATCGCGCCCGGCCCGGCGCTGGACCGACTCGCGAGCCTCAGCGAACGCTTCTCGCTCCCGGTGCTGCTCGCGGTCATCCCGATGCTGGCGCAGCCAGCGCTCGCGGCGACTCTTCGGGCCATGCCCTGCCTGTTGCCCTGCCAGCATGGAACCTGGCACCGCAACCACGCCGGACCGGGCGAGAAGAAGTCGGAATTCGGCGGCGGCAGGGCCCAAGCCGAGGTCCGCACCGAGATCGCGACAGCGCGCCGGCGTCTCGAGGATTTGCTCGGCCCGGCGCTCCTGCCCGTCTTCGTGCCGCCCTGGAACCGGATCGACCCCGCCATCGCGGTCCAACTCCCGGAACTCGGCTTCAGCGGCCTGTCCTGCTTTCGCGGCTTCGATCTGGGCGAGGCCGGTCGCCCGAACGTGATCAACAGCGAGATCGACGTGATGAACTGGAAGGGCGGACGCGTCGGCTACCGCGCGGACGCGCTCGCCGCCGAGATTTGCGACCGCTTGTCCCGGTTCCGCCAGCGCTCGCCGTCGGATCCGGCGATATTGGGGCTGCTTCTGCACCATCGCGACCATGACGGCGCGGGGTGGGCGGCGCTGGAAACCGTGCTCGCCCGCCTGACGACGCACCCCGCAGTTGTCCCGATCGATCCGCGCCGGTTGTTTTCCCAGCCGCTCGCGGCATAGATAGGGCAAAGACGCCTCGGGGGAGCGTCGAACGGCGGCGACGGACTTGGATCGGGCGGCCCGCCGCGCTATGATCCGGGGCCTTATCGTATCGCTCCGTTCGCCTTCCGAACGAGGTCGTCAGGCCTTATCCCGGAGGGCGATCCCGCCATGCCGCACAACGTCGTCGAGATGCCGGCTACTGAACGCGGCCCGCGCGATCCCCATGCGCCGCGCGTGCTGATCTACAGCCACGACACCTTCGGGCTCGGCCATATCCGGCGCTGCCGGGCGATCGCGAACTCCCTCGTAGCGAGCTATCCGCACATCTCGGTCATCATCGTCTCGGGCTCGTCGGTGATCTCGAGCTTCCAGTTCGGCGACGGCGTCGACTATGTCCGCATTCCCGGCGTCGAGAAGCATGGCGACGGCCGCTACGGCCCGCACCACCTCAATCTCGACCTCGCCGACACGATCCGCCTTCGCACCGACATCATCAAGCAGGTCGTGCTCTCCTTCGATCCGGACGTCTGCATCGTCGACAAGGAGCCGCTCGGCCTGCGCGGCGAACTGATTCCGGCTCTCGAGATCCTGCGCCGGCGCGGCGCGCGCATCGTGCTCGGCCTGCGCGACGTGCTCGACGAGCCTGCGACGCTGCATGAGGAATGGCGCCAGAGCGGCGCGCTCGACGCGCTTGACGCGATCTACAACGACATCTTCGTCTACGGGCTGGAGAGCATCTACCAGCCGCTCGCCGGCCTGCCGAACCAGCATCTCTTCGCCGACAAGCTGCGCTATACCGGCTATCTCAAGCGCGCCGTGCCGAGCCCGATGCCGCCCAACCGGCATCCGCGCATCACCAAGGGGCCGTTCATCCTGGTGACTCCGGGCGGCGGCGGCGACGGCGCCGGCGTGATCGACTGGGTGATCTCGGCCTATGAAGCCGATGACGGCATCGAACTGCCGGCGCTGATCGTGTTCGGGCCGTTCATGTCGCGCGAGCGCCGCCGCGAATTCGCCGAGCGCATCGCGCGGCTTCCGAAGCTGGAGAGCCTCGGCTTCGAGCCGCGCCTCGAACTGCTGATGAATCGGGCGCATTGCGTCGTCGCCATGGGCGGCTACAACACCTTCTGCGAGATCCTCTCCTTCGACAAGCCGGCGGTGATCGTGCCGCGGGTCAAGCCGCGCCTGGAACAGGCGATCCGGGCCGAGCGCGCCGAACATTTCCGGCTGATCGACGTTCTGCACGACCCTGCGCAGAATGGCGACGGCGCGCGCGACCCGATGGTGATGGCGAAAGCCCTGCACGCCCTGCCGAAGCGGCTGCCGCCGTCGCAGGCCTTCGTGCCGAGCCTGCTGGACGGACTTCCGGCGATCAGCCGCGCCCTCGCGGACGACCTCTCGATGCCGGTGCGCGGACGCGTGCTGGCGCAGAACGCCGCTGTGGTGAGTTGAGCGGCGCTGGCGCACATCACTGGCCAAGCGCGCCGTGGCGCATTAGATCACGGGCATGAGCCTGTCTGGATCCATCGTCCCCATCGCGGTCGGCGCCGTCGCCGTTGTCCTGTTGCTGGGGCTGTTCAACATGCTTCGCGGCGGCAGCGCCTCGACCTCGCAGAACCTGATGCGGCTGCGCGTGATCCTGCAATTCGCCGCTATCCTCGTTATCATGGGCGTGTTGTGGTTGCGCGGCGGCTGAGCCGCAGGCCAGGGCTTAACGCACGGTAACATGCTGATTTTCCACAGCTTGTTCCAGCGCAACAGAACAGGTTCAGCGGCTTCGCCGCAATCCTGCCATATTCTGGACATGAGTGTCTGCGCATCCCTGACATCCGTTTCGCCGACAAGAAGAACAAGTCGCCCATGGTTCGCGTCGCGTTGCCTCTCATGTTTGGTCTGCTGGCCGCTTCGCCCGGATGGGCGCAGTCCCGGCCCTTGCCGCCAAATGTATCGAGCTACGCACCCGCCAGCGAGACCCCCGTCCCCGCCTGGGAAGCACGCCTCGGCGTCGCCGCCGCCAATCCCGCCGGACGCGAAAGCGGCCTGCTCAATTTCAGCGGCGAGATCGTCACGCCGCGCGCGATCACGCTCAGCGACCGCATTGCATCGGCCTTCGTGCCGCGCTTCCACATCGGGTCGAGCGCCAATTTCAACGGCACGCGCTACGCCTATGCCGGCGCGACCTGGACTGTCGATCTCAGCCGCAGCGTCTTTGTCGAGGCGAGCCTCGGCGCCGCGCTCAACGACGGCAAGACCGGCGGGGTCATCCCCGAGAATCGCCTGAACGTCGGCTGTAACGCCGGCACGCGCGAGGCCGCGGCGCTCGGCGTGCGCCTGAGCGACCGCTGGAGTCTCGTCGCCACGCTGGAGCATTTCAGCGCCACCGGCTGCTCGGACCGCGACAGGCCGCACGGCCCGGCCAATTTCGGCGCGAAACTCGGCTATACGTTCTGAACCGATAGCCCCTTCCGCGGCGACCATGCCGCGCTATAAGGCTGGCATGGTAAGGCTCAACAAGATCTACACCCGCACCGGCGACGACGGCACCACCGGGCTCACCACCGGCCCGCGCCGCTCGAAATCCGACCTTCGCGTCGAGGCCTACGGTACGGTCGACGAGACCAATGCCTGCATCGGCATAGCGCGCCTGCATGTCGCGATCGAGGATGCGGCGCTGGACGCCATGCTCGGGCGCATCAGCAACGATCTGTTCGACCTCGGCGCAGACCTCTCGACGCCCGACACCGGCGAGCCGCCGGCCTTCGAGCCGCTGCGGATCGCCCAGGCGCAGGTCGACCGTCTCGAGGCCGAGATCGACCGGCTCAATGCGGAACTGGCGCCGCTGCGCTCCTTCGTGCTGCCCGGCGGCACGCCGGGCGCGACCCATCTGCACCTCGCCCGCACGGTCTCGCGCCGGGCCGAGCGGCTGATGGTCGCGCTGGCGCAGACACCGGGCGAGATCGTCGCGCCGCCGGCGCTGAAATACATCAACCGCCTCTCCGATTTCCTCTTCGTCGCCTCCCGCCATCTCAACGCCAGGGCGCAGGGCGATGTGCTCTGGGCGCCCGGCAAGAACCGCTAGGACCTGGCATGTTCGTGCCGCTGCATGACGGCGTTCCGCTGCGCTTCATGCGCGCGCCCTATGTCACCTATGGGCTGATCTCGATCTGCGTCGGCCTGTTTTTGCTGATGTGGTCGCGCCAGAGCGACGCCGCCCAGATCGCGGTCGCGGCCGGGTTCGGCATGATCCCCTCGGTGCTGTTCGGCGCGGCCCAGCTTCCTGCCGAGCTGCTGCAGGCGCCGGCCTGGCTGACCCTGTTCAGCAATGTGCTGATTCATGCGGGTTTCGCCCATCTCGCCGGCAACATGCTGTTCCTCTGGGTCTTCGGCGACAATGTCGAGGACGCCATGGGGCATTGGCGCTTCCTCGGCTTCTTCTTCATCTGCGGGCTCGCCGGCTCGCTCGCCCACGCCATGATGAATCCGGCCTCGGACCAGCCGCTGATCGGGGCGTCGGGCGCGATCTCGGGGGTGATCGCCTCCTATCTGATGCTGTACCCGCGCGTGCGCATCTGGGGTTTGGCCTTCAACTGGATTCCGCTGCGGATCACCGCGCTCTACGCGATCGGCGCCTGGATCCTGTTCCAGCTCGTCTCGGCCTTCGCCGATCCGGCCGGCCATGTCGGCTGGTGGGCGCATCTCGGCGGGCTGGCTGCCGGCGCGGCCCTGACGCCGATCTTCATCCATCGCGGCGTGACCCTTTTTGGCCGCGTCGCCTGAGCGCGCCCGCACAGGACCGACAGCCTCCCTGCCGCCGTTGACAAGCGCAAACGCGCGTCGCTACGGTCCCCCCGCATTCCAGCCGAGAGCCGCGATGCCGAAATCCAGCCGCAAGGTGCGGCGCGGCCCCGAACGCATCTCTCCGTAAACGGTGAAGCGACGATGAAGATCCTTGTGCCCGTCAAGCGGGTTGTCGACTACAATGTGAAGATCCGCGTCAAGGCGGACGGGTCGGGCGTCGAGCTCGCCAACGTCAAGATGTCGATGAACCCGTTCGACGAGATCGCGGTCGAGGAGGCGCTGCGCCTGCGCGAAGCCGGCAAGGCGACCGAGGTCGTCGTGGTCTCGATCGGTCCGGCGCAGGCCGCCGAGACGATCCGCACCGGCCTCGCCATGGGCGCCGATCGCGGCATCCTGGTCAAGGTCGATGGCACCATCGAACCGCTCGCCGTCGCCAAGCTGCTGCAGAAGCTGGTCGAGCAGGAGAGCCCGCAGCTCGTCATCCTCGGCAAGCAGGCGATCGACGACGACTGCAACCAGACGGGCCAGATGCTGGCGGCGCTGCTCGGCTGGCCGCAGGGCACGTTCGCGTCCAAGGTGGCGCTGTCTGACAGCTCCGTCGACGTCACCCGCGAGGTCGATGGCGGCCTCCAGACGGTGTCGCTCAAGCTGCCGGCGATCGTCACCACCGACCTGCGCCTGAACGAGCCGCGCTACGCTTCGCTCCCCAACATCATGAAGGCGAAGAAGAAGCCGCTCGACGAGACCTCCGCCGAGACGCTCGGCGTCGACATCGCGCCGCGCCTGAAAGTCCTGAAGACCACCGAGCCGCCGGGCCGCTCGGCCGGCGTCAAGGTCGGCTCCGTCGCCGAACTCGTCTCCAAGCTCAAGAACGAAGCGGGAGTGCTTTGACCATGACGACGCTCCTGCTCGCCAAGCACGACAACAAGACCCTCAACGAAGCGACCCGCAAGGCGCTGACCGCGGCCAAGGAACTCGGCTCGGCCGTGCATGTCCTGGTCGCGGGCCATGGCTGCCAGAACGTCGCCGATGCGGCGGCAAAACTCGACGGGATCGAGAAGGTGCTGCTGGTCGATGCGCCGGCCTACGAGCATCGCCTCGCCGAACCGCTGGCGGCGCTGATCGTCTCGCTCGCCGGCAGTTACGACGCGCTGGTCGCGCCCGGCACCACGACCGGCAAGAACGTGATGCCGCGCGTCGCCGCCCTGCTCGACGTGATGCAGGTCTCCGAGGTGATCAAGGTCGTCTCGCCCGACACCTTCGAGCGGCCGATCTATGCCGGCAATGCGATCCAGACCGTGCAGAGCGGCGACGCCAAGAAGGTCATCACCGTGCGCGGCGCCTCCTTCGCCGCGACCGGCGACGGCAGCGCGTCCGCGCCGATCGAGACCGCGGCGGACACCGAGAACCCCGGGATTTCCAGCTTCAAGGGCGAGGAGGTCGCGAAATCCGACCGTCCGGAGCTGGCTTCCGCCAAGATCATCGTCTCGGGTGGCCGCGCGCTCGCCTCGGCCGAGAACTTCAGCAAGGTCATCGAGCCTGTCGCCGACAAGCTCGGCGCGGCCATGGGCGCCTCGCGCGCGGCGGTCGACGCCGGCTATGCCCCCAATGACTGGCAGGTCGGCCAGACCGGCAAGGTCGTGGCGCCGGACCTCTATGTCGCGGTCGGCATCTCGGGCGCGATCCAGCATCTTGCCGGCATGAAGGACAGCAAGGTCATCGTCGCGATCAACAAGGACGAGGAAGCGCCGATCTTCCAGATCGCCGATTACGGCCTTGTCGGCGACCTGTTCACGATCATGCCCGAGTTCGCGGAAGAGCTTGGCAAGATCGGCCGCTGACACCGGCCACGGCCCCGCCTAATATTCGGGCTGCCGCGCAAGGCGGCCCGCATCGCGCCCGTCATGGAGCGATGCCACGCAAGATGGATCAGCACATGTCGGACCAGGCGATCAGGACGATCGGCATCATCGGCGCAGGCCAAATGGGCAACGGCATCGCCCATGTCGCGGCGGTCGCCGGGTTCGACGTCAGGCTGCACGACGTCGCCGAGGACCGCATCAAGGCCGCGCTCGCCACCATCGACGGCAACATGGCCCGGCAGGTCGCCAAGGGCGCGATCGGCGACGAGATCCGCCGCGACGCCATGGCCAAGATCGTCTCCTCGCCGACGCTGGAAGGGCTTGGCGATTGCGATCTCGTGATCGAGGCCGCGACCGAGAACGAGGAGACCAAGCGCAAGATCTTCACCGCCGTCTGCCCGCATATCAAGCCCGAGACGATGCTGGCCTCCAACACCTCGTCGATCTCGATCACGCGGCTGGCGGCGGCGACCGACCGGCCGGAGCGCTTCATCGGCATTCATTTCATGAACCCGGTGCCGCTGATGCAGCTCGTCGAGCTGATTCGCGGCATCGCCACGGACGACCAGACCTTCGAGCTGGCGCGCGAGTTCGTCGGCAAGCTGCACAAGACCGTCTCGGTCTCGGAGGATTTTCCGGCCTTCATCGTCAATCGCATCCTGCTGCCGATGATCAACGAGGCGGTCTACACGCTCTATGAGGGCGTCGGCTCGGTCGAGGCGATCGACACCGCGATGAAGCTCGGCGCCAACCATCCGATGGGCCCGCTCCAGCTCGCCGATTTCATCGGGCTCGACACCTGTCTCTCGGTGATGCAGGTGCTGCATGACGGACTGGCCGATTCGAAGTACCGCCCCTGCCCGCTCCTGGTGAAATATGTCGAGGCCGGGTGGCTCGGCCGCAAGACCAAGCGCGGCTTCTACGACTATCGCGGCGAGAAGCCGGTCCCGACGCGGTAAAGCCACGAGTACTCGGCCGCCCGACAAGCGCCGTCATCCCGGGCAAGCGAAGCGCAGACCCGGGATCCATATCGAGCGTCGTCGAGTCCCATGACGGATCCCGGATCGGCGCGGCTGCACAGCTTGTCCGGGATGACGCCCGGGGTCGGACCGTGGCGTGCCGGAAAAGTCCCGCACCGGCGCGGCATGCCGCAACGCCGCATCCCCTTCACATTCCTGTCGTGTCGCGCTTACATTGATTCCGTGGCGGGCTCTGAGTCCCGCTTCGATCAGCGGAGGTGCGACGGGTTTGACGGCGCATGTGATGCCCCCGATGGCGTCGCCGGATGGTTGCCCGGCGCTCGTGCTCAACGCCGATTTCCGGCCGTTGAGCTACTATCCGCTTTCGCTGTGGAGCTGGCAGGACGCGATCAAGGCTGTCTTCATGGACCGCGTCAACATCGTCTCCGAATACGACACGATCGTCCGCAGCCCGAGCTTCAACATGAAGCTGCCTTCGGTCGTTTCGCTGAAGACCTATATCAAGCCCTCGCGGACGCCGGCCTTCACCCGCTTCAACGTCTTCCTGCGCGACCGCTTCTCCTGCCAGTATTGCACCTCGCGCGAGGACCTGACGTTCGACCATGTCGTGCCGCGCTCCAAGGGCGGCCTGACCACCTGGGAGAACGTCGTCGCCGCCTGCTCGCCCTGCAACCTGCGCAAGGGCGACAAGATGCCGGCGGCGGTGGACATGTTCCCGATGCAGAAGGCCTACGCGCCGACGGTCAACGACCTGCACCGCAACGGAAAACTGTTCCCGCCGAACTACCTGCATGAGAGCTGGCTCGACTATCTCTACTGGGATTCCGAACTGGAGCCGTGAGATGGGCCGTCAGTTCTACTGACGCGGCCGCCTGACGCGATGATCTGCGCTTCCGGTGCTCACGGACATAAGCCCGCTGCGCTCCGGTTCTCGACGATCACGCCATCCGTCTCGCATCAGCGAGCTGTCCGCCTATCTCATCCGCGCTTCAGAAGACCGGTCATCGCCAGACCCAGCAACCCGAGCGACGCCAGCGCGTTCCAGCCCGCCAGCGACAGGCCGAGAAAGCGCCACGCGGCCTCCGTGCAGGCGACGACCCGCGTCGTCTGCAACTGCTTCATGAAGTCCTGAACGCCGGTGGCGGCCGGCGCGGCCGCGCCGCCGCAATCATTGGGTCCGGCGAACCAGCCCCATTCGACGCCGGCATGATAGATGCCGAGCCACGCGCTCCAGAGCATGAGGCCGGCGAGGCCGATCAGCACGATGCCTTGCAATCTCGGCGAGCGGGCCAGCACGAGGCCGGCGGCTGCGAGCCCGATCGCGGCGTAATGCGGCAGGCGCTGCTCGAGGCAGAGCTTGCAGGGCGCCAGGCCGACGACGATCTCGAAGAACCAGGCTCCGGCGACCAGCGCCAGACAGCCGAGCCCGACCGCCGCAATCAGGCGCGGTGGCGTGATCAGGCGCGCGACGCCGGGAGGAGAGGCGGTGGTGACGGTCATGGGACGGCAGGCTCACGGGACACTGCGCGAAACCTGTAACCAGCTTGCGGCCGAAATAAAGCGCCATCGGCGCCAACCCGCGCAATGCCGCCAGGCGACGGTCCGGCAGACGGGAGCCATCGGGTCGGGCGTTGACCGCCTCCCGGCGTTCGCTATAGTCCCGCCCGCCCGCAAGGGGCCCCTGTGGCGGAATTGGTAGACGCGCTCGACTCAAAATCGAGTTCCGCAAGGAGTGCTGGTTCGATTCCGGCCAGGGGCACCATTCTTGTTTGCGCAACCTCAGCCTTGCCGTTTAGCGCGCAGCCACGCGCGGAAGGCGGCCCATTTTTCGGCGCTCCAGACCGTGAAGCGCGCGACCGGCCGGCGCAGGAAGGGCACGTCCGCCGCCAGCAGCAGCAGGCCGAGCGGCAGCATCCAGATGCCCAGCCCCGGCAGGATGGCGAAGACGCCGCCTAGGATGAGCAGGACGCCGACGGGAATGCGGACCCAGCGCGAATCCGGATGGCGGAGCCAGCGCATGGCCGAAGCGATCCAGGCCGGGACCTCCTTCTCGAAGCGGCGAAACGCCTGCCTCAGTTCCTGCCTGCCGTCGGGCATCGCGCTCCCCCATGCGGGCGCAGAGGCGACCCACCGATCGTCAACGCACCGGGGTCCGATCCGTTCAATGCGGGGACGGCCGCGGCCAGCCGCCTTGCGCGCCGCGCCGGGCTCGGCCATGCGTGAGGCGGGCCGTCGGCATACCGCTCGCATCCGCGCCGCTGGCCCAGACCCGGACGCCGCCCATGCGCATTCTGATCATCAACCCCAACACCATGCCGGAGATGACCGACCTGGTCGTGCGGATCGTCACGCCGCTGCTGCCCGCTGGCGTTTCGCTCGCGGCCGCGACGGGCCGCTTCGGGGCGCAGTACATCGCCAGCCGCAGCGCCGGCGCAATCGCGGGCCATGCGGCGCTCGACGCCTATGCCGAGCATGGCGAGGATTGCGACGCGGTCTATCTCGCCTGCTTCGGCGATCCCGGCCTGTTCGCGCTGAAGGAGATCGCGACCGTCCCGGTGATCGGCATGGCCGAGGCGAGTTGCAGGATCGCCGCAGAGATGGCCGGGCGCTTCTCGATCGTCACCGGCGGGGAACGCTGGGGACCGATCCTGCGCGAATTCGTCGTCACGCTCGGGCTCGGAGACGCTCTGGCGGCGGTCGAGACGGTAGCCCCGACCGGCGCCGATATCGCCCGCGATCCTGACGGCGCGATCGCGCTTCTGGCGCAGGCCTGCCGTCGCACCGTCATGCGCGACGGGGCCGGCGCGGTAATCCTGGGCGGGGCCGGCCTCGCCGGCCTCGCCGCGCGGGTGCAGCCGCTGGTCGACATCCCCGTGCTGTGCTCGGTCGAGACCGGATTTCGGGCCGTGCTCGAGACCCTGCGCGACAAGCCGGCCAAGCCGGCGGCGGGCGACCTCGCTTTGCCCGCGCCGGTCGCCAGCACAGGGCTTTCGCAGCGCCTCGCCGATCTGCTGCGAAAGCGCTGAGCGCTGGTCAGGCCTTGCCATCGAGCGAGACGCCGCTGCGCGCAGCGACGAAATCCGACAGCATCGGCACGTAATCGCCGCCCTTGCCGGCGGCGACCGCCGAGGCGAAGGCGTTCTTCACCGCGTTGCCGATCGGGTTGGGCACGCCGGCCGCATTCGCCACGCTTTCGAGATAGCGCACGTCCTTGAGCGCGTTGACCAGCGTGAACTTGTGGGCGTTCCTGTCGCGCTCCAGCACATACTGCATGAAGGTCTGGTAGAAGCCGCAATCCATCCGGCTGCCGCGCAGCACGCTGTCGAAGACCTGCGGCGTGATGTCGATCTTCTGCGCCAGCGTCAGCGCCTCGGCGTAGATCGCGGCATAGCCCATCGAGAGGAAGTTGTTCAAAAGCTTCATCTTGTGGCCGTCGCCGACCGGTCCGAGATGCACCACCTTCTGGGCCCAGGCCTCGCAGGCCGGCTTGATCCGCGCGAAGACCTCGGGGCTCGCGCCGATCATCGCCGAGAGCTGGCCGAGCGCGGCCTGCGCCGGCGTGCCGCCGAGCGGGGCGTCGGCGAGGTGAAAGCCCTTCGCCTCGAGTTCGGCGGCGATCCGCACGGTCGAGGTCGGATCGGAGGTCGAGCAGTCGACCACGACCGTGCCCGGTTTCGCGCCGGCCATGATCCCGTCGGGACCGTTGACGACGGCCTCGACCTGGGCCGAGCCGGTGACGCACAGAAAGATGATGCTGGCGTTCTGGGCCAACTCCCTCGGCGTATTCGCCTCCCTCGCGCCGTTGGCGACGAGTTCCTCGACCGGCTTGCGGTTGCGATGGCCCATCACCGTCAGCGCGAAGCCCTTGTTGAGCAGGCTCTGGGCCATGCCCTGGCCCATCAGGCCGACGCCGATGAAGCCAATCGACTCTTTGGTAGCACTCATCTTCAATGTCTCCGGTTTCTGTGTGATTGAGAATGTGATGTGACGGAACGACCGGACCCGGGACAGGTCGCAAGGTGTTGCTTCCGCTTCAGGAGAAGCGCGCCATGATCAGGAACGGCCACCCTCCCGAGCCTCTCGAGCCGGACGCGGCGCGCGCGTCGCAAGCCGGAGCGGGCGGACGCGGCCGGGTGACGCTGCAGATCATCGCCGAGCATCTGGCGGTCTCGACCGCCACCGTCTCGCTGGCCCTGCGCGACTCGCCGCTGGTGGCGGAGGCGACGCGCCTGCGCGTCCAGCAGATCGCCCGCGAGATGGGCTACAGCTACAACCGCTCGGCGGCCTCGCTCAGGACCGACCGCACCAACATCCTCGGCGTCGGCTTCCACGACATCACCAACCCCTATTTCGCCGAGCTTCTCGCCGCGATCGAGGAGACGGCGGCGACCCATGGCCGTTCGATCCTGCTCGGCACCTATGCCGAGAACCGCGACAAGCAGTATCGCGTGCTCAACACGCTGAAGGAATACCGGCCCGACGGCATGATCATCTGCGCCGCCGGCGGCAGCACGGCAGAGGATTTTCATCATCTGATCGCGGCGGGCGTGCCGATGGTGCAGCTCTCGCGCGAAATCCCCGGCCTCGATCTCGATTTCGTCGGTTCCGACGACCGGCACGGCACGATGCTGGCGATGGAGCACCTGGTCGGGCTCGGCCATCGCCGCATCGCCTTCCTCGGCAGGAACCTGCAGATCTCGACGGGCTCGAAGCGCTTTGCGGGCTATTGCGAAATCCTGGAGAAATACGGCCTGCCGCTCGACGAGAGCCTCATTCATGCTGCGTCGGGGACGCGCGAAAACGGGCTGAAAGGCATCCAGGCCGTGCTGAACGCAGCCGACCCGCCGACCGCCGCCGTCTGCTTCAACGATCTCACAGCCTTCGGCGCCATGCTCGGGCTGCGCCATGCCGGCCGCGAGGCCGGGGCGGATTTCTCGATCGTCGGCTGCGACAACGTCCAGGAAGCGGCGCAGTGGTATCCCGCCCTGACCACGGTCAAGAATTTCCAGGACGAGATGGGCCGGCAATGCGCCGAGTTCCTGATCCGGCGCATCAGGGAGCCCCACGCGCCGACGCAGCGCCTGCGGCTGAAACCGGAACTGGTGGTGCGCGGGACGACCGCCCCGCCGCGCTGACAGGCTTGGCGCTATCCTTCTCGTCATGCTCGGGCTTGTCCCGAGCATCCACGTCTTGAACACCGCGCTCGATGAACGAAGACGTGGATGGTCGGCACAAGGCCGACCATGACGGCGACCACCGAACTCAGGCGTCATCGCCCGGCCTGGCGTTGAGCGCGCGATAGGCCCGCACCACCTGCGAATCGTCGCGCCCGCCATGGCCGAGGCCCGATGTCGCAAGGAACATCTGGTGGGCGGCGGCCGCCAGCGGCAGCGCCGTCCTGGCGGCGCGGCCGGCGTCGAGCACGATGCCGAGATCCTTGACGAAGATGTCGACGGCGCTGGTCACCGCTGGATCAGGCTCGTGCATGCGCGGCCCGCGATCCTTCAGCATCCAGGAGGAGGCGGCAGAACCCTCCATGATCGAGAACAGCACGCGACCGTCGATGCCGGCTTTTTCCGCCAGCGAGAGCGCCTCGGCCGCGGCGGCGATGTGGACGCCGCAGAGCAACTGGTTGACGGTCTTCACCGTCGCGCCCTGGCCGGGTTTCTCGCCGACATGAAAAACCTTGTCGCCCATCGCCTCGAGCACGGGTTTCGCCAGCGCGAAGCTGTCTGCCGGCGCGCCGACCATGATCGAGAGCGTCGCGGCCTTCGCGCCGACGACGCCGCCCGAAACCGGCGAATCGACGAAGTGCCGGCCGCTTGCCGTGACCTTCTCCGCGATCGCCTCGACCTCGCCGGGCGGGCAGGTCGCCATCAGCATGACGACCGCGCCGGGGGCGAGCGCATCGAGAGCGCCGGCCTCGAACAGCACAGCGCGGGCCTGAGCGGCGTTGACCACCATCAGCACGAGCGCTTCGGCTCCCGCGCAGGCCGCGCTTGCGCTGTCGGCCCCGTGCCCACCGGCCGCAACCAGCGCCTCACGCGCGGCCTCGCGCATGTCGAACCCGGTGACACGGAACTGCCGCTTGAGCAGGTTCTCGGCCATCGGCGCGCCCATGGCGCCGAGACCGACGAAGGCGATGGATTTCGGTGTAGTCGGCATCTCGTTGAACTTTCTGACCTCAGCCGTCATCCCGGGCGGAGCGAAGCGGAGACCCGGAACCCATTCCGGAACCTGTCCTGCAGAGGTTCCGGAATGGTCCCAGATCGGCGCGGCTACGCCGCTTGTCCGGGACGACGGCGTTGGTGGGATGGAGGGCGGTGCGAGCGAAGAGACGTCACTCCTTCACCGCCCCGGTCATCGCCGACACATAGTGCTCGACGAAGAAGGCGTAGAGGATGACGAGCGGCAGCGAGCCCGCCAGCGCGCCGGCCATCAGCGAGCCCCAGCGATAGATGTCGCCATCGACGAACTCGTTGACGATCGCGACCGGCACCGTCTTGTGCTGGGTCGAGGACAGGAAGGTCAGCGCGTAGATGAACTCGTTCCAGCACAGGGTGAAGCAGAAGATGAAGGCAGAGATCAGCCCCGGGATCGCCAACGGCAGGATGATCTTGGTGAGGATCTGCCAGCGGCTCGCCCCGTCGATCAGCGCGCATTCCTCGAGCTCGAACGGGATGGTCTTGAAATAGCCCATCAGCAGCCAGGTCGAGAACGGGATCAGAATGGTCGGATAGGTCAGGATCAGCGCCATCGGCGAATCGAACAGGCCGTACTGGAAGACGACCGTCGAGAGCGGGATGAACAGGATCGAGGGCGGCACGAGATAGGCCAGGAAGATCAGCCCGCCGACCCATTGCGCGCCCTTGTAGCGCAAACGCACGATCGCATAAGCCGCGAGCACGCTGGAGATGATCGACAGCGTCGTCGCCGCCATGGCGACGAACATCGTGTTCCAGAGCCAGCGCGGATACTGCGTCTCGAAGAGCAGCTTGTAGAAGTGCTTGAAGGTCGGGTTCCAGGTCCAGAGCGGGTTGTATTTGTTCAGGTCGAGCAGTTGCTCGTCGGGTTTGATCGCGGTCAGCGCCATCCAATAGAACGGGAACAGCAGCACGAAGCAGATGATCCCGAGCGGCAGATAGAGCGTCACCATTCGCCGCGGCAGCGAGTCGAGATAGCTCATGCCCTCGGTGGCGTCGGCCTTGCCCGAGCGGCCGCCGGGATCGTGGATGCGCGAGACTGTCTGGTCGGTCATCGCCTCACCCCTGCTGCCAGGTGCGGCGCTGTAGGCCGAACCAGGAGATCATGATCGCGGCGAACAGGAAGGGGATCATCGCGGTCGAGATCGCGGCTCCCTCGCCGAGGTTGCCGCCGAGAATCGCGCGCTGATAGGACAGAGTCGCCATCAGATGCGTGGCGTTCACCGGCCCGCCGCGCGTCAGCACCCAGATCAGCTGGAAATCGGTGAAGGTGAACAGCACCGAGAAGGTCATCACCACCGCGATGATCGGCGTCAGCAGCGGGTAGGTGATGTAGCGGAAGCGCTGCCAGGAATTGGCGCCGTCGATCGTCGCCGCCTCGTAGAGCGAGGGCGAGACCGTCTGCAGGCCCGCGAGCAGCGTGATCGCGATGAAGGGGATGCCGCGCCAGACATTGGCGAAGATCACCGACCAGCGCGCGTTCCAGACGTCTCCGAGAAAATTGATGTTGCCCTCGATCAGGCCCATCTCCCGCAGGCCCCAGGAGACGATCGAGAAATTGCTGTCGTAGATCCACCAGAACGCGATCGCAGAGAGCACGGTTGGCACGATGAAGGGGATCAGCACGAGCGCGCGGATCATCGCCTTGAACGGCATGCGCTCGTTGAGCAATAGCGCCAGATAGAGCCCGATGGCGAATTTCGCGACGCTGGCGACGGTCGTGTAGAACACCGTATTGAAGACCACGAGCCAGAAGTTCGTGTCCTCCATCAACCATTCATAGTTCTCCAGCCCCACGAAATTGCCGGTGCGGCCGATGCGCGCGTCGGTGAAGGAGAGCCAGACGCCGAGCACCAGCGGATAGGCCAGGAACAGGATCAGGAAGGCCATGGCCGGAACCATGAACCAGAAGCCGAGCCAGTTGCGGTTGACCTTGAGCCGGTCCCAGGCGGTGGTTTCGCGCGGCGGAGCTTTCGCACCCGCGCGTATCGCGACGTCGGCCATCGTCCTGCTCCTCCTGAAGTGCTGGCGACCCATTCGTCATTGCGAAGAGGCGCAGCCGACGAAGCAATCCAGGGGGATTGCGTGAGGCCCCTGGATTGCTTCGCTTCGCTCGCAATGACGGCTCGGGATTGCCCAAGCCGTCAGCGATGGTCTCAGCGATAAATGCGCGTGAGCTGGCGCTCGGCGACGCGCATGGCGCTCTTGGCGTCGTCGCGGCCCGTGCAGAACGAGGCGAACATGTCGAGGATGACGAAGTCCGCGATCGCGGCCGCCGCCTTCTCGCCGACCGAGCCCTGGCCGCCCGCCGTCAGCGAACGCTTGGCGACGTCGCGATAGACCGTGCGCTTGGGGTCGGCGGTCCAGACGGGGTTGCTGTCATAGGCGTTGAGGCAATGGGTCAGATAGCCACGCGCCGATTCGATCCAGGGATTGAAGTTCTGGGCCTCGAGCATGAACGCCATCAGCGCCTTGCACGCCATCGGGTACTTGGTGTGGTTCATCGCCAGCACCGGGTACATCAGGTGCAGTTCGGTCGGCTTGCCGACCGGCCCGACCGGCATGTAGGCGTGGTTCATGTCCGCGGCGATCTCCTTCTTCGTCGGGTCGTTATTGGCCGCGACGTAGATCGAGATGCCGTTATTGGTCCAGGAGATCTCGTTGGCGAGGAAGGCCTTGTTGTTGAACGAGTCGTTCCAGGCGACGGTGCCGGGCACCATCTGGTCGTAGAGCGCCTTGGCGTAGTTCAGCGCCTTCTCGGTCTCAGGGCTGTTGATCGTGACCTTGTCGTTCTTGTCGACATGGTTGCCGCCGAAGGCCCACAGCGCCCAGTAGATCCAGCCATTGCCGTCGCCCGACGCATGGCCGAGTGCGAAGCCGCCGGGGCTGCCGTTCTTCTTGGTCGCCTTGGCGAATTCCAGGAACTCGTCGGTGGTCTTGGGGAATTCCTTGAAGCCGGCCTTCTGCATCACCGAGACGCGGTAGTTCATCAGATTGCCGGAATAGCAAACCGGGATGCCGATCCACTTGCCGCCGCTCTGGCTGTACTGCACGGCGCTGTCGACCCAGCCGCCATATTTCTTGCCGAGATAATCGGCGACGTCCGAGACGTCGACGCATTTCTGCGGGAAGAGATGCGGCAGCGAATACAGGCCCCAGAACATGTCCGGGCCCGCGCCGGTGTTGGCGGCGACGGAAGCCTTGGGCTGCACGTCCTCATAGGATTCGCGGCTGATCTGGACCTTGACGCCGGTGGCGGCGGTGAAGGCCTCGATCATCTTGACGAAGGCGTCGTCTTCCGACTGGACGAAGTATTTCCAGCGCAGCATCGAGAGCTGCGCTCCGGCTTCCGGCTTCCAGGGCGCGGTCTGCGCCCAGGCCTTGGCGAAATCGAGCAGGCCCGTCCCGGCGCCGAGGCCGAGCACCGTGCCGCCCTTGATCAGCGATCTGCGATCGAAGTTCATGGATATCCTCCCTGGATATGGTTTCGGCGGCTCTTTGTGGCCGTCTTGAGCCGGGTCATCCGGCTTTCCGTATCAGCCCGGCCACGCCCGTATTCGGGCTGCGGCCGCGTCGCTGTCGTCCTGGTCGATCCTTCCGAGGGGTTCAGACGGAGCGATCCTCGCCCCGGCCTCGTCTCAACTGATGCGTTTGCCTGTCGCGGCGTCGAAGAGATGCGTGGCGGTTGTGTCGGGCGTGATGCCGATGCTCTCGCCGGGCCTGGCGTCGATGCGCTCGCGGAAGACGCAGGTCATCTCCTGCCCGCCGCAGCGGACCACGACCTGGGTCTCCGAGCCGGTCGGCTCGATCACCACGACCTCGGCCTTCAGGCCGTTCGGATCGAGCCTGAAATGCTCGGGGCGGATGCCGTAAACGGCCGCCTTGCCGTTTGAATCGGCCGGATGCACGCCGATCGGCCAGGTGACGCCGCCCTCGGTCGCAAAACCCTCGGGCGTGATCGTGCCCTTGAGCAGGTTCATCGAGGGCGAGCCGATGAAGGCCGCCACGAACAGGTTGGCGGGGTTGTCGTAGAGCTCGAGCGGCGCGCCCATCTGCTCGACGATGCCGTCATGCATCACCACGATCTTGTCGGCCATGGTCATGGCCTCGATCTGGTCGTGCGTGACGTAGACCGTCGTGGTCTTGAGACGCTGGTGCAGTTCCTTGATCTCGGTGCGCATCTGCACGCGCAGTTTCGCGTCGAGATTCGACAGCGGCTCGTCGAACAGGAAGACCTGCGGATCGCGCACGATGGCGCGGCCCATGGCGACGCGCTGGCGCTGTCCGCCGGAGAGCTGGCGCGGATAGCGCTCGAGCAGGTTGTTCAGGCCGAGGATATTGGCGGCCTTGCTGACGCGTTCGTCGATCTCGCTCTTGGGCGCCTTCCGGAGCTTCATCGAGAAGGCCATGTTGTCGGCCACCGTCATATGCGGATAGAGCGCGTAGTTCTGGAACACCATCGCGATGTCGCGCTCTTTCGGCGGCACATCGTTGACTACGCGCGGGCCGATCCGGATCTCGCCGCCGGAGATGTTCTCCAGCCCGGCGATCATGCGCAGCAGCGTCGATTTTCCGCAGCCCGAGGGGCCGACCAGGATGACGAACTCGCCGTCGCTGATGTCGATGTCGACGCCGTGGATGACCTGCGTCGAGCCATAGGCCTTGCGCACATCGGCAATCTGGACTGAGGCCATCTGAGCCTTCCCTTGATCGTCTGCTTCCCCGAGGATGCGATGACGCTTCCGGGTCGGGAAGGGTCCGCATCGCTGGCCTTATCGGCTTCTTGTGACCGATCGATGCATGCTGACGACGCGCGGGCTCAAGCCCGGTTGCGTCCGAAGTCATCTGCGATAAAGTCATACGATAAGAATGGCGTGTCAAGCGCCGGAATGGCGGCGGATCGGCCGGGAATCGCTCGACACCGGCGCTGCGAAGGGAAGGAATGCAAGGACGATGCGGGTGCGCGACTTCTCGCGGCCGACGACGCTGAACCCCGACCGGCTGTTCGGCCAGGTCGCCCAGAAGCTCGCGGTCGCGATTATCTCCGGCTCGTTCAAGGCCGGCGAACTGCTGCCCAACGAGGACGCTTTGCGCTCCGAGATATCGGTGTCGCGCACGGCCTATCGCGAGGCGGTCAAGGTGCTCACCGCCAAGGGTCTGGTCGAGTCACGGCCCAAGAGCGGCACCCGCGTCGCGCCCCGAGACGGCTGGAATTTGCTCGATCCGGACGTGCTGTCCTGGCATTTCGAGGCCGACCCCAACGAGAAATTCATCCGCGATCTCTTTGAGTTGCGCCGTTTCGTCGAGCCGAGCGCGGCAAGGCTGGCCGCGCTGCGGCGCACGCCGGCCGATCTCGCCCGCATTGAGGCGGCCTTTCGCGGCATGACCAACAACACGCCTTACGCCGAGGTCACGATCCGCGCCGACCTGGCTTTCCACGAGGCGATCTTCATCGCGGCGCAAAACTCGGCATTGCAGTGCCTGACGAGCGTGGTGACCTCGGCGATCCAGTGGACGCTGCTGCTCAAGGCGGCCGACGACCGCAACTACTTCGTCGAGTCGCTGGTCGACCATGAGCGGGTGCTGGAGGCGATCATCCAGCGCGACGGCGACCTTGCCGCCTCGCGCATGGCTGCGCTCGTGATCGACGCGCTGAACTCGACGCTGGCATTCCTGGGACCGGCGGCAGCGCTTCAGACCCAGAAAATCGCGTGAATAAGTCATACTACATATGCGCTCAGCGACGCTATGTGAGACGTCGAGAGCTGTGTAGACAGCGCGGACGCCGAGCGCGCTTGCGCTGCTCCGGGTCCTGCCCGCTCACTTAATCGATTCAGAATCCGCGAATCAAGTCTCCCCCATCCTCTCCCAGCCCTGGAAACTGACCCCATGACCCGGCCCAACACTCCAGAGATTGTCATGACCGGCCCGCTGATGGCCTATGCCGCCGACCAGTTGAGGGCTCGGTTCACCGTGCACGAACTGTGGAAGGCCGAGGATCGCGCGGCGATGCTGAAAGAGGTCGCCCCTCGCGTCAGCGGCGTCGCCGGCGGCGGCGCGCATATCCGCATCGACGGCGCATTGTTCGACGCGCTTCCGAACCTCGAAATGGTCGCCAATTTCGGCGTCGGCTACGACAATGTCGATGCGACGGAGGCCGGCAGGCGCGGCATCGTCGTCTCCAACACGCCCGACGTGCTCTCCGACGAGGTCGCCGACCTCGCCATCGGCCTGCTGCTCGCGACCGTGCGCCAGCTTCCGCAGGTCGATCGCTATCTGCGCGAGGGCAAATGGCTGAAAGCCGCCTATCCGCTGACGACCTCGCTGCGCAAGCGCAGGATCGGCATCGTGGGCTTAGGCCGCATCGGCAAGGCCGTGGCGCACCGGCTCGAGGCCTTCGGCGTGCCGATCGCCTATCACGGCCGCTCGCGCCAAGAGGGCGTCGCCTATCGCTATTATCCCTCGCTGGTCGAGATGGCGGCGGATGTCGACACGCTGGTCTCGGTCGCGCCGGGCGGAGCCTCGACGCATCACATGATCAATGCGCAGGTGCTGAAGGCGCTGGGCCCCGATGGCATCGTCGTCAATGTCGGGCGCGGCACGGTCGTCGACGAGCAGGCGCTGATCGAGGCGCTGAGGAGCAAGACCATCCTTTCGGCTGGTCTCGACGTCTTCGAGGACGAGCCGAAGGTGCCGGCCGAGCTGATCGCGATGGACCATGTCGTGCTGCTTCCCCATGTCGGCTCGGCCTCCGTCCACACCCGCGAACAGATGGGCCAGCTTCTGGTCGACAACCTGTTTTCATGGTTCGATGGCAAGGGTCCGCTGACCCCCGTGCCCGAGACGCCATGGAAGAAGGGATGAGGAGTTTCTCCTTTATTGCGAGCCTTGCGAAGCGACCCAGCCGTTTCGCTCGACGCCCCCTGGATTGCTTCGCTGTGCTCGCAATGACGGGCGGGCTCGCGATCGCGGGCCCTGCGGCCGCCCAGACGGCCGTCCCCCCGCGCGGAAGCGACGGCGCGCCCGCCGCCGTGCGCTCGCTGCTCGGCGCCTGGGATCTCGAACTGATCGGCCAGCCGCGCAAATGCACCGTCACGCTGGGCGCGGAGCCGGCGGCGCAGGGCTGGCAACTGCGCTTCCCGGCGACCTGCCGCCGCGCGCTGCCGATCCTGAACGATGTGCGCGGCTGGTCGGTGGCGGCCAATGGCGCGCCGAACCTCGTCGATGCCGGCGGCAAGGCGCTGATTGCATTTGCCGGCGCCGGACAAGAACCCGGCTTTCAGGGCGCGGGGCCGGACGGCGCATCCTACAGGCTCGATCCGAAAGGTCATGCGCGCGCCCAGCCTCGCGCGCAGCCGAGCCCAGCCGAAATCGCCGCGCTCGCCGCCCAGCGCCGCACCGTCGTCGATCCGGCGAACGCGCCTGAGCCCGGCACCCTGCCCGGCCGCTACGCCATGATGCGTCAGGCCAACCGGGAGGCCTGCCGGCTGACCCTGAACGCCGGGCCGCTGAACACCGCCGGCCGCGCGCCGGCCGCGTTCGAGGGCATGTGCCCGGACACTGGGCTGGCGATCTTCGATCCCGCCGGCTGGCGCTATGCCGATGGCCGGCTCACTCTGGTCGCGCGCAAGGGCCACGGCGTCGACCTCGTCTTCGAGAACGGCCTCTGGCGCAAGGACCCGGCGGTCGGCGCGCCGCTGCTGCTGCGGAAGCTCGCGCCTTGACCGGCCAATGTCTTTCCAAAGACGTGACGCGCGGCGGCGCCGTAGTGAGCCTTAGGGAGATTACGGCCGATACGGTGCGGGCAATTTGCGCGCTTGAGACCAGCGATGCTCAGAAGGGGTTCGTTTCCCCGAACTCCGTATCAATCGCGCAGGCGCATTTCCACCCGACCGCGCGCTTCAAAGCCATCTATGCCGACGATACGCCTGTCGGGTTCATCATGTGGCGGCCGGCAGAAGAGCCCGACGCCTGCTATCTGTGGCGCTTCATGATCGACCAGAGCCATCAGGGCAGGGGCTATGGGCGAGCAGCGCTTCAGCTTTGGCTGGAGAGTTTGACGACGCAGGCCATTCGTATGGTCAAGACCAGCTACGTCGCCGGCGACGCGGGGCCGCGAGAGTTCTACCGCAGCCTTGGTTTCCAAGATGCGGGCGAGGTCAAGCCCAATGGCGAATGGCCCATGACGCTGGCGCTGTGAGAATTTCTGGATTGCGGCTTTACTCCGCCGCGCTCAGCACCCCGCGCCTGATCTGATCCTCCTCGATCGATTCAAACAGCGCCCTGAAGTTGCCTTCGCCAAAACCATCATCGCCCTTGCGCTGGATGAACTCGAAGAAGATCGGCCCGAGCACGGTGCCCGAAAAGATCTGCAGCAGCACCTTGCTCATCCGGCCCGCCTTTTCGCCGAGCGCGACCGCGCCCTCGCCGTCGATCAGGATGCCGTTGGCTTGCAGCCGCTCGACCGGCTCGCCATGGTTCGGCACGCGGGCGTCGACCTTCTCGTAATAGGTCGCCGGCGGCTCTGGCATGAAGGGCAGCCGATTGCGGCGAAGCTGCTCGACCGTGGCGTAGATGTCGCGCGCGCCCATCGCGACATGCTGGATGCCCTCGCCCTTGTACTGGCGCAGGTACTCCTCGATCTGGCTCTTGTCGTCGAGCGACTCGTTGATCGGGATGCGGATTTTCCCGCAGGGCGAGGTCAGCGCCCGCGAGATCAGCCCGGTGAGCTTGCCCTCGATGTTGAAGAACCGGATCTCGCGGAAGTTGAACAGGGTGCCGTACCAGTCAGCCCAATGATCCATGCGCCCGCGCATGACGTTGTGGGTCAGGTGGTCGAGATAATACAGGCCGGCCTGCTCGGGATGCGGGTCGCGCTCGCCCAGCCATTCGAAATCGACCTCCCAGATCGAGCCCTTCGCGCCATAACGGTCGACGAAATACAGGATCGAACCGCCGATGCCCTTCACCGCCGGGATGGCGAGTTCGCCGGGGCCCACCTTGCTCTCATAGGGCTCAGCGCCGAGCGCGACCGCGCGCTCGAAGGCGTGCTTCGCATCGACGACGCGAAAAGCCATGGCGCAGGCGCAGGGGCCGTGCTCGGCGGCAAAACCCTGAGCGAAGGAATCCGGCTCGGCGTTGACGACGAAATTGACGTCGCCCTGGCGATAGAGCGTCACGTTCTTCGAGCGGTGCTTAGCGACGCGGGTGAACCCCATCGTCTCGAACAGCGCGCCGAGTTTTTCGGGCTCGGGATGGGCGTATTCGACGAATTCAAAGCCGTCGGTTCCCATCGGGTTGGCCTCGGAAATCGCGGGCGGGGCGGTATCGTGCGGAAACGGACCCATGAAAATCATCCTCCGGAATGCGATCGTCAGGCACTCATGCTCGCGCATTCTTTCAGCAAGAAGCTTGCAAAACCAAGATTCATGGTCGTAATATTGCATAGAATCCGCATGAAACGTGATATCGATGCAGAATTCCAGCAATCTCGATTCCTTCGACTGGCGGCTGCTCGACGAGCTCCAGCAGGACGCCTCGCTGACCAATGGCGCGCTCGCCGACAAGGTCGGCCTTTCGGCCAGCCAGGTTTCGCGGCGGCGTCAGCGGCTCGAGCAGGAGGGCACGATCCGTGGCTATCGCGCCCTGATCGAGCCCGCCGCGATCGGTCTCGGCGTCACGGTCTTCATCCATGTCGCGCTCGACACGCACTCCCGTGACAACGCGCGCCGGTTTCGCGACCTGGTGCGGCTGACGCCGGCGATCCTGGAGGCGCATGCGCTGACCGGCGAGGCCGACTATCTGCTCAAGGTCGCGGTCGGCGATCTCAGGGAGCTTTCCCGCTTCGTCAACGAAATCCTGATGCCGCATGAGAGCGTCGCGCGGGTGCGCTCGGAAATCGCGCTGGAGACGCTCAAGGAACCCGGGCTTCTGCCGCTGGCCATGACATAGCCGTCATCCGGTTTTCGCTATGAACACCTAGCGATCGGTTGGACGCGCACCTACCTCCGGCGCGGCCTCGACGCCACGATGCGCCTTTCCAACGGAGTTCCTTCATGTTCAACGCCAAATCGCTTCTCGACGCCCTGATCAGCGCCGGCACGCAGGCAGGCCAGGGCGGTGCTGCTCCCGGCAAGGCGGGCAGCCTCGCCGGGACGCTGGGCGGTCTGGCCGAACAGTTCCAGCGTGGCGGCGGCGTCGGTGGGCTCGCCGGCATGGCCGGTCAGATTTTCGGCCAGGCGACGCAGGGCGTCGGCGACGCGGCGCGCCAGACCGGCGTGCAGCAGAAGGCCGGCGAGGCGCTGGCAGGGGTCACGGGCGGGCGGACCCCGCAGGACATCCTGGCGCAGGCGAGGGCGATGTTCGACAAGAATCCGGCGATGGGCACCGCTGCGCTCGGCGGCCTCGGCGCGCTCGTCTTCGGCACCTCGGCCGGCCGCTCGGTGATCGGCTCGGCTGTCAAGATGGGCGGCCTCGCGCTGATCGGCGGGCTCGCCTACAAGGCCTACCAGAACCACCAGGCCGGCAAGCCGCTGCTCGAGATGCAGAGCCAGGAGGTCTTGCCCGCCCCTGCCGGCACCGGCTTCGAGCCGGAGGCCGCGACCGAGGCGACGGCGCTGGTCTTCGTGCGCGCGATGATCGCGGCGGCCGCGGCCGACGGCTCGATCGATCAAGAGGAACGCGACGCCATTCTGGGCGGCCTGCGCGAGGCCGGTTTCGATCCCGAAGCCAATGAATGGCTGGCGAACGAGATGGCCAATCCGGCCTCGGTCGATGCGCTGGTCGAGGCCTCGACCTCGCCGGAACTCGCCGCGCAGATCTATACGGCCGCCCGCATCGCCATCAATCCCGACACCGCGGCCGAGAAGGATTTTCTGGCCGGGCTGTCGGCCTCCCTCGGGCTCGACGCGGAGCTGGTCGCCAACATCGACGCCGCCGCGAGCGCGGCGAAGGTCTAAGCTCGGGACGCAGGCCCGGATTGCGCCGGCGGCGGATTGACCGCCCGGCGCGCCGGGCGGACTGATCGGCCATGCAGCCCTCGTCCGCGCACTGGTCGACGCGTCTTCCCTTCTATTTTGGCTGGGTCGTCGTCGGCATCGCCTTCGTGACGATGGCGGTCGCGGTCAGCGCGCGCACGGCCTTCTCGCTGCTGATGCCGCCGCTGATCGACGAATTCGGCTGGGAGCGCGGGCTCGCCTCGGGCGCCTTCTCATTCGGCTTCCTGCTCTCGGCCGTGACGAGCACGCTGGTCGGCCGCATCATGGACAGGCACGGCCCGCGCGTCGTGATCGAGACCGGCGTGGCGATGCTCGCGGCGGGCCTGCTGACGGCGCCTTTGATCAGCGCCGCCTGGCATCTTTATCTGACTCTGGGCGTTTTGGTCGGCTGCGGCGCCAATCTGATGTCCTTCTCGGCGCAGTCGCTATTCCTGCCGAACTGGTTCGTGCGCCGCCGGGCGTTTGCGATCAGCCTGGCCTTTTCCGGCGTCGGCGTCGGGGCGCTGCTGCTCCTGCCCTGGCTGCAGTCGATCATCAGCCGCGAGGGCTGGCGCGCCGCCTGCTGGGTCATGGGACTGATCGTGCTACTGCTGCTTGGCCCGCTCAACCTGCTCGTGCGCCGGAGGCCGCAGGATCTGGGCCTGCAGCCGGACGGCGAGACCGGCGCAGCCGAAATCGGAACGGCGCGCCGGGCGGCGGCGGTGGTCGATCCGGCCTGGGTCGCGGTCGAGTGGACGCTGGCGCGCGCCCTTCGCACCGCGCGCTTCTGGTGGATCGCGCTCGGCTATTTTTGCGCGCTGATCGCCTGGTATGCCGTGCAGGTCCACCAGACCAAATATCTGATCGAGGTCGGATTCACTCCGCTGGTCGCCGCCTGGGCGCTCGGCCTCGTCAGCGCCGTCGCCATTCCAGGTCAAATCGGTCTCGGCGCCCTGTCGGATCGCTTCGGCCGGGAAGGGATCTGGAGCGCGGGCTGCCTCGGCTTCGCCATCTGCTATGCGGCGCTGATCGCGCTGGAGCACACGCCGTCGCCGGCCCTGCTCTATCTGATGGTGTTTTCGCAGGGCTTCCTCGGCTACGCGCTGACCTCGGTGATGGGCGCGATCGTCGCCGAGATTTTCGAAGGGCCGCATTTCGGCGCGATCTTCGGCAGCCTCACGGTGGCGCTGCTCGGTGGCGGCGCGGCCGGACCCTGGCTTACCGGCGTCATCCACGACGCCACCGGCAGCTATCGCCTCGCCTGGTGGCTCGCGATCGGTTGCTGCCTCGTCTCGGCGGTCGCGATCTGGCTGGCGGCTCCCCGACACGTGCGATTGGTGCCGGGCCGGGTCGGGCGCGCCCCGGCGCTCTGACCGTCCTCAGGCCGCCTTTGCCTTCAGGAGAAACGCACCCATCCGCTCCAAGGCCTTTTCGATGTTCGGCAGCGAGTTGGCGTAGGACAGCCTGACATAACCCTCGCCATGGACGCCGAAATCCGGCCCGCCGATGGTGGCGACGCCAGCCTCCTCCAGCAGGGCGGATGCCAGCGTCTTCGCCTTCCAGCCGGTCTGCGAGACGTTCGGGAAGGCATAGAACGCGCCCTTGGGCACGATGCAGGAGACACCGGGCAGGCCGTTCAGGCCTTTCACGACCGCCTGCCGCCGGCGGTCGAACTCGGCCAGCATCTGGCCGACCGCGTCCTGCGGGCCGGTCAGCGCCGCGAGCCCCGCCCATTGCGCCGGCGCGTTGACGCAGGAATGCGAGTTCACCGCGAGTTTTCGCGCGTTCTCGTAGAGCGGTTTTGGCCAGACCGAATAGCCCAGCCGCCACCCGGTCATGGCATAGGTCTTCGACCAGCCATTGAGCAGTATCAGCCGGTCGCGGATTTCGGGGTATGACAACAGACAGACGTGGGTCTCGCCGTCATAGAACATCTGGTCGTAGATCTCGTCCGACATGATCGCGACGTCGGGGAATTTTTCCAGCCCGGCGACGAGTTTGTCGACTTCGGATTTGGGCGTGACGCCGCCTGTCGGGTTGGCCGGCGAGTTGACGATCAAGAGCCGTGTCTTCGGCGTGATCAGCGCCAGCGTCTCCTCCGCCGAGAAGGCGAAGCCGTTCTCCTCGCGGATCGGCACCGGCACCGGCGTTGCCCCGGTGTATTCGATCATCGAGCGATAGATCGGGAAGCCGGGGTCCGGATAGAGAATCTCCGCGCCGGGCTCGCCGAACATCAGGATCGCCATGAACATGGTGACCTTGCCGCCCGGCACGATCATCACGCTCTCGGGCGAGACCTCGACGGCAAAGCGCTTGTGCAGGTCGGCCGCGACCGCCTCGCGCAAGGGCAGGATGCCATTGGCCGGCGTATAGCCGTGATGGCCGTCGCGCAGCGCCTTCACCGCCGCCTCGACTATATGGCCGGGCGTCGGGAAATCGGGCTGGCCGATGCCGAGATTGATGATGTCCTTGCCCTGCCGCTGCAGTTCGGTGGCGCGCGCCAGAACGGCGAAGGCGTTCTCCTCGCCGATGCGGGAAAATGACGGGACGACATGCAGGCTCATGGCAGGCTTCCTCGGGAAAAGCGTCTCGACCCGGCCGGCTCTGCGTGGCGGCCTTGCCCCTGTCTTGGCTCCAAAAACCTTGCGCTTGCAAGCGGCGGCCTCTTGGCCGCGATATCTGCATGCAGTATACAGATTGCGTAATTAGTATGACTATCCGTCGTTTCGGCGCTTGCCCGCGCAGGAGCGATCAGCATGATGGCTGACTTCAAATCGTTTGAATGACAATCGGCAAGCGGCCGCCAGCGCCGCGTCCGCGAGAGGAATGACGAGGATGGCCAAGGCTCCCGAAAGCAACGTGCCGCGCGCTGACCGGCCGACCGCCATCACGAAGAAGAAGGCCGCGCGCCGGATCAAACCCTCCCAGCTTCGCTCGAAAGCCTGGTTCGACAACCCGGCCAATGCCGACATGACCGCGCTCTACATTGAGCGCACGATGAATTTCGGCCTGTCGCGCGACGAGTTGCAATCAGGCCGGCCGATCATCGGCATCGCCCAGACCGGCTCCGACATCGCGCCCTGCAACCGCCACCATCTCGAACTCGCGCCGCGCATCCGCGACGGCATCCGCGAGATGGGCGGCGTGCCCTTCGAATTCCCGATCCATCCGATCCAGGAAACCTGCAAGCGCCCGACCGCGAGCCTCGACCGCAACCTGCAATATCTCTCGCTCGTCGAAATTCTTTACGGCTACCCGCTCGACGGCGTCGTGCTGACCACCGGCTGCGACAAGACCACGCCGGCCCAGATCATGGCCGCCGCCACGGTCGACATCCCGGCGATCGCGCTGCCGGGCGGGCCGATGCTGAACGGCAATTTCCGCGGCGAGCGCACCGGCTCGGGAACCATCGTCTGGAAGGCGCGCCAGATGATGGCGGCCGGCGAGATCGACTATCGCGGCTTCGTCGATCTGGTCGCCTCCTCGGCCCCCTCGGCCGGCCATTGCAACACCATGGGCACGGCATCGACGATGAACTCGCTCGCGGAGGCCATGGGCATGACCCTTCCGGGCGGCGCAGCGATCCCGGCTCCCTATCGCGACCGCTACGAGATGGCCTATCTGACCGGAAAACGCATCGTCGAGATGGTCTGGGAGAACCTCGTTCCGTCGAAAATCCTTACCCGTGAGGCCTTCGAAAACACCATCGTCGTCAACTCGGCGATCGGCGGCTCGACCAACGCGCCGATCCACGTCAACGCCATCGCCAAGCATATCGGCGTCGCGCTCGACAACGAGGACTGGACCGCGATCGGCTACGACATCCCGCTGCTGGTCAACCTGCAGCCGGCCGGCGAATATCTCGGCGAGGATTATTACCGCGCCGGCGGCGTGCCCGCCGTGGTCGCCGAGCTGGTCGCCAAGGGCAAGATCAAGCCGGCGCTGACCGCCAACGGCCGCATGCTCGCCGAGAACTGCGAGGGGCTCTTCTCTGGCGACCGCAAGGTCATCAAGGCCTATGACGAGCCGATGAAGGCGCAGTCCGGCTTCCTGAACCTCTCCGGCAACCTGTTCGATTCCGCGATCATGAAGACCAGCGTGATCACGCCGGAATTCCGCAAGCGCTATCTCGAGAACCCGAAGGACCCGATGGCCTTCGAGGGCAAGGCCATCGTCTTCGACGGGCCGGAAGACTACCACCACCGCATCGACGATCCGGCGCTCGCGATCGACGAGCATTCGGTTCTGTTCATCCGCGGCGTCGGGCCGATCGGCTATCCCGGCGCGGCCGAGGTGGTGAACATGCGGCCGCCGGACTACCTCATCAAGAAGGGCGTCTCGGCGCTGGCCTGCATCGGCGACGGGCGCCAGTCCGGCACCTCGGGCTCGCCCTCGATCCTGAACGCCTCGCCGGAAGCGGCGACCGGCGGGGGCCTGGCCCTGCTCAAGACCGGCGACAGGGTCCGCATCGACCTGAAGAAGCGATCGGCGAACATCCTGATCTCGGATGAGGAACTGGCGCAGCGAAAGGCCGCGCTCAAGGCGGCGGGCGGCTACAAATACCCCAGGAGCCAGACGCCCTGGCAGGAGATCCAGCGCAAGATCGTAGGCGAGCTCTCCGACGGCATGGTCCTGAAGCCGGCGGTCAAGTACCAGAAGATCCACAAGAAGTTCGGCGTGCCGCGCGACAACCACTGACGCGTGTTCTTTCAACTGCTCATGGTCGGCCTTGTGCCGACCATCCACGTCTTTTCTCGCCTCATGCGGGGCTCAAGACGTGGATGCTCGGGACAAGCCCGAGCATGACGAAAAACCAGTCGGCGAGGAGACGCCATTCCCGACGCGCATTGGCGTGCGCATCCGGATGCGCAGTTGCGGGGCTGACAAAGGCGGCGGGCTTGGACACTATAACGTCTCCTCGCCGCCGTCGATCTGAAACGATTTGAAAATGGCCTATTCCGCGCAAGTCGACGCCTTCCGCAAGCTGCATGAAGCGGGCTGCTTCGTTATGCCCAACCCGTGGGACATCGGCTCGGCGCGCTGGCTCCGCGGTCAGGGTTTCAAGGCGCTCGCCTCGACCAGCGCCGGCTTCGCCTTCACGCAAGCGCGCGCCGACCAGGACGTGCCGCGCGACATGATGCTCGCCCACCTCACTGAGCTGGTGAAGGCGGTGCCTGACCTTCCCGTCAACGCCGATTTCGAGAACGGCTATGCCGATACGCCCGACGGCGTCGCCGCCAACGTCAAGCTCTGCATCGCGACCGGCGTCGCCGGACTCTCGATCGAGGACGCGACGGCGCAGCCCGAGGAGCCGCTCTACGAGTTCGATCTGGCGGTGGCGCGGATCAAGGCGGCGCGGCGCGCCATCGACGAGACCGGCTCCGGCGTCGTGCTCACCGCCCGGGCCGAATGCTTCCTGACCAACCATCCCGATGCGCTGAACGAATCTGTCCGGCGGATCGCGGCCTATGCCGAGGCGGGGGCGGACGTACTCTATGCGCCCGGCCCGAAGACCCCCGAGCAGATCGGAAAAATCGTCGCTGCCGCCGGCGGCAAGCCGGTCAACCAGTTGATCTACGGAGATTTCGGCCTCAGCGTCGCCGACATCGCGGACCTCGGCGCGCGCCGCATCTCGATCGGCGGAGCCTTGGCGCGCGCGGCTTGGGCCGCCTTCATCGAGGCCACGCGCCTGATCAGGGACGAGGGCAGCTTCCGGGGCTTTGCCGGCAATGGCGCGTCGTCCCCCCTCAACCCGTTCTTCACCGAAGACCTCAAGGCGCGTTCGTGAGCGGCCAGCTCCTGATCGCGCCGGCATGGCTTGGCCTCAGCGGACTCTGGACGCTCGACGGCAAGGGCAAGCGCAAGGCCGTCGATGCAGAGGATATCGGCCTGTCGGAGAACCTCGCCGACCGGCTGGAAGCCTGGATGGACGCCTTCGACGCGATCTATGAGGAAGACAGCGAGGCGCGCTCGCGCTTCCCCGACGCCGTCGAGCAGATGGCCTGGGAAGCGGAAGGCGCGGCGCTTGCCGTCGCGATCGCGCAGGAGCTTGGGCCGGACTGGACCGTCGCGACCGATCTCAACGGCTGGCAAGAGAGCGCCAAACCATGACGGCACAGCTCGACTGGACGCCGCCGCCGTTTCCGCCGGCAAGGATCCTGGAGGGCCGCTGGTGCCGGCTGGAGCCGATCGATCCCGCCCGCCATCTCGACGACATCTGGGCGGTCATGCAGGGCCATGACCCGATCTGGGAGTGGATGCCGGCCGAGCCGCCGCAGACCAAGGAGGCCTATCGCGCCCTGTTGGAGATGATGGCCGGCAAGGCCGGCATCGTGCCCTTAGCCATCATCGACAAGGCCGACGGCAAGGCCAAGGGACATCTCTGGCTGATGGAGATCCGGCCCGAGCAGGGGGTGTTCGAGGTCGGCTACATTACCTATTCGCCGGTGCTGCAGAAGACCCGCGTCGCCACCGAGGCGATCCATCTTTGCGGCGATTACGGCTTCTCGCTCGGCTATCGCCGTTTCGAATGGAAGTGCAACAACCTGAACGAACCCTCCAAGAGCGCGGCGCTGCGCTTCGGTTTCACCTATGAGGGGCTGTTTCGCCAGCACATGGTGGTGAAGGGCAGGAATCGCGACACCGCCTGGTTCTCCATCCTCGACAGCGAATGGCCGGTGCGGGCCCGGGCCTTCCGGCGCTGGCTCGATCCTGAGAATTTCGATGAGCAGGGCCGCCAGAGGTTCTCGCTGGCGGCGTTCAACCATCCGCGCGCCATGGCCGGCGCGGCGCAGCTGCGGCGCGCCGCTCTGACCGACATCCCGGCGATCCTGGCGCTGAAGAATGCCGCCTACACGCCCAATGAGAGCATCATCGGCGCGCCCTCCCTGCCGCGCATCGCCGACTACGCGCAGGTCGTGACAGAGCACGAGGTCTGGTTGGCGGAGCGCGGCGAGACGCTCGACGCGGCGCTGGTTCTGGAGATCGAAAGCGGTAGGTTCACCGTCTGGAGCGTCGCGGTCGCCCCCGAGGCCGCCGGCAAGCGGCTCGGCTCGGCGCTGATGCTGTTCTCCGAAGAGCGCGCCGCCGCGCTCGGGCATGACGCGGTGCATCTCTACACCAATGCGAAGCTGACCCAACGCATCGGCTGGTACGAGCATCTCGGCTACCAGATCACCCATCACGAGGACCGGGCCGACCGGCGGCTCGTCCATATGCGAAAAGAACTCCACAAGGCCGGCTGAACAGGGGCGCGCACGATGGCGGGACGTTTGAAGGGCAAGGTCGCGGTCGTCACCGCGGCCGGACAGGGCATCGGCCGCGCGATCGCGGAGGCTTTCGTCGCCGAAGGCGCGACGGTCTGGGCGACCGACAAGGACGTGGCGCTGCTGGAGGGCATCCCCAAGGCCAAGAAGCGCAAGCTCGACGTGCTTTCCAACAGGGCGGTCGACGCCTTCGCGGAAAAAATCGGCGCGATCGACGTCCTCGTCAACGCGGCCGGCTACGTCCATCATGGCACGGTGCTGGAGTGCGACGACAAGGCCTGGGCCTTCTCTTTCGACCTCAACGTCCAGTCGATGCACCGCACGATCAAGGCCTTCCTGCCGGCGATGCTGGCCAGGGGCGGCGGCTCGATCGTCAACATCGCATCCGGCGCGGGCTCCGTGCGCGGCATTCCCAACCGCTATGTCTACGGCGCGACCAAAGCTGCCGTGATCGGCCTGACCAAGGCGGTCGCGGCCGATTTCATCAAGAAGGGCGTGCGCGCCAACGCGATCTGCCCGGGCACGATCCAGTCGCCCTCGCTCGACCAGCGCATCGGCGACCTCGCCAAGGCGACCAAAACCTCGGAGGCCGCCGCCCGCCAGGCCTTCATCGACCGCCAGCCCATGGGCCGGCTCGGCACGGCCGAGGAGATCGCTTGGCTCGCGGTCTATCTCGCCTCCGACGAGGCGAGCTACACCACCGGCCAGATCCATCTCGCCGATGGCGGTTTTGCGCTCTGACGCGCGGTTCGATCTTCAAGGATCACTCTCATGCACATCCTCATTCTCGGCGGCGCCGGCATGGTCGGCCGCAAATTCATCGAGCGGCTGGCCCATAGCGGCGAACTCGGGGCTAAGACCGTCGACAAGATCACGGCGCAGGATGTCGTCGCCGCTCACGCGCCGGCCGCCTGCCCCTTCATTTTCGACGCGGTCGTCTCCGACCTCTCGATCGAGGGCGAGGCCGAGGCGCTGATCGCCTCGAAGCCCGACCTGATCATCCATCTCGCGGCGGTCGTCTCTGGCGAGGCCGAAGCCGATTTCGAGAAGGGCTACCGCATCAATCTCGACGGCGCCCGGTATCTCTTCGAGGCGATCCGCAAGAGCGGCGGCTACAAGCCCCGCGTGGTCTTCACCTCTTCGGTCGCGGTCTTCGGCGCGCCCTTCCACGACAGGATCGACGACGAGTTCTTCACCACGCCGCTGACCAGCTACGGCACCCAGAAGGCGATCGGCGAGCTCCTACTCTGCGACTACAGTCGCCGCGGATTCTTCGACGGCGTCGGCATCCGCCTGCCGACGATCTGCGTCAGGCCGGGCGCGCCCAACAAGGCGGCGTCGGGCTTCTTCTCCAACATCATCCGCGAACCGCTGAACGGCATCGAGGCCGTTCTGCCGGTCTCGGACGAGGTCCGCCACTGGCACGCCTCACCGCGCTCGGCGGTCGGCTTCCTGGTCCATGCCGCGACGATGGACACCTCCGCCATCGGCCCGCGCCGGGCGCTCACCATGCCCGGCTTTTCCTGCACCGTCGCCGAGCAGATCGAGGCGCTGCGCAAGATCGCGGGCGAGGGCGTCGTGGCGCGGATCAGGCGCGTGCCCGATCCGGTGATCGACGGCATCGTCGCCGGCTGGCCGCGCAATTTCGATGCGCGGCGCGCGGCCGCGCTCGGCTTCAGGGCTGAATCGAGCTTCGAGGAGATCATCCGCGTCCATATCGAGGACGAACTGGGCGGCAACTTTGTGAAGTAGGGCGCGCCCCGGCGTCATTGCGAGCGCAGCGAAGCAATCCGGCGTCTCGCTTGACGTCCCCCTTGGATTGCTTCGTCGCTTTCGCTCCTCGCAATGACGACGGAACGCCTCAGACCGTGACCTGCGTGCCGACCTCGACGACGCGGCCGGTAGGAATCTGGAAGAAGCTCGTCGCGTCGGTCGCGCTCTTGGTCAGCGAGATGTAGAGATTGTCCTGCCAGACCGGCATGCCCGATTGCGGCGAGGCCTTGATCGAGCGGCGCGACAGGAAGAACGAGGTCGACATGATGTCGAACTTGAAGCCCTGCTTGCGCAGGATCGCCAGCCCCTTGGGCACGTTCGGGCTCTCCATGTAGCCGTAGACCATCTCGATGCGCCAGAAATCGTCGGTGATGCGCGAGAGCCTGACCCGCTCCTCCTCGGCGATGCGCGGCGTATCGGCCGAGCGCACGGTCAGGATGACGTTGCGCTCGTGCAGCACCTTGTTGTGCTTGAGGTTGTGCAGCAGCGAGGCCGGCGCGGTCTCCGGATCGCTGGTCAGGAACACCGCCATGCCCTTGACCCGGTAGGGCGGGCTCTTCGACAGCATCCCGACCAGCTCCAGCAGCGGCACGTCGGTCTTGCGCGTCTTGTCGAACAGGATTTTCGTGCCGCGCACCCAGGTCCACATCAGCAGCACGAGCACGATCGCCAGCAGCACCGGCACATAGCCGCCGCTGAACAGCTTCAGCATATTGGCCGAGAAGAAGGCGACGTCGATCAGGAGGAACGGCGTCACCACCGCGACGGTGGCGGCGAGCGACCAGCGCCAGCCCTTCCAGATCACGATGAAGGCGAGCAGCGAATCGACCATCATCGCGCCGAACACCGAGATGCCATAGGCATGCGACAGGTTCGAGGAGGTGCGGAAGGTCCAGACCAGCACAAGCACCACCAGCAGCAGCAGCATGTTGATCCGCGGGATGAAGATCTGGCCCGAGGTCTGCTCGGAGGTGTGCCTGATCTCAAGGCGCGGCAGCAGGCCGAGCTGGATCGCCTGCCGCGTCAGCGAGAAGGCCCCGGTGATCACCGCCTGGCTGGCGATGATGGTCGCGACCGTGGCGAGGATCACCAGCGGCAGGATGAAGCCCTGCGGCGCGAGCTTGTAGAACGGGTTGTCGATCGCGGTCGGGTCCGAGAGGATCAGCGCGCCCTGCCCGAGATAGTTCAGCCAGAGGGCCGGGAAGACCAGCCAGATCCAGGCGCCGCGGATCGGCCCACGGCCGAAATGGCCCATATCGGCGTAGAGCGCCTCGGCTCCGGTGACGGCGAGACAGACCGAGCCGAGCACGGCCAGCGAGACGCCCGGATTGTTGATGAAGAAATGGACGCCCCAATAGGGGTTGATCGAGGCGAAGACGCCGAGATCGTCGGCAATGTGATAGACGCCCAGGCCCGCCAGGGTCAGGAACCAGATCATCATGATCGGCCCGAAGAAGTTCGCCACCTTCTCGGTGCCGCGGCTCTGGACCAGAAAGAGCGCGATCAGGATGCCCGACGCGATCATCACGACGTAGTCGTTCAGCGCCGGCGTCACCAGCTTGATGCCCTCCACCGCCGAAAGCACCGAGATGGCGGGCGTGATCACGGCGTCGCCATAAAACAGCGCCGCCCCCGCCATGCCCAGGAACAGCACGACGCCGCCGCGCACGCGCCCCAGCGCGCGCTGCGCCAGCGCGACCAGCGTCAGCGTGCCGCCCTCGCCATTGTTGTCGGCGCTGAGCAGCAGCACGACGTATTTGAGCGTTACGACGAGAACGAGCGACCACAGGATCAGCGACAGCACGCCGATGATGACCTCGCGCGGGACCGGCGTCGTCAGCGCGATGTCGACCGCGCCGCCATGCCCACCGGCGGCGGCTCCCGTGGCGGCGAGCACCGTCTCGCGCAACGCGTAGAGCGGGCTCGTGCCGATGTCGCCATAAACGACGCCGAGCGCCCCGAGCGCCAGCGCGCCGTAGCCGGCGGTCGAGTGGCCGTGCTTGCCAGCGGCGGCATGCCCGTCTTCGAGGCCGAAACGGGAATCCTCCGGTTTTTGGCTCGGGGGATTCGGGTGGTCATGCCCCATCGGGGATCTCCGCGCATGCTGCGGTGCAGCGAAAGGCCGGGGGCTCTAGCACGATGCGGCCGGCGCGCAAAGGCGCGGACGGAGATTCGTCGGCAGCGCCTCACTGCGCCGCATCGATGCGCCCGCCATAGCGCCGCGCCACATAATCATCGACCATCGTCTTGAATTCGGACGCGATACCGGCCCCGCGCAGGGTCGCGACCTTGCGTCCGTCGACGAAGACCGGCGCCGTCGGCGCCTCGCCGGTGCCGGGCAGCGAGATGCCGATATCGGCATGCTTGGACTCGCCCGGCCCGTTGACGATGCAGCCCATCACCGCGACGTTGAGGCTCTCGACGCCGGGATAGCGCGTCTTCCATTCGGGCATGGAGGTCGAGATCCAGGTCTGGATGTCGCGCGCCAGCTCCTGGAACACTGTCGAGGTGGTGCGCCCGCAGCCGGGGCAAGCGGCGACCAGCGGCACGAAGGCGCGGAAGCCCATGGTCTGGAGCAGTTCCTGCGCCGCCTTGACCTCGAGCGTTCGGTCGCCGCCGGGTTCGGGCGTCAGCGAGAAGCGGATGGTGTCGCCGATGCCTTCCTGAAGCAGGATGCCGAGCGCGGCCGACGAGGCGACGATGCCTTTCGAGCCCATGCCGGCCTCAGTCAGGCCGAGATGGATCGCATAGTCCGAGCGCGCGGCCAGCGTCCGGTAGACCGCGATCAGGTCCTGAACGCCGGAGACCTTGGCCGACAGGATGATCCTGTCCTTGCCGAGCCCGATCTCTTCGGCGCGCTGGGCCGAGAGCCGCGCCGACTGCACCATCGCCTCGCGCATCACCGCGCGCGCCTCGAGCGGCTGCGGCGAAACCGCGTTCTCGTCCATCAGCGCGGTCAGCAACTCCTGGTCGAGCGAGCCCCAGTTCGCGCCGATCCGCACCGCCTTGCCATGCTCGATGGCGAGCTCGACGATCTGGCCGAACTGCCGGTCCTTCTTGTCCTTGAAGCCGACATTGCCGGGGTTGATGCGGTATTTCGCCAGCGCCTGCGCGCAGGCGGGATGCCCGGCCAGCAGCTTGTGGCCGATGTAGTGGAAGTCGCCGACCAGCGGCACGTCGACGCCGATCCGGTCCAGTCGCTCACGAATATGAGGTACGGCGGCGGCGGCCTCGTCGCGGTCGACGGTGATGCGGACCAGCTCCGAGCCCTGCCGGGCGAGGGCTGCGACCTGCGCCACCGTGCCTGCGATGTCGGCGGTGTCGGTGTTGGTCATCGACTGCACCACGATCGGCGCGCCGCCGCCAACCGCAACGTTGCCGACCATGACCGGTACGGTCATCCGCCGGGGCTGGGGTCCGGCGATGTCGGGCAGGCAGGGCGGCTCGACGCGTTCGTTCATGCTGTCGCGCCCCGGCAATGCTCGCATCGGCCCACGATCTCGACGACCTGATGCAGCGGCAGGAACTGCCGTCCGGCGGTCATGGCCGCGACCGCCTTCTTCAGGACCGGCGAGGAATCCTCGTCGACGCCGCCGCAGGTCTCGCAGATCAGGAACGCGACGACATCGCCCGCGCCGTGGCCATGCAGGCAGGCGACATAGGCGTTGCGCGAGGACAGCCGGTGGACGAACCCCTGCTCGACCAGGAAATCGAGCGCGCGATAGATCGAGATCGGCGCGAGCCTGCGCCCTCCGGCCGGCGAGATGCGGTCGGCGAGGTCATAGGCTCCGACCGGGCGGTGGTCGGCATGCAGCGCCTCCAGCGCCTGACGACGGATCGGCGTCAGCCGCAGGCCGCGCTCGCGGCAGATGCGCTCGGCCCGCGCCAGCGCCTCGGCGGCATGGTTCAAATGGTCATGGGCATGGCGGCACAGCCCGACTGCATGGTCGTCGTGACCGTGCCCGCCATGGTCATGGTGGTCATGATCCTGGCCGTCATGCGCCTGCGCCGTTCGCTGCATTGTCATCACGTTGCGTTGCAATAAGACATCGGGCAACGTCCGTCGATCATTCGCGCTCGCCGGACGCCCGCCCGTCTGGCGCCGAACCTAAGCACTTTTATCCCCCCTGTCAGGAGCCTTCACGCTGATGTTCCTCAAAGACCGCACAGCCGCGATCACCGGCTCGACCTCCGGCATCGGCCTGGCCTACGCCCGCGCACTTGCAGCCGAAGGCGCGAACCTTGTCATCAACGGCATCATGCCGGCCAACGAAGCCGAAAAGCTCCGGGCCGATCTTGCCGCGGAATTCGGCGTCAAGGTGCTGTTCTCGCCCGCCGACATGACGAAACCCGCCGAGATCGCCAGCTTCATCGCGCAGGCAGAGGCGGAGTTCGGCGCGGTCGACATCCTGATCAACAATGCCGGCATCCAGCATGTCGCACACGTAGACGAATTCCCCATCGAGAAATGGGACATGATCATCGCGATCAACCTGTCCTCCGCCTTCCACGCCACCCGCGCCGCCCTGCCGAAGATGAAGGCGAAGGGCTGGGGCCGCGTCATCAACACCGCCTCGGCGCACGCCTTCGTCGCCTCGCCCTTCAAGAGCGCCTATGTCGCCGCCAAGCACGGCATCGCCGGCTTCACCAAGACGGTGGCGCTTGAGGTGGCGACCAAGGGCATCACCGTCAACGCCATCGCGCCGGGCTATGTCTGGACGCCGCTGGTCGAAAAGCAGATCCCCGACACGATGAAGGCGCGCGGCCTGACCAAGGAGCAGGTCATCGACGACGTGCTGCTGACCGCCCAGCCGACCAAGGAGTTCGTCACGGTCGAGCAGGTGGCGGCGCTGGCGCTGTTCCTGTGCACCGACGCGGCGAAATCGATCACTGGCGCGACGCTGCCGATGGATGGCGGCTGGACCGCGGCGTGACCGGCCGGCGCAAGCCCAGCTCGGCCCCGGTCAAGGGGCTCGCCGGTCCCAGGGCCGAAAAGTCGATCTCGCTTGCGCTTCAGGGCGGCGGCGCGCATGGCGCCTTCACCTGGGGCGTGCTCGACGCGATCCTGGACGACGGGCGGCTCGCGATCGAGGCGTTGTCAGGCGCCAGCGCCGGCGCGATGAACGCCGTGGTCCTGGCCGAAGGCTGGATCGAGGGCGGCGCGGACGCCGCCCGCGCCAATCTCGAAGCCTTCTGGCGGGCGATCAGCGTCGACGGCAAATATGGCGGCTCGGAGCGCTCGCTGATCGACACCCTGCTCGGGGCCTGGAGCAATGGCCGCCCGCCGGGGCTGATCTGGTTCGAGATGTTCTCGAAGGTCGCCAGCCCCTACGACGTCAACCCGCTCAACATCAATCCTTTGCGCGGCGTCATCGCCGACCTGATCGATTTCGAAAAGGTCCGCGCCTGCGACGCCGTCAACATCTTCATCAGCGCCACCAATGTCCGCACCGGCAAGATCAAGCTGTTCAGACGCGAGGAGCTGACGCCGAACCATCTCATGGCCTCGGCCTGCCTGCCGATGCTGTTCCAGGCGGTGAAGATCGGCAAGGAGGCCTATTGGGACGGCGGCTACATGGGCAATCCGGCGCTGTTTCCTCTGTTCTACGAGGCGCATGCCGACGACATCATGCTGGTCCAGATCAACCCGCTCCAGCGCCGCGAACTGCCGACCAATGCGCGCGCCATCCAGGACCGGCTCAACGAAATCACCTTCAACGCCTCGCTGCTGCGCGAACTGCGCGCCATCGACTTCGTCAACCGGCTGGTCGACGCCGGCAAACTGCCGACCGACGAGTACAAGCGCGTGCTGATGCACCGGATCGACGGCGGCGCGCCTTTGGCGCAGCTCACCTCCTCCTCGCGCCTGAACTCCGACTGGGACTTTCTGCTGCGCCTGCGCGACATGGGCCGCGCGGCGGCGAAGCGCTGGCTGAAACGGAACTACGCTGCCATCGGCGAGGTCGGCACGCTCGACCTCAAGGAAGCGATCTCGTAACGCCGCTCCCCGTCATTGCGAGCGCAGCGAAGCAATCCAGGGGCGGCCGCGCTCTACGCCTCTCTGGATTGCTTCGCTGCGCTCGCAATGACGAGAATGCCCGTTAAATTAGCCGCGCTTGCGAAAGCACGGCCAAGTTGGCAATCACCATCCAAAGACAATTCAAGCGACAGGGATTTCGATGACCAAGCTGATCGTCACCGCCGGCCCCTACACCTTCGATGCGAGGCTCGAGACCGAGGCCGCGCCGAAGACCTGCGCCGCCTTTCTGAAACACCTGCCATTCGTCAGCAAGATCGTGCATGTGCGCTGGAGCGGCGAGGGCGTCTGGATGCCGCTCGGCGAGCTCGACTTCGGCGTCGGCTACGAGAACCACACCAGCTATCCCGCGCCCGGCCAGATCATCCTCTATCCCGGCGGCATCAGCGAGACCGAGATCCTGCTCGCCTATGGCGGCGTGCATTTCGCCTGCAAGATGGGCCAGCTCGCCGGCAACCATTTCATCACACTGACCTCCGGGCTGGAGAACGTCCACCCGCTCGGCCGCAAGACGCTGTGGGAAGGCGCGCAGGATATCCGCTTCGAACTGGCGTGAGCATCTGCGCTTGACGATGTGAACACAAATGCCAACATATCGCATGCAGGCGATCGTCGGCGTGGACTGGGACGACGGCAACCGCGAGCACTGCCAGAAGCACGGTGTGACGCTCGCGGAAGCGGAGGAGGTGTTCCGGGGCGCGCTCTATCGCTTTCCTGACCCGGAGCACTCCAAGGCCGAGGTTCGCCTGCGGGCTATCGGTTTGACGGCGGCCGGTCGATATGTCTTCGCCGTCTACACTGTCCGAGAGCGGGACGGAGCCACCTGGCTCCGCCCGATCAGCGTCCGGTTCATGCACAGACGAGAGGTCGAACTCTATGAAAAAGCCGCCGCTGCCTCGCTTCGACAGTGACGAAGCCGCCCGGCAATTCGTCGCGGAAGCCGACCTGACCGCCTTCGACCTGACAGGTGGAACGGTGGTTCGCTACGAATTCCAGCCCAAGACGGCGGACGTGCATCTGCGCATGCCGAAACCGCTGCTCGACGCCGTGAAGGCGGAGGCGGTCCGGGCGGGCGTGCCCTATCAGCGCTTTATCCGGCAGACGCTCGAAGAAGCGTTGGAAACGGCAAGGCGGCGCGCCTGAAAGCCAGCCATCGCAGCCGCAGATTCTTGCGCAGCCGCGCTGAAATTTAGCGCAGCGGGCGGATTGCCCGTCTTCGCCAATGCGGCCATGCTTTCGTTCCGGGAGGAACCAAGTTCATGGCGGCCAAGACCACGGCGTCGCTGCCGAAAGCCGATCTCGTCCTGCAGAACGGCCCCGTCTATCTCGGGCTGAAGGAGGGCTACGCCACGGCCGTCGCGCTTTGGGCCGGCAGGGTGCTGGCGACCGGAATGCCCGCCGAAATGGAGCCGCTGATCGGCCCGGGCACCAGGGTCATCGACCTCGCCGGGCGCATGGCGACGCCCGGCCTCTACGAGGCGCATCTGCATCTCCTGCCGCTGGGGCTCTCGATGAAGGAGCTCGATATCCGGCCGCGCTTCGTGCGCACGCTCGACGGCCTGCTCGACATGATCGCGGCGCGCGCCGCGGAGGCGAAGCAGGGCGAATGGATCCTGGCACGCGGCTACGACCATTTCGAACTCGACGTGAAGCGCCACCCGCATCACACCGAACTCGACCGGGCCGCGCCGCATAACCCGGTCTACATCGTGCGCGCCTGCGGCCATCTCTCGGTCGCGAATTCCATGGCGCTGAAGCTCGCCGGCATTACGGAAACGACGCCCGTGCCAGCCGGCGGGGCGATCGAGCAGGTCAACGGTTCGCTCACCGGCCTGATGGCCGAGAACGGCCGCGACCCGATCAAGAAGATTATCCCCGATCCAAGCGACGAGGAACTTGTGGCGGCGATCGAGCGCGCCGGGCGCTATTGCAACTCCTTCGGCATCACCAGCGTGATGGACGCGGCCGTGGGCATGCGCTCGCAGTATCGCGAGGTCGCGGCCTATCGCACGGCGCAGCGCACCGGGCGGCTGCCGGTGCGGACCAATATGTGCCTGCTCGGCGGCCATAACGGCATCGTCGAGCAGGCCTACGCCGACGGGCTGGTGACCGGCGCCGGCGACGACTGGCTCAGCGTCGGGCCGGTGAAGATCTTCACCGACGGCTCGGCCGGCGGCAAGACCGCCGCGATGAGCGCGCCCTATCTCGGCGAGCCGGAGACGAATGGCATCTTCTGCCTGACCGACCCGGAGATGGACGGGCTCACCCGCGACTACCACGCCAGGGGCTACCAGCTCGCGGTCCACGCCATCGGCGACGCCGCCATCGAGCAGACGCTGAACGCGATGGAAGCAGGGCTTACCGAGCACCCCGATCCCGACCGCCGCCACCGCATCGAGCATTGCGGCTTCAACTCGCCGCAGCAGATCGCCCGCATGGCCCGGCTCGGCATCGAGCCGGTGCCGCAGCCGGTCTTTCACTATGACTTCGGCGACCTCTATCTGTCGGTGCTGGAGCCGGAGCGCGTCCACCCGGCCTACCCGATGCGCGACTGGATCGCGGCCGGGCTGAAACCCGCCGCCTCCTCGGATGCGCCGGTCTGCGACGCCAACATCTGGCCGAACATCTACACCATGCTCACCCGCAAGACGGCGCGCGGCACCGTGATCGGTCCCGACCAGACCCTGACCATCGACGAGGCGATCTGCGCCTACACCGAATTCGGCGCCTATGTGAACCGCTGCGAAAGCCATCGCGGCCGGCTTCTGCCCGGCATGGCGGCCGACGTCGCGGTGTTCTCGCGCGACCTCTCGCAGGCGACGCCGGAACAGCTCTTGCACGAGACACGCTGCGAGATAACGATCATCGACGGCAAGATCGTCTACGAGGCGGAGGGATGATGGCATCGTCATTGCGAGCGCAGCGAAGCAATCCAGGGGGTATCGCGCTGCCGCTGCTGGATTGTTTCGCTGCGCTCGCAATGACGGGGGACGCCCGCCCATGCTGAACCACGTCGCCCAGCGCCTCGCTTTATCGGTGCCGGTGCTGTTCGGCGTGCTGCTCTTCGGCTTCCTGCTGCTGCAGCTCGTCCCGGCCGATCCCGCCGCCATCATCGCCGGGCCGACCGCGAGCCCCGAACTCGTCGCCGAAATCCGCAAGGATCTCGGGCTCGACCGGCCGATCTTCATCCAGTTCGCGCTCTATATGATGCGCGTGCTGCAGGGCGATCTCGGCGTCTCGCTGATCTCCAACACCAGCGTCATGGCCGAACTGGGCGACGCCATCGGCCCCACCGTCGAGCTGATGCTGGCCTGCCTGATCTGGGCGATCCCCGTCGGCATCGCGCTCGGCACCATCGCGGCGGTCAATCGCGGAAAAATCCTCGACCGGCTGGTGATCGCGATCTCGGTCGCCGGCGTCTCGACGCCGGTCTTCTTCATCGGGCTGATCCTGATGCAGTATCTCGGCTACCAATGGGGGCTGCTGCCTTTCATCGGGCGCGGCGGGCCGCTCTGGAGCCTGTCGGGATTGGCCTCGATCGCGCTGCCGGCGCTGACGCTCGGCCTGATCTTCATCGGCCCGATCGCACGGATGACGCGCACGGCCGCGCTCGAGGTGCTGAACGCCGACCATGTCCGCACCGCCCGCGCCAAGGGGCTGGCGGAGCGCACCGTGATCCTGAAGCACGTCCTGCGCAACGCACTGATCCCCGTCGTGACGCTGATCGGGCTGCAGGCCGGCTATCTGCTCGGCGGGGCGGTCGTCACCGAGACGATCTATTCCTGGCCCGGCGTCGGGCGGCTCGCGGTGGGCGCGATCCTGGCCAGCGATTTTCCGCTGGCGCAGGGCTCGATCCTGGTGCTGGCGCTGGCCTTCCTGACCATCAACCTGATCGTCGACATGCTCTATGCCGCGCTCGATCCGAGGGTGCAGAAGCATGGCTGACGTCGCGCTGCCCGTTCCTGCTGCAAAACGACGGATCGGCTCGCCGATCTGGCGGCGCATCCTGAGGGACAAGCTCGCCCTCGCGGCCGCTATCATCTTCGGCCTGATCGCGCTCGCGGCGCTGCTTGCTCCCTGGCTCGCGCCGTTCGACCCCTACAACACGACGCGCCGGCCATTCATCCCGCCGGTCTGGAGCGAGGGCTCGCTGCCGCAATACTGGCTCGGCACCGACGGGCAAGGCCGCGACATGCTCTCGCGCCTGCTCTACGGCGCGCGCCTGACGCTGCTGATGGGCCTTGCCTCGGTGGTCATCGGCGGGGGCATCGGCGCGCTGCTCGGCCTGCTCTCGGCCTTCTACAAGCGCCTCGACCCCTGGATCATGCGCTTTTCCGACATCCTGCTCTCGTTTCCGGCGATCCTGCTAGGCCTGGCGCTGGCCGCCGTCGTCGGCCCGGGGCTAACCGCGATCGTGATCGCGCTCTCGATCGCGACCGTGCCCGACGTGGCGCGCATCACCCGCTCGGCGGCGATCGTTGTGATGGGCCAGGACTATATGGAGGCCGGCCGGGCCGTGGGCCTGCCCGACCGCACCCTGATCTGGCGCTACCTGGCGCTGAACTGCCTGTCCTCGGTCTTCGTCTTCCTGACGCTGCGCTTCGGCCAGATCATCCTCATCGGGGCTGCGCTCTCTTTCCTCGGCCTCGGCGTGCGCCCGCCGGAGGCGGAACTCGGGATGATGGCCTCGCTCGGCCGCGACGCGCTGTTCTTCGCGCCGCACATCTCGCTTTTGCCGAGCCTCGTGATCATCGCCATCGTGCTCTGCGCCAATGTGCTGGGCGACGCGCTGCGCGACGTGCTCGATCCGAGATTGAGGAATACGTGATGGTGCTGATCTGCTCCATCGTTTCCAACGACGCGCCGTCATCCCGGGCGCAGCGAAGCGGAGACCCGGGACCCATTCCGGAACGCTTCTCGGGGAGGTTCAGGAATGGGTCCCGGATCGGCGCCGCTTCGCGGCTTGTCCGGTATGATGACGCGGGTGGGACAAAGAGAACCAAATTCCGACGATCAAACACAACAAGGGGAGAACGAGCGTGACAAAGCTGACATCCATGGCCGCCGGGGCGCTGCTAGGCCTCACCGCCTTCTCCGGCCCAGCCCTCGCACAGGGCTCCAACGCCTCTCTGACCATCGTCCGCGAGGTCGATTCCGACCGCTACGATCCGCATCGCTCGACGGCGCGCGCGGCCTCGGAGGTCATCTTCATGATGGCCGACACGCTGGTCTCGCTCGACCACGACATGTCGACGATCAAGCCCGGCCTCGCCTCGTCCTGGACGGTCTCGCCCGACGGCAAGACCTACACCTTCAAGCTGCGCAACGACGTGACCTTCTGCGACGGCAAGAAGATGACGGCGCAGGACGTCGCCTATTCGATGAAGCGCTGGATCGACCCCGCCACGCGCTCGCCCGTGCGCTGGCGCGCCGGCAAGGTCGATGACGTCGTTGCGACGGACGACTACACCGTTGAATACAAGCTCACCGCGCCATTCTCGGAGCTGCTCTACCAGCTCACCCAGAGCTTCGCGGTCGTGCTCGACAAGGCCAATGTCGAGGCGCTCGGCGCCGATTTCGGCGTCAAGGGCTTCAACGGCACCGGGCCCTATTGCTGGGGCGACTGGAAGCCCCGCAACGAGTTCCGCCTGAAGAAGCACGCCGCCTATAAATGGGGCCCGCCGATCTACGAGAACACCGGCCCGGCCCATATCGAGGAGATCGTCTGGCGCATCGTGCCGGAGGAGAACACGCGTCTCGCCGCCGCGATGACCGGCCAGACCCAGGTGACGCAGTACGTGCCCTATTCCGGCCTCGCCCAGATCCGCGCCAACAAGAACCTCAAGCTGGTCGAGTCGAAGGAGGCGTTCTGGACCTATTTCGTCGGCTTCAAGATCGACAAGGAGGGCGTTAACGATCCCGCCGTGCGGCGCGCCATGGTGATGGCGGTCGACCAGAAGGCGATCGCCGACAATCTCTATTTCGGCGAGGTCGAGCCGGCCTATTCCTATATCTCCAGCGAGGCGCTCGACTGGAACAAGGCGGTGACGCCGCTGAAGACGAATGTCGATGAGGCCAACAAGCTGCTCGACGCCGCCGGCTGGGCGAAAGGCCCTGACGGCTTCCGCGCCAAGGACGGCAAGAAGCTCTCGCCGATCGTCTACGGCTTCACCGGCTCGACCTGGCAGAAGCTGATGGAGGCGATCCAGGGCGATCTGCGCAAGATCGGCGTCGACCTGCGCATCCAGCTCTTCGACGCGACCATCGCCTGGGGCAAGCTCGCCACGCAGGAGTTCGACATGTTCGGGATGAGTTTCCCCTACATCTCGGCCGGCGACGCGCTGAATCTCTACTTCCCCTCCGCCAACGCGCCGACGCCCAACCGGATGAACTGGAAGGACCCGGCCACCGACGAGCTGCTCAACAAGGGCATCACCGCGCTGAACGACACCGACCGTGCCGCGGCCTATGGCGAAGTGCTCAAGAAGGTGCATGAGGCGGCGGTCTGGCTGCCGCTCTATCACGAGCCGATGAAGATCGCGGCCTCGGCCCGCCTCGCCCCGATCAAGGCCCACAACATCTATGGCTGCGGCTTGTACAAGGGGATGGACCTGAAGTTCGTCAGATAAATCCACTCACCCGAAGGGCGCGGGGAACCCCTCTCCCGTAGGGAGAGGGGCAGGGGTGAGGGGTCGGCCCCTGGACACTGCGGCCGAGCGCTCACCGCGCGCCTCGCTTGACTGGTCCAACGGCCGACACCTCACCCTGCCCTCTCCTTACAGGAGAGGGTTCTCCGCGCCTGAAAACCAACGCCTCGCCCAACGCCGGAGCCTGCCATGCCCATCACCCTCATCCAGAACGCAAGCTGGATCGTCGCCTACGACGCCAAGGCCAAGGGCCATGTCTATCTGCGCGACGGCGACGTCGCCTATGAGGACGGCCGCATCCTGCATGTCGGCGGGGTGTTCAAGGGCAAGGCCGACACGACCATCGACGGACGCGGGAAAATGGTCATGCCGGGCCTCGTCAACATCCACTCGCACCCGTCATCGGAGGCGATGACCAAGGGCTGGAACGACGAACTCGGCAGCCCGAAGATGTACGGCACGGCGCTCTACGAGTTCATGCCTCTGTTTCGCTGCGACGCGCAGGGGATCAGATCCTGTGCGCAGGTGACCTATTCGGAACTGCTGATGTCGGGCGTCACCACCTTGGTCGACATGTCGGTCGCCTGGGACGGCTGGCTCGAGACTTTCAAGGCGTCGGGCCTGCGCGCCGTGTTCTCGCCGATGTATCGCTCGGCGCGCTGGTACACCGATAACGGCCATCTGGCGAAATACGAATGGGACGCCAAGGCCGGCGAGAAGGCTTTTGCCGAGGCGATGAAGCTGCTCGACCAGGTCGCCGCCGACGATTGCGGCCGGCTGTCGGGCATGGTCTCGCCCTCGCAGATCGACACCTGCACGCCAGAGCTGATCCAGGCGAGCTATGACGAGGCCGACAAGCGTGGCCTGCCCTTCCAGATCCACGCCGCCCAGAGCGTCGTCGAGTTCCACGAGATCACGCGCCGCCACGGCATGACGCCGGTCGAATGGCTGGAGGAGCTCGACGTGCTCGGCCCTTACTCGATCATCGGCCACGGCATTTTCCTCGACCACCACTCCTCGGTGAAATGGCCGGCCACCGGCGACATGGACGTGCTGGTCGAGACGGGGACGAACGTCGCCCATTGCCCGATCGTGTTCCAGCGTCGCGGCATCGCCATGCAGAGTTTTGGGCAATATGTCGCCGCCGGCATCAATGTCGGCATCGGCACCGACACCTACCCTCACCACATGCTGGAGGAGCTGCGCGCCGTCTGCATCGGCTCGCGGATGATGGCCGAGGACGTCTACGATCTGCGCACCTCGGACGCCTTCAACGCCGCGACGCTGGGCAGCGCAAAAGCGCTCGGCCGCGATGATATCGGCCGCCTCGCCAAGGGGGCGAAAGCCGACATCGTGCTGGTCGACGTCACGCATCCGATGATGCGCCCGGTTCGCGATCCGGTCCGCAGCCTGATCTATGCCGCGGGCGAACGCGCCGTGACGACCGTGATCGTCGATGGCGTAACCGTCGTCGAGAACGGCAAGGTCCTGACCATGGACTACCCGTCCGCCGCCGCCGAACTCGAGGAGGCGCAGCGCCGGGCCGAACCGAAGGTGAAGGATCTTGACTGGGCCAAGCGCGATCATCTCGAGATCTCCCCGCTGACCTTTCCAGCCGGGAAAGGCTGAATGAGCGCGACGATTCCCCAAGCCGCGGGCGCTGCCCCGATCCTCGAAGTGCGCGATCTCAAGACGCATTTCCGCACCGAGCGCGGCTTCTACCGCGCCGTCGACGGCGTCAGCTTCTCGGTCGCGGCCGGACGCACGCTCGGCATCGTCGGCGAGAGCGGCTGCGGCAAGAGCGTGACCTCCCTCTCGATCATGGGGCTGGTGCCGGAACCGCCGGGCATCCGCGCCGGCGGCGAGATCATGTTCGAGGGCAGCGACCTGCTCAAGCGCTCGCGCGGCGAGATGGAGGACATCCGCGGCGCGAAGATCGCGATGATCTTCCAGGAGCCGATGACCTCGCTCAATCCGGTCTATCGCGTCGGCGACCAGATCGTCGAAGGCCTGCGCCGGCACCGCGGCATGGGCAAGGCTGAGGCCCGCGAACGCGCCGTCGAGATGCTGCGGCTGGTGAAAATCCCCTCGCCGGAGACCCGCGTCGACGCCTTTCCTCACGAGATGTCGGGCGGCATGCGCCAGCGCGTCATGATCGCGCTCGCGCTCGCATGCGATCCCAAGCTCTTGATCGCCGACGAGCCGACGACCGCGCTCGACGTCACGATCCAGGCCCAGATCCTCGACCTGATGCGCGATCTGCAGAAACGGCTCGGCACCGCCATCATCCTGATCACCCATGATCTCGGCGTCATCGCCGAGACGGCCGACGAGGTCGCGGTAATGTATTCCGGCCAGATCGTCGAGCGCGCCGACGTCGCGACCCTGTTTTCCGACGCGCAGCACCCCTATACGCTCGGCCTGCTCGGCTCGATTCCGCGCCTCGACGAGGACAGGAGCCGTCTCCAGACCATCGAGGGCATGGTGCCGGCCCCTGACGCGATGCCGGCCGGCTGCCGCTTCGCCCCGCGCTGCACCGTGGCCGTCGAGCAATGCCGCAGCGAGATGCCGCCTTTGCGCGAGATCGGGACGGGCCATCTCGTCGCCTGCTGGCGCGCGCCGATCGAAGGGGCGAACCCATGAATGCGCCCATGACCGCTCCGCTACTCGAAGTCGACGGCCTCGCCAAGCATTTTGCGCTGTCGGGCGGGCTGCTCGGCCGCTCGGCGGGCGTTGTGAAGGCGGTCGACGGCGTCTCCTTTGCGCTCCAGCGCGGCGAAACGCTGGCGCTGGTCGGCGAATCCGGCTGCGGCAAGTCGACCACGGGCCGGCTGATCCTGCGTCTGATCGAGCCCAGCGCGGGCGCTTTAAGCTTCGACGGGCAGGACATGCTGGCGCTCGGCAAGCACGAACTCAGAAGCTTGCGCCGGCGTATGCAGATCATCTTCCAGGACCCGTTCGCCTCGCTCAACCCGCGCATGTCGGTCGCCGACATCCTGGCCGAGCCGCTCCTGCTGCACCGGCTTGCGACGCCGGCGGAGATTCCCGCCAGGGTCGCCGAACTGCTGAAGGTGGTGGGCCTTGGGCCCCAGCATGCCGAACGCTTCCCGCATGAATTCTCGGGCGGCCAGCGCCAGCGCATCGGCGTGGCGCGGGCGCTCGCCACGAAGCCCGATCTCGTCGTCTGCGACGAGCCGGTCTCGGCGCTCGACGTCTCGATCCAGGCGCAGGTGGTCAATCTGCTGCAGGATCTGCAGGCGCAGTTCGGCCTGTCCTATCTCTTCATCGCCCATGATCTCGCGGTGGTGAAGCACATCGCGACGCGGGTGGCGGTGATGTATCTCGGCCGCATCGTCGAGCTTGCCGACAAGGCGACGCTCTACGCCGCGCCGCGCCACCCCTATACGCAGGCGCTGCTCGCCGCTGCGCCTTTGCCGAGCCCGGGCTTGAGGCGCGAGCGCCCGGTGCTGCAGGGCGACGTGCCGAGCCCTCTCAAGCCTCCGACAGGCTGCACCTTCCATCCACGCTGCATGCATGCCCAGGCGCGCTGCTCGGCCGAGCAGCCTCTGCTGCGGGCGATGCCTGGCGGTGCGCTCGTCGCCTGCCATTTCGCCGAGACGATTCCGGCGTCCGCGCTGGTGCCCCGGGCTCCGGAGAACCCCGTGATCGCGCGGCGCTTCGCGGCTCTGGCGAAGGCCGGCTGATCAGGCGGCGCGCGCCTCGGGATTGAGCCGCAGCATCGTCCAGTTCAGGAAAGCGGCGATGCTGACCCAGACGAGATAGGGTGCGAGCAGCAGCGCGGCTGCGCTGTCGATCGGCCGGAACAGCACGATCAGCGCGACGATCGAAAGCCAGAGCAGGCCGACATCGACCAGGGCCAGATCCATCCGCCTCATCCCGAAGAAGAAGCCGGACCAGGCGGCGTTGAGCAGCAATTGCACGCCATAGACGGCGAGCGGCAGCGCGGCCCCCGCAAAGCCGGCCTTGCGCCAGACCAGCCAACCGGAAACCGCGATCATCAGGTAGAGGATCGTCCAGACCACCGGAAAGGCCCAGTTCGGCGGCCGCCACCACGGCTTGGCAAGCTCCTCATACCACGCGCCGGGCTTGAAGATCGCGCCCGAACTCGCGACCGCGACGCAGGCCGCCATGAAGCCGAGAAGCCCCAATCCGTCGCTCCAGCTCATCGCGCTCAGACCGCCGGTTCGGGGGTTGCCGGGGCAGGCTCGGGCCCGCCGCACAGCGCCAGCATGGCCCGCGCGATCTCGGCCTCGCCCATGATGGTCAGCGTCGCGCCGCAGCGCGTCAGATGCTCGACCGCCGCGTCGGAATGGGCGCGGGCGACGATCGGCAGGGCCGGATTGTCGCGCCTTGCCTGTTCGCAGACCTGCCCCGCCTCGAAGCTCTCGGGAATGGCGACGAAAAGCCGCTTCGCCCGCGACAGGCCGGCGGCGGCGAGCACCTCGGGATCGGCCGCATTGCCGGCGAGAACCTCCGCGCCCTGCATCCTGGCGGCGCCGATCGCATCGGGCTGCTCCTCGACGACGAGAACCTTCTCGTTCTGCGCGATCAGGCCCGCGCCGAGCAGCGCGCCGACACGGCCGTAGCCGACGACGACCATGTGGTCGGACAGCGCCGTTGCAACGATGTCGCGCTCGGATTGCGGCTCGGGCTCGGGCACAGCGACGCTGGGCTTGGGTTTCACGCCGGCCTCCGCCGCAAAACGGTCGACCAGCGCAAAGAGCACCGGGTTGAACAGGATCGACAGGATCGCGCCGGCCAGGATCAGGTCGCGACCCTGTTCGGGCAGGATCGCCAGCGACACGCCGAGGCCGGCGAGGATGAACGAGAATTCGCCGATCTGCGCCAGCGAGGCCGAGATCGTCAGGGCAACGCCGTTGGAGCGGCCGAAGGCGCGCACGATCAGCCAGGCCGCGAGCGATTTTCCGAACAGGATGATGACGAGCGTCGCCAGCAGCGGCAGCGGCGCGCGCAGCAGGATGCCGGGGTCGAACAGCATGCCGACCGAGACGAAGAACAGCACCGCGAAGGCGTCGCGCAGCGGCAGCGATTCCTCGGCCGCGCGCTGGCTCAGCGGCGATTCGTTCAGGATCATGCCGGCGAAGAAGGCCCCGAGCGCGAAGGAGACGCCGAACAGGCTCGCCGCCATGAAGGCGACGCCGAGCGCCAGCGCCAGCACGGCGAGCCGGAACAGCTCGCGCGAGCCGGTATGGGCGACCCAGTGCAGGATCCACGGAATGACGCGACGGCCAACTATGAGCATGAAGGCGACGAAGGCTGCGACCTTGGCCAGCGTCAGGCCGAGCACGCCCCACAGCCCGAGTTCGAACTGGCCCGCCAAGGGCACCGGCGTGCCCGGCCGCGCTCCGTTCAGCGCATCGGCGATGGCCGGGAGCAGGACGAGCGCCAGCACCATGGCGAGGTCCTCGACGATCAGCCAGCCGACGGCGATCTTGCCCTTCTCGGTCTGGACGAGCCGGCGCTCCTGCAGCGCCCGCAGCAGTACGACCGTACTGGCGACGGACAAAGCGAGCCCGAAGACGAGGCCGGCGAGCCAACTCCAGCCCAGCGTCAGCGCCAGCGCGAGTCCCAGCAGCGTGGCGACGCTGATCTGGACCAGCGCGCCCGGCACCGCGATGGCGCGGACCGAGAGCAGGTCCTTCAGCGAGAAATGCAGGCCGACGCCGAACATCAGCAGGATCACGCCGATCTCGGCCAGTTCGTTGGCCAGCCCCTGATCGGCGACGAAACCCGGCGTGAACGGCCCCACCGCGACGCCCGCCAGCAGGTAGCCGACCAGCGGCGAGATGCGCAGCCTCTGCGCCAGCGCGCCGAAGACGAAGGCCAGGCAGAGTCCGGCGACGAGGATGGCGATCAGCGGGCCGTGATGCATGGTTCTCCGGGCGGTCAGGGGCGAGGAAACGGTCTCGCGACCATGGCCGCTGGAGCCACCGAATTCAACCGGCGGAAGGCTTTGCGACGCCCGGATGCGCCGCGGCGTCGCGCCTCAGCTGCGCGGCTTCTCCAGCAGGATGCGGCCCTGCTTTTCGACGCCGAGCTTGAGCTTCTCGGCGAAGGCCGCAAGCATCCAGGGCAGCATCATCTCGACACGGACCAGCGCATCCTCGACCTCGAGCTTGCCCCTGACCGTATAGCCCAGCGCCGCGACGCCGAAATGCAGCGTGTCGCCCTGCCAGTCCTCCTCGACGAGCTGCATCTTGACCATACCGAGCTTGTCGCGGACGCGGTCGACGCCGCCGCGCAGACGCGCCAGGGCCGCGGCGCGGCCGAGATCATGCGAGATGGTGATGCTGACGGGTTTGGCCATGCTGTCCAGATATCCGTGAAGGGTGGCGCGGTCCTCTCGACCATGAAAAAGGGCAGCGTTGCAAGACGCTGCCCGATATTCCGGCGCCGGCGCTGCCGCGCCGTGAAAGTTCGGATCAGATCATGCGCTCGGAGAGCGCCCGGTTGCCATGGGGCGTCACGCGCCAGCGGCCGTCGCGGGGCTCGGCGAGCCCGCGCTCCTTGAGCACCAGCAGCATGGCGTCGTCGAAGATGAAATGGCTTGTCTCTTCCTCGATGCTTTCGAGCGCGATCCACTCCGGGTCTGACATGACGCCGGCATGCGCGATCTGGAGGTGCTGCGTATCCATGAGCGTCTCCTTCTCGATTTGATTGGGCCAGGATTCGATTGGGCCAGGACTGATCCCATCGAATCTTGGCCGAGTCATGGCCGGAACGCGGCTGCGCGCAACGGATCGGGCCGCGGCATCTTTCTGCGCCGAAATCGGAACTCTCGCATCCCTGCCTCGTTCATCCGCTGAACACGCTAGCGACAATGGAGAATGCGCGATGGCGACCATGAACAAGTTTCCGCCCGACGTGCCGAAGGACTGGGACGAGGCCGCGGACGAGATCGACAACGCCACCAGCGGGCTGCGCGCCAAGGCTGCCGACGTCGCCGACAAGGCGACCGAAACCGTCAGGGACGGCTATCACCGCGCCAAGGACGCGATCAGCGAGATCGATCCGGTCGAGACGGCCCGCGAAAGCGGACAGGCTTTGATGGGCGCCATCGAGCGCAATCCGGTGATCGCCTTCGGGCTCGGCGCGCTCAGCGTCGGCCTCATCGCCTGGGCGAGCCTGCGCGAGCAGCAGACATCGCGCTGGGAACGCAACCAGCCGGATTACGGACGTCTGCGTGGCCTGTTCCAGAGTTACGGCGCCGACGCCGCGAAATCCGGCGAGAGCGCCCTCAAGAGCGGCCAGCACTGGCTCAGCGCCCATGGCGGCGACGCCCGCGACTACGCCGAATACGGCGGGCGTTATCTGGCCCATCGCGCCCAGAAGGAGCCGATCGCGGCGCTGCTCGGCGTCGGCATCGCGGTCTATGTGCTCGGCTCGCTGTTGACCTCGTCCAGCGAGGCCGCGCCGGCTCGCAAGCGGGCGCCAGCCAAGCGCTGAGCCGGCATCGCGAGCGCAGGACAAGCAAAAACCCCCGCAGCATCGCTGCGGGGGTTTTCGTTGGCCTGTCTTCGCCGACGGCGACGCCGGGCGCTCAGTACCAGTAACCGGGGCCGTAATAGCCGCGACGGTAGTAGCCGCGCCCGTAATAGGGCCGCGCGGACGCGCCGATGATCGCGCCGCCGATCACGCCCGCGGCGACGCCGGCTGCGACGGCGCTGCCGGCTTCGTTCGAGGCGCGGCGGTTCTCGGTGTAGTTCGCCGAGCGGCACTGCTGATAGGCGCGCGTGCCGGGGCGGAAGCCCTGTGATTCGCAGGTGACTTCGGCGTCGGCGAGCGACTCCTGAGCGGTCTGGCAACCGCCGACGAGGGCCGCAAGTGCCCCGACGATAAGAATGGTACGCATCTGCATTTTTCCTTTTCAGCCTCCCAATGGCCGCGAAAGACTAAAATGCAGGCGCGAATTCAGGTCAAGGACAACTGTTTCGATTAGGTTAAGCGCTGCCGGGTTGTCATCCGATTACTGTGCCGGCTGACAGGAACCGGTCGTCAGCCAGTCTTGCGGGCCGGCTTTTCGACAACCTTGCCGGAGCGGGTCAGCGAAGCGATCTCGAGCGCCGGCTTGCCGGATTTCTCGGCGATGATCTGGTCCTGCTGCATGATCACGTCACGCGCGGGATCGTCACCGTCGAGCCCGCCGAGCATGGCGTTCGGCACGCGCCGGTTCGAGGTGCGCGAGCCGTCGCTGTAGACGACGTCGAACATCACGAACTCGGCTTCGAGCGGCTTCGATTTCTTGCGGGCCATGACTGCGTCCTTCCAATACCGTGCCGGGCGGGCCTGATGACGGCGGCCGCCTGCGGGAGCGGTCCATCACGCGCAGACAGGCTGCACGCGACCGCTTGATCGTGCGGGCGACGCCTAGACCATGGCTTGCGCGAGCGCAATGCGACCCCCGAACCCGGATATGATGGGCGACGGAGGCGACGCGCGGAGAGGCTAGCGGTCCAGGCCTTGAATTTGCGGCATTGCCCGACATCATGCATGGGTGCCGCCGTGCCGACCCCGAGGACCAGCCGACATGCCGCGCTCCCGCCTTACGACGCTCCTGCCCATGCTCGCGCTATCGGCCTGCGCCATTCCGACCTCGCGCTCGAACATCGTCGTCATCACCGAGGCCCAGACGGTCGTCGAGGGCTGCCAGCGGCTCGGCGTCATCGACGGCGGCTCGCCGCTGCGGCAGGTCCTGCTGGTCGATCAGCAGCGCGAGGCGGCGCTCTCCCGCCTCAAGATCGCCGCCGCCGAGATGGGCGGAACCCATGTCCTGACCCCGATCGCCGACATCAAGTGGAAAGGCCCGGACACCTCGGGAACGGTCTTCAAATGCGTGCGGCGATGAGGCCGCGCCGCCGGCCGGCGCGAGATCGTCAGGGGCGGCGGATCGCAGCACAGCCTTCGAACCCGCAGGATTCGCAAGCCCGACCGGGCGCCGGCCGGTCAGGCCGCCCCACCGGCGCCATGAGCGATGCGAATTGGCGTGAGGCAAAAGGAACTGGCGGACAGGGAGGGATTTGAACCCCCGATACCCTTGCGGGTATGCCGCATTTCGAGTGCGGTGCATTCAACCACTCTGCCACCTGTCCGCGGTCGCTCTCGGTCGAAGCGGGCTGGTTACTACACGCGTGGCGAGGCGGAAACAAGTCTTGCCGTCGCAGTCGCGCCGTCGTCGTAAATCGGGTCGGGCCGCGCGCTTTCGCTTGACCTGCGCCGGGTGAGCGACTATCGAGCCTCGTCCGGCGTGGGGAAACCCGCGCCCGATCTCTTTTGGCGTCCCGGGTCTCGCGTTTGGCGCGCCCGAACCCCGCGAGAGCAAACCCGACCACGCAACCGACTGCCAAAAAGCTGTCCCGCGTGCGCCCCGCAAGGGCCATGACAGGGCAGGGCCGAACATGGAGGATAAAATGTTCGCAGTCATCAAGACCGGCGGCAAACAGTTCCGCGTCGCCGCCAACGACCGCATCACCATCGCCAAGCTCGAGGGCAACCCGGGCGACACCGTCGCCTTCGGCTCCGTGCTGATGCTGACCGATGGCGACAAGACCACGCTCGACGCCAAGGCGCTGGGCGAGATCACCGTCGCCGCCGAGATCGTCGAGCAGGCCCGCGGCGAGAAGGTCATCGCCTTCAAGAAGCGCCGCCGCCAGAACTCCAAGCGCAAGCGCGGCTTCCGCGCCGAGCTCACCGTGGTGCGCATCACCGACATTCTCACCGGCGGCAAGAAGCCGGAGATGAAGAAGGGCGAAGTCTCGCCTGTCGCGCTCAAGGCCGCCTCGGGCGCGACCAAGGGCAAGGCCGAGCCGAAGGCCGCCAAGGCCAAGGCTTCCGAGGCCAAGGCTTCCGAGGGCAAGGCTTCCGAGGGCAAGGGCGAGACGCTCGACGCCTCGAACCTCTCGCTGATCTCGGGCATCGGCCCGACCATCGAGAAGAAGCTGCGCGCCGCCGGCATCGCCTCCTGGAACGACATCGCGTCCTGGAGCGAGGCCGACATCGCCAAATGGGACGAGGAGCTCAAGCTTCGCGGCCGCGCGACCCGCGAGGAATGGGTCGAGCAGGCCAAGGAGCTTTTGGCCGGCAAGCCGCCCCGGGCGAAGGCGGACCAGGCCGAACAGGCTTCCGGCGAGGACTACTGACTCCTCCCGTCAGGCGTCGTCGCAGTTTCATTGCCGATCGGCTGGCTTTTGCCGCCGATTCGGGTTAAGCAGGCTCAAGAGTTTTTGAGGTAGGGCGTTATGGCTCACAAAAAGGCAGGCGGCTCGTCCCGCAACGGTCGCGACTCCGCAGGCAGGCGCCTCGGTGTCAAGAAGTTCGGTGACCAGGCGGTCATTCCGGGCAACATCATCATTCGTCAGCGCGGCACCAAATGGCATGCCGGCGCCAATGTCGGCATGGGCAAAGACCACACCCTCTTCGCCACGACGAATGGCCGCGTCCGATTCACCACGAAACTCGGCCGAGCTTTCGTGAACGTAGTCCCGGCCCAAGAGGCCGCAGAGTAAACGGCGGATAGGGGTTTCTCTCGATCCGCCGGTTCCACCGAACCGAGACGGATCAAGGGGCACAAACCCTCACCGGGTTTCCCGAAGGTCAGCGAAGGGGAGGTGGGACGAAGTCCCAGCTCCCTTTTTTCGTTTGCGCCGACGGAGAGACCATCATGTTCCCCGAATTGACCCGCGACGACGTCTTCCGGCTCGAGACCCGCCGTCTCTGGCTGCGCTGGGCCCGCATGAGCGACGCCTCGGCGATCCTGCGGCTGGCCGGCGAGAAAGCCGTGGCCGAGATGACGGCCTCGATTCCCCACCCCTATCCGGTCGACGCGGTCGAGCCCTTCATCTTCGCGATGCGCAAGGGCAATGCGCTGGGCGAGCATCTCGTGCTGGCGATCACGCCCCGCTCGCGACCCAACGAACTGATCGGCATGATCGGCGCGCATCGGCAGGCGACCGGCGTGCCCTTCATCGGCTACTGGCTCGGTACGCCGCATTGGGGTCAGGGTTTCGCGACCGAGGCCGTACAGGCGCTGACCGACACGCTGTTCTCGCTCGTCGACGTCCCGGCGATCGAGGCCGACACCCGCGTCATCAATCCGGCCTCGCGCCGGGTGCTGGAGAAGTCCGGCTTCCGGGCCGAGGGCTCCTTCCTCAAGTCGCTGCCGGCGCGGGGCGGGCTGTTCCCCTGCGAGCAGTACCGGCTCGACCGCTCGACCTGGTCGGCGCTGAAGAGCTGGGGTTCGAGCGGCTGGGCTCATGCGCCGGAGCTGCACGAACCGCTCGGACTGGACGAGACATCCGGCGAGCCCTGCCCCGCGTAAGACGAACAGGCTCCGGAGCGATCCGGAGCCTGCTTGTTATGGGAGGGCTCCTCATGATCTCACGCCGCATCGCAGGCGCGCTGCTGCTCGCGGGCCTCGCCTCGGCCTGTGCGACGAGGCCCGATTTCGCGACCGACCAGGGCCCGCGCGGCATCATGCTGGAGCGCGACTTCGCCGGCCGCAGCTACGCCAAAGGCGTCTTCACCAACACAATCACGGGGACGAAGCGCGGCCTGACGGTCGTTCTCGACGGGCGTCAGCGCGGCGATACGCTCACCCTGCGCGAGGCCTTCTCCTACTCCGACGGCGAAAAGGACGTGAAGACCTGGATTTTCCGCAGGACCGGGCCGGGGACCTATTCCGGCACGCGCGAGGATGTCGTCGGGCAGGCGACGATCCGCACGGAAGGCCGCGGCGTCCGCTTGTCCTACGACGTCGACCTGCCGACCGGGGCCGGCCCGGTGCGCGTGCATTTCGAGGACGTGATCGAACGCGACGGCCGCGGCGTCATCGTCAACCGCGCCATCGTCTCCAAGCTCGGCGTCCCGATCGGCGACGTCGATCTGGTGTTCTCGCGGCGGCCGCTGCGCTGAGCCGGGCTCAGTCCAGCCGCGCCGAGCCTTCCGGCACCGCCCGGACCCGCTCGCGATAGAGCAGATAGAGCCCCGAGGCGATGACGATCGCGGCGCCTGCAAAGGTCCAGCGATCGGGCAACTGGCCGAAGACGAACCAGCCGAGCGCGATCATCCAGACGATCTGCGAGTAGATGAAGGGCGCGAGCACCGCAGCCGGGGCCAGCCGGTGCGCCAGGATCAGCAGCCAGTGGCCGAAGCCGCCGAAGACGCCCGTCGCCAGCATCAGGAGCCAGGGCAAGGGAGTGTCGGGCGTCGCCCAGATCCAGGGCAGCAGCGGCGCCATGGCGAGCGTGCCGGCGACGCCGGAATAGACCATCGTCGTCTCGGGCGGGTCGAAGGCCGAAAGCGTGCGCGTCGCCAGCGAATAGAAGGCGTAGCAGACGCAGCCGAGCAGGCTGAGCATCGCGGCCGGATGCATGCCGCCGATCCCCGGCCTGGTGATCACCAGCACGCCGACGAAGCCGACGCCGATCGCGGCGAGCCGGCGCGGGCCCGGCCATTCGCCGAGCAGAGGCCCGGACAGGAGCGCGACCAGCAGCGGCGTCGCGAACATGATCGAGACCGTTTCCGCCAGTTGCAGATACTTCAGCGCGACGAAGTTCAGCGCGGTCGAGCCCAGCAGCAGCAGCGAGCGGACCGCCTGTAGCCAGGGTTTCTGCGTGCGCAGGATGCCGGGACGGCTCCACGGGTTGAGCAGCGCCAGCACCAGGATCATGCTGCCGGCATAGCGCGCGAACACGACCTGCAGCGGGTCCATCCCGGCCGCCAGCCATTTGGCGCTGGCGTCGAGCATCGCGAAGCACAGAACGGCGCCGCACATCAGCCCGATCGCGATGAAGCGGCTGCGGCTGGTTTCGGCGACATGCGAGGGGGCGGCGGGCAAGGGTCGTCCCGTCATGCGCAGGGAGAATGGCTCGGCCAGATTTAACCGATTTTCAGGCGGCTGCCAGCACTGACGCGCATGCGCTCCATGCGGAAATCAGGCGTCGCTATCGACTTCGTCGCCGTCGACCTCGGCGTCGTCCGCCTCGACGCCGGCTTTCGACAATCCTTTGGCGGCTTTGCGCAGGAGCTTGCGGAGCTGCTTGCGCTCCTTGGAGTCGAGCCGCTCCAGCAACTCGTCCTCGACCTGGTTCCAGAGCGCGTCGAGCGTGGCGGCGGTCTTCTGGCCGCTCTCGGTCAGCGCGACCTGGACGAGTCGGCCGTCGCGGCTGCCGCCCTCGCGCGTGACGAGGCCCTGCAGCGAGAGCCGGCCGATGGTCTTGGAGACGGTCGGCGGCTTGACGCGCAAGAGCGTCGCGAGTTCGCCCATCGTCATCGGCGCCGGCTGCAGCGCCTTCAGCGCCTGCTCCTGACCCGGAAATAGCCCGAGCGCGTTGAGCCGCTCGCCCATGCGCGCACGATGCAGACGGGCCGTGACGAGCAGGGCGCGTCCGACGCTTTTCTCGAGCGACTTGGTCATGAACGGATCCCTGAGTCGGAAAAATCAGACGCTTCGCCGGCTGTCAAATCGCTCGCCATCATGACGCCATGATGACGCGTTCTCGAACGGCATTCATGGATTATCGAGTTTTTTCGCCACTTTCCGCAGAAAATCAGCCCGTGTTGCAGGTGTGGAGCGATTCATGTCGTAATGCGCCAGATAGAGCGGCCGCGCCGCGGGATGGCAGACCGCGCGCAAAACCCGACAGACCAGCCTGCGCGGCGGATCGCCCATTAGCAACGCCCGCCAGCGCGAGCCGCCATAGCTCGTGACGGCGACGAGCCGGCGAATATTCCACAGATTGGGCCGCACAGCGCCATCGACCAGCCTGAACGACACGCCCGGCAGGAAAATGCGATCGAAGAAGCCCTTGAGGATCGCCGGATAGCCGAAATTCCAGACCGGGAAGCACAGAACCAGCGCCTCGGCGGCCCGCAGCCGTGCGACATAGCCGGCGACTGATGCGGTGTTGCCGGCAAGATCATGATAACCGAGCCGTTCCGCCCGGCTCAGCACGGCGTCGAAACCCTCCTCATAGAGGTCGCAATCATCGACCTCATGCCCGGCGGCGCGCAGGCTGGCGACGACAGTCTCGTGCAAGGCCGCGCCGAAACTTTGCGGATTGGGATTGGCGTAGAGCACCAGCACCCGCATCGGGCTCAGGCGACGCCGGCTTCGGAAAGGCTGCGGAACAGGAAGGTCTTGCCGGACGCGTAGTCATAATCCGGATCCTCCCAGGCGATCATCTTGCCGGGGTTGAGCAGGCCCTGCGGATCGGCCTGGCGCTTGAAGGACAGTTGCGCCGCGTCGGTCTGCTTCATGCCGCCCTCTTCCAGCGTGTAGCGATGCGGGTTGAAGATCGGCGCCCCCATCTCCTCGTGGATCGCCATGATCTCCTCCAGCCGCTCCTCCGTGGTGAAGCGCACCAGCGGCAGGCCGAAACAGGTGACCTTGCCGTCGAAGCGGACGAATTCGAGATGGCACAGCACCTCGTCTCCGAAGCGGGCATGAATTTTGTCGACCAGATCGACCTGTCCGGGAAACGGATAGAGCACCTGCAGATAGGTGATCGCCGGGTCGACGCGCAGCGCCCGCAGCGTGGTGTGGTTCCAGCCGAGTTCGTAGCCCGGCGGCAGACCTCTCGCGTCGTCGGGAGACAGCCGGTCGGAGCGCATCAGCAGTTCCGCGCCCCTGAACCGGCCAGCATAGGCGAGGAGCGCCCCGACCGCGAAATCGGCCGCCATGACGATGACGAGATGCTTGTCGCGCGGAAGGAACTTTCGGTGGCGCAGGAAATAGTCGTGACCGATCGGGGCGGCCACGACCGCGAGGTTCTTTAGCGCCAGCCCATCCTGCTCGCCCAGCGCATTGGCGAACTCCGTCGCCTCCCGCAGGGAGGCGAAGCCGAGGATGACGTCGGTCCAGTCATAGGCCGGGCCCAGCGGCATCTCGACCTGGGTTATGATGCCGTTGGTGCCATAGGCATGGGCGACCTTGTGCAGGTCCTCGCCCGAGAGCTCAAGGATACTCGGATTTTCCTCCATCGTCGCGACCTTGAGCGAGATGATGTTGCCCCAGTCGCGCAAGCCGCCCCATTTGATCGAGCCGACGCCGCCCGAGCCGCCGGCGATGAAGCCGCCGATCGAGGCGGTCTGGTAGGTCGAGGGATGCAGGCGCAGTTCCTGCCGGGAATGAGCCCGGGTTTCGTCGTCGATGCGCGCCAGGATCGCGCCCGGTTCGGCGATATAGCGGCCGGGCTGGATGTCGAGAACCCGGTTGAAGCCCGAAAGATCGAGCAGCACGCCGCCCGATAGCGGCATCGCCTGGCCGTAATTGCCAGTGCCCGTCCCGCGCGGCGTCACCGGGATGCCGAGACCATGGCAGGCGGCGAGCGCCTCCAGCACCTGCGCCTCGCTCGTCGGCGAGACGACGATGTCGGCGCTGACATGGTCGAGCTGGCGTTTCAGCACCGGCGAGTACCAGAAAAAGTCGCGGCTCTTCTGCCTCACCAGAGCAGGGTTGTCCTCGGTGCGGATGCCACCGAGGCAGGCTTTCAGGCCGGCGATGTCGTAGCGGGTCGTCATGGCAGGCCTTCGCTCCCCGTCATGCTCGCCCCTGTGACGAGCATCCACGTCTTGGTCACAGAGCTCGACGCGCGAAGACGTGGATGGTCGGGACGAGCCCGACCATGACGAAACTGGCCGACCGATGGCGTCATGAGAGCGCTCCCATCAGATGATCCAGCTCGCGGTGGTCCGGCAGCGTCGTGTCGATCGCCTTGCCGTTCACGAGCACGGTCCGGTCCGCCTGCGGGCGGGCGAAGAATTCCGTCCAGTCGCGGGCGCGCGTCAGGATCAGATCGGCAGCCCCGCCCCGCCTCAGCACGCCATGTCCGGAGAGCCCCATGACCCCCGCCGGCGTCCGCGCCACGGCGTTGGGCCAATCGGTCCCGGAATGGTCGAGCTGGAGGATGCGCGTGCCCTCGCGGAAAACCTCGATCAGGTCGAGATCGCCATAGGCGTAGAACGGGTCGCGGGTGTTGTCCGACGCGATCATCACCGGCACGCCGGCGGCCTTCAGCTCGTGCAGCGCGGTGACGCCGCGCCAGCGCGGCGTGCGGCCGGCCTGCCGATCCTGCAGATACATGTTGCACATCGGCAGCGATACGACGGCGATCCCGGCGCCGCGGACCTTGGCGATGATCCGCGCCTCGTCCTGCGGCTGCTGGAGCGCGAGCGAGCAGCAGTGCCCACACAGGATTTTGCCCGTAAAGCGATGCCGCATCGCCGCATCGGCGATATGCTCGAGCGAGCGCGCGGCCGGGTCGTTGGTCTCGTCGACATGGAAGTCGAGATCGAAGCCCTGCTCGATTGCGCTGCGGAAGACGATGTCGAGCGCCTTGTCGAGCTCCGGGATCATGTAGCTGACGCAACCGAAAATCCCGTCTCCATGCGCCTTCACGGCGGCCGTGACGTCGCGCATATGGCCGGCGTCGAGCGCGAACTGGATGCCGAACAGCGGGCTCGCCTGCAAGGCGATGCGGCCGGCCCATTGCGCGCGCAGTTCGGCCAGCACCGGCCAGGAGATGCCGATCTGCTTGCCGAGCGAATCGATATGCGTCCGGATCGCCGAGGTGCCATGCGCGAAAGCGCAGCGCAGGCCGAACTCCATCCGCGCCCGCACGTCCTCCACCGACCAGTTCGCCTCGCGATCGGCCATGACGTTGTTCAGCGCGCCCATGAAGCTGCCATCGGGATTGCGCCGGCGCGGCCAGATATGGCCCTTGTCGAGATGGACATGGCAGTCGACGAGGCGTGGCAGCACGATGCCGCCGTCGAGATCAAGCGATGGCTGGTCGGCCAGCGCCGGCGTCCCGGCCGGCAGCAGCGAGGCGATGCGGCCGTCCTCGACGCCGATATCGATCCGCGCCAGCCCGTCGCCGTCGGATGCGAAAGCGCCGCCTTCGACCAGACAGAGCGGCGCCCGCGCATCGAGGAGGCGAAAGGACGATGCGGCGGGCAGGCGGGCAAATCCGGTCGTCACGTCCTGTCGCTCTCCGCCCTGCTCGGTTTGCGTCGATAGCGGCCAGCATGCGGGGCGGCAAGGCCGCGATCAAGCGACGCCGACGCATCGCTGGCAGAATCCGTCGCCGCGCCGCTTGCCGGGCTCTCCCCGATCGCGCATGAGGGCGGCTCGCGGACCAGACGGGGATTGTTCGACCATGCCGGAGCAGGCGCGTATCATCGACGGCAAGGCGGCGGCAGCAGCCCTCCGCGCCGAGATCGGCCGGGACGTTGCGGCGATCAGGGCTGCTGGCGGCCTCTTGCCCGGCCTGCATGTCGTGCTCGTCGGCGACGATCCCGCGAGCCGCGTCTATGTCGCCTCCAAGGAAAAGCTCGCGGCCGAGATCGGCATGAACTCGGTCGCGCATCGGCTGCCGGCGGAGACGACGGAAGCGGAGCTTCTGGCCAAGCTCACCAAACTGAATCGCGACGACAGCGTCGACGGCATCCTGGTCCAGCTTCCCTTGCCGAAGCACATCGACACCGGGCGCATCATCGACGCCATCGACCCCGCCAAGGATGTCGACGGGCTGCATCCGGTCAACGCCGGGCTGCTCGCCGGCGGCAAGACCGGGCTCGTACCCTGCACGCCGCTGGGCTGCATGCTGCTGTTGAAGCAGGTTCTGCCTTCGCTGGCCGGACTGGAGGCGGTGGTGATCGGCCGCTCGGAACTCGTCGGCAGGCCGGTAGCGCAGCTCCTGCTCCAGGCCGACTGCACCGTCACGATCGCCCATTCGCGCACGCGCGATCTCGCCAGCGTGGTCCGGCGCGCCGACATCGTCGTCGCGGCGGTCGGCCGGCCGCATTTCGTCAAGGGCGACTGGATCAAGCCGGGCGCGACGGTGATCGATGTCGGCATCAACCGGACGGCAGACGGCAAGCTCGTCGGCGACGTCGATTTCGCGGAAGCGCTGGCAGTGGCCGGCGCGATCACGCCGGTGCCCGGCGGCGTCGGCCCGATGACCATCGCCTGCCTGCTGAGGAATACGCTAACGGCGTTTCGGGCAAGAAGGGGATAGAGTTTGGCAGCAGCGATAGGCCCCTACGTTCCGAGGCGCCGGAGCAAATCCTTGACCGCGGCTCGCAGGGGCGGCAGGTCGTCCATAACGATTGACCAGATCAGGGCCGGATCGACACGCCAGTATTCATGCCTGATCCTGTTGCCGATCGAGCGGACGTCGATCCAGGAAATCTCAGGCCGCATTTCAAGCAGCGCATCTGGAAGATGGCGTGCGGCTTCAGAAATGATCTCGAGCGACCGCTCCGTTCCGCGCTGCAGAAAGAGCGATTTCGCAAATGATGCCTGGGTGTGGCCGACGAGTTCCCGCTCGATGAGCATGATCGCGTCAAGGATTTCCTGCAGAACGACGTCGCTTCGACGCACCATCAGAAGACCTGAACCGCTTCCCGTTCGATCTGGTCCCGGAGCTTGGGATGGAGGCTCGATCGCGTCGTCAGATCGATGGCGACACCGAGCTCTTCCGTCAGATAACGCTGCATCCCGACGAGATCGAGCAGCGAGAATTTCCGGCCGGGCTCGATATCGATGAAGATATCGATGTCACTATCGTCTCTCGCCTCGTTGCGAGCGGTCGAGCCGTAGACGAATGCAGCCCGTGCGCCACGATCGCGCAGGGCTTCGGCACGACAGGACAGTTCGGCGGCGGCTTCGTCGCGGGTCATATCCTTGATTTACACCAAACCGGACCGCGCGCGAAGGACGATGCCCTTCACATATGAATCTGCCTCTTCTCCACCGCCATCGCCGCCTCCTTGACGGCTTCCGACAGCGTCGGGTGAGCGTGGCAGGTGCGGGCGAGGTCTTCCGACGAGCCGCCGAACTCCATCAGCACCGTCACCTCGGCGACCAGGTCGCCGGCATGGGGGCCGATGATGTGGCAGCCGAGCACGCGGTCGGTCGCCGCATCCGCCAGCACCTTCACGAAGCCATCGGTATGCCGCATCGCGCGGGCGCGGCCATTCGCGGTGAAGGGGAACTTGCCGACCTTGTAGGCGACGCCCGCGGCCTTCAGTTCCTCTTCCGTCCTGCCGATCGCGGCGACTTCCGGCGCGGTGTAGATGATGCCGGGGATCGCGTCGTAATTCACATGGCCGTGCTTGCCACTGATGATCTCGGCGACGGCGACGCCCTCGTCCTCCGCCTTGTGGGCGAGCATCGGGCCGCGCACCACGTCGCCGATGGCGTAGATGCCCGCGACATTGGTCTTGAAATGATCGTCGATGACGACGCGGCCGCGCTCGGTCGCCACGCCTGCGCCTTCAAGACCCAGCCCATCGGTGTTCGGACGCCGCCCGATCGCGACCAGCACGATATCGGCGGAAAGGGTCTTCGCCTCGCCGCCGGCGGCGGGCTCGACGGTGACGGTCGCGCCCTTCTTGCCCGTCTCGACCTTGGTCACCTTCGAGCCGAGATGGAACTCGAAACCTTGCTTTTGAAGGATGCGCTGGAACTGCTTGGCGATCTCGTCATCCATCCCCGGCAGGATGCGGTTGAGATATTCGACGACCGTGACTTTGGCCCCGAGCCGGCTCCAGACCGAGCCGATCTCGAGTCCGATCACGCCCGCGCCGACGACCAGAAGCTCCTTGGGCACCGCGCCGATCTCGAGCGCGCCGGTCGAGGTCACCACCGTCTTCTCGTCGATCTCGACGCCGGGCAGGCCCATCGCCTCCGAGCCCGTGGCGATGACGATGCTCTTGGTCTCCAGCTCCTGCGTCTTGCCGTCGTCCGAGGTCACGACCACCTTGCCGGCGGCCGGGATCGAGGCCGTGCCGTGGAAGGGCTCGATCTTGTTCTTCTTCAGCAGGAAGGCGACGCCGTTGACATTGGCGTCGACCGTCTCCTGCTTGTGGACCATCATCTGCTTGAGATCGAGTTTCGGTTTGCCCACCGTGATGCCGAGGCTTGGGAAGGTGTGGCTCGCCTCCTCGAACATCTCGGAGGCGTGCAGCAGCGCCTTGGACGGGATGCAGCCGACATTCAGGCAGGTGCCGCCATGGCTCTTGCGCTTCTCGACCACAGCGACCTTGAGGCCGAGTTGGGCGGCGCGAATGGCGCAGACATAGCCGCCGGGGCCGGTTCCGATGACGACGAGATCGTAGGACATCACTAAAGCCTCTCAGCGCCCGTCATGGTCGGGCTTGTCCCGACCATCCACGTCTTTGGCGGCCGGGAAGGAAGTCGTGGATGCTCGGGACGAGCCCGAGCATGGCGCTCTGATCTGCTCAGAGGTCGAGCACCAGCCGCGCCGGGTCCTCCAGCGCCTCCTTGATCCGCACCAGGAAGGTCACGGCTTCCTTGCCGTCGATGATGCGGTGGTCGTAGCTGACCGCCAGATACATCATCGGGCGCACAACGATCTGGCCGCCAACGACCACCGGGCGCTCCTGGATCTTGTGCATGCCCAGGATAGCCGATTGCGGCGCGTTCAGGATCGGCGTCGACATCAGCGAGCCGTAGACGCCGCCATTCGAGATGGTGAAGGTGCCGCCCTGCATGTCTTCGATCTTGAGCGAGCCGTCGCGGGCCTTCTTGCCGAGTTCGCCGATCTTCTTCTCGATGCCGGCGATGGACAACTGATCGGCGTCGCGCACCACCGGCACGACGAGGCCCTTGTCGGTGCCGACGGCGACGGCGACATGGTAGTAGTTCTTGTAGACGATGTCGGTGCCGTCGATCTCGGCGTTGACCGAGGGGATCTCCTTCAGCGCCTGCACGCAGGCCTTCACGAAGAAGCCCATGAAGCCGAGCTTCACGCCGTGCTTCTTCTCGAACACGTCCTTGTACTGGTTGCGCAGGTTCATCACGGCCGACATGTCGACCTCGTTGAAGGTCGTCAGCATCGCCGCCGTCGCCTGCGCCTCCTTGAGGCGGCGCGCGATGGTCTGGCGCAGTTTTGTCATCTTGACGCGCTCTTCGCGCGAGGCGTCGTCGGGGGCCGACGGCGCGCGAACCTGCGCCAGCGCGGCGGGGACAGAAGAGGTCACGGCCGGGCCTGTCGCGATCGCCGCCAGCATGTCGCCCTTGGTGACGCGGCCGTCCTTGCCCGACGCATTGACTTTCGCGGGATCGACGCCGCTCTCGGCCGCCAGCCGCCCGACCGCCGGCCCTGAATCGGCCGCCTTGGTCGCGGGCTTGATCTCGCTGTCGCCGGCGACCGCGCCGGACTTTTTCTCGGCCTCGGCCACCGTGTCGGCGCCGGACTTGCCGGTGGCCTGGGCCACCGCGGTCTCGTCCTTCTTCGGCTCGTCCTTTTTGGCCTCGTCCTTTTTGGGCGCGGCGGCCGCGGTCTTGCCGTCGCCGGCCGAGATCATGCCGAGCAGGGCGCTGACGCCGACCGTCTCGCCTTCTTTGGCGACGATCTCGCCGAGCACGCCGGCGGCGGGCGCATTGACCTCCAGCGTCACCTTGTCGGTCTCGAGCTCGACCAAAGGCTCATCGGCCTTCACCGCATCGCCGGGCTTCTTGAACCACTTGCCGATGGTCGCCTCGGAGACGGATTCGCCGAGGGTGGGAACGCGGATTTCGGTGGCCATTTCTGTTTCAGTCCCTTGCGGGCCTCTCCCTGAGTCAGTCTTGCGTCGTCACCGCCTGCGCGCGGCGCAGGATCAGGGACGGCATCGGATGAATCTCGAACGCGAATCCGATGTCGGCCCGCACAATCGGGTCGGCATCGGTCAAATCTCTCATCGCCGTCTCGTCGAGCGCCTCCGCGACGCCGAGACCCCACGCGCCCTTCGGATCGAAGACCGGGCCGAAGGCGATCGCAACCCCCTGGCGGGCGCGCTCGCGCCAGTAATCGCCATGCTGCTGCATCAGCTCCGCTTCCTGCGCCGTGATATCGCCGGGGAAGCTCGCGCGGGGTGGAACGAACCGGCAGAAGAAATACGCCATCTGTCCGTCCTCACGCCGCGAAGGCCTCGTCGAGGAACGCGTTGAGCTGGGCGAGATGTTTCGACATCAAGCCGGTCGCGGTCGCGGCCGAGGCCGGGCGGCCGACATAGCGCGGCCGCTTCGACTTCGAGCCGGCATGGCCCAGCACCCATTCGAGATAGGGCTCGACGAAGGTCCAGGAGCCCATGTTCTTGGGCTCCTCCTGGCACCAGACGACGTCCGCGCCCTTGAACCGCGCCAGCTCATGCGCCAGCGACTTCAGCGGGAAGGGATAGAGCTGCTCGACGCGCATCAGGTAGACGTCGTCCAGCCCACGCTTCTCGCGCTCCTCCAGCAGGTCGAAATAGACCTTGCCCGAGCAGAGGATGACGCGGCGGATCTTCGCGTCCTTGACCAGTTTGGTGGTCGAGGCGCCGCGCTCGGCGTCGTCGTGCAAGACCCGGTGGAAGGAGGACCCCTCCGCCAGTTCCGACAGCGCCGAGACGCAGCGCTTGTGGCGCAACAGCGACTTTGGCGTCATCAGGATCAGCGGCTTGCGGAAATCGCGCTTCAGCTGGCGGCGCAGAATGTGGAAATAGCTCGCCGGCGTCGAGCAGTTCGCCACCTGCATGTTGTCCTCGGCGCACATCTGCAGAAAGCGCTCGAGGCGGGCGGAGGAGTGCTCCGGCCCCTGCCCCTCATAGCCGTGAGGCAGCAGGCAGACGAGGCCGGACATGCGCAGCCATTTGCGCTCGCCCGACGAGATGAACTGATCGAACAGCACCTGCGCGCCATTGGCGAAGTCGCCGAACTGCGCCTCCCAGCAGGTCAGGGCGTTCGGCTCCGACAGGGTGTAGCCGTATTCGAAGCCGAGAACCGCCTCCTCCGAAAGCATCGAATTGATGACCTCGTAGCGCGACTGGCCTTCGCGGATATCGTTCAACGAGGTGTGGCGGGCCTCGGTCTCCTGGTCGATCAGCACCGAATGGCGCTGCGAGAAGGTGCCGCGCTCGCAATCCTGCCCCGACAGCCGCACCGGATGCCCGTCCAGCAACAGCGAGCCGAAGGCGAGCGCTTCGGCCGTGGCCCAGTCGATTCCCTCGCCGGATTCGACGGTCTTCTTGCGGTTGTCGAGGAAGCGCTGGATCGTGCGGTGCACGTTGAAACCCGGCGGCGTCGCCGTGATCTTGTCGGTGATCTCCTTCAGCACCGCCGCATCGACGCCTGTCGCGCCGCGGCGCGGGTCGTCCTCGTCGGCACGAATTGCCTTCATCCCGGCCCAACGGCCGTCGAGCCAGTCGGCCTTGTTCGGCCGGAAGGCCTGGCCGGCCTCGAACTCGACCTCGAGCCTGGCCTTCCAGGCGGCGCGCATCTCGTCGATCTCGCCGGGCTGGATCACACCCTCGGCCTCGAGCTTGGTGGAGTAGAGCTCCAGCGTCGATTGATGGGAGCGAATCTTGCGGTACATCAGCGGCTGGGTGAAGCCCGGCTCGTCGCCCTCGTTATGGCCGAAGCGGCGATAGCAGAACATGTCGACCACGACCGGCTTGTGGAACTTCTGCCGGAACTCGATTGCGATCTTGGCCGCGAACACCACGGCTTCGGGATCGTCGCCGTTCACATGGAACACCGGGGCCTCGACCATCTTGGCCACGTCCGACGGATAGGGCGAAGAGCGCGAATAGCGCGGATAGGTGGTGAAGCCGATCTGGTTGTTGATGATGAAGTGGATCGAGCCGCCGGTGCGGTGGCCCTTCAGCCCCGACAGGCCGAGACATTCGGCGACCACGCCCTGGCCGGCGAAGGCCGCGTCGCCATGCAGCAGCAGCGGCAGCACCTTGGAGCGCTCGACGATGTCGCCGAACTGATCCTGCTTGGCCCGGACCTTGCCGAGCACGACGGGATCGACGATCTCCAGATGCGAGGGGTTGGCGGTCAGGGAGACATGGACGGTATTGCCGTCGAACTCGCGATCGGTCGCCGCGCCGAGATGGTACTTGACGTCGCCCGAGCCCTCGACGTCGTCGGGATGGAACGAGCCGCCCTTGAACTCGTGAAAGAGTGCGCGGTGCGGCTTGCCCAGCACTTGCGTCAGCACGTTCAGGCGGCCGCGATGGGCCATGCCGAAGACGATGTCGCGCACGCCGAGCGCGCCGCCGCGCTTGATGATCTGCTCCAGCGCCGGGATCAGCGATTCGCCGCCATCCAGCCCGAAGCGCTTGGTGCCGGTGTATTTCAGGTCGATGAACTTCTCGAAGCCCTCGGCCTCGACGAGCTTGTTCAGGATCGCCTTCTTGCCCTCGCGGGTGAAGGCGATCTCCTTGTCCGGTCCCTCGATCCGCTCCTGCAGCCATGCCTTCTGCTCCGGATCGGAGATGTGCATGAACTCGATGCCGATGGTGTTGCAATAGGTCCGTTGCAGGATCGCGGTCATCTCGCGGATGGTCGCGAATTCGAGCCCGAGCACGTTGTCGATGAAGATCTTGCGGTCGAGATCGGCCTCGCCGAAGCCGAAGGCGGCCGGCGCGAGTTCGTCGGCATTCTCGACCGTCTCGATGCCGAGCGGATCGAGCCTGGCGTGGAGATGGCCGCGCATCCGGTAGGCCCGGATCAGCATGATGGCGCGCACCGAATCGCGCGTCGCCTGCTGGACGTCCGATGGGCTGATCGCGGCGCCAGTCGCCTTGGCCTTGGCGCCGAGCTTGTCGGAGACGGCCTTCTCGACCACGGCCCAGTTGCCGTCCAGCGCCGAGACCAGTTCGCCATTGGCGTGGACCGGCCAGTTCGGCTTGGTCCAGGACGCGCCCTTGGCGTTCTGGACGATGGCGGAGCCCTCGTCCTTCAGGCCCGCGAAGAAGCCCCGCCACTGCTCGTCGACCGATGTCGGATCGGCTTGGTAGCGGGCGTAGAGATCCTCGATATAGGCCGCGTTGCCGCCATAGAGGAAACCCGTCTGGGCGAGAGCCTCGTTGATGTCCTGGCGAGCCATGGTCGTCCTGCCTTTTCCTGCCTCTAGCGTTGGAAACGCTCAGCCTTTCAACACGTCCACCAAGGTCTTTCCAAGGCGCGCCGGCGAGGGCGAGACCCGGATGCCGGCTGCTTCCATCGCCGCGATCTTGTCTTCCGCGCCGCCCTTGCCGCCGGAAATGATCGCGCCGGCATGGCCCATGCGCCGGCCGGGAGGCGCGGTGCGGCCGGCGATGAAGCCGACCATCGGCTTCTTGCGGCCGCGCTTCGCCTCGTCCTTGAGGAACTGGGCGGCGTCCTCCTCGGCCGAACCGCCGATCTCGCCGATCATCACGATCGAGGTCGTCTTCTCGTCCGCCAGGAACATCTCCAGCATGTCGATGAACTCGGTGCCCTTGACCGGGTCGCCGCCGATGCCGACCGCCGTGGTCTGGCCGAGGCCCTCGCTGGTGGTCTGGAACACCGCCTCATAGGTCAGCGTGCCCGAGCGCGAGACGATGCCGACCGAGCCCGGCTTGAAGATGTTGGCCGGCATGATGCCGATCTTGCTCTCGCCCGCCGTGACGACGCCGGGGCAGTTGGGGCCGATCAGGCGCGACTTCGAGCCGCTGAGCGAGCGCTTGACGCGGACCATGTCGAGCACCGGAATTCCTTCCGTGATGCAGATGATCAGCGGCGTCTCGGCGTCGATCGCCTCGCAGATCGCATCGGCCGCGCCCGGCGGCGGGACATAGACCACCGACGCGGTCGCTCCGGTCTTCTCGCGCGCCTCGGCGACGGTGTCGAACACGGGCAGGCCGAGATGCAGCGCGCCGCCCTTCCCGGGCGAGGTGCCGCCGACCATCTGCGTGCCATAGGCGATCGCCTGCTCGGAGTGGAAGGTGCCGTTCTTGCCGGTAAAGCCCTGGCAGATGACCTTGGTGTTCTTGTCGATCAGGATGGACATTCAGGTTCTCGGCTCAGTTGGCTCGGAAAGGGTTCACCACGCGCACCGACCCGTAGGTCTGATCGTGGTTGAGGTCTTCGGTGTAGAGGATCGGCGCGCCAAGACGCTCGGCGGCGGCGAGGATCGCGCCGTCCCAATAGGAAATGCGGTAGCGCCGCGCGATGTCGATGCCATGGCGAACGAGGCGCGCATCGACAGGCGCGCAAGGCAGATCCTCGAACGTTTCGATCCAGTCGAGCGCTTCGTCGGCGGTCAGCGGCGTCGTTCCCTTGCGTGTAACCGTCACGAAAAATTCTTGCAGAACCTGTCCCGAGATGCCGACATCTCCCTTGCCAAGCAAAGCCTCGGCGACCTTCGCCTTTGCCGCCTCGGCCGATGCGGTCGAGGCGGCATAGACGAGAATATTGGTGTCGAGAACGGCTTCAACGGTCATAGAGATCGTCACGCTTCCAGGTGATGGGCCCGACTTCCAGACGCGAACGCGAGCGCAACTCGCGGATACGCTCCGCGAAGCGACTTGCCTTTTCTTCCGTTGCGGCGACCCGCTCGAGATACTCACGAACCATGCCGTTGACGGTCGTCTTGCGCTCGGCCGCGATGATGCGGACGCGATCGAGAACGGCTTCGTCCATGGCCAAAGTGATGTTCTTCGTCATGATCATGCCTCCTAGCAGCCTCACACAGGATATGTGTAACTGCGTTGGTTGGCAATGTCGTGGCGAAGATGGCTCACGGTGCTCACGAAGCCGTCTTCACCGCAGCCACAATCTTCTGCGCGGCGTCGTCGAGGTCATCCGCCGGGATAACGTTCAGCCCCGAGGAGCGGATGATCTCCTTGCCTTCCTCGACATTGGTGCCCTCGAGCCGCACCACCAGCGGCACCTCGAGCCCGACCGCCTTGACCGCGGCGATGACGCCGCGCGCGATGACGTCGCATTTCATGATGCCGCCGAAGATGTTGACCAGGATGCCCTTCACCTTCGGGTCGGCGGTGATGATCTTGAACGCCGCCGTGACCTTCTCCTCGGTCGCGCCGCCGCCGACATCGAGGAAGTTCGCAGGGCTTTCGCCATAAAGCTGGATGATGTCGAGCGTCGCCATGGCCAGGCCCGCGCCGTTGACCATGCAGCCGATCGTGCCGTCGAGCGCGATATAGGCGAGGTCGTGCTTTGAGGCCTCGATCTCCTTGTCGTCTTCCTCGGTCTCGTCGCGCAGCGCCATCACCTCGGGGTGGCGGTAGAGCGCGTTCGAATCGAACGAGACTTTGGCGTCGAGGCACTTGACCTGGCCCTGCGTCGTCACGATCAGCGGGTTGATCTCCAGCATCGCCATGTCCTTGCCGACGAAGGCTGCGTAGATCTGGCCGAGCACGATTCCGGCCTGCTTGGCCTGCTCGCCGGTCAGCCCGAGCGTGCGGGCGACGGTACGGCCGTGATGCGGCATGATGCCGGTCGCCGGATCGACCGAGAAGGTGACGATCTTCTCCGGCGTGTCATGGGCCACCTTCTCGATGTCCATGCCGCCCTCGGTCGAGACCACGAAGGCGATGCGCGAGGTCTCGCGGTCGACCAGCGCCGAGAGGTAGAACTCCTCGGCGATGTCAGAGCCGTCCTCGATATAGAGCCGGTTGACCTGCTTGCCGGCAGGCCCGGTCTGCGCCGTCACCAGCGTGTTGCCGAGCATCTCCCTGGCGTGGCTCTCGACCTCCTCGACCGACTTCGCCAGCCGGACGCCGCCCTTGGCGTCGGGACCGAGCTCCTTGAACTTGCCCTTGCCGCGCCCGCCGGCGTGGATCTGGCTCTTCACCACATAGAGCGGGCCGGGCAGCTTCCGCGCGCCCTCGACCGCCTCGGCGACCGTCAGCGCGGCATAACCGGCGGAAACCGGCGCGCCGAACTCCTTGAGAACCGCCTTGCCCTGATATTCGTGGATGTTCATGCGTGTGTTCCTTCGGAGGGCGAATGGCGAATGGGCAACGCAGGACTGGCGGCAGGCTATCGGCCATTCGCCATCTCGCCGTTGCCTGATGTCACGCCAATGACGAATCGATCGACTTGCAGGCCTCGATCAGCGTCTGCACGGAGGCCACCGACTTGGTCAGCATCTCCTGCTCGGCCTTGTTGAGACGGATCTTGACGACGCGTTCGACGCCCTTGGCGCCGATCACGACAGGCACGCCGAGGAACATGTCGCGGACGCCGTACTGGCCCTTGAGCGCAGCAGCCGCCGGCAGCACGCGCTTCTGGTCCTTGAGGTAGCTCTCGGCCATGGCGATGGCGGAGGCGGCGGGCGCATAGAAGGCCGAGCCGGTCTTGAGCAGGTTGACGATCTCGCCGCCGCCCTTGCGGGTGCGCTCGACGATGGCGTCGAGCCGCTCCTGCGTCGTCCACTTCATCTTGACGAGGTCGGGCAGCGGGATGCCGGCGACGCCGGAATAGCGCACCAGCGGCACCATATCGTCGCCATGGCCGCCGAGCACGAAGGCCGAGACGTCCTTGACCGAAACCTTGAACTCGTCGGCGAGGAAGTACCGGAAGCGGGCGGAATCGAGCACGCCGGCCATGCCGCAGATCATGTTGGGCTTCAGGCCCGAGAACTTCTGCAGCGCCCAGACCATCGCGTCGAGCGGGTTGGTGATGCAGATCACAAAGGCCTTTGGCGCATAGGTCTTGATGCCCTCGCCGACCGCCTTCATCACCTTGAGGTTGATGCCGATCAGGTCGTCGCGGCTCATGCCCGGCTTGCGCGGCACGCCGGCGGTGACGATGATCACGTCGGCGCCCTTGATGTCCTCATAGGACTGCGTGCCGGTATAGCTCGCGTCAAAACCGTCGACCGGGGCGGATTCGGCGATGTCGAGGCCCTTGCCCTGCGGGATGCCCTCGGCGATGTCGAACATCACGACGTCGCCCAGTTCCTTGAGGCCGGCGAGGTGGGCGAGCGTGCCGCCGATCTGACCGGCGCCGATCAGGGCAATCTTCTTGCGGGCCATAGTCCAGTCCTTGTCCTTGCGCTGCGCTGGGCCGGCGGGCCGACCGAAATCACGGGCTTCTTTGGCCCAGACCGCCCTTTTGCCGCAACCCCGGAGAACTTCGACGCCATTTCATGGCCATACGCGAGCGCAACGTCGCTGCAGCGGCCGGAAACGTTTGATTCCAACAGCTTGCCGGGCTTTCGGTCAAAAGCTCCCGTGGATGCGCGTCGAAATCAGGCGATGACGATTTACATTTTCTGTCATTATCGACAATTTTCAGACGATCCCCGTTCCCAGAACCCGCAGGATGACGCGGATCAGCGTCGACAACCTGGCATCCACCGAGGCCTGCGGCACATCGGCCTCCAGCGCTAGCGAGGCCGGATGGATGAAGCGGTGCGTCGCGTCGATGACGAAGGCGATCGCGCGGTCGCGGTCGCGCGGCTCGAAGGCGCCCGACGCCACGCCCTCGTCGACGACGCGCTCGAACAGCGCGCGCACCCGCGTCCGGTTGCGCCGGCTGATCGCATGGCGCTTCGCCACCGCCTGCGACAGCGCGGCAAACAGATGCGGATCCTCGGCCAGCAGGGTGCGGTTGGCCTTGGCCAGCGCCAGGATCAGGCGCTCCAGCTTGTCGTCGGCGGGGTCGGGGCCGTCGGCGATGTCGGCGAGGCGCCGCTCCGTCGCCTTGAGCCAGACATCGACCACCGCATCGACCAGCGCCGCGCGCGAAGGAAAGTAGCGGTAGACATTGGCATGCGTCATGCCGGCTTCTTCGGCGACGGCGACCACGGTGAAGCGCTTCAGCCCGAACTGGCGCAGATGCTCGCTGGCGACCGAGAGGATGCGCGTCTCGCTCGGCTCGCGCGCGACCATCGCTCAGGTCTCGACCAGGCCGGTGGCGTCGCCGCTCGCCGCCGAATCGGCGCGGCCATGGGCGAGGCCGAGATAATCCTGCGAGCGCATCTCGATCAGCCGCGACACGGTGCGGTTGAACTCGAACGCCTCGCGCCCCTGTGCGGCGGTGTAGAGATCGTGTGGTTCCGTCTCCGCCGAGACGACCAGCTTCACATGATGCTCGTAGAGCGTGTCGATCAGGATGATGAAGCGCTTGGCCTCGTTGCGCCGGTCCTGCGTCATCGCCGGTACGCCGTCGAGCACCAGCGTATGGAAACGCTGCGCCAGCGCGATGTAGTCCGAAGCGCCATAGGCCTGGCTGCACAGATCAGCGAAGGACGCCCGCGCGACGCCGCCGGCGGCCCTTGGCACGCGCAGATCGTGACCCTTCACCGTCAGCACCATCGGCGCGCCCTCGGCTGAGCCGGACAGGCGCCTGAACGCCGTGTCGAGCGCGGCGGCCGCCGCAGCGTCGGCCGGGACGTGATAGACCGGCGCGCCGCCGAGCTTCTCCAGCCGGAAATCGGTGCGGGCCTCGAGTTTCACGATCTCGACCTTTTGCGTCAGCAGGTCGATGAAGGGCAGGAACAGCGCCCGGTTGAGGCCGCCCTCGTAAAGGCGCGACGGCTCGACATTCGAGGTCGCGACGATCACCACGCCATGGTCGAACAGCGCCGTGAACAGCCGACCGAGGATCATCGCATCGGCGATGTCGGTGACGGTGAACTCGTCGAAGCACAGGAGCGTCGCCTCCTCCGCCAGTTCTGCCGCGACCGGCGCGATCGGGTCCGGATCCCTGACCTCACCGGCCTTGAGGCGCTGGCGATAGGCATGGATGCGGGCATGGACGTCGGCGAGGAACTCGTGGAAATGCACACGCCTTCGCTTCGGGACCGGCGCCGCCTCGAAGAACATATCCATCAGCATGGTCTTGCCGCGCCCGACCGAGCCCCAGATGTAGAGACCTTTGGGACTTTCGCCGCCGTTCTGCCTGCCGCCGAACAGCCAGCCGAGCACGCTGCTTTTCCGCGCGAGACGGCGCGCCGCCAACGTCTCGGCGAGCACGGACAGCCGCTTGACCACAGCGATCTGGGCCGGGTCGCGTTCGATGGCGCCGGCCTCGACCAGGGCGGCGTAGCGCTCGTTGATGGCGGTGGACATGGCGGGACGGCGTTGGAGCGAGGACGTTCCGGTTACGGCAGCGCCGCGCTCATCGCAAGGGCGGCCCGGACGGAACGGCCCGGAGACTCACTCCATCGCTTCGTCGCGCCGCATCTCCCAGGCCAGCATGGCCTCGGCGAGCGCCTGCAGTTCGGCCTCGTTGGCGGGGTCGTCGGGCTTGGCGCTCAGCTCAGCGACCCGCTCCTGGGCGCGCTGATAGTCCTCTTCCGTATGGACCACGATCGGCTCCTTCATCGCCGCACACCTCCGCGAACCCGGCATCGCCCGGTCGACCCCGAGAGTAACCCGCCCGGAGCGCGATGGTTCAATCGAGGTCGGAGGAAGCCGGCGTCACGTCTTGGCCCGCTTCGCCGGCGCCGCGTCCGCCGAGGCGGCCTTGCGCCCCAGGCCGATCGTCTTGGCGAGCTGCGAGCGCTTCTCGGCATAATTGGGCGCCGTCATCGGATAGTCGGAAGGCAGCTTCCATTTGGCGCGGTATTCGTCCGGCGTCAGGCCGTATTTCGAGCCGAGATGACGCTTCAGCGACTTGAACGGCTTGCCGTCCTCGAGGCAGATGATCGCGTCGGGCGTGATCGATTTCTTGATCGAGACGGCGGGAACCAGCGGCGCGGCCGGCGCCTCCGGCACGGTCTCGCCATTCAGCGCCGCCAGGGCCGCATGGGTGCTGGCGATCAGCCCGCTCAGTTCCGAGCGGGTCAGATTGTTGTGCGAAACATAAGCGGCGACGATCATGGCAGAGAGCCCAAGCAGCTCTTCGTTTTCCTCAGACATTTGGTTTCCTCGACTTCAGACCGTGACCGGGCGTTTGAGCTGATTCCCAATCGTCGCGATTATCATTGCATGAGCAATCCCATGCATAGCGGCCATCAAATGATTTTCGCAAGATTATTCATCGTCAAGTCGCAGCTTTCAACTGCACATTGATCAAGCAGAATCCCACATGGTGGGAAAGCGCCCGGCCGCGCAACCGCGTCATCGCGGGCGGCATATGAAGAAGCTCTGTCGACTTCTGGCGGCCGAACCGTCCGAAGATATCGCCGCTCGGGCGACAAGCCGTGTTCCGTCCCAGCCCGACATCGCCGGCATGGCGCTGATGGCCTGCGCCCTAGCCCCGCCGCCAGGTCATCGCGGTCAGCATGAACTGCTCCCGAATGGCTTGCGGCGGGCTTGCGGCTCTTGCGGCATGGGAGCGCCGCGCCGGCTCCGACGCGCAACGGAAGTCAGCGAAAACCCGCCTCGAAGGGCGGATTTCTTTGAAGAACGTCGGCTTGGCGCTGTCCTGGAGCGGGAGAAGGGATTCGAACCCTCGACCCCAACCTTGGCAAGGTTGTGCTCTACCCCTGAGCTACTCCCGCGTCCGGACATGGTCGCGCCGTGGCGCGAGGCCGGCTTATTGCCTCAATCTTCGGGGGAGTGCAAGCGCCTTGTTGCGGATGGCGTGGCGTTCCGTCCCGGATGCCGCTCACGGGGCCCGGTAACCGGCGGGGCTCGACATCGTCGCGGCGGCGGGTCATCGGTTGGCCGGCTCGAACAGGGGAACGGTCATTGCGCGGTCGCAGCATATCGGCCAGGTCCGTCATCGGGCGAGCCCTGACGAGCGCCGCCCTCGCCTTGCTCGGCCTGTCGCTGCTGGCTGTCCTCGCGCTCGGCGCAGGAGCCATCCTGTCCGGCGCGGTCCCAGCGCCCGGCGATGACGCGCCGGTGGCGATCCATGTCGTCAGCAACGGCTTCCACACCGACATTGTCGTGCCGACGGTAAACGAGGTGATGGACTGGCGAGGGCTGATGCGGCTGTCGCCGATCACACGGCAATCGCTCGACGCACCCCATCTCGCCATCGGCTGGGGCTCGCGGGCGGCCTATACCCAGCTCGGGACGCTGTCGGACCTGTCGCCCGGCCTCCTGCTCAAAGCGATCGCCTTCGACGAATCGGTCGTGCATCTGCAGCCCGTCGCCACGATCAGGCAGGGCGAAAGCGTGCGCCGGCTGGTGCTGACGGCGGAGGGCTATGCGCGCCTCGTGCACCATGTCGAGGGCAGCCTGTCGAAAGCCGGCGATGGCGACGCGATTCCGCTCGACGGCGTCACTCACGGCACGGGCGATGCGTTCCTGCGGGGTCGGGACCGCTTCTGGCTCTTGCGCAGTTGCAATGTCTGGGTCGGCGAAGCGCTGCGCGCCGCCGGCCGGCCCGTCGGCCTCTGGACGCCGCTGGCGCAATCGCTCATGTGGTCGCTCGACCGGGCGGCGCCTGCCGTTGGGACATTACGAGACCAGACTGCGAAGACAATGCCATGATGCATGCCCCGCTGACGCCGGACGAACTCTGCGACCGCCTTGCCCGCGAGGGGCTGGCCTTCGAGCGCATCGACCATCCAGCCGTCTTCACCGTCGCGGAATCGGCGGCGCACCGGATCGGCCGCGCGGGGCTGCACAGCAAGAACCTGTTCCTGAAGGACAAGAAGGGCAGGCTTTTCCTGGTCTCGGCCCGCGAGGACGCGCGTATCGACCTGAAGCGGCTGCACGAGCGGATCGGCGCCCGTGGCCGGCTCTCCTTCGGCTCGGCCGAGCTCCTGATGGAGAAGCTCGGCGTCACGCCGGGCTCGGTCACAGCCTTCGCCGTCGTCAACGACCGGGCGGGCGACGTCACCCTCGTCCTCGACGCCAATCTCGCCACCGGCGAGGAGGTGAATTTCCACCCTTTGGTCAACACGGCGACGCTGCGCATCGGCCTCGACGATCTCCTCGCCTTCCTGCGCGATGTCGGCCATGAGCCGCTGATCGTCGATTTGCCGACGCCTCCCGATGGACAGAACGCCTGACCCTCCCCATCTATGACCTGGTCGCGGGAGCAGTCCGCGTCACCGGATTTTCAACGAAGCGCGCTGTTTTCGACTGACCAGGATTGCGACGAAGGACGACCCATGCTGCTGAATGACGCCCCGGCCGAACAGCCCGGCCTGATCAAGGACACGACGACGCAAGCGTTCCGCCAGGATGTCGTGACCGAATCGATGACGCAGCCCGTGCTGGTCGATTTCTGGGCGCCCTGGTGCGGCCCGTGCAAGCAGCTCACACCAGTCATCGAGAAGGTGGTCAGGGAAGCCGGGGGCAAGGTCAAGCTCGTTAAGATGAACATCGACGAGCATCCGCAGATTCCCGGCCAGCTCGGCATCCAGTCGATCCCCGCGGTGATCGCCTTCAAGCAGGGCCAGCCGATCGACGGCTTCATGGGCGCGCAGCCCGAAAGCCAGGTCAAGGCCTTCGTCGAGAAGCTGGTCGGGCCCGTAGGCCCCGGCCCGACCGCGGAACTGGTCGCCGCGGCGCAGGCGGCCGCCGAAGCGGGGGACGCCGCCGGCGCGAGCGAGCTCTATGCCGGCGTGCTGGAGCTGGAGCCCGAGAATCTGGCCGCCATCGCCGGCCTCGCCCGGCTCCATCTCGACATGGGCGATCTCGAAGGCGCCAGGGGCATTCTCGGCATGGCGCCGGAGGCCAAGGCGGCCGACCCGGCGCTCGCCGCTGTCAGGGCCGCGATCGAGCTCGCCGGGCAGGCGGCCGACCTCGGCGACACCGCCGAACTGGAAGCGAAGCTGGCCGCCAACCCCAGGGACCACCAGTCCCGTTTCGATCTCGCCGTCGCCCTCAACGCCCGCGACCGGCGCGAGGAGGCGGTCGACCACCTGATCGCCATCATCAAGGCCGACAGGGGCTGGAACGACGACGGCGCGCGCAAGCAATTGCTGCAGTTCTTCGAGGCCTGGGGGCCGATGGACGAGCACAGCATGGCCGGCCGGCGCAAGCTTTCGACCACGCTGTTCTCGTAGAGAAAGGGATCGACCGCCGATGGGCATGAACGCCGTCTACAACGGAGCCGAGGATTGCCCGCTTGTGATCCCCGTCTTCCCGCTGACCGGCGCCCTGCTCCTGCCGCGCGGGCAGATGCCGCTCAACATCTTCGAGCCGCGCTATCTCGCGATGATCGACGACGCCATCCGCACCCACCGGACCATCGGCATGATCCAGCCCGAACCGGAGAGCGGACGGCAGACGACCGCGCCGGCGCTGCTCCATGTCGGCTGCCTCGGCCGCATCACCCAGTTCGCCGAGACCGGCGACGACCGCTACATCCTCACCCTGACCGGGATCAGCCGCTTCCGTGTCGTCGACGAATTGTCGGTCACGACCGCCTATCGCCAGTGCCGCGTCAGCTATGACGATTTCGTCATCGATTTCACCGCCCGCGCCGGCGAGGAGGAGGTCGACCGCACCGGGCTGCTCAAGGCGCTACGCGCCTTCGCCAAGGCCAACGATCTCAAGATCGACTGGAAGGGCGTCAACGAGGCGCCCAATGAGGCGCTGGTCAACGCGCTCTCGATGATGTGCCCCTTCGGCCCGCGCGAGAAGCAGGCGCTGCTCGAGGCCCATGACCTGAAAAGCCGCGCCGAGGTGCTGGTCGCGATCACCGAGATCGAGCTCGCCCGCGGCGGCGGCGACCCCGAGACGACGCTGCAGTGACGGAACCTGCCGCCGCGCACGTCCCGCCGGGCGGCTACCCGCCGCGCCGCGCCGTCGCGGCCTGGCTGTTCTTCGACTGGTCGGCCCAACCGTTCTTCACGCTGATCACGACCTTCGTCTTCGCTCCCTTCTTCGCCTCCGCGCTGGCGGCCGACCCAGCCTCCGGGCAGGCGCTCTGGGGCTATGCGACCGGCTTCGCGGGCCTGTGCATCGCCCTGCTCTCGCCGCTGCTCGGCGGCGTCGCGGACCGCACCGGACCGAAGAAGCCCTGGATCGCGACGTTCGGCGCGCTGCTGGTGCTCGGCTCCGGCCTGCTCTGGTTCGCCGTGCCGGGATCGCCCTGGGCGGTGTCGGTCGCGCTGACCGGTTTCGTCATCGCCACCATCGGCGCGGAATTCGCCACCACCTTCAACAACGCCATGATGACGCGGCTGGTGCCGCCCGAACGGCTCGGCTGGCTCTCGGGCACCGGCTGGGCGATCGGCTATCTCGGCGGGCTGATCTCGCTGGCGCTCACGCTGGCCCTCCTCGCCGCCGACCCCAGCACCGGCAGGACGCTGGCGGGGCTGACGCCGCTGCTCGGCCTCGACGCCGCCGCCCGCGAGGGCGACCGCTTTTCCGGACCCCTCACGGCGCTCTGGTTCGTGATCTTCGTGACGCCGATGTTCCTGCTGACGCCCGACGCGCAGAAGACCGGCATGGGCCTCGCCGAGGCGGCAAAAGGCGGCGTCGGACGGCTGAAGGCGACGCTGGCGGAACTGCCGCGCCTGCCCTCGCTCGGCCGCTTCCTGCTCGCCAACATGGTCTATCAGGACGCGCTGGTGGCGCTCTTCGCCTTCGGCGGCATCTATGCCGCCGGCGTCTTCGGCTGGCGCACCATCGAACTCGGCATCTTCGGCATCATGCTGACCGTCACCGGCACGCTCGGCGCCTGGCTCGGCGGCCGCCTCGACGACCGCATCGGCGGCAAGCCGGTCGTGCTGGGCGCCATCGGCTGCCTGCTGCTGGCCTGCCTCGGCATTCTCTCGCTGGGGCCGGATCGCGTCTTCTTTGTCGTCTCCGCTGCGCCGGCCACAGCAGATGACGGGCTCTTCGCGTCGCTGCCCGAACGGGTCTATCTCGGCCTTGGCCTGCTGATCGGCCTCGTCGCGGGCCCGTTGCAGGCCGCCTCTCGCAGCCTGATGGCGCGGCTTGCGCCGGAGGGACGGACGGGCGAGTTCTTCGGCCTGTTCGCGCTTTCGGGCAAGGTCACGTCCTTCCTCGGCCCGACGCTGGTGGCGCTGGCGACGACAGCCTTCGCCAGCCAGCGCGCCGGGCTCGCCGTACTGGTGGCGTTCTTTCTCGTCGGCGGGGTGCTGCTGGCGGGGGTGAAGGTCGAGCGAGCGCCATAACCGCGTGTCATTCCGGGGCGGTCCGCAGGGCCGAACCCGGAACCCACGACGGGGTGCTATGCCGACCGGGCCTCGCAAAGCGATAGCCCGGTCGTGGGTTCCGGGTTCTTCGCGCCGCAAAGCCCCGGAATGACGAGAGTCACCGCACCAGAATATTCCGGAACTGCCAGGGATCGCTCTCGTCGATGTCCTCTGGAAAGAAACCCGGACGGTCGTCGAGCGGGGTCCAGCCAGTATAATGCCCGGTCACCGGGCCGAGATAGGGCAATTGCACCTCGAGGCAGCGCCTGAAATCCATCTCGTCGGCCTCGACGATGCCGGCGGTCGGGTTCTCCAGCGCCCAGACCATGCCGGCGAGCACGGCCGAGGTCACCTGCATGCCGGTCGCGTTCTGGTAGGGCGCAATCCGGCGCGTCTCCTCGACCGAGAGCTGCGAACCGTACCAGTAGGCGCCCCGCGCATGACCGTAGAGCAGCACGCCGAGTTCATCGATGCCGTCGACGATCTCGTTCTCCTCGAGGATGTGATGCTCCTCTTGGACGCGCCCGGCCTGGCCGAACATCTCGTGCAGCGAGAGCACGGCGTCGTTCGCTGGGTGATAGGCGTAGTGGCAGGTCGGCCGGTAGATCGGCTTGCCCGAGCCGTCCCGCACCGTGAAATAGTCGGCGATCGAGATCGACTCGTTATGCGTCACCAGGAAGCCGTATTGCGGGCCGGGCGTCGGGCACCAGCTCCGGACACGCGTGTTGGCGCCGGGCTGGAGCAGATAGATCGCCGCCTTGCAGCCGGCCTCGTGCTCGCGGCCGTTCTCCGGCATCCAGGTTTCGTGCGTGCCCCAGCCGAGTTCGGCCGGCTGCATGCCCTCGGAGACGAAGCCCTCGACCGACCAGGTGTTGACGAAGACGCCCGGCGGCTTGGGCTGGCGCGCCCGCTGCGTGTCGCGCTCGGCGATGTGGACGCCCTTGACGCCGAGTTCCTGCGCGAGCTTGCCCCATTCCTCGCGCGTCTTCGGCTCCGGCGTTTGAAGGCCGAGATCGGCGGCGATGTTGAGCAGCCCCTGCTTGACGAACCAGGAGACCATGCCGGGGTTGGCCCCGCAGCAGGAGACCGCCGTGGTGGTCCCGGCCGGACGGGCATGCTTGGCCGCGATCGTCGCCTCGCGCAGCGCATAGTTCGAGCGCTCGGCCGTCCCCTTGCTGTGGTCGAAGTAAAAGCCGACCCAGGGCTCGTTGACGGTGTCGATATAGAGCGCGCCGAGCTCTGAGCAGAATTGCATGATGTCGAGCGACGACGTGTCGACCGAGAGGTTGACGCAGAAACCCTGGCCGCCGCCCTCGGTCAGCAGGGGCTGCAGCATCTCCCGGTAGTTCTCCTTCGTCACCGCCTGCTGGATGAAGCGGATGCCGCGCTCGTCGAGCAGGGCCCGGTCGGAATCGTCGGGATCGATCACAATGAGCCGGGCGCGGTCATAGTCGAAATGCCGCTCGATCAGCGGCAGCGTGCCGCGGCCGATCGAGCCGAAGCCGATCATCACGATCGGGCCGCTGATCTTGCCGTGCAGGGGCCAGTTGCTCATGGGCGGGGTGTCCTTCATCTGAAGATTGTCGATCTGTTGCGGCGCTCCTATGGGCGGAGCCGCGCAAGGTCAATCTCGACGTCATTGCGAGCGCCGCGAAGCCATCCAGGAGGGCATGGAGCGAGACGCCTGGATTGCTTCGTCGGCTGCGCCTCCTCGCAATGACGGCTGTGGCTCAGACATGCGCGCCGGGATAGTCGGCGTCGAGCACGAAGGGGAACGGCCCCGGAAAGCGCTCGACATATGCCATGTGTGTGACGAAGCCCGCGCTCTCGCGAAAGGAATGCAGCAAATAGGCCGCCGGCTCCATGTGGAACGTCGCCGCGCCGTCAGCCGTCAGGTCGAGCGTGACCTGATGTGTCACGCTTGGCGCGACCTGCGCGATCGTTCCGGCGAACCGCGTCACGATCGGCCGGTGATGATGGCCGCAGACGATGCGCTCGATGTTGGGATGGCGCGCGACGATGGCGGCGAATTCGTCCGCACCGTCGAGGAGGCGGATCGCGTCCATATGCGCGATCCCGCAGATGAAAGGCGGGTGGTGCATGAAGATCGCCACCGGCTTGCCGTCGGCATCGGCCAGCGCCTTTTGCAGAAAGCCGAGTCGCGCCTCGCAGAGCGCGCCGGAGCTCTGGCCGGGCACGAGCGTATCGAGGCCGATCAGCCGCATCGGCCCGAGATCGGCGACGAACTGGACGAAGCCGGAATCGAGCACCGTGCGCGGATCGAGGGACAAGCCGGCGATGAGGTTGTCACGGCGGTCATGATTGCCCGGCACCATCAGAACCGGCATATCGAGCCGGCTCAGCAACTGCTGTAGCAGAGAGTATTCCTCGGGCAGGCCGCAATCGGTCAAGTCGCCGGTGATGATCGCGACGTCCGGCCGCGGCCGCAGCGCCGCGACCGCGTCGAGGGCGCGCTCGGTCAGCATGTTGGTCTCGGAGGCGCGGTAGGCCGGCTTGCCGGATGGGCGGATGTGCAGGTCGGTGATGTGGGCGATGAGCATGATGGTCTCTTGGGAATGCGCTACCCCGTCATGGTCGGGCTTGTCCCGACCATCCACGTCTTCCTATGTCGAGCGCGACGACGAAGACATGGATGCTCGCCACAAGGGCGAGCATGACGGTGGTGCGTGGAGGAGAGGCTTTAGTTCGTCGGCAGCTTCAGCGCGGTCTGCTCGACATAGGGGCGCATGATCTCGTCGGCGTTCTTCTGCGCGGCGACCAGAGCCTCCTTCGGTGCCTTCTTGCCCGACAGCACGGCCTGGAGCTCGTCCTCGATCGCCTTGCGCACGGTCACGGTCTTATAGGTCGCGAACCAGGGTTTCGCGACGTCGAGCTGCTTCACCGCGATGCCGGCATCGGGGTTCTTCTCGATGAAGGCCTTCATCTCGGGCAGGTCGTAGGCGGCCATGTTGGGCGCGAGATAGCCGGTGGCGCGGCTCCACCAGCCGGACTTCTCCGGCTTCGTCATCCAGGTGATCAGGGTCCAGGCCGCTTTCTTGCGGGCGTCCTCGACGCCGGTCGGGATGACCAGCGAGGCGCCGCCGATCGGCACCTCGTTCTTTACGTTCTTCGGCACGAAGGCGACCTTGTAGGGGAATTTCGCATTGGTGCGGATATGGGTGAGCGAGCCGGTCGAGAGCAGCATCATCGAGGCCTGTCCGGCGAGGAAGGCCGAGGAGACCGCGCCGCCCGCCTGCACGCCGGCGGGATGGACCTTGTGCTTGGCGACGAGGTCGGACCAGAAGGTCAGCGCGCCCAGCATCGATGGGCTGTCATAATAGACCTCGCCGCCGAAATCGGGATTGAACCACTGGCCGCCATTGGAATGGGTCAGCGCCTGCAGGATCCAGCCGCCATAGTCGTAGTTCGACGGAGCCATCATGCCCCAGCGGGTGACGCGGTCGCCCTCGCGCTTGGTCAGCTTCTTGGCCGCCGTCGCGAGCTCCTCCCAGTTGGTCGGGAGCTTGTCGGGGTCGAGGCCGGCCTCCCTGAAATGGTCGGCGTTGACATAGAGCAGCGGCGTCGAATTGTGGAAGGGCACGCCGTAGACGCCGCGGTCGAGCACGGCGTTGCCGTGCAGCGCCTTGAAGAACTGGCCCATGAAGGCGTCGTTGGACTTGCCGTCGGCCTTGATCAGATCGTCGAGCTTCTGGATCTCGCCCTCGATCTTGAGGTCGAGCAGGAAATTGGCCGACATGATCACGGCGGCCGGCGGCTTGCCGGCCTTCATCGCGGCGCGCGTCTTGATCAGCGTTTCGTCATAGGAGCCGGTATAGACGGGCGTCGCCTTGATGGCGGGGTGCTTCTCGTTGAACTCGCGGATCATGGTGGTCATGTCGCGGGCGAGCTGGCCGTCGACGGGGACGGGGAAGAACAATTCGATATCGGTCGGCGTCTGCGCGAAGGCGGGCGAAAGCGCGAGCGTGGCGGCGAAGGCCGTGGCCGCGAGAACGGTTCTGCGTGTGCTGGTCATGACTGGCTTCCCCTTTACTTGATGCCGGACGAGACGAAGGAGTTGACGAAGGCGCGCTGGAACAGCGCGAATGCGATCAGCAGAGGCGCGCTGACCATCAGGGTGCCGGCCGCAATCACGCCCCAGGCCTGAGCCCCTTCCGCGCCGCGCGTGAAGGAGGACAGGCCCACGGTGAGCGGGCGCAGATCCGGCGAATTGATCACCATCAGCGGCCAGAGGAACTCGTTCCAGTGGGCCGTGACGGAGACGATCGAGAACGCGATCAGCGAGGGCTTGGCCAGCGGCAGGTAGATCAGCCGGATGCGCTGGAACACGCTGGCGCCGTCGATCAGGGCGGCGTCCTCCAGTTCGCGCGGAATCGCCTTGAAGGCCTGCCGCATCAGGAACGTGCCGAAGGCCGAGGCGAAGTACGGCGCCATGACGCCCAGCAGGCTGTCATAGAGCCCGAGCTTGGCGATCGTGGTCAGATTGGGCACGATCAGCACGACCGGGGCCAGCATGAGCTGGAGCAGGAAGAGATAGAAGCAGGCCGTGCGCCCGGGAAACTCCAGCCGTGCAAAAGCATAGCCGGCTAATGTTACCGTGACGAGCTGGACCGCCAGGATGCCGAAGCTGATGATCGCGGTGTTGAGCGTGTAGCGCGGGAAATCGGCCGAGGCCCAGGCCTCGCGGAAATTCGCCTGCGTCGGGACGTAGGACGGTATCAGCGAGGCCATGCCAGCCCCGATGCTCTCCGGGTTGAAGGCCGCGACCAGCATCCAGATGAAGGGCACCATCCAGAATGCGGCGAGGACCAGCGTCGCGGCATAGCCGAGCCTCGGTGAGAGTTCGCGGCTGGCGATGGCGTTCATGTCTCGCGCTCCCCGAAGGAGCGTTCCAGCGTGCGCAGCGACGAGGCGGTGATCGCCAGCAGCAGCGCCAGCATGACCAGCGTGCCGGCCGCCGCGCGGCCCGCATCATAGCTCTCGACCGCCTGCTGGTAGACGTAAAACAGCAGGAGATTGGTCGAGTCGGAGGGGCCGCCTTTGGTCAGCACGAAGACATGGTCGACCTGGGTGACGACATTGAGCAGGCCGATCACCAGCACGAAGCCGATCGTCGGCTTGAGATAGGGCAGCGTCACATAGCGCAGCCGCTGCCACGGGTTCGCGCCGTCGAGGACCGCCGCCTCATAGGCGTCGGCCGGCACGGCTTGCAGGCCGGCGAGGAAGAACAGCATGTAGTAGCCGGCGTTCTTCCAGATCGTCAGGCCCATGATCGAATACAGCGCGACATCCGGATCGCCGAGCCAGTTCGGACCCGAGATCGCGAGCTTGGCGAGGTGATAGTCGATCAGCCCGACGCCGGGCAGGAAAAGGAACAGAAAGATCGAGGCCGCCGCCACCAGCGGGATCAGCACGGGCAGGAAGAACAGCGAGCGGATCAGCGCGTTGACCCGGCTCGATTGCGCCAGCGCCATGGCGAAGCCGAGCGCCAGAACGAGGCTCGGGATCACCGTGCCGAAGGCGTAGATCAGATTATTGGCGAGCGCCTTGTGGAAGGCGGCGTCGGCGAAGAGCTTGAGGAGGTTGTCGAGGCCGACGAAAAGCTGCGGCCCGCCGGCGCGCTGCTGATTATGCAGCGCCTGCCAGGCGAGCTGGACGACCGGCCAATAGGTGAACAGCGCCAGGAAGATCAGCGAGGGCGCGAGCAGCGCGAAGGCGAGCAGCGTTGCGCGGCGCGGCCGCCAGCGTACGACGCGCCATTCTCCCGTCGCTTCCGTCGCCAGAACCGCGTTCGCCATCGCCCCTCTCTTCGGAGGGGTCATGGCGGCGGCGGACGACGAAGCCGTTACGATCCGATGACGCTGGCGTGACAGGCCCGATCGGCGACCGAGCCCGTCTGCGGCATTTTCAGGCAGCCCGGCGCAGCGGCGCGGCCACCACGACGGCGTCCGTCTCGATGCGACCGGTCGCGGTGAGCACGCCTTCGGCTCCCGCCAGCGCGCCGTCGCGCAGTTCGAGACCGAGGAAGCGTTCGCGCTCGACCGGGCCCGGCATGGCGAGGTCGCGGGTGAGGCCGCCCGAGAAGCCGAAGCGCTCGTAATAGCCGGCGTCGCCGACAAGCAGGATCGCGCCATGGCCACGGCAGGCGGCGCGCCAGATCGCCTCGCGCATCATCGCCTTGCCGAGGCCTGCGCCCTGGAGCTCGCGCGAGACCGCGAGCGGGCCGAGCAGCAGCGCCGGACGGCCATTGGCCTCGACATGCCAGAGCCGCACGGTCGCGACGACCGCGCCCTCGCGCTCCGCGGTCAGCGACAGCCCGTCGGCAGGCAGCCGGCCCTCGCGCAGACGCTCGCTCGACTTCGCCGTGCGGCGTTCGCCGAGGCAGGAATCGAGAAGGGCCTCGCGGCCTGCGACATCAGAAGCGATTTCATCGCGGATCGTGATCATGACGCACCTCCAGCCGGAGCGCCCGCGAACCCGCGGACCTTCCCGGCGCCGCGCGAACGCGGCCACAAATGACAGGGATTGTGGGAAAGAGGGTCCGGCGGGAGCCACGGCCGCGCTTCCATTCTTGGAAGACACGGGCGCTCCGCCCCGATCCTGGGGCGGCCTGCCGATCATGACAGGGCGCTTCGCCGGACCCGATTCACAGGGGCGGCGAGAGCTGCCCCGTTCTTGCGTCAGATGACGTATTGCCTCAGCGGCGGGAAGCCGTTGAAGGCGACGGCCGAATAGGTCGTCGTATAGGCGCCCGTGCCCTCGATCAGCAGCTTGTCGCCGATCTCCAGGCTGAACGGCAGCATGTACGGGGTCTTCTCGTACATGACGTCGACCGAATCGCAGGTCGGGCCGGCGAGCACGCAAGGCACCGTCGCATCGCCGTCGCGGGCGGTGCGGATCGGATAGCGGATCGCCTCGTCCATGGTCTCGGCGAGACCGTTGAACTTGCCGATGTCGAGATAGACCCAGGACACCTGGTCGTCCTTGGCCTTCTTCGAGATCAGAACGACCTCGGCCTCGATCAGGCCCGCCTCGCCGACCATGCCGCGGCCCGGCTCGATGATGGTCTCGGGCAGGCGGTTGCCGAAATGCTTCGACAGCGCCTGGAAGATCGCATCGCCATAGGCCGGGACGCCCGGGATCGGACGCAGGTAGCGCGCCGGAAAGCCGCCGCCGAGATTGACCATCGAGAGCGACAGCCCGCGAACCGCGCACTCCTTGAACACCGCCGAGGCCGAGGCCAGCGCGGAATCCCAGGCGTTGACGTTGCTCTGCTGCGAGCCGACATGGAACGAGATGCCATAGGCGGTCAGGCCTTGGCGATGGCCATGCTCGAGCACGTCGGCGGCCATGTCGGGCACGCAGCCGAACTTGCGCGAGAGCGGCCAGTCGGCGCCGGCGCCGTCGCAGAGGATGCGGCAGAAGATGCGCGCATCCGCGACGGCCGTCGCCTTGGCGGCGCGGGCGATCTTGTCGACCTCGGCCGTGCAATCGACGGCGAAGAGGCGCACGCCGAGCTCCATGGCGCGCACGACGTCGCGCTCCTTCTTGATCGTGTTGCCGAAGGAGATGCGATCAGCCGTCGCGCCGGCCGCGAGCGCGAGCTCGATCTCGACGACCGAGGCGCAATCGAAGCAGGAGCCGAGCTTGGCCAGCAGCGCCAGAACTTCCGGCGCGGGATTGGCCTTCACGGCGTAGAACACGCGCGTGTCGGGCAGGGCCCGCGCGAAGGCATGATAGTTCGAGCGCACGACATCGAGATCGATGACGACGCAGGGCCCGTCCTCGCGGCGGGTGCGGAGAAATTCACGGATGCGCTCGGTCATGAGACGCTGCTCCCTCCGGCGCAAGCGGCGCCGATGCGACGTGAAGCCGGCTGAAACGTCAGCTATCCCAGGCGCGATGGAGACGCCATGAACAGCCGAACGCCACGTCCGGACTCTGATAACCGTCGATTGGGAGATGAACCCCGCACGCCCGGCAATGAAGGACAAGCCTCTTCGGTGCTGGTCTTTGGAGGACCAGCGAGACCAAAAAAAGCCCGTTCCGTCGTTGCTTTAAGCTGCGTCCCCCGTGGAGATTCGGGGTTCGCCGGTTTCGCCTCCGGCTGCCGATCGCTGTTCGGAGAACAGTTCCCTTGAAGGGGAACCGGGAGGCGTGATTTGAGGGGATGTCCATCCCCCTCCATCCGTCCTCCAACTCCTGGCGGCTGTCCGGCCTCTTGTCCGGATGCCCACCGATCGGCACGCGGCCACAGGCACGTGCGAATTGGGTAAGGGGGATATACGGATGCTCGGCCTTCATCGCAAGGTTTTTTTGAATGCGGGCGTCGATTTGTGAGGGTCGGGCGCGATGTGCATGATTCAAGTAAGTGATACACATCGGAGACCGCGATGCGCACCAATATCGACATCGACGATGCGCTTCTCAAGGAGGCGATGAAAGTGACCGAACTCTCCACCAAGAAGGCGGTGGTCGAGGAAGCGTTGCGCCGCGTCGTCGACGCTCATCGGCGACGCCGCGCCTTCGACGAGTTGAAGGGCATCGGCTGGGACGGCGATCTCGATGCGATGCGCGAGGGACGCGAGATCGAGCCTTTGCCGTGATTCTCACGGATAGTTCGGTCTGTATCGCCCATTTTAGAGGTCAAGCGACCAAATCCGTCGCCAAGCTCGACGCGCTGGTCGACTCGACCGATCTGCTGCTCGGCGATCTCGTCCTTCTCGAATTGCTGCAGGGCGCGCGGGATGACCGGCACGCCGCCGCCATCGACGCGCGCTTACGTCGATTTCCCCTCGTCCAATTGCTCGACCCGGAGATCGCGCGGGCTGGAGCGAGCAATTATCGCATGCTTCGCGAACTGGGCGTGACCGTGCGCAAGACCACAGACCTGATCATCGCGACGTTCTGCATCGAGCATGGTCACGCTTTGCTGCATGCCGACCATGATTTCGAGCCGTTCGCCGAACATCTCGGCCTGATGACAGCCTGAAGCGTTCTCCGCCATTTCGCAGAACCGAAGCCGGTTTCCAAACGGGGAAGGCATGGCGCCCGATCCGCTACCTGCGTCGCAACGGCGATCCTGCACGTCGCATTCCCGGCCCAAGGCTGGAAGCATTCTGATCGACACTTCGTCCAGACAAGACGGATAACCGTCGCAAGGGGATGGCAGTGGAGACGATCGCCTTCATCATGGCGAATCTTCCGGTGATCGGGCAGCGCATGCTCGAGCACGTCTCCCTCGTCGGCGTCTCGGTCGGCGTCGCGATCCTGACCGGCGTCCCGATCGGCATCGCCATCACGCAGAGCAAGGCGGCGGCGGACCGCGTGCTTTATGTCGCCTCGGTGATTATCACCATCCCGTCGATCGCGCTGTTCGGCATGCTGATCCCGGTGCTGTCGCTGATCGGCCAGGGCATCGGCTATCTGCCGGCGGTGATCGCGCTGATCCTCTACGCCCAGCTTCCGATCATCCGCAACACCTACACCGCGATCATGAACATCGACCCGGCCTTGCGCGAAGCGGCGCGCGGCATGGGCATGACCACGCTGGAGCGCCTGCGCCGGGTCGAATTGCCCCTCGCCCTGCCGGTCATCGTCAACGGCGTGCGCAGCGCTGTTGTGCTCAATATCGCGATCGGCGCGATCGCGACCTATATCGGCGCCGGCGGGCTCGGCACCTTCATCTCGCGCGGCATCTCGCAGACCGACATCCGCCAGCTCCTGACCGGCGCGCTCTCGGTCAGCCTGCTCGCGATCATCGCGGACTACACGCTGCTCTTTGCGCAGCGCCTGATGACGTCCCCGGGATTGAGGCTCGGATGATCCGTCTCGACCAGGTCTCAAAGCATTTCGGCACGATGGTCGCGGTCGACCGCGTCGACATGGAGGTGCCGGAGGGCGCGGTCTGCGTACTGCTCGGGCCGTCCGGCTGCGGCAAGACCACGACGATGAAGATGATCAACCGGCTGATCCCGCCGACCTCGGGCAAGATCTTCGTCGACGGCAAGGACACGACCGGCGTCGACGAGGTCAGCTTAAGGCGCTCGATCGGCTATGTCATCCAGCAGATCGGCCTGTTCCCGAACATGACGGTCGAGGACAATATCTGCGTGGTGCCGGACCTGCTCGGCTGGCCGGCGACCAAGTCGCGCAAGCGCGCCGCCGAATTGCTCGACATGGTCAATCTCGACCCGTCGGTCTTCCTCAAGCGCTACCCCAAGCAGCTTTCGGGCGGCCAGCAGCAGCGCGTCGGCGTGGTGAGGGCGCTCGCGGCCGACCCGCCGGTGCTGCTGATGGACGAGCCTTTCGGGGCGATCGACCCGATCAATCGCGAGGTTATCCAGGACGAGTTCATGAAGCTCCAGGCGGAGCTGAAAAAGACCATCGTCTTCGTCAGCCACGACATCGACGAGGCGGTGAAGATGGCGACCCGGATCGCGATCTTCCGCGACGGCAAGCTGATCCAGTATGACACGCCCGACAACATCCTGGCCCATCCGATCGACGCCTTCGTTCAGGAATTCGTCGGCTCCGACCGCACGCTCAAACGCCTGCGCCTGATCCGGGTCGCGGACGCGATGATGCCCGAGCCGCCGCGCGTGAAGGCCGAGGACACGCTGGAGACCGCGGTCAAGCTGATGGACCAGCACGGCCATGTCTCGATCGTCATGGTCGGCCCGCGCGGCCGGGCGCGCGGCGTCATCCGGCACGAGGCGGCGCGCGATCTTAAGGGCCTCGTCGGCGAGCATCAGGAGCCGCTGCCCGGCATCGTCAACATCAAGGACGATCTGCGCTCGGCGGTCTCGCAGATGTTCACCCATGGCGTGACCTGGCTCGCCTGCGTCGACGATGACGGCTTCTACAAGGGCTACATCACCCAGAAGAGCATCACCCAGGTGCTCGGCGCGACCTACAGGGACCGCTGAGATGGCGACGCCCGCGACCGACAGGCTTGCGACGACCGGGCTCCAGACGGCCTCCCGCATGCTGCTGATCGCCGGCGTCTTCGCGCTCGGGGCCTGGCTGCAGTCGACCGGGTTGCTGCCGGCGATCCTGAAGCACCGCGGCGACGTGCTCTATCTCGTCCGCCAGCATCTGATGCTGGCGGCGATCTCGGGCGCGATCGCGATCGCGGTCGGCATCCCGCTCGGCATCATCCTGACCCGGCCGCGCTTCGAGGCGTTCGCCGACGCGGTGACGCAGGTCGTCAATCTCGGCACCACGATCCCGACGCTGGCGCTGCTGGCCCTGTCGATGTCGCTCCTCGGCATCGGCGCGCCGCCCGTCATCTTCGCGCTGTTCGTGCTGACGCTGCTGCCGATCGTGCTCAACACCATCGCCGGCCTGCGCTCGGTGCCCCAACCCTTGATCGAGGCGGCGCGCGGCATGGGCATGACGCCCGGCCAGATCCTGCGCCGGGTCGAACTGCCCAACGCCGTCTTCGTCATCCTGGCGGGCATCCGCACCGCGCTCGCGATCAATATCGGCACGGTGCCGCTCGCCTTCCTGATCGGCGGCGGCGGCCTTGGCGAACTCATCTTCACCGGCATCGACCTGATGGAGCCGAGCATGCTGCTGGCGGGCGCGATCCCGACGGCGCTGCTCGCCGTGCTCGTCGATTTCCTGATCGGCCAGATCCAATTCTGGCTGGTCCCCAAGGGCGTCAACCCGCTGCGCTGAACGCAGCGGCCATCTCAACCACGAAACAGGGGAAAAACCATGTTGAAGCGCACATTTCTCGCTCTCGCCGGCGCGGCCCTCGCGCTGTCGGTCTCACCGCTTTCGGCCCAGGCGCAGAACGTCGTGGTCGGCGGCAAGAACTTCACCGAGCAGCAGATCATGGCCGAGATGACGACGCAGCTCCTCAAGGCCAAGGGCTTCACCGTCGACAAGCGCGCGGGGCTGGGCACCGCGCCTTTGCGCCAGGCGCAGGAAGCCGGCCAGATCGACGTCTACTGGGAGTACACCGGCACCTCGCTGATCACCTTCAACAAGGTCGCCGAGAAGCTCGATTCGGCCGCGACCTACGCCAAGGTCAAGGAGCTGGACGCCGCCAAGGGGCTGGTCTGGCTCAATCCGTCCAAGGCCAACAACACCTATGCGCTCGCCATGCGCAAGGCCGACGCCGACGCCAAGGGCATCAAGTCGCTCTCCGACCTCGCCGCCAAGGTCAAGGGCGGCCAGGCGATGAAATTCGGCTGCAACGCCGAGTTCTATGCGAGGCCCGACGGTCTCGCTCCGCTCCAGACCACCTATGGCTTCGAGTTCGGCCGCGAGAGCACGGTCCGGATGGATACCGGCCTGGTCTATCAGGCGCTGCGCGACAGCCAGGTCGATGTCGGTCTCGTCTTCGCCACGGACGGGCGCGTGCCGGCCTTCAACTTCGTCATCCTGACCGACGACAAGGGCTATTTCCCGACCTATGCGATGACCCCGGTCGTCCGCAAGGAGACGCTCGACAAGAACCCGAAGCTCGGCGAGGCGCTGAACGCGCTGTCCGCCAAGCTCGACGACGCCACCATGGCCAAACTCAACGCCTCGGTCGACGTCGACAAGAAAAGCGTCGAGGAGGTCGCAGCCGGCTTCCTCAAGTCGCAGGCGCTGGTCTGACCCTCCAGGCGGCGGAGGCATCTCGCCTCCGCCGCAGGCCGGATTTGCCATGACGACGCTGCCATGACGATGCTGACGGTCGCCGCGGCCCAGATCGCCTGCCAGCCCGGCGATACGCACGCCAATCTGGCGAGCCATCTCGCCATGATCGAGACGGCCCGGCTCCGCGGCGTCGAGCTGCTGGTTTTTCCCGAACTCTCGCTGACCGGCTATCTGGGCGAGCCCGATTGCGGCCGGCTCGCGATCGCGCGCGAAAACCCCGCTCTGCTGCTGCTCGCAAGCGTCGCGGGCGAGATGGCGCTGTCGGTCGGTTTCATCGAGCGCGGCGCCGAGAACCGCTTCTTCAACGCGCAGGCGCTGCTGGCCGGGGGCGCGGTCGCCGCGATCCACCGCAAGCTCAATTTGCCGGGCTATGGCCGCCTGCGCGAGAACGCGGTCTACGCCAAAGGCGAGACGCTCGATCTCGTCGCACTGGGCGAGGGCTGGCGCGCCGCCACGCTGATCTGCGCCGACGCCTGGAATCCGGCGCTGCCCTGGCTCGCGGCGCTGGCCGGCGCGACCCTGCTGATCCTGCCCGTCGCCTCGGCGCGCGGCGCAGTCGATGGCGGCTTCGACAACCCCCGCAGCTGGGACGTCAATCTCGCCCATACCGCGCTGAGCTACGGCCTGCCGACGATCTTCGCCAATCATTGCGGCGGTGGCGGCGACCTCGATTTCTGGGGCGGTTCGCGAATTCTCGACGCGCGCGGGCATGTGCTGGCGCAGGCTGGCGAGGACGCCGGGCTGATCGTCGCCACGCTTGCCCCCGGCGACGGGGTCGACGCGCGCAAAAACCTGCCGACGATCCGCGACGCCGACCCCGCCTTGATCCAGCGCCTGCTCTCGGCGCAGCTCGCCTCCGCGAGGGCCTGACCGATGACGCCGCTCGCCTTCATCCACGACCTGCGTTTCGCCGATCTCCCGCACGACGTCGTCCATCAGGCCCGGCGCTGCCTGCTCGATCTCGTCGGCGTCGCCGCCGCCGGGCGGCAGACGGAGCTGTCGCGGATCGTCCACGGTTTCGCGATCCGCCAGATGGGCGCGAGCGAGGGCGGCGCCCGGTTGATCTTCGACGGCAGGCGCGCGAGTGCGGCCGGAGCGGCCTTCGCCGGCGCCTCGACGATCGATTCCTTCGACGCCCATGACGGCCACGCCCTGACCAAGGGCCATGCCGGCGTCGCGGTCCTGCCGGCGCTGCTGGCCGTGATCGATGCCGAGGCGCTGCCCGTCGATCAGAGCGAAGTGCTGACCGCGCTCGTGATCGGCTACGAGGTCGCGATCCGCGCCGGCATCGCCCTGCACGGAAGCGTCAGCGACTACCACACCTCCGGAGCCTGGAACGCGCTGGGCTGCGCCGCCGTCGCGGCCCGCCTCCTGAAGCTCGATCATGCCCGGACGCGGCATGCGCTCGGGATCGCCGAGTATCACGGCCCGCGCAGCCAGATGATGCGCTGCATCGACCATCCGACCATGCTGAAGGACGGCTCCGGCTGGGGCGCCTTTGCCGGCGTCAGCGCCGCCTATCTCGCCCGGGACGGCTTTTCGGGCGCACCGGCCATCACCATGGATGCGCCGGAGCAGGCCGAACTTTGGTCAGACCTCCGCGCGCGCTGGCGCATCGCGGAGCAGTATTTCAAGCCCTGGCCGGTCTGTCGCTGGGCGCAGCCGGCGGTCGAGGCGGCGGCGGGCCTGCTCAAGACCTACGCCATCGCGCCGGAGGCGATTCTGCGCGTCGAGGTCGAGACCTTCCATCAGGCGGTCAGACTGGGAACGGCGCTGCCGGAGACGACCGAGGCGGCGCAATATGCGCTCGGCTTTCCGCTCGCGGCCTTCCTCGTCCGCGGCCGGCTCGGCGCGGCGGAAATCGGCCAAGGCGGGCTCGCCGACCCCGCCATCGCCGCGATGACGGCGCGGATCGTCCTGCGCGAAAGCGAGGATTTGTCGCGGCAGTTTCCCCAGGCCCGCAAGGCGCGGCTACGGCTGGTGCTGCGCTCCGGCGAGGTGCTGGCGTCGCCGGAGACGGCGGCGCGGGGCGACCCGGACACGCCGCTCTCCGATGCCGACCTGCGGGCGAAATTCGACGGGCTGACGGCGGGTCTGGAGCCAGGCCGCGCGTCGCGGCTGGCCGATGCCTGTCTCGTGCCCGACGCCGCTGCGTCGAAGAACTGGCTCGATCTGCTGCTGTCGCCCGTCGCGACGTCGTAACCGGACGAAAGCCCCCCGGGTTACGACGCGCGCGGCTCGGCTTCGGGTTCCGCGCCTGCCCGTCCCCGCAACTGGCTCGGGCGAACGCCCTGCAGGCGCTTGAACCAGTGGGCGAAATGCGAGGTCGAGGTGAAGCCGGTCGCGACCGCGACCTCGAGGATCGGCCGGTCGGAATAGAGCAGCAGTTCGCGCGCCCGGTCGATACGCAGCGCGAGGTAGTAGCGCGCCGGGCTCATCTCGAGATAGCGCAGGAACAGCCGTTCGATCTGGCGTGCGCTCATCCCCGTCGTCGCGGCGATCTGGGCGATCGAGACCGTGTCCTCGACATGGCGCTGCATCAGCGCGATCGCGGCGCGCACCGGGGGCGGCAGGTTGGCCAGCCGCTCCTGCCGGCCGCCGCTCTGGTTGTCGCGCTCGTCGCGGATGCGGTCATGATGGAACTGGTTGGCGACGCGGCGCGCCAGATCGGCGCCATGGCGCTCGATGATCAGGTGCAGCATCAGGTCCATCGCCGCCGTGCCGCCCGAGCAGGTCAGGCGCTCGCGATCGATTTCGTAGATCTTGTCGGTGCAGACGAGGTCGGGGAATTCCTCCTGGAAGGCCGGCCGGTTCTCCCAGTGGATGGTGCAGCGGTAACCGTCGAGCAGGCCCGCGCGGGCGAGCAGATACGTCCCCGTCGAGAGCGAGCCGACCGCGACGCCGCCCCGCGCCGCCTTGCGCAGCACCGCGAGATAGCGTCGCTCGTCGACCGACTGGATGCGCAGGCCGCCGCAAACGAAGAGGTAGTCGCTACCGGCGAGCGCCGTCTCGACGGTCTCGGTCGGCAGTGGGATTCCGTTCGAGGCGGCGATCACCTTGCCGTCGAGGCTGGCGAGCCGCCAGCGCCAGGCCTCGCGGTCGAGCAGCCGGTTGAGCGAGCGCAGCGGCTCGATCGCCGAGGCGAGGCTCATCATCGAGAGCCCCTCGACGAGCAGGAAGGTGACGATGCGCGTGCCCGATGACTCGTCTCTCGCCACTGCCTGCGCTGCCTCCGTGAGCCCGGCGATGATGGTCCGGCCTTGCCGGTCGGGAAAGCGATTTTCCGACATTGTTACAATGAAAGCGACGCACGCTGTCGGAAAGCTTGCCGCCGGCGTCGCAACGATCAGGCCGCTCCGCGGCGATCCATCGGATGATCGCACCGCATGAGGAACCGCGAGGCCCGTTCATGATCGACCGCGACCGCATCGCCGGCATGCTCGCTGAGCGCCGCGAGGGCTTCAGTCTGCCGCAGGGCTTCTATGTCGACGAGGCGATGCACGAGGCCGACCTCAGGGCCGTGTTCGAGACGCAATGGCTCTTCGCCTGCAGCGCCTGCGAGATCAGGAAGCCCGGCGACTACCTCACGCTGGAGGTCGGGACCAACCCGGTCGTGATCCTGCGCGACCGTGACGGTGGCATCCGCGCCTTCCACAACTCCTGCCGGCATCGTGGCTCGCGCATCTGCGGCAAGGAGAAGGGCCGCGCCACGCGCCTCGTCTGCCCCTACCACCAATGGGTCTACGAACTCGACGGCTCGCTGCTCAACGCCCGCCAGATGCCGGCCGATTTCGACCGCAGCGGCTACGGGCTGCATTCGGTCCATGCCGAGGTGATCTGCGGCATGGTCTATATCTGCCTCGCCGAGAGCCCGCCCGACATCGCCCGCTTCAAGGCGGCGGTGACGCCCTACATCGCGCCGCATCAGCCCGACCGCACCAAGGTCGCCTATGAGAAGACGATCATCGAGGAGGCGAACTGGAAGCTCGTCATCGAGAACAACCGCGAATGCTATCACTGCGCCGCCAACCATCCCGAGCTGCTGGTCTCGCTGGTCGAGTTCGCCTTGCCCGACGATCCGCGCGGGCCGGCGCAGTTCCAGGAGCTGATCGCGCGCAAGACCAAAAAATGGGACGGGCTCGGCCTGCCGCACCAGCCGGCGGACGGCGGCGACACCTTCCGCTGCATCCGCCTGCCCTTCCATGAGGGCGCGCTGTCCTTCACCATGGATGGCGGCTCCGCCTGCAACAAGCTGCTCGGCGATTTCACCGATCCCGATCTCGGCTCGGTCCGGATGTTCCGCGCGCCCAACAACTGGAACCATTTCCTCGCCGACCACATCATCCATTTCCGCGTGCTGCCGCTCTCGGCCGGCCGCACCGCGCTGCGCACCACCTGGCTGGTGCATGAGGACGCGGTCGAGGGCGTCGATTACGACGTGAAACGCCTGACCGAGGTCTGGACCGCGACCGACGCCCAGGACGCCGAACTCGCGGCGGTGAACCATCGCGGCATCCGCTCGATGGCCTATCGCCCCGGCCCCTATTCGCCGTCCGAATTCATGCTGACCCAGTTCACCAACTGGTACGCCGCACGGATGGAGGAGTTCGTCGGCGCGCCGACGCCGATGCGGATCGCGGCCGAATGAGCGACGCCGACTTCCTGAAGCTGACCGTCGTCGCGATCAAGCCCGAGACATCCGACATCACGACCTTCGAGTTCCGGCCGGAGCACGCTGTCCCGGAGCATGAGGCCGGGCAGTCGATGACGCTGCGGCTCGCGCTCGACGGCGAGACGCTGTTCAGGACCTTCTCGCTCGCCTCCGCTCCCGGCGGCGAGACCCTCGCCATGACCATCAAGGCGCATCCGAAAGGCCGCGCGACGCGCTGGCTGCATGAGCGGCTGACCGTCGGCGACGTGATCGAGGCCCGCGCGCCGCGCGGCCGCTTCACCATCGCCTCGCGCACGACCGACCGCATCGCGCTGGTCTCGGGAGGCTCGGGCGCGAGCCCGCTGATGGCGATGCTGCGGCATCTGGCGGCGACACGGCCCGCCATCGACGTCGCCTGGCTGCATGCTGCGCGTACGCCCGCCGACCTGCTGTTCGGCCACGAACTGGCGGACCTTCAAGCCGCCATGCCGAACCTCAGGGTGGCGATGGTGGTCAGCGCGCCCGCGCCGGGCTGGTTCGGCTATTGCGGCCGCCTCAGCCGGCGACTGGTCTCGGTCGCGATCCCCGATTTCGGCCGGCGCGAGGTCTTCTGCTGCGGACCCGCCGGCTTCATGGACGAGGCCCGGCTGATCCATTCAGCCGAAGGCGGGACGCGCGGCCATTTCCATGTCGAGCATTTCGGGCCGGTCGCGCCCGCCGCGCCCATCGCCATTCCGGCGGATGCGCCCGAATCCGGTTTCGCGATCCAATTCGGCGACAAGCGCTTCACGGCGCGCGCCGACGAGACGCTGCTGGAGGCCGCGACCCGCCAGACCATCGTCATCCCCTGCGGCTGCGCGTCTGGCATGTGCGGCACCTGCCGGGTCTCGCTGGTCGAGGGCGAGGTCGCGATGCGCCACAATGGCGGGCTTTCCGCCGAGGAGGAGGCGCAGCGCTACATCCTGGCCTGCTCCTCGCGCCCGCGCAGCGATGTCACGATCGCGCTTTGAGCGGTCAGGCGAAGGCGCTACCCTGAGCGTCGGATGTGCAGGGCAGGCGCGGGATGGCGACGGATTTCCAAAAGACCAGGACGTTGTTCCATCTGCCCGAGGGCCTCATCTATCTCGACGGCAATTCGCTGGGGCCGCTGCCGAAGGCGGCGCAGGCGCGGGTGGCGACGATGCTCGCCGCGGAATGGGGCGACGAGCTGATCCGGGGCTGGAACAGCGCCGGCTGGTTTTCGCAGCCGCGCCGCGTCGGCGACCGGATCGCGAAGCTGATCGGCGCGGCCGACGACACGGTCGTGATGGGCGACACACTGTCGATCAAGGTTCACCAGGCGCTGGCCTCGGCGCTGGAGCTGAACCCCTCCCGCAAGGTCGTGCTCTCCGACAGCGGCAATTTTCCCTCGGACCTCTACATCGCGCAGGGGTTGCTGACCTCGCTCGACAAGGGCCACCGGCTCAGGATCGTCGATCCCGAGGCGGTCGAGGGCGCCATCGACGACAGCGTCGCCGTCCTGCTGCTGACCGAGGTCGACTATCGCACCGGCCGGCTGCACGACATGGCGGCCCTGACCCGCAAGGCGCATGCCTCGGGCGCTCTCGCCGTCTGGGACTTGGCCCATTCGGCCGGCGCGCTGCCGGTCGACCTGGCTGGCGCGAAGGCCGATTTCGCCGTCGGCTGCACCTACAAATACCTCAATGGCGGTCCCGGCGCGCCGGCCTTCATCTATGTCGCGCCGAAGCATCTGGAGCGGGCTCGGCCGGTCCTGTCGGGCTGGCTCGGTCATGAGGCGCCCTTCGCCTTCGATCTCGACTACCGGCCGGGCGCCGGCATCGACCGCATGCGCGTCGGCACGCCGCCGGTGATCGCGCTCGCCGCGCTCGAGGCGGCGCTCGACGCCTGGGAGGGCGTCGCGATGGCCGATCTGCGGACGGCCTCGATCCGGCTCTGCGACCTGTTCGTCGCCGAGGTCGAGAGGCGCTGCCCCGACCTCGTCCTGCATTCGCCGCGCGACGGCGGCAGGCGCGGCAGCCAGGTCTCGTTCCGGCATGCACAAGGCTACGCCATCATGCAGGCTCTGATCGCGCGCGGCGTCATCGGCGATTTTCGGGCGCCAGACGTGATCCGCTTCGGCTTCGCCCCGCTCTATATCGGCGAGGACGAGGTCACAGGAGCGGCGATCATCCTGGAAGAGATCATGACCGGCCGGCTGTGGGATGGGCCCGAATACAGGCGCAGGGCGGCGGTGACCTGACGGCCGGGGCAAGCCGGACTAGGCCGCGATCGCTTCCTGCGCGGCGAGCGCCTGCCAGCCCTGCAACTCGCGCCAGTTCGGCTCCAGCTCGGCGAAGCGCGCCAGCCGGAACGACGAGATGTCGGCGAAGGAGCAGGCGCCGTCGATCACGAGATCGCGGATCGCATGGCCGCTCGCCGGCGAGAGACCGAAACCGACGCTCGACAGCGTCGCGACGACGACGTTCTCCTGCGACCCGAGCCGGTCGATCACCGGGCGACCGTCGGGCGTGTTCTCGATCACGCCCGCCCAGGAGCGGATGATGCGGGCATGCGCCGCCTTGGGCAGCAGTTCCGCCAGACGCCGGCCCATATGGCCCATCAGCGGCGTGGTCGGCTTGGGCGGCGCGGCGTTGCCGACGATGTCGAGCCATTCATGCGGGCCGCCGCCATAGGCGAGATTGCCGCGCAGCGTCTGCCGGCCATAGAGGCCGTTCCCGTCGACGCCGCCATAGGGCATCAGCGGCAGCGGCTCGGTGACGATCATCTCGCAGCGGGCGGAGGCCATCGGCACCTCCTGCCCGAGCAGGCCCGAGAGCCCGCCGGTCTGCGGCCCGGCGGCGATGACGAGATGATCGCAGGAAATCAGCCCGCGCTGCGTCTCGACGCCGCTGACGCGGCCGCCCTGCGTACGGAAGCCGGTGACCGCGCAATGCTGCATCACCCGGCCGCCATGATCCTGCATCGCCCAGGCATAGGCCTGCAGGGTCCGGTGGGGATTGGCATGGCCGCCGAACTTGTAGAAATAGCCGCCGACCATGGTGTCGCCGGCGAGCGGCACCAGGTCCTTGATCTGCTTGACGTCGAGCACTTCGGACTCGAAGCCCTGCCGCGCCGCGTTGCGCAGCGCCCGGCCATAGAGCGCCATCTGCTGTTGGCTGGCTGCGAGCCTGACGCGGCGGCCGCTGAACTCGGTCGGATAGCCGAGCAGTTCGTCCATCTGCGGCCAGAGCCGCTGCTCCTCGAGGAAGAGCGGCGAGTGGTGATGCGAGCAGCCGCCGCCATTGCGGCCCGAGGCCTCCCAGCCGATCATGCCCTTCTCGATGACGAGCACGTCGACGCCGTCGCGCGCCAGCCACCAGCCGGCGGACAAGCCCGTGACGCCGCCGCCGACGATGACGACCGAGGCTCCTTTTGGATGCTCCATGGCCTCTTCTCACTCGCTCGCGACGGGGCCGGTCGCGTCGTTGCCCGCCACCGTGTAGAGCGCCGGCACGTCCCAGAACGGCCGCCATTGCGCATGCATGCCGAACCAGGTGTCCCAATGCTCGGCCTGCTCCGGCGATTCCGGGATCTGGCCCGCGACCGACAGCGGCAGCGGCCTGACCGGCGCGCGATAGCCGGCGAGCGGGATCGACGAGAGCGGCACGGCCGCGCCCAGCGCCAGCAGGGCGGCGACCTGCTCGCGGCAGCGGCGGCCCTGGCACCGCCCCATGCCGGCGCGTGTCAGCCGTTTGACCTGGTCGGGATGGGGCGGCTCCTCGCCGAGCAAGGCCGAGAGGGAGCGATCGTTGCGGCGCTCGTTCTGCCAGTCGAGATAGCGCGGCGGGCGGACCTCGAGGATCTCGCGGGCCGTGACCTCCTCGCATTGGCAGACATGGAACTCGGCCCGCGCCTCGATCACGCTGGCGCGGACCCAGGCGAGGCGGTAGGCACAGATGTCGCTCGCCGGCTCCTGGGGCGGCGCAGCGTCTGGAACCGGCCGGGCATCGTCGATCCCGAGTTCGCGGGCGATCGCCGCGACGGCGCGACGCGCTTCCGCCTCGGCGAGGCTGCGATCCAGCGTCTTGGCCGCCCAGAGTCCGGCGGCGTCGCCGACCGCAAAAATGTTGTGCAGGCTGGTGCGCTGGTCTTTGTCGACGACGGGGGCATAGCCGCCGCGCTCGGCCTGGAAGGCGATCCGGCAGCCGAGCGCGTCGAGCAGGTCGACCACCGGCGTCGCGCCGACTGCGAGCACGATGCCGTCGCAGGGGACGGCGCGCTCTGCGCCGGACGCCTTGCCGTCGGCGTCGATCTCGCAGACCAGAGCCGCCTCGACATGGTCGCGGCCCGTGGCCTCGCGCACGACATGGCGGGTGAGGATTTCAGCGCCTTCCGCACGCAGCGCCGCGACGAGATCCGGCGCGCCCAGAGCCGTATCGGTCTGCTCGATGATGGCCGCAATGGCGACGCCCGTGTCGCGCAACGCCAGCGCGGCGGCCAGCGCCTCGGTCGAGGAGCCGAGCACGATGACCCGGCGCGGCTCGAACGCGCCATAGCGTTGCGCCAGCGCGAGCGCCGCGGTCGCCCCGAGCACGCCCGGTTTCTCCCAGCCGGGAAAGCCCAGCCCCATGTCGCGGCGGCCAGCAGCGACGATGATCCGCTGCGCGCCGAGCAGCCACGAGCGGTCCTCGTCGTTCAGCCCGGCGACGGCGCCCGGCAACCAGCCGACCCCCGGTCCGTTGGCGTAGAGCCCCCAGCAGGCCGTGCCGAGACGGACATCGACGCCGGCCTCGAATGCGGCCTCGATCAGCGGCTCGGACGCGATGAAAGCCTCCATCATGGCGTTGCGGTTGCGCGCCTGCCCCGACATGCCCTGGCCGAAATGCAGCGGAACCTCGTCGCCCATCGTTCCGAACGAGACCGGATTCTCGTCGACCAGCACGACGGCGAGGCCGCGCTCGGCCGCCTCGATCGCGGCCGCGAGCCCCGCCGGCCCGGCTCCGATCACCAGGAGCTGGGTGCGCTCCGCGACATGGAGCTCCCTGCCGGCGACGGATTTCGGATCATGCGGCTGGTGCGGGGCCATGGCGTGCTTCGGCTCTGACGGGACGGGGACAGTGTTCCGCGTCGGTGATCGGGCCGGCTGCCGGTTTGCGACAGGCGCTTGCCGGAATGCGACACCCGCGCTTCAGAGAACCTTGTCGAGGAAGGCCTTCGTCCGCTCCTCGCGGGCCGCACCGAACAGTTGCGCCGGCGGGCCGTGCTCGACGATCAGCCCACCATCGGTGAAATAGACCTGGTCGGCGACCTCGCGGGCGAAACCCATCTCATGGGTGACGAGGATGCAGGTCATGCCGTCGGTGGCGAGATCCTGGATGGTCACCAGCACCTCCTTCTTGGTCTCGGGGTCGAGCGCGGCGGTGACCTCGTCGAACAGCATCACCTTGGGGTTCATCGCCAGCGAGCGGGCGATCGCGACGCGCTGCTGCTGGCCGCCGGAGAGTTCGCCCGGATAGGTCGAAAGCTTGTCGGAAAGCCCGACCCTGGCCAGCAGCTTTCGCGCCCGCGCCTCGACCTCGGTCTTGTCCTGCCTGAGCACATGCAACGGCGCCATCATCACGTTCTGCAGCGCGGTCTTGTGCGGAAAGAGGTTGTATTGCTGGAAGACGATGCCGACGTCGCGGCGAAGGCTGAGCTTGTCCAGCGCCGGGTCGTTGACCTGCCGGCCGGCGACGGTGATCGAGCCCTTGCTGATCGGCACCAGCGCGTTGATGCAGCGCAGCAGCGTCGACTTGCCGGAGCCGGACGGGCCGATGATGCAAACGGTCTCGCCGCGCCTGACGGTCAGCGCGACGTCCTTCAGCACGGTCAGCGCGCCAAAAGCCTTCTCGACGCCCTCGACCACGACGACGGGCTCGCCCAGTTGATGCCGGCCGGCCATCTCTCAAGCCTTCACGTTGAAGCGGCGTTCGAGCGCGAGCGTGGCCCGCGCGATCGGGTAGCAATAGGCGAAGAACAGCAGCAGCAGCATGAGATACATCGGGATCATCAGCTCGGGCCGACTTTCCGCGACCAGCGCCGCGCGGGTGATGGTCAGTCCGTCCTGGATGCCGACAACCGAGATCAGCGTCGTCGCCATGGTGAGGATGGCATAGAGGTTCATCCAGGGCGGGATCATGCGCTTGAAGGCCTGCGGCAGGATGATCATCCACATCGTCTGGCGGCGGGTGAAGGCGAGCGACTCGGCCGATTCCCATTGGCCCGAGGGGATCGAACGGATGCCGCCGCGCACGATCTCGGAGACGTTGGCCGCGACCGGCAACGCCAGCCCGATGATAGCCTTGACCCAGGCCGGGAAGGCGATGGTCAGCCCAAGGACGCGGAACTCGAAGGGCAGCAGGAACATCGCGTAGAACAGCAGCACGAGCCAGGGCGCGTTGCGGAAGAACTGGGTCAGGCCCCAGGCCGTCTTGCGGACGGGGGCGACGAGCGAGACCTGCGCGATGCCGACCAGAACGCCGACGAGCGTGCCGAGCGCCATGGCGAGGAAGCTGATCAGGATGTTGAACAGGAACCCCTGGAAGATCAGCGGCGCCCAGCGCAGCAGCACCGTCATGGCGCTCTCGCCGGCCGGACGGGCCGTGACCTGGGCCAAGGCGAGCGAGGCTCCGAACAGGATGGCGAAACAGGCAAGCGTCGCGCCGCCTAGAACGATCGGCGCGGAGAGCCCGGTCGGGCCGATCGCGGCAGGCGCGCGAAACGGCAGCAGCACCGGCAGGTCGGTCGCCACCGCCTTCACGTCGAGTAGCCCGGGATGCGCATGGCTTTTTCCCAGCGGCCCATCACGAAGACCAGGATGGCGACGAGCAGCACATAGGTCACCAGCAGCACGTTCATCATCTCGCGGACGTTGAAGCTCTCCGACCAGATCTGCGAGGCGGCGTAGAGCAGCTCCGGCACGCCGATGGCGTAGGCCAGCGTCGTGGTCTTCACCAGGTTGATCAGGTTGTTGTTCAGCGCCGGCAGGCAGATGCGGAAGGCCAGCGGCAGCACGACGTGGATGTAGAGCTGGAGCCTGGTATAGCCGAGCGATTCCGCCGCCTCGACCGTGGTCGCGGGCACGGCCTCGATACCGGCGCGGAAGATTTCGACATTGAAGGCGCCGGCGAAGAGCGAGAAAGCGATGATCGCCCATCCCGTGCCGGAGATCAGCGGCGACTGCCCGCCGAAGCCGTCGGACACCATCGGCAGCAGGCTCGCCACCGCGAAATAGAAGAACGAGAGCTGCACCAGCGGCGGCGTGTTGCGGAAGAATTGGACGTAACCCCGCACCAGCAGCCGGCCGAGGCGTGAATTGCCGCCTGCGAGCCAGACGCCGAGCAGGCCGAGCGCCAGCGAGGCCGCGATGGCGATGAGGCAGATATAGCTTGTGGTCCAAAGCCCCGTGAGGAATCGACCCCTGTCGAAGGCGTCGTAGAAGACCGAAAAATTCAGCCCCTGCGTCTCGTTCAGGCGCTCGAAGAAGGCGGCGATCATGGTATTTCGACTTTTGCTGTCCCACAGCCCTCATCCTGAGGAGCAAGCCGCAGGCTTGCGTCTCGAAGGATGAGGGCTGTGGGATCGGAAGACCTAAGACCCCGCCTTCAGCTTCTTGTTCGTCTCGATCAGATAGGGGCTCTGCTTGATGCCCCATTTGGTCTCGAGTTCGAGCAGCTTGCCGCTCTTGTGCCAGTCGGTCGACATCTCCTTCAGCAGCTTGCCGAAGGGCGCGTCCATGTCCTCGAGCCGGATGCCGATGGCCCAGAGCTGCGGGTCTTCCGAGACCAGCGGCATCTCGTAATTGGCCCATTTCGGATCGCCGCCCGACAGCGTCGAGACGATCAGCGTGTCGTCGAACAGGAAAGCGACGCAGTTGTTGCCGGCAAGCGCGTTGAGAGCGTCCGGCACCGAGGGGAACACGACGAGCTCCGGCGCATACATCTGCGTGACGCGGCGGTTGTAATAGGCGCCCTGCACGCCGCAGACCTTGCGGCCTTTGAGATCGCCCCACTGCTTCAGGCCGGCGCTCTTGGGCGCCATCACATTGGTCGCTCCCGCATAGTAGTTCGGCTCGACCATGCCGACGATCTTGCGGCGCTCGGCCGTGTCGCCCATCGTCGCCAGCACCATGTCGATGCGGCCCTGCCTGAGGAACTCCATGCGGTTGGCGGCGATGACCGGGATCATCTCCAGCTTGACGCCGAGCTTGTCGGCGACCGCCTGGGCGAGGTCGATCTCCAGCCCGACGATCTTGCCGGACGGCTCCAAGAAGCCCCAGGGCTTGTAGTCGTTCTTGACGCCGACGGTGAGGACGCCCTTCTCCTTGACCTTGGCGATCGTGTCCTGGGCGAGGGCGGGCAAGGCCGCAAGCGCCGCGGTGCAGGCGAGTGCGAAAGCGAGCAGGCGTTTCATGACGGTTGGTCCCCCGTGATCGTTGATCCTGTAGAGTTCGCGCCTAGCCATCAGAGGATTTGTCGCGCAGCGACGGTTTCTTGATCCCTTGCGCCAAAGCAGGGCTCGCCGCCGGCATCCGCTCGGTGCGCGGAGCATGGCCGAAGCGGGCGCGGTAGGCGCGGGAGAAATGGCTCGCGCTCGCAAAGCCGCAGGCGAGCGCGATCTCCAGCACCGAGAGCGAGGTCTGGCGCAGCAGGTCGCGGGCGCGGTCGAGCCTCAAGGCCAGATAGTGCTCGCCGAGCGAGCGCCCGAGATGCAGCCGGAACAGCCGTTCGAGCTGGCGCAGCGAGACGCCGGCCGTGCGCGCCAGCTCCGCGCGCGCGACCGGGTTCTCCAGGCTCTGCTCCATGCGGCCGACGACGCGCAGCAGCGGCGCATGGGCGATGCCGAGCCGCTCGCGCAACGGCATGCGCTGCGGCCCCGCGCCCTCGCGGACATGGGTCTGGAGGAACCATTCGCTGACCGCGAGCGCGAGCTCGCTGCCATGCTCGCGGGCGATGACCGCGTGCATCATGTCGAGCGGGGCGGTTCCGCCGCTGGAGGTGAGGCGATCGCGGTCGATCTCGTAGAGCGAGCGGCGCAGATCGAGCTCGGGGTAATCTTCGAGCAACGCCGGCGCGTGCTCCCAGTGGATGGTGAAGCGGTAGCCGGAGAGCACGTTGGCGCGCGCCAGCACATAGGGCCCGCCCGAAACGCCGCCGAGGCGGACGCCGCGCCGCGCCAGTTGCCTGAGCCAGGCGAAGGTCGGGCCATGCTGGAAGGCGGCCGGATTGCCGCCGGCGCAGACGAAGAGATAGTCGAACCTGGCATCGTCGCCGACGCCGCAATCGGCCCGTATGCTGACGCCGTTCGAGGCCGGCGCCGGCCCGCCATCGATCGAGACATGGCTCCAGCGATAGAGGTCGCGGCCCGAAAGCCGGTTGGCGGCGCGCAAGGGTTCGATCGCCGAGGCATAGGCGAGCAAAGCGAAGTCGGGAATCAGCAGAAAGCCGATATGGGCCGGCGGCTCGCTGTCGCTCATGGTCAATCTCGCGTCGCTGACAGTCATGTCGGCAAGCCTATGTCCGGCAATCTCCGGAACACAAGGCCCAGCCCTTGGCCTTGAGACCGGACCCCGGACGCCGATGCGCTATTCCATCTTCTCGCTCGCCGCGCAGACGCTAAAGGGCCACCGCGGCTGGACGCCGGCCTGGCGCGACACCGCGCCCAAGCCCGAATACGACGTGCTGGTGATCGGCGGCGGCGGGCATGGGCTGGCGACCGCGTACTACCTTGCGAGCCGGCATGGCGTCACGAATGTCGCGGTGATCGAAAAGGGCTGGATCGGTTCGGGCAATGTCGGCCGCAACACCACGATCATCCGGTCGAACTACCTCCTGCCCGGCAACGCGCCCTTCTACGAACTGTCGCTAAAACTCTGGGAAGGGCTGGAGCAGGAGATCAACTACAACGCCATGGTCAGCCAGCGCGGCGTTTTGAACCTCTACCATTCCGACGCCCAGCGCGACGCCTTTGCAAGACGCGGCAATGCGATGCGGCTCGCCGGCGTCGATGCCGATTTGCTCGACCGCGAGCAGGTTCGCGCCATGCTGCCTTATTTGAACTACGAGAATGGCCGCTTCCCGATCCAAGGCGGGTTGCTGCAGAAGCGCGGCGGCTCGGTGCGCCACGACGCGGTCGCCTGGGGCTATGCGAGGGCCGCCGACCAGCGCGGCGTCGACATCGTCCAGAACTGCGAGGTCACGGGGCTTGCCATCGAGAACGGGCACGTCACCGGCGTCGAGACGACGCGCGGCGCGATCAAGGCGAAAAAGGTCGCGCTCGCTGTCGCCGGCAACTCGTCGCGGCTCGCGGCGATGGCGGGGATGCGCCTGCCGATCGAGAGCCATGTGCTGCAGGCCTTCGTCTCGGAGGGGCTGAAACCCCTGATCGACACGGTCGTGACCTATGGCGCTGGCCATTTCTACATCAGCCAGTCCGACAAGGGCGGGCTCGTCTTCGGCGGCGACATCGACGGCTACAATTCCTACGCCCAGCGCGGCAATCTGCCGGTGATCGAGGACGTGATGGAATCGGCCATGGCGCTGTGGCCGGGTCTCGGCCGCGTCCGCATGCTGCGGCACTGGGGCGGGATCATGGACATGTCGATGGACGGCTCGCCGATCATCGACCACACCCCGGTCGAGGGGCTCTATCTCAATGCCGGCTGGTGCTATGGCGGCTTCAAGGCGACGCCGGCTTCGGGATTCTGCTTCGCCCATCTGATCGCGCGCGATGCGCCTCACCAGGTCGCGGCCGCCTACCGGCTCGACCGCTTCGCGACGGGACGGGTCATCGATGAAAAGGGCGTCGGCGCCCAGCCGAACCTGCATTGAGGGGCGGGCATCGTGATGGCTTTCACAAGAACGTTCGCGCTCCCTTTCCCGTCATGGTCGGGCTTGTCCCGACCATCCACGTCTTCGCTCGTCGAGCTCTGCGATCAAGACGTGGATGCTCGGCACAAGGCCGAGCATGACGTGATCGGCACGTCGCGCCTGCTGACCCGGACAGCCTGACCCATGCGCATCGCCTGCCCCCATTGCGGACCCCGCGACGTTCAGGAATTCTCCTATCTCGGCGACGCCAACCCGAAGCGCCCCGACGGCATGGAGGCGACCGAGGCCGCCATGGCCGAATACGTCTACCAGCGCGACAACCCGGCCGGGCCGCATCGCGAGCTCTGGTATCACGCCGCCGGCTGCCATGCCTGGCTCGTGGTGACGCGCGATACCCGCACGCATGCGATCGAGGCCGTCGAGACGATGGCCCAGGCCAGAGCGGGAGCCTCGGCATGAACGCGCCCTCGCAACCGTTCCGCCTCGGCGCGGGCGGCCTGATCGACCGGACGCAGGCCCGGTCTTTCCGCTTCGACGGCCGGCGCTATGAGGGCTACGCCGGCGACACGCTGGCCTCCGCCCTGCTCGCCAACGGGGTGCGGCTGGTCGGGCGCTCGTTCAAATACCACCGCCCACGCGGCATCCTTTCGGCAGGGCCGGAAGAACCCAATGCGCTGGTCGAACTCCGGGCCGGCGCAAGGCGCGAGCCCAATACGCGCGCGACCGTGACCGAGCTTTATCACGGGCTCGAGGCCCGCAGTCAGAACCGCTGGCCCTCGCTGGCGATCGACTTGCTCTCGGTCAACTCGCTGCTCGGCCCTGCCCTGCAGGCGGGCTTCTACTACAAGACCTTCATGTGGCCGGCGGCGTTCTGGGAAAAGCTCTACGAGCCGCTGATCCGCCGCGCCGCAGGGCTGGGCCGCGCCGCCGGGCTGGAAGACCCGGACCACTACGAGAAGGCCTACGCCTTCTGCGACCTGCTGGTCATCGGCGGCGGCCCCGCCGGGCTTTCGGCGGCGCTGGCGGCGGGGCGCAGCGGCGCGCGCGTCATCCTCTGCGACGAGGATTTTCGCCCAGGCGGCAGGCTGCTGGCCGACAAACGCGAGATCGATGCACGGTCCGGCGCGGAATGGCTCGCAGACGCGCTCGCCGAACTGGCGAGCCTGCCGGATGTCCGGGTGATGCCGCGCACCACCGTCTATGGCGTCTACGACCACGGAACCTACGGCGCGGTCGAGCGGGTCTGCGACCATCTGCCGATCCCGCCCGCGCACCAGCCCCGGCAGCGCGGCTGGCGCATCGTCGCGAAGCGCGCCGTGCTGGCGGCCGGCGCGATCGAGCGGCCGATCGTGTTTTCCGGCAACGACACGCCCGGCGTCATGCTGGCCGGAGCGGTGCGGAGTTATCTCAACCGCCATGGCGTGCTGCCGGGCCGCGAGGCGGTGGTCTTCACCAGTGGCGACGATGGCTGGGCGACGGCGCGCGATCTCGCGGCGGCAGGCGCGCGCGTGGCGGCGATCGTCGATCCCCGTCCCGAGCTCGACGCCGGGCTGACGGCGCTCGCGGCCAAGATCGGCGCTCGGGCCTTCGCTGGCGGCGTCGTCAGCGCTGCCTCGGGCAGTCGCGCTCTCGCCTCCGTCACGATCCGCGACGCTTCCGGGCGCGAGCAGAGGCTGGCCTGCGACCTGCTCGCCGTCTCGAACGGCTGGAACCCGACTTTGCACCTGACCTCGCACCAGAACACGCGGCCGGTCTGGGACGAGGCCATCAACGCCTTCGTTCCGGGCGCGATGCCTCCGGGCCTGAGCGTCGCCGGCAGTGCGGCCGGGCGCTTCTCGCTCGGTGACGCGCTGGCCGACGGCGCGCGGCTCGGCGCAGAGGCGGCCGCCGATTGCGGCTTCGCCACGAAGTCCGAGATTCAGCCGCCGAAGACCGATCCGGAAGGCGTCGCGCTCGCTCCGGTGTGGCGGGTCAAGGGCGGGAAGGGCAAGTTCTTCTCGGGAAAGGCCTTCGTCGACTTCCAGAACGACGTCACCGACGCCGATGTCGAGCTCGCCGCGCGCGAGGGGTTTCGACCCGTCGAGCATCTCAAGCGCTACACCACGCTCGGCATGGCGACCGATCAGGGCAAGACCTCCAACCTCAGCGGCCTCGCCATCATGGCCGAGCAGACCGGCAAGACCATCCCCGAGACCGGCACGACGATCTTCCGGCCGCCCTATACGCCGGTCGCGATCGGCGCGCTCGGCGGCCATCATCGCGGCCGCGACTTTCGCCCGATCCGGCTCAGCCCGACGCATCGCTGGTCGCAAGGACAGGGCGCGGTCTTCATCGAGTCCGGGGCCTGGATGCGGGCGCAGTATTATCCAAAAACCGGCGAAACCGACTGGCTGACCACCGTCAACCGCGAGGTTCTCGCCGTCCGCAACTCCGTCGGCCTCTGCGACGTCTCGACGCTCGGCAAGATCGACATCCAGGGCGCGGATGCCGCCACCTTCCTCGAACGCGTCTACATCAACGGCTGGAAGGCCCTGCCCGTCGGCAAGGCGCGCTACGGCCTGATGCTGCGCGAGGACGGCTTCGTCATGGATGACGGCACCACCTCGCGCCTCGCCGAGACGCATTTCCTGATGACAACCACCACCGCCAATGCCGGCAAGGTGATGCAGCATCTCGAATTCTGTCATCAGGTGCTCTGGCCTGAGCTCGACGTCCGCATGGTCTCGGTCTCGGAGCAATGGGCTCAAGGAGCGATCGCCGGGCCGAAGGCGCGCGCGGTCCTGCAGGGCGTCGTCGACGCGCAGCACGACATCTCGAACGAGGCCTTCCCCTATCTCGCGGCGCGCGCGGTCACGGTCGGCGGCGGCATCCCGGCCCGGCTGTTCCGCATCTCGTTTTCTGGCGAGCTCGCCTATGAACTCGCCGTTCCGGCCGATTACGGGAACGCCATGATGGAGGCGCTGATGGCGGCCGGCGCGCCCCATGGCGTCACGCCCTACGGCACCGAGGCGCTCGGCGTGATGCGGATCGAGAAGGGCCATGTCGCCGGCAATGAGCTCAGCGGCCAGACCACGGCGCGCGATCTCGGCCTCGGCAAGATGATGTCGACGAAGAAGGATTATCTCGGCCGCCTGATGGCCGGTCGCGCGGCGCTGATCGAGCCGGAGCGTCCGGGCTTCATCGGCTTCAAGCCGGTCGATCCGGCCCAGCGCCTGCGTGCCGGCGCGCATTTCATCGGGCTCGGCAAGCCTGCGACGATGGCGCACGACGAGGGCTATATGACCTCGGTCGCCTTTTCGCCGAGCCTGAGGCACTGGATCGGGCTCGGCCTGCTCAGGAACGGCCCGCAGCGCATCGGCGAGCGCATCCGCGCCGTTGATCCCGTGCGCGACGGCGACATCGAGGTCGAGATCTGCTCAGCCTGCTTCATCGATCCGGAAGGGACGCGACTCCATGGCTGAGCTTGCGACAGGCTGGACCCCATCCGGCCCCTGGATCGATATCCTGCCGGAGGGCCATTTCGGCGCGGCCGGAGCCGCTGGTGTCACCGTGACGGCGCGAGACGGGCTCGGCATCGCCAGCCTGATCGCCGGCGAGCATGATGCGGCCGGCCTCGCCCGCGCCGTCAAGGACCGCTTCGGGCTCGACCTGCCCGCTGCTCCGGCCGCCGTCTCGTCTCCGAGCCACGCGCTCGTCTGGTGCGGTCCCGGCCAGTGGCTGCTCGTCGCGGAGACACGCGGCGCCTTTGCGGACGACCTCGACGCGCTGTCGGGACTTGCCGCCGTCGCCGAGCAGAGCGACGGCCGGGCCGTGCTGCGGCTGTCGGGCCCCCGCGTCCGCGAGGCGCTGGCCAAGGGCTGCATGCTCGATCTGCACCCATCGGCCTTCCCGGTCGGGATGACGGCCCTGACCAGCATCGCCCATGTCGGCGTCCATCTCTGGCGGGCCCAGGATGGCCCCAATGGAGCGGTGTTCGAGATCATGGTCCCGCGCAGCATGGCCGGCAGCTTCTGGTCGTGGTTTTCCGCGTCAGCGGCGGAATTCGGCTGCCAGGTGCTGACTGAAAAGGTCCATACAGGCCGAGGTTGAGCGCAGCGCGTCGCGCGCAGCCGGCCTCCGCTCCCTGCCGTTCCGATCTCATCGAAGGGCCGCCCGACGCGGCGGCGACAGCCATGCTCGACCAGACCGCCATCCTGACCCTGTCCTGCCCGAACCGCCCCGGCATCGTCGCCGCCGTCTCGACGCTGCTGTTCGAGGCCGGCTGCAACATCCTCGACGCCCAGCAGTTCGATGATGTCGAGACCGGCCGCTTCTTTATGCGCGTCGTCTTCAACCGGCTGGAGGAGAGCCGGCCGCGGGAGGCGATCGCGGCCTCCGTCGCCGACCTCGCCCGGCGCCTGGCGATGGATTTCACCCTGCGCGAGGCCAACGCGAGAAAACGCGTCATGCTGCTGGTCTCGAAATTCGACCATTGCCTGGCCGATTTGATCTATCGCTGGCGCATCGGCGAATTGCCGATGGAGATCGTCGGCGTCGTCTCTAACCACGGCCGCGAGCACCTCAACTCGATCGATCTCGACGGACTGCCTTTCCACCATCTGCCGGTGACGCGCCAGACCAAGATGGAGCAGGAGGCGGCGCTCTGGGCGCTGGTGCAGGAGACAAGGGCCGATCTCGTCGTGCTGGCGCGCTACATGCAGATCCTTTCGGACGGATTCTCGGCCAAGCTGCTCGGCCGCTGCATAAACATCCACCACTCGTTCCTGCCGGGCTTCAAGGGCGCAAAGCCCTATCACCAGGCGCATGAGCGCGGGGTCAAGCTGATCGGGGCGACGGCGCATTACGTCACGCCCGATCTCGACGAGGGACCGATCATCGAGCAGGATGTCGAGCGCATCAGCCATCGCGACACGCCCGACGATCTGGTGCGCAAGGGCCGCGACATCGAGCGCCGCGTGCTGGCGCGCGCCGTGCTGCACCATCTCGAGGACCGCGTCGTGCTGAACGGCAGGAAGACCGTGGTCTTCACCGGCTGAGTCGGTCCGTCGAAGGCAGCGATCGCGGCGTCCCCGCCTGGCGAGAAGGCCCTAGACCGGCCCCATTTCATCGCCTAAGTCACTGGCCTGCCTCAGCGACGAACCTTTCGCCTCACATGATCAGAACCGACCGCCGCCAGATTCTGGCCGGCCTCGCCGCCGCGCTAAGCCTCTCCGCCGCGCCGGGCGCGCTGCTCGCCCAGCAGCCCGAGCCGCCGCCGCCGGCGCCCGCCCCGCCGGAGCCGCGCTTCAGCTTCGAGCAGGTGGTGGCCCGCGCCCGCGAGATCGCCGCCGTGCCCTACGAGCCTGGCCCGACGCTGCCGGAGCCGCTGTCGCGGCTCGACTTCGATTCATGGCGCGACATCCGCTTCCGGCAGGACCGCTCTTTGCTCGCCCAGACGGGCTCGGCCTTCCGCATGCAGATGTTCCATCCGGGCTTCCTGTTCACGCGCCCCGTCGCGGTGAACGTGATCCGCGACGGCGTGGCGACGCCGGTGCCCTACGCCGCCAGCCTGTTCGACTACGGCCGGGTCAGGTTCGACAAGCCGCTGCCGGTCAATCTCGGCTTCGCCGGCTTCCGGCTGCATTATCCTCTGAACGATCCGCGCATCCTCGACGAACTGATCTCCTTCATCGGCGCGAGCTATTTTCGCGTGCTCGGCCGCGATCAGCGCTACGGCCTCTCGGCGCGCGGGCTCTCGATCGGGGCGGGCGTGCCCGGCGGCGAGGAGTTCCCGATGTTCCGGGAGTTCTGGGTCGAGGCGCCGGCCGCCAATGCCGACCGCGTCACCGTCTACGCCCTGCTCGATTCGGCCTCCGTCGCCGGAGCCTATCGCTTTCACATCTATCCGGATGTCGACAGCGTGCTCGATGTGTCGGTGACGCTGTTTCCGCGCAGGGCGATCGAGAGGCTCGGCCTCGCGCCGCTGACCTCGATGTTCTTCACCGGCGAGAACGACCGTCGCTTCCATGACGATTTCCGCAGCGAGCTGCACGATTCCGACGGTCTCATGATCCATTCCGGCACCGGCGAGTGGATTTGGCGACCGCTGCGCAATCCGCGCCAGCAGGCGGCCTCCTCCTTCGTCGAGCGCAATGTCCGCGGCTTTGGCCTGATGCAGCGCGACCGCGTCTTCGAGCACTACCAGGATCTCGACCTCGCCTACGAGTTGCGGCCGTCCTACTGGATCGAGCCGCAGGGCGACTGGGGCGACGGCGCGGTCGAGCTGATCGAGCTGCCGACCACCGACGAGACCAACGACAACGTCGTCGCGCTCTGGGCGCCGAGGGCGCCGATCGAACCCGGCCGCGAAGTCTCCTTCGCCTACAAGCTGACCGCGATGCTCGATTCCAGCGATCTGCACCCGGGCGGGCGGGTGATCAACACCTATCAGGCGCGGCCGAAGGCGCTGGGCTCGGGCGAGCCGGTCACCGCCGGCGCGCGCCGTTTCATCATCGATTTCGCCGGCGGCGACCTCGACTATCATCTGCGCCAGCCCGAAACGGTGCAGATCGTGCCCTCGATCGCCTATGGCCGGATCGACCGCGCCTTCATCGTGCCGAACCCGAAGACGCAAGGCTTCCGCGCCTTCATCGACATCGTCGTCGAATCCGGCCAGCTCGCCGAGATGCGCGCCTTCCTCAAGGCCGGCGAGAAGACGCTGACGGAAACCTGGAGCTATCCCTGGCGCTCGGAGGCGTGAGCCCGGCCGTCATTGCGAGCGCCTCGAAATGACGGAAGCGGCGCGGATCAGAACTTTTCCGCTCCGGCCCTCGCCGCCTTGCGGCGCTTCTCCGGCGCGGCCGCCACGACCTCGATCTCGACCTTGAAGGCCGGCAGCGTGAAGCCGGAGACGATCACCAACGTCGAGGCCGGCGGGGGCGTGGCGACATGCGCGTCGCGCGAGGCCATGTAGCCCGGCATATGGGCGCGGTCGGTGACGAAGGCGTTGATGCGGACGATGTTTTCCAGCGTCATGCCGGCCTCGGCCAGGATCGCCGCGATGTTGGCAAAGCACAGATCGGCTTGCGCGCGCGCATCCTCGGGGATGTCGCCATCGGCCGCCATGCCGAGCTGGCCCGAGCAGAAAACCAGCCGCCGCCCGGCGGGCAATTCGACGCCGTGGCTGTAGCGCGCGAAGGGCTTTGCGATCGTGGCGGGCGCGAGCGGTTTCATCGAGGCTCCTGGGGTCGGCGTGGCGATCTGGGCCGGGCGGGTTCGCAACGAACGGTGTCTGCGCTAAACCCGGCACGGACCCGCTCATGCCATGTTCAGGCTTTAGGCGCATAACCGGCGATGGATTCGCATAGCAAGACGATCGGACGGGACGCCGCATGACCATCAGGATCGACAGGATGACGCGCTTGATCAAGACCGCCGGGCTGCTGCCGCTTCTGGCGCTCACCGCCTGCGCAGGGTCGCAGCGCTTCGTCGCCCCCGGGCCGGCGAGCCAGCAGGCCTATGGCCAGCCGACGTTGCAGCCCGCCCCGCCGATCACTTCGGCGCCGGTCACCTCCGAACCGCTGCCGCCGCCGGGCGGTTATCCGACAGCCTCGGCGCCGCCCTCATCGGGCGCCCTGCCGCCGCAGCAGGATCCGTTCTTCGACCCCAATGCCGGCGCGCCGGCGACGCCGCCCCCGACCCAGCCCGCCGAGGTTCCGACCCTGCGCGGCGGCGGCGGCCAGATCGCCACGCTCGGCGCCGGCGCGGGGCCGGCGCGCGGCGCGGTCTCCTCGCGCGATGGCGTGATCGGAAGCTGGACGGCGCGCGAGGCAACCGGCGGCTCCTGCCGCGTGCAGTTGTCGAGTTCGCCGGCGCTCGATCTCTACCGCGCCAATGCGACGGGCTGCGCCAACCGCGACCTGCAGCGCGTCACTGCCTGGGACTACCGCAATGGCGAGGTCTATCTCTATCAGCAGGGCGGTTCGGTGGTGGCGCGGCTGCGCGCCAATGACGGCGGCTCGCTCAACGGCGCGGTGACGAAATCGGGCGCGGCGCTCTCGATGAACCGCTGAGGCGCGCACGTCACGCCCGGGCCCGGCCGAGAAAGGCCGGCCGCCAGAATTTCCGCTGCAGCGAGAGCGCCAGCGTGGCGAAGCCGCGCGCATTGTCGAGCGCCTCATCCAGGATCGTGAACGGCGTCGGGCCGCCGGTCGCGATCACGCCCTCGACATCGGCGTAGCCGCCAGCGAGCTCCGCCTCGAACTTGCGGGCCAGACTGCGCATCGCCGCGTTCTCCGGCAGGCAGGTCATGTAGAGCGTGCCGATGCCGCGGTTGCGCGCCGCCGTGATCAGCCGGCCGAACAGGGCCTGGCCGATGCCGCGCCTGCGCCAGTCGCGCTCGACGCTGAAGGCCGCCTCGCCGGTCTGCGCGACGATGTCCTCCAGCCCGCGCAATTCGGCCGCGCCGCGAACCTCGCCATCCTCGACATAGGCATAGACGAACCCGCCGACGCCGAAGGTCGTCGCGGCGTAGTTCTCGAGGAAGGCGTCGTTGACCGCCGTGCCGAAGCGTTCGCGCCGCGTCACGGCGTCGAGCCTCAGCAGGTGGGCGGTGAAGATATCGCGTTCCGTCGGCCAGAGCCTGCGGATTTCGCCTTTGCCGGTCGGTGCGCCGGCCTGTCTGGCGCTAGCCATTGTCATCTCCTGCAACTGCGCGGATTATGGGCGCGGCCGACCAGGAGGCGTGTCTTCCCTATTGTTGCACTGCAATATGGGCATTGTCGCGCGAACCGCAAGAACCGGGCGCGTCTCGCTGGCGAACGCAGGATGGAACGCTGGCGCTCGACGTCGGTTGAACAGGCGCGAGGCGACATCCGGTTGAGGAGAGCCATGATGAAACGGATTGCTGTCGTCGTTCTGACGATGCTGGCGGCTGAGGCCGCGCTGGCGCAGTCGCGCCCCTCCACGGTGAACCGGCCCTGCGCCGTCAACCGCCAGAGCGTGGCGGCCAATGGCGCGATCGTGCTCGGCACCGGCGGCTTCACCTATGACCGCTTCGTGCGCAACCGCAGCTTCTGCCAGTTCGACGAATTCGTCGAGCCGGCCTGGGTGCGCGCCCGCGACACCGCCTCATGCTTCATCGGCTATCGCTGCAAGAGCGATTCGCCCTTCTTCGACGATTGAGGCAGGCGGCCGCTGCAGCCGGTCCGGGCGTCTTGCCCGCCGATCGGGGGAACCGTCCACCGGGCGCTTCGTCCGCGTCGTGACGACGTCGGACAAGGCCTTGGTGGAGCTGAGGGGATTCGAACCCCTGACCTCTGCAGTGCGATTGCAGCGCTCTCCCATCTGAGCTACAGCCCCGAGGCGCTGGCCTTCTAGGCCCTGCGTCGCGTGAATGTCAATCGCTTCCGCCATGTGCGACCGCGCCGCCGATTGGCGGCCGGCGGCGAGGCCTTCGCGCTGCCCGACAACGACGACAAGAGGGATGCTGATGCGCGCCGTTCTCGATGTGGTGATGCTCGCCTTGACCATCTACACATGGATTCTGATCGCCTCGGCGGTGCTGAGCTGGCTGATCGCCTTCAATGTCGTCAACACCCGCAACCAGTTCGTCGCGGCCGTCTGGGATTTTCTCTACAAGGTCACCGAGCCGGCGCTGCGGCCGATCCGCAACCTGCTGCCCAATCTCGGCGGCATCGACATCTCGCCGATCATCCTGCTGCTGATCATCTTCTTCATCGAGCGGCTGATCGTCTATTACCTCTATCCGATCGCGATCTGAGACGGCGTTCGCTCCGGACGCTGCGCCGCAGCATGAGCTTGACGAAAGCGTCCGCGTCCTGTTCGAGGTAGCCATGGACACGCCAGCGGCCCCTTTCCCCGAGCGCCTGACCGAAGGCTACCGCGCCTTCCTCGACGACCGCTTCGACCGCGAGAAGTCGCGCTACGAGGAACTCGCCGACGGCCAGACACCGAAAATCATGCTGATCGGCTGCTGCGATTCGCGCGTCTCGCCCGAGATCATTTTTGACGCCAGACCGGGCGAGATGTTCGTGGCGCGCAACGTCGCCAATCTGGTGCCGCCCTTTTCGCCCGACGACGCGCTGCACGGCACCTCGGCTGCGCTCGAATATGCGGTGCAGGCCCTGAGGGTCGAGCATATCGTCGTGCTCGGCCATGGTCGCTGCGGCGGCATCCGCGCCTTCGCCGACGACAGCCAGCAGCCGCTCTCGCCGGGCGACTTCATCGGCAAATGGATCACCCTGATCGGCCCCGCCGCGCAGCGCACCGGCGGGCGCGGCCGCAATGAGAGCCTCGACCACTATGTCGAGCGGCTGGCCTTCGCCTCGATCCAGCAATCGCTCGCCAATCTGCGCACCTTTCCCTGCGTGCAGATCCTGGAGAGCAAGGGCAGGCTGCAATTGCACGGGGCCTATTTCGCCGTCGCGACCGGCGTGCTGATGTTGCTCGACCCGGTCTCCGGCCAGTTCGTTCCCGCCGTCGGCGAGATGCCGCGCCGGGTCCGGACGATCCGCTGCGACGAGCCCGGCTGAGGCCGATAATTTCCGCTCCCGCCCCCGATGACGGCGCAACCGGCTTGCGCTAGATTGCGCGTCCCGATCACTGCATCCTCGAAGTTTCCATGTTCGACCGTCGCAAGCCGCCCGCCGCCCAGCCCTTCGTCACCCACGAAAACATCGAAGCCAAGGTCAAATGGTTCGACCCTGAAAAGGGCTTCGGCTTCGCCTCGCCGGCGGACGGCTCGGGCGACGTCTTCCTGCACATCTCGGCCATCGGGCCGCTCGACCAGCAGGACCTTCAGCCCGGCGCCACCATCATCGCCGATCTCGGCGAGGGCCGGCGCGGCCTGCAGGTCGTCGCGGTCCACGAGATCGACGCCTCGACGGCGCAGGCGCCCGCCCCGCGCGGCGACAGGGCCCCGCGCCCGTTCTCGCCCCGCCCCCCGCGCGACGATTTCGGCGGCGGCGGCTATGGCGGTGGCGGCGGTTACAATGACCGCGGCGGCGGCGGTGGTGGTTACGGCGGCGGGGGCGGCTATAACGACCGCGGCGATCGCGGCGGTTTCTCCAGCCGCGACAACGGCCCGATGGAGGGCCCCTTCGACGGCGCGGTCAAGTTCTTCAATACCGAGCGTGGTTTCGGCTTCATCGCGCCCGACAAGGGCGGACCCGACGTCTTCCTGCACGTCTCCTCGCTCAGCCGCAGCGGCCTGCAGCCGCCGATGGACGGCCAGCGCGTGCGCTTCTCCATCCGCGCCGGCAAGAAGGGGCCTGAAGCCGCCGACGTCAGCTTCACCTGACAGGACGGCTTCTCGGCGTCACGGGCCCGCCGCGAGGCGGGCCTTTTTCGTGCGCACCGCCTGTTTGCCCCAGCGGGCTCAGACACGGTCGAGCGCGCGATGCGGCGGGGGCGGCAGCGCCACGGCTATAGCGTCCCCGGTAGTGACGCCACCGCCCTCGATCACGATGGCCATCACGCCGGCTTTGCGCACCAGCCCGCCTTGCGCGTCGCGCGCCAGCACCGCCCTGAGCAGGCCGGGACGAAACGTCTCGATCTGATGGCACGGATTGCGCAGGCCGGTGATCTCGACCAGCGCCTCGCTGCCGAGCCGCAGCCGCGTCCCGGCCGAGAGCGCCAGCAAGTCGAGCCCGCGCGTCAGCACATTCTCGCCCATCTGCCCCGGCGCGACGCAAAAGCCCGCCAGGTTCCATTCGTCGAGCAGTTCGGCCTGGAGGAGATGGACCTGGCGCAGATTAGGCTGCGTCGGATCGACCGCGACGCGCGAGCGATGCTTCACCGTCTCGCCGCAATGCGCGTCGCCCTCGACGCCGAGGCCGGCGAGAAGCTTGATGCCGGGCACGACCGGCTTGCTGAAGGCGTGGCCGGAAGCCCGGCTGACGGAAACGACCTGCATGCTCATTCCGGGTTCTGATCCGCCATCGGCGTCAGGCCGATGACGCCCGGCTCCTCGCACGCGCGGGCGGCGCTGGCCAGCATGTCGATCCGCTCACTTGGTCAGGATCAGCCGGTCGCGCGCCGTGATCCGCAGGCGATAGGCCTCGCCGAGATGCATCAGCACGACCTCGCGCCCGTCGCCGAGCAGGTTGCGCACATCGATCACCCGGACCGCGCCGGGCTCGGCTGGCGTGGTCTTGTCGGCGGCGTCGGACGGCGGAGGGGCGTGCATCGGGCTGAACCTGGGCGAGGTCGGAAAGACCGGGTCTGCGCTGGTTCCAATAGCAACGTCGCTTTGAATAAAACCAAATCAAAACAACGCCTTGCCCAGCTTCCGATTTAGGCGTCGCGCGAACCTCCCGTCAATCCCCGCCGCCGGACGAAACAGCGCCGGACCCGATGGCGGGCCCGGCGCAGGGCGGGTCGGCCGTGAGCGAAGGCTCAGTGCTCCTCCTCGAGATGCCCGACATGCTTCTGGGTGTAGAGTTCCAGCCCGATGCGACCGATCAGCTCGAGCTGCGTCTCGAGGAAGTCGATATGCCCTTCCTCATCCTTCATCAGGGCTCGGAACAGCTCCTCGGACGGATAGTCATGAACCTCGCGGCAATAGGTCGCCGCCTCCTGATAGAGCGCGCGCGCTTCGATCTCGGCCTTGAGATCGCATTCGATGATTTCCTTGACGTTCTCGCCGATCCGCAGCGCGTCGAGCGTCTGCATGTTCGGAAAACCTTCGAGGAACAGGATGCGGTCGGTGAAGCGGTCGGCATGGACCATCTCCTCGATCGATTCCTTGCGCCAGGTCTTGGCCATCTCCTTCAGACCCCAATTGTCCAGGATCCGGTAGTGCAGCCAGTACTGGCTGATGGCCGTGAGCTCCGAGCGAAGCCCCTTGTTGAGATATTCGATGACCTTCTTGTCACCCTTCATGGCGGCTCTCCTCGGCGCTACATTAGAACGATGCTAATGTAGGCCTCGCCGGACAGGAAGAAAAGGGACAAGTGGGGTGCTGCGGCGCTTTTTTCGCGCCCGCGAATCAGGCGGCCGCGCGCTCTTGCGCGATGACGATGCCGTCCAGCATCTGGCCGATCTGGGCATGGACCTGGACATGCACCGCGCATTCGATGTCGCGGCTGGCGCAGGAGCCGCACTGGCTGGCGCAGGCGGCGCGCGCCTCGGCGAGGATGCCGCGGACGGCCCGCGCGCAGCGCCCGCAATCGGGGCTGCATCCGAGGCAGTCATAGGCCTCGCCAGCGGTGGCCGGGCCACTGCCGTCAGGGCCGATCATGCCCTTGATCTGGCGACAGGAAATGACGTTGCAGGAGCAGACGATCACGAATGCCGGCTCCCCGCGACCCTCATCTCGGTCTCTTCGCCCTCAGTGCGGCGAACCCGGACGATGACCTCGACCGAGGAGATTTCCATGCCCTCGGGCGCGTCGGGAAGCCCCGCGACCTGGATGGTCGAGCCCGGGATGTCGACGACCGTCTCGTCGTCCTCATTGTAGAAATGATGGTGCTCGGAGACGTTGGTGTCGAAGAAGGTTTTCGGACCGGAGACCGAGACCTGCCGCAGCAGGCCGGCCTCCGAGAACTGGCGCAGGGTGTTGTAGACGGTCGCCAGCGAAAGCGGCTCGCGGGCGCGGATCGCCTCCTCATAGAGCATCTCGGCCGAGACATGGCGGTCGCCCTTGGCGAAGAGCAGCCAGCCCAGCGCCATGCGCTGACGCGTCGGGCGCAGGCCGGCGGTGCGCAGCCGCGCCTTCACGGCGCTGATCGGGCAGGAGGCCGGGGTCTTCTGCGGCCACGGGATCTGCTCCGCGGCAGTCCGGGACGGGCCGGCATCCTTGACGGGTGAAACGCTCATCGCAACGCCTTCCAACACGGCCGATCCGACGGCCCGTAGTTTAGAAAACATCTAAACTACTGATATTGTTATTATATTTGTCGGATCGGCGTTGCGATGTCAATCGCCGGAGCTGCGACAAGGCGTCCGCCCCGCAGACGCGCCTCAGGGAATCCGGTCGAGATCGGCGAGCCAGGCGGCGGCTGAGGCGTCGCTCGGCGCGCGCCAGTCGCCGCGCGGCGAGAGCGAACCGCCCGACGAGACTTTTGGCCCGTTCGGCACGGCCGAGCGCTTGAACTGGCTGGTCTCGAAGAAGCGCCGCAGGAAGACGCCGAGCCAGCGCTTGATCGTCGGCAGGTCGTAGGCGACCTGCTTTGAGGCCTCCATATGCGGCGGCCAGCCGCCGCGGCCCGCGTCCGACCAGGCATGATGCGACAGGAAGGCGACCTTGCTCGGTCGAAAGCCGTAGCGGGTGATGTAGAACAGGTTGAAATCCTGCAGCGCATAGGGCCCGACGAAATCCTCGGTCCTCTGCGCCGGCCCCTCGCCCTCGCCCGGCACGAGTTCGGGAGAGATGTCCGTCGCGAGGATGTCGAGCATCACCTGCGACGCCTCGCCGCCGAAGCGCCGCGACTGCGCCACCCAGCGGATCAGGTGCTGGATCAGCGTCTTCGAGACCGAGCCGTTGACGTTGTAATGCGACATGTGGTCGCCGACGCCATAGGTGCACCAGCCCAGCGCCAGCTCCGACAGATCGCCCGTGCCGAGCACGAGGCCGCCATGCCGGTTGGCGAACCTAAACAGCACCGAGGTCCGCGCCCCGGCCTGCACGTTCTCGAAGGTGATGTCGTAGACCGGCTCGCCCTTGGCGAAGGGGTGGCCGATATCCTCCAGCATCTGCCGGCAGGCCGGTGTCATGTCGATCTCGGCCGCGCTGACGCCGAGCGCCCGCATCAGCCGCCAGGCATTGGCTTTCGTGCCCGCGCTCGTCGCGAAGGCCGGCAGCGTATAGGCGAGGATGTTCGCGCGTGGCAGCCCGAGCGCATCCATGGTGTCGGCGGCGACGAGCAGCGCCTGCGTCGAATCGAGCCCGCCCGAGACGCCGATGACGATCTTCTGGACGCGGGCGCTCTGCATGCGCTTGCGCAGGCCGTGCGACTGGATGTTGTAGGCCTCGTAGCAGAGTTCGTTCAGGCGCGCATCGTCGTCGGGCACGAAGGGGAAGCGCTCAACCGTGCGCATCAGGCCGAGATCGGAGCTGCGGTCGGGCTCCGCATCGAACGTCACCGTGCGAAAATTCAGCCGGTTGCGCAGCGCATCGGCATTGTCGCCAAAAGTGTTCTGGCGGATGCGGTCCAGCGCCAGCCGGTCGAGATCGATATCGGCGAGGATCAGTTGCGGCTCGGCCGCGAAGCGCTTCGCCTCGGCCATCAGCGCGCCGGTCTCGTAGATCATTGCCTGGCCGTCCCAGGCGAGATCGGTGGTCGATTCGCCCGGCCCCGCCGCCGAATAGGCATAGGCCGCGATGCAGCGGCCGGAATGGGCCTTGCACAGCGCATGGCGCCAGTCCGACTTGCCGATGGTGACGTTGCTGGCCGAGAGATTGAGCAGCACGGTCGCGCCCGCCAGCGCCGCGAAGGACGAGGGTGGCACCGGCGTCCAAACGTCCTCGCAGATTTCCATATGGATCGTTAGATCGGCGATGTCGCTCGCCTTCAGCAGGATGTCCGTGCCGAAGGGCACGTCCTGCCCGCACAGCCTGACCGAGGTCGCCGCAGTGCGCTCGCCCGAAGCGAACTGCCGGCGCTCGTAGAACTCGCGGTAGTTCGGCAGATAGGTCTTCGGCACAGCGGCGAGGATCCGCCCGCGATTGATCGCGACCGCGCAGTTGTAGAGCCGCCCCTCGACCCGGAGCGGCGCGCCGACCACCGCGACGATCCGCAGCGACGCGCTTGCCTCGACCAGCGTTCCGAGCGCCGCCAGCACGCCGTCGAGCAGCGCATTCTGTTGCAAGAGATCGTCGATCGCATAGGCGCTGAGGCCGAGCTCCGGGAACAGCGCGACGGACGCCCCCTGCGCGTCGGCCTTGCGCAGCAGCGCGAGCGTCTCGGTGACGTTGAAGGCGGGGTCGGCGACCCGCAGATGCGGCGCGGCGCAGGCGATCCGCACGAAACCGTGCGTGTGGATGTTGGCGAAGGCCATGATCAGTTCGTTCAACCTCGTCGCGGATCAGCGCCCGGTCCGTCGGCTTAGCATGCGATGCCGGTCGCCGCGTCGCAACACGCCGGAAGCGGCGCGCGCGGCGAAGCGAGCTGCCGCAACGTCATCCGACAACGGCGCTTCTGGCGTATTGCCCATCCTCGAGAGTGGTTGCGCCGGGTATGGGGGCGACATAGAACAGCCTGAAGCGCGTTGCGCGGTTGGGATACGTCTCTTAATGAATCGTTGGTCATGATCCAAAGCGCAGATGAAGTCGCTTCAGGCTTGAAGCGAACTGTGGGGGGGCAGGAGCGCATCTGCATTCTGGTTCTCGGAATGCACAGGAGCGGTACGTCCGCGCTTGCGGGCACAATTGCGAAACTTGGAGCAACCCCTCCCAAGACTCTACTGGGTGCCAACGAAGGAAACCCCAAAGGTCACTGGGAATCTGTTGCGCTCATCTCGTTCCATAACGAATTGCTCGCTCACCTGGGGCGCCGCTGGGACGATTGGCGGAGCCTCCGTGATGATCTGGGCGACGACACAGAACTTGCCGAGTTTAAAGTCCGCGCTGCGGCTCTGATTGAACAAGAATTCGGTGACGCGACTCGTTTTGTTCTAAAGGATCCGCGGGTATGCCGGTTGATGCCCTTCTGGCTCGATGTGTTCGCAACGAATAACATTGACGTCCGAATCATAATGCCGACTCGGCACCCGTTGGAAGTCGCCCGGTCGCTGAGAACCCGGGATCAGTTTCCGATCAGCCTGGGACTTCTCTTATGGTTGAGATATGTTCTGGACGCGGAGCATGCCACACGCGGAGCCTTGCGCTCGATCGTCTTGTGGGACGACTTCCTTTCGAACTGGCGTCGCGAGACAGCGCGGATATCTGAAGAGATCGGCTTGCCTCTCGGCACAAATTTCGACGATGCCGGAGCAGAGATCGATGTATTCTTGTCGCCAGAACTCAAGCGCGAGCAGGTATTAAGCGGCGACACAAACGTCGACTTCGAGCTGCACGAATGGGTTTCTGAAGCTTTTGAAGCATTGCAGCAACTTTCGACGGGGCGAAATGATGTTGCCGCAGCTCAACAGCGACTGGACGACGTTCGGGCCAGGTTCAACGTGGCCGAAAGACTGCTCGGACGCAGCATGACGATCCTCGATGGCGAACTGGACAACCTTCGCCACGAGCGGGTGGCTTGGGAGAAGGAGGCCCTCCACATCGCGGAAGTCCTGGAAACCGAAAGACAAGCGGCCCTCGACCTGTTGGAGCGGGAAAAACAGGCTGCCGCCAACTTGCTCACTCAAGAAAAACGATCCGCCTTGGCCCTTTTGGAGAACGAAAGACGATCGGTCGTCGAAGTAAAGAATCAGCTTGTTGCGTTGCGCGTGGAGTCGGAAGCACAGCATCGATCTCTTGCATCTGAGCTATCCGACGCGAAGTTGGCACAGGAGGCCAAAGACGCCCGTATGACATCCCTCGAGGCTGAGCTGAACGCAACGCTCGAAGCTCTCACTAAGGTCGTGAGTTCGCGAAGCTGGAGGCTGACTGCCCCGCTTCGGGCTGGCCTCTCCGCGCTGCTCAAGGGACGTTCCCTGACGCTCCTGCCAAGGCAGCAGGCGCTCAAGATCATCCTTCGCCGCGGCGCCGATCTCTATAATCGGAAGCTGCCGCTGCGGTGGCGCAGGGTCGTGCCGCGATCGTTTCGCAGTGGCATGAAGCAATGGCTCGGGAGGGCTGAAAATCAGCATCAATTGTCTGAACTCCCGTTTATTGCTGGAGCACTGCCGAAAAAGAGCGGCCGTAAGGCCGTATTTGTCACGCATGACGCCAACATCGGGGGCGCGCCGGCGGTGCTTGCCAGCATTGCCGCATGGTTTCAGAATCACACGGACTACGATGTCCGGATCGTCTCCATGTGCGGAGGCCCGAAGCTGAGCCGGTTCCAGTCGATCGCCCCGACATTTGTGGTCGGGAGCTTCGAGGTCTCTCCCGCAAACCGGCCCCATATCAGGAATGCACTGGAAGCCTTTATTGGCGGGGATCCGGCTTTTGTTTTCGTCAATTCGGTGGCGGCGGGCGGCTATTGCGCCATTGACCCCTACAAAGCCCCCGTATTTGGGTACATCCATGAGTTGTCCAAGATCTTGGAGATGTTTCCGGATCAGTTCGGCGACTTGATGACGCGCGCAACGCATGTGTTTTGCGATGGACCGGCGGTCTTCGATACGATCGTTGAAACCAGGATGGTCACCGCAGAAAGGCTCAGTTCGCGCCCATCGTTCATTGATCTGCCGAACGAGACGGCATTTCTGTCGGCAGCGGCGAAAGCCAACGCCCGCCAGCGCCTCGGCTGGTCGCCGGGCGAGAAGATTGTGCTGGCTTGCGGCGTGGTGCACTGGCGAAAGCAGCCGGAAGTCTTCGTCAGGGCAGCCGCCGAACTTGCCCGTAATGGCCACCGAAAAGTTCGATTTGTTTGGATCGGCGATGGCGAGGGCCTGGAGGACGCAAAAGGCCTGGCGAAAAAGCTGGGCGTTGAAAAAATCGTTGAATTCATTGGACACCGCGACGACTTCCGACCTTTCTTTCAGGCGGCGGACGTCTTTGCCCTGACCTCCGTCGAGGATCCGTTCCCGCTCGTATGCCTCGAAGCTGCCGCGGCATCGATGCCGATGGTTATCTTCCGGGAGGCGGGAGGGATGTCGGCAATGGTGGAGCCGCCTGGTGAAGACTTGGCCGGTTTCGCAGTGCCACTGGGCGACGAACGCGCATTCAGCGAGGCGCTTTCCAAACTTCTGCTCGACGACGAACTCCGCGAAGCCTTCGGCCGCACAGCCTTGACGCGCTTGAAAGATCGGTTTGCCACCAGCGCGGCCTGCTCTGAAATACTTATGACAATCCGTAAACTTGCAAACCTGCCTCCTCGTGTCTCGATCGTGGTTCCAAGTTATAATTGTGGGCCTTACTTGGACCAGCGATTGGCAAGCATCGCAGCGCAATCATTCAAGGATATTGAAATTCTCCTTCTCGATGACTGCTCTCAGGATGATAGCCGGGAGAAACTGGCGGAATTTGCTTCAACGCATCCGGAAGCGAGATTGCAATTCGCCTCGGCGAACAGCGGATCTGCGTTCAAGGCCTGGAAGCGGGGAATCGATCTTGCAGAAGGAGAACTGATCTGGCTTGCGGAAGCAGACGACTGGTGCGAGCCCGATTTCTTGGAGCGCCTCCTGCCGGCATTTTTGGTCTCCGGCGTCCGCCTGGCTCACGGTCGGTCAATTCCAACGAACAGACAGGGAGAGGTCGCGGGCGACTATAACGACCTTTATCTGAAGAGGATTGCGCCCGACAGATGGACGACCTCCTACACGGCGCCGGCCGCGCAGGAAATGAGACTTGGCCTCGGGCGAGCCAATTCGATTCCCAACGCAAGCGCCGTTATCGTGACAAAAGCGGCTGCTGTACGGGCGGCCGAGATCGCGGAATCCTTCAAACTCGCCGGCGATTGGGCCTTTTACGTTTCCGCAGCTTTCGGCGGAAGAATTTCGTATGTTCACGAGGCGATGAATTATCATCGCAGACACGATCAGACCGTGACCAATTCGATCGAGGGGAGCGAAGTTTATTTCCAGGAACTCGCCGACGTGGGGGCGCTCGTCCGCCATATGTACGGTCTGCATGTCGAGCGGGACATGGCGTTCGCTGAGTTTCTCGAAGCCGAGGCAAATCGATTCGGCTTTGCGCAAGAACTGCCGAAAGGGCGCCTCCCGGCCGGAACGCCACCTAAGACCCTGAACATCCTCTACGGCGTCGGCGATCTTTCCGGTGGCGGCGCGCAAATGTTCGGCGTTCGGTTTGTCAATGCCTGGGCGCGAAGGCAGGGATCGGCGGTCTTGTTCAAAGCGGGCCATGAGCCTGACCATCCTGCGCTCCGCGACCTTCTGCGGCCGGACGTGCCGGTCGTTGACGCAGGGGACATTGCCGATCGCGGCATCACTGCGTTCATGGAGGATTGGGGGCTGGATCTGATCGTCACCGGGCACTGGTGGGCCGATCGCGCAGTCGGATGCTGGATGGACGCGTCATCGACGCCTTGGCCGTGGGTCATCATCATGCATGGCTGCTACGAGAATGTGCTGGCGGCGAAGGGCTGCTTCCCGGATTACATCCAGGAGTTAAAACGGGCCGAAAATCACTGTGCTCATTGGATCTGGACGGCTCCGAAGAACAAGACCGTCTTTGAAGAGGGCTATATCAATCCACGAAGCGCCAGCCAGATCATCAATGGCTTTGAACCAGTTGAGCCTTCTGGACTCGGGCGGCACGAGTTCGGGCTACCGCAAGACGCGATCGTTTTCACCCTCGCAAGCCGCGCAATCGAAGAGAAGGGCTGGAATATTGCTGTGGCGGCGTTTCAGTCGATCCGGCTTCGCTTCAAGGGCAAGCACGACGTACGGCTGCAACTGATCGGGCAAGGGCCTGTCATGGATGATCTGCGGTCGCGCAGTGAGCTGGAGGCGATCCATTTGATCCCGCATACCGGGCGTCTGGTCGACTATATCCAGGCCAGCGATGTTTGCCTTCTCCCAAGCTGGTTCGCCGGGGAATCCCTGCCTCTGGTTCTGATCGAGTTCCTCGCGCAAGGAAAGCCGGCGATCGTTTCCGACATCGGGATGTGCTCTTGGGCGATAGATGCGGACGGCAGCCCTGCTGGTGTCGTCGTGAAGCGAGACGATCCGAGTGGAAGGGTGACGTTCGAGGCCCTCGAGCAGGCGATGATCCGCCTGATCGAAGATTCTGGTCTGCGATCCAGAGCGAGCATCAACGCCTTGCAAGCATTCCAGAAATTCGACTTCCAGACGATGATCGCAAATTACGACGCGGTGTTCGCGCAAGTGATGGACGAACTCGGCCATCGCAGTGCCCGCGCCTCATATTCGACCCACGATCCGGCCAGGGATGCGGAAGAAAGCGAGATCGCCAATTGATGGCGGCCCATTCGCATGGTGGTATAAATCGTCGGGAACAGGCTCCACCGGCGCTACGGAAACCGCGGGGGCCGACCAGGATTTCTCTCGAAGTCCTCGACCTGGGTGTTAATCGCAATACACAAATGTGGTTCAGAATAAGATACGGCGGTGATCGAATAATATTTTTTACAGAATGTGAAATTCCCCGTATCCGCAACGGCTGTAAGCAAAGTGAAATTTGGCATGAGGAATATCCTTGTTCTGGGAGGAGGAGGCTTTATCGGTCTTAATTTGTGCCAAAGGCTCGTTGAAGCGGGCCACCAGGTACGAGTTCTGGATCGCGAGATCTCGAACGCGAGTCTCGCAAACTCGGTTGATTGGCAGATTGGCGATTTTCGAGATCTGGGAACCTTGAACCGGTGCGTCCAAGGCCAGGATTATGTGTTCCACCTGATTAGCACTACTTTACCGAAGACATCCAACGAAGACCCTGCCTATGATATCGAAAGTAATTTGGTCGGGACAATCCGCATTCTGGATGTTTGCCGCAACAACTCTGTGAAGAAAATGATCTTTTTGTCGTCAGGTGGCACCGTATATGGGCCGCCGGACACAATACCGATCGCTGAGTCACACCCAAATAGACCGACATCATCCTATGGGATTACGAAACTGGCTATCGAAAAGTATCTTTCCCTCTATAAGCATCTCTACGGCCTCAAATATACGGCGTTTCGTCTGGCTAACCCTTATGGACGCTACCAACGCCCGATCGGCGCGCAAGGAGCAGTGGCGGTGTTTCTCGGCCGCGCGTTGCGCGGGGAGCCGATCGAGATCTGGGGCGACGGCAACATTATAAGGGATTACGTCTACATCGAGGACGTGGTTACAGCGCTTGTGTCGGCGATAGACTATACGGGGGAGACGGATGTATTCAATCTCGGGAGTGGCCTGGGCACCTCCCTCAACGAACTGGTCGATGCGATATCGGAGGTGGTTCTCCGCCCGGTGAAGGTCGTCTACAAGCCAGCTCGTTCGCTCGATGTCCCGGCCAGTGTCCTGGACATCTCGCTCATATCATCCGTTCTTGGATGGACGCCGCAGGTCGACCTTCTCGAGGGTCTGCGACACACGAAAGATTTCCTGCTGGAAAGCACGTGATCGCGATCGGATCGATTGATCGGATTTGATCTTATCGTAAAGGAAAAAGAGCATTGAAAATGTTCGATGACACTCTGTTTGAACCGTCGCTCAATCAGAACTGGCACATGTTGCCAGGTGAGCGCGCCGCTCTCATGTTTCTCCTGAATCGGATGAAGCCTGATGTCAGCATCGAAATTGGAACGTTCCAGGCCGGCAGTCTCCGGCCGATCGCGGCGTTGAGCAAGAGGGTCGTCACCTTCGACGTCGATCCCAATCAACACAGGATTGCACCCTTGTTCCCCAATGTGCGATTTGTGACCGGGGATACATTCACCACGCTTCGCCCGGTTATCGATGAGTTGAACGGGTCGAGGGAGGCTCTTAACTTCATTCTCATTGATGGAAGCCACGAGGAGGAAGGGGTTCACGCGGACATCGTGAACTGCCTGCGTTATGTCCCCAAGAGCAGCCCCTGCGTCATTGCGATGCATGACAGCAGCAATCCGGCGGTCCGGAAGGGTATTGCGAAGGCGCCATGGGCTTCGAGTCCTTTCGTCCATGGCGTCGATCTCGATTTCGTCCATGGCGCGTTGTATGAGCGCGCCGACATCCGCGGTCAGATCTGGGGCGGCCTCGCCCTTGCCGTCATGAGACCTGAGAAGCGTGTCGAACCTTTGGTGATCGGGTCGCAATTCGAGTATTCGCGCCAGGCAATGCTACAGAATTCGGTGTACCAGAGTTCCAGTTGACTGCCGCGTTGATCATGAACCGGCATATGTGGCTCATCTGGAAATCCAGGATTGATATCGTGCCGAACGCAGTTCCGGAACGATTCAACGGACGATGATAGCCGGTATCCAGAATCGTGTGGCAAGACGCCATTTCTGGCAAAAGCTCGTCGCCAACACGCTTGGCCGCGCCTTCATCTCGCAAACCGGCAAGCGCCTGCGGCGAGCCCTGGCGACGGTCTCTAAGCCTGCGCGACAGCCCGATCTCCGGATCGCATTCGTCGCGCATGTCTATTACCTCGATCTGATCGACGAGATTCTGGAGCTGCGCCGGATCTTTCCCGACCCCGTCCCGATCCACGTCACGGTTCCGGAGGACAGGAGCGAGGAACTGCACCAGCGCATTCGCTCCGAACCTGCGATCACGCTGCACCCTTGCGAGAATCGCGGACGCGACGTCGCGCCCTTTCTCGCCGTCTTGCAGAGCGGCGCGCTCGACGGCTACGACGCAGTGCTCAAGCTGCACACGAAGCGCAGCCCGCACCTGATCGATGGCGAGGTCCGGCGCAAGCTGCTGTTCGCCATGCTTTGCGGCGAGCGCAACGCGACCTTCCGCGCGCTCGCCGCCTTCGATGAACCCTCGACCGGTGTGGTCGGCTGGCGCGACAGCTTTCGCTCCGATCGGTTTTATTGGACGGCGAACGAACCGACGGTCCGGGCGATCTCGGCGCGGATGAAGGCGCAGGATTCGGTCCGGCTCGGCTTCTTCGAGGGGTCGATGTTCTGGTTCCGCCCGGCCGCCTTCGCGGCCCTGCGCGAACTGAAGCTGAAGCCGGGCGATTTCGAGCCCGAGGCTCGCCAGCTCGATGGAACCCTTCACCACGCCATCGAACGCTGCTTCACCATCGCCGCCTGGGCGCGTGGCTTCGTGGTGCGCGATCTGCGCGGCCGGGAGCTGAAATAGCCGGAGCCGCCGCAGACCCCGGTTCAGGCCGCCGGGCCGAGGCGGCCGCGCCAGCCATCGCCGACCGCGCTGACAACCAGCCGTCGCGTCGGACCGTCGAAGCGGCGATCAAGAAGCAACAGCCCGATCTGCCCCGCCAGCCGCAGCGCGGTGCGCGCGCGCCAGCGCCACGGCAGCGTCGGCAGCCGCAACCCATGCACGGCGTTGCGGAGATAGTAGAAGACGCGCTCCGGCGATTGCCGCAGGATCTGCGCGCGCCCGCCATCGTCGCCATGACCCCAGCGATGCGCCATCGTCACGTTTTCGACGAGCAGGCAACGATATCCGGCGCTCCAGGCGCGAAAGCACCATTCGACGTCGATCCCGTCGACGAAGTAGTCCGCCCGGAAGGGTCCGATGCGCCGCCAGGCGGCAAGCGAGATCAGCGTGCCGGAGGTCGGCAGGAAATCCACCGGCCGCTTCGCGCCCGACGAACCGCCGGATCGCCGCGAATACCACGGCGCGAGATGGGTCTCGCCTTCGGGCGACACGAGCCGGGGGCCGGCCGCCGCGACCGGCGCGCCGCCTGCGGCTTCGCCCTCGAACGCGGCGGCCAGCGCGGCGGCCAGCCCGGGTCCGGGCGTGCTGTCCTGATCGAACAGCAAGAGATGCGAGCAGCCTTCGGTGGCAGCCGCCTCGGCCACCGCATTCAGCCCATGGCCAAGCCCGACATTGGTCGGCGACCTCAAGATGCGGAGATTCGGCGACCGCGCGAGCCGATCCTCGACGACCGGATCGAGCGGCCCGTTGACGAAGACCCAAAGCCGCAGGGCTTCGGCCTCGATGGCCAGCAGCAGGCCGTCGAGCAGGGTGGGATCAGGGCGGTACAGCACCGTCGCCGCCGCGAAATCGGCGTTCATGGCCGCGACACCGGCGCCGCGTCGTGCGCCGGCCCGGCGACAGGCCGGGATGCGGCGCTACTCACCGATGTCCTTGGCGACCTGCAGGATGTAGCGGCCATAATCGCCTTTCGCCAGCGTCTCGCCCAGGACCGTGAGTTGCCGGGCGTCGATCCAGCCCTGCCGCGCCGCGATCTCCTCGGGACAGGCGATGCGCAGCCCCTGCCGCGCCTCCAGCGTGCGGACGAACTCGCCGGCCTCGAGCAGGCTGTCGGGCGTGCCGGTGTCGAGCCAGGCGAAGCCGCGGCCCATCGTCTCGACGGAGAGCTCGCCGCGTTCGAGATAGATCCGGTTGACGTCGGTGATCTCGAGCTCGCCGCGCGGCGACGGCTTGAGCCTGGCGGCGATGTCGACGACCTGCGAATCGTAGAAATACAGGCCTGTCACCGCCCAGTTCGACTTCGGAACCGGCGGCTTCTCCTCGATGGTGATCGCCTTGCCGCTCGAATCGAACGAGACCACGCCGTAACGCTCCGGATCGCGGACATGATAGGCGAACACCGTCGCGCCGCGGCCGCGCTGGCCCGCCGCCTGCATCATCTCGGGCAGGGTGTGGCCGTAGAACAGGTTGTCGCCGAGGATCAGCACCGAGCTTTCGCCGCCGATGAATTCGGCCCCGATGATATAGGCCTGGGCGAGGCCGCCCGGATGCGGCTGTTCCGCGTAGTCCAGCCTCATGCCCCAGTCGGAACCGTCGCCGAGCAGGCGCCTGAAGCTGGGCAGGTCGTGCGGCGTCGAGATGATCAGCACCTCGCGGATGCCGGCCAGCATCAGCGTCGAGAGCGGGTAGTAGATCATCGGCTTGTCGTAGACCGGCAGAAGCTGCTTCGACATCGCCAGCGTCATGGGGTGGAGGCGCGTGCCGGAACCGCCCGCCAGGATGATGCCCTTCATTGTTCCTGTCCTGTCTGCTCGGAGACCAGCCGCCTGACGCAGGCTGCGAGCGAATCGCGCCATGGCGGCAGCGTGACGCCGTGGATTTTCGCGAGCCTGGCGCAATCCAGTCGGGAGTTGGCCGGCCGTTTGGCCGGCGTCGGATAGTCGTTCGTCGCGATGCGCCTGACCGCGACCGGCTTGCCGCCGGCGCGCGCGCGCTCGGCGAAGATCGTCTCGGCGACATCGGCCCAGACCGCTTCGCCCTGTGCGCTCATGTGGAAGACGCCGCGCAGGGTCGTCTCCTGCGGTCGCTCGACCAGATTGCGCGCCACGGCGAACACCGCGTCGGCGATGTCGAGCGCATTGGTCGGGCAGCCGGCCTGGTCGGCGACGACGCCGACCTCGTCGCGGCTTTCGGCCAATCTCAACATGGTGCGGACGAAATTCTTGCCGAAGGGGCTGTAGACCCAGGCCGTGCGCAGGATGGCATGATCCAGCGCGGCTTTCGCGACCGCGACCTCGCCGGCGAGCTTGCTCGCGCCATAGGCCGAGATCGGCCCGACGGCGTCCTCCTCGCGATAGGGCCGATCGAGTGCGCCGTCGAAGACATAGTCGGTCGAGATCTGGATCACCGGGACGCCGAGTTCGGCCGCCACGGCGGCGACCTCGCCTGCGCCCTGGCCATTGACCAGCATCGCCGCCTCGCGCTCGCTCTCGGCGAGATCGACCGCCGTGAACGCCGCCGCATTGACGACGATGTCGGGACGACAGGCCGCGATCGCCGGGCGGATCGTCTCGGTCCGCTTCAGATCGAGCCCCGGGCGCCCAAGCGGAACGACCGTCACGCCGTCAGGCGCCCGTTCGATCATGGCGAGCACGACCTGCCCCGCCTGTCCCGTCACTGCGATCCTCATCGGGCGTCTCAGTCGAAATAGCGCGGCAGGGCGGAGAGGACGGGATGTTTCCTGTCCTTGTCGGAGAGGGTCAGCCGGTCATGCGGCATCCGCCAGTCGATCCCGAGCGCCGGGTCGTCGAAGGCGAGCCCGTGGTCGTTCTGCGGCCCGTAGAGCGCGCTCACCTTGTAGAGCACCTCGGTGTCCGGCTCGAGCGTGACGAAGCCATGGGCGAAGCCGACCGGCACCAGCAACTGCTTCCAGTTCTGCGCCGAGAGCTCGACCGCGACATGTCGGCCGAAGCTCGGCGAGGAGGCGCGGATGTCGACCGCGACGTCGAGGATGCGGCCCTTCGTGACGCGCACCAGCTTGTCCTGCGCGAACGGCGCCGACTGGAAATGCAGCCCCCGCAGCGTGCCGACGCTGGCCGAGAGCGAGTGGTTGTCCTGCACGAATTCGAGGTCGATCCCGGCCTCCCTGAAGCTCGCGCGGTTATAGATCTCGGAGAAGAATCCGCGATGGTCGCCGAACTTCTTCGGCGAGATCACCTTCACATCCGGAATCGCGGTGGCTTCGACATTCAGCATGGATGCGGTCTCGATCGTTCCGTTCTGATCTCAGGCCGCGCCGAGACGCTCGCCGCGATAGACGCCGGAGCGGATATCGCCCCACCAGCCGGCATTGTCGAGATACCATTCGACGGTGCGGCGCAAGCCCGTCTCGAAGGTCTGTTTCGGCCTCCAGCCGAGTTCGCGTTCGATCTTGCCGGCGTCGATGGCGTAGCGCGCGTCGTGGCCCGGCCGGTCGGTGACGTAAGCGATCAGCCGCTCGCGCGGGCCGGCCGGATCGGGGCGCAACTCGTCGAGCAGGGCGCAGATCGTCCTCACCACCTCGATATTGGCCATCTCGTTAAGGCCGCCGACATTGTAGGTCTCGCCGACGGCGCCCTTCTGGGCCACCAGCAGCAGCGCATCGGCATGGTCGTCGACATAGAGCCAGTCGCGCACATTCATGCCGTTGCCATAGACCGGCAGCGTCTTGCCCTCGAGCGCGTTGATGATCATCAGCGGGATCAGCTTCTCGGGAAAGTGATAGGGCCCGTAATTGTTCGAGCAGTTGGTCATCACGGTGGGCAGGCCATAGGTGTGATGCCAGGCCCGCACCAGATGGTCCGACGCCGCCTTGGACGCCGAATAGGGCGAGTTCGGCTGATAGGCGGTGTCCTCTCGGAAGAAGCCTTCCGCGCCGAGCGAGCCGAAGACCTCGTCGGTCGAGATGTGGTGGAAGCGGAAACCGTCCTTGCGCGTCCCGTCGAGGCCGCGCCAGTGCCGCAGCGCCTCCTGCAGCAGGGCGAAGGTGCCGACGATGTTGGTGTCGATGAAGGCGGATGGGCCGTCGATCGAACGGTCGACATGGCTCTCGGCGGCGAGATGCATCACGATGTCGGGGTCGACATCGGCGAAGATCGCGCGCATCCGCTCGCCATCGCAGATGTCGGCCTGCTCGAAGCGGAAGCGGATATCCTGGGAGACCGGCGCGAGCGAGGCCAGGTTGCCGGCATAGGTCAGCTTGTCGACGACGCAGACGCTGTGCCCGGTCTCGGCGATGAGCTTGCGGACCACCGCCGAGCCGATGAAGCCGGCGCCGCCCGTGACGAGAAAACGAAGACCCACTGCAATCCCTCTTGAACCACGGCCGATCGCCGGCGTTGCGCGCACGCGCCGCTGCGATGGATTTCTGCTGGTCGAATACGCCGCAATCGGGCGTGCAAATCAGCCGAACGCATGCGAGTCAAGAGAAGAAGCCGCCATCGCGCATCCGCCACGCGTTGCGGCAGGCTGCGAATCTCTTGGCATTCCGCACATTGCGGAAAGATGATGGCGGAGTGCTTGCCGTTACGCGCATCGCCCCGATACATCGCGGATCGGAACGCTTGCCTGCCGGAGCCTGCGAGGAGCGCCGCGATGACTGACGAAGCGTCCGGCCGCCTTTCGGACTGGCTCGCGACGACGCTGCTGCCGGGCTGGCTCGATCGGGTCTACGATCCCGCCCGCCCCGGCTTCGTCGAATGGGTCGAGCCGGACGGCAGCCCGCTTGGCGGCGACGCGCGCAGCGCCCTGGTGACGGCGCGGCTGGTCTACGTCTTCAGCCATGCGCATCTGCTGGGCGTTCCCGGCGCGCTGGCGGCGGCGCGCCACGGCATGAGCTTTCTCTGGGAGGTCTGCCGGGGGCCGGACGGCCGCTTCCGCTACCGCTGCACGGTCTCCGGCGAGGCTCTCGATCCGCGCAGCGATCTCTACGATCTCGCCTTCGTGCTGTTCGCGCTGGGCTGGTTCGCCAGGGCGACCGGCGAGCGCGAAGCCATCGAGCGGGCCGAGGCGGTGATGGCGTTCATCGAGACCAAACTGGCGCATCCGCAGGGCGGTTTTCGCGAGGACACGCTAGGCACGCTGCCGCGCCGGCAGAACCCACATATGCATCTGCTCGAAGCCTGCCATGCGCTCGCCGAGGCGTCCGGCGACGCCGCTTGGCTCGGCCGCGCCGAGACGCTGGTCCTGCTGATGCGCGAGAAGATGCTGGATCGCGGCGGCATGCTCGCCGAATTCTTCACCGAGGGCTGGGACGCCGCTCCCGGAGCGCAAGGCCTGATCCGCGAGCCCGGCCACCACTATGAATGGGTCTGGCTGCTGCACCATCACCATCGTCTCACCGGCTCGTCGGAAGCCCGGCGGACTGCGTTGAGCCTCTACGACATCGCGACGCGGCATCATTTTGCGTCGGCGACCGCGCCCAGGCCGGTCGTCAACGCCATCGACCCGGAGGGCCGGGTTCTCGACGGCGAAGCGCTGCTCTGGCCACAGACCGAGTATCTCAAGGCCCTCGCCGCGCGAAGCGAGTTCGAGGACGACGCCGAGGCGTTGCCGCTCGCGAAGGCCCATCTCGCTCTCGTCTTCGACCGCTTCGTCGATCGCCGCACCGGGCTCTGGGCCAACCGGCTCGACGCCGAAGGCAGGCCCGTCCCCGAGCCGATCCCGGTTCGCGTGCTCTATCACCTGCTGCTCGCCTGCGCCGAGGTCGAGCGCGTCCGCGGGCTTGCCGGAGGCGACCGGGAACGGCGCTCCGCTCATGGCACGTCTGCGTCGCCGGGAGGCGAGGCCTCGTCCGATGCGGACGCTCAGCCCTTGCGGCCGACCCCGTGATAGGAAAAGCCGAGCGCCTGCATCTCGGCGGCGCGGTAGATGTTGCGCAGGTCGATCACCAGCGGGGTCTTCAGCGCCGCCTTGACCCGCTTGAGGTCGAGCGCGCGGAAGGAACTCCATTCGGTGACGATCACCAGCGCGTCGGCCTGGTCGAGGCAGGCATAGGGGCCCTCGGTGAAGGTCACGCCCGGCAGCAGCGGACGCGCCTGCGCCATGCTCTCGGGATCATGCGCGACGATCTCGGCGCCGGCCTGCTGCAGCGCCGGGATGATGGCGAGCGAGGGCGCGTCGCGCATGTCGTCGGTGTTGGGCTTGAAGGCGAGGCCGAGCACCGCGATGCGCTTGCCGGCGACGGAGCCGCCGCAGGCCGCGATGATCTTCTGCGCCATCCGCGTCTTGCGCGCATCGTTGACGGCGACGACGGTCTCGATCAGCCGCGTCGGCGCGTTCGCCTCCTGCGCCGTGCGGACGAGGGCGAGCGTATCCTTGGGAAAGCAGGAGCCGCCATAGCCCGGCCCGGCATGCAGGAATTTCGAGCCGATGCGGTTGTCGAGGCCGATGCCGCGCGCCACGTCCTGCACCTCGGCGCCGACCTGCTCGCAGAGATCGGCCATCTCGTTGATGAAGGTGATCTTCATCGCCAGGAAGGCGTTGGCGGCGTATTTGATCAGTTCGGAGGTGCGCCGGCTGACGAAGACCAGCGGTCCCTGGTTGATGAAAAGCGGCCGGTAGATCTCCGCCATCACCTTGCGCGCCGCGTCGCTGTCGCTGCCGATGACGATCCGGTCCGGGCGCTTGAAGTCCTCGATCGCCGCGCCCTCGCGCAGGAATTCCGGATTGGAGACGACCTTGATGCCGGCATTCGGCCGCGCGGCTGCGATGATCCGCTCGACCTCGTCGCCGGTGCCGACGGGCACGGTCGACTTCGTCACCACGACCACATGGTCGGGCGCGACGGCGGCGATCTCGCGGGCGGCGTCGTAGACATAGCTGAGATCGGCATGGCCGTCGCCGCGCCGCGCCGGCGTGCCGACCGCGATGAAGATCGCATCGGCCTCGCGCGCCGCCTCTGCCAGATCGGTGGTGAAGGAGAGCCGCCCTGCGCCGGTGTTGGCCTGCAGCATAGCCTCGAGGCCGGGCTCGAAGATCGGCACCTGCCCGGCCTTGAGCCGCGCGATCTTGGCCGGGTCGGTGTCGACGCAGATCACGTCATGGCCGAAATCGGCGAAGCACACGCCCGAAACCAGGCCGACATAGCCCGAGCCGACCATCACGAGACGCATCTGCCGATCTCCGCGCCGTGCGGCGGACTGATTCCGCTCGCTCCCGGCGCGGGGGATTTAGCATTCGCGATGTGACAAGCAAACGCATCGCCGGCGTCCTGCTTGCGCGACGCAGCCGCGCCGTCGAAGGTGGTGGCTCCCTGCGCCCAGCCGCGCTTTCTCCGTGATCACGGACCTCCGCCGATGCCCGCCCCGACGCTCGCCTCCCTCGCCGCCGATCTCGCCGCCGGCCGCGCCACCAGCCGCGCCCTGGTCGAAGCCTGCCTCGCCCGCATCGACGACCCGGCCGGCGAAGGCGGCCGCGCCCTCGTCGCGCTCGATCGCGACCGGGCGCTCAGGGCGGCCGACGCGATGGACCTGCTGCGCGCGGCGGGCGCCGCGCCCTCGCCCTTCGCCGGCATCCCGATCGCGATCAAGGACCTGTTCGACGTCGCGGGCGAGGTCACCACGGCAGGCTCGAAGGCGCTGTCCGACAGGCCGGCGGCGACGAAGGACGCGATCGCGGTCGCCCGCCTGAAACAGGCCGGTTTCATCGCGCTCGGCCGCACCAACATGACCGAATTCGCCTATTCCGGGCTCGGCATGAACCCGCATTACGGCGATCCGCGCAGCCCCTTCGAGCGCAGCATCGGCCGCGTCTCCGGCGGCTCGACCTCGGGCGGCGCGGTCGCGGTCGCCGACGGCATGGCCCATGGCGCGCTCGGCACCGACACCGGCGGCTCCTGCCGCATCCCGGCCGCCTTCTGCGACATCGTCGGCTACAAGCCGACCGCGCGGCGCGTGCCGCAGGCCGGCTGCGTGCCGCTCTCGCACAGTCTCGATTCGATCGGCCCGCTGGCGCGCTCGGTCGCCTGCTGCGCCGCGCTCGACGCGGTGCTGGCCGGCGAGACGCCGGCTCCGCTCGCCCCCGCTTCGGTCGCGGGGCTGCGCCTGGCCGTGCCGACCACGATCGCGCTCGCCGATCTCGACGCTGAGGTGAGCGACGCCTTCGACCGCGCGCTCGACGCGCTCGCCCGCGCCGGCGCTTCGCTCAGCCGGATCGCCGTGCCGGAATTCGACGAGATCGCCGCGATCAACGCCAAAGGCGGCTTCACCGCGCCGGAAAGCTATGCCTGGCACCGGCCGCTCATGGCGGAGAAGGCCGCCCTCTACGATCCGCGCGTCATCGGCCGCATCGCGCGCGGCGAGAGCGTCGGCGCTGCCGACTACATCGACAACCTCGAAGCGCGCCGCGCCATGATCGCCCGCTTCGAGGCCAGGATGTCGGCCTATGACGCGCTGGCCATGCCGACGGTGGCGATCATCCCACCGCGCATCGCCGATCTCGCCACCGACGACGACGCCTATACCCGCGCCAACCAGATGACGCTGCGCAACGCCAGCCTGATCAACATGATCGACGGCTGCGCGATCTCGCTGCCGCTCGGTGCGCCGGGCGCAGCCCCCGTCGGCCTGACGCTGGCGGGCGTCGCGGGGACCGATGCGCGCCTGTTTGCGATCGCGGCCGGCGTCGAGGCGCTGCTGGCGCAGCGATAGCGGTGGCGCGTCGCCATCCTGTCGCATGACGCGGGCAGCACTTTTCACAAAGCATACCCGCGCCGAGGAAAGCGATGCAGCCGCAACCGATGACGCGCTACGGCTATTGCGAACGCCTCAGCGACGCCTTCTGGGCCGAGCCGCTCAACGCCGTCAGCAACGCCGCCTTCATCCTGGCCGCGCTGGCGGGCTGGCTCTGGCTGAGCCGGGCGGACCGGCGTGATCTGCCCGCGACGCTGCTGATCGCGCTCGTCTTCGCCATCGGCGTCGGCTCCTTCCTGTTCCACACCATGCCGCAGCGCTGGACCCTGCTCGCCGACGTCATCCCGATCCAGCTTTTCTCGTTTCTCTATTTCGGCCTGGCGCTGCGCCGCTATCTTGGTCTGCCGCTGCTGGCCGCCGGTCTCGGCACGCTCGCCTTCCTCGCCGCGGCCTTTGCCCTGAACTCTACGCTCGCCCCTCTGCTGCCGGCCGCGATGCGCGGCTCGGCCGGCTACGCGGCCTTCGTGCTGGCGCTGCTGGGCATGGCGTTGGCGGCGAGGTTTCAGGGCAAGCCGGCCGTCGCCGGCCTGTTGCTGGCGGCCGGCGTCGTCTTCGCGATCTCGCTGACGCTGCGCTCCCTCGACGACTTCGCCTGCCGGAACATCCCCTTCGGCCTGCACTGGGCCTGGCATCTGCTCAACGCCTGCGTGCTCGCCCTCTTGCTGCGCGCGGCGATCGGCCATGGGCCGGCTCCGGCGAAACCTGCGCCGGGTTGAGCTCGCGACCTCTCAGGCGAGGCCGGCCAGCGCACGCTCGATCCCGGCAAAAATCGTCTCGATCTCCTCCGGCGAGATGACCAGCGGCGGCGACAGCACGATGGTGTCCCCCGAACTGCGCACCAGCACGTCGGCCTCGTAGCAGGAGCGGGCGCAGGCCGTTCCGCGCGCGCCGGCAGCGCCGGCGCGCGGCGCAAGCTCGACAGCGCAGAGCAGCCCGGCCGTGCGGATGTCGACGACATGCGGGGCGTGCTTTAGGCGATGGGCGCGCTCCTCCCAGAGCGGCAGGATGGCGCGCGTCCGGTCGAGCAGCGCCTGCTCCTCGAACACGTCGAGCGTCGCCAGCCCCGCCGCACAGGCGAGCGGATGCGCCGAATAGGTGTAGCCGTGGAAGAGCTCGATCGTCTCCGGCGGGCCGGCCATGAAGGCCTCGTAGACACGATCGGCGACGAGCACGCCGCCCATCGGCACGGCGCCGTTGGTCATGCCCTTGGCGATGCTCATCAGATCGGGCGTGACGCCATAGGCCTGCGCCGCGAAGGGCGCGCCGAGCCGGCCGAAGCCGGTGATGACCTCGTCGAAGATCAGCAGGACGCCGTGCCGGTCGCAGATCTCGCGCAGGCGTTCGAGATAGCCGCGCGGCGGCGGATAGACCCCGCCCGAGCCAGTGACGGGCTCGACGATGACGGCGGCCACCGTCGCCGGGTCGTGGATCGCAAGCAGCGTCTCCAGCGCCTCGGCCGCAGCCGCGCCGCCGTCGGGCAAACCGCGCGAGAACGCCATCGTGGTGCGGTCGTAAGGCAGCGGCAGATGCGCGACATCGGGCAACAACGGGCCAAAACCCTGCTTGTGGCGGCCGATGCCGGCGACCGATAACCCACCGAACCCCATGCCGTGATAGCCCTTTGCCCGGCCGATCAGCTTTGTCCGCCCGGCATCGCCCCTGGCGTGGTGATAGGCGCGCGCGATCTTGAGCGCGGTGTCGACCGCCTCCGAGCCTGAGTTGACGAAGAAGACATGGTCGATGCTGTCGGGCGCGAAGGCGCAGAGCCGCTTCGCATAGGCCTCCGCCGCCGGATGGCTCATCTTGAAGGAGGAGACGAAATCGAGCCGGCCGGCGGCCTCGCGGATCGCCTCGACGATGCGCGGCTGGCCATGACCGGCATTGACGCACCAGAGCCCGGCCATGCCGTCGAGCACGCGCCGGCCGTCGGGCGTGAGGTAATGCATGCCCTCGGCGCGGTCGAACAGCACAGGCTCGCGCCGGACCTCGCGCATCGGCGTGAACGGCATCCAGAAGGCGTCGGGCGCGTTGGCGAGATGCGGCTGGGCGAGGGCGGATGCGGGCATGACGGCTCCTGAGACGCGATCGGCACCGCCATAATGTCTTTCTTAAATACAAAAGACAATAGAGATCTGCGAAGGCGGTGGCCGTTAGTCGAGCCCGTCGCCCCGGCGCAGCACGCTGGCCTGCTGCAGATGGCGGCGCATCAGGGCGGAGGCGATCTCGCGGTCGCCCACCGCGAGATAGTCGAGGATCTGGACGTGCTCGCGGCAATTCACCTCAACGCGCTCGAAGCCGAAGACCCAGTCATAATTCGACAATCGCCTGAGCTGGTTCTGCCGCCGCACCGCCGAATGGATGAAGCGGTTGCCCGAGGCCGCCGCCAGCCCCTCGTGGAAATCGGCGTTCATCTCGAAGAAGCCGATGGCCGAGGCCTCGTGCCAGGGCCGGGTCAGGGTCTGCCCATGGCGCGCCCGCATCTCGTCGATCCAGGCGGGGTCGAGCCTGAATCCCGGCTCCAGCAGCCCCATCGGCTCGATCAGCAGGCGGAAGCGGTAGCGCTCGTCATGCACGCCGGGATCGCGCGGCGGCTGCAGGAAGCGCCAGCCATAGCCCGGCTTGCGCTCGACCATGTCGAGATCGGCGAGCCGGGCCAGCAGTCTCTGCGTTTCAGGCCGGCCGATCTCGTAGCGCCGCATCACCTCCAGCTCCGAGATGTCGTCGGCCAGTTGCCCGCTCTCGCGGTCATGCGCGATCCTGACGAGCGCGCGCTCGGCGGCGTCGGGCAGGCCGGCGCCCGCGTCGGGCGGCTGCGGCGCGGCGACGAGCTCGACGCCCCGGTTGGGGTGGCGCCGGACCAGCCCCTGCTCGGCGAGCCAGGCGAAGGCGGCGCGCACCGGCGTGCGCGAGACGTTGAGCCGCTTGGCCGCGCCGCTCTCGTTCAGCCTTGCGCCGACGCCGAGCCCGTCCTCGCGCGCCATTTCGAGAATGCGCTCGGCGAGCTCCTGCTGCAGGCGGGTCGGCTGGGACATGAAAAACCTTGATTGTCTTATCTAGAGATGAAATACATTGCTGGCTGACGATACGCCATAGCCTGTGAGGAGACCGTTGCGATGGTCCAGCCCTGCCCCTTCGTCGATGTCTCCGGCTCGCCCTTCGAGCGCGGCCGCCAGCATGGCGCAGCCGTACCGCGGCGGGTGGCGCGCTCGATCGAGCTCTATGGCGGCCAGCTCAGCGAACTCGGCTACGACGCCGCCGCGAAATCGGCGCTGATCGGCGAGTTCGCCCGCGAGATCGAGGCTTTCGGCGCCCATTACGTCGAGGAGATGGCCGGCATCGCCGAAGGCGCGGGCGTCGCGCTCGAGGACATCGTCATGGTCAACGCCCGCACCGAGGTGATGGCCAAGGCGAGGCTCGAGAAGAACAGGCCCGTCGCGGCGACCGAGGAACTCGACGACGGCTGCACCGGCGCGATCATCCTGCCGCAGCGCAGCGCCACGGGCGCGCTGATCCACGGCCAGAACTGGGACTGGAAGGCCGAATGCGCCGAGACCGCGATCGTGCTGCGCGTGCGCCGCGACGACGGACCGGATTTCCTCACCTTCGTCGAGGCCGGCGGGCTCGCCCGCTGCGGCATGAACGAAGCCGGCATCTGCATCACCGCCAACTACCTCGAATCCGACCGCGATTTCACGCAAGCCGGCGTGCCGCTCGCCCTGATCCGCCGAAAGGTGCTGGAGCAGGAGCATTTCGCCTTCGCCATCAAGGCGGTGGCGACGACGCCCAAGGCCTGTTCCAACAACATGATGCTCTCGACCGTGCAGGGTTTCGGCATCGATTTCGAATGCGCGCCCGACGAGGCCTTTCCGCTCTATCCCTCCGAGGGGCTGATCGTTCACGCCAATCACTGGGTCGGCCCCGTTCCGCTGTCGAAGCTGCGGGACACCGGCATCCCGCGCGTGCCCGAAAGCTTCTATCGCGACTGGCGCGTCCGCAAGCTCCTGGACGAGGCCGGCGGCAAGCTGACGGTGGACGATCTGAAGAACGCCTTCTTCGACGATTTCCTCACGCCCCATTCGGTCTGCCGGCCGATACGCCCGAACGACACCGGCAACCTCTCGGCCACCGTCGCGATGGTGATCATGCAGCCCGACAAGGGCGTGATGGAGGTCGCGCCGCTGCCGGCGCAGAACCGCGTCTTCACCCGCTACAGCCTGACCGAAGAACCCGTGACGCTGGCGCTCGCCGCCGAATGACGGCCGCGGCGGGACGCTTTCGCCAAGAAGACGCTTTCGCAAAACACAGGGGGACCATGCCGATGCATCGACAGATCCTGAGCTGCGCCGCGCTCGCCGCCGGCCTCGCCTTCAGCCCCGCCCTATCGACGAGCGCGCAGGCGAGCACGCTGCGCGTCTCGATCCCCTTCGACATCCGCTCGATCAATCCCGGCGTCAATCGCGACCACAACACCGACGGCGTCGTGCTGCACATGGTCGAGGGGCTGGTCGCCTATGGCGAGGACGCGCTGCCCAAGCCGCTGCTGGCGGAAAAGATCGACGTTTCGGCCGACGGCAAGACCTACAGCTTCACGCTGCGGCCGGGGGTGAAATTCCACAACGGCGCGGCGCTGACCTCGGCCGACGTGGTCTGGAGCTGGAACCGCTATATGGAGCCGAAGACCGACTGGCGCTGCCTGTCGGAGTTCGACGGTCGCGGCCAGGCCAAGGTCGAGAGCGTCACCGCGCCCGACGCCCGCACCGTGGTGTTCAGGCTCGACAAGCCGAGCGCGCTGTTCCTCGCCTCGCTCGCCCGCACCGATTGCGCCATGACCGGCGTGATGCACAGGGATTCGGTGAAGGCCGACGGCTCCTTCGACAAGCCGGTCGGCACCGGCCCGTTCAAGCTGGCCGAATGGAAGCGCGGCGAGTTCATCCGGCTCGAGCGCTTCGCCGACTACGCCTCGCTGCCGGGCAAGATCGACGGGTTGAGCGGGGCCAAGCGCCCGCTGGTCGACGAGGTCCGCTTCGTCATCATCCCCGACAGCGCCACCGCCAAGGCCGCCCTGCTGCGCGGCGACGTCGATATCGTGCCGGACGTCGCCAATGCCGATGTCGCCGAGCTGAAGAAGACCGACAAGGTCGAGCTCTCGGTGGTCTCCAGCATGGGGCTGGTCGGGCTGATCATCCAAACGCGCGATCCTGTGATGGGCAACGTCAAATTGCGCCGCGCCATCGACGCGGCGATCGACAAGACCGAGCTGGTCGGCGCCGTAACCGACGGCATCGGCAAGCCCAACAGCTCGATCGTGCCCTCGCTCTCGGCCTATCACGGCCCGGTCCAGAAGCAGGGCGCGGCCTATGATCCGGCGGCGGCGAAAAAGCTGCTCACCGAATCCGGCTACAAGGGCGAGAAGATCGTGATGCTCGCCAACAAGCGCTATCCGCAGAGCTTCGACGCCGCCGTCATCGCCCAGCAGATGCTCAAGAACGCCGGGATCAACATCGAGATCGAGGTGCTCGAATGGGCGACCCAGCTCGACCGCTACAACAAGGGCAATTACCAGATCCAGGCCTTCCCCTATTCGGGCCGCCTCGACCCGGCGCTGTCCTTCGATTCGATGACCGGCCCCAAGGACAAGCAGCCGCGCAAGCTCTGGGACGACCCGCAGGTCCAGGCTCTGCTCGATAAATCCATGGTGGTCGGCGACAAGGCCCAGCGCCAGGCGATCTTCGACGATCTGCACAAGCGCTTCGTCGCCGATGTGCCGATGGTGATGCTCTATAACGGCATCGTCGGCGGCGCGGTCTCCAAGCGCGTCAAGGGCTACACCTCGTCGCTGACCTCGCTGCCCAGGCTCTGGGAGGTCTCGGTCGAGGGCTGATCGAGCGCGGCCACATGCTCCATGTCGCGCAGGATGTGGCGCGCGGTGAGTTCGGCCAGCGCTTCGCCGTCGCGCTTCTGCAGGGCGGCGATCATGGCGTGGTGCTCCCGGTCGCTCTGCAGCAGCGCCTCGTGCGAGCGCCACATCGTGACGTTGGTCCCGCGCGAGCGGTCCCGCAGCGCCCAGATCGTCTCCTCCAGAACCGGGTTGCCGCAATGGTTGTAGATCAGTTGGTGGAAGGCGCGGTTGATCTCGCTCTGCTGGACGCGCGTGCCGCCATGCACAGCCTCGCCGAAGCGGAGCGCCAGGGCCTCGAGCCGCTCGACGACCGCCGCATCGATCCGCGACGCGACCTCGACCGAGGCCGCCTTCTCCAGGATCACGCGGGTGTCAGCGATGGCGCGATAGGTCTGCAGATCGACCTCGGCGACGCGGTAGCCCCGGTTCGGGACGTGGACGATCGTCTTGCGGACGGCCAGTTCCTCCAGCGCGCGGCGCACGTCGAAGCGCGTCGCCCCGAATTTCTCTTCGAGGTCGATCTGCCGCAGCCACTCGCCGGGCCGGTAGATGCGCAGACGGATCGCCTGCGCGATCTCGCCGGCGAGCGCGCGTTTCTCTCTGGGGCGGGTCAGGCGTGTCGTCATCGGGCGTCTCTAGCAGGTTCTACAGCCAGCGCATTAGCCTGTTGCGCGCTCGATCATAACATGCAACAAAATTGGCGCCAATTGTTACGCCAATAGAGAGGCGCGCGATGACATCGCTTCCCGCAGCAGCCGGCAGGCAGGCCGAGGACCCCGCCGCGATCGCCCGCGCGCTCTACGACATGGGCGCGACGCCGGTCATGGCCTGCAAGGCCGATCCGCGCTTCAGCTATTGCCTCTATGTACCGCAAAGCCTCGGCAAGGGGGGCCCCGCCCCGGAGCTGGTGGTGGCGATGCACGGCACCGGGCGCGGCTTCACCGGCTATCGCGACGCCTTCGAGGCGTTCGGCCGCTGGAACAACTGCATCGTGCTGGCGCCGCTGTTCCCGATCGGCGTGCTCGGCGACGACAACCGCGACGGCTTCAAATACATGCGCGAGGGCGAGATCCGCTATGATCGCATCCTGCTCGCCATGGTCGACGAGGTGGCGCAGCGCTACGGCCTGTCCTTCCCGCGCTTTGCCCTGTTCGGCTATTCCGGCGGCGGCCATTTCGCCCATCGCTTCCTGATGCTGCAGCCCGAGCGGCTCTTCGCCTGCTCGATCGGCGCGCCGGGCTCGGTCACCCTGCTCGACCCGAGCCGCGACTGGTGGGTCGGGACCCGCAACATGGCCGAGCTCTTCGGTGCTACGCCCGACATCGCGGCGATGCGCAAGGTCGCGGTGCAGATGATCGTCGGCGCGGCCGATCTCGAGACCTGGGAGATCACCCATCGCGAGGGCGGCCGCAACTGGATGCAAGACGCCAACCATGCCGGCGCGACCCGTCCCGAGCGGCTGGCCGCCTTGCGCGACTCCTTCGAGGCGGCCGGCGTGAAGGTCCGTTTCGACCTCGTGCCGAACATGGCCCATGACGGCCTGCGCGCCGTGCCGCGCGTGCAGGATTTCTTCGCCGAGGCGCTCGCCGCCCACCGTTCCGGGACGGCCCGGGCCGCCTGAAATCAACAAAAAACCGACAGACAACAAGGGGAACCGACATGAACCGCCTGCTCGCCTCCGCCGCCATGCTGCTGGCCTTCGCCGGCCCCGCCGCCGCCCAGTCGATCACGGTCGCGGTCGCGGCCGACGTCCGCAGCATCAATCCGGGCGTCAACCGCGACGACAACACCGACGATTTCGCCCTGCAGATCGTCGAGGGGCTGGTCGGCTATGACGAGGGCGGCACTGCCCAGCCGCTGCTGGCCGAAAAGGTCGAGACCTCGGCCGACGGCAAGACCTACACCTTCACGCTGCGCTCGGGCGTGAAATTCCACAACGGCGCGGAGCTGACCTCGGCCGACGTCGCCTGGAGCTGGAACCGCTACATGGACCCGAAGACCGACTGGCGCTGCCTGTCGGAGTTCGACGGCCGGGGCGGCCTCAAGGTCGAGAGCGTCGAGACGCCAGACCCGAAGACCGTGATCATGAAGATCAACCAGCCCAACGCGCTCTTCCTCGACTCGCTCGCCCGCACCGACTGCGCCATGGCCGGCATCACCCACAAGGATTCCGTCAAGGCCGACGGCAGCTGGGACAAGCCGATCGGCACCGGCCCGTTCAAATTCGGCGAGTGGAAGCGCGGCGAGTTCTTCACGATGACCGCCTTTGACGGATACGTCTCCCCGAAGAACGCCGGCAAGGCGGATGGCTATGTCGGCTCCAAGCGGCCGCTGCTCAAGGACGTCAAGTTCCTGATCGTGAAGGACGCCGCGACCGTGAAGGCCGGCCTCAGCTCGGGCGCGATCGACCTGAGCGAGATCCTGCCGAGCGATGTCGGCGAAATCCGCAAGATTCCGTCGCTGGCGGTCGCGACCGCGCCGACCGCCACCCGCCACGTCCTGCTGATCCAGACGCGCGATCCCGTTATGGGCAACCTCAAGCTGCGCAAGGCGATCGCCGCCGCGCTCGACATGAAGGAGATCGTCGCGACGGCCTCCAACGACCTCGCCGCGCCGAACAACTCGCCGATCTATTCGCGCTCGGCCTATTTCGGCGAGGTCGAGAAGCAGGGCCACAAATACGATCCGGCGCTGGCCAAGAAACTGCTCGCGGAGGCCGGCTACAAGGGCGAGAAGATCGCGATCCTCGCCAACAAGCGGCCGACCGTGCCGAGCTTTCCCGCCGCCGTGGTGGTGCAGGCGATGATGCAGGCCGCCGGAATCAACGCCGAGATCGAGGTGCTGGACTGGGCGACGCAGCTCGACCGCTTCAGCAAAGGCAATTTCCAGATGCAGTCCTTCTCCTTCTCCGCCCGCTTCGATCCGGCGCTGGCCTTCGAGCAGTTCTCGGGGCCGAAGGACAAGCAGCCGCGCAAGGTCTGGGACAATCCGCAGGCGCAGGAGAAGATCGACCGGCTGGCCGCGATCGCCGACAAGGCCGAGCGCCAGAAGCTCGTCGACGAGCTGCACAAGGGCGTCATCGACGAAGTCCCGCTGATCTTCATGTACAACGGCATCGACGCGATCGCGCACAGCAAGAAGCTCTCCGGCTTCCAGCCCTGGCAGTCCAAGCTCCGGATGTGGGAAGTCACGGCCGCGAAATAGCCGCAGCCTTCTCCCGACCCGAAAAACCCGGAGCCGACCGTGCTGCGTTTCGCGCTGACCCGGATCGCCATGGCCCTGCCGACCCTGCTGATCGTGGCGGTCGCGGTGTTCGTGCTGATCCGCCTGATCCCGGGCGATCCGGCTGCCCTGATGCTGGGCGACCTCGCGACGCCCGCCAGCCTCGCCGACCTGCGCGCCAGGCTCGGCCTCGACCAGAGCCTGTTCGTGCAGTTCGGCATCTGGTTCGGCAACCTGCTGCAGGGCGATCTCGGACAGTCGATCTCGTCGCAGCAGCCGGTGCTGCCGCTGATCCTGTCGCGTTTCTGGATCAGCGCGCAGGTCGTGCTGGTCGCCGTGCTCTTCGCCAGCCTCGTCGCGGTCCCGGCCGGCGTCATCGCCGCCTGGAAGCAGGATTCGGCCCTCGACCTCGGCCTCGTCGCGGTCGCGACGCTGCTGCTCTCGATCCCGACCTTCTGGCTCGGCCTGCTGCTGCTGCTGTTCTTCGGGCTCAAGCTCGAATGGCTGCCCGTGGTCGGCTACGTCTCGATCGGCGACGACCCCTGGGCCGGGCTGCTCTACGTCGTGATGCCGATCCTGACGCTGTTCCTGCACGAGATCGGCGTGCTGATGCGGATGGCCCGCGCCTCGACGCTGGAGGTGCTGCGGCTCGACTACATCACCCATGCCCGCGCCAAGGGCCTCTCGGAGGGTGCGGTTCTCTGGCGGCACGCCTTCAAGAACGCCTTCGGGCCGACCTGGACGCTGATCGGCCTCGTGCTCGGCAATCTGCTCGGCGGCATCGCGGTGGTCGAGACCGTTTTCACCATTCCGGGCCTCGGACGCCTGCTGGTCGATGCGATCTTCGCGCGCGACTATCCCGTCATCCAGGGCTGCATGCTGGTGATCGCCTTCAGCTATGTGCTGGTCAATCTCGTCATCGACCTGTGCTACCCCGTCTTCGACCCAAGGGTCGCCGCGCAATGAGGGTGACGGCGCAATGAAGCTCCCCGCACCCAACGCCCTGATCGGCGGCGCGCTGATCGGCGGGCTTCTCGTCGCCGCCGGCATCGGCGCGCTCTGGACGCCCTATGATCCGCTCCAGCTCTCCTTCCGCGCAAAACTCGCCGCGCCCGGCGGCATGCACTGGCTCGGCACCGACGAGTTCGGCCGCGACGTGCTCTCGCGCCTGATGACGGGCGCGGCGACCTCGGTCTGGATCAGCCTGCTGACCGTGACGCTGGCGGTGACGCTCGGCACCACGATCGGCGTCTTCACCGGCTTCGTGCGCGGCTGGACCGACCGCATCCTGATGGCCTTCAACGACGCGCTGCTGGCTTTTCCGGGCATCCTGTTGGCGCTCGGCCTGCTCGCCGTCGTCGGGGCCAACAAATACGGCATCATCGTCGCGCTCGGCCTCGCCTATGCCCCATCGGTCACCCGCGTGGTGCGCGGCACGGTGCTGTCGCTGCGCGAAAAGGAGTTCATCGCCGCCTCGCGCGTCATGGGCAATTCGGAGGCCTACACCATGGCCCGCCACATCCTGCCGAACTGCATCGGCCCGCTGACCGTGCTCGCGACCTCGATGTTCGGCTGGGTGCTGCTGGCCGAAAGCTCGCTCTCCTTCCTCGGCCTCGGCGTGCCGCCGCCGGCCCCGACCTGGGGCAACATGCTGGCAGGCTCCAGGCCCTATATCGGCCAGGCGATGTGGCTCGGCATCTTCCCGGGCTTGTGCATCTCGCTGACCCTGCTCGGCATCAACCTGCTCGGCGACGCGGTGCGCGACAGGCTCGATCCCCGCATGAGGGGCGCACGATGACGTCGGCTAAGCCGCTGCTGGCGGTCTCCAACCTCACCCTGCGCATCGGCGCGTCCGGAAAAACCGTCGTCAACGATGTCGGCTTTTCGGTCTCGCCCGGCGAGATCGTCGGCATCGTCGGCGAATCCGGCTCCGGCAAGACGCTCGCCGCCCGCGCCGTGATGGGTTTCGTGCCGCCCGCCGTCAGGCGGGTCTCGGGCTCGATCCTGTTCGACGGCGAGGAGGTCACGACGATGCCGCAGAAGCGCCTGCGCGTGATGCGCGGCGCCAAGGTCGGCATGGTCTTCCAGGAGCCGATGACCTCGCTCAACCCCTCCATGCTGATCGGCCGGCAACTGGAGGAGGGGCTGGCGCTGCACCGCGACCTCGATGCGGCCGGCCGGCACGCGCTGATCCTCGACATGCTGCGGCGCGTCGGCCTGAGCGATCCCGAAGGGGCCTTCACCGCCTATCCGCACCAGTTCTCCGGCGGCATGCGCCAGCGCATCATGCTGGCCTCGGTGATGCTGCTGAAACCGGCGCTGCTCATCGCCGACGAGCCGACGACGGCGCTCGACGCGGTGGTACAGCGCGACGTGCTCGAACTCATGGTCGGCCTGACCAAAGAGAACGACACCGCCGTGCTGATGATCTCGCATGATCTCGGCATGATCGCGCGCTATTCCAGCCGCATCATCGTGATGTGCCAGGGCGACGTCGTCGAGCAGGGTGCCGCCGAGGACATTCTGGCCCAGCCGCAGCACCCCTACACCCGCAAGCTCTTGGCCGCGATGCCGCATCGCCTGCCGGCGCGCGACCTGCCGCCGCCGCAGACGCCGATCGTCGCGGTGCGCGACCTCGTCGTCGACTATGGCGGCCGGCAGGGCTTCTTCCGCAAGGAGGCGGCCAAGCGCGCCCTGCACGGCATCAGCCTCGCGGTGCAGCCGGGGCAGGTCGTCGCCGTCGTCGGCGGCTCGGGCTCGGGCAAGACCACGCTGGGGCAGGCCATCGCCGGGCTGCTCAAGCCGACCGGCGGCGACATCCTGTTCGACGGCAAGCCGATCTTCAAAAGCGACGCCGCCTTCTGGGACTACCGGCTGAACTGCCAGATGGTCTTCCAGGACCCCTATTCCTCGCTCGATCCGCGCATGACCATCGGCGATCTCGTGGCCGAGCCGCTGCGGCTGGTGAAGGAGATGAGCGCCGCGCAGAAGCGCGCGCGCCTCGACGAGGTGCTGTCCGAAGTCGGGCTCGGCGACGGATTCGCATTGCGCTATCCGCACGAACTCTCCGGCGGCCAGCGCCAGCGCGTCGCGATCGCCCGCGCCATCGCGCGCCGGCCGAGCTTCGTCATCGCCGACGAGCCGGTCTCGGCGCTCGACGTGACGGTGCGGGCGCAGGTGCTGGAGCTATTCGCGGAGCTGCAGAAGAAGCACGGCTTCTCCTGCCTGTTCATCAGCCATGATCTCGGCGTGGTCGAGCAGGTCGCCGACCGGGTCGTGGTGATGCAGCACGGACGCATCGTCGAAGAGGGCTCGCGCGACCAGATTTTCGACGATCCGCGGCACGAGTACACGCGAAAACTGCTCTCGGCGGTGCCGGGGCTGGAAAGCACGGCTGATGGCGGGGTTCGGCTGTTCTGGCGATTGGGGGAGGGGGCCACGGGGATGACGGCGTGATGAAGAACGGCATGATCGTCGCCCCGCAGCCCGAGGCCGTCGAGGCGGGCGCGGCGGTGCTGGAGCGTGGCGGCAACGCGGTCGACGCCGCCATCGCCTGCGCCTTCATGCAGGGCGTGGTCGACCCGCTGATGTCGGGCATCGGCGGCTTCGGCTCGATGCAGCTCTACATGCCCGCCAAGGGCGTCCACCAGATCATCGAATTCTATGCGCGCGCTTCGCTGCATGCCACGCCCGACATGTGGCTGGAAAAGCTGCAAGGCCAATCCCGCGATGGCTTCGCCTTCCTGCTCGAAGGCGGCGTCAGCGAGTTCGGCCATCTCGCCGTCTGCACGCCGGGCAGCGTCAAGGGCTATGATTTCGCGCTCTCGCGCTACGGCACGATGGATTGGGCCGACGTGATCGCGCCGGCGATCAGGCAGGCGCGCGAGGGCGTCATGGTGCGCCCGCACATGCACTGGTTCTGGACGCAGGACCAGAAGGCCACGGGCCAGGTCAACACCGCCGACAAGCTGCGCTACAGCCAGGCCGGCAGCCGGCTCTATTTCCGGCCCGACGGCAGCGCCAAACGCCCCGGCGACCTCATCGCCAACCCCGACATGGCCAACACGCTGGAGCGGCTGGCGAAGGGCGGGGCGGATTTGTTCTATCATGGCGAACTGGCGCAGCAGATCGCCGCCGACTTCGCCCGGCAAGGTGGCCTCATCTCGGAGCAGGACCTCGCCGCCTACGAATTGTCCGTCGCCGAGCCGATCTGGGGCTCCTATCGCGGCCATCGCATCTCGACGAGTCCGCCGCCGGCGAGCGGCATGTCGATGCTGCAGATCCTCAACATGCTCGAGCCCTTCGAGATCGGCGGCCTGACGCATGGCGGCGCCGAGCATGTCCGTCTGCTCGCCGAGGCGATGAAGCGCATGACCATCGACAAGGACGATCACATGGGCGACCCGGCCTATGTCGAGGTGCCGGTCGAGCGGCTGCTCTCGAAGGAACACGCGGGAGCCCAAGCCGACAGCATCCGCCGTGGCGAGCGCGCCGACGTGAAGCGGCTGGAACGCTCATCCTCGCGCGAGACGACGCATGTCTCGGTCGTCGACCGCCATGGCAACGCGGTGGCGCTGACCCACACGCTCGGCTCGCCCTCGGGCGCGATCACCGAAGGGCTCGGCTTCATCTACAACGGCACGATGAGCCGCTTCGACCCGCGCCCCGGCCGGGCCGGCTCGATCGCGCCCGGCAAGCGTCGCTCGTCCTCGGCCGCGCCGACCATCGTGTTCCGGGACGAAAAGCCGTTCATCGTGATGGGCGCGCCCGGCGGCAGCTATATCGCGCCGGCGATGGCTCAAGGGGTCATGAACGTGGTCGATTTCGGCATGTCGATGCTGGAGGCCGTCGCCGCGCCGCGCATCGTCGCGGTCTCGAACGCGATCGACGTCTCGAACCGCATCCGCCGCAGCGTCACCGACGACCTGACCGCGCAGGGCTATGACGTCAAGCGCTCGGCGCAGAGCTACCCCTTCGCGGCGCTGCACGGCATCCGCATCGAGGATGGGCTCTGCACGGGCGGGGCCGATCCGCAGCGCGACGGCATGGCGCTGTCCGTGCCGGCCGGCTGACGAGGCTCAGCCGCCGCCGGCGAAGCGCACGATGTCGTCGAGCGCCGGCGCGTTGCCGCGAAAACTCCGGTTGAGCGCCAGCAGGATGCCGGGATGGCCGACGCCGGGATAGGTCTTGACCTCGACGGTCGCGCCGGCCGCCTTGAGCTTGCGGCCGAGCGCATAGGTGTTGCGCGGAAACACGGTGGTGTCGGCGTCGCCAGTGGCGATGAAGACGCGTGGCGCAGCCCGGCCGGCGTAGTTGACCGGCTGCGTCTCGGCCGGTCGCGGATGCTGACCGAAGGCCGCGATCGTGCGCGAATCGTCGAAGGGCAGGAAGTCGTAAGGCCCGGCGAGACCCGAAACGCTCTTCACCAGCCCCGGACGGACGCCGGCGCGCGCGCCGTAGCGGCGGTCAAGCGCGATCATCATGGCGTTGTAGGCCCCGGCCGAATGGCCTGAGAGATGGACGCGGCGGAGATCGCCGCCATGGCTCGCGGCATTGTCCTGGACCCAGCGCAGCGCATCGGCGCAGTCATGCACGAAATCGGGGAAGCGCACCTGCGGCACGAGGCGATAATCCGGCACCACCGTGACGAAGCCGCGCGAGGCGAAGGCGTGGCCGACGAAGGAGTAGTCGTTCTTCGAGCCGTTGTCCCAGCCGCCGCCATAGATGAACATCATCACCGGGGCGTTCGCCGGCGCATTGTCGGGCACATAGACGTCGAGCTTCTGGCGCGGATCAGAACCATAGGCGACGTCGCGCGCCGCCAGCCGCGAGCCGCCATCGCTCGGCAGCAGCGTGTTGATGGTCGCAAGCGGCGAGCAGGCGGCGAGCGAGCCCGAGCCCAGCGCCAGAAGGAGGCTGCGCCGGCTGAGGCCGGCGGCATCGGAGATCGTCATGGGGAGGACTCGCTGGCGGGACACGACTCTCGTAACGCAAAGCCAGGCCAAAGTGATCCATGCCGCGCCGCTTTCACGGCATTTTGTCTCGGGCCACCGCCTGCCGCGCCCGGATGCGCTCGCGATGCGCGGTGTAGAGACCCGAGCCCGCGATGATCACCGCCCCGGCGAGCGTCCACAGATCGGGCAGGACCGTGAAGAGCACATAGCCGAAGACGGTGACGCCGAGCAGTTGCGCGTAGGAGAACGGCGCCAGCAGCGAGGCGTCGGCATGGCGGAAGGCGAGGATCACCAGCCAGTGGCCGATCGTCGAGAACACGCCGATCAGGATGCCGAGCAGGATCGCCTCGCGCGTCAGCGGCTGCCAGACCAGCGGCAGCATGGCGCTGACGATCGCGAGCCCGATCAGCGCCGACCAGGCCAGGGTCGTCAGCGGGCTCTCGGTCGTGCTCATCTGGCGGGTGAAGATCATCGCGAAGGCCCAGGTCAGCGCCGAGATCGCCGGCAGCAGCGAGGCGATCTGGAAGCCCTCTGCGCCGGGCCGCACCACGACGAGGACGCCGAGAAGCCCGACGATGGTCGCGCTCCAGCGCCGCCAGCCGATGCGCTCGCCCAGGAGCGGGATCGAGAGCGCGGTGACGAAGAGCGGCGCGACGAAGCTCGTCGCGGTGGCGTCCGCGATCGGCAGGTATTTCAGCGACATCACGAAGATGATCGAGGAGGCGGCGACGGTGAGCCCGCGCAGGACCTGCAGCACGGGCCGCGCCGTGCGCAGGCGCACAAGGCCGCCATTGCGCCAGACGATCGCCAGCATGATGACGGTGAAGGCGCAGTAGCGCAGCCAGGTGATCTGCGGGGCCGGCACCGAGCCGGCGAGGTATTTCGAGGTCACGTCCGCCGCCGACAGGAACACCGTCGAGAGCAGGATCAGCCCGATGCCGCGCAGGCCGTTCTCCCGCCGGACGAAGGGAGGGGGTGGCGAAGGCGGTTCTGGGAGGGGAATGTTCGGCAAGGGCCCGGCGCGCTGGATGTGGCGCGACGATAACCGATCAGGCTTGTCCTGCCGCACGCAAAGATCGAACGGCGACCATGCGCGATGCTGGCCGAACGAAGCCGGTCATTCCGCTGCGATCTGCCTTTTTGTCGAGGTCGAGTTATATTGGTAGGTATCCCAAGTCGGCTCGTAGGAATCGTCGGCCTGATTTCCCCAGTAGGTCCAATTCTTGCGCGTGCCGCGCGCGAACATTTCCAGATACGGACCCGGGCTGCAGCTCTCGATCAGTTGGTACTGCTCATCCGGCTTGCGCGAGTGCTCGCGCTTCCGAGTTTCGATCATGTTGACCTGACGGCGACCGGGTGCCTGCGTCCGCGCGTTCTTGCCTCGCACACCGAACAGGATCACCTCGGTGACATTCCGGAAATAGAAGCCCACGCCCCGCCCGTCCGAGCCGCCATCCTTGCGGACTTTGTGCCAAATGATGTTGCTCTTGTAGGAGAAGCCCCAAGCCTCCATCACTTTCAGACCATCGGGCAACAGAGCATTCGGAACCCAGAGATAAAGATGGGCCGGCTCCGTCACCACTTCGGACACCGGCAGCGCGCAGATGTCGTCGGTCGTCAGTGTGCCGTAGCGATTCAGCCGGCGATGCTCGGGGGCCATTTTCCCGGTCCGGTTGACGAAGCGCCATGGCGGATCGGCCAGCACGGTGGAGAATCTCCGCCCGCGCAGATGCGAGGCGAAATCGAGTACCGTGGCAACGCGCTCAGAGGTCATCCCGATAGGCCCCGTTCGTGATTCCGAACACTATGATGGGGCAGCCGCCCGCACCACCGCCTTTGATCTTCGGGATCAGTTTGTCGGTATGCGTGGTCGCTTTGCCATAGGTGGTGAGATTGCGGCCCGAAGCCCGCAAGAGTTTTTCGAGTGATGTCGCGCGCGTGATGATCACGCCGAGATCGATGACTCGCAGATCGTATAGCAGCCTGAAGTTGTTCAGGTCGCGGTCGAAGAACGGGTCCTTGTTGTTCCATTCGACTTCGAGCGCGACGCGATCCTTGAAGCAGTCGATGCTGTGGGTGGGTGTTTCATACGCGACCCCGTCGACGAGAATGCGCGTGTCGAACGCCTTCTCCACCCAGCCCTGCGCGTAGAGTTTTTCATCCAAGGCGCGCGCGATCGGCGACTTGTTGCCGCCGCCGCGTTCAATATCGCTTCGCTTGAGAACGAATCCTTCGAGAACGGCCAAGATTTCGGAAAGCGAAATTGGGTGAACGGCATCGAGCAATGCGAGACCATTGCGCCAGTCGAAGACCTCGAACTTGTCGGTGACGATGGTCTTTAGCGGCAGATGATTCGGCATTTCGGAAGTGTCGAATCCTCAAGCTGATTTAGGAAGCCCTGCGCCGAATTTGCGCAGGGCATTGTTCAGAAGCTCACGCCGCCTGCTTCCTCGGCTGGATCAGCTTGCGGTTGACCAGCACCTCGGCGATCTGGATCGCGTTCAGCGCCGCGCCCTTGCGCAGATTGTCGGACACGCACCAGAAGGCGAGCCCGTTCTCGACCGTGTTGTCCTCGCGGATACGGGAGATGTAGGTCGCGTCCTCGCCGGCCGCCTCATGCGGCGTGATGTAGCCGCCGGGCTCGTGCTTGTCGATGACGAGAACGCCCGGCGCGACGCGCAGCACCTCGCGCGCCTCGTCGGCCGTGATCGGCTTCTCGCACTCGATGTTGACGCTCTCGGAATGGCCGATGAAGACCGGCACGCGCACGCAGGTCGCCGTGAGCCTGATCTTGGGATCGAGGATCTTCTTCGTTTCCGCCATCATCTTCCACTCTTCCTTGGTGAAGCCGTCCTCCATGAAGACGTCGATCTGCGGGATGAGGTTGAAGGAGATGCGCTTGGGGAACTTCTTGGTGACGACATCGCCCGCCGAGAACACGGCCCGCGTCTGGTTGAAGAGCTCGTCCATGCCCTCCTTGCCTGCGCCGGAGACCGACTGATAGGTCGAGACGACGACGCGCTTGACGACGAAGCGGTCATGCAGCGGCTTCAGCGCCACGACGAGCTGCGCCGTCGAGCAGTTCGGGTTGGCGATGATGTTCATCCTGGTGAAGCCGGCGGCGGCGGCCGCGTTCACCTCGGGCACGATCAGCGGCACGTCGGGATGCATGCGGAAAGCCGAGGAATTGTCGATCACGACGCAGCCCTTCGCGCCGATCCTGGGCGACCATTCCTTCGAGACCTCGCCGCCGGCCGACATCAGGCAGATGTCGGTGTCGGAGAAGTCGTAATGCTCCAGCGCCTTGCACTTCAGCGTCCTGTCGCCGAAGGAGACCTCCGTGCCGATCGAGCGCGAGGAGGCGAGCGCCACGACCTCGCCGACCGGGAAAGCCCGCTCGGCCAGGATGTCCAGCATCTCGCGGCCCACATTGCCGGTGGCCCCGACGACCGCGACCTTGAAGCTCATGGTGATGTTCCTTTTCGGCTTGAACCGTTGCTCTCCCCGGGGTCGCCACCCGGCCGCTCGCCGCGGCGGATGTCGCTCAGACCCCCGACCGGGGGGAGCATCCGGCAGCGAGGCGACGCGTCAGCGCGGCGTCCCGGCAGTGCCGGTCGCCGTTTTGGTCGTGCGTTTCGTCGTCTGACCGACAGTCACAGCGCCAATCCCGCAGGCTCGATGCATCGCGAAAGGCGCAGCCGGATCGTCCGCGCGCCCGACGCTCTCAGAACACCCGCGCTGACGAAAAGTCAATCTCCGGCGTCGGCTCCTACGCCCGCAACCCGGTTAACCCTGCTCCTTGACCGGTCGTTCACGCTGTCCCGCGATTCCCCCCGCCCGGTAACCCCGCGCTGACCGTCGACGCCTCAACCTCGCGACCGGGTTGAGGCGGCGCGGGGGCGCGCTGCTGCAAGCGGGTGGTGTGGTCGTGTCGCGTCTTCTTTCATCGTTGCTGGGCAGGCTCCACCGGATGGCGGCGAAGCCGTCGCAGGCCAACGCCGTCGGCGCGCTCGCCGCCGCGGCGCTGAGCGGGGCCAGGCGTCGCCTCGCCGGGGCCGATCCGGTCTCGGCCCTGATCCGTTTCGCCGACGCGACCGAGACCGCCATCGCCGCCGTGATGCGTGGCGCGCGGCGCGTCTTCGGGCAGCGCGGCATCGGTCTGACCAAGGGGCTCGCCTGGCGCGGGCTCGCGGCGATGACCGGCATCGGCCTCGCCGCCGCCCTCGTCACCGCCGTCACCGAGGCGGGCGACGATCCCAGCCTCGCCAGCCTGACGATCGCGACGGCGCAGGAGGCGCGCGCCATCCGCGATGTCCGCCAGGAGCCGCGGCCCGGCCCCCTCGACGCCGACAACTGGGTCCGGATCGTCCGCCCGGTGGCGATGTTCGCCCTCGACAGCCCGGAACTGGACCGGCAGAGCCCGGCCCATGAGGCGCATCGCAGCCAGGCCGGACCCCGCCGCCAGGACAGCCTGAGCTTCGGCGCCTTCGCCGAGGCGCAGCCCCATCTCGACCTGCGCTTCCTGACCGGGCAGGGCCTTGACCAGCCGCCGCAGCCCTTCGTCATCGGACTCGTGCGCGAGGCCGCCTCGCGCGGCATGTCGGTCCAGCGCAGCAGCCCGCCGACCGCGATCGAGACGCGCTTCGGCGCGGTCGAGACCTCCGACGTCACCCTCAGCGACGGGCAGGCGAGCCGTCCCTGCATCGCCTTCCGCAAGAGCGCCGACGAGATGCCGCTGGAACTGAGCGGCTGGTGGTGCGGCGCGGCGACCCGTCCCGCCGACCGCCAGCAACTGGTCTGCCTGATCGACAGGATCGACCTCGTCAACGCCGCCGACGACCGGGCGCTGCGCCAGGCCTTCGCCCGCACCGAGCTGAAGCGGAAGAGCGGCTGCGCCCAGCCGCGCCTCTCCGCCAGCGGCCGAAAGACCTCCTGGCTCGACGCCGACGGACAGGCCCCGGCGCTGAAGACCGCCGTCAGGCGCTGAACCCGCCCGATCGCTCACATTTGCGTGCCCCGGATCTGGCGACAGCGAACAAAATCGTTAACTGGAGAGTAGTATCGTCATCGCAGCGGCAGCCGTCCCGGCAGCCATGCAGAAGCCTCATCGCCAGCCGTCCAGGAGTGTGTCAGCCATGCGTTCGTTCACGCGTTTCGCCGCCGGTTTCGGCATCTCGCTCGTGGCGCTGACCGTCGTCGCCTCGGTCGCCGAGGCGCAGAACCGCCGCGGCCCGCTGCGCGTCATCGTGCAGAAGCGCAGCTATTTCGACGCCGGCAACGTCGTGCCGGTCGGCACGCTCAACCGCTACGCCAGCCAGCACTTCGCCGCAGCTCCGGTCTACACCAATATCGGCGCCTTCTATGGCGAGGAGACTTTGCCCGGCCGCATCGGCTCCGGCGCGAACCCCTTCGCCAACAGCTACGAGTCGCCGCGCTTCTGAGGGCAAGGCCTCCCCGTCATGCTCGCCCTTGTGGCGAGCATCCACGTCTTGAACGCCATCCTCGCCGGCGGAAGACGTGGATGGTCGGGACAAGCCCGACCATGACGGCAATGCTCACGGCAGCGCCTTGAGATAGCGCACCGGCCGCCCCGGCGCGGCCGCCTGCGCCGCGTGCACGATCGCGTTCGCGTCAATGCCGAAATGCCGGTAGAGATCGGCCGTGGTGCCGGTCTGGCCGAAATGCTCGACGCCGAGCGCCTTCTGGCGATGGCCATGCACGCTGCCGAGCCAGGCCAGCGTCGCCGGATGCCCGTCCAGCACCGAGACGATGCCGCAATCGCGTGACAGCGCGCCGATCAGCCGCTCGATATGGCTTTCCGCCCCGGCATGGCCGCGCTGGCGCGCCCGCTCGGCCGCCTGCCAGCCGGCGTTGAGCCGGTCGGCGGAGGTGATGGCGAGCAGCCCGACATCGCGGCGGTCCTCCGACAAAAGCCCGACGGCCTTGATCGCCTCGGCCGCGACCGCGCCCGTATAGGCGACGACGACAGAGGCGTTGGGGCCAGGTTTGCGCAGCCAGTAGGCCCCGTCGATGATGTCGCGCTCCTGCTCCGGCGTCATCGACCGCTGCGGCTGTTCGAGCTGCAGCGTCGAGAGCCTCAGATAGACCGAGCCGCCGGTCTCATCGCGCAGCCAGGTCCGCTCGTCGGGATCGCCCTCGCCGTCCTTCTGTAGATAGTCGAAGGACCAGCGCATCATCGCCGAAAGCTCGTCGACGAAGGCCGGCTCGAAGGCGCACAACCCGTCCTGCGACATCCCGATCAGCGGCGTCGCGATCGACTGGTGCGCCCCGCCCTCGGGCGCGAGCGTCACGCCGGACGGCGTCGCCACCACCATGAAGCGGGCATCCTGGTAGCAGGCGTAGTTCAGCGCATCGAGCCCGCGCGAGATGAACGGGTCGTACAGCGTGCCGATCGGGATCAGACGTTCGCCGAAGATCGAGTGCGACAGGCCGAGCGCCGACAGATTGATGAACAGGTTCATCTCGGCGATGCCGAGTTCGATATGCTGCCCTTTTGGCGAAAACTCCCATTTCTGCATCGAGGGGATGCGCTCGTCCTTGAAGGTGTCGGCCATCGAGGCTTTTGCGAACAGCCCGCGCCGGTTGACCCAGGGACCGAGATTGGTCGAGACGGTGACGTCTGGCGCGGTCGTGACGATGCGGTCGGCGAGCGGGCCGCCGCGCTTGGCGAGGTCGTCGAGAATTTTGCCGAAGCCCATCTGGGTGGACATGACCGGCTGGATGCCGGCTTCCAGCCGCTCCGGCACGGGCAGAGCCGGGGCGGAGCGCCGGCGACGGCCCTCGGCGAAGAACGGTATCGTGTCGAGATAGGCGCGGATCTCCGCCTGCGGCAGCTCCAGCCCCTCGAACAGGTCCCATTCATGGCCGGGCCGCACCCCGTTGGCGCTGCGAAAACCCTCCATCTGCTCTTTCGTCATCAGCCCGGCATGGTTGTCCTTATGGCCGGCCAGCGGCAGGGCGAAACCCTTGACGGTGTAGGCGAGGAAGCAGACCGGCCGGTCGTGGTCGATCGCCTCGAAAGCCTCCAGGATCGAGGGCAGATCGTGGCCGCCGAGATTGCACATCAGCCTTGACAGCTCGGCGTCGGAGCGCTTGTCGATCAGCTTCGTCACGGGTCCCTGGTCGCCGAGATCGTCCATTAGGCGCTTGCGCCAGGCCGCGCCGCCCTGGAAGGTCAGGGCCGAATAGAGCTGGTTCGGGCAGGAATCGATCCAGGCCTTCAGCCGCTCGCCGCCCTTTTCCTTGAACGCGGCCTGCTGCAGCGAGCCGTATTTCAGCGTGACGACGTCCCAGCCGAAATTCCTGAACATCTGCTCGAAGCGGTCGTAGAGCCCCTCGCGGATGACGGCGTCGAGCGACTGGCGGTTGTAGTCGATCACCCACCAGGTGTTGCGCAGGCCGTGCTTCCAGCCCTCCATCAGGGCCTCGAAGATGTTGCCCTCGTCGAGCTCGGCGTCGCCGATCAGCGAGATCATCCGCCCTTCGGGCCGGTCCGTCCCCCAGCCATGGCCGCGCAGATAATCCTGCGTCAGCGAGGAGAACAGCGTCTGCGCCACGCCCAGGCCCACCGAGCCGGTCGAGAAATCGACGTCGTCGATGTCCTTGGTGCGAGAGGGATAGCTCTGCGCGCCCTTGTAGCCGCGGAAGTTCTCGAGCTTCTCGCGCGTCTGCAGCCCCATTAGGTAGTTGATCGCGTGGAAGACCGGCGAGGCGTGCGGCTTGACCGCGACGCGGTCCTCAGGCCTCAGCGCCGCCATATAGAGCGCCGTCATGATGGTGCAGAGCGAGGCCGAGGAGGCCTGATGCCCGCCGACCTTCATGCCGTCCTCGCTGGCGCGGATGTGGTTGGCGTTGTGGATCGTCCACGAGGCGAGCCAGAGGATCTTCTTTTCGAGCTCGGCGAGAACGGGCAGGCGAGGGTCGGACATGGGGCGGAGTCACTCCAGAGGTGTACGCACGAAGCGAGGTCAGCGCGGGGAACCCCTCTCCCGTAGGGAGAGGAGCAGGGGTGAGGGGTCGGCCGTTTGACCAGCGAGGCGCAAACCCAACGGCGGCTGCGGTCAGCTCACAGCCAACCGTCGAACGGCCGACCCCTCACCCTGCCCTCTCCCTACGGGAGAGGGTTCCCCGCGCTCTTCGTCGAAGCATCGCGCGCGGGAAAGGGCGCTGCGATCATGCACGGTTTGGCCAGCGTTGGCAGCCAAAGGCGTCGCCCAGCGCTTTGCAGATTGGCGCTTTCCGCTAATCTGCCGGCCGAAAGCGAGCAGACATGCCAGAATTCAAACTCGATGACATCGACCGGCGCATCCTCCAGGCGCTCCAGGCCGATGGCCGGATCAGTAACCAGGACCTCGCCGACAAGGTCGGCCTCTCGCCGAGCCCCTGCGCCCGGCGGGTGCGGTTGCTGGAGGAGGCCGGCGTGATCACGGGCTATGTCGCGCTGGTCGACCAGGACAAGCTGGGCCTGCCCGTCAGCGTCTTCGCCTCGATCAAGCTGGAGCGCCAGCGCGAGGAGGAGCTCGACCGCTTCGGCGCGGCCGTGGCGCGCTGGCCCGAGGTCGCCGATTGCTACCTGATGACCGGCGCGCGGGACTATCTCTTGCGCATCATCGTCAGCGACCTGCACGCCTATGAGCGCTTTTTGAAGGACAAGCTGACCCGGCTCGACAATGTCGCCTCGATCGAGTCGAGTTTCGCGCTCGGCCAGGTCAAGCGTTCGTTCTCGGTGCCGGTCGAGACCGGGCGGGGCTGACGCGCCGCCCGGCGACGTCCGCCTTCAGGAATTGGCGCGCGTCGCGCTCCAGGCCTGCTCGGCGCCGCCGCCCGTGCTGCGGCCCTCGATCCGCGCCCCGTCTACTCGCCCGGTGTAGCTGCGCCCGTTCGCGGTGAAGACGATCTCGGCGCCCTTCATCTTCGCATCGCTGATGGCGACATCCTTGCCGCCGAGCCTGAGCGAGCCTGACAGCATCTGAAAACTCTGCTTCAGCGTCAGCTCGCCCTCGGGCAGCCGCCATGTGCCCTCGACCTTCGCCGGCACGATCCATTGATGCGCCCGGCAGAAATTGGTGCAGGAGCCGCCGGCGTCGATCGTCTGGTCGGGCGTCCAGTCCTCCATCATGAAGGAGTTGGAGACGACGCGCGTCCCGGGCTTCATCTCGAGGATGGTCGGGCGCAGCCGCATGTTGAGTTCCGGCAGCAGGAACAGCGTCAGCACGGTGGCGTCGGAAAAATTCGTCTCGAAGATGTCGGCCTCGATGAAGCGCGCCTTGTCGGCGACGCCCTCCTTCTCGGCGGCGCGTTGCGACAGTGCGACGAGATCGCCATTGTATTCGATGCCGAGCGAGCGCGCCCCGCGCTTGGCGGCGGTGATCACGGTCCGCCCGTCGCCGGAGCCGAGATCGATATGGTAGTCCTGCGGCGTCAGCCCCGCCATGTCGAGCATGCGGTCGACCAGCGCCTGCTGGGTCGGCACCCAGACGACGTCCTTGCCGGCCTGGCCGGATTGAGGCTCGTAGGCCGGCGCGGCCGTCGCCGGGGCCGCGGGCGAGGGCGAGGGCGCGGAGGCCGTCTGCGCCGAGGCGACGGTCAGGGAGGCGATCGAGACGGCGCAGGCCATGGCGCAAGTCAGGGCGAGAGTGCGGATCGGGCTCATGACGGGCTTCCTTTGCGATGGATCATGGCAGGCGATCGGACGGGCTGGCGCGGATCGGGCCGTCGGCGCCGCCTCATTCCGCCGGGACGGCGATGGCCGAGGGCTCGATGGCGGGCTCGCGCCGGATGAAGAACAGCAGCGGGATGCCGGCGGCGACGACGGCGAGGCCGACCAGCGCGCCGACGCCGGTATAGGCCAGGCTCGAGTACAGCATGTAGCAGCAGGTCGCGCAGAACAGGATCGGCGTCACCGGATAGAGCGGCACGCGGAAGGGCAGGACACGGCCCGGCTCCTTCTGCCGCAGGATGATCAGCGCCAGCCCGACCAGCAGCAGGAAGGCCCAGAACACCGGCGCGGTGTAGTCGACCATCGCCTGGAAGCCGCCGCGGCTCGCCGCGCCCAGCCCGACCAGCGCGAGCGCGACCAGACCCTGCATGATCAGCCCGTTGGCCGGCGTGCGCCCGCGATCGTTCCATTCGCCGACGCGCGGCAAAAGCGTGATGTCGCGCGCCATCGCGTAATAGACCCGCGCCCCGGTGAAGATCGTCGCGTTCAGCGTCGTGAACGCGGCGATGACCACGGCGATGCTGACGATCACCGCGCCCGCATCGCCGGCGACGGCCCGCATCATGTCGGCTGCCACCGCCTCCGAGGCGCGCAGCCCGTCGAGGCCGAGGATCGAGAGCAGCGCCAGATTGGCCAGCACGTAAAGCGTCACGAGGATGGCGGTGCCGATCAGCAGCACGCGGCCGATATTGCGCGACGGATCCCTGATCTCGCCGGAGAGGTAGGCCGCCTCGTTCCAGCCGCCATAGGTCAGCAGCACCATGATCATCGCGAGCCCGAGCGCCGGCGCGGCGTTCGAGGATGCAACCGCCGCGGCAGGCTGCGGATCGGCCGAGCCCAACAGCCCGAACAGGATGATGCCGCCGATGGCGGCGAGCTCCAGGCAGGTCATGGCGATCTGCAGGTTCTTGCTCTGCAGCGTCCCGACCACGTTGACGGCGGTCAGGAGCGCAATGCCCAGCGCCGCATAGATCGCCGGGCCATAAGGTCCGATCGGCGCGAGCTGCGAGGCGTAGTCGCCGAGCACGAAGGCGACGGCGGCGATCGCGCCGGTCTGGATCACCGAGCCCCGCGCCCAGCCGAACAGCACCGCGACCGGCCGGCCATAGGCGCGCGACAGGAAATGATACTCGCCGCCGGCATGAGGGTGCGCGGAGGCGAGTTCGGCATAGCACAGCGCGCCGATCAGCGTGATCAGCCCGCCCAGAACCCAGACGCCGATGAAGGCGATTTCACTGCCAACATTGGCTGCGACGAGTGAAGGCGTCTTGAAGATGCCGATGCCGACAACAATACCGACCATGATCGCCACCGCGTCGAAGACAGACAAAGTGGCTTGTGGTTCTGATCGATTGTTGCTCGGCATCTCAACGCTCTCCCACACGGACAATAGCTCACAGGAGAGTCCTGTTGCGGCCATAATCTGTCAGTCTTCCGTCAGCTACGTGACGCCTTGACTGTTGTTCCTCATGGCAGGGCGAAAGACGATCACGGACGCGTGAGGCGGCATGCGGCGCCGCGCGTCAGCCGGGCAGGAAGGCCACCCGGCCCTCGGCGTCGCTCACCGTCTCGACCGGGGCGCGATAGAGCGCCTCCAGCCGGTCGGGCGTGAGCAGCGCCGCCACCGGCCCGACGCCGATCTCGACGCCGTCGCGCAGCAGCATCGCCCGGTCGGCGTGGCGCAGCGCCTGATTGGGGTCGTGCGTGGTGAAGAGCACGCCGAGCCCTTCGGCGGCGAGCCGGCGCACCTCGCGCATCACCTTGCCCTGATTGCCGAAATCGAGGCTCGCGGTCGGCTCGTCGAGGATGACGAAGCGGGGCTCCTGCGCCAGCGCCCGCGCGATCAGGGCAAGCTGGCGCTCGCCGCCCGAGATCTGCGTGTAGGGCCGCTGCGCCAGATGCGCGATGCCGAGCCGCGCCAGCATCGCGCCCGCCATCTCATGGTCGCGCCGGCTCGGTCTGCCGAAGACGCCGCCATGGGCGGTGCGGCCCATCAGCACGATCTCGGCGACGCTGAAGGCGAAGGTCCCGGCATGCGCCTGCGGCACATAGCCCAGCGCCTTCGCGCGCTCTAGGAGGGACAGCGCCGCCAGCGGCCGCCCGTCCAGCGTCACCGCGCCGCCCTGCGCCGGCAGCAGGCCGAGCAGGGTCTTGAGCAGCGTCGTCTTGCCATGGCCATTGGGCCCGAGCAGCGCCAGCACCTCGCCGGCTTGCAGCGAAAGCGCGATCTCGCGCCCGACCGGACGGTCGCGATAGCCATAGGCCAGCGCCTGCGCCGCCAGCGTCACGACCAGCCGCCCCTTGCCGACGCCAGAAGCCAGATGAAGAAGGGCGTGCCGATGACGGCGGTCAGGATGCCGAGCGGCGTCTCGACGGGGGCTGCGGTGCGCGCCAGCGTGTCGATGATCAGGAGATAGCCGCCGCCGAGCAGCGCCGCCGTCGGGATGAGCTTGCCGAAATCCGGCCCGACCAGGAAGCGCGCCAGATGCGGCACGACGAGCCCGACCCAGCCGATGATGCCGGCCGCCGCCACGCTGGCGGCCGTCACCAGCGTCGCCGCCGTGACGATGGCGGGCCGCAGCGTGCCGGTGTTGAGGCCGAGCGCGCGCGCCTCCTCCTCCGGCAGCGACATCGCGTTCATGCGCCAGCGCAGTGCGAGCAGCACGGCGGTTCCGCCCAGAACCGGGCCGAGCAGCGGCAGCAGATCGGGCTTGGCCGTGGCGGCCAGACTCCCCAGCAGCCAGAAGGTCATCGCCGGAAGCTGGTTGTAGGGATCGGCCCAGTACTTCACCAGCCCGATGCCGGCGCCGAGCAGCGAGCCGACGACGACGCCGGTCAGCACCAGCGCCAGCACCGGGTCGCCGCGCCGGATCGTGGAGCCGATGGCGTAGACCGCGCCGACCGCGACGAGCCCGCCGAGGAAGGCGGCGAACTGGATGGCGAACAGCCCGAGCGAGAAATAGATGCCGATGACGGCCCCCAGCGCCGCCCCCGAGGACGCGCCGAGGATGTCCGGCGAGACCAGCGGATTGCGGAACAGCCCCTGAAACGCGGTTCCGGCGACCGCCAGCGCCGCCCCGCACAGCAGCGCCGCGACGACGCGTGGGCCGCGGATGTTCCAGACCACCGTCTCCACCTGCGCCGGCAGGCCGGAGGGCTCGCCGCTGGCCAGCGACCAGACCAGCCGCGCCAGATCGCCCGGCCCGACCGGGAAGCGCCCGACGCCGAAGGCGAGCAGGATGGCGAAGGCCAGAAGCGCGAGCGCTATGGCGTTGCCGCGAAGGGCGGATAGAGGCGGCGACGGGCTCAAGCCCTCCCCCCGCTTGCGGTGGGGAGGGTTGGGTGGAGGGCAGTTCCGCTCGGCGAGACGATAAAGGACGGCGCTCCGGCTTTCGGACCCCCCATCCCTAACCCTTCCCCACCGCAAGCGGGGGGAAGGGAATGAGCCAGGTTCGTCAGCGATGGCCCAGCGGTAAACGGCATGGCTTCGCTGCGCTCGCAATGACGGTGCAACGCCATTACCCCCGCCCCGCCAGCACGGCGTCGAGCTGCGCCTCGCTCGGCGTAACCTGATAGAACAGCGTGTGGAACTCGCGCGCCAGGCTGCGGATGTCTTCTGGGAACTGCGCCGGGTAGAGCAGCTTCGCCAGCCACCAGAGTCCGACCATGCGGTTGACCGAGGGCGGGAAGTCGATCCAGCCGAAGGGCAGTTTCGGCGAGAGATGCAATCGGCCGGTCTTAACGGCGCGGATCGAGGCCCAGCCTGCGTCGCTGCGCACGCTCTGCGAGAAGGCGAGGTCGATCGTCACGATCACCTCCGGGTCCCAGGCCAGCACCTGTTCGAGCGAGACCTGCGCCAGACCGCTGCCGGGCGTCGCTGCCGCGACGTTGCGCGCGCCGAGGAAGGACAGCGTCTCGACATTGATCGACCCGCCCAGGCCCGTCTCCAGCCCGCGCGGCCCGCGCGCATAATAGACCGAGGGCCGCGCCTCCATCGGGATGGTCGCGATGCGGCCCCTGATCGTCGCCATCGCCTCCTCGCACCAGCGCGCCAGCGTCTCGGCCCGCTCGCTGCGGCCGGTGAGCTGGCCAAGGATGCGGTAGCTCTGCGGGATCGCCTCAAAGCGGCCATCGAGCAGGGCGTAGGGGATGCCGGTCTGCGCCTGCACGCGCTCGGCCAGTTCGACATAGGTGCGCCCGGTCGAGCCGGCGTCGACGATCAGGTCCGGCTTGAACTGCAGCACGGCTTCGAGATTGGCGCTGTTGCCGCGCCCGGTGATACGGCCGATCTCGGCACGGTCGCCGACGCCCGGCAGCAGGAAGGGCAATTCTTCGGCCCGGTTGGCGCGCGGCCAGCCGAGCAGCAGGTCGGGGGCGAGCGTGTAGAGCGTGATCGCCGCCGGCGGTCCGGCGGGAAAGACGCGTCCGACCGAGGCTGGAACGGGCACCTCGCGACCAGCGCCGTCGCGGACGGTCGCGGCACGGGCGTGGCGAGGCGCGGCGAGCGTGGCGAGGCCGGCGAGAACGAGGCGGCGATCAGGACGGTGCATGGCTGCCTTCCAGTGCCGCAAGCGATTGCTGGCAACGGCCCGGCTTGATGTCGATCAATGGCGTGCCGTCGAGGCAGTCGAGGCCGCGCACGATCAGCGCATCGTCCTCGACCCGCAGCAGCCGGACCCGCGACAGCGCGACGGGATTCGGCCTGACCGGCGAGCGCAAGGCGAAGGTTCCGAGCGGCTCTCCGCCGCGCGGCGTCTGGGTCACGAGATCGCGCCGCGCCTGATGCATCCAGTAGAGCAGGTCGAGATGGGAGTGCGCCTCGATGCCGGCGAGCGCCGCCCGCCAATGCGGGTCGATCTCGACGCGGCAGTCCGGCCCGGTCTCGGGGTCGCCCTGGCGCGGGCAGTCGTCACGGGTCGCGAAGGGCGTGCGCAGCCGGCCGATGAAGACGAGATGCGCGTCCTGCCTCTCGGGCAGGGGCGCGGAGGTCTCGCCCGGTCGCGTCGCCTGCCAGTCCATTGTCGCGCTCTCTCCCCTGTCGCTTCGCCTCAGGGCGCAGCGAAGCCATGGCGCGCCAGGATCGCCTGTCCGGGCGCACCGAGGATGAACATGGCGAGGCGCTGCGCATTTGGCGAGGCGCCGTTGACCAGCGTCAGCCCGTATTCCGCGCCGACCGAAAGCTCCGGCGGCAGCGCCACCTGCCGCAGCGCCGGCTCCTCCTGCGCGATCGGCCCGGCATTGGTGCAATAGGCGAGGAAAATGTCGGCCTGCCCGCTCGCCAGCACATGGCCATAGAGATTGCGTCCTTCCGGTGCGCGCGGACTGCTCGGCCCGCCGGTGAGCTGCAGCGCCTTGGCCTCCAGCGCCGCGCGCGCGCCGGGCCTGAGCGCATCGGCTTTCGCGAAAACCCGCCAGGCGTAGTCGCCCGAGGGATCGGCCTTCGGCGTCGAGGTGCCGAGCTTCACCGCCGGATCGAGCATGCGCGCGAGCAGGGTTTCGGTCGTGGCCGCCGCCTCCGGCCGCGTGAAGGCGCAGAGCGCGTTGCGGGCGAAACTCGTCACCGACCCTGCCCGCCCGGCCTTCGCCAGCGCCTCGGGATTGCCGCGATCGGCCGAGGCGAAGAGTTCGGCCGTCTCGCCGGTCTCGATCCGCTCCCGCAGCAGCCCGGACGCGCCGAAGATCGCGCGCACGGGCACGCCTGTCTGGTCGCTGAAGGCCTTAGTGACCTCGGTCAGCGCCGCGCGCAGGCTGCCGGCCGCATGCAGCAGCACCGGTTCGGCGGCAAGAGCCTGAGCGGACATCAGCCCGCCCAGCAGGAGCGCGAGCAGGCTGCGCATCGGCTCACGCTCCGGCCTGCGTCGCATTCGGGAAGAAGAGCTGCTGACCGTCGATCTTGTAATCGGCGATCGCCTTCTGGCCCTCGGGTCCGGTCAGCCAGGTGACGAAGGCCTGCCCGTCATCGATCTTCACATGCGGATGCCTGGCCGGGTTCACGGCGATGACGCCGTACTGGTTGAACAGCCGCCGGTCGCCCTCGACCGCGATGGCGAGCTCGCCGCGATTCTTGAACGAGATCCAGGTGCCGCGATCGGCCAGCACATAGCCGTTCATCGCCCCGGCGCTGTTGAGCGCCGCCCCCATGCCCTGTCCGATCTCGCGATACCAGGCGCCCTTCTTGGCGTCGAGATCGACGCCGGCGAGCTTCCAGAGATTGAGTTCTGCCGCATGCGTGCCGGACTTGTCGCCGCGCGAGACGAAGGCCGCGCCCTTCTCCTGAATCTTCACCAAAGCCGCCGCGATGTCCTTGGTGCCGGCGACGCCGGCCGGGTCGCTCTTGGGGCCGACCAGCACGAAGTCGTTATACATCACCGGCTTGCGCTCGAGGCCAAAGCCGTCGGCCACGAATTTGTCCTCCTGGGCCTTGGCGTGGACGAAGACGACGTCGGCGTCGCCCCTGCGGCCGGTGTCGAGCGCCTGGCCGGTGCCCTGCGAGACGACGCGGACCTCGATGCCGGTCTTGGCCTTGAACAGCGGCAGGATGTGACCGAACAGCCCGGAATCCTGCGTCGAGGTCGTCGAGGACACGGTGATGAAGCCGGTCCCACCGGCGGCGGGCAGGCTGGCGGCGGGCGGTGTCGCCGTCGTGGTCTGCGCGATGGCGGAGGCGGCGAACGCCGCCGCAAAGCCGGCGATGAGGATCAGTCGTCTGGTCAGGGTCACAGCGTTCTCCTTGGGTCATGTCTATCGAGAAACAACGCGCCGTCGTCCCGGGCGCAGCGAAGCGCAGACCCGGGACCCATTCCGGAACGGTTCAGGAATGGATCCCGGATCGGCGCGGCTTCGCCGCTTGTCTGGGATGACACGGGATTAGCTGCGCGGCGCGTCACCAGATCAGCTCCCCGGCGAGGAAGGCGCGCGCCTCGGCCGATGTCGGCCCGGCGAAGAAGGCATCCGCCGGCGCGTCCTCGACCAGCTTGCCGCGATGCAGGAACAGCACGCGGTCGGCGAGACGCCTCGCCTGACCGAGATCATGGGTCGACATCATCACCGTGATGCCCTCCGCCACGAGCCCCGCCAGAAGCTCCTCGATCTGGCGGGTCGCGGCCGGGTCGAGCTGCGAGGTCGGCTCGTCGAGGAACAGCAGTTCCGGCTTGAGCGACCAGGCGCGGGCGATGGCGAGCCGCTGCTGCTCGCCGCCCGAGAGCAGGCGCGCTCCCTGCGTCGCGCGCTCCGTCAGGCCGAAGCGCTCCAGCGCCATGCGGGCGCGCTCGCGCCGTTCCGGGCCGGAAACGCCGGCCGCCGCCAGCGCATGCACGATGTTGGCCTCGACCGAGCGGCGCAGCATGATCGGCTTCTGGAACACCATGGCGTGGCGCTTCACCCGTCCGCCCGGCCGCCAGGCCCAGCGCAGCGCGCCGGCGCTCGGCGTCAGCAGCCCATGGCAGAGCCTGAGCGTCAGCGACTTGCCCGCGCCGTTGGGGCCGAGGAGCACCGTCAGCCCGCCGGCGGGAACGGAGAAGCTGGCGGCGTCGACGAGGTTGCGCCCGGCCGCGGCGAACGAGACGGCCTCGACGGTCAGCGGCAGGATCGAGGTCACGTCACGCATCGCGCTCATCCGGCATAGCGCGCGCCGATCCGGCTCGCGCCGAAGGCGACGGCGTTGATCAAGAGCGTCAGCGCGATCAGGACGAGGCCGAGCCCGAGCGCCAGGGCCAGGTCGCCCTTGGACGTCTCCAGCGTGATCGTCGTCGTCATGGTGCGGGTGTAGCCGGCGATGTTGCCGCCGACGATCAGCACCGCCCCGACCTCGGCGCTGGCCCGGCCGAAGCCGGCGAGCAGCGCCGTCGCCAGCGCGAAGCGCCCGTCGAACAGCAGCGTCGGGATGGCGCGCAGCCCGTCGAGCCCGACCGAGCGGAGATGGTCGCGATACTCGCCCCAAAGGTCCTCGACCGTCTGGCGCGTCAGCGCGATCACGATCGGCAACACCAGCAGCACCTGCGCCACGATCATCGCCGTCGGCGTGAACAACAGGCCGAGCGGGCCGAGCGGTCCCGAGCGCGACAGCATCAGGAAGACGATCAGCCCCGCCACCACCGGCGGCAGCCCCATCAGCGCGTTGAGGACGACGATGACGGCGGCCCGCCCCGGGAACCGCGACAGCGCCAGCGCCGCCCCCAGCGGCAGGCTGATCACGCCAGCGATCAGCACGGCCGAGAGCGTGACCTTGAGCGACAGGAAGACGATCGCCAGGAAGCCGGGGTCGAGCCCGACCACCAGCGCCAGCGCCGCCTGAAAAATCGCCCTCAGTTCCAAGTTCGGCTCTCGCTCCCTGCCCGCTCCTGCAGACACTTGCGATTTCTAGAGTTCAATGCGACCAATTGCCAATTCCGGAAGGAGCGCAGGCAAGCACAGGTTCATGCAGGACAATCTTTACCTGACGACGGAAGAGGCGGCCGATTATCTGCGGCTGAAGGAGCGCAAGCTCTATGACCTCGTCGCCACCGGCGCCGTGCCGTGCACCAAGGTCAGCGGCAAATGGCTGTTCCCGCGCGCCGCGCTCGACCGCTGGCTGGAGGCGGGGCTGGCGCGCCCGGAAGGCCTGCTGCCACATGAGCCGCCGCCGATCATCGGCGGCAGCCAGGATTCGCTGCTGGAGATCGCCGTGCGCGAATCCGGCTGCGGCCTGGCGCTGCTGGCCGAAGGCTCGCAGGCGGGCCTCGACCGGCTGCTGCGCGGCGAGGTCGCGATCGCGGCGATCCATCTCCACGCCACCCCCGACGACGACGCGGCCAACCTCGCCGCGATCCGGGCGCAGGCCTCGCTGCACGACGCGGTGGTGATCGGCTTCGCCCGGCGCGAGCAGGGGCTGCTGGTCGCGGCCGGCAACCCGCTCGGGCTCGCCGGCATCGCCTCCGCCGTCGAGCTTCGCGCCCGTTTCGCCCTGCGCCAGCGCGGGGCCGGCGCGCAGCTCCTGCTCGACAGCCTGCTCGCGCGCGAGGGCGTTGCGGCGGGGCGCATCGTCGCGGCGGACGGGATCTGCGCCACGGGCCAGGACCTGGCGCTGGCGATCCGCACCGGCCGGGCCGATTGCGGCATCGCCTCGCGCGCCATCGCCACGGCCTTCGGCCTCGATTTCCTGCCGCTGGTCTGGGAGCATGTCGATCTGGCGATGCGTCGGCGGACCTATTTCGAGCCGGCGACGCAGGGCCTGCTCGGCTGGATGCGCGGCCGGGACATGGCGGCCCGTGCCCGCGAGCTCGGCGGCTACGATCTGGCGAAGAGCGGCGCGGTCAGGCTGAACCGGTGAGGGACGGCGGGTATCCATTGCAAATTATCATTCCATGGACTATCGTTCATAGAGCTATGCTTCATGCTGCGGATCTTCAAAACAAGATGGATGGCGCGGTTTACCCGCCGCGAAGGTCTGGAAGACGTGCGTCTGGCCGAGGCCATCGCAGAGGCGGAACGCGGCCGGATCGACGCTGATCTGGGAGGCGGCCTCATCAAGCAGCGCGTCGCCCGTGCCGGCGGCGGCAAAAGCGGCGGCTACCGCATGGTCGTCGCCTATCGAAGGGGTGACCGCGCAGTGTTCCTTTACGGTTTCGCCAAGAGCGAGCGGGACAACATCGCGCCGGACGAGCTGAAATCCCTGCGCGAGATCGCGGGTGGCTTCCTCGATGCCGATGATGCGGGGATGGCCCAAGCAGTCAGGGATAGAACATTGCTGGAGGTGTTTTATGACGACGAGAACGGCGCCGCCGGGCGCTAGTCGGTTGGCGGAAGCATTGCTGGAAACGGCAGGAGACATGCGCAGGAGCGGCCTGCTGGACGCCGCGACGCATGAGAAGATCACGCTGCGCCATGCAGGGACGCTGGCGGCGGCGATGAGCGAACCGATCGCGGCCGACGAAATCCGCCTGCTACGAGAGCGCGCGACGATGAGCCAGGCCGTGTTCGGCCGGGTCCTCAACCTGACGAGCGGTTATGTCTCACAGCTCGAGCGCGGCACGAAACAGGCCAGCGGTTCGACGCTGGCGCTGCTGAACGTGATCCGGCGAAAGGGGATCGACGCGCTCCTTTGACGCGAAGTGTCACAAGAGTTGCAGTGTCCGCCAATTTCGACGTCTCGATGGGCGAGCCGCTGAGCGATCGGGTCATTCCGAGAGAGATTCAACCTTGTGGCGGTGGCGGATAGTCCCGCCACGCCCCCACCCGGTGCACGGTCTCGCGGTCGCGCTCCGCCTCGCCGAATGGCGCGACCGTCCAGTCCCAGCCTTCGTCGGCCTCTGCCAGCGCGACGCCCCGCATCAGGTCGAAGCGGTCGGTCACCTCGCCGGCGCGGTCGCGCTCGACCATCGCGGTGTCGCTGAGCAGCACGACCCGGCTGGAAAAGCGCGCGAGGTCGGCGAGGTGCCAGGCGACGCAGCGCGCCGGCAGGTCCGCCGGCAGCCGCGCCGCCTGGTCCGGGTTCTCCTCCAGCCAGTCCTCGACCGGCCAGGCGAGCTGCGACAGCAGGTTGGCCGAGATCACGAGGTCGATTGCGGGATCGGCGGTGAGGTCGGCGAGCGGATCGTCCCGTCCCTCCCGCTCGCCGGCGAGCCACGCCATGAGGCCGGTCAGATCGCGCGTCACGAGCGCGACCTTGCGGCGGAACGCCATGCGCAGCCGGATTTGCGGCAGATGCACGGCGTCGACCAGCACGACGCGCTCGAAGCGCGCGCAAAGCAGGTCGAGCGGCAGGTCGCGCAGCAGCCCCGAGCCCAGCACCAAGACCGTGCGATGCCGCGCAAGCTCGCCGACGACGCCCGCGACCACGGCGCGGCAGCGCTCGTGATGCGGCGCCCAGGCCTTGCGCTGCCGCCAGCCCCGCGACCACAGCGCCACGCTTTCTCCGACCAGCCCGAGCCGCCGCGTCATTCGCCCGGCCGGCGTGATCAGCCTGAGCGCGAGTTCGGCGAGCATGCGCCGATCGGCCCGTCAGGTCAGCGCGCCGCGCCCCGACACCGGCCAGAGCGCCTCGACATGAGCGTCGGGCCCGTGCAGGCCGCGCACGCAGACATACCAGTCGTGCAGGTTGACCGTCGGGTCGCAATGGCCCGGCACCAGCAGGATGCGCTCGCCGCGATGCGGGACCGCGATCGGGTCACCGGTCAGCACGCCGTGCTCGTCGGAGGGCTTCGTGTAGACGAGTCCGTCGCGCTGGAACGGCGTCGGCAGGCCTGAATCGATCGCGGCGGCCTTGTGGCCGGCGTCGAGGATGGCGCGGTCGGGGGTGGGCTTGCTCATCACGCCGGCAAGCACGAACAGCGCGTGCTCGAAGGCGCGGAACGGCGTGCCGTCGGCCTGGCGGTTGCGGGCGTAGTCGGCGTCCATGAAGATATAGGAGCCGGCCTGGAGCTCGTTCCAGATGCCGGACTGGCTCTCCAGCTCATAGGTGCCTGTGCCGCCGCCGCCGACGGTGGCGCAGGCCAGCCCCGCCTGGCCGAGCCGCTCGACGACGTTGCGGGTCAGGAGGCCGGCGCGCTCGATCGCCTCGCGGCGCTCGTCGATCGAGCGCATGTGCTGGGCGGTGCCGTGATAAGCCTGCAGGCCCTGGAAGCGCAGCGTGTTCGAGCGCGAGACCGCGTCGGCGATCCGCAGCGCCGCCTCGCCCGGCGCGACGCCGCAGCGCCTGCCGCCGATGTCGATCTCGACCAGGATGTCGAGCACGGCGTCGTGGCGCGCGGCGGCTTCCGAGGCCTCGCGCACGCCCTCGATATGGTCGACGCAGAGGCTGATCCTGGCGTGCCGCGCCAGCTTCGCCAGCCGGTCGAGCTTGGCCGAACCCGCGACCTCGTTGGAGACGAGCACGTCCTCGACCCCGCCCGCGACCAGGATTTCCGCCTCCGAGACCTTCTGGACGCATTGCCCGACCGCGCCATGGGCGATCTGGCGCAGCGCGATCTCCGGGCTCTTATGCGTCTTGGCGTGCGGGCGCAGGCGCACGCCATGGCCCTGCGTATAGGCCGCCATGGTCACGAGATTGCGTTCGAAGGCGTCGAGATCGAGCACCAGGGCCGGCGTGTCGATTTCGGAGAAGCTCTGGCCGGCCTGCGCCGGCGGGGTCGATGGCATGCTGTCGCGCGCTCCTTGAATCGGTGGCGCGCATGGGACGCCAGCTTCGTGTCCGGGGCAAGGCCCACCCGTCATTGCGAGCGCAGCGAAGCGATCCAGCGGCGGCAGAGCGCCACGTCTCCCGGATTGCTTCGCTGCGCTCGCAATGACGTCGAGGGTCGGTAGCGCTTCCCGATCCACCATGATACGCCCCGCCTCATGAAGATCGGCCGCGTCTCCGACGACACTTTCGCGCTTTTCGCCCGCGTCTGGCGCGAGCAGGGCCGGGCCTATCTCCCGCAGATGGCGGCGATCCTCGGCCTCGTCGTCGTCATCGCCGCGACCACGAGCTTCTATCCGCTGCTGATCAAGGCCGCCTTCGACGCCTTCGCCGACCCGCTGACGGCCGAGGCGACGGGCTTCGTGCGGCGCATGGAGCGGCTGGTCTCGAAATCGATTGGCATCGAGATCGGTGTCGTCAACGCGGTCGCCGTCGTCGTCGTGATCGTCACGGCGATCAAGGGCTTTTCGCTGCTGACCCAGACGGTGATGACCAACAGCGTCGTCAGCCGGATCGAGGCCGACATGCAGACGCAGCTCTACGGCCATCTGATCGACGCCGACCTGGCGCAATTGCAGCGAGAAAATCCCGCCTCCCTCACCCAGCGCTTCACCACCGACTTCACCTTCGTCAAGGAGGCGCTGACGCGGCTGGTCAACATCGCCGTGCGCGACGTCCTGACCGCCGTGGCGCTGGTCGGGGCGATGCTCTGGATCGACTGGAAGATGACGCTGGTGGTGCTGCTGATCGCGCCGATCGTCGCCCGGCCGATCAGCCGGATCGGCAAGAAGCTGCGCCGCATGGCGATGTCGCAGCAGGAGCAGACCGGCATCATGGCGAGCCTCGTCACCGAGAGCCTGCAGGGCGCGCGCGCCGCCAAGACCGATTCGCTCGAGCCCTATCTCAAGGCCCGCGCGGCCGGCGCCTTCGAGACGATCCGGACGCTGAAGATGAAGGCGGCCAATGCGCGCGGCCGTCTCGACCCGTTGCTCGAGGTCGGCGGCGGGCTCGCGGTGGCGGGCGTGCTGGCGGCGATCGGCGTGCGCATCACCTCGGGCGGCTCGACCGTCGGCGATTTCACCGGCTATGTCTCGGCGCTGCTGCTCGCGGCCCAGCCGATGCGCTCGCTCGGCAATCTCAACGCCATCGTCCAGGAGGCCGGCGCCTCGCTGAAGCGCTATTACGCCCTGCTCGACGAGAAGCCGGTCGTCACCGAGCGCCCCGACGCCAGGCCGCTCGTCGTCGGCGCGGGCGAGGTCGCCTTCCGCCATCTGCGCTTCCGCTATCGCGACGACCAGCGCGCGCTGGAAGGCGTCGACCTCGTCGCCCAGGGCGGCAGGACGACGGCGCTGGTCGGCCGCTCCGGCTCGGGCAAGTCGACGCTGCTGGCGCTGCTCCCGCGCCTCTACGATCCGAACGAGGGCCGCATCGAGATCGACGGGCACGATCTGCGCGACGTGACGCTCGCGAGCCTGCGCAAGCAGGTCGCCGTCGTCAGCCAGGACGTCGTGCTGTTCGACGATACGGTGCGCGCCAATATCAGCCTCAGCCGGCCGGACGCGACGCAGGAGGAGATCGTCGCCGCCGCCAAGGACGCCGCCGCGCACGACTTCATCATGGCGCTGCCCGAGGGCTATGACAGCCAGGTCGGCGAACGCGGCCAAAAACTCTCGGGCGGCGAGCGCCAGCGCATCGCCATCGCCCGCGCGATCCTGAAGGATGCGCCGATCCTGCTGCTCGACGAGGCGACGAGCGCACTCGATGCGCAGTCCGAGCGGCTCGTGCAGCAGGCGCTGGCGCGGCTGATGAAACAGCGCACCACGTTGGTCATCGCCCACCGCCTCTCGACCGTGCGCGAGGCCGACCTGATCGTGGTGCTGGACGAGGGCAAAATCGTCGAGACCGGCAGCCATGACGCGCTGCTCGCCCGCGACGGGGCCTATGCGCGGCTCTACCGGCTGCAATTCGTCGAGGGCTGAGCGAAACGCTGCTCCGGCGGCCGTCTGACGCTAACCGTTGTCATTCCGGGGCTCGCGAAGCGAGAACCCGGAACCCACGATCAGGTGCTGGATGGCGACTTCTCGATCTCGCCCCGTCATGGGTTCCGGGTTCCCGGCTGCGCCGGGCCCCGGAATGACAATGTGGGCGACTATTCCCGCGTCAGCGCATCGGCCGCCGCCGGAAAGCCGCGGAACGAGAACGGCAGCACGACCGGCCGGTTCGCCGCATCCTGAAAGCGCAACTGCCCGCCTTCGCCGTGGCCGCGCCAGCGCCTGAGCAAATCGTCGCTCATCGCGGTCTCGGCGAAGCAGCCGCCCGGCGCGCAGCGCTGATAGACCGCGAGCACGCCCTCGTCCTTCTCGCCGAGCGCGACGCGCACGCCGTTACTGGGGCCAAAGGAGACATTCGGCGCGACCTGCACCACGAGCTTGTAGGGCTCGGTCCGGACGGGGCGGCCGACGGCGATCAGCGCCACCGGGCCCTGCTGTCCCTGGACCTGCAAGGTCTGGACGATCTCGCAGATGCGCGTGCCGACGCCCTGCTGGCAGCGATGCAGCCAGTCGCCATAGGTCGCGGTGGTGTTGTCGGGCTGCGAGACGCCGCCGGGCGCGGGCGCGGCGGGGCGCGGCGTCTGTGCGAGGGCGGGGCCGGCGCAGGCGAGCGCGAGCAGGAGCGGCAGTACTGGCGGCTTGATCGTCACGTTGAGGCCCACCCGGATGAGATCGTCGCCGCAATTGAGATCAGCGGCGCGCCTCACGCAAGGGTGCGACAGCATTCGCGCCCGGTCTTCTTCACAGCTTCCTCGGAGTCCGTCCCGAAACGCGTTCTGGCGAGTCGGCTGGCGTGGTTTTCGAGAACCGGAGCGGAGCGGACGTTTGTCCGTGAGCACGAGAAGCGCAGAAAGCCCCGCCAGGCGGCCGCCGGAGCAGAGTTTCAGGACGGACTCTCAGGGACGCCAGCCGACATCCTCGACCGGGGCGTCCTCGGCCGCCTCCTCCGCGCGCGCCTGCCCGACGACCGAGAACAGCGCCCGCAGCGCCGCCTCGACGCCCTCGCCCGAGGCCGAGGACAGGATGATCGGCATCCGCTTGGCCGCCCGCTTCAGCCGCGCGACCTGCTCCTTGAGCAGTTCCGGCGAGAGCGCGTCGACCTTCGACAGCGCCACGATCTCGGGCTTTTCGTCGAGCCCCTCGCCATAGGCGGCGAGTTCCTTGCGCACCGTCTTGTAGGCCTGCCCGGCATGCTCGCTCGTGCCCTCGACCAGATGCAGCAGCACGCGGCAGCGCTCGACATGGCCGAGAAAGCGGTCGCCCAGCCCATGGCCCTCATGCGCGCCCTCGATCAGGCCGGGAATATCGGCCAGCACCATCTCGCGCCCGTCGACGCGCACGACGCCCAGGCCCGGATGCAGGGTGGTGAACGGATAATCGGCGATCTTGGGTTTGGCCGCCGTCACCGTGGCGAGGAAGGTCGACTTGCCGGCGTTGGGCAGGCCGACGAGCCCGGCGTCGGCGATCAGCTTCAGCCGGAGCCAGACCCAGCGCTCCTCGCCGGGCAGGCCGGGATTGGCGTGACGCGGGGCCTGGTTGGTGGCGGTCTTGAAATAGGCGTTGCCGAAGCCGCCATTGCCGCCCTTGCACAGCACGAAGCGCTGGCCCGGCTCGGTCAGGTCGGCGACCAGCGTCTCGCCGTCCTCGTCGAATACTTGCGTGCCCGGCGGCACCTTCAGCACCACCGTCTGGCCATTGGCGCCGTGCCGGTCCGCGCCCATGCCGTGGCCGCCGATCTTGGCCTTGAAATGCTGCTGGAAGCGGAAGTCGATCAGCGTGTTCAGGCCCTGCACGCATTCGATCACGACATCGCCGCCGCGCCCGCCATCGCCGCCATTGGGCCCGCCGAACTCGATGAATTTCTCACGGCGGAAGGAGACGCAGCCCGCGCCGCCATCGCCCGCCTTCACGTAGATCTTGGCCTGGTCGAGGAATTTCATGAGGTCTCAGTAGGGGGTAAGGCGATGGAGGGCAATGCGCGGCTTAGCCCTCCCCCCGCTTGCGGTGGGGAGGGAATGACCCTCACGCCGCCAGCCTCGGCGCGGCCATCTCCTCGCGCAGCGCGTCGGCGAAGCGCCGCGCCGCCAGCCCCGGCTGCGGCCCCGTGATCAGCCCGATCGAGAGCGTGAACAGCGGCGGCAGACCCTCCGCGACGCCGAGCCGCCGGAGCGAGGGCGGGATCGCGCTCTCGGTGATGGCGGTGACGCAGAACCCGGCCTCGACCGCCGACAGCATGCCCGAGGTGTGCGAGCAGGAGAACACCAGCCGGTGCGCCTTGCCGGCCTTGGCCAGCGCCTGCTGCACGCGCGGACGCACCCGGCAGCCCTCGGAGAACAGCGCCAGCGGCAGCGTTTCCGCCAGTTCGGGCCGGTGGCCGCGCGCCGCGACCCAGACCACCGGCTCGCGCCGCACCACCTCGCCCATCGGCCGGCCGGGGTCCTGCGTCACCACCGCGAGGTCGAACTCGCCGGCGGCGAGGCCGGGCTCGATGCGCTTCGACAGGTCGCAGCGCAGCTCGAGCTCGACCTTCGGGTTCTCGGCGGCGAAGCGCGCGATCAGCGGGCGCAGGAAGGCGTCGACATAGTCGTCCGGGATGCCGATGCGCAGCCGGCCCGAGGCGGCGTCGCCGCCGAGCTCGGCCAGCGCCTCGCGCTCGATCGCCAGCAGCCGGCGCGCATGGGCGATCAGCCGCTCGCCGGCCTCCGTCGGCGTGACGCCGCGGCGCGAACGCTCCAGCAGCCTGTGGCCAAGCTGGCTCTCCAGATCCTGGATGCGCACCGAGACCGCCGACTGCGTCCGCCCGAGCCGGACGCTGGCCGCGGTGAAGCCGCCGGTCTCGACCACCGCCACCAGCATGTCGAGCGCCGCAAGGTCGAAATGGGACATGGTTCTACCATCGGTTTTCAGAATGGTTAAATCAGAATAATCCGTTTTTCCGATGGATGGAAGCGGGATAGAAGGAATGCCATACCCTCAGCCCTCATCCTGAGGAGCTGGCGAAGCCCGCGTCTCGAAGGATGCTCCAGATGCCTCCGGAGCCTCCTGGAGCATCCTTCGAGACGCCGCTTCGCGGCTCCTCAGGATGAGGGCTGCAGGGTGAAACGCCCCGAAAGACCGCCATGACCACCGCCGACATTGCCAGTTCTTCCGCCATGCCCCGCCCCGCGCCCGCGCTCGCGATGTTCATCGCGCTTCTGGCCGGCGCCACCTGCATCGGCTTTTCCGGCATCTTCGTGCGCTTCGCCGATGTCGGCCCGGCCTCGGCCGGCTTCTGGCGGATGGCCTTCGCGCTGCCGGTGCTGGCCGCCTGGATGGCGCTGGAGCAGCGCCGCGCGCTGGCGCAGCCGGTGCGCACGGGCGCGCTCTGGCCGATCGCGCTGGCCGGCCTCGCCTTCGGCGTCGACGTCGTGCTCTACAACGCCTCGCTCGGCTACACGACCATCGCCAACGCCTCGCTGCTCGGCAACCTCTCGCCGGTCGTCGTCGTTCTCGGCGGCTGGCTGCTGCTCGGCGAGCGCCCGACGCGGCGGGTGCTCGGCGCGCTGATGCTGGCGCTGGCCGGCGGGCTGATGCTGGTCCTGCCGAAACTCGCCGGCGGCGCGGCGACAGGCCCCGCCACCGGCCCCTTCGGCGATATGCTCGCGGTCGGCGCGGCGGTCGCCTATGCCGGCTACATCCTCGCCATCCGCCGCGCCCGCGATTTGGCCGAGGCCGGCCGCATCGGCCTGATCTCGAGCGCGCTCTGCGCCCTGTTCTGCCTCGTGGCCGCGCTGGCGCTGGGCGAGACCATCGTCCCGCAAAGCCTGACCGGCTGGCTCGCGGTGATCGCGCTCGGCCTCGTCTCGCATGCGCTCGGCCAGGGCCTGATCACGCTCTCGCTCGGCAGCTACGGCGCGAGCGCCGCCTCGCTGGTGATGGTCTGGCCGGCGCTGGTCAGCGTGCTCGCCGCCTGGGCGATCTTCGGCGAGCAGCCCGGCCCGGCGCAGGCCTTTGGCGGCGTCGCGATCCTAGCGGCGGTGCTTCTGGTGCGGCGCGGCTGAGGCCGGCGCTCCGACGCCACGGCGTTGCGCCCAAAGTTCCGGCGCGAGTTCCGGCCGACGGATAGCTGGCTCGAAAAATTCTCCCTCCCGATCGATCAAAACGTCGGCTCGGACGTTGGGCCGGGAGGAGGAGCAATCATGACACATCGTTCCATGGCGGTCAGCGTCGCCATGCTCGCGACGCTGGCCGCGGCGCAGCCGGCTTTCGCCCAACCGGGCGCCGCCGCCGGCGAGACCGCGTTCCTGCGCTCGTTCGAGGGTCAGTTCAGCGGCAGCGGCACGCATCAGAGCGCGGGCGGCGCCAGCCGTTCGCTGAGCTGCGAGTTCAAGGGCGACGAGCAGGGCTCGCGCCTCAGCCTGAACGGCTCCTGTCGCGCGGCCGCGATCTTCAGCGCCACCATCCGGATCGAGCTGCGCTACGATCCTGAAAGCAAGCGCTATGAGGGGGCGTTCAGGGAAAGCGCCGGAACGGTCGCCGATCTCGCCGGCAAGCGGCAAGGCGAGCGACTGACGCTCGCCTTCACCGAGACGGCCGAGAGCACCCGCCCAGACCCGCCCGCGACGCTGACGATCACCCGGCGGCAGGACGGCATCGCGCTGACCCTGCGCAACACCAGGCCCGGCGAGGGGCAGGCCATCGATCTCTCGCTCAGCAAGAACTGAGGACGGCGCGAGGACGAACGGTCAGGTCGAGAGGACCAGCCGCCGTGTCGTCGGCCGGGAGCGGCTGAAGCTCAGCCCGCCACGTCATAATGCAGGATCGTCGCGCCGCTGCTGAGCGGCCGCGCCGTCTTGAACGCGAGCTTCCGCCGCGTCGTGCCCGGCTTGAAGAACGGCGTTCCCGCGCCCAGCACCACCGGCGCGACGCAGTGCATGATCTCATCGACCAGCCCAGCGCGCAGCAGCGCGTCCGAGAGTTCGGCGCTGCCCAAGACATAGATGTCCTTGCCCGCGCCGGTCTTCCGGAGCGCGATCTCGCCGGCGATGTCGGCGGTCATCTCGGTATTGTTCCAGTCGGACGCCTTGAGTGAGCGCGAGCCGACGAGCTTGGGCAGCGCATTCATGAAGCGCTTGGTCTCGCCTTCGTTCTGCGTCGTCGTCCAGTGCGCCTTCATGCCCTCATAGGTGACGCGGCCGAAGACCAGCAGCCCCGCCTTCTGGCCGAACTCCTCGCTGAGCTGCGCGAGCTCGTCGCACCAGGCCTCGCCATGGAAGTCGAGATCCCACTTCGCAGCGCCTTCGAAATACCCGTCCAGCGTCACCAGATTCCAAAGAATGACCTTGGCCATCGGAACTCTCCCTGTCAGGCGGCGGGAGGGATCGCCGCAAATCCGATTGCATATTGCAACTGGTTGCGTTGATAACAGACCGATTGTATCTTGCAACTGGTTTTTTTGGAGGAGAGCATGCGCGAGACCGGCCGTTCCGGCTGCCCGATCAATCTCACGCTGGAGATCCTGGGCGATCGCTGGAGCCTGATCGTCCTGCGCGACATGATGTTCGGCAACCGCCGGCACTTTCGCGAGCTCCTGACGAAGTCCGACGAGGGCATCGCCTCCAACATCCTCGCCGACCGGCTGAAACGCCTGGTCGAGACCGGGCTGCTCTCGAAGGCCGACGACCCCAGCCACAAGCAGAAGGGGCTCTACAGCCTGACCGAGATGGGCATCGCGCTCGTCCCGGTCTTCGCCGCGATGGCGAGCTGGGGCCGGCGCTTCCTGCCCGTGACGGAGGAGATGTCGATCCGGGCGCAATTGCTGGAGGAGGGCGGCCCGGCGCTCTGGGACGATTTCATGGCCGAGCTGCGCGCGCTCCATCTCGGCGCGCCCGCGCCGGGGGTGTCCGTGCTGGCCGGGCTGACGGCGGCCTATCGCGAGGTCGTGGAGCGGCGGGCGGCCTCGTGACGAGCCCCGGTCAGACGCCGGCTTTCGGGCGCAGATCGGCCGGGCCCGGCCGCGCCGGCGAGCGGCGGCCCTGCGTCGCCAGCCAGGAACCGGCCATGATCAGCGCGAAGCCGCCGAACAGGCCCGGCGACAGCGGCTCGCCGAGCACCGCGACGCCGAGCAGGACGGCCACCGCCGGATTGAGATAGGCGATCACCGTCGCGCGCGACGCGCCGACCTCGGCGATCAGCGCAAACAGCAGCGTGAAGGCCAGCGCCGTGCAGACCACCGCGAGCACGATCACCGCCAGCGTCGCATCGACCGGGAAGCGGGCCGGCCAGTAGAACGGCACGGCGGGCAGATAGAGCAGCGAGGCCAGGATCAGCGAGGCGACGACCACGGCGGAGGCGTCGGTCTCGGCAAGCTTGCGCGAGACGATGATCGGGCCGATGGCGTAGCCCAGCGCGCTGAGGACGAGCGCCGCGACGGGCCAGAGCCGGAACGGGCCGTCATCGAAGCCGAGCAGGGCGGCGACGCCGGCCAGACCGAGGCAGAGCCCGATCAGGCGCGGCAGGTCGAGCCGCTCGCGCGATACCGCCATCGCGACCGCCGCCGCCAGGATCGGCGTCAAGGCGACGATCAGCCCGGCCATCGAGCTCGTGACCTGCGTCTCGGCATAGCCGATCAGGAACCACGGGCCGCTGATCTCCAGCACGGTGTAGAACAGCAGCCAGCCCGGCCGGCGGAAGCCCGCGAGCAGCGTGCCGCGCCGCAGCACGAAGGGCAGCAGCACCAGCGCCCCGATCGCCGAGCGGCCGAACGCGACGATGACCGGGTGATAATCGGCGACCGCGATCGCAATCAGCAGATAGGGAATGCCCCAGATCACGCCGAGCAGCAGAAACAGAACCAGAGCCTTCCTGGTCATCCTTGGCGTCCTGATCGATCGAGGGGCTGCAAGGGACTAGCCGATGGCCTCGTCCTGCGGAACCTTCCGGACGAGGAGCATCAGCCAGCGGCGGCCATCGCTGCCGTCGAAGGCGCTCGACCAGGCCAGCGTGAGGCGCAGCGGCCGCAACATCTCGACGAGCTCCGGCACCCGCCACAGCGCAATGAAGTAGCGCCCGCCTTCCGTGCCCTGTTCGACGATCTCGCCAAAACCCTCGCGGATCGAGAACAGGAACGCCCCGCCCTCCCGGAGGCTCGCCGCGATCGCCTGCAGCAGCGGCGGCAGGGCCTCGCGCCCGACATGCTGCAGCACATAGAGCGCCAGCACCGCGTCATAGGGCCCGCCGAGCGGGTCGCGCAGCATGTCGAGCCGTTCGGCGCGCTTGCCGCGCGCCTGCTGGAACCGGATGAAGGCCTCGGTCGCGTCGGTGCGCCGCACCGCCATGCCCCGCGCCTCGAGCCGGTCGGCGTCCCAGCCCGGCCCGGAACCGATCTCCAGGAGCTGGCTGCCCGGTTCGAGCGCCGCCAGCAATTCGCTTAAGCCCCCGTCCCGGTCTTCATCCGGGGACTCGGCGGTCGATTGTGCATAGTCGAGCGCGCAGCCCTCATAGCCGGCGATCGTCTGCGCATTGGCGTCCGGGCCGGCGGCGCCCGCGCTCCCGCTGTCGTCGCTCCGCGCCGTCATTTCGCGGCCTCCGCGCCGGGGAGGACCGCGAGCGGGATCCAGATCGTCAGCCCGCCGAGGCCGGAATCGGGATCGAACGCGTCATTGTGGAATTCGAGGACATGGCCGTCGCCGACCGGCCGCGCCAAGGCCGGCAGCGCCTCGTTCCAGATCGCGCGATAGGTGTCGAAGATCGTCGAGACATGGTCGCGATGCTCGAAGACGGCATAGGTCCGGGGTTCGAGGTCGAGCTGGCTCAGCGCGGCGCGCCTCGGGCCGAAGGCGGTGACCTCCGCCGCGCACATGTACTCGAAGCAGCCCTCGTCGTCGGGCGCGCGGCAGACGCCGATCGGCATGGCTTCGACCTTGTCGGGGATGGCGTGATAATGATTCGCGAAGAAGCTCTGCCACTGCGCCGGGATGTTGATCGTCTTGTCGTAGGAGCAGGGCGCCGACAGCCCGACCAGCCGCATCCGGCCGAGCGATGCGATCCGGTGCGCCGGCGGCCTGGCCTCCTGCTTCTGCCGCCGCAGCGCCGCCGTCAGCGCCAGCCCCGCGACGCTGCGGCGATTGCGGACCTGCTCCGGCGTCACCCCGAAATGGTCGCGGAAGGCGCGCGTGAAGCCCTCATGCGAGCCGTAGCCGAATTCCAGCGCCACGCTCAGGATGTCGGGCGCGCCGCCCGCCAGCCGGATCGCCGCCTCGGTCAGCCGGCGCGCCTTCAGATATTTCATCACCGGCCAGCCGCTCGCCGTGCCGAAGGCGTTGGCGAGATGCGAGCGCGAGACGTCGCAGGCGGCGGCGATCGCGTTCAGGCTCAACGGCTTCTCGGAATTCCGTTCGATGATCCAAAGCGCCTTGTCCGCGACCGACATGACCCCGCCTTGCTCCCTGCTGCGACCCTTTGCCTATCACCGGCGCGAAGCCGCCCGCTTGATCGATCGTCCACGATCGCACCGGGCGGCGCGGTCGGAAACGGGTCGAACCGGCAGACCCGCATCCGGGCGCAAGCCTTGTATCCGGACGCGGTCTCGCCCGTCACGCCCGGCCTTGTGCCGATCATGACGATGAGGGGCGCAAAAACTTATCCCCGCCCCGCAAACCCATGCCTATGTTACCCCCGTTCCGCCCGACCAAAGGGGGCTTCGCGAGGCGTCGTGGCGCCGGGCGGAATGCGGTGTCCATGGCGCGGCCGTTGCGGGTCGAAGCCATGGAGGGGCCGTTCGTCGCGAGGGCTTTGCAATCCCGGTCACGCTAGACCTTAAGCAGCGACGAACCGGAACCGGAAGAGAACCGCGCGTGGAGCCGGTGGCGGCCCGTTTTGGCCGCATCGACACTCGACATCGACACTCGACATCGGCGCGCGGCCAAGAACCCGCGCCGCCACCGGCTCCGCGCATCCCTTTCGGGTTGCGGACGACCAGAAACCCCGCGGCGGAAGCCGGCCGGGGGTTTGGGTGCGATCGCCGCCGGATCGGGCGAGGCCAACGCCACGGTGGGCAACCCGGCGCGATCGGAGCATAGTGCAGCGATGAACGAGCACTTTCCGCCGCGTATACGACCGGGCGCGGCCGTCTCTCGCGAGGCGGCCCCGCAGCACGCCGTCTCGCATGAAGCGGTCTCGCACGAGGAGGGCGTCGTCGCCGCGGGCGTCTATGCCGGCGGGCGCAAGGTCGCCGAGCTCGCCAGGGTCGACGAGGCGGCGGACTGGCGCGAGCGCGAGGGCCATGTCGTCTGGATCGGTCTCTTCGAGCCCTCGGACGAACTGCTGGCCCGGGTCCAGCGCCAGTTCGACCTGCACGAGCTCGCCATCGAGGACGCCCACAACGCCCATCAGCGGCCGAAGATCGAGCAATATGGCGACGCCCTCTTCGTGGTCGCGCGCACCGCGCAGATGATCGAGGGGCGGATCGCCTTCGGCGAGACCCATCTCTTCGTCGGCCGCGGCTATGTCGTCTCGGTGCGCCACGGCGCGTCGCGCTCCTATGGCGCGGTGCGCCAGCACTGCGAGGCCTGCCCCAGGACGCTGGCGCATGGCGAGGACTACATCCTCTACGCCGTGCTCGACTTCATCGTCGACGACTACCGGCCCGTGCTCGACAGCATCGGCGCCGAGGTCGACGCCATCGAGGACGGCGTCCTGAAGCGCACCTTGTCGCAATCGCAGGTCGAGCGGCTCTATCTGCTGCGCCGCGACCTGCTGCGCCTGCGCACCGCGGTCGTGCCGCTGGTCGATGTCTGCCGGCGTCTGGAGCATGCCGAGGTGCTGCCGCTCGATCCGGAGATGCAGCCGCTCTTCCGCGACGTCACCGACCATGTCCATCGCGTCGAGGAGGAGATCGACGCCCTGCGCGAGGTCTTGGCCTTCGCCTTCGAGGCCAGCCTGATGATGGGCCAGGCGCAGCAGACCGAGACCACCCGCCACCTCGCCGCCTGGGCCGCGATCCTCGCGGTCCCGACCGCGATCGCCGGCATTTACGGCATGAATTTCGAGCACATGCCGGAGCTGAAATGGCAGTACGGCTATCTCGGCGTGGTCGCCTGCATCGGCGCGATCTGCGGCTGGCTGTATTGGCGCTTCCGCCGGAACGGCTGGCTTTGAGGGGGCTCGTCCAATCGGATAAACCGCGACTGCGGGCGGGATTCGCCAACTCGGCGCGCCGAACAGCCCGCACCGCGAGCGGCTCTGCGCAGCTTCTTCGGATTGTGGACGGTGAGATGCGCCGTGGCGCGAGCCAGCCGCGGATTCGGGTGTCGCGCTTGCGCCGGACCGCGCCGATCACCGGCCCGTTTCACTCCTTCCGATCCAGGATGGCGACCATCGCGTCGTAGCCGCGCTGGCGCGCCATCTCGATCGGCGTCACGCCGTTGCGGTCGCCGAGATCGCGCCGCGCGCCGGCCGCGACGAGATGGCGCGCGGTGCGCTGATGCCTCGCCCCGCCATCGCCGAGGATGACGGCCTCGATCAGCGCGGTCCAGGACAGGTTGTTGACGTGATCGAGCGGCGCGCCGGCGTCGATCAGAATTTTGACGATCTCGTCATGGCCGAGATGGGCGGCGGCGATCAGGGCGGTGCCGGCATAGGGGCTGGTGACGGCCTTCGGATCGCCGCCGATCGCCAGCGCCACGCGCATCGTCTCGACATCGTCGGCCACCGCCGCCATCGTGACGGCGTCATAGCGCCGGGCGTCGAGGGCGCGCGGATCGGCCCCCAGCCTGACCAGCGCGCGCATCGCCGCCCGCTGCCGGGCATGGGTCGCGATATGCAGCGCGGTGCGGCCATGGCCGTCGCGCGCATCCATTGGCGCGCCGGCCGCCGCCAGCCTGTCGATGGCGGCGACGTCCCCGGCATGGGCGGCCGCCTGGAGGTCGCGATAGCCTGCGATCTCGGCGGTCGAAGGGGGCGTTTGCGCCCGCGCTGGCGGCGGAAAGAGAGGAACGGTCAGGCCGATGGCGACGAGGGCGGCGAATGCGCGGTTCATGATGCCCTCTCCTGCGGTGCAAAGGGTTGCGTCAGGTGTGATCGAAGCTCTGGCCGCGTTTGTCCAGGCGCCGAGGAAGGTCCGCCAAGGGTGCAAACGGCCCCCGAACCGCCCCCCTCACTCCGGCACGCCCGCCTTCCTCAGCCCTTCGACAAACACCTCGCAATGCGCGAATTTTCCGAGGTTCTGGCGCAGCACCGGGAGGCGCAGCGGCGGGCCGACGCGGGCGCGGGCCGCGATGAACTCCTGCGCCTCCGCCACAAGGCCGAGATGCCCGCAGCAACTGATCAGCGTGTTGTAATGGCCTGAATATTCGGCGAAGGCGGCGACCGAGCGCCGCAGATGCGGCAGCGCCTCCTCGAAGCGCCTCGCGCCGAGCAGCGCCAGCCCGTGGATCGCCGTGTAGATGCCGGCAAAGCTGTCGAGCGGGCTCATCCGGATGGCCTTGCCGGTCTCGGCGACGGCCTCGTCATACCAGCCCGCCCGCAGCAGGCCCCAGCCATGGGCGGTCCGGCCGAGCGCGAAGCTCGGATTGAGGTCGAGCGCGGCGCGCAGCTCCGCCAGCGCCCGCTCGTGCTGGCCGGCCGTGCTCAGGCACAGGCCGAAGGTCATGCGCGCCCAGGGATCGTCGGGGTCGCAGCCGAGCCCCTCTTGCGCATGCCGCGCCGCCTGCCGGTAGCCCTCCCCGGTCTCGGGCACCCAGTAGCACAGCGTCGCCCACCAGACCGCCCAGCCGAGCAGCGCGTGGGCCCGGGCGTAGCCCGGATCGATCGCGATCGCCTGGCGCAGCAGCACCTGCGCCTCGTCGTTCTGCCGCCGCCCGACCTTGTTGATCAGCCCCATCGCGCGCACGACCAGCCCCCAGGCGTCGATGCTGCCCGGCGGCCTGCCCGCGGCCCGCGCGCCCTCCGCAGCGTAAAGATGCGGCTCGATCGTGGCGACGACGACATCGGTGATCTCGTCCTGCACCACGAAGACGTCGGTCAGGTCGCGATCGTATTTCTCGGCCCAGAGATGCTTGCCGGTCTGCGCGTCGATCAACTGGCCGACGATGCGGATGCGCCTGCCCGCGGCCCGGACGCTGCCTTCCAAAACATAGCGGACGCCGAGTTCGCGCGCGACCTGCCGGACATCCACCCGCCGGCCCTTGTAGGCGAAGCTGGAATTGCGCGCGATCACGAAGAGCCAGCGCAGGCGCGACAGGGCGGTGAGGATGTCCTCGGTGATGCCGTCGGCGAAATAGTCCTGTTCCGGCGCGCCGCTCAGATTGTCGAAGGGCAGCACCGCGATCGAGGGTCCGTCCGGCTGCGCCGGGCCCGCCACGGCCGGGGCCGCCGCCTTCATCGCGGCCTCGTTGACGCTGTAGCAGCGGATCGGCCGGTCGAGGTTCTTGATCGCCTGTTCGCCGAGATCGTCGAAGGCGATGTCGAACTCGCTGCCGAGATGCTCATGGACATTGCCGGACATGCAGATGCCGCCGGGCGCAGCCAGCGTCTGCATCCGGGCCGCGACATTGACGCCGTTTCCGTAGAGATCGTCGCCCTCGACGATGACGTCGCCGAGGCTGATGCCGATGCGCAGCGCCAGTCGCTGCGTCCCGGCGAGATCGCCGTCCCGCGCCGCGAGCGCGCGCTGGATCCCGAGCGCGCCCTTGACGGCGTCGACGGCGCTGGTGAACTCGATCAGGACGCCGTCGCCGATCGTCTTGAAGATGCGGCCGCCATGCCGGCTGGCCTCGGGCTGCAGCACCTCGCGGCGCAGGGACTTCAGCCGCGCCAGCGTGCCCTGCTCATCGGCCTCCATCAGGCGCGTATAGCCGACGACATCGGCGGCGAGGATCGCGGCGAGACGGCGCGGCACACGTTCTTCGCCCATCGGCCCAGCCATTCTGGAGCGCAGCACAAGGCCCGATGCTACGCCTCGACGGTTTGGGCGTCCATCGGGCCGTATGTGTCGGCGACAAGGCGCTGCGGTTAGCGACAGGCGTCTGGCCGGAGCGCCGCGGGCCGCCCCTCACTCCGCCGCCAGCCTCGGCGGCGGCAGCGGCAGGTTCATCTGCTCCTTCGCCGCAGCCGGCTGCGCTCCGCCACGCCCCGCGCCGTGCGACTCCTGATCGCGCTCTTCGATCGGCTCCCACAGGCTCTCATCCTCGGGTTTCGCCAGGAAGCGGCCGAACATCCAGCTCACCCCCTTCGAGAGGTCGTCCATCACCGCGTAGAAGGACGGCACGAAGACGAGGCTGAGCACGGTCGAGACGATCAGCCCGCCGATCACCGCGATCGCCATCGGGGCGCGGAACTCGCCGCCGTCGCCGACGCCGTAGGCCGAGGGCAGCATGCCCGCCGCCATCGCGATCGTCGTCATCACGATCGGCCTTGCGCGCTTGCGGCCGGCTTCCAGCAGCGAGGTGCGCCGGTCCTTGCCGCGCGCCTGCTCCTCGACCGCGAAATCGACCAGCATGATCGCGTTCTTGGTGACGATGCCCATCAGCATCAAAAGGCCGATATAGACCGGCATCGAGACCGGGTTGTTGGTCGCCAGCAGCGCGATCACCACGCCGCCGAAGGAGAGCGGCAGCGAGAGCAGGATCGTGATCGGCTGGAAGACCGAGCCGAACAGCAGGATCAGCACGGCCAGCACCAGCATCAGCCCGGTCGCCATCGCGGTGATGAAGCCCTGCACGACCTCGCCCTGGATCTCGGCGTCGCCGGTCGCGGCGATGGTGACGCCGTCGGGCAGGCCGACCTCCCTGACGATCTCCTGGAATTTTTCCTGCGCCGTGCCGAGCTCGAAGCCGCGCCGGAGGTCGGCGCCGATGGTGGCGCGCCGGACGCGGTCATAGCGGTCGATCGAGGACGGCCCCTCGCCGAAGCCGATCTCGGCCACCGCCGTCAGCGGGATCGAGACGCCCGAGGCATTGGTGACGCGCAGCGCCGCGAGGTTGCGGATATCGGTGCGGGCGGCCTCGTCGAGCTGCACCCGGATCGGCACCAGCCGGTCGCCGGCGTTGAATTTCGCCAGATTCGCCCCGACATCGCCGATGGTGGCGACGCGCACGGCCTCCGAGATCGCCTCCGGCGTGACGCCGAGATTGGCGGCCTGTTCGAGCTTCGGCGTGACCCGCAGTTCGGGCCGCGACAACGAGCCCGAGGCGGCGACGTTGAGATAGCCCGGCACCTGGCGCATCCGCGCCTCGATGCGCGCCACCGCCTCGTCCAGCGCCGGCCCGTCCTTGGACAGGATCGAGAACGCCATCTCGCGCTCGCCGCGCTCGTTGACATACCAGGCGCGCGCATCCGGCACGCTGGCGAGCTTCTGGGCGATGACGACCTTGAGGTCCTTCTGCCGCGCCTCGCGCTCGGCCTTGGGCTTGAGCTTGATTGTGACGGCGGCGCGGCGGACCTCGCGCTGGCCGGTCGGCGAGGCGCCGCCGAGCACGAAGACCTGCGTCACCTCGGGGATTTCGCGCAGGCGGTCGACGATCAGGTCGGTGGTGACGCGGGTGTCCTCCAGCGTCGAGCCCGGCGGCAGTTCGACGGATGCGACGACGCGCGAGGTGTCCTCGTCGGGGATGAAGCCGGTCGGCAGCAGGGCCGTGGCCTGGATCGAGCCCCAGAGGAAGGCGAAGCCGATGATCAGGGTGAGATAGCGCACCCGCAGCGTGCCGCGCAAAAGCCCGACATAGCCGCGCATGATGAACCCATCCTTGGGGTCGGCATGCTTGACCGGCTTCATCAGATAGGCCGCCATCATCGGCGTGATCAGTCGCGCGACGAGCAGCGAGAACAGCACCGCGACCGCCACCGTCAGCCCGAACTGCCGGAAATACTGGCCCGCCACGCCGCCCATGAACGACACCGGCGCGAAGATCGCCACGATCGTCAGCGTGATCGCGATGACGGCGAGGCCGATCTCGTCGGCCGCCTCCATCGCGGCGCGATAGGGCGATTTGCCCATGCGCATGTGCCGGACGATGTTCTCGATCTCGACGATGGCGTCGTCGACAAGGATGCCGGTGACCAGCGTGATGCCGAGCAGGCTGACGAGGTTGAGCGAGAAGCCCATCAGCTCCATCGCCCAGAAGGTCGGGATGGCCGAGAGCGGCAGCGCGATCGCGGTGATGAGGGTGGCGCGCCAGTTCTTCAGGAACAGGAAGACCACGAGCACGGCCAGCGCCGCGCCCTCCAGCAGCGTCGTCATCGCCGCCTTGTAGTTGCCATAGGTATAGGCGACCGCGTCGTCGATGGGTTTGAGCGCGATGTCGGGATAGCGCTTGTTCAGCTCGGCGATGCGGGCGGCGACCACGTCCTTCACCGACAATTCGCTCGAGCCCTTCGAGCGGAACACCGCGAAGGTGACGACCGGGGCCTTGTCGAGCCGCCCGAAGGCGCGCGGCTCGGAGTTCGAATCCTCGACGCGCCCGAGCTCCTTCAGCCGGACCTCGCGCCCGCCGGTCAGCGTGATCTTGGTCTCGGCGAGCTCGGCGACGGTGCGCGCGCCGGCCAGCGTGCGGATCGCCTGCTCCTGCCCGCCGATCTCGCCGCGCCCGCCGGCGAGGTCGACATTGGTGGCGCGGATCTGGCGGTTGACCTCGCCCGCCGTGGCGCCCAGCGCCAGCAGCCGGTCGGGATCGAGCGAGATCCGGATCTCGCGGTCGACACCGCCATAGCGGTCGATCCGGCCGACGCCCTTCAGCCCCTGGAGCTCGCGCGCGACGACGTCGTCGACATGCCAGGAGAGCTGTTCCAGCGTCATGCCGGCCGATGACGCGCCATAGGTCAGGATCGACTGGCCCTCGACATCGATGCGCTGGATCACCGGCTCGTCGATGGTGCGCGGCAGATCGGCCCTGATCTTGGCGACGGCGTCCTTGACGTCGTTGACGGCGCGGTCGGTGTCGACCTCGAGCCGGAACTCGATGAGGGTCTGCGTCTGGCCGTCGGTCAGCGTCGACATCACATGCTTGACGCCGGTGATGTTGGCGACCGCGTCCTCGACGCGCTTGGAGACCTGGCTCTCCAGTTCGGCAGGCGCCGCGCCCGACTGCGTCACCGTGATCGAGACCAGCGGCACGTCGATGTTCGGGAAGCGTGTCACCGGCAGCTTCGAGAAGGAGAGCAGCCCGAGCACGCAGAGCACGACGAAGAGCAGGATCGCGGGAACGGGCTTCCGGATCGAGAAGGCGGAGAAATTGATGTTCACGCGGCCGCTCCCGTCAGTTCGTCGCGACCGGGGTGATCACGTCGCCGTTGCGCACGAAGGTGCCGGCCCGCGCGACCACGCTCTCGCCCTCGCTGACGCCGGAGACGATCTCGGCGCGGCCGTCGCCGGCGAGCCCGAGCTGCACCGTCTTGGTGGTGACCTTGCCCTCGCTGACGCTCTGCACCGTCGCGCCCGAGCGGGCATAGGTGATCGCCGAGAGCGGCAGCGTCACCGAGGTCTTGCGCCCGGTCTCGATGACGCCGCGCGCAAACGAGCCGATCGCCACCGGCGGATTGCCCTTCAGCGAGACGCGCACCCGCCCGAGCCGCGAGGCCTTGTCGACCTCGGGCGCGATCAGCCGGATGACGCCGTCGAGCGGCTTCGTCGCGCCGGCCGGCAGCACCGCGACGCTCTGGCCGACCTTGAGGCCCGGCAGCTCGACCTCGGCGACCTCGGCCTCGAGCTCGATCGCGCCGTCCTCGATGATCTTGAACAGCGGCTCGGCCGCCGCCATCGCCGCGGTCGCTCCCAGCCTGGCGTTGCGACGGCTGACGATGCCGGCCTTGGGCGCCTTGATCTGCGTCCGCGCCAGCTTGACGTCGATGTCGCGCCCCTGCGCCTTCGCCAGAGCGAGGTCCGCGGTCGAGATCGCCAGCGCCTGCTGCGAGGAGTTGAGCCTTGCGCTGGCCGAGCGGGCGGCGGCGTCGCGCTGCTCGAAGGTCTCCAGCGTGACGTTGCCGCTGCTGCGCAAAGCCTTGCTGCGGTCGAAGGCGTTGGTGGCCTGGACGAGATTGGCCTGCGCCTCGACGATCTGCGCGTTGGACTGGGCGATGCCGGCCTCGGCGCGCTGGATCTGCGCGTCGTTCTGCGCCTTCTGCACCTCCAGCGTCACCCGCGAGAGTTTCGCCAGCACCTGCCCGGCCGCGACCCGGTCGCCCTCCTCGGCAAGCAGCTCGACGACCTGCAGCCCGTCGACCTCCGGCGCGACCAGCACCTCGTCGCGCGCGATCATCGAGCCCGAGACGACGACGCTCTGGACGATCTCGGCGATTTTCGCCGTCGTCACCGTGACGGAGGGCCCGACGGCGGGCGCCGCCTGCGCCGGCGCGGGGGCGGGCGTCTGGGCCGCGAGCGGCAGGGCGACGCCGAGGGCGAGCGGCAGCGCGAGGGCGATGATGCGCGACACGGACGGGAAACCGGACATCGAATGGGCCTTGCTGGGGTCGGAAAGGGCAGGATCGGTCATGACGCGGCCTGAACCGGCGCGGGCAGGACCAGCACATGGGCCAGCCCGCGCATCGCCTTGAACAGCGTCTCGGCCGCCATCGCGGCGTCGAAGGAGGGGTCGGTCGCGCGCCGGCAGAAAAACCCGTCGGCCATCATGAAGACCGCCTGGAGAAAGCCGGCATCGTCGAGATCGGCCGGCAGTTCGCCGCTCGCCTTGGCTCCGGCGATGGCGGCGGCCAGCCCGCCGAGGACGGTGCCGTCGATCGCGGCGCACATCTTCGCCATCTCGGGATTGCGCGCAGCCTCGGCCCAGATCAGCAGGCAGATGATCGCCTTCTCGCGCGGCTCCTCGACGAGATGCCGTCGGCCGAGATCCTCGAGCTGGTCGAGCACGCCGCCCTTGTCGGGATCGAGCGCCGCGAAATCGGCGGCGATCTGCGTGCGGTCGCGCTCGGCCATGCCGGCGATGATGGCGTCCTTGGAGGCAAAGTAGCGGTAGAGATTGCCCGGGCTCATGCCGGCCTCGACCGCGACGTCGTTCATCGTCGCGGCATGGAAGCCCGAGCGCGCGAAGACGCGCTCGGCCGCATCGAGGATGCGGGTCTGGCGCTGCGAGGGAGCGCTGTCCTGCGTCAGGGTCGCGGCAATGGGAGGCACGATCGATCCAGCATGAGAATGAAGGTTCATTCTCATGTCGTAACACCGGCTGCGAGTCAAGCCGGAGAACGTTTCGCGATGTCTCTGCGGCCGCCTTTCTGACGAACGGACATCGAAAAGACGCCGTTCAGGCGCTTCATGCGCGTTCTGCATGGCGCACAACTTGCTTGCCCGGTTCCTGATGGAACTGCATTGTCGCATCATGAGATCGCGCCGCGCCCGCGCGCGACGCCGCCCCGGAACCCGGTCCTGCCGCCAGCGATGAACGACCAGTCCTTCCGCTTCCCCGCTCCCCGCCGGACCTCGCTCGCCCGCAAGCCCCGCGGCCCTCGTCCACGCCTCGTCCAGCCGCTCAAGCCCGTCCTGATCGTGCTGCATCAGGAGCACTCGACGCCCGGCCGCGTCGGCCGTCTGCTGCAGGCGCGCGGCCATGCGCTGGACATCCGCAGGCCGCGTTACGGCGACCCGCTGCCGCAGACGATGGCCGGCCATGCCGGCGCGGTGATCTTCGGCGGGCCGATGAGCGCCAACGACCCCGACGATTTCGTCAAGGCCGAGATCGACTGGATCAATGTCTGCCTCAGGGAGGAGGCCTCCTATCTCGGCATCTGCCTCGGCGCGCAAATGCTGACCAAGACGCTGGGCGGCGCGGTCTACACCCATCCGCAGGGTCGCGCCGAGGTCGGCTACTATGCGCTCGACCTGACCGACCACGGCAGGAGCCATGCCGACGAGGCCGGTTTCGTCTGGCCCGGAACCGTCTATCAATGGCATCGCGACGGCTTCGACTGCCCGCCGGGCGCGCAATGCCTGGCGACCGGCGGCGATTTTCCGGTGCAGGCGATCCGAGTCGGACCGCGCGCCTATGGCGTCCAGTTCCATCCGGAGGTGACGCCGGCGATGATGTGCCGCTGGTCGGTGCGCGGCTATGAGCGCACGCTGATGCCCGGCGCGCAGCTTCGCCACCTGCATCTCGAAGGCTGGTATCGCTACGACCCCGCGATCAAACTCTGGCTCGACGGCTTTCTCGACCACTGGCTGAAGGTCCCGGCCGAGGCCGCGCTGGCGTGAGCCGCAGCGCGATCGTCCTTGGCGCCGGCATGGTCGGCGTCTCCTGCGCGCTCTCGCTGCAGAAGCGCGGCTTTGCCGTAACACTGATCGACCGCAAGGAGCCGGGGTCGGAGACCTCCTACGGCAATGCCGGCGTGATCAGCCGCGCCTCGATCCTGCCGCTGAACAACCCCTCGCTCTGGAAGAGCCTGCCGGCCTATCTGCGTAACGACCATGCCGCGATCCGCTATCGCTGGGGCCATCTCCTGCGCAATCCCGGCTGGATCGCCCGCTTTCTCGCCGAGGCGCGGCCCTCGCGCCTGCCGCACCGGATCGCGGCGCTCGACAGCCTGACCTCGCAGGCCCTGCCGCTGCACACGGCGCTGATGGACGAGGCCGGCGTGCGCCACCGCCTGCGCGAGACCGGCTCACTGAAACTCTGGCGCGGCGAGGACGGCCCCGCGAAGGCGCAGATCGAGCAGCACTGGTTCGAGGATCATGGCGTGCGCTGCGAGGTGCATGACCGCCAGAGCCTGTCGGCGCTGGAGCCGGATCTGAATCCGATCTTCTCGGCCGGGCTTTTGCAGATGGATTCGGGCTCGGTCGACTGGCCGCAGGCGATCGTCGAGGCCTATGCGGCGCTGTTTTCCGCACGCGGCGGCGCACTCATAAAGGCCGCGATCACGGGATTGTCGCGGACGGCGGCCGGTTGGACCGCGCAGACTGAAGGCGGCGCGCATGACGCCGGGATCGCGGTCGTCGCGCTTGGGCCGTGGAGCGCCGATGTTTTGAAACCGCTGGGCCTGTCGGTCCCGCTCAACGCCGAGCGCGGCTACCACCGGCATTATCGCGCCGAGACCGGGCGGACGCTGTCGCGGCCGTTCCACGATGTCGAGGCGGCCTATATGCTGGCCCCGATGGAGAAGGGTTTTCGCCTCACCTCCGGCGTCGAGCTCGCCCATCGCGACGCTCCCGACGATTTTGCCCAGATCGAGCAGGTGCTGCCGCGCGCGAAGGAGGCCTTCGCGATCACCGATGCGGTCGAGACCACGACCTGGCGCGGCTCGCGCCCGACATTGCCGGACTCGCTGCCGATGATCGGCGAGGCGCCGCGCCATCCCGGGCTCTGGCTCGCCTTCGGCAACCAGCATATCGGCTTCTCGACCGGGCCGGTGACGGGGGAGATTCTGGCGGCGCTGGTGGCCGGCGAGACGCCGATCGCGGACCCGACGCCGTTTTCGCCGGGGCGGTATCTGGCCTGAACGTCATGGTCGGGCTTGACCCGACCATCCCGGAAACCAGCGCCTGCCCGTCCTGAGATTCTCGGGTCTGCGCTTCGCTCCGCCCGAGAATGACGCCCACTGCCGTCATGCTCGCCCTTGTGGCGAGCATCCACGTCTTGGGCATAGGGCTCGACGGCGGGAGACGTGGATGGTCGGGACAAGCCCGACCATGACGGGAATGGGCTGCGACGCGCCTCCGTGATCAGACCTGCCGCGCCACCATCATCTTCTTCACTTCCGCGATCGCCTTGGCCGGGTTCAGCCCCTTCGGGCAGGCATTGGCGCAGTTCATGATCGTGTGGCAGCGATACAGCCGGAACGGGTCCTCGAGATTGTCGAGCCGTTCGCCGGTCGCCTCGTCGCGCGAATCGATCAGCCAGCGATAGGCCTGCAGCAGCGAGGCCGGGCCGAGATAACGGTCGCCGTTCCACCAATAGCTCGGACAGGAGGTGGTGCAGCAGGCGCACAGGATGCACTCGTAGAGCCCGTCGAGCTTTTCGCGGTCGTCCTTGGTCTGCGCCCATTCCGTCCCGGGCGAGGGCGTCGTGGTCTTGAGCCAGGGCTCGATCGAGGCGTGCTGGGCGTAGAAATTGGTCAGGTCGGGAACGAGGTCCTTGATCACCGGCATATGCGGCAGCGGGTAGATCGCGACTCTGCCCTTAGCTCCGCATTCGTCGATGCCGGTGGTGCAGGCGAGCCCGTTCATGCCGTCCATGTTCATGGCGCAGGAGCCGCAGATGCCCTCGCGGCAGGAGCGCCGGAAGGTCAGCGTCGGGTCGATCTTCGACTTGATCCAGATCAGCGCGTCGAGAACCATCGGCCCGCAATCCTCGCGGTCGACGAAATAGGTGTCGGTGCGCGGGTTGGCGCTGTCGTCTGGGTTCCAGCGATAGACCTTGAACTCGGTCAGCTTGGCGGCCCCGGCGGGCTTCGGCCAGGCCTTGCCCTCGGTGAGGCGGGAGTTCTGCGGGAGGTTGAATTCGGCCATTGCGAACCTGTCAGGATGGGTAAGCGAGAAGGCGAACGCGAATGCGTTCGAAATCGATCGTCACGAGCGCGCCCTGCTCAAGCGCGGACGCGGTCTGGCGCAGAGCCCCGAGCACGAGTTCGGCGTACCGTTCCGGCGTCGCCCGTTTGGCCCTGACCTGCACGATGCTGGGGCTCGTTCGCCTGGCCAGAACGACATGGGCTCCGAAATCGAGATCGCGCGTCAGAATGGTGGCGCCGTCACGGTCTGCTCTGGCGACGATTTCCGCATCGTCGGCATCCATTGGTCCGATCGCGGACCAATGCACGGCCTCATGACCGGCGCTGTTGAGCTGCGTTACCCAGTCCGGCGAGAGATTGACGTCCACGATCAGCTTCACGCCGCGTCGACGAGATCGACCTCGCGCTCCTGCATCCGCCAGGCAGCGAAGCGAAGCGCCTCCGCGATGTCCTCCCGTTCGAGATAGGGAAACTCCCGCAACAGCTCCTCGACAGAGGCACCGCCCGCCAATTCCTGCAGGACGGTGCTGACGGGAAAGCGCATCCCGCGAATGCAGGGCTTGCCCGCCATCACCTGGGGATTCGCGGTGATGCGCGGGAAGCCTTCGAAGTTACGTGTCATGGCGTGTCCCTTCGCATAAACGGATGAAGTTCTGCGCTCGAACCGAGAGGGAGGTTAGAGTCAGCCATGACGCGTTCCAACCCCTGAAAAATGCTTGCGAGCGACCCGGCGCAACAGGCACCCACCCACGAAGGGTAAGCTGAAACCCAACAGCAGAACCGCAAACATCACAGACCTGTCCCATGCGCCTCCAAGGCCGTACGCGGCGATCATCAGAGCCAGCGCGGCGGCCCAAAACGCTCCCACGAGCAGGGCCAATCGCTTGAGCGCAACAGCGCCGAGAGCCCAGCCAGCCAGACATAGAATTGCCAGCTGAATGACCCCGGCAATCGCGGGCATTCCATCACCAGCCGCATAAGCAGGCCCGCTGATCAGTTGCCCCACACCGCCAAGTGCGCAAGCTGCAAGACGCATCTTTTGGGCGAAACCGCTCAATACACCCGCGCCTTGGGCTTGATGTACTCGATATCGTTCGACAGCGTGTAGGTATGCACCGGCCTGTCATCCAGCGTCACGGTCCGCGCCGCATCGTCGACCCAGGCGAGCGTGTGCTTCATCCAGTCCTTGTCGTCGCGCTCGGGATAGTCCTCGCGGGCGTGCGCGCCGCGGCTTTCCGGGCGGTTCAGGCCTGAATCCATCGTCACCACGGCCTGCGTGATCAGGTTGTCGAACTCCAGCGTCTCGATCAGGTCGGAATTCCAGATCAGCGAGCGGTCGGTGGTGCCGATGTCCTCGATGCCGGCCCAGACCTCGTGGATCAGCCTGTGGCCCTCTTCCAGCGTCTCGCCGGTGCGGTAGACGGCGCAATTGTCCTGCATCGTCTTCTGCATGCGCCCGCGCAATTCGGCGGTCGGCGTCGCGCCGGAGGCGTTGCGGAAGCGGTCGAGGCGGGTCAGCGCGAGGTCCGCCGAGTTGCCCGGCAGCTCCGGCTGCTTTTCGCCCGGCGTCACGATCTCGGCGCAGCGCAGCCCGGCCGCCCGGCCGAAGACGACGAGGTCGATCAGCGAATTCGAGCCGAGGCGGTTGGCGCCATGCACGGAGACGCAGGCCGCCTCGCCGATCGCCATCAGCCCCGGCACCACCGTGTCGGCGTTGCCGTCGACTTTTGTCAGCACCTCGCCGTGAAAATTCGTCGGGATGCCGCCCATATTGTAATGCACCGTCGGCAGTACCGGGATCGGCTCGCGGGTCACATCGACGCCCGCAAAAATCTTTGCGCTCTCGGAGATGCCCGGCAGGCGCTCATGCAGGATCTTCGGGTCGAGATGGTCGAGATGCAGGTAGATGTGGTCCTTGTTCTTGCCGACGCCGCGTCCGCCCCTGATCTCCATCGTCATCGAGCGTGAGACGACGTCGCGCGAGGCGAGGTCCTTGGCGGAGGGGGCATAGCGCTCCATGAAGCGCTCGCCCTCGGAATTGGTCAGGTAGCCGCCCTCGCCGCGCGCGCCTTCGGTGATCAGGCAGCCCGCGCCATAGATGCCGGTCGGGTGGAACTGCACGAACTCCATATCCTGCAGGGGGAGGCCGGCGCGCAGCACCATGGCGTTGCCGTCGCCGGTGCAGGTATGGGCCGAGGTCGCCGAGAAATAGGCCCGGCCATAGCCGCCGGTCGCCATGATCGCCATCTTCGAGCGGAAGCGGTGCAGCGTGCCGTCGTCGAGCTTGAGCGCGATCACGCCCCGGCAGGCGCCGTCCTCGTCCATGATCAGGTCGATGGCGAAGTACTCGATGAAGAACTCGGTGTTGTAGCGCAGCGCCTGGCCATAAAGCGTGTGCAGCATGGCGTGGCCGGTGCGGTCGGCCGCAGCACAAGTGCGCTGCGCCGGCGGGCCCTCGCCGAACTCGGTGGTCATGCCGCCGAAAGGCCGCTGGTAGATTTTTCCGGCCTCGGTGCGCGAGAACGGCACGCCCCAATGCTCGAGCTCATAGACGGCGGCCGGCGCATTGCGCACGAGATACTCGATCGCATCCTGATCGCCGAGCCAGTCCGACCCCTTGACGGTGTCGTACATGTGCCACTGCCAGGTGTCCTTGCCCATGTTGCCGAGCGAGGCGGCCACGCCGCCCTGCGCCGCGACCGTGTGCGAGCGCGTCGGGAACACCTTTGTGATGCAGGCGGTCTTCAGGCCCGCCTGCGAGCAGCCGACGGTGGCGCGAAGGCCCGCGCCGCCCGCGCCGACCACGACGACGTCAAAAGTGTGGTCGGTGATCTCATAGGCCGGGCCGGCATAGGCTGCGGTCGGGCGGGCTCTGGTGATCGCCATCGGATCAGCCTCCAAACGAGAGCTTCAGGAGCGCGAAGACGCAAGCGGCGCCGATCGCGATCGCGAAGAAGGTGTTGGCCATCACGGCGGCGATCTTGAGGCCCTCGCCATGGACATAGTCCTCGATGATGGTCTGCATGCCGAGCCGCATATGCACCGCTCCCGACACGACAAAGAGCAGCATCAGGATCGCGACAAGGGGGTGCGACAGCACGGCCACGGCCGCCGCATGGGGCTTGCCGAACAGCGCGATCACGATCCCGAGGAAGACGATCGTCAGGACGACATTGGCCACCGCGGTGACGCGCTGCAGCCAGAAATGGCCGGTGCCGGACTTCGCCGAACCGAGGCCGCGAACGCGGCCGAGCGGGGTGCGCATCGAGGAGTTGGAGTGCATCTGCCTTCTCCTCAGCGCAGGGTCAGGGCCGCGATCCAGACCAGGATCGTGAGCCCGCCGGAGACGAAGACGCTGTACTTGGCGAGGTTCATGCGGGTGTCGGGGTCATAGCCATGGCCCATATCCCAGACGAAATGGCGCAGCCCCCCGACCATGTGGTGCAGCAACGCGAAGGAATAACCGAACAGGACGAGCCGCCCGAGGATCGAGCCGGCGATCGCCTGGGCCGTGTCGTATGCGGCGGGTCCCGACGCGGCGGCGACGAGCCAGAGCGCGATCAGCACCGTCCCGACATAGAGCGCGGCCCCGGTGGCGCGGTGGGCGATCGACATCGCCATGGTCCAGGACCAGCGATAGATCTGCAGATGCGGCGAAAGCGGCCGCGCCGCCGGCTTGACCTCGGCCAAATCATCTCTCCGACACTGCGGGCGCAATTCTGCCCGGTATCCATTTGGGATGGTTCTAGAGTGATTGGCTCTGTAACGAAACCGGCCCGGTGCTGCAATGCGACACGATGTTGGGCGGTTACAGAAATAAGAACCTGTAACTTTATCGCGATGGCTGCACCGTTTCCGTCATGGTCGGGCTTGTCCCGACCATCCACGTCTTTGCCCGTGAGGCCTGTGACGAAGACGTGGCTGCTCGCCACGAGGGCGAGCATGACGGTGGAGGCTCTTCATCGCGGCAGCAGCGCCCAATAGTCGAAATCGAGGATGACGCCGTCGTCATAATGTTCGCCGTGCTTGAGCGGATGCTCGCCGCAGGGCCGGTTCTTGGTGGCGACGAGGCGCAGGCGCAGCGCGCCGACATCGCTGCGGCCCGGCAGTTCGGCGCTTTCCAGCACCTCGCTCCAGGCGAAGACGGTATCGCCCGCAAACAGCGGCGAGACGTGCCGGCCGCCATTGATCGCCGCGATGTGGAAGGCGTTGCCCAAGCCGTTGAAGGAGAGGGCGCGGGCCAGGCTGATGACATGGCCGCCATAGATCAGCCTCTTGCCGAACCGGCTCTCGCGGGCGCTGTAGGCGTCGAAATGCACCTTTGCGGTGTTCTGGTAGAGCCGCGTCGCGATCTGGTGCTCGGCCTCCTCCACCGTCACCCCGTCGACATGGTCGATCTTCTCGCCCGCCGCATAATCGTGCCAGCGGAACGGCGAGCCGGCGAGCGCGTCGTCATAGGCCGCGCCCGAGAGCGGCGGACAGCCCTGGCCGAGCTCTTCCGGCAGCACGGCGCCGGCCAGCTCCGGCACCTGCTCGGCATGGGCCGGCGTGCCGGGCTCGCGCTTGCGCACCAGCACCCAGCGGGCGTAGCTCAGCACGATCTCGCCATCCTGGTTGCGGCCGATCGAGCGGACATAGACGATGCCGGCGTCGCCGGCGGACGTCTGCTTCAGCCCGATCACCTCCGAGGTCGTCGCCAGCGTGTCGCCGGCATAGACCGGTCTGAGGAAGCGGCCATCGGCATAGCCCAGATTGGCGACCGCATTCAGCGAGATGTCCGGCACCGTCTTGCCGAAGACGATGTGGAAGACGAGCAAATCGTCGACCGGCGCGTCGCGATAGCCGATCGCCTTGGCGAAGGCGTCCGACGACTGCACCGCGAAGCGCGGGCCGTAGAGCGCGCTGTAGAGCGAGGCGTCGCCGGCCCGGATCGTGCGCGGCGTGGCGTGGACGATGGTCTCGCCGAGGCGGAAATCCTCGAAGAAGCGGCCGGAGCTGGTCTTTGGGGTGGGTTGTGACATGACGCTCGCGCTCGTTTTGCTCGGCATGATTGTGCGATGCCACAAGGCGCGTCGTCCAGCCTTGATCACACCAACCGAAGCAGGATCAAGCGCGGGGAACCCTTCTCCCGGAGGGAGAGGGGCAGGGGTGAGGGGAAGGACGTGCTGCGTGTTGAACGCGACATAACCGCAGCGGCGGTGGGGAAAGCGCATCGCTGGTCCAGGGGCCGACACCTCACCCCTGCCCCTCCCCTTACAGGGGAGGGGTTCCCCGCGCCCTATCCGACGATGCCAGCCAGCTTCTCCAGATCGACATTGGCGCCACAGACCAGCACGCCGAGCCGCTCGCCGGGCGCCGGCTTGTAAGCCCCGCACAAGAGCGCGCCGAGCGCCGCCGCGCCGCCGGGTTCTACGGCGAGGCGAAAGTCGCGCCAGAGCAGGCTTTGCGCCTGCGTGATCGCCTCGTCGGGCACGAGCGCGACATGGTCGACGGCGTCCTTGCAGACCTCGTAGACCAGCGGCCCGACATTGCGCGCGCCGAGCGAATCGGCCGCGACCGAGGCGACCTTGACCTCGACCGGCCCCTTCGCCTCCAGCGCCGCCTGCAGGGCGCGCGAGCCCGAAGGCTCGACGCCGACAACCTTGACGCGTGAACCCGCGAACCAGGCGGCGATGCCCGAGATCAGCCCGCCGCCGCCGACCGCGACCAGCACGGTGTCGAGATCGGGCTCCTGCAGATCCCATTCGCGCCCGAGCGTGCCCTGCCCGGCGATGGTCTCCCTGGCGGCGAAGGGATGGATCTTCAGCGCCCCGGTCTCGCCCACGAAGGCGTCGCAGGCGGCCTGCGCATCGTCATACTGCGCGCCGCCGATCCGGACATCCGCGCCGAAGCGGCGGATCGCCTCGATCTTGGCGGCCGGAGAAATCTCGGGAACGAAGATCGTCGCCCTGACGCCGCGCGCACGGGCCGCATAGGCCACCGCGGCCCCGTGATTGCCGCCGGACGCCGCCGCGACGCCGGCCTCCGGGACGGTGAGCGAGAGCAGATTGTTGAACGCGCCGCGTGTCTTGAACGAGCCCGCATGCTGCAGGCATTCGAGCTTCAGCGAGATGTCGGCTTCCGACCCGAACGCGTCGGTTCCCAGCCGCATCACCGGCGTGACGCGGGCATGGCCGGCGATGCGCGCCGAGGCATCCTCGATCATGGCGCGGGGAACGGGGCGGTCGGTCATTGGGGTTTCCTTGGCGGCGTCCTGGGCAGGCGGGCGTTCCGGCGAAAAGCTCCAGATCGCGATGGGCAGACCGTGGCTATCGCGTCCCGGCGGATCGGGAAAGGGCTTCCCGCGCCCGGCGGCGATGTGCCGGGCGACGACCAGCGCCGCCAGCGCATCGAGCGCATCGTCGGTCGCGGCGCCACGCGGCGGGGGCGCTGCGACCGCAGCAGGCGGCAGGCCGGCGGCGATCAGCAGCGCCCGGCGCTCGGCCATGCCGGCCGGGTTGATCACGCCCCTGATCTTCTTGGGATGATCGAGCGGGCGGCCGCGCATCGTCGCGAAGGCGAGCTCGGGATGAACCTCGAACACAACGTCGCGAAGCGCGGTGTCGGCGCGCAGCAGGCCGTCGATCTCGCGAATCTTCGGGAACAGGTGGAAACCCTGCTTGGAGACCTTTCGCGGCGGCTCGGAGCTGGCGAGGGCGAGCGCGCAGGCTTCCGCATAGGACGGTGCATGGACGGCGGCGCGCGCCGGAATCGAGAACACCGAGGATTGGCGCTGGCCGAGCAGCGGCCTGACCAGTTGCTCCGGCCCGCGCCCCGAGCCCGCGACGCGCCCGGGCAGGCCGATCGGCATGTCGACGGCGACGAATGTGGGCGCGTCCGGGCCGGCGAGCAGATCGGCGAGGCGCGGAACCACGCGCAGCGTCACCGGGCTGCCCGGCGCGTCGGCGCAGAGCGCCGCGATCCAGCCTGCCTTGCAGCCATCGACACCGGCGATCCAGGCCACGCCATGCCTCCGTCATTCGCTTTTCGCAGCACTGACGTTGCATCGCGGTCCCGTCTAGTGTGCAGTGCAACGAAGACCGGCGTCACGCCGCCAGGAGAAAGCCATGACCACAATCCGCCCCCGCCGCAGCGTGCTCTACATGCCCGGCTCCAACGCCCGCGCGCTGGAGAAGGCCCGCGAGATCGCCGCCGACGCGCTGATCCTCGATCTTGAGGACGCCGTCGCGCCCGACGCCAAGGCGATGGCGCGCGACCAGGTCTGCGCCGCCGTCAAGGCCGGCGGCTATGGCCGGCGCGAACTGGTGATCCGCACCAATGGCGTCGACACGCCATGGTTCGCGGCCGATCTCGCCGACGCCGCCGACGCCAAGCCCGACGCCATCCTGATCCCGAAAGTGTCCTCGCCCGAGACGCTGATCGAGATCGGCCACACGCTGACCAGCCGCTGGGCCGATCCCGAAATCCGCATCTGGGCGATGATCGAGACGCCTCTGGCCATTCTCGACGCCGAGAGGATCGCGAGCGCGGCGCGCGATCCGGCGACGCGGCTGTCCTGTTTGGTGATGGGAACCAACGATCTCGCCAAGGAGACGCGCGCCCGCTTCGTGCCGGGCCGCGCGCCGATGCTGCCCTGGCTGACCACCGCGATCCTCGCCGCCCGCGCCCATGGGATCGACGTCGTCGACGGCGTCTACAACGACCTCAAGGACGAGGCCGGCTTCCTGGCCGAATGCGAGCAGGGCCGCGATCTCGGCTTCGACGGCAAGACGCTGATCCATCCCGGCCAGGTCGCGGCGGCGAATGCGGTGTTCGCGCCCGACGAGACCGAGCTCAGCCGGGCGCGCGCGGTCATCGCCGCCTTCGACCAGCCAGAGAACGCCGACAAGGGCGCGATCCAGCTCGACGGCCGCATGGTCGAGCGGCTGCATGCGCAGATGGCGCAACGGGTCGTGGCGCTGGGCGAGGCGATCGGGGGGTGACCCCTTCTCCCCTTGCGGAAAAGGTGGCTCGGCGAAGCCGTGACGGATGAGGGCAGGGCCCTCGACCGAAACAAGAAAGGGCCGCTGACGCGACCCTTCCCTCATCCGACCCTGCTGCGCAGGGCCACCTTCTCCCCTTGCGGGAGAAGGGAAACCTACCCCTTCGCCGCCTTGGCCCGGTCCATCGCCTCGAGGATCAGCTGCCTGGCCTTGGCGGCGTCGCCCCAGCCCAGCAGTTTGACCCATTTGCCGGGCTCCAGATCCTTGTAGTGCTCGAAGAAGTGCTGGATCTGGTCGAGCGTGATCTTGGGCAGGTCGGTGTAGTTGTGCACGTTCTCGTAGCGCTTGGTCAGCTTCGGCACCGGCACGGCGATGATCTTCTCGTCGCCGCCGCCCTCATCCTGCATCAGCATCACGCCGATCGGCCGGACCGCGATGTAGCAGCCGGGCACCAGCGGGCGGGTGTTGGCGACGAGCACGTCGCAGGGGTCGCCGTCCTCCGAGAGCGTGTGCGGGATGAAGCCGTAATTCCCCGGATAGCGCATCGGCGTGTAGAGGAAGCGGTCGACGAAGAGCGTGCCGGCCTCCTTGTCCATCTCGTACTTGATCGGCTCGCCGCCGATGGCCACCTCGATGACCACATTGACTTCGTCCGGGGGATTCTTGCCGATGGAGATGGCGTCGAGGCGCATATGTCGTGACCTGTCGAAAGTGCGAACCGGCGCGACTTATGCGTCGTCGCGCCGCAAACGCCAAGTCCGACCTTCGCACTGGCGAGATGGCCGGAATTTGCGCGCCGCCGCCGCCGCTGCTATCGGGCGATCGCGATGACCCCTGACACGACCATTCCGGCCGGAGCGCGGCCGTGCTGAATCGCCTGCGCCCGGACGAGGAGCGCTATGCCCGCCGCATGGCCCGGATCGCGCGCTGGGACCGGCCGATCGAGGGCCGGGCCGAGCGCCTGCGCGCCTGGGCCAATATGCTGCTGGTCGACCATGGCGTCTTCCGGCTCGCCTATCTCAACGCCCATCGCGTCACGCCTTCGCTGTGGCGCGCCGCGCAGCCCTCTCCCGGGCAGATCGCCCGTTTCGCCCGCCAGGGGGTGAAGACCATCGTCAATCTGCGCGGCGGGCGCGAGCACGGCTCCTGGCCGCTGCAGCGCGAGGCCTGCGAGCGCCATGGCGTGACGCTGGTCGATTTCGTGCTACGCTCGCGCGGCGCGCCCGACCGCGAGACGCTGCTCGGCGCCAAGGCGTTCTTCGCCGCCCTGCCGAAGCCGGCGCTGGTGCACTGCAAATCCGGCGCGGACCGGGCCGGCTTCTTCGCGGCGCTCTATCTGCTGATCCACGAGGAGCGCCCACTTGCCGAGGCGATGGCGCAGTTGTCGCTGCGCTACGGCCATTTCCGCTTCGCCAAGACCGGCATCCTCGACGCCTTCTTCGAGACCTATCGCCGAGAAGGCGAGGCGAAGGGGATCGCCTTCCTCGACTGGGTCGCGACCGACTACGATCCGGAGCGGCTGGAGCGGGAGTTCCGGCCGGGCTTCCTGTCCTCGCTGATCGCCGACCGGATCATCCGGCGCGAATAGGCCGGCCGTCGGCGTCGAGGCGCTCGACGCCGAAACGCGTCCAGGCGAACTGGACATGGGCGAGCATCCGCGCGATCGAAACGACGCCGACTGCGCCGAGAAGCGCCATCGACAGGGGGCCGGACACCACCATCACCGCCGCGACCGCCGCCAGCGAGATGGCGTTCGCCGCGACCTGCCGGCGTGGATGGCGCGACAGCGCGGCGATCTCGTGCAGCGGCGTCACCAGCGCGATGCCGCCATAAAACAGCGTCATGATCGCTACGACATGGCCGATGCCGGACCATTGCGTGTCGTCCAGCAGGACATCCGCCGCCAGCGCGGCCAGCGCGATCGCCGCGAACAGGCCGGCGGCCGCGACGACGAGCCAAAGCGTGATGAAGCGGACCCAGGACTGCCGGCGCGCGACGGGGCGCGAGCGCAGGCTCGAGAGCGCAAGCGGCACCGAGACGGCGGCGAACATCTGCGTCGGGACCTCGAGCAGCCGCATCGCCAGCGCGACATGGGCGGCGAGAAGCGGGTTCGCCGCATAGGGCAGCGCCAGCAGCGGAGCCACCATGAAGCCGAAGGAGAGTAGCGCCGACGGCAGCAGCAGGCGCGGCGCGGAACGCCAGCGCGAGGCCGATTCGCGCAGCTCCGCGCGCGACCAGGAGCCCCGCCGGATCAGCAGCGCCAGCGCGGCGCGGCGGCGCCAGAGCAGATACAGCGCCGAGACGGCATGGCCGATCGCATCGGCGGCGAAGAGCGACATGGAGGTCGCCCCGGCCGACCAGATCAGGGCGATCATCGTGCCGGGCTGGACCAGCGCCTGGATGATGTTGATGTTGCCGATCGCCGCGAAATCGCCTTCGGCCGTCGCTTCCGACGTCACCAGGCGGATGATCGCGCGGCTGGCCAGCGACACCAGGAACAGCGCGCCATAGCCGGCGACGACCCAGCCCGCCGCGCTTCCCGCCGCCACGATCAGCGTCGAGACGGCGAGAAAGCCGGCGCCGGCCACCGCCGCCAGCCTGAAGGCGCGGGCCAGATGGTCATGGTCGCTGTTCTGGAAGAAGACGGCCTCGAAGCGCAGCAGCGCGGCGATCGCGATGAAGTTGGCGAGCGCCGAATAGACCGCGAAATCCGCGAAGACCTGCGCCGGACACAAGGCGGCGGCGATCAGCAGCCCCCAGACCGAAAGAAAACGCGCCTGGACGAAACGCAGCGCCAGCATCAGGCCCGACGCCAGCCCAGCCCGGGCGGCCGGCGAGCGCTCGGCCAGGACCGGCTCGGCGGCGTGGGCCGGCGGCGTCGCGACCGGTGGCGGAAAGGCCGCTGGGTCGATGACGATCTGCCCGGCCATATCGAAATCCACGTTCGCGACGTCGGACACGCGCTCGTCGCGACGACGGGAGTCAGCCGGCTCGTGGTCGGACGATGCGATCACGGCGTGGCGGACGGACACGGAAAAGGGTGCGCGCACATGGTTAACGAAACATTGATCCGACGCGACGCCATGGTCCAGCCTTGTGAGATTCTGCGCTGCCCATCACATCCAAGGCGCAAAGACGACCGAATCTGACATTTGGCAAGCCGATTCTCAACCGCCGGAGCATCGGTCCCGAACGATGGCGGGCAGCGGGCGATCCTTCTTGCCGCGCAAACGCACGCTGTTGCGCGCGTCGGACGCGCCCATCGAGCCATGGCGCGATCCCGATCTTTCGCGATGCCGCGGACGCCGATGGATGGCCGTCGGTCAGCCCGCCGGTCCATGCTCGCCGCCGCGAACCGCGCATGTCAGGCGGTTCTCATGCGGCGAGAGCGGGCAGACCCAGGCCTCCGAATAGGCGCAGGACGGATAGTAGGCGAAGTTGAAATCCAGGATCAGCCGGCCGTCGGTCGCAGCCCCGAGATCGGCGCTCTTGATCGTGTCGAGCAGATAGCGCCCGCCCGAAAACGTCTCCTCGCCATTGCTGGCGTCGCCGAAGGGCAGGAAGACGCCGCCGCCATAGCCGGCGATCCAGTACAGCGTCAGCTCGCGGCCGAGCCTGTCGCCGAGCCCCTGCGTCAGCGCATAGGGCACGAGCGTCATCACGCCGTCCTTGCCGGCCTCGAACGCGATCGTCTCGCGATCCCGGGCAGCGGTCAGCGCGACCTCGAAGCGCAGCCCCGGGTCATAGTCGAAACAGGGGATGCCACGGAGGCCGGCGCGGCGCGCGCCCGACAGCGGCGATTGCGGATGTTCGCGGAAAATCCGGTCGCGCACGGCGCGCCAATGCGCGAAGCCGTCCTCCGGCGGCAGCGCCCTGACCGCCGCATAGAGATCGGCGATCTGGCGGCGCCAGTCATGCAGCGAGGCGAAGCGCGCGAGCCGGGCGGCGTCGGCCTTTCCTTGCCCGGTCGGATCGGACGCTGTCAGCAGGCGATCGGTCATGGCGGGCTCCGATGGGGGGCGAGGCGTCTCCGCGGCTGCATGGTTGCCCGGTGAAACGCGAGGTCGCGGGGTTGCGTTCCTCACCCGGCCGTCCTTTCCGGCATCGCGACGTCAGGATGCGTCAGCGGCATGCCGGAGCCGCTCGAGGCGCAAATCGGAACCGCGCCGCGCCGCCGCCTTGATCGCATCGCCGGATCATTTTAAGCTTAAAATAATTCGGCGCGGCGATCGCCAGCCGAGATGCGGGGAGGCGGCATTCATGGCGGCGCGCGGCTTGTCCTATGGCGACTATCTCCAGGTCGACCGCCTGCTCTCCTGCCAGGCGCCGGAGAGCCTGCGGCTGGGCGCGCCGGCCCATGACGAGATGCTCTTCATCATCGTGCATCAGGCCTATGAGCTCTGGTTCCGCCAGATCCTGCACGAGCTCGACCGGGTCCAGGCCGATTTCTCGGCCAGCGCGGTCGCCGACGAACATCTCGGCCGCGTCGTCGCGAGCCTCGCCCGCATCCACGAGATCCTGAAGCTGCTGGTCGGCCAGCTCGACGTGCTGGAGACGATGACGCCGGCCGGCTTCCTCGAATTCCGCGACCTGCTGACGCCGGCCTCCGGTTTCCAGTCGGTGCAGTTCCGGCTGATCGAGGCCAGGCTCGGGCTCAACGAGGCGCGCCGCATCCGCATCGACGACCAGAGCATGCGCGAACGGCTCGCGCCCGGAGACCGCGACAGGCTCGACGCCGACCACAGCCCGTCTTTGCTTGCCCAGCTCGACGCCTGGCTGGCGCGCACGCCCTTCGTGGCGCTCGGCGACTACAATTTTCGCGAGAGTTACCGCGCGGCCGTCGTCGCCGCGCTGAGACGCGACGCCGGCCAGATCGGCAGCGACCCTGACCTGCCGGAACCCCGGCGACAGGAGGATGCGGCCATCATCGAGAAGGCGCTCGCCCGCTTTCAGGCGCTGTTCGAGCCGGACGCCGCGCAGGCGAGCTGGCGGATGTCGGCGCCGGCGATCGAGGCCGCCCTTTTCATCTCGCTCTATCGCGACATGCCGGTGCTGCAACTGCCCTTCCGGCTGCTGCAGGCGCTGATGGACATCGACGAGAGCCTGACGCTCTGGCGGCTGCGCCATGCGCTGATGGTCGAGCGCATGATCGGCGTCAGGCCCGGCACCGGCGGCTCGTCGGGCCATGGCTATCTCAAGGCCACCGCCGAGAAGCACCGCATCTTCATCGACCTGTTCCACCTCTCGACCTATCTCCTGAGCCAGCGCGACCTGCCGCCCCTGCCCGAGACGCTGCGCGCCCGCATGGGCTTCAGCTATGGAGCGGCCTGATGCGCGACGCAGGCGACTGGACCAGCCATTTCTCGCGGTTTCGCGCGGCGAGGCCGGAGCGCATCAACCTCGCCGCCCACAGCCATCATGACTGGCCCGACGTCACCTTCGCGGCGCAGGGCATGGCCTGGCTCGACGCCGCCGCGCGGGCCGGCGAGAAATGGGACCTCGTCTTCGGCGAGCTGATCCCGGCCGTTCAGGCCGGGATCGCGCGTCATCTCAACCTGCCCGACCCGGCGACCATCGCCTTCGCCCCCAACACGCACGACTTCCTGCGCCGCCTGCTCTCCTGCCTGCCGGCGGGCCGCCCGCCGCGCGTGCTGATCACCGGGGCGGAGTTCCACACCGCCCGCCGCCAGTTCGCACGGCTGGCGGAAGAGGGGCTGATCGCGCTGGAGGAGGTCGCGGCCGAGCCGCTCGCCACGCTGCACGAGCGCCTGCTGACCGCGATCGCCGCCGGCGGGCACGACCTGATCTATCTCAGCCAGGTGCTGTTCAATTCGGGCGCGACGACGGGCGACCTCGCCGCGCTTGCGGCGGCCGTGCCCTCCGGCGAGACGCTGCTCGCGATCGACGGCTATCACGGCTATCTGGCGCTGCCGACCGACTTTTCGGGCCTCGCCGGCCGGGCCTTCTACATTTCCGGCGGCTACAAATACGCCATGGCCGGCGAGGGCTGCTGCTTCATGCACTGCCCGCCGGGTTTTGGTCCGCGCCCACGGGACACCGGCTGGTTCGCCGCCTTCGGCGCGCTCGCCGCGCCCGCCGGCAGCACGGTCGGCTATCCGGAGGATGGCGGCCGTTTCCTCGGCGCGACCTTCGACCCGAGCGGGCTCTACCGGATGCGCGCCGTGCTCGGCTGGATGCAGGCCGAGAGCCTCGATGCCAACCGCGTCCATGACCACGCCATGGCGCTGATGCAGCGCTTCCTGGCCGGCCTCGGTGGGCTCGGGCCAGGTGAGCTCGCGCGTGACCGCCTGATCACGCCGCTGTCGAACCCCGGCGGGCACGGCAATTTCCTCGCCTTCCGGACGCCCCGCGCCGGCGAGCTGGAGGCCGCACTGGCGGGCCTCGGCATCGCCACCGACCATCGCGCCGACGTGCTGCGCTTCGGCTTCGGGCTGGCGCTGTCGCTTGACGATGTCGACGAGGCGCTGCGGCGCATGGCGGCTCTTGGACGGTGATCCGCGCCCGCTAACCGGCGATTCATCGTGAATCGGCGCTACACCATATCGCTCAACCGGCGATAAACCGGCGCGGCGCGACATCTCCCGCGACACTGTCCGGGAGAGCCATCATGACCAGACCGCGCGCGCCGCTGGACCTCGCTTTCGCCGCCGCGACGGCGCTGCTGGCGCTGTCGTTGACCGGCCGCGCCGCCTACGCGCGCGAACTGGTCGAGACGCTCGACCAGCGCTACCGGCCCGGCACCATCGTGATCCGCACCGGCGAGCGCCGGCTCTATTTCGTCAACGACTACGGCACCGCGATCCGTTACCGCATCGCCGTCGGCAAGGCCGGCAAGCAGTGGCGCGGCGTCAAATATGTCGAGGAGTTGCGGGTCGATCCGGCCTGGAGCCCGCCGGCCTCGGTCAAGCGCGACAATCCGCGCCTCCCCGACGTCATCCCCGGCGGCTCGCCGCGCAACCCGATGGGCGCGCGCGTCATCGGCCTCGGCCCCGGCGGCGAATACGCCATCCACGGCACCAACATGCCGGGCACGATCGGCACGGCCGCGTCCTATGGCTGCTTCCGCATGCACAACCAGGACGTGATCGACCTCTACGCCCGCGTCCGCATGGGCACGCCGGTCGTCGTCCTGCCCTGAGCTTTCGCAGGGCAACATCGAAAAAGCGCAATCGTCTCCCCGACACCCCTCGCATGCGACAAAAAAGCGCGTTAACGTTTCCGTGCGCGACATCAGACACGCCCGGCGCGCAAGCGCGGGGGCCAAGAGGGGCTACAGATGGACCATCTCGCCGACGTCAAGAAATTCGCCAAGAAGCCGCTCAATGAAGCGGCCTTCGCCGGCATGTCGAAATCCTATGCGCTGGTGATGGGCAAGGCCGACACGCGCTACGTCGCCTGTTCGGACGCCACCGAACTCGAGCGGGTCCGCGAGAATTTCCTGAAGAAGAAGCTCGGCCTGAAGACCAACGATCTCGACGCCTCGATCAAGGCGATCTGCGAGCACATGAAGGCCGACAAGACCAAATCGCGCCTGACCTTCTACTACCTGCTGGCCGAGCATTACGGGAAGCTCGATCTCTTCGTGAAGAAGTGACGCCCCGGCCGGTGCGCCGCCGGGCGGGCGGCGTTCGCTTCAGAAGTCGCTCGCGAGGCCCTTGACCTCCCAGTCGTCATAGCGCACCGGCTCCAGCCCGCCGCGGCCGTTCAGTTCCTTCTCGCCGGCGCTGGCGCGCGCGTCGATCGCGGCGCGACGCGCGCTGGCCTCGTCGAGCGCGCGCCGCGCGGCGGGCGACAGGGCCTTTGCCGGCGCGGGAGCGGCCGGCTCGGCGGGCGTTTCGGTCGACATCGGCGCTGTCCCTCTTGCCATCTGTCATGCCGCCTCTCTTGCAGGATCGGCATCCGCTTCACCACATAAGGCGGAAACCGGCCGTGCGGGAGGGCTCTTCGCCTCGCCTCGGCCCATATGCTCGAGGGGATCGCGATGAACTATGTCCGCACCGGCATGCTGATGGCCGGTCTCACCGCGCTGTTTGGTGTGGTCGGCTATCTGCTCGGCGGCGCCAGCGGCATGCTGATCGCGCTCGCCTTCGCCGCCGCCACCAACCTGTTCAGCTACTGGAACTCCGACCGGCTGGCGCTCGCCGCCCACAACGCCCAGGAGGTCGACGAGGCGAGCGCGCCCGAACTCTGGCGCATGGTCCGCGATCTCGCCAACCGCGCCCAGATGCCGATGCCGCGCGTCTACATCATCGACGAGGACCAGCCCAACGCCTTCGCCACCGGCCGCAACCCGCAGAATGCGGCGGTCGCAGCGACGACCGGCATCATGCGCACGCTGAGCTATGAGGAACTCGCCGGCGTGATGGCGCATGAACTCGCCCACATCAAGAACCACGACACGCTGACCATGACGATCACCGCCACCATGGCCGGCGCGATCTCGGCGCTGACCACCTTCGGCATGTTCTTCGGCTCGCGCGAGAACCGGCCGAACTTCATCGTCCAGATCGCGATCTCGGTGCTCGCGCCGCTGGCGGCGATGGTGATCCAGATGGCGATCTCGCGCTCGCGCGAATACGAGGCCGACAAGCTCGGCGGCGAGATCGCCGGCAATCCGGTCTGGCTGGCCGACGCGCTCGCCAAGATCGCCGGGGCCGTCCCGCACATTCCCAACGAGACGGCGGAGCGCAAGCCTGCTACGGCGCATATGTTCATCATCAACCCCCTCACCGGCGGCGGCATGGATTTCCTGTTCTCGACCCACCCGGACACCGGCAACCGCATCGCCGCCCTGATGCAGCAGGCCCAGGCCATGGGCGTCGGCTCGCGCGCCGGCAGTGGCGGCTTCACGGCGCAGGCCGGGCAGAGCCCGTGGAGCGGCGGCGGCCGGCAGCCCGGCCCCTGGGGTTGAGATGGTGACGCCGACGCCGAGCGAGGCTCTCGACAAGCACATCGACGATGTCCCAGGCCTGCCGGCGCGGCGGCTGGCGGCGACGCTGATCGACGAGGTTTTGAAGGCGCGGCTGGCGCTCGACGAGACCCATGAGCGGCTTGCGCCCTCTTTCGGGCTCGATCCGGCCGATGCCGGTCTGGCGCGCGCCATCGCGACTGCCGCCTTCCGCCGGCTCGGCACGATCCAGCACGCGATCAACGCAAGGCTCGAACGCGGCAGCCCGCGCAATTCGGGACCGTTCGAGCCGATCATCGTCGCGGCCGCAGCCCAGATCCTGTTCCTCGACGTGCCCGACCACGCCGCCGTCGATCTCGCCATCCGCCATCTCCACGAGGATGCGCGCTCCTCGCGCTATGTCTCGCTCGGCAACGCGCTGCTGCGCCGGCTCGCCCGCGAGCGCGAGGCGATCCTGACTGACGAGGCGGCAGACCCCTTCATCGATGCGCCCGACTGGCTCGCGCAGAGCTGGCGCGAGAGCCATGGCGAGGCGACGGCGGCCGCCATCGCCAACAGCCATCGCGAGGAGCCGCCGCTCGACCTCAGCGTCAGGGAGGATGCCGGGGGCTGGGCGGAGACACTCGACGGGCTGCTGCTGCCGACGGGCTCGGTCCGCCTGCGCGAGCGCCATGGCGTCACCGGCCTGCCGGGTTTCGACGACGGCGCCTGGTGGGTGCAGGACGCGGCCGCCGCCCTGCCGGTCAGGCTGCTCGCGCCGCAGCCGGGCGAGCGCATCGCCGATCTCTGCGCCGCGCCCGGCGGCAAGACCGCGCAGATCGCCGCCGCCGGGGCGATCGTCACCGCAGTCGACCGCTCGGGGCCGCGCCTGCGCCGGCTCAAGGCCAATCTGGAGCGGCTGAAGCTGTCGGCCGAGGTGGTGACCGCGGACGTGACGCTCTGGCAGGCGGAGCCGTTCGACGCCGTTCTGCTCGACGCGCCCTGCAGCGCGACCGGCACGATCCGCCGCCACCCCGACGTCGCCTGGACGAAATCACCCGAGGATCGCGACAAGCTCGCCGCATTGCAGGCGCGCCTGCTCGCGGCGGCGGCAAGGCTGACGAAACCCGGCGGCGGGCGGCTGGTCTACTGCACTTGCTCGCTCGAGCCGCAGGAAGGCGAGGCCCGGATCGCGGCGTTCCTCCAGGAGAACCCCGATTTCAGGCGCGAGCCGGTCAGGCCGGACGAGATCGGCGGCATCGATGACGCGATCGATCGCCATGGCGACCTGCGCACCTTGCCGCACCAGCTCGCCGGCGAGACCCCGCGCCTGTCCGGATGGGCGGGATTTTACGCAAGCCGCCTGATCAGGCTATGACGGGGCCGGGATTCGGACGGGGCGTACGGGGTCATTGAGCGGCTGGTCTGAGCGACGTGGATTGGCCCAGGCCGCATTCGGCCGCGCGGCGCGGCGGACCCGTGGCCAGTTCGTCGGAGTGGCGCGCAGGGTCTGGCCCTTCGGGCGAAAACCCGCGACGCGGCTGCTCTTCGCGCCCCACGACCTGCGCACGGCGGACCCGACCACCGCGAGCGACATCTATTCCGGCTACTACGCCTTTGCCGGGCGCACGCTGCGCAGCCATGGCGAATCGCCCTTCGACGCCATCGCGCCGAGCGAAGCCTGGGCCGAGACGCTGCACGGCTTCGGCTGGCTGCGCCACATGCGCGCCGCCGACACAGCGCTCGCCCGCGCCAACGCCCGCGCGCTGGTCGACGACTTCATCGCGCGCAACCGCGACCGCAACGAGATCAGCCGCCGCCCAGCAGTCGCGGCGCGGCGGCTGATCTCGTTCCTGTCGCATTCGCCGCTCCTGCTGGAGGGCGCCGACCACGTCTTCTACGAGCGCTTCCTGCGTCATGTCTCCCGGCTGACCGACCGGTTGACGCTGGCGCTCGCCGGCGCTGTCGAGGGCGCGCCGCGGCTGCAATGCCTGACCGCGGTGACCTTCGCGACGATCTGCCTCGATGGCCAGGATGGACGGCGCAGGCGCTACGAATTCTCGCTCTCGGACGCACTCGACCAGCAGATCCTGCCCGATGGCGGCCACCTGACCCGCAATCCGCGCCTGCTGATCGAGCTTCTGCTCGACCTGCTGCCGCTGCGCGAGACTTTTGCCGCGCGCGGGCTGGAGACGCCGCGCGGCGTGATGATGGCGATCGAGCGGATGATGCCGCATCTGCGGCTGTTCCGGCATGGCGACGGCGCGCTCGCGCTGTTCAACGGCATGGGCTCGACGCCGCCCGATCTGATGGCGACGCTGGCGGCCTATGACGACGCCCGCGCCCGCCCGGTCGAGCATGCGGCCTATTCCGGCTATGGCCGCCTGACCTCCGGCCGCAGCGTCGTCGTCGTCGATGCCGGCCCGGCTCCGCGCGGCGCGCATTCGGTCGAGGCCCATGCCGGCTGCCTCGCCTTCGAGTTCTCCAGCGGCCCCCAGCGCATCGTGGTGAATTGCGGCGTCAACCGGTTCGGCCCGCCGGAGCTGCGCAGCGCCGCGCGCAGCACAGCCGCGCATTCGACGGTGGAGCTCGACGAGCGCTCGAGCGCGAGCTTCGGCCTCGTGCTCGGCGAGCGGCGGATCATCTCGGGACCCAGCGATGTCCGGGTCGCCCGCCAGGAGGGAGCCGAGGGGCAGGAATGGGTCGCAAGCCATGACGGCTACCGGCGCAGCCTTTCGGCCGTGCACACCCGCCGCCTGATCCTCGCCCGCGACGGCGCGGCCCTGACCGGCGAGGACGGGATCACGCTCTCGGCCGCCCGCGAGACGCTGCCGGCGGTGGTGCGCTTCCATCTGCATCCGGGCGTCCGGCCGAGCCTGATCCGGGAGGGCGAGGGCGCGCTGCTGGCGCTGCCCACGGGCGAGGTCTGGGCTTTCGAGGCCGCCGGATTGCTGGTGACGATCGAGGAGAGCCTGTTTCTGGCTTCGGTCGACGGCAGGCGGCGCACCGAGCAGCTCTGCCTGGCCTTCGACGCCGTGGCGAGGCCGCAGGTCGCCTGGCGCTTCAGCCGCGTCAGCGCCGCGGTCCGCCCGGGCGCAGCAGCGGCGACCGCACCCGACCCGGCGCAACCCGAACCCGCGCGAGACGCCTGAGCTTTCGGGCCCGCCGCGCTTTGCTTATGCGCGCCAGCATGATAGCTCGCGCGCGTCGGCTGATGTCAGCCGGCCGTCATTCCGATCTGGACCTGAGCCCCTGATGCCGACAGAGCTTCGCCGCGTCGAACGCGCCCTCCTTTCCGTTTCCGACAAGAGCGGGCTGATCGACTTCGCCCGCGCGCTGCACCGCCTCGGCATCGCGCTGGTCTCGACCGGCGGCACGGCGAAGGCGATCGCGGAGGCCGGGTTGCCGGTGACCGACGTCTCCGACCTGACGGGTTTTCCCGAGATGATGGACGGCCGGGTCAAGACGCTGCATCCGAAGGTGCATGGCGGGCTCCTGGCGGTGCGCTCGCATCCCGAGCACCAGGCCTCGATGATCGGCCACGGCATCCCGCCGATCGACCTTCTCGTGGTCAATCTCTACCCCTTCGAGGCGACGGTGGCGGCGGGCCGCGCTTACGACGACTGCATCGAGAACATCGACATCGGCGGCCCGGCAATGATCCGCGCCGCGGCCAAGAACCATGCCGACGTCGCCGTCGTGGTCGAGCCATCGGACTACGCGGCGATCCTCGACGATCTTAACGCGCACAGGGGCGCGACCACGCTGACGCTGCGCAAGAAGCTGGCCCAGAAGGCCTATGCCCGCACGGCGGCCTATGATTCCGCCATCTCGAACTGGTTCGCCAACGAGCTCGGCGACACCGCCCCGGCCTTCCGCGCGCTCGGCGGCGCCCTGGCGCAGCCGCTGCGCTATGGCGAGAACCCGCATCAATGGGCGGCGTTCTACCGCACGCCCGAGAACCGCCCCGGCGTCTCCACGGCGCGGCAGGTCCAGGGCAAGCAGCTCTCCTACAACAACATCAACGACACCGACGCCGCCTTCGAATGCGTCGCGGAGTTCGCGCCGGAAGCAATGGCGGCCTGCGTCATCGTCAAGCACGCCAACCCCTGCGGCGTCGCCGCCGGCGGCTCGCTGGAGGAAGCCTATGAACGGGCGCTGGCCTGCGACCCGGTCTCGGCCTTCGGCGGCATCGTCGCGCTCAACCGCAGGCTCGATGCGCGGGCTGCCAGGAAGATCGTCGAGATCTTCACCGAGGTGATCATCGCGCCCGACGCCGACGAGGAGGCGGTCGCGCTGATCGCCGCCAAGAAGAATCTGCGCCTGCTGCTGACCCGCGGATTGCCCGATATGCGCAGAAGCGGCCTGAGCCTGCGCACGGTCTCGGGCGGTTTCCTGGCGCAGGCGCGCGACAACGCCGTGGTCGACGACATGGAGCTGAAGGTCGTCACGCAGCGCCAGCCGAGCGAGGCGGAACTCGCCGATCTGCGCTTCGCCTTCCGCGTCGCGAAGCATGTCAAATCGAACGCCATCGTCTATGCGAAAAACCTCGCCACCGTCGGCATCGGCGCAGGGCAGATGAGCCGGGTCGATTCCTCGCGCATCGCCGCCTGGAAGGCGGGCGAGGCGGCGAAAGCGGCAGGCGTTGGCGAAAGCCTGGCAAAAGGCTCGGTCGTGGCCTCGGATGCCTTCTTCCCCTTCGCCGACGGGTTGCTCGCGGCGGCCGAGGCCGGAGCGACGGCGGTGATCCAGCCCGGCGGCTCGATGCGCGACGACGAGGTGATCAGAGCCGCAGACGAGGCCGGCCTCGCCATGGTCTTCACCGGCCATCGTCATTTCCGGCATTGACGCAAGCCGCCCCGGGGAAAGGCAGCCCATGCACACGGCCAGAATCCTCGCCGCCGGCTTCGCCCTGCTCGGCCTGCTGCTGCTGATCGCGCCGCGATTGAAAGCCTCGGGCGCGCGGCCGATCGTCTTCGCGGCAAAAATTTTCGTGCCGCTCTGGTTCGCGGTGGCGCTGGTCAACCTCTGGATCGGCATCAACCGGGCCGGCTACAGCGCCGCGCAGGAATGGCCGATCTTCCTCGTCGTCTTCGGCGTTCCGGCGGCGGTCGCCTGGCTGCTGCGCTGGTGGTTCGGAAGGGACGCCGCGTGAGCCTCGATTCGGTCAAAGCCTTCTTCGCCGCGCATGCGCCCGACATCGCCGTGATCGAGACGGCCGAAAGCAGCGCAACGGTCGCGCTCGCGGCCGCCGCCCATGGCGTCGAGCCGGCGCGGATCGCAAAGACGCTGTCGCTGCGGATCGGCGAGCGCATCGTGCTGCTGGTGACGCGCGGCGACGCCAGGCTCGACAACCGCAAGGCCAAGATCGCCTTCGGCGGCAAGCCGCGCATGCTCGACCCCGACGACGTCGCGGCGCTCACCGGCCATCCCGTCGGCGGCGTCTGCCCGTTCGGGCTGATCTCGCCGCTTCCGGTCTATTGCGACGTCTCGCTCAAGGCGTTCGACGAGGTCGTGCCGGCGGCGGGCTCGACGCAGAGCGCCGTGCGGATCGCGCCGGAGCGGATGGCGGCGCTGACCAGCGCCGAATGGGTCGACGCCTGTCAGGACGCGGCCTGAGCCTCAACCGTCATTGCGAGCGAAGCGAAGCAATCCAGAGCCGCGTGCTCGACGCCCCCTGGATTCCTTCGCTCCGCTCGCAATGACGCTAAACTCCGACCCGCTCGATCAGCGCCATCGCCGCGGCCGGATTGCGGACCTTGTCGCCGCTGATCACATAAAGGAAGACGTCGCGCGGGGTTTTCGCTGCCGCGACCGGCGACGCCGGCTCGAGGTCCTTCGGCGCG